>Ga0068714_10000188_pt1 | contig 138992 bp, 125 predicted proteins | sample MTBNYHSulfiMetaG_FD_62988 | JGI IMG/M metagenome (GOLD analysis project Ga0068714, IMG submission 62988) | Enrichment culture microbial communities from rom New York Harbor, USA that are MTBE-degrading - MTBE-NYH (New York Harbor Sulfidogenic)... | ecosystem: Environmental > Aquatic > Marine...
AAATTTAACCGGATGAGCCACGGATTTATCTGGTCCAAGTTTTTGGCATCTATAGAACGGTGTGCCGCCCGGGAGGGAATACCGGTAATAAAGATCAAACCGGCCTTTACTTCAATCATAGGCGTCTTAAAATACCAGCCCATGTACGGCATATCCAATCACGAATCAGCAGCTTATGTCATAGCAAGACGCGCCCTTGGCTTCAACCATGAAAAAATACCCAAACCAATACTTAATAATCTGATCAAAAATAAATCCGCATTCAAAGAAGTAAACAACTGGAAACAATGGTCGGCAGTGAAAAAAGCTGCCTTGGCCAAGATTAAAAAATTAACTCAAAGGCAGGTGAAAAGCCTGGTTTTCTGGTCAGTACACAGGGAAAACATGTTAGGAATAGGTTAGCCAAAGCCTATAAATTTTGCGGGTGGCACGGTACACGCAGCGAAAGGCCGTTGCCGCAAGTCAGCAACCAGGCGGAGGTAACACCTTCTCCGGGCAGTACGCTTGGCAATTGGCAGCGGCGGAAAGCCCTGCGGGGTGATCCACCCGGAATGTAGTCAGCAGGCTATAGCCTAGCAGTTGAATCCTGTGACACTGCCTCCCGTTAGTCGGCGGGAGAGAAACCTCTATAAATCTGGATTATCATTTATAAATCAGATATGTATAGGTTTCAGAAACCAGGTGTTGATTTTGAAGCCCAGCGAAAAAATGGTCGAGCTAGGATTAACCCTACCTCCGGCGCCGCGCCCGGTGGCGGCATATGTGCCCGGAGTGCTGGTGGACGGCTGGGCGTATATATCCGGCCAGTTGCCCTTTGTGGACGGCGAACTGAAGTATGCCGGCCGGGTGGGTGGTGAACGCACCGCGGAGGAAGGTTATGCCGCCGCGCGGATATGTGCTTTAAACTGCCTGGCGGTGGCCGCGGAGCTGGCCGGCGGTATCGACCTGATCCAGCGGGTGGTCAAGGTTACCGGTTTTGTCAGCAGCGCGCCCGGCTTTACCGGCCAACCGGGGGTGATTAACGGCGCCTCCGAATTATTGGGGGAGATTTTCGGTGACGCGGGCAGGCACGCCCGGGCCGCCGTGGGTGTCGGCGAACTGCCTCTGGGCGCCGCCGTGGAAGTGGAGATGATTGTAAAAATATAATTTTTTCCGGTGCCGAAAAAGGCCGGTAAATATGGTAAAATGTAATGGCGGGGATTTAATGGGCAAATCGGAAGGATAAATTGTCGCTGCACGGAATAACGACTTGGAGTGGTTATTTTGAACAAAGGGTATCGGGGTTCAAACAGCCCCTGGATTCTATTTTTGCTGTTGCTGGCCGGAGGTCTGGCGGGCAGTGCTCTTAACGACACTTTGGCTAAATCGCTGCCGGTGCTGGTTACCACCGGCAATATTGGAATGAAACCGGCTACCCTGGATTTGCATTTTATGCAATTGACCTTTGGTTTTGTGATGAATCTGGGCCCGCTTACCGTGCTGGGCATAATAATTGGTTATCTGGTTTACCGCAGGGTGTAATAAATTATCTGTGGCGGCACCGGTGATTTAAAACACGTGCGGCCCGGCAATGGAGGGTATATGTAAAGTTGCCCCGGCTATATCTGGCATCGTCATCACCCCGCAGGCGCGAAATACTGGATTTAATCAAGCTGCCGCATACCGTGCTGGCCATTGACGTTGATGAATCCCTGCCGCCGGGCATGGCTGCGCCGGAGCAGGTGGAGGCGCTGTCCCGGCGCAAAGCTGAATATGCCGCCCGCCAATTGTCCGGCGGGTTGGTTATTGCCGCCGACACCGTGGTGGTGCTGGACGGCGAGGTGCTTGGCAAACCGGCGGACGAGGCCATGGCCATGGATATGTTGGAGCGGCTGCAGGGGCGCACCCATGAGGTTTTTACCGGGGCCACGGTGTGGGACATTTCCGGCGGGCGAGCAGTCACCGGACACGACCATACCTATGTGGAGATGCGGGCCGCGGGGCGGGACGAACTGTTAAAGTATATTGCGACCGGCGAACCGATGGACAAAGCCGGCGCGTATGGGATTCAGGGACTGGGTTCCGTATTTATAACCGGGATCCGGGGCTGCTACTTCAACGTGATGGGACTGCCGGTGTACAAGCTGACCCGGATGCTCAAGGAGCTGGATGTTGATGTCAGCGAGTACTGGAGGTAATCTCAGGCAAGGGCGGGAGCAATACCGGGTAGCCATCAAGGACATGCCCGAGGGGCTGCGCCCCAGGGAAAGGCTTTTAAACGAAGGGCCGCAGTCTTTATCGGACTTTGAACTTTTAGCCATTATGCTGCGCACCGGCAGCGCCGATGCCAGCGCCATGGATCTGGCTACGGGCTTGTTGGGCCATTTTGGCGGGCTCAGACAGCTACTGGACGCGTCCGTCGAGGAATTGAGCGCGTTTAAGGGTGTCGGACCGGCCAAAGTGGCTCAGATTAAAGCCGCTCTTGAATTGGGCCGGCGGATTGCCATTGCCACAGCCTGGGACAGGCCTGCCATCAAGTCCCCGGAGAACGCCGCCGCCCTGGTGATGGAGGAAATGCGCCACCTGGACCGGGAGCATTTTTGGGCCCTGCTCCTGAACGCCAAAAACCAAGTGTTGGCCAAGGAAGTGATTTCCATTGGGACACTGAACTTTTCAGCCATTCACCCCCGGGAATTGTTTAAGGCGGCCATCAAGCGCAGCGCCGCCGGAGTAATCCTGGTCCACAACCACCCCAGCGGAGATCCCACTCCCAGCCGCCAGGATATTGAGGCCACCGCCAGACTGGTGGAGGCGGGAAACATTATCGGGATTGATGTCTTAGATCATCTGGTTGTGGGAGATAATAAATTCACGAGTTTTAAGGCCCAAGGGCTGTTGTAAAAAAGTAAGCAGTCAGTAGTCAGAACGATACAGAACCATAAGCCGTTCTTTCATTCTGACTCCTGACTCCTGACTCCCGACTACTTTTAATTAACGTAGAGAGAGGTGCCGATACATGCGGTTTGGAATTTTCTCCAAAGATATGGGCATTGACCTGGGAACCGCCAATTCTCTGGTTTATGTGAAGGGTAGGGGTATTGTGCTCCGGGAGCCGTCGGTAGTGGCCATTCAGCGTGACAACGGCCATGTGTTGGCGGTGGGAGAGGAGGCCAAGCAAATGATTGGCCGCACCCCGGGCAATATCGTAGCCATCCGCCCAATGAAAGACGGTGTGATTGCCGACTTTGACGTTACCCAAAGCATGATCAGATATTTTATCAACAAGGCGCTGCGCAAGGGTTCATTCTTAATCAGACCCCGGGTGGTAATCTCGGTGCCTTCGGGGGTCACCGCGGTAGAGGAACGGGCGGTGCGCGAAGCGGCGCTGCAGGCCGGCGCCCGGGAAGCCTACCTGATTGAGGAACCCATGGCGGCGTCCATTGGGGCCGGGCTGCCGGTACATGAACCCACGGGTAATATGATTGTGGATATTGGCGGCGGCACCACCGAAGTAGCGGTTATTTCGCTGGGCGGTATTGTAAACAGCCGGTCCATTCGTATCGCCGGGGACGAAATGGACGAGGCCATTATCCAGCACGTCAAAAAAGCTTACAACCTGATGATCGGCGAACGCACCGCCGAGGAAATTAAAATTGAAATCGGCGCCGCCTACCCGTTTAAAACAATTGAGACATATGAAATCAGGGGGCGGGACCTGGTCAGCGGTCTGCCCAAAACAATTGAGATTACATCGGAGGAAATACACAAAGCTCTCTCCGAGCCCGTATCCAGCATTCTGGAAGCCATCAAAAACACTTTGGAATTAACCCCGCCCGAACTGGCGGCGGATATCATGGACCGGGGCATTGTGATGGCCGGCGGGGGTTCGCTGCTGCGCGGCCTGGACCGGCTGGTCAGCGAGCAAACCGGGATGCCGGTGCATATGGCCGAAGACCCGCTGCTGGCGGTGGCCTATGGAACCGGCCGGGTATTGGAGAATATCGACATCCTGCGTAAAGTGCTGATCCATCCTAGAAAATTAGCTTAATTTAGACGGAAGTCGGCACCTGAGCCGATTGAAGCGCCTGCGCCGGAGGAAGGTGGGTGTTGCGTGTCCGGCCTGTCCCTGGGAAAAAAACTCTTATTATTAGGCCTTTTAATTATAGTAACGATGACCGGTCTGCATTATTCCGCGGGCGGCATTGAGAGGTTTACTCCTCTGGCTTCCTCGCTTCGGGATATCCTGTCTCCCATACAGAGGGGCATTATGATTGCCGGGCGGGAGATCAGTGACTTTGTTGCCACGCCCGCCAGATTGATTGGATTGTCCAAACGTTACAGACAGCTGGAAGAGCAGAACAGTCAGCTGGAGAGCCAGTTGCTGCAGTTTAAAGAGATCAGCGAGGAAAACATCAGGCTTAAAAAAATGCTTGATTTCAGCACGGGCCTGACCCCCCAACTGGCTACCGAGGCCGCCGCGGTAACCGGACGGGATCACGGCAACTGGTTTGGCAGTATTACAATTAATAAAGGTGCCAGGCAGGGCATCAACAGCAATATGGCCGTGATTACACCGGCCGGACTGGTGGGCAGGGTGATCCGGGTATCTGAAAATACCGCTGAAGTGCTTTTGATTACCGACCCCCGCAGCGGGGTCGGCAGTATGGTGCAAGAGACCCGCTCACCGGGTATTCTGGAAGGGGTCGCCGGGGGACAGGGAAACTTAATCATGGTGAATATTCCGGCGGACTTGACCCCCGACCGGGGGAACCGGGTCATTACTTCCGGTCTGGACGGCAGCGTCTTTCCCAAGGGTATTCCCATCGGCACCGTGCGCGAAGTGCGCAGGGAAGAGGCGGGATTGTTTAAAATGGCCGAAGTTGAGCCCTACGTTGATTTTAACCGGCTGGAGGAAGTTCTTGTGGTTACCTCTTTCAAGCTGGAAACGCCCTGACGCCGGAGGTGTTCCCGATGCGCACGCTTTATTTCCCGGCGCTGGTGCTGGGGTTTGTATTACTGCAGTCCACCGTATTGAACTTTATTTCCATCAACGGCGTCAAGCCTGATCTGGTGCTGGTGCTGGTGATCCTGAACGGCTTCTTCCGGGGCACCCGGGAGGGGGCTTTTTGGGGCTTTGTGGGTGGGATACTGCAGGATTTGATAAGTGGTGGTTACTTCGGAATTTACGCGTTAACCAACATGACGGCTGGTTACCTGGGCGGCTTGGGTGAGGGACGGCTGTACCGCGACAGCCGCTTAATTGCCGCCGGTTTGGTCTGGGTCTGCACCTTTGGCGCCCAACTGGTGTTTTATCTGCTGCTGCTGGTGGTGGATGTGCGGGTGCATGTGCTGACCGCGCTGACCGGTATCATTATGCCGGTTTCTTTTTACAATGCGCTGGTGGTGCTTCTTTGTTACGGACTCTTTTACCGCTCGCACCGCCAGGGCTTGCTCGGCGGCGGACATTATTAAAGGAGCAGGAAGTTCATGAAACGCAAGCAACTGGAAATAAAAACCAGATATATATTGGCCGGCGTGGCGCTGGTTTTTATTATTTTGCTGGCCAGAATCAGTTTTCTCCAGTTGGTCCAGACTGAACAATACCGCACCCTGGCCCGCAACAATTACATCCGGATTGTGCCGGTTTTCGCCCCCCGCGGTGAAATTTTCGACCGCAACGGTGAAAAAATGGTCACCAACCGGCCCATTTACACCGTTTCCATTAATGATATCAACATCAAGGGCACCACATACAGCGTGGTGCTGGAACGGATTGGGGCCGACACGGTGCAAATGGCCGAGCAAATGGCCCGGATACTGGCCGGGGATCCCGAGTATCTCCGCCGGGCCGGCGAAGGAATTAAGGCGGACGGCGATCCCGACGATAACGCCCGCCTGATTATGGAACAGATCAAGGCCGATGTGAGAGATAACAAGACGGAGCTGGAAAACGGCCGGCCGCTGGTGCTGGCCGAAGTTTACGATCCCGACGTTGCCGCCGCGCTGACCGGTCAGCCATGGGATGCTTACGGCATCCGGGTGGATAAGCATACCGATATGTTGAGCCGGCTGGTTGCCCTGCTGTTCCCCAAGGGGGTGTTCGAGGAAGAGAGCGCCTATCAAGTGGAGCAGCGGATCAGGAATGAAATCCGGGAGAAAAAAGCGTATGAATCGGTGCTGGTGGCCGAAGACATCCCCATGGATACGGTTGTGGAACTGCGGGAAAAACAGTTGGAATTGCCCGGCGTGGTGGTGGATATACAACCGACCCGCGATTACCCCTATGATCAGTTGATGAGCCACGCCCTGGGCTACGTGCAGAATATCAAGCCGGAACAGTATGAGGAACATAAAGACGAAGGTTACCTGATGAACGACCTGTACGGTCAGAACGGTCTGGAAATAATGTTTGAAAGCTACCTGCGGGGAGAGCACGGCGCCAGGCAGGTGGAAGTGGATACTTACAACCGTCCGGTGCGGGACCTGGGATTGAAACAGCCCGTTCCCGGCAGCGACCTGGTGCTGACCGTGGACCTGGAAGTGCAAAAGGCCGCGGAAAAAGCGCTGGCCGAGGGTGTTCAGAGAGCCCGGAACGCGGGTCACGATTCCCGGGCCGGCGCCGCGGTGGCAATTGATGTCAATAGCGGGGCCGTGCTGGCCATAGCCAGTTACCCGTCATATAATCCCGGAGTATTTGCCAACCTGACCAATGCGAAATGGCAGGAGCTGCAAGATTCGGGGGCGCTCCTTAACCGGGCTATATCTACTTATGCACCCGGTTCCACTTTCAAGATGGTAACCGCAGCCGCCATCCTGGAAGAGGAAGTGGTGGATCCATCATACAGGATGCCCGACCCGGGCTATTTCATGCTGGGGAGACGCTACAATGACTGGAAAGCGGGCGGGCACGGCAGCGTGGATATGCTCAGGGCGCTCCAGTATTCCTGCGACACTTATTTCTGGCGCTATGGACTCATGGCCGGGGAGGAAGCCATAGCCCACTACGCGCGTGAGTTTGGCTTGGGCCAGCTTACCGGTATCGGTCTGCCCGGCGAAATGGCCGGTGTTGTACCCAACCCCGAGCATAAGTATGAGGTGGGCAAAACCTTGAAAGTCAATTATAATCCCGACTTTGCAAAGGTGCGGGAACTGAACGACCGGATAGAACAGATTGATAATGAACTTAAAAAGATCGATGACAATACCGGGGAGCGGAGCCGGCTGGAACAGGAGAAAAAGAAGCTGGAAAGCGAGCGGGAACAGGAGCTTGCTGAAAAATTAAAAATGCACGAGTGGGAATTAGAATGGCAGGCCTACGACACTTTGAACATGTCCATAGGCCAGGGGGACAATTTGTATACACCTCTGCAACTGGCGTCTTATGTGGCGACCATCGCCAATGGGGGTACGCTTTACAAGCCTTACCTGGTGGAGAGGGTTGTTTCGCCCGGCGGCGAACTGATTGAGGAGTTTGACAAACAAGTCCGCCACAGGGTGGATATAAAACCGGAAAACCTGAAGATTATTCAGGAGGGGATGCACCTGGTGGCGCTGCCGCCGGCCGGCACCGCAGCCACTGTATTTTACGGGGCTAAGTATTCCGCGGCGGCGAAAACCGGCACCGCCGAGGTTTACGACGAATTCGGCAATAAGAAATACAACCATGCACTGTTCGTAGCTTACGCTCCTTATGAAAAGCCGGAAGTTGCGGTAGCTGTGTTTCTTGATCAAGGGCATTCCGGCAGTGGTTTTGCCGGTCCCATAGGCCGCAATATCCTGGACGCTTATTTCGGCGAGGAGGTTAAAAGCCTGCTGCCCCCGGGGCAAGCGGAGGAGCTTGAAAACAACAAACAGGAGCAGGGCGCCGGGAACCGGGCCGATACCTGGGAACGGGTTTCCGATGATACCCCGGCTTTGGCCTGGCCGGGCTGGACTAAACAGTCCGCCGGACTACAGGGTGAAGATGAGCGTTTCCGGTATTATGAGCACCGGTTAAAACGCTGGCAGGACGCACAGCAGGCTGCTGCCGCCAGGCCTGCCGCCGGTAGCCGGCCCACGGCGCCGCCGCCGGACGAAACGCAGCGGCAGGAACCACCACAGGCGGAAGAAACCCAACCTCAGGAACCGCCGCCGGCGGACGGGACACCACCGCCGTCTAACCAAACGCCGCCGGGGGAAACCGGCCCGGATGTAAGGGAGGAGTCGCCGCAGCCGGGCGACCCGGAAAGCCCGGCGCCCGGTGAACAAGACGGGCCTGCAGATCCGGAATAAAAGCTTTTGCGGCAGGCATTTAAGGATTAAAGTACTGAAAAGCGTGCGCTGAGGGAACAGAATGAGCGCGCTTTTCTTGAAATTCAGCTTGGATCCACTTCGTCGTAGGAAAGAGTTGTCACACGGGTGTAATTACCTCTTGCTTTATCCTTTTTGCCGGCATCTTTTTGGAGAGAATCGTCGTCCCCGGCTGCCACTGAGGGCTCTTCGTGGTCCTTCATGCCGGTGGTTATTTCCCCCACCCGGTCTTTAATGATTTCACCCAGGCTCATTCCCGCACCGGGGCGGTCGTCAAACGGCGTGGGCGGGCTTGCCTGCCCCGGAAGATTCTGCGGTGAGCCGAGTTTGGGTCGCTCATGATTCCCACCGTTGTTTTTACTGGCCATAAAAATACCACCTTTGGGAGTTTTTATTAAGAATTATAAAAGCCGGCGACTGATATAATCGGTGACCGCCCCGGTGACACGTTCCCTGACTGCAGCACGGGCAGCGGGGGGAATGTTTTTGTTTACCGGAATGTCATTGTCCGCTGCCAATCGGTAGTACTGCACGATGCCGTCGCCCAGCGGACGCCCTGCGTCATCTATTACCCGGTAGTGTACGATATAACTGGGGTCGATGGAGTGGTCGTCGTCAACCCGTACGTCGATACGGTAGGTCATTAATCAAGCCTCCCGGAAATTGCATTATGTCTGCAGTTTTAACCGGCCGGAGACATTATTATTATTTCCAGGGCGGCCGTTAAATTATGAAAGGTAACCATCCGGAAGCGCTTTTTTTTTATCCTAGCAGGATTTGGTTATCGACTGTAGAATAATTTAGCTGTAAATGCAAAAGACGGTTTACTGAATCAGTTTGGCGTTTTAGGTCTTGCAGATATCTTTAGCGGGAGGAGTAAATTTGGCTGCTGATTGGGCCGGTGAAAATTTGTTGCGTTTCCCCGGCAGGGGAGGAGGAGAACCGGAGGATATGTCGGACGACAATACCATTATGGTCCGGCGCACCCTTCGTTCCGGGCAGTCGCTGCATTTTGAAGGCAATGTGGTTATTTTGGGCGACGTCAACCCGGGCGCGGAAGTGGTGGCTACCGGTGATATAGTGGTGATGGGTTCCCTGCGCGGCGTTGTGCACGCGGGGGCCGGGGGCGACAGCAATGCCGCCGTTTACGCCTTTCGCCTGCAGCCGACTCAACTGCGCATTGCCAACCGGATTACCCGCGCTCCGGACGGGGAACAGTCTTTTTCCGCCACCCCCGAGGTGGCCAGGATCAGGGACGGGATGGTTGTAATCGAATCTTTCCAGACCGGCCCGGAACGTCAGGGATAAATAAAGTATGTCCACATGTAAAAGCGCAAAAGGGAGGATAAATAACAGATGGGAGAAGTAATCGTTGTTACTTCGGGCAAGGGTGGGGTGGGGAAAACCACAACCTCTGCCAACCTGGGAGCCGGTCTGGCCTCGGCTGGAAGCCGGGTATGCCTGATTGACGCGGATATCGGTCTGCGTAACCTGGACGTGGTTATGGGCCTGGAAAACCGGATTGTATATGACCTGGTGGATGTAACCAGCGGTAACTGCTCTTTCAAGAAGGCGCTGATCAAGGACAAACGCTTTGAAAAACTGTTTTTGCTGCCTGCCGCCCAGACCAAGGACAAAACCGCGGTCAGCCCGGCTCAAATGGAAGCTCTCTGTGATGAGATCAGGGATGATTTTGATTATGTGCTGATAGACTGCCCGGCAGGTATTGAACAGGGTTTCCGCAACGCCATCGCCGGCGCGGACCACGCAGTGGTGGTAACCACTCCCGAGGTTTCGGCGGTGCGCGACGCGGACCGGATCATCGGCCTTCTGGAAAAGGAAGACCTGCGTGAGCCCAAGCTGATCGTCAACCGGATGCGTCACCAGATGGTTAAACATGGTGATATGATGAGCATTGACGATATAATTGAGATTTTGGCCATCGACCTTTTGGGCGTGGTTCCCGAAGATGAAATGGTGGTGATCAGCACCAACCGGGGTGAGATGGTGGTGCTGAATAATAATTCCAAATCCGGCCAGGCATACCGCAACATAGTGCGCCGGATTAAGGGCGAAGACGTGCCGATGATGGACCTGGAAGACAGCGGGCTGTTAGGCAAAATACGGCGTATTATCGGACTGAAGTGAAACCAAGGGGGGATGCGCGGTGCTGGATTTTATCAACCGGATCTTCGGCCGGGAAAACCCGTCCAGCAAAAACGTGGCCAAGGAACGGCTGCGCCTGGTGCTGGTTCACGACCGGGCCGGTGTTTCACCGGAACTTTTGGAATCGTTAAAGGCCGATTTAATTAACGTTATTTCCAACTACATGGAAATAGATAAGGAAGGCCTCGAAGTAACCCTGGATAGTTCGGAAAGCCAGGTGGCTTTGGTGGCTAACATTCCGGTTAAAGGAATGAAAAGAAAATTTCAAACCGAGAGCGCCTGATGACAGCGGGTGTTCAGCCAATTAGGCCGGTAGCTTTATTTTACCGGCTTTTTTTGTGTCCGGTGATGAGATATAATAACTTACAGTCAAATGTCGAAAGTTGCAAGTCAAAAGTCGAAGGAAGGTATTTTTAAGGGACTTTTGAGTTTAAATGACATTTGACTTTCGACTTTGGACTTTGGACTGATTACGGGCGGTGAAAATATTGGGCACCAGGCGCCTGTTGAAAAGCCTCGACCTGACTTTAATCGGCACCACCTTCATTATTGTCATGTTCGGGCTGGTTATCGTGGGCAGCGCCAGCACCGATTTCAGTTGGCTGAAACAATTGGGGCTGGATATAGACAAGCTTCAGCATTCAAACATTCTGCAGCGGCTGTTGTGGATGAAAAAAGAATATATGAACAAGCAGCTTGTGGCGTTTCTTCTGGGAATCGTGGCGGCAGCCGCGGTAATGTATATCCCCTATGAAGACTGGCGCAAATATACCAAGTACCTGTACGCGATTAATCTGGGCATGCTTGGAGCTGTGCTGGTTCTCGGGCATACCGCCATGGGCGCGCAGTCCTGGATTAACATCGGGCCTTTTGTGTTCCAGCCCTCTGAATTTGCCAAAATTATTATGATCATCACCCTGGCTGATTTCCTGGCCAACCGGGAGGGACGCCTGAGAAATTTCCGGGAGCTGGTGCCCAGTTTTGTTTTTTTGGGCGTGCCGTTGCTTTTGATTATGGCACAGCCCGACCTGGGCACTTCGCTGGTGTTTGTGGCGGTTTTGTTCTGCATGCTCTTTATGGCCAGTTCACGGGCGCCTCTGGTATTGGGTATTTTTGCCGCCGGCCTGGCCGCCGCGGTGGGGCTGGTGTGGTCACATTTAAAGTTCGGCACCTGGCTGCCGCTGCACGAATACCAGCTCAAGCGGCTGATTATTTTTATCGACCCCTGGTCGGATATCCAGGGAGCGGGTTACCATGTGATCCAATCCCAAATTGCCATCGGTTCCAGCGGTTTCTGGGGCAAAGGGCTGTTGTGCGGTACCCAGAGCTTTTTGGAGTTTCTGCCCATCAGGCACACCGATTTTATATTCTCCGTGCTGGCGGAGGAACTGGGTTTTCTGGGCGCTTTGGTATTACTGACTTTATATGCCGTGTTCCTCTACCGGGCCATTCGCATCGCCGCCGAGGCCAAGGACACTTACGGTTCTCTGCTGGCCACCGGGGTGATCGGTATGATTACTTTTCATATCCTGGTCAATGTCGGCATGACTGTTTCCATCATGCCCATCACCGGCCTGCCGCTGCCCATGTTCAGCTATGGGGGCAGCAGTATGATTACCAACATGATGGCTGTTGGTATTTTGCTTAATGTCCATCTGCGCAGGCAAAAGAGCATCTTTTGAGGAAACTTAAATGTAATATTTTAACAACTCCCCCCATATATATTCTATACGAATATTATGGGGGGATTGCCGTGTTTAAGTGGGACAGGTTGCCTCGTTTGAAGGCCGGTAAAAAAAAGTATCCCGATGACTGGACCAATTATTACCAGACCGCTGCCGGGCGGGGGAAAACATCCTTCTCCGGGCAGCGGCGCGGCCGGAACAGGTTGATTAGGATCTCCGCCGTGCTGGCGGTTCTGGCTGTTTTGTTCATGGCGCGCCAGGTACCCTATCCGGTTGGTGAACAGGTGCGTGAAAACTTGCGTTACCTTCTAACTGCGGAATGGAATTTTCAGCCGCTGCTGGACAAGTCCGTTCAACTGGCTGCCCAGATGGTTAACTGGGACAACCCTTTGCTGCACGGCACCCCGGGTACCGACCTGGAGCCCGTGGCCGGGCCGGGGCTGAGCAACAATAGTTTGAGTGTGCCTGTTTCCGGCCAGGTGGTCCAGCGGTACGGCTGGGTGCAATCCCCCGTGGACGGACTGGAGAGATTTCATCCCGGCATCGACATCAGCGCACCGCCGGGGGAGGCGGTGGCTGCCGCCGGTGACGGCCGGGTGGAGAAAGTGTCCGAAGACGCGATGCTGGGCAGTTTTATTCTCATTAACCATGGTGAAGGCAGTTACACCCTTTACGGAAGGGTAACGGATATTGCCGTTGAGGAAGGCCAGGATGTCCGAACCGGTCAGGTGATAGCGCTGGTGGGCGAAGGCGAGGTGCCCGGCGGGGGCTTGCACTTTGAGGTACGGGAAAACGGCAAGCTGGTTGACCCCCTGGAACGGTTAGAGGTTAAGGAACATTGACGGGGGTGTGGCGATGCGGTTGGGGCGTTTTTGGGGTATCGAGTATACCTTGAATCCTTTTTTTCTGGTTTTGCTGGCCCTGTACTTTGTTGCCGGTGTGTTGGACCGGGGGTTGATCGCTTTCGGCGTGGTGCTGGTGCACGAAACATCCCACGCTCTGGTGGCCAAACGGCTCGGGGTAGCGGTTGAAGAGGTGGAACTGCTCCCCTTCGGCGGGGTGGCCCGGACGGGCGCCGAACTTCCGGTGCACCCGTTACGGGAGATATATGTGGCTGCCGCCGGGCCGGTCAGCAACCTGGCGCTGTTCTCCCTGGGGGTGGCGTTAAAAAATTACGGGATCTGGCACGAAGAGCTAGGTCCGTTTTTTTTACAGTGCAATCTGCTGGTGGCTTTTTTTAACCTGCTGCCCGGGCTGCCGCTGGACGGAGGACATATTTACAGGGCCTGGCGCGCCCAGTGGGACGGTATCGCCAGGGCCACGTACAAAGCCGCCGGATTGGGGCAGTTTATCGCCCTGGTTGTTATGCTCGTTGGCACGGCCGGGATCTGGGCGGGTTATTGCGGGCTGGATATTCCGGTTACCGCTCTGTTCCTGTTTTACGCCGCTACCCGGGAGCGGCAGGAATCACCCCACCTTTTTTTGCGTCTGCTCAGCTTAAAAAACGAAGAGCTGGCCCGGGAAGGCGTGCTGCCCGTGGTCCAGCTGGCGGCGGTGGAAAACATCCCGCTGGGGATGCTGGTAAGGCCCTTTGTACCCCGGCGTTACCACCTGGTGACTGTTTTGGATAGCCGGCATCGCTGCCTGGGAACGCTGACCGAAAACGCGGTGATAGATGCCCTGCTGCAGCGCGGCGCCGGCGTTACGGTGGGGGAATTGCTTAAAGGATAGGAGTCAGGAGTCAGGAGTTAAAACAGGGAATACAGTTAGGGTTTTAGCATTCTGAATACTGACTCCTGAATTCTGAATACTTTAGTTAGACTTGCTTTTTCCGGCGATTAATGGTATTTATCTGGGGAAGCGAAAATATGGAGGATATGACCATGAAGCGGCTGGAAAAGGCATTGCGCCGGGTGCAAAAACCGGGCCGGTATACGGGCGGTGAATGGAATGCGGTGCGCAAGGACTGGGCGGACATCGACGTGAAAATGGCCTTTGCGTTTCCCGATGTATACGAAGTGGGCATGAGCCACCTGGGTTTACAAATTATTTACCACGCGGTGAACATGCGCGCCGACGCTTTATTGGAGCGGGTTTTCGCTCCCTGGACCGATATGGAAGAGCAAATGCGCGAAAGGAGACTGCCGTTATTTAGTCTGGAATCCCACCGGCCGGTGAGGGATTTTGATATCCTGGGCTTTACATTACAATATGAGCTGAGTTTCACCAACATCCTGAACATGCTGGACCTGGCCGGTATTCCGGTGCGGAGCGGCGACCGGGCCGCAGGCGGTTATCCGCTGGTTGTGGCCGGCGGCCCCTGTGCCTATAACCCGGAGCCGCTGGCTGATTTTATTGATGTTTTTATTATCGGCGAGGGCGAGGACGCGGTTAACGACCTGCTGGACGCCTGGCTGGAATCGCGGCGCCGGGGCGAGGACCGCCGGCGTCTGCTGCTGAGGCTGGCCGGAATCGATGGTTTTTACGTGCCTTCGCTATACCGGGTAGAGTATGATGAAAAGGGACACCTGGAAAAGGTAACGCCCGTCGCTGCCGAAGTCCCGGCGGTGGTCAAAAAAAGAGTGGTGGCTGATCTCGACGGGGCGGTGTTTCCCACCCGCCCGTTGGTGCCCGCCGTCGAAGCGGTGCATAACCGCGCCATGCTTGAGGTACAGCGCGGCTGTACCCGCGGCTGCCGGTTCTGTCAGGCCGGTGTGATTTACCGGCCGGTACGCGAAAAAGAACCCCAAACCCTGGTCCGCCAGGCTGAAGAAGTGCTGCACAACACCGGCTGGGGTGAAATTTCCCTGACCTCGCTAAGCACCTCGGATTACTCCCAAATTAAACCCCTGGTCAGTGAGCTCACCGGCAACTGCGCCGAAACAGGTGTGAACATATCACTGCCTTCCCTCAGGGTGGACGCCTTTTCGGTGGATTTGGCCAAAGAAGTGCAAAAGGTGCGCCGTTCCAGCCTCACCTTTGCTCCGGAGGCGGGAACCCAGAGACTGCGGGATGTGATTAACAAGGGCGTTACCGAGGATAATTTGCTGGAAGCGGTAAGCGCCGCGTTTACCGGCGGCTGGCAAGCTGTAAAACTGTACTTTATGATTGGGCTGCCCACCGAGACCGACGCCGACCTGGAGGGAATAGCCTCTCTGGCACGCCTGGTTCTGGAAAGAGGGCGCAGTTTGTCCCGTTCCCCGGGGCGGGTTAAGGTGACCGTAAGCGTGTCGTCCTTCGTCCCCAAAGCGCACACCCCGTTTCAATGGGAACCCCAGGACACAATGGATGAACTCAGGCGCAAACAGGCTTTCATGAGGCAGCGGATGCGCGGCCGGGGACTGGTGTTCAATTATCATGACCCGGAAAGCAGCTTTTTGGAAGCTGTTTTTTCCCGCGGCGACAGGAAGCTGTCCGCGCTCCTGGAATCTGCCTGGCGGGCGGGATGCCATTTTGACGGCTGGTCGGAGTTTTTTGACTTTGACCGCTGGATGAAAGCCTGCGAGGCAGCCGGGATCGATCCGGCGGGCTATGCCCAGCGTCGTTTTGACTACCGGGAAACCCTGCCCTGGGACCATATCGGGGCCGGACTGAGCAAAAAATACCTGGCCCGGGAGCACCGGCGCGCCCTGGCCGGGGAAATCACCCCGGATTGCCGCACCGGCAAATGCCCGGGCTGCGGGCTGTGCCCCACCATGGAAATTAAACCGCGCCTGGCTGGAGGTGAAACCGTTGCACCGCTATATGATTCGCTATAGTAAACAAGGACCGGCCCGCTACACCGCCCATCTGGACCTGATGCGGGAACTGGAGCGCAGTATGCGCCGGGCCCGGCTGCCGGTGGCCTTTTCGGAAGGTTTCAACCCCCACCCCAAACTGAGTATCGCGGCGCCGCTGCCCGTGGGTACCGAAAGTCTGGCCGAGTTGGCCGAGGTTGAAATGACCCGGGCTGTGGAACCCGGTCTGATGGCCGAAAGCCTCAACGCCGTCCTGCCGCCCGGATTAAAGATCCGGGAAGTGATGAAAATGGACGATGCCGCTCCGGCGCTAATGGCCGCTTTGGAAAGGGCGAATTACATTGTGCAACTGGACGGTGAGGATTTATCGGGTCCGCTGCCGGGCGACGCCGTACGGGAATTCCTGGATCGGGACAGGGTGGAGATCCGGCGTCATGGCAGAGACGGGAAAGAAAAAAAAAGTGATATCAGGCCCGGCATTGTTAAAATGGAAGTATTGCCGGGTGACGACGGCCTTTTACTGAGGATGGAATTAAAAACCGGCAGTGTAATGAACGTCCGCCCCGTCGAGGCGCTGACGGCGCTTCTGGAATATGCCGGCATAAAAGCCGACCCCGCCGACCTGCAAATAACCAGGACCGGTCTGTTTACGGCGGGTTGAACCGGCCTGCCGCCGGTGAAAAAAGGTTAAATTCAGAAAAAGTATTATCAACAAATGGTATAAGCGGTTATAATCATGATTAGAAAATTAAAAAATTTTAATTGGAGCTTATTATCAAGGCAGATGATGATATGTTTAAAGAAATTCTGATTAACGTAGGCGAAGAAGAAACCAGGGTGGCTGTGCTGGAGAACCGTATCCCGGTGGAGATAAACATTGAACGCTCGCCCAATCAGCGGCTGGTGGGAAATATTTACAAGGGCCGGGTGGAAAATGTGCTGCCCGGCATGCAGGCCGCCTTTGTGGATATCGGTTTGGAAAAAAACTCGTTCCTTTACATTGAGGATGCCGTCCCGGACCGCAGCGCCGAACAGGGGTCCGGGCAGGGTTCGGCCGGGGGCGCGAATATTTGCGATATACTGAAGCAGGGCCAGGATCTGATCGTGCAGATCGTTAAAGAACCCATCGGCACCAAGGGGGCCCGGGTGACCACCCATATAACCCTGCCGGGACGGTACCTGGTGCTGATGCCAACCGTGGATTATATCGGTATTTCCAGGCGTATTGAAGATGAGCGTGAAAGAGACCGGCTCAGGGAGATGGCGTTACGGATCAAGCCCCGCGGCATGGGTGTGATTGTACGCACTGTGGCCGAGGGAGTCGACGAGGAAGAACTGGCCGTTGACGTCAACATGCTCACCAATCTGTGGCGCAAAATTTTAAACCGTTCCAGCCACGGGCCGGTGCCGAACCTGTTGCACCGCGACCTGGAACTGGTTCAGCGCATTTTACGGGACGCCTTTACCTCCGATGTCGACCGGCTGACCATCGATTCCCGGTATGAGTACGAAAAGATCTTGGATTTACTGGACATTGTGGGACCGCAGTTGAAGGTCAAGGTATTTCTTGAAGAGCGGAACAATATATTTGAAGAACACAATATTGAAGCCGAACTGGAAAAGGCGCTGAAACGGAGGGTCTGGCTGCGCTGCGGCGGCTATATCGTTATCGACCAGGCTGAAGCTCTCACCGCCGTTGACGTAAATACCGGCAAGTACGTCGGCAGCACCAACCTGGAGGATACCGTTCTGAAAACCAATCTGGAAGCGGCGGTGGAGATCGCCCGCCAGCTGCGCCTGCGCAATATCGGCGGTATCATCATCGTGGACTTCATCGACATGACCCAGGAGGAGCACCGCCGGCAGGTGCTGGAAGTGTTGGAGGAAGAGATACGCAAGGACAAAACCAAAACCAATATCCTGGGCATTACCCAGCTGGGTCTGGTGGAGATGACCAGGAAAAAGGTGCGCCCCAGCCTGGCCGAGGTGCTGCAAAAAGCCTGTCCCTATTGTGAAGGCCGGGGTAAAGTGTTGTCCGAGGAAACGGTGGGTATCAACATCAAACAGCAGATTTACCAGATGGCCCGGCAAACAGGCGCCGAAACCATCCTGGTGGAGGCCAACCCCCTGGTGGCCGCCAGGCTGATCGGCAGCGGCGGCGTCAATCTGCGGGATCTGGAGAGCCGGACAGGTAAAAACTTGTACATCAGGGGCACGGCGGAACACCATATTGAGACCGTGGTTATGCGCCCGCTGCACGACCAATCCGATATCAACGCGCATATACTGCCCGTCAAACCCGGCCAGGTACTGGAGGTCCGGGTGGAGGAACCGCATGCGAACAACTCCGACGACGGCATCGCCCGGGTCAACGGATTCATATTGGACATTGAAGGAGCCGGGTCAATGGTGGGCAGCACGGTGGCCGTCGAAGTAAACAAGGTGTTTCGCACTTACGCCAGAGCCAAACTGCTCAAGACCTAAGCAGATGCAAGATGCAAGATGCCTGGTGTTAATAAGTTAACAAGCTGCGCTTTTTGCGGCTTTTAACTTTTAACACCAGGCATCAAAGCCAGCCACTCACTCATCATTGAAAGTAACAACTCAGGCACCAACTTGACAAGGAGCCAGGTTGTGATAAAATATTTTATTGTAGGCAAGTACCGCTCGGAACGGGTTTTCAAAGGGAACGTGCATCCTACCTGCTTTCCGGCGAGTCCTGATTAAAAGGGGGTTAACTGTTGTACGCCATTATTGAGACCGGCGGTAAACAATACCGCGTGAGCGAAGGAGACACACTGTTTATTGAAAAGTTGCCCGCCGATGTGGGGGATACCTACACGGTAACCCGGGTGCTGGCGGTGGAGAAAGACGGCAGGCTGCAAGTGGGCACTCCGCTGCTGGACGACGCCAGGGTTTTATGCAAGGTTGAGAAACACGGCAAAGACAAGAAGGTCATTGTTTTCAAGTACAAATCCAAGAAGAATTACCGGCGCAAAAAGGGCCACCGCCAACCGTTTACCAAGGTAGTGGTGGAGAAAATAGAAGCTTGAGAGGTGAGTTTAATTGGCACATAAGAAAGGTGTAGGCAGTTCTCGTAACGGTCGTGATTCCAATCCCAAGATGTTGGGAGTTAAACGTGGTGACGGGCAGTTTGTATCCGCCGGCAGCATCCTGGTCCGGCAGCGGGGCACCCGCATCCATCCGGGCCGCAATGTGGGCCGCGGCGGAGATGATACGCTGTTTGCCAAAATCGACGGTATTGTTACCTTCCAGAGCAAGGGTAAGGACAAAAAAGTAGTCAGCATTACGGAAGTGGAAGGCGCGGCGATCTAAGGTTAATTCCTAGCCATTGATAATGTCAGCCGGATTAGACGAATATCTTTTGGATATTCGTCTAATTTTTTTGAATAAAAAAGGAAAATGTAAACATCTATAGAAAACATATCTATGTGACAGAAAAATTTATAAATAACCCGTCAACTTAATCAAATAAAGACATCCATCAATGCAAGGGGAGAATTACCGTGGACAATGCCAGGCTAATGGAACTGATATCCCTGCAGCGGCATGATTTTCTCAATCATTTTCAGGTTATTTCCGGGCTTTTGCAGATGAACCGGGGTGAACAGGCCCGGGAGTACTTGAATAATGCCGCCCGGAATATCACCAGTTTAAGCAGGGTTGTGCACCTGAGGGTGCCCGAAGCGGCGGCGGCGATACTGTTGGCCCATTACGGCGCGGCGGAACGCGGTGTCGACGTGGAGTACGAGGTTGAAGCCGATCTGGAAGGCTGTACAGTTCCGGCGGAAAAACTGGCGCCGGCTTTGGAAGCGATATTGCTTTACTCCGCTGAATGTCTGGCCTTACCGGAAAACAAGGACCGCGTAATGAAAGTGATTATTCACGCCGCAGACAGGGGGTATTTGTTCAGGGTGCGGTATAAAACACCCGGTGTGAATGGCGGCAGCGGTGATGACGCTCTGCGGGGTATCGACAATAATTTATTATTATACGGCGGTTCAGTAAAACAATCTCATTCGAATGGTGAAACCGAAATTTTTATTTTTTTGCCCGCCGCTGATTAGCGGTTGGAGGTTGGAATTTAAAAAAGGATAAATGGTAAGGCGCGCGCGAATCAAGGAAATGATTTAGTGTGCGCCTTTCTTGTTATAATAGGTATAATAGCTGTGCGAAGATAAATCTGGTGTTCGGCAAAAAATGACGGTATAATTTAGCAATGTAGGTGAAAATAAAATGTTTTACGACAGGGCAAAAATTTACGTCCGCGGCGGCGACGGCGGCAATGGCTGTGTCGCCTTCAGGCGGGAGAAATATGTAGCCGAGGGTGGCCCCTGGGGCGGTGACGGCGGCCGGGGCGGCGACGTGATTTTCCGGGGTGACGAAGGTCTGCGCACCCTGGTGGATTTCCGTTACCGGCGCCACTATAAAGCCGACCGGGGCCAGCACGGCCGGGGCAAAAACATGCACGGCCGGTCGGCGGAACATCTGGTGATCAGGGTCCCGCCGGGTACGATTATCCGGGACGAGGAAGCCGGGCAATTGCTTGGGGATATCACAACCGACGGCCAGGAGGTCGTTGTCGCCATTGGAGGGCGCGGCGGCCGGGGCAACTCCCGTTTTGCCAGCGCCAACAACAAGGCTCCCACCATGGCGGAAAAGGGCGAACCGGGCCAGGAACGCAATGTACTGCTGGAACTGAAGCTGCTGGCCGACGTCGGTCTGGTGGGATTCCCCAATGCCGGCAAATCAACACTAATTGCCCGGGTATCCGCAGCCAGGCCTAAAATAGCTGATTATCCCTTTACCACCCTGACGCCCAACCTGGGCGTGGTCAGTATGGGCGAGGGGCGGAGTTTCGTTATGGCCGACATCCCGGGCCTGATTGAGGGCGCCCACACCGGCGCCGGCCTGGGCCACGACTTTTTGCGCCATGTGGAGCGGACCAGGGTGCTGATTCACGTGCTGGATATCGCCGGCACCGAAGGACGGGATCCGCTGGAGGACTTCCGGGTGATCAACCGGGAACTTGAGCTTTACAACGAAGCACTGGCCGGCCGCCCCCAGGTGATTGCAGCCAATAAGACGGATCTGCCGGGCAGCGATGCCAACCTGGACCGGCTGCGTAAAGAATATGGCGCCGGCTATGAAATTTTTCCCGTTTCGGCGGTGGCGGGAACCGGGGTTAGGGAACTGCTGAACCGGGTTGATCAGTTACTGCGGGAACTGCCGGAGAATACTCCTATTGACGAGGAACCTGAAGTGGTGCACCGGGCCCGGCCCAGGTTCACCATCAGCCGTGAGAACGGCGAACTTGTGGTGGCAGGCCGTGAGATTGAAAAGCATGTGGCTATGACCGACCTGGACAACGAAGAGGCGGTAGACCGGCTGCAGCGGATTATGCAGGTCATGGGCCTGGAACAGGCTCTGCGGGATCAAGGGGCCCAAAACGGGGACATGATACGCATCGGGGATTTTACATTCGAATTTTTAGACTGATGGTGAAAGTGATGGAAAAAAGACAATTCAGCCCCATTAAGCGACTGGTGATCAAAGTGGGTTCCAGTTCGCTCACTTACGCGACGGGCAAACTTAACATAGAGCAAATCGAGAAACTGGTGCGCCAGATGGCTGACCTGCACAACAGCGGTCTGGACGTGCTGCTGGTTACATCGGGCGCCGTGGGTGCGGGCATAGGCAAACTGGGCCTGGACAAGAAGCGGCGCACCATGCCTGAAAAGCAGGCCGCCGCCGCCATCGGCCAGGGGATGCTTTTGCACATGTATGAAAAGATTTTCGCCGAATACGGCGTCGTGGTGGGACAGGTGCTGCTGACCCGGGAGGACTTCGCCGACCGGCGCCGTTTCCTCAACGCGCGCAATACCCTGCAGGCCTTGCTGGATTTCAACGTTGTCCCGGTAATTAACGAGAATGATACGGTGACAGTGGACGAAATTAAACTTGGTGACAACGACAACCTGTCCGCCATGGTGGGAGGGCTGGTGGACGCCGGGCTGCTGATTCTGCTTTCCGACGTGGACGGGTTGTATGACGGCGATCCCGGCATGCCGGGTTCCCGCATGTTAAGTGAAATATATGAGATCAATCAGGATATTGAATCCCTGGCCAAAGGCGCCGGGTCCAACGTGGGTACCGGAGGAATGGCCACTAAAATCCAGGCGGCCCGGATTGCCATGCATTCGGGGCTGGTGACGGTTATTGCCCGGGCTTCGGAAAAGGACGTGGTGCGCCGGATAGTAGCCGGGGAACCCCTGGGTACAGCTTTTTGGCCTTCGGCCAGGCTGGTGCAGAAAAAGAAATGGATTGCTTACGGGGCCACGGTGTGCGGGCGAATCAAAGTGGACGGGGGCGCGGTCCGGGCGCTGCAAAAGGGCGGCAAAAGCCTGCTTCCCTCCGGGGTAATCGCTGTTTACGGCGGGTTTGACGTGGGTAACACCGTCAGCATTGTGGACCCCGACGACAATGAAATTGCCCGGGGCATCGTGAACTACTGCGCCGCCGACGTGGACAAAATAAAGGGGTGCAAAACAGGTGAGATTGCCGGCATTCTGGGGCACAAGGATTACGACGAAATAATCCACCGGGACAACCTGGCCCTGGAATAAGGGATTTTGCTTGCCACACCTGGCGCCGAAGTGTTACAATATCGAATGGGGTAAGAGTGATGGGGAAAAGTACCAGCCATACACAACAGAAGAAGATTGGCTTAATGGGTGGAACTTTTGATCCCGTTCATCACGGTCACCTGGTAACGGCGGAGGAAGCACGTTTCCAGTTCGGCATGGATAAAGTGATTTTTATACCGGCCGGCATCCCGCCGCATAAAATCCGAAAAAACATTTCCCATTCTTCCCATCGCCTGGAAATGACCAGGCTGGCGGTTGGCTCAAACCATCATTTCACCGTGTCCGACGTGGAGATCAGCCGCAGCGGACCATCTTACGCCATTGATACTGTGCACTCAATCCGGGAAGAATATGACGGCTGGGAAATTTATTTTATAACCGGCGCCGATGCGGTTTTGGAAATATTAACTTGGAAAAAAGTTGAAGAATTGTTACAAAAATGTATTTTTGTGGCGGCTACCCGTCCCGGTTTCAGATTGGAAAGCCTGGGGAAGAAATTGGCTCACCTGCAAGCGGAGTATTCTTTCAGGATTAAGACTATGGAAGTACCCGCACTGGCTATATCGTCTACGGATATCAGGCGGCGGGTGCGGGAAGGCAGGCCGATCAAATATCTGTTGCCTGAAGCAACGGAAGAGTATCTTTACCGGCACGGATTGTATAAATTCTAACGGGCTGGTAATTATTCTATAGCAGTGTTGTTTGCATAGGCAGTTCGCTTTTGCAAATAATACTGACAAATTACTGCTGTAGCAAGGAAACAGTATCATTGGAAAAGAGGTGATCTAGTGGCGCGTACACTCTACGTGGGCAATCTACCCTGGGCTACCAAGGCCGAAGATTTGGCCGAGGCATTCTCCAGGTTCGGCGAAGTTCTGGACAGCCGCATTATTACCGACAGGCAGACGGGGCGCTCCCGCGGCTTCGGTTTTGTGGAAGTCAGGGACGAAGATGCCGACGGGATGATTGAAGGATTAAACGGTACTGAGCTTGGCGGCAGGGTAATTACCGTTAATGAAGCTCAGGCCAGAGAATAAAGTATTACGCGGATAAACCTCCTTCTGAAACGGGAGGTTTTTTCTTGGCGGGGGAGAGTAAATTTGGAGCTTGAATTCTATTATCAGCGTTTAAAGGGAATGCTTAAACCTGACCGTTTTGAGCATTCCCTGGGGGTTATGGAAACCGCCGCGCAATTGGCCGCAATACACGGCGCCGACGCACAGCAGGCTGCTTTGGCCGGTCTGCTGCATGACTGCGCCAGATCCCTGCCCAGGGAGACCCTGGTGGAAATGGCCGGGGAGTTTAACCTGCCTCTGCATGAGGTGGATTTGGCCCTGCCGATGCTGCTGCACGCGCCGGTGGGAGCATGTTTGCTCAGGAGGGACTTCGGGCTGCGGGATGAAGCGGTGCTTCGGGCGGTATCCGTGCATACCCTGGGTGACGGACAGATGACCTTATTGGATCAGATCCTTTTTGTAGCTGATAAAATCGAACCCGGGCGGCATTCCCGGGATGTCGACCAATTGCGGGATTTGGCGAACTGCGATCTTGGCCGGGCGCTGCTGCAATGTTATGCCATGTCCATCAGCTATGCGCTCAGTTTGGGTGATCCGGTGCATCCGCGGATGATAGAGGCCCGGAACAGGCTGATTTTCGACCGGCCGGACCGGAAAATTTAATTGCCGGGAAGGAACTTCGCCGCGGCAGGAGAATACTTATAAAAACAAGGAGTCAGGAGCCAGAAGTCAGGAGTCAGAATAAAAAAATGAAAAAAAGCTTATTGTTTAGTTTTGATTTTATTCTGAATTCTGACCCTGAATCCTGAATTCTAAATTAACAAACAGGGGGTATCACTTTTTGACCGTTAATCCGCAGGTTATGGTACAGGTGACCGTTGAGGCGGCGGAGGCTAAAAAGGCAACCGATATTACCGTGCTGAACATTGGCGGAGTTTCCATCGTGGCAGACTACTTTGTTATTTGCAGCAGCCGGTCGCCCGTGCATGCCCGGGCTATTGCCGAAGCAATTGAGGAAAACATGGTTAAACGCGGCTTAGGCAGGGCGCGCAAGGAAGGTTTTAGGGCGGGACGCTGGATACTGCTTGATTTTGGTCCGGTGGTAACGCACATCTTCCAGGAGGAGGAACGCCGCTTTTATAACCTGGAACACCTGTGGGGGGATGCCGAAGTTGTCGATTACCCCCAGAGTATGTAAAACCGCGTTACCCGGCGCGTTGACTTTGATTTTGCCGTATTATATAATCTCATGATGGGGAGCAGTAACCCGTTTGCGTGTGGCAGAAAGCCGCCGGGTGGTGCGAGGTGGTAACGCGGGAAAACCTCCCGTCCCTGGCAGGGGCGCGGGGGTTTTGTGTTGTTTAACAGTTCAAGGCGCGGGAGGATGACATGAAAGAACGCTACGATTTTAAAACCATTGAACCCAAATGGCAGGCCAGATGGGCGGAACAAAACCTGTACGCGGTGCCCGACGGCGGAGACAAGCCCAAGTACTACTGTCTGGAGATGTTCCCCTATCCTTCGGGGAAACTGCACATGGGCCATGTACGCAATTATTCCATCGGGGACGTGGTGGCCCGGTATAAAACCATGCAGGGCTTTAACGTCTTGCACCCCATGGGCTGGGATGCCTTCGGGCTGCCGGCGGAAAATGCCGCTATCAAGCATGGCGCCATGCACCCCGCCCAATGGACATACGAGAATATAGCCGCCATGCGGGAACAGCTTAAACAATTGGGCATCAGCTATGACTGGGACCGCGAGGCGGCCACCTGCCATCCCGGCTATTATAAATGGACCCAGTGGCTGTTTCTGCTGTTATATAAGCGTGGCCTGGCATATAAGAAAAAAGCGGCGGTCAACTGGTGCCCGTCCTGCGCCACGGTGCTGGCCAACGAACAGGTTAAGGACGGCGGTTGTGAACGCTGTAAGACCGTGGTGGAAAAACGGGAACTGGAGCAATGGTTTTTTAAAATCACCGATTACGCCGACCGGCTGCTGGACGATCTGGAAAAGCTGCCGGGCTGGCCCGATAAAGTAAAGATTATGCAGGACAATTGGATTGGCCGCAGTGAGGGTGCCGAAATAACTTTTCCCATTGACGGAATGGATGAAAGCATGACTGTTTTCACCACCCGCCCGGATACTGTCTTCGGCGTTACCTACATGGTGCTGGCCCCTGAGCACCCCCTGGTGGAAAAACTCATTGCGGGCAAACCCCAGGCTGAAGAGGTCAGGGCTTTGGCCGCCAGTGTGCGCAGCCAGAGTGAACTGGCGCGCACTTCGACGGAAACCGAAAAAATCGGTTTGTTCACCGGGGCCTATTGCATCAACCCGGTAAACGGGGAGAAGGTGCCGGTGCTGGTGGCCAACTATGTGCTGATGGAGTACGGCACCGGGGCGGTGATGGGCGTGCCCGCCCACGACCAGCGGGACTTTGAGTTTGCCCGCAAATACAACCTGCCCATCCGGGTGGTTATCCAGCCCGAGGGGCCGGAACTTAATCCCGACACTATGACCGGGGCTTATTCCGGAGCAGGCCGCATGGTCAACTCCGGGCCTTTTAACGGCACGCCCGACGGGGAAGGTATAACCGCGGTGATCCGGTACTTGGAGGAAAAGGGGCTGGGCCGCGGCCTGGTTAATTACCGGCTGCGGGACTGGCTGATCTCCCGGCAGCGTTACTGGGGGGCGCCAATTCCGATAATCTATTGCGATCAATGCGGTACTGTACCGGTTCCGGAACAGGATCTGCCGGTAATGCTGCCCATGGATGTGGCCTTCACGCCCACCGGGCGCTCGCCGCTGGAGGAACACGCCGGTTTCGCCAATGCCGTCTGTCCAACCTGCGGCGGCCCGGCCCGGCGGGAAACCGACACTATGGATACTTTTATGTGTTCCTCATGGTACTACTACCGCTACACCAGCCCCCGGGACGAGGACAACCCCTGGGATCCGGCCGCCGTGCGCTACTGGCTGCCGGTGGACCAGTATATCGGCGGGGTTGAACACGCCATCCTGCACCTTTTATACAGCCGGTTTTTCACCAAGGTGCTTTTCGACGCGGGGCTGGTGGATAACGAAGAGCCCTTCACCAACCTTTTGACCCAGGGGATGGTGTTAAAGGACGGCTCCAAAATGAGCAAGTCCAAGGGTAATGTGGTCAGCCCCGAAGACATTGTAGCCGCTTACGGCGCGGATACGGCGCGGCTGTTCATCCTGTTCGCCTCGCCGCCGGAACGCGACCTGGAATGGAGCGACCAGGGCGTGGAAGGATGCTACCGGTTTTTAAACCGCGTGTGGCGTTTGGTGGCGTCCCTTAGTGATTCCCTGACCGGTGCTCCGCTGCCCGGCCCCGGCAAATTGTCCGGGGTGAACGGGGAAATGCGCCGGGTGACCCACGTGACCATCAAGCGGGTTACCGAAGACGTGGGCAACCGGTTCAACTTCAACACCGCCGTCAGTGCGATCATGGAACTGGTCAACGCCATGTACCAGTATAAAGAAGTGCCCGAGGTGGACCGGGATCCCGGCGTGATGAAAGAAGCGCTGGAAACGCTGCTGGTATTGCTGGCGCCCTTCGCCCCGCACATAGCGGAGGAATTGTGGTCAGTTACCGGTCACAGCGGGAGTGTGCACCACATGCCCTGGCCCGCTTATGAACCCGGGGCTATTCAGGAAGACGAAGTCACCATCGTGGTGCAAATCAACGGCAAAGTGCGGGAACGCATGCTGATGCCGGCCGGCGTCAAACCCGGCGAGATGAAGGAACTGGTAATGGGGCAGGAACGGGTAAAGGAACTGATTGCCGGCAAGCAAGTGGTCAAAGTGATCCCGGTGCCCGGCAAACTGGTCAATATCGTGGTCAAGTAGGAGAGGCAAAACAAAAAGGAAGATTCTTTTTGCGTACCTCAGCAAGAGGACATCCCTTCGCCGAAGGGATGTCCTCTTGTGCACAATAATGGCCCGAAAACGATGCTTATTGTTACATAGGTACCTCATAATGAACATTATGTTTAAAATGTACAGTAAAATAGTCCCCAAAAGCCCCTTGGGGGCACGGTTAATTATTATGGCCTATCTCCTCTTTTTAAAATTAAATCTGCAAATTTTTGTTGAGATTTAGCGGCAGCAGTGGCTCCTTGAGACATTAGTTGCCTCAAATCCGGGTCAACAATCTCTGTTACTACGAGGGCATAAGCTATTGTAGCCATCCTTGCATCTTTTTCATAATCTTGGAGCATGTCCATATCAGTGAATTTCATTTATTTCACTCCGTAGTTATAGATTCATAATATTGTTGTAAGGTGTGAGCAGTTTGGCGTAATGCTCTGACTTCATCGTTAAAAATATTTTTTACTTCTTGGTCAATTGCGTTACCAGCATAAAACTCACATTTTCGGGCGGCAATCTGAGCCTCCGAAATCATTTTTACAAGGTAAGCTCCTTCTTTCATTCTTTGAACTGTCAAAGGATCAAATTCCCGTAATTGTGGTTTATTGGCGTTTAATGTTTTAAATACGCTTAACATTAATAATGCCTCCTTTTTATCTATGTTTTCTCTAATATTTAGATTTATTCGTTTTAAAGTTGTACTTACAAAGATTAAGCGACATGAAATGTTTTCCTATGCATTAAATACTGCGAAGTTGCTCTTTAATCCAGTGGGTGACTAAGTCATTTAGCCTTAGTACCTTTTGGATTTTACGCAGGGGCTTCATGATCTTCTTTGAGCATGCAAATGCTATTTGACCACTGCCAACGCGAAATGCACATGCTCGCTCGCATAATAGCCGTCGGCGCGGCCCCGGAAATAGCGCTCTTGGATATCGGCCGGACTCAGGTTCTCCTGAAGGCCCAAGCCCAAATCGGCCAGTTCCGCGGCCAGTGCAGACGGGTCGAACCCGGTAACCGGCGGCTCACCCTCCTGCCGTGCCGCGTTTATTCCCCACTGCTTACGTTTGGATACTCTTTCCGGATCAAAAGCGTCGCGATGGAAATAGTCAAAAACGATGGTACTGCCTGCCGGGGCAGCATCGGCAAAGGCGCCAAGGGTGGCGAACACCGCTTCGCAAGGCAGATAATAGGTGACGCCCAGCCAACTGCAGAAGCTTAAGGCCTCAGTATCAAACGGTGAACGCTTTAGGGCCGCCGTTAAGTTCTCCCGGGTAAAATCCACCGGTACGAAGTGCAGTTGCGCCGGTTGCTGCCAGCCCAACCCGGCAATGCGGGAGCACTTATAATTTTGTGTGGCGGGATGATCCACTTCGAACACCCGAAGCTGCTCCAACATCTCCGGGCGGCGAAACGCAAAGGTATCCATTCCCGCCCCGAGAATTACATACTGCCGCACCCCCTGCGTGACAGCTTCTTCAAGGGCGTCTTCCGTATACCGGGCCCGGCTGAGGATGAAGGATGCGCCCATGGAGCGCATCACCCACGCCAAGGCCGTTTCCTTATCGGGACACAAGGCGGCGCGGGCGGGGTCCAGGGAATGGAGAGAGTTTGCCAGAAACTGTTCTATGTAGGTGACCGCCTCATCCGGCAAAAAATGATGGGCCAGGAAATCGTCAAAGATTTTAGGGGCATCATGCGCGGCATGATAGGCACGGATGTAGGCCATCATCAGGGCGGTGCGGCTGACTTTATTATCTTCCATTAAAAAATCCTCCTCCCAAGTTATATATAAATGATAACTTGGATGGAGCATGAAATCTTGAGCTTTCCTACAGTAATTAATTTAAAGCACAGGTACGTGCAAAAAAATTTTCCTGGTTATCCCGTAATCTTTATTCTGTAATATAAACATATCAATACCGGCATTTTTGTTTAATGATAATTTTGATACATTGAGCCACCTGTATAAATCATCCCGTACCGTCCGGTAGATTAATCCAATAATATCCGGGTAGCTTAATACAGCGTACTTGGAGGCAGGAATAATTCTCTCTTCCAGACTGGAACTGTCTCCTATATATTCCTCTGCGGGTATACCGGAAAAACAATAAACGTGCAAATCATCGCTGTTGCAAAAACGTATCACATTAAACAGCCGTCCGGCGGTACCCTTGATAAAGTACTCCTCTTCATAGTTGTTTCCCCGGCGGATTGCTTCTTCCAGTTCGCAGGTATTTTCCGGACGGAAAAACATTTCCTGGCCCAATATTTTTATTTCTTTAATTTCCCGGCAGTGGTAGTCAACAATAATATCTTTATTTACATTCTTGAAATCCCGCTCAACAATATCTACCCTTTCCGTTAAAGGAACATAAATTTTCTCCTTTCTGTACCGGTTGGGGGCAATATGAAACATCTTAATAAAATTACGGGTGAACTGTTCATGGGAACTAAAACCGTAGTTGAAGGCAATGTCCGTCACATTGCGCTCTGTTTCTCTCAATGCAATGGCTGCTTCGGAAAGCTTTCGTCCCAGGATGTATGATTTAACGGTATGATTGGTTACCGCCCGGAAAATGCGCTGGAAATACGTAGATGATATGTAATGCCGGGAAGACAGTTCATCCAAAGAGAGCTTCCGGTGCAAATTAGACTCAATATATCTCATGGCATCATTGACAATATCAATGTAATTGACGGTAATCACCCACCAGGCAATGAAGTCGATATTACGTTTTTTATACCTATGTATTACCAGACAAAGCGGATACTTCCTGCTATTTGTTTAAAGAGCTAACACGGTACAAAGATGTCAAAGCTTCCCTTACACTAAAAAGCTTTTGAATATGCTTTGAAAATATTATATATTGAATTGTGTGATTGAAATCAAAAAAATGTACAACGGAGAAAAAATGCAAACAACAGACACGGCAACCACAGTGATGAACAAAAAGCAGAAATATCTTGGGGAAAAAGGCATGATTGTGTTTATAGCATTCCTCAGCGCCTTTATACCACTGTCCACCGACCTCTATCTTCCCGCTTTACCCGGCATGGCGGAATATTTTAACGCCCCCGTAAATATGGTCAACCTAACTTTAATACTGTTCTTTGTTTTTTTCAGTATCGGAACATTGCTCTGGGGTCCGTTAAGCGACAAATACGGGCGTAAACCAGTATTAATGGCCGGACTGATTATTTATACGCTGGCAAGCGTTTTATGCGCCTGTGCCGGAGATATCTATCAGCTCATAACCTTCCGCGTATTTCAGGCCGTCGGAGGAAGCGCGGCCGGCGCTGTGGCGATGGCCATGGTCAAGGATGTTTATGACGGTAGAAAGCGGGAGGTTGTCCTGTCGGTTGTGCATTCGATGGTGGTGTTGGCTCCGGCGGTGGCCCCGGTTGTAGGCGCTTTTCTATTGAGTTTTACTTCCTGGCGGGGTGCGTTTTGGTTTCTGGCCGGCGCCGGAATTTTGGCCCTGGCGGGTTGTGTCGCCCTGGAAGAAACAATAGGCCAACGTTATACGGGTACGATATGGAAAACCATGGGGCGGCTTGGAGTGGTGCTTAAAAACCCGGGTTTTACAGTTCTGCTGATATTGTTTTCCTTGCTTAGTATTCCATTTATGGCCTTCATAGCCGCGTCATCCTACATTTATATCAATGGATTCGGGCTCAGCGAACAAATATACAGCTATTACTTTGCTTTAAACGCTTTATTTTTACTCCTTGGCCCGATGCTGTACATCCATTTATCCGGGCGGTTTAAGCGCGGGTCGATTATAACGGTTTTTTTTGCCATTATAGTTTTGAGCGGAGTATTAATTTGCGGCCTGGGCAGTATGAACCCGTGGCTGTTCGCCTTCTCGCTGCTGCCGGCTACCATAGCCGGCAGCGCTATCCGCCCTCCCGGCACCGTTTTGATGCTGGAACAGCAGCAGGAAGATACCGGTTCGGCTTCATCCCTAATCGCTTGTTTTGGTATTTTAATGGGCAGTGTCGGCATGACTTTAATTTCTTTTGACTGGAGCAACATCATTTGGGCTTTGGGAGCCTTAAACCTTGCAGCCGGGCTTATCTGTGGAGCCGGCTGGCTGCTGGTTGCTAAAAAAACGTTCATCAAGCAAGTCCAGGATGTGCGTACTACGGCAACAGCCAACGAGGGCGGGTAACGGGAGAGCAAATTTTAAGGATTGCGGCAAAGACGATTCAGGATTGTATTAGGAATGACACGGACTGGGTAGCTCGCTATGGCGGTGACGAATTTGTGATTTGCCTGAACAATACCGGCAGCGAAGACGCACATCGCATTTCAGAACGAATCTATCATGACTTTGAAAAAGCGGTATCTTCTATGCAAGGGAATAAAATTACCATTGCGTTATCGCAAGGCGTAATGACAATGCCGTGCTCCGGTTTAACAGCGGAAGAAATTATTGAGTTAGCTAATTTTTATAATTTTAGGCGTTGTAATTTTGGTCTTAACAACATGGTTATTTGTACGGGCAGTGAAGCTATACTTAAAGGCAATTAATATGGTTAAACACATTTTTGATTAACCTCTTGTCTAATTAAGAAATCCATGGGTATGGGCTCTTACCCTAATATATTTAGGAGCACTGGCGACTGTGGTGTCGTTAGATCGTGTTCTGGAATGGCGGTATTTGGGGAACATTGCATATGCCGGGATCGGCTGCGTTATAATATTGCTGGTGACTCGCCGGGTACCGCAAAACAAAGATGTATCTAAAAGCAAGAAACGGTTATTTGTGTACCCGTTTTGCTCTAAGGAACTGTAAAGGATCCCTCAGCGAGGACATTATATGTTGCAAAAACTTACATTCCTGAAGCTAAAGTAGATCCCTCACCTGGTAAACGCAGCGGCAGGCCGGGCTGTGGGAGCAAACTATCAGAGGCCCGTGTTTTGATGGAACTGTTTTTAAGAGGTGGCCGGCCGGGCAGGTCAGCCCGGCTGCAGCCAGGTAGCTGTCCAGAATTTCCAAAGTGAGCCTTGTAGCCGGAGAATCACAGCGCGGGTAGGCGGTACAACCCAGAAAATGTCCGGCGCCGGATCCCGCGCGTACTGTCAGCGGGGCGCCACAGCGGGGACAGGTAAACCGGTTTTCCACGTATGCCTTCAGGCCGGCGTAACGCCCCCGGAAAAGTCCGCCGCGCAAATCCATCTCCAGCAGGTAGAGTAGAGTGCGGCACACTCTCTTTCCAGCCACCCGGACACTGAAACGGTCCACCTTTCCGTCTCCCGGCCAGGGACTCCCATACCAGAAGATGTCCCTATCCACCGCGGTCAGCGGCGTTCTGGCGGCAGTGTATCTTACGGTGTATGCTTGCAATTCCGGTGGAAATACCGGTGGGCGCCCGGCGCGCAGGGAAAGACGGGCACCGCGCATTTGCGCCTGCCGCAGGGCATTTATTACGGAATTCTCCGGTGGACCGGCTGTCGCAGGCCAGTCCACCTGGACGGAGTCGGCGGGGCGGACGTCGGCCTCCCAGGCTTCCAGGGCCGGCCGGGGTTCCGCATGCCATTTGATTTTCATTTCTTTGCCCGTAACGCGGCCGGGCAGGCCGGCCAGGATTTCTTTGCCCCTGATAACCCGGCCGTTTTCCCGGATGAAGCGAAAAAGCCGGCATGCGGCAGAGTCGCTCCGCAGCCTGTGCTCCAGAAAATCGCGGCAGGCCAGGACGAAAAGCTTGCCCCGCGCCCTGGTGACGGCAACATTAATCAGCCGCTCTCCGGCGTTTCCCTCCCGGCGGGAAAGGAGGCCGCCGGGGCCGCGCTGGGGATAGGCGTCCACCAGATCCAGCACCACCGCGTCCTGCTCCGCTCCCTGAAAGCGATGGACAGTGGCGGCCACCAGACCGGCATCCTCGGAACGGGCGCCGGTAATGCCCAGCAGTCCTGCCGTTAACGCGTTCAGCAGCCTGGCCTGGGCGGCGTAGGGCGTGAGCAGGCCCACAGTGAGGCAGCTTTGCCTGATCTTATTGGCTAATAGCAGAGCCAGGAAAGCAGACAAGGGGTTGAAGCGGGAAGAACCGTGCCGGTAGCAGAAGGCGGGCAGATCGCTCAAGTCTACCAGCGTCAGCGCCGTTCCCGGACACGGTCCGGCGGCGGCCAGCGCGTCGCGTCCGGATGTCTCCGGAGCATTGTAGAGCAGCCCGCCATAGACATAATCGTTTACAAACCCGGCGATGGCCGGGTGCATCCGCCGCTGCAGGCGCAGCACGGCGATGTCCGGCGCTTGCCCTTTTTCAAAAGCGGACGTTATTCCGGCCTGCTCAAAGATGTCCCGCTTCAGCCAATGTTTCACCCCCGGCGTCCCGGCCAGCGCCACCGGCGCCAGTTGGCGGAAATCGCCGCTCACCACCAGCTTCCGGCCCGCCAGGGAGGCGGCGAAAAAAACCTGGGGAATGTAAGCCATGCTGGCCTCGTCCAGCAGCACAAAGTCGTAGTGATCTTGATAGATCACCGGGTTGGTTGCCGCCATGGACAGGGTGCAGCCCACTACCCGCGCCTCACGGCACACCCGCGCCTCCGCCTCTTTCAGGGCCTCCCTGAGGTCCCGCAAGGCCCGCTCCACCTCGGTCAGGCGTTCGCCCCGGGCGTCACCGGCCCGCAGCCCGGCCAGCAGCTTGGCGCGCTCTTCCTCCAGCTCCCGGCGCTGTTCCCATATTTCCCTGCGATCGGCCACAGCCAGGCTGGAGACAAGCAGGCCGCTTTGCCGCAACGCCGGCAGCCTGGCCCAGCCGTAACGCACCACCAGCCCGGAGCGGACCGGTGCTTCGATCCGGGCCGCCGCTCTGAGCACCGCGCCGTCCACCGCCACATTGGCGTGGGAAAGGATCAGCACCCGTCCGCCCTGCCGGAAAAAGAACCTGGCGAGCTGGGCCAGGGTTTCGGTTTTGCCGGTGCCCGGCGGCCCCCAAATAAAGGTGATGTCCCTTGCGCCCGCCAGACGCAACGCTTCTTCCTGGGCGCGGGCGGCAGCGGACGGCGGAACGTAGCGCCGCTGCCGGGCCGTCACTTTTTCCAGCACGGCCAGAGCCATGTTCAGGTTTCTCCCCGGTGTTTCCCGCAGCCGCTCCTGCAGGGCGGTCAGTAAAAACCAGGGCTCGCAGAACACCTCGGCCCGCTCCAGAAGCTCACCCAGGTTTTCATGCAACGCCAGGGTCAACTCCGCGCCACGCACTGTCACCACTTCCCCGCCGGTTACGCGGGAACCGTAGCGGAGCCGCACCGGCGTGCCGTCCAGAAGAAAAGCCTCCACCTCCAGATCGAAGGCGTAAAGAAAACCCTCTTCGCCCCGGTAAACCAGCACCCCGTCCATGACCACCAGGGGACGGCCTCCTTCATCGCGCAGATACGCTATCTCTTCCGTCAGCGCCGCGTTGAAGGTTTCGATTAATGAAGCGGCGTTCAAGAAATCGTCTCACTGTCCGGCAACTGGTCCGGCAGGATTTCTTCCGGCATCTCCACTGCAATTTCCGGCCTGTCTCCGTAGAGATACCGCAGATCCAGGTATTCCACCACGGCCCGGATTACCGTGCGCAGGGGCCTGTCCGCGGTCAGGCCCGCGGTTGCTTCGCCGATGTCGTCCGGCGCCTGCCAGCCGTAGGCCAGGGCGTGCTGGTCGCGAACGGCCTGGAGCATGCGGCGGATATCGAAGGTGGAGAGGGTGTCCAGAAAGAGATTTTCCTTTAAAAAACTGCCGAAAACCTCCCGCACCGTGGGGATATCGTGATGTCTCTCTTTGGCCGCCAGCTTCTCCGGCACGGTGTCGTAGTCGCTTTTTTTCTGCTTCCAGATCAATTCCGACCACAGGTTGGAGGAGGCCGAAAAGACGGTATAAGTCGCCGTCAGGCCAAAGGAGGGCGACATGAAGCGGGCGGCGTTCAAATAAGCGTTGGCCCTGGCGGTAATGCCCAGGTACATGAGCTGCTCGAATTCATCGAAGAGGATCACCCACCCCGCATAACCGGCGGCCCGGATCAGGCGGGAGAGGAGGCGGAAATAATCAAAGGCGTTTTCCTTTACCTTGAAGGCCGGCAATGACAGGGCCTTCCCGAAATTCAGGCGGTGGATGGATTTCAGCTGCGCGTTGGGTACGAAGTCGCCCGCCAGGTCACTGACCAGAATATGCCGGTTGTAGGCGTCATTGCTGTTGTCCAGATAGTTTTTCAGCACGGCCTCAAGCTTCGGGTGCAGGTTGCGGGCGGCGTAATTCAGCAGCTCATCCGCCTTGTCGCCGCCCGGCTGCAGCGCTTCCAGCAGGGGAGCGAAGCCCGGCTGGGAGTAGCCCGGCAGGTACAGGTCGGCTGCCGCCCGGCGGTAAAGGCGATCCAGCTTATCGAAGGGAGTTTCTTTGGAAAGCGGCACAAAGCTGACGGCAAAATTCATCTCTTCCGCCCGATGGGCGATAATATTCAGAAAGTGTGTTTTGCCGTTGCCGAAATTGCCCTTGGCCACCAGGGAAAGGGCGGCGCCGTCCGTCCGCACCCGTCCCAGTTCGCGCTCCACGCGCTCGCACGCGGCCTCCCGTCCGTAGGAGAAAATAGCGCTCAAACTGCGGGAGGAAACTCCCGAGCGCAGACATTCAATTACCTGCCTGGCGGCAAACTTCTCCATCGGGCTCACCTCCCCCCCGGTACTGGCTGACAATTGCTTCCACCACACGCCGCACGGGCGACAGCATGCTGACGGTTTCCGCCAGGCAGCGAAAATCCTCCTGCCCCAGACGCGAGTCGAGGTCAAAGATGTCGTTCAGTTTTTGCTGCAGTTCCAGGCAGGCTTCAGGGGTGAAGAACTCCTGCACCAGGGCGTCCTGGCTGAAAAGATCGGCAAATTTGTTCGGACGCGAGCCGGAAACTTCATGCTGGACGCGCATCCACAGTGCCTCGTAGGACTTAAAGCCTCCTTTTTCATCGTGGATCAGCTCCGTCCGCCCGGCAAAGACGAAAAACGCCCCCTGGAATCCGGCGAAGTCGTCCACCAGCTGCCGCAGGCTCTCGTAAACCTCGTTGCGGGCGGCCTTGCCGTATAGCGCCCGCCCTTCCGGTCCGCGCTCCAGCAGCGCGCTAAGGTGGTCCACGGCGACGCAAAGGCCCCGGCGGCCGCAGAGACGCAGCAAGTGGAGGAAAGACGCCATCATGTGCCTGGCGTTGTATTTGTTGACCCGGGTAAAGATTTTTAAAGGCTTTAAAGACCTGGCGGGCAGGGGACGGCCCTTGAGCCATTCCCGCAGTGTTTCTTTCTGTTCGTCCGTCAGGCGGCGTGAGCCCAGGTGGTGGGCGCAGAGCTGGGCAAAGGCCAGGGAAAAGCTGTGGTTTATTTTCCGGTCCTGGTAAAGCAGGTCCAGCTTTTCCTGAATTTCGCGCCGCAAACTGTCCGCCGCCCGGTCCTGCGTCTGCGCCCAGCTGAAGAAATCCTGCTCCGGCGGAATCTGCCCGGCCCGGTAGCCCAGGCTTTCCACCACGGCAGCGCAGTAAGCCGTCACCAGCGCTTCCACATCCACAGAGTCCAGCACGGCCTGGTAGAGCGAGTCAAACTTGTTCAGACGCACCTGGCGGGCATCCGCGAAAAAAGTGACGTAGCCAAGCCGCCGGGCCTCCTCCAGCAGCAGGAGCAGGGCGTGTGTTTTGCCCGAGCCCGGCTTCCCGATGAGAAACTTTACTTTGCTGCCGCCGCAAGTGATATAATCTTGCAGATAGAAGTCCCGCCAGGCATTCCAGATCCCTTCCCGCTCGCCCACCGTGATTGCGCCGAGAGCCTCCAAATTCGGCGGCGGATTCCCGTGCCGCAGGCTTTCCAGTGCTTCTTCCCTGACTGCCGGCTCCACCGGCTATCCCTCCCTGTAAAATTTCATCACGCCGAAACGCTGGGGCTGTCCCTGGGCGTCCAGGACCACCAGCGCCTGCCTGTTGTTGCGGACATTGCCCAGCCAGAGCCGCCTGCCGTCCGGCGCGTTCAGCAGGCCGCTTTTCAATACCCGGTGCAGGTCGAAGGCAAAAAGCTGCGCCGGATAATCGCGCCTCTGCCGGGGCATCGGGGTGAGGGTGTTATAAACGTCTTTAAGCAGCACTTCCTGCTCGCTAACGTCGATTTTTGTCTTGGCGATTTGTTTGGCCGTCTCAGTGTCGTAAGCGGCCGCCAGGGACTGCAGAAAACGCTGGACGTCAAAGGAGGCCGCGTTCAGCCGATCGATGCCTTTCTTCAAGTGTCCGGCCAGGACATCCGGGCGCAGGTTGCGGTAAACATGGTCGTCGATGGTGACCATCTCTTTTTCCGGCAGCACCCGGATCTTAAAAGGGAGTACCTCGTAAACCGGGTATTCCGCCTCCACAGCCAGGCTTTCCGCTGCCAGGGCATCCATAAAGCCCCGGTGGAATTCTTCCTGCAGGTAGGACTGCAGGTTGAAGGACGGCAGCTTCTCCAGCAAACCCTGCAGTGTTTCCTGCTGCTTGTCCAGCAGCTCTCCGTAGCGGGCCAGAGCCTGCTGGAGGGCCTCCAGGTTGCCCTGGTCGCCTGCTGTTTTCACCCGCCTGATTAAGTTAACCATACTGCGGTGGGTGTTGTTCAGGTTTTTAAAATCCTCCTGAAGCGCTAGGTCCAGAAATTCATCAAGGGTTCTTGACATTTATAAAAAAACACCCCCAAGGTTTGACAGAATATGCTATCTTTCTTCGGGAAGTGTGAAAAATCCTGCTCTTGATGTAAAATCTCTGCATCTGTTTTATTTTTTCTCCTCTGAAACACCGGGAGGATATAAAATCCTGTTTTTTGATTAGCCGGTTTTTTTTCGGAAGGAAACCGAAGGTCATCAAACAGGTGCTCATCGTTGTGACTCAAATCAAGCGCGGTATTACTCGGTCTCCGGGGGGCGCATGCCGGGGTCGCCGCCGGGTGCGCCGGGACCAGTCGTTCCGCCCGGGCGGCGCATGCCGGAGCCGCCTTGTTCACCGGGGCCGCCGGGGCGTATTCCACCGGGGCCGCCCATTACGGTAACCGGCTCGCCGGTATCCGAAATAGCGGTGGCGGCTTCGGAAAGGGTGACGCTCACAACCTCGGCGCCGGGGGAATAACTCCCGCCCGCGTACAATCCGTCGGTATTTTCCCCGTCCGCGCTGCCGCCGGAATACAGGGTGTAAGTCTTGCCCTGCTCCAGTTCCGGCGCGCTGATGACGACGGACTGATAGTCCTTGGCGGGAGCAAAGCTCAGGATGGCTTTGCCGCTTTCGTCCAACAGGCTCACCAAAGTACCGGCTTTTTGCACTGTTGAGTAAACTACCAGCAGCGAGTTCCGGCTTGACGACCCGGAGAAGTTTTGGGCCATGCCGGAGCTGCCCGCCGCCACGAAGGTTCCGCCGGTAATCTCCGCGACACTCATATAGTCCAACGGGCCGTTGCCGTTATCAGTAGGACCGTTAATCAGCACCGTGCCGCCCTCCGCATACAGTGCGCCATTGGAGTCGATGCCGTCGCCGCCGGCATTGACCGCCACACAGCCGCCGGTGATGCGGATAAAGGTGCCGGCGGTTCCGTAAGCGCCATTCTCCGCGGCAAAGTTGTTCTCTCCCGGCCGGCCGCCAAAACCGGAACCGTCGTTGCCGCCCGCGGCGTTCAAGCCGTCATCCCCGGCGGTTACGTTGATGTCGCCGCCGTTAATCGTAATGGTGTTTCCCTCCAGCCCTTCATAGCTTTGCGCAATGTCGATGGCGCCGTCGTCCACCACCAGGGAGGAATCGGCGTGGATACCGTCGTCACCCGATGCCAAGATCAAAGTGCCCGCACTGATGAGCACATCCCCGTTGGAATGGACCGCGTCGTCCGCGGAATCAATATCCATTTTGCCGCCGGTTATATAGACGGCGGAGCCGGCTTTAAGACCTTTGGCGCTGTCGGCGGCGCTGGAACTGTCCGTATTTTCCTCCGCCGCGGCGGGAGGGGTTTGATTGTTCCATCCGCCCCGGCCGGGCCGTTCATTGTCCTTGCCGGCGCTATTGGCGCCGGCGCTGCCGCCGCCTGTTTTAGCGGAGATTGTGCCGCCGGTGATTTGGAGCACCGTTTCGGCCTGGATGCCGTCTTTACCCGCGGTAATATCAAATGTGCCGCCGTCGATGGAGACCCAGCCCTTTGCAGCATCCTCGTCATTGTTGGACTGGATGCCGTCTCCCCGGGCCGCGTTAATCACCAGGGCGCCGTCGCAGACAGCCACCACGTCCCGGCCGCGCAGGCCGTCGTTGACGGCGGTAACCGTAATGGCGCCGCCGGTGATCACCAGGTCATCCTTGGAGGCGATGCCGTTGTTATAATTGGCGGTAACGGTCAGCGCGCCGGCGCCGTTGACGGTCAGGTCGCTCTTGCTGAAAATTGCGGCGTCGGGCTCATCTTCGCCTTCGGCCAGGGTATAGGCGTCGCCGTCGGTTACAGTGTTGGCCGTTCCCCCGGCCAGGGTCAGAAAGACCTTGTCGGCCTGCTTGACATAGATGGGGGCGCTGTCCGGGCAAGTAACGGACACGCCGTTCAGTACGATCTGCACTTTATCGGTGTCGGCGGCGTCCACCACGATTTGCCCGCCGGTCAAACTGCCGGACAGCACGTAAACGCCGGCGGCGGTGATGGTCAGGGTGCCGCCGGCGGCCGTTGCTCCCGGACCCGAGACAGTGATTGAGGAGCCGTCCAGGGAAATTTCGGTGGCCGCCTCCGCGTCCCAGGTGCCCGCCAGGTCGCGGTCACTGTAGCCGGGGTCGATGAGGGCCGCTTCGGCGGTGGTTGCGGCAGAGGCCGCCGCGCCGGCGGATTCGGCGGCTTTGGAGCCGTCCCGGCAGCCGGAAAGAACAGCGGTCAGCAGCATGCCGGCAGTCAAAAGTGCGATTAATTTTCCGAATTTAAAATGCATAATTAATTTCCCCCTTTATAATTCCGCCTTGGCGGTGGGCACCCGCCCGCAGGTGATGTTCAGATTGCCGTTGCGGCAGCGGATCTGATCAAGGAATTCCTTTTCCGCGGTCTGGTCTTCCAGAACAATTTGATATTGCAGCTCATAAAGACTGCCCATATTGGTGGTCCTTACCCTAATCAACTCAGCGCTCCTGGTGTACTTTTGAAACAGGTCGTCAAAGATGCCGGAATAGTCGAGGTTCTCCGGAATGGTGACTTTAAGCTGCTTTTCCGCTCGCTTCGGCTCGCCAAATCCGGTGCTGGTCAGCAAAATGTTCATGGCGCCGATGAGCACCAGGAATAACGCCGCAATACCCAGGTAGCCCATGCCGGTGGCCAGACCAACGGCCATGGCCAGAAAAATGCTGCCGATCTCCCGGGCGCTGCCGGGTATCGAGCGGAACCGCACCAGGCTGAAGGCGCCCATTACCGCGATACCGGTGCCGATGTTGCCGTTAACCAGCATAATAATCAGTTGTACCATGGCCGGCAGCAGCGCCAGCGTGACCATGAAATTTTTGGTGTACGTGCTGCGGTACATATAGATGAACGCCACTCCGACACCAAGAGCCAAAGAAGCCAGCGTGCACAGCAGCAGTCCCTGGATGGTGATGGAGTAGGCGGAATTGCCGGCTAAAATACTTTCAAGCACTTTGTTTTCCCCCCGTTTCAGCAGCCTGAATTAAATAGTTTTTATAGATGTTCCCGTATTTGGAATAAGACGCCGGGAATATCCCCAATTCCGCCAGACCCCGGCTGAGCCACAACGGCATGGCCCCCGGCATTTTGATCTCCATCAGGTGCTGTCCTTCTTTCAGCAGCGCGTTTCCCCACGCGCCCCCGGAAAGATCCAAAATATTCTCCCGCCAGCGGATGTTGGTATCAAAGGTAATGCGCAAATCTGCGTTTTCATTGCCGCTCATGGCCACCCGGTCGTAAGCCAGGTATAATCTGGGGATAACCGGCCGGTAAAATTTCAAGAACCAGTCGATTTCCTTCAGAATCTGACCGGCCCCGGACGGCTGTTTCCCCAGCGTCAAATACTGACCGGCTTCCCGCAATGTCATGGGTACCCGCCGTTTGTAAACGATTTTTTTGTATTTCTTTTTTAATTCCACAAATACCGTGTCTTCCGGCTTCGGCACTCCATAGCTGCGCAGCCGGAGTTTTTCTTTGTAGACCGGCTTTTCTATCGATGCCCGGATTAGCCTGTAATTCGGGGTATCATAGTAAATATTGCAAATGGTATGGCGTCCAAATTCATTTGTACTCATCCGGCCTTGTAAAAAGCTTGTTAGTGCCCGGTACTGCTGTTCATCCATAAGGTACTTTTTTTCATACCGTTTAAATACGCTTTGGTACTGTGCCAAACCTGACCCCTCCAATCTATCTATGTACGTCCTGATGGGTCATATCATACAGCGTTAAGCTTAAATTAGTCTGAAAAATTGATTTCAGACTAATTTAAGCTTCCGCCGTTAAAATGTTTGCAATGGGAATATGCCGCATTTATAATTAAAACCGACAAGGCGGGGATAGATATGCGTATTTTAATAGTGGAAGACGAGGTGCGTCTTGCCGAGGCCCTGGGACAGATTTTGTCTGAACGGAAGTACGCGGCGGATATCGTATCTAACGGTGAGGACGGGTTGAGCTACGCGCTGAGCGGACAATACGACGTCATCGTGCTGGATGTGATGCTGCCCAAGCGCAGCGGCTTCGAGGTGGTGCGGGAGCTGCGCAACCGAAAGAACGCCACTCCGGTGCTGTTGCTTACGGCCAGGGATGAAATCACCGACAAGGTCACGGGGCTGGACTGCGGCGCCGACGACTACATGACCAAGCCATTCTCGCCGGAGGAACTGCTGGCCCGCATCCGTGCCCTTTCCAGACGGCAGGGGGATGTTGTGCTGGATGAGTTGACCTTTGCCGACCTGCGGCTGAACCTGTCCACATATGATCTGTGCCGGGGAGAAAAATCACTGCGCCTGAACTTTAAGGAATTTGCCGTGCTGAAAATCCTGATGGCCAACCCCAAAGCGGTGGTGCCCAAGGAAGATTTGCTCTCCCGGGTGTGGGGCGCGGAATCCCGCGCCGAGGATAACAATGTGGAAGCTTATATTTCTTTTTTACGCAAAAAAATCTTTTTTCTCGGTTCCAGGGTGAGTATCGGCACCATCCGTAAAGTTGGCTACCGGCTTGAGGCGGATGAGCCATGATCACCAGGCTGCGCCGGAAATTCATCCTCATCAATATGACGCTGGTCAGCCTGGTGCTGCTCATCGTCTTTGCCGCCCTCTTCATGTCCAACTATCAGCGGCTGCAGGCGGAAAGCCGCGCAGCCTTACACCGGGCCATTGAGCAAAGAATGGACCTGCCCCCGCCGAAACCGGAAATCGGCAGAATACCCCCCGGACGAAAGCCGTCTCCGTTCACGCCGGTCTTTTCCGTTGTACTTGATAAAAACAATGACATCATCTATACAACCCAAGAAAATGTGTCCATCGCCGATGATGTTCTGGCGGCGGCGGTGGAACAGGCACTGGACGCCCAATCCCCCGAAGGTATTCTGCCTGACCTGGATCTGCGTTTTCTCCGCATAAATATGACGGATGAGACAAAAATTGCCTTTGCCGACCGGCGCAATGAAATCCACGCCATGCAAAGCCTTTTTCTGCTCTCCCTGGTGGCGGGGGCCGGGGGCTTGATTGCTTTCTTTTTCATCAGCCTGTTCCTGTCCGGCTGGGCCCTGCGTCCGGTGGAAAAGGCCTGGGAACAGCAGCGGCAGTTTGCGGCCGATGCTTCCCATGAACTTAAAATGCCCCTGACGGTGATTCTGGCCAATATCGATATCCTGCTGGCCCACCGGCAGGATACCATAGCCCGGCAATTAAAGTGGGTGGAAAACACCCGGGTGGAAGCCGTCCGGATGAAAAAGCTGGTGGATGAGCTGCTGTTTTTAGCCAAGTCCGATGCCACCCGTGTTTCCCAGGTGCATGCGGAGCTGAATTTCAGCCATACGGTATGGAGCTGCCTGCTGCCCTTTGAACCGGTGGCATTTGAACAGGGTGTCGCCATCAACTCCAACATTGAACCGGATATCACTTTGAAAGGCAACGAGAGCCAACTTAAGCAGCTGGTAGCGATCCTGCTGGACAACGCCTGCAAGTACGCCGGTGAAAAAGGCTCCGTTACGGTGACACTGGTACGGGAACAAAGAAAAGTAGCCCTGAAAATCAACAATACCGGCGCCCCTATCCCGGCGCAAGAGCTGCAGCATATTTTTGAGCGTTTTTACCGGGCGGACAAGTCCAGGGCGCGTGAGCAGGGCGGTTACGGATTGGGGCTGGCCATTGCGAAAAGTATCGCCGACAGTTATCAGGCCAAAATAACCGTGGAGAGCACGGAAGCCCGGGGAACCACCTTTACCGTACGTTTTCCGGGCTATGCTTAAAACACCGGCGAGTTTCCGGTTAACTTTCAGCGCATTTGCAAACTGAGCAATCAGGCAGGCAGGAGATCATAAAAATATAACGAATTTTTAAGAAATCAATCACATATACAAGGAGGTATACTATGTTTAAAACAGTGCTCGTTCCGGTTGACGGGTCTGAAGGTTCCATCCGGGCTGTGGATCACTGCATAGAAGTGGCGAAAAGTATGAAAGTGGAAAAAATTGTGCTTGTTCACGTATCCGCCATCCCCGACCGGCTGCAATCAATCTCCGGCAAACTGGGCAGTATGTTTTTTAAAATGAAAGATGAACTGGCTGAATACGGCGAAGAAAAGCTGGCTGAGGCCAAGGAAAGAGTTGAAAAGCATAATCTGAACGTGAGCCTGGAAACTAAGCTCTTGTTTGGTGACGAGGCCTATAATATCGTTGAAGAGGCCAATAAGCAAAATTGTGACTTAATTGTCATCGGCAGCAGGGGCCTCAGCGGAATACAAAGCAAACTTATGGGCAGCGTCAGTAATTATGTGGTTCAACACGCCAAGTGCACCGTCCATGTAGTCAAGAAGAAAAAGGATTAAGACGGCAAATCTTTAACAAGAACGCTAATAAATTGGCTAACAAATTCTGACTTGCCCAACCGGTCAGAATTTGTTTATTTTCAATATGTAATACGGCAAGGGAGATCTTTCTTATGCAGTTAAACAATATTTGTTTCGGCTTGATGGACATGCTGTAAGCTAGGCCGGGATTGTTGCCCGGGCTTAACTGCGTGTGGTCACTTCCCGCACTGTTTTGGACCAGGTTTCCGGTTCGACCCTTCGGTACTTACAGCCGTCGATCCAATAATCATGACCCGGGACTGCTTTTTTCTGCAGCACTTCGGGTCCGGCATTTATTAACAAGCGGAAAAAGTCCAGGAACTGCCCGTGTCCGATGTTGGTGTCCACCCGGGTGACAAAAACCCAGATCGCCCGGGGCAGTTTAATCAACATGTCCGGTGTAGTCACGGCATCGGCCAGTTGCCTTATCTCCACTTGCAGGTTGACCGGTCCGTTCACGTAACGGCCTTCAAAAACATCGGCCAGGTTGGTGTTGGTACCGGCCATCTGAACGGGGCCCATCAGTGTGCTGGCGTCAACCAGCAATTGTTGGTCCACGCTGATATAGGTTTCGATGGGTGTTTCAAACAGCTGCTCCAACCGGCGGATTAGTTTAACCCGGCCGTGTTTCAAGTAATATTCGGCTGCCGTAAGGCTGTTGGCGTCATGGCCCAGGCATGTGTAAACAGGCACCGATACAATGCCCACCGGCCCGGAGTGATTGAGGAAAAATGTCAGGTTCAGCGCTTTAAGTCTTGGCCCGTCGGTCCAGAATATAGCGGCGCTCCGGGGCGCGCCGCAGGATTTTTCCGGGGGCTGCGCGAAAACTCCGGCGCCGCATGACAGCAGCATCAGTATGGATAACACAACAGTAGCAAGCGTTTTGCCCCGCAATAATTGACCCCTCTCCACGCTTCTTTAAACATTAGTAGTTTGTCCGCCGGAGAGAGGATTATAAAGCAGTGCGCAAAAAATTGTGTGGAAAAAAGGCTAAAAATAAAATTCGGTGGGCGGATTGGTGCTGTAATTCTTTACGCAGCGGCCTTTGGATGAACGGAACAGATCCCGGAAAAACCGGTCAAAGTCTTCCTTGGGCAGGCAGATGTAGCCTTCGGTGTTGGCCAGGCTGCCGTTGACGTACAGGTTGAAGAAAACGTGGTGGCGGGTTATTCTGATAATGGTCAGCAGATATTCGTTTTCGTGCATTCTGTTCCACTCCCTTGCTAATATTTTATAGTAAAATAGTACAGGGTCCAATACCTATTGACAGTTATAGGTTAGGTGTATATACTGTTTATTGTCTTTAATATACTAAACAGATAACGAAGTAAAGCAAGGAGGCGCGCCTGGTAATGGAACAGAAGCTAAAGCTGGGGTTGCCCAAGGGCAGTTTACAGGAATCCACATTTCAGCTTTTCAAGCGGGCGGGATTTAATATTTCGGTCCGCAGCCGTTCATATTTTCCCAGTATTGATGATCCGGAGATTGAAGTGGTTTTGATGCGGGCCCAGGAGATTCCCAGGTACGTGCACGATGGAGTGCTGGATGCCGGGTTGAGCGGGTTGGACTGGATCCTGGAAAACGAAGCGGACGTGGTGGAGGTGGCCGATTTGTCCTACTCCAAGCAGACCACCAATCCAATCCGGGTGGTGCTGGCCGTGGCCGAAAACAGCGGCATCAACTCGGTTCAGGATCTGCAGGGGAAACGTATCGCCACCGAACTGGTGCGGCTGACCACCAATTATCTGGCCAAATACAATGTTACCGCCAAGGTGGAATTCAGTTACGGGGCCACTGAGGTGAAAGTGCCGCAGCTGGTGGACGCCATAGTGGACATCACCGAGACGGGCAGTTCATTAAAAGCCAATAAGTTGCGGGTCATTGACACCATCCTGGTTTCCACCACCAGGCTGCACGCCAATAAGACGGCCTGGGAGAATCCCTTCCTCAGGGAAAAGCTGCAAAACCTGTCGGTACTGCTGCTGGGCGCGCTCCGGGCTGATTCCAAAGTGGGATTAAAAATGAACGTCCCCGGTGACAAGTTGGATAATGTGCTGGCTATTTTGCCCGCCATGAAGCATCCCACGGTGTCCCGGCTGATTAACAGCGACTGGGTGGCCATAGAGGTCGTGCTGGACGAGAAGAAGGCGCGGGATCTAATCCCCGCGTTGCGCAGAGTGGGCGCCCAGGATATTATTGAGTATCCTTTAAACAAAGTAATCCCTTAGCATAAAACGCCATTGGTTCGGTATGATAATGACAGTTGAAAATACGTAAGCATAATATGCTATAATTGGGTTAATCACCGGCCCGTGAAAGGGGGCGGCGGATTGATACCGCTCAGGGACAGCGCAAAGTCCAGCACATTCCCCTTTGTCAATATCGCCATTATCGTGTTGAACCTGGTGATCTACGTCCATGAGGTATTGCTGGAACCCTATGCGCTGAATCAGTTTTTTTACACTTACGGCCTGATCCCGGCCGATGTTTTAAACGCTTTTTATACCGGCGCCGCCTTCACCCCGCTGCTGGTCAACACAATTACCGCCACCTTTGTCCATGGCGGCTGGTTTCATGTGCTGGGGAACATGCTTTTCCTGTGGGTGTTCGGCGACAATGTCGAGGACCGGCTTGGGCACGCCAGGTACCTGCTGTTTTATTTGCTGGCCGGCGCCGCCGGCGGAGCGGCCCACATTATCACCAACCCCGGTTCCACGGTGCCCGTCGTTGGAGCCAGCGGCGCGGTGGCCGGGGTGCTGGGCGCGTATATCATCGCCTTTCCCCATTCGCGTATCCTGGCCCTGGTGCCGCTTTTAATCATATTCTTCCTGGCGGAAATACCGGCCATTGTTTTTATCGCCATCTGGTTTGTGCTGCAACTCTTTAACGGGGTGGCCACTTTGGGCGGAAGCGCTGCGCCGGTGGCCTATTGGGCGCATCTCGGCGGTTTTGTGGTGGGCGCGGTGCTGATTAAGCTACTGGCCCGGCGCCGGGAGATGGACTATTACCGGCCTTAACAATCAGCGGTGCAGGCGGCTTGACACCCGTTAACGACAGTGTTAATGTTTTACATGATTAACTTGTTATTTTTAATTCAAAAGGAGTTTCAGGCAGATGGCCAAACAAGTTAAAAAGCTGTGCCGGTCAAGCCGTCACCGGATCATTGCCGGGGTATGCGGGGGAGTTGCCGAATATTTTGATGTGGACCCCACGGTGGTAAGGCTTATATATGTGATCATATCTGTTTTTTCCGTGGCTTTTCCGGGTATTCTGGTGTACCTGATCGCCTGGCTGCTGATGCCCCGGGACTTTAATTAACTGTTCAACGCCGGACAACCGGCGTTTTTTAGTTTTTATAAAATAATAATTACAATGTGAATTAGAAATAATTTTAATATATAAACTTCCGCCATTGCTGTTTACACCAATTAATGCAGCCTGTATAATCGTTGTTACAATATACCATTTACTATATCATTTAACTGAAACTGACGAGGTGGAGAAATTGGCTGAACTCACAAAGATGATCCGTCCCGGCTCGGTGGCCGTGGTGGGCGCATCGGCCGCCGAAGGGAAAATCGGCAATACCATCTTGAAAAATATTATCAGCAGCGGTTTCACCGGCATAATCTACCCCATCAACCCCAAGGAAAAGGAAATTATGGGTAAAACAGCGTATTCATCGGTCGGTGAGATCAAGGAACCGGTGGACATGGCGGTTATTGCCGTACCGGCGGCCCGGGTCCCGGAGGTGGCCGAAGACTGCGGCAAAGCCGGGGTGAAAAACCTGGTGGTTATTTCCGCCGGATTCAAAGAGGTCGGCCCCGAGGGTTTGGAGCTGGAAAAACGCCTGGTTAGTGCCTGCCGCCAGTACGGAATGCGTATGCTCGGACCTAATGTGGTGGGTATTATAGACACCCATACGCCGATTAACGCTTCTTTCTCCGCTACCTTTCCCCGGCAGGGCGAAATTGCCTTTTTCTCTCAAAGCGGCGCCATGCTGGTGGCTATTTTGGATTGGAGCGCCGCCGGCGGGCTTGGTTTCAGCCGGGTGGTCAGTTTGGGCAACAAGGCTGACCTTTCTGAAATCGATTTTATCGAGGACGCCGCCGATGACCCGAACACCAAGGTTATTCTGTGCTACATAGAAGATATAGTGGACGGGCGCCGTTTTCTGGAAGTGGTTACCCGGGCGGCGCGCAAAAAACCGATTATCATCCTCAAATCGGGCACCAGCCAGGCCGGAGCCCAGGCGGCTTCCTCGCATACCGGCGCCCTGGCGGGCAGCGACCTGGCTTACGAAGTGGCATTTCGCCAGTGCGGTGTGATTCGGGCCCACAGTATGACCCAATTGTTTGACCTGGCCGTGGCCTTTGCCAGGGCGCCGGTGCCCAAGGGCAACCGGGTGGCTATAGTAACCAACGCCGGCGGACCCGGGATTATCGCCACGGATAATGTGGAAAACCTGGGTTTGCAGATGGCCCGCTTCACCAAGGAGACCATTGCGGAGTTAAGGGCCAAGCTGCCTGCCGAAGCCGGACTGTACAATCCGGTTGACGTGCTGGGGGATGCCAAGTCGGATCGTTACAGGCTGGCGCTGCAAAAAGTTTTCGCCGATCCCAACGTGGACAGCGTGGTGGTGCTGGTGTGCCCGGTCGGAGTGACCGAACCGGTTTTGACCGCCGAGGCGATCCTGGAAGTACGCGAGTCTTTTCCCGAAAAGCCGGTATTTGCCGCTTACATGGGCGGTGAAAGTTTGGTCGAGGGCGCCGGTAAACTGGTCCGGGCGGGTGTGCCCTGTTACACTTTTCCGGAACCGGCCATTGAGTCCATTAAAGGGCTGGTTCATTACAATGAGCTGCTCAATACGCCGGAGGACGGGGGCTCCGCTGCTCTCAAGGGTATTGACCGCAACGGGGTTAAGGCCATTTTTTACGATGTCGTCAGGGACCAGCGCCTGGTGCTTTTGGGCAGCGAGGCGGCGGAAGTGGCCAAATGCTACGGGATACCGGCGGCGCCCGTCACCCTGGCCACAACGCCCCGGGAAGCGGTCTCCGAAGCGGATAAAATGGGCTACCCGGTGGTTATGAAAGTGGCTTCGCCGAAGATTCTGCACAAAACCGATGTCGGCGGGGTGAAAATAGGGCTTAAAAATGCCGCCGAAGTGCGCGAAGCGTTTAACGAGATCATGGATAACGTGCACTCTTACATGCCTCAGGCGGTGGTTTACGGCGTTGAAGTACAAAAAATGATGCCCAAGGGCGACGAGTTGATTGTGGGCATGACCAGGGACGTCCAGTTTGGACCGTTAATCGCCTTCGGCCTGGGCGGGATCTATGTCAACCTGCTCAAGGACGTCAGCTTCCGGCTGGCCCGCGGCTTGTCCACCAGGGAAATCGAACTCATGCTCCGGGAAACCAAAGCCTACACCCTGCTGCGGGGGTACCGGGGTGAAAAGCCCAGGGATATTGCAGCCGTGGTGGACGTAATCAGGCGCGTGGCCGCCCTGGTGACCGATTTTCCCGAAATCACCGAGCTGGATATCAACCCGGTTTTTGCATATGAAGAAGGTATGGGGCTCTCCGCCCTGGATATAAAAATCACCATATCGTGAGGTGTTTGGTAATGAAAAACCTTTTTATAGCAGGTAACCCCGGCAGCGGAAAAACCGCGGTGACCCTGGGGCTGGCGCTCAAGTTCAAGGAGCTGGGCTACCGGGTGGGGTATTTCAAGCCGGTGGACAGCGGCAGGAAATCAGCTTCCGGCAAAATCCCGGGCGGGGATGCCGTATTAATGAGAGAGGTTCTGGGCATGGATGTGCCGGCGGGTTTAATCAGCCCGATTATGGCAGGCCCGTCCTACTTGAATAAGTTCGGCGGCAAGGCCGGCACCATCGACGAGATCATAGACGCTTACCGGGAAGTTTCCGAGGGGTATGACATCATGTTGATGGAAGGGGCGGTTTATCCGTACGCCCTGGCCTCGGTGGGTCTGGAAGCGGCGGTACTGGCCCAAAAGCTGGATTCCCTGATATTGAACGTAGCCAAGGTAGAAGATGACTACAGCCTGGATCAGGCCATATTCTACAACAGTTACATGGCCTGCAGGCAGACGCCGGTGGCGGGAACGGTTTTCAGCAATGTCACCCGCACCCTGCTGGCCAAGGCCGAGGACATTTTCCGCACTACCCTGGAAGAAATGGGTCACAAGACAGTGGGAGTCATCCCGAGCCGGCCGGAGATCGCCGCCCCCACCGTAGGCGAATACCAGGAACGGCTGGGCGGCGAAGTGCTGGTGGGGCATGAACATATGGACCGGCTGGTGGAGGACGTCATTGTGGGAGCCATGACCATGGACAGCGCACTGACCTACCTGCGCCGGGCAGCCAATAAGGCGGTGGTGCTGGGCGGCGACCGGGCGGACCTGGCCCTGGCGGCCCTGGAAACCCATACTTCGGTGCTGATTCTCACCGGCGGCCTGTATCCCGACGTAAAGGTGTTGTCCCGGGCGGGGGAAAAGGGGGTACCGGTGCTCCTGACCCATCAGGATACCTACACCGTTATAGAAATGCTGGGCCAGGTGTCCCGGCACATCAAACCTTCCGATAAAGTGGGCATCTCCATCGCCCTGGATAATGTGAACCGCTACTGCGACTGGCAATACCTGCTTAAAGCGCTGGAAAGCTAATAAAATTACAAAAGCTGATAAAGATATATCAGGCCGCGAGCATATCACATCAAAACTCGCGGCCTGATTTAGTAAATCTAAAATCCGAAGCTCTTCCTTTTATTTCCCGTACTCGCCGATAAAAGGTTGAGCGCGATGGAATGTTCAGCTCTTTCATGGCAGCATCGACGGTGATGCTTCCGAGGCGTACACGGTCATAGACGGAATGGAATTTAAGCTCATCAACCTCCAATTTCTTGCGTCCTTTATATTTACCTTGCTTTTTTGCCCGGGTGATACCTTCGGCCTGCTTTACCTTTCGGGAGTTCAAGTAGATTTCTCGCTCCGCGGTCATTATAGGCAGCAGAGCAGGAATATCCGACGTTGATATAACCCTGTCCTCCTCAACGCACTCAATATTAACACCGATGCCAAGGAGTCTGTGCAGCACTTCAGCCATGCCGCCCACAGAGGATGATAAGCTCTGCAGATTGGGCAATACAACGGTATCTCCGTATTGAAGCTCGTCAAATAATAATTCCCTCTTTGACTTTCCGCATACTGCACGCATAGGCTCACTGCGCCAACGCTCAACAATAAGATTATCGTTTCCGGAGCGAAGATCAGTTCGGATAAGCCATTCCAAGCGGTCGTAATAATCAAGTCCGACCGACTCCATCAGTTCCCACATGTCCTCCCGTCCGGAAGACGGAGTGCGTTCGCTGATAAATACCGGTACATAATTAACGCGGTAGTAGTGCTCCAGACGAAGCTCCATCTTGATTCCGGGTATGCCTTGAAAAATTTTGTCTGATAATCCGTCGATGACGGCCCAAAAGGGCGAGATAATGTACTGAAAGCTTTCGTCCTCAAAATGTTGATATTCTATCTTTCCAACACTGTATTTCTCGCCATTTGGGCCGACAGCCTTGATAACACCGGCATTACGCGAGGTAATAACGCCCTCAAGCGGGGTGGTGTATTCATTTTGTGGAATCCAATCGGTTCTGACCATGGATTGACGCATACATTGCTCAACTCCTTAAGGCACTTATCTATGAAGTGTTATCAGTTTATACTTGGTGTTTTATTGTGTCAATAGGGTATCAATTACATTGTGGCACTATGGTGTGGGAACCGTCAGGCTGACGCAATATACGGAAGCATTGCCGGTTGCAGCATTACGCTTATTAAATGAGTTTTAACAATTTATCGATTTCATAAATTAAGCATGTGGTCAAAGAAATCAGGAGTAAGTCTATAAAAAAATAAAGCTTATCCTTAAAAATTTTTAGGGAATAGGCCTTTTTTTGTCTATTTAGAATTGACTGTTTAGAAAATTGTGATAATATAGATGTAAATCCGCATTGCGAGAAATGATACCGCAATGCGGGACAAAATAATAAAGGGAGGTGAAAAAATCATGCCCGAAGACCGTAATCTGGTTAAAGCCGTATTTAAAGCGTTAGAACTGTTGGAAATTATGTGTAAAGAAAAACGTTATGGAGTCCGGGACTTAAGCCAGAAAATCGGCTTAACCAGGAGCACAGTCAGCAGGTTAGTCGCAACCCTGGAGCAGGCCGGTTATGTGGAGCAGGAACATGAACGGGGGAAATACCGGGCAACCTTGAAAATATTTGCATTGGGCAATGAAGTAATCCAGCATCTGGACATCCGGGAAAAGGCCTATCCCTTAATGCAGCAGTTGGCCAGTGAAACAGAGGAAACAGTTAATTTGGCTGTCCTTGATGGCAATCAAATTATGTATATCTTCAAGATTGATTCAACCCATCTGCTAAAAAGTTCGGCTCCGGTTGGCAGCCGGCCTCCGGTGCATTGCAACGCCAGTGGGAAAGTAATTTTAGCTTATCTGCCGGAGGATAAGAAAAAAGTGTTATTACCTTCGGAATTACAATCATTTACTCCCAATACCATTACCAGTCTCTCTGAATTGGATGCCGAACTGGCCAGAGTACGGGTCAACGGTTACGCGGTTGATAGCGAGGAGTGGTCTTTAAACACCAGAGCCTTGGCGGCGCCGGTCTGGGATTATGAAGGTAAAATATTTGCCGCCTTAACCATTGCCGGGCCTTCGGTAAGGATGAGCGCACAGCGACTTGACGACCTAGTTCAACCCCTACTGCAAGCGGCAGGAGAACTAAGCGCCAAACTTGGTTATAGAAAGCCGGTACAATTGAAAGCCTATGCTCGCCGAGTGTAAGCAAAAGAAGACCGCTTATGGACACCCCGCCAAGGCACATCCACTGCGGTCTTGGGTTTGACAGGCTGGGTTGCCTGCCTGTTGGCATATTACAACAGGGAAAACGAATTGTCAAATCAAAATCAGAACCGGAAGGAGTATGCCAATGTATAGCAGTCTTAGAGAATGGTTGGCCCAGGTAGAGGAAATTGGGGAATTAAAACATATAACCGCTGAAATGGATTGGAATTTGGAAATGGGAGCCCTGACCTACATGGTCGGCAAGCAAATGGGTTCGCCGGCGCTGCTATTTGAAAACATCAAAGGCTATTCCCGGGATTACCGGGTGTTGTTCAACATGCTGGGGACCGGGAAAGAGCGGATTGCCCTGGCGCTGGGACTTCCAGCCGGGCTTACGGTAACGGAGATGATCATAGCCACCCGTGAAAAATTGAAAAATCGGATTCTCCCCGAATACGTTGACCCCAAATCAGCGCCGGTTAACGAAAACCTGCATTTTGGTCATGATATTGACGTGCTGAAGTTTCCGGCGCCCAAAATGTGGCCCCGGGACGGGGGGCGTTATTTGGGTACCGCCGATGTCATCATCACCAGGGACCCTGAAACCGGTTGTGTCAATCTGGGTACTTACCGCCAGATGGTGCAGGGGAAAAATGAGGTCGGGTTTTATGTCTCACCGGGCAAGGACGCCAAGCTGCACCGGGAAGCCTGGTGGAAGATGGATAAGCCCTGTGAAGTCGCCGCCGTTTACGGGGTGGATCCCTTGCTCTTTTTAGTGGGCTCGCAGGGCTTTCCCAAGAATATTTCCGAATATGAATTTGCCGGCGGCATCAGAGGCAAGGGCATTGAAGTAATTAAAGGAGAAGTCACCGAATTGCCGATACCGGCTCATGCGGAAATAGTTATTGAAGGCCTAGCCCACCCCAATAATAATCATTTGGAAGGACCTTTCGGCGAGTTCCAGGGCTATTACGGACGACCGGAAGCGGATACCCCGCTCATAGATGTCAAATGTGTGCACCATCGCCATCAGCCCATCTTGACCAGTGCTTTGATGGCCGATTATCCCTCCTGTGAACAGAACTTCTTCTTCAGCATTATCCGATCAGCCAAGATTTGGGATGACCTGGATATGCTTGGCATCCCCGGGATTAAGGGCGTTTATTCACACCCGGCTGCCGCGGGTGGTTTCGGCATGGTAGTTATCTCCATGGAGCAAAGGTACGCCGGCCACGCGCCGCAAGTATTGGCCCTGGCCGCTCAGTGTCCGGCCGCCGCCTACTATACCAAGTGGATTATCACCGTGGAAGAGGACGTTGACCCGACCAATATGGACGAAGTGATTTGGGCCATGTCCACCCGCTGTAACCCGGTGGAGGACATTGATATTCTGCGCAACACCTGGTCAACCTATCTGGACCCGACTCAAAATCCTCCCGAGGAGCGGCCGTACGGCTCCAAAGCACTGATTAACGCCTGCCGGGAGCATAAATATCTTAATGTATTTTCTCTCCGGTCTCGAATCACCCGCAGTATGTACGACCGTTTGAGCGGGCGTTGGCAGGAGTTGGGGTTGGATGGCGCGCCTCCGATGATTAGTTCTTTTGAAAAAGAGAATATTGATTAAAATTAGTCAAGCAATCAGCCAGTTATCATTTGAAAAGTGAGCAAAGTTCGATAAAGTGTCGGTATATGCCGGACGAATTTAGCCATCGAGGCAAATTTAGTCCCCATATACCGACGACACGGCTGAGGTTTGTTTAGCGTCAAATAATTCTTACTATTTAGAATTATATGTTTTTGATTTTGCATGAGCTATTTAGGGGAGGGTTAACAAATGAAAAAAAACAGTGCCTTATTAATATTAACTGTTTTTTTATTTATTCTTTTGGCATCCGGCTGTGGTGCGAATAATTCCGCTCAAAGTGAACAACAAAGTACAAAACAAGATGCGCCCGTTCAGGAAAACCAGGAGATCAAAGCATTAGCTTTGGGTACACATGGGGCCGGTTCTTTAGTTAATGCCATGGGGTCAGGGATTGCCACGGTTTTGAGTAAACACCTGTCCACGGAAATTAAAGTGGTGGCGACCACCGGACCCACCGAATGGTTGCCCATGCTGGAAACAAAAGAAATGGATTTAGGGGTATTAAACGATTGGGATGCTCAGATGGGCCGGTTGGGTAAAAGTACTTATGAACAATTATCCCAGGGTAAAGGCTTTCCCTGTATGTTGTTGACCGTCGGTACACCGACATTATGTGGTGTTGTGGTAGCTGGTGATTCAAACATTAAAACCGCTAACGACTTAAAAGGGAAAAGATTCATCGTTGACTATACGGGGAGTCCCGGGATTACCGCGCAGGCGGAAGCAGCCCTGGCAAATTTCGGACTGACCCGTAATGATGTTAAAGTTTTATCCATGCCCAGCGTAAACGCAGGTATTCAGGCCATTACCGAAGGCCGGGCCGATGCCGCCGGTTCCGGCAATATCGGTATGGGGGTAATTTCGGAATTGGACGCTAAAAGAGGGGCCAGATTCCTGTCGTTTGATCCCTCGCCCGATGCAGTCAAGCGTTTGCAGGAAAATTACTTTGCTCAAGTTGTTGAAGTACAGCCCGGGCCGGCCAACATTGGTGTTCAGGAGCCTACCAACTTGATGAGTTATAATTTTTACCTTGCCGGTCGGGATGATTTACCCGAACAAATGGCTTACGATATCGTAAAAACCCTTTGGGACAATAATCAGGAACTGGGCGACATACACGTTAAATTAAAAGAATGGGCTACTGATGGTTTTGTAAATCCTCTGAACACTATTCCTTATCATCCTGGCGCGGTCAAGTTTTATAAGGAAAAAGGGGTTTGGACACCGGAGATGGAGCAGCGCCAGGCTCAACTCCTGGCGGAGATACAGTAGATTAACTTGATGCTATCCCCCAAGTATGCTCTTAGCGAGAGGGAGGTGTAATAGTTGGAAAATGAATCACAGGGGCGGTTCAGGCAATTAACGGGGTTTGCGCGCTATACACAGTTGGGCCTGGGTTTGGCCACGCCGCTAACAGCGATGGTTTTCATCCTTGATTTGCCGCTCTACTTGACGGGAGTATCTCTTTTTGCCCAACAATATCTGGGCTTATTTCTGGGCTTGATATTGGCATACGTTTTCATAAGCGTTCCTGCAGATCAAAAGGTCAGTAAAAATCGTGTCCCCTGGTACGATATTTTATGTGCTTGCGCAAGCATGGTGGTAGGACTTTACGTAATGTTTTATTATCCCCAATTATTAATAACACTGGGTTTTTACTCACCGGTAAAAGTTATTTTGGGGATAGTGGCGATTTTATCAATTTTGGAAGCTACGCGACGCCTTGCCGGTTGGCCGCTGGTGATTATCGTCGCCGGTTTCATTTTATATGGACGCTTCGGATATCTTATGCCAGGCGTCCTGGCAGGCAAAGAAATCTCGTGGCCGCGTTTGATCAGCCAACTTTACCTTGGTTCGGAATTTCTTTTTGGCATTGCGCTGAATACGGCAGCGGTGATAGTTTTCAGCTTTATCCTGTTTGGCCGTTTTCTTTTCGGTACCGGAGGGGCGGCCTTCCTGATCGATGTTGCCCAGGCCCTGATGGGACGCTACCGGGGTGGGGCCGCTAAAATATGCGTTGTAGCCAGCTCCTTGATGGGTACACTATCCGGAAGCGCCGTGGGCAACGTAGCGGCGGTGGGAGTTTTAACCATTCCCATGATGAAGCGCGTAGGATACCCTGCTCATTTTGCCGGCGGAGTGGAAGCCGTTTCCTCAACGGGTGGCTGCATCATGCCGCCGATTATGGGTGCCGCTGCTTTCATTATGGCTCAGTTTTTAGGGATTCCCTACGCCGCGGTTGTCATTGCCGCGCTTGTTCCGGCATTGCTTTATTATTTAAGCATTTTTATACAAGTGGACTTGAGGGCTGCGAAAATTGGCCTGCAAGGAATGTCAAAGGAAGAAATTCCTTCTTTGAGCAAAACATTTAAAGATGGTTGGATTTATGTGATACCCATAGTTGTCCTGATTTTTTGCCTTTTTGCATTGTTTCTTCGCGAATCCGTAGCCGCATTGTATGCATTGGCATCCTTGTTGATAGTGGTGCTGTTTCGAAGTGACATCAGACAAAAATTGAAAAAAACATTTTTGACTATTCTTGAGGAAACCACTCAGGGAATGTTGGAAGTAACGGTTATTTGCGCCGCGGCGGGGCTGGTGGTCGGGGTAATTACCTACACCGGTTTGGGACTTTCTTTATGCCGCTTGCTTACGGATTTGGGCGGGGGCAGTCTTTTGTTGTTGGCGTTATTGACCGCTTTCGCCAGTATTATTCTGGGTATGGGGATGCCGGTGACAGCTTCTTATCTTTTGCTTGCTGTTCTGGTGGCGCCCGCGATGGTGCAATTGGGCGTACCCGCTTTATTGGCCCACCTTTTTGTCTTCTATTATGGCACCCTCTCTTTCCTCACCCCGCCGGTATGTCTTGCCGCCTATGCGGCGGCCTCAATTGCCAGGGCGCCGATGGTGCCTACGGCCTGGCAGGCCATGAAACTGGGTATAGCCGCTTATGTAGTACCTTTTATCTTTATCTTCAAGCCCGGGCTGGCGCTCATGGGGTCGGCCGATAGCGTGGCATTGTCTATATTTGACGGTGTTTTGGGTATCGCTGTAATTGCTGTAGGGGTGGAAGGCTATTTGCGGCGGGATTTAGGTTGGTCTGAAAGGGCGCTCTTTATCATTGCCGGGATTATTTTGCTTATCCCCGGGTGGTCAAGTCGCATCGCAGGATTAGTATTGATAGCATTGCTCATTTTGTTACAGTTGCGGGCTGGTTTCGCAATCAAACAAAAAGAAGATATTAAAATAACTATTTAAACCAGTTCAGCGACACAAAAGTCCTTGTGCAAAAACTTATAAAAGTAACAGTGTGGATGGTTTCTAATCCTCGCCAAGGCTTTTGTGTCAAAGCTGAACACTTTCAATTAAACTAATGTCGTCCGGGCAATGGCTGTTTTACTTCGGCGGTTCCGAAAGGTTATGAGAAGGGGGTATAAATATGAAGCTGGTCATCGGCATATCTGGCGCCAGCGGCCCGGTATATGGCATCAGGCTCCTGGAGGTACTGCGGCAATGCCGAGTGGAAACGCATCTGGTTGTCAGCAAAAGCGCTCAAAAAACAATTAGTCTTGAAACAAACTATAAGTTGTCCGAAGTGGAGTCGCTGGCAGATTTCGTTTATGATAACGCAGACGTGGGGGCGTCGATAGCCAGCGGTTCATTTAAGCATCAAGGAATGATCATAGCGCCTTGCTCAATAAAAAGCCTGTCCGGGATAGCGCATTCCTATAACGATAATCTACTGGTTCGGGCCGCCGACGTGACCCTGAAAGAAAAAAGAAAGTTAGTGCTGATGGTCAGGGAAACTCCCCTGCACCTTGGGCATTTGAGAATGCTGGTTGCATTGTCAGAAGCCGGTGGGGTAGTTTTGCCGCCGATGCCCGCTTTTTATCACCGGCCCTCTAATATTAACGAAATAATCAATCAAACTGTCGGTAAAATACTGGACCAGTTTGATATTGAGCACCAATTGTTTCGGCGCTGGGAAAATGCGCCGGAAAAAAGCCCGTATCAGTAAATGAGCTATAAACCCAGCTTATTTAACTTTCTCCATAAAGTGGTTCTGCCAATGCCAAGTTTTTGCGCCAGTTCTGATTTGCTGCCGTTACTTTTTTGGAGGAATTTTTCGTAAATTTGTTTTTCAACATCCGTTATGATATCTTGTAAGTCACCTTCCACAGAGATGGTAATGGTGCCTATATTGTTATTGCCGTCGTAAAATTTTGACGTTTCGCCGGTGTGCGCGGCAAGGATTTCATTGATGATTGTCCTGCTGGCAAATAACGGAGTGTTCTGGAGCACGGCAACCATCCGCCTCATTAAGTTCTCCAGTTCTCTCACGTTGCCCGGCCAATCATGATTATATTTACTGATCTTGGATATTATTAACGCTTTCAATTCATTAACCAGGTAAGGTGCAATTTTGTTTAAAATATAGTTGCATAAATCGGGGATGTCTTCCAGGCGTTCCCGGAGTGTGGGTATCTTTAAATGCAGGACGTTTAACCGGTAGTATAAATCCCTGCGAAAATCACCCTTGGTTATGCTTTGCAGCAAATCCTTATTGGTAGCTGCGATAATGCGAACGTTTACGGGCGTGATTTCATTCCCGCCCACCCGCATTACTTCTTTTTCCTGTAATGCCCGCAGCAGCTTGGCCTGCAAATGGATGGGAATTTCCCCCACTTCGTCTAAAAACAAGGTTCCTCCGTGGGCTAATTCAAATAAGCCCGGTTTTCCTCCTTTGGTGGCGCCGGTAAAGGCGCCCTCCTGATAGCCAAAAAGCTCGCTTTCCAAAAGGCTGGCCGGAATAGCGGCGCAATTAACCGCCATGAACGGACCGAACCGGCGCTGACTCATATTATGTATGCTTCCCGCAAACAGTTCCTTCCCGCAGCCGCTTTCACCGGTGAGCAGGGCAGTTTCGTCCGTGTTGCTATATGTTTTGGCGAAATAAATCGCTTGCTGCATTTTTTTGCTTTTGCCGACAATATCGGAAAAATTAAATTTGGCCTCTTTTTTTTGCGTGTATACTTCTTTTCTAATCTGAGCCTCCATTTTTTGTATTTTGGATATTTCCTGGAAATTGGCCACAACACCCACAACCTCGAGGTTGTCGAAAATAATGGGCACTTTATTGGATATCACCCTGGTCCGGTTAATGGTTTCGATCTCTCCAAAGCTGGGTATTTTGCCGTTAAGTACCGCGTCAAAATTTAATCCCGGCAGGATCTCACTTACCGGTCTCCCTATGGCCAGCTGAGCGCTGGTTTTAAATAATTTTTCCGCCATGGGATTGATTACGGTAACCCGGTTTTCTTTGTTGGTGGCAATTATCGCTTCCGAGCACAAGTCTAAAACCGCTTTAAATTTCATGGCTTCACCGCGCTCTTTCCGGCGGACTGTAGCCACCGCTTCGGCCTCATTAATGGCGTGAAGCAGGGCTTCCTTGCTTGTCTTCACTGGTTGCGAAATGAAGTTTAACAAAGACGCCAGTTCGCAGATAAAACCGCCGCCCACAATAACTTTAATGCCCTGTTTTTTGGCTGATTCCAGGTGTTTGTGGGCCTCAACCTCATTATGAAAAATAAAATGCAGCGGTTTATATCCGAGCACTTCCTCAATCTGGTCCATGCGGAAATGTTTCCAGCGATAGTGAAATATCGCTACGGTTTCGGCCGGATATTTAATTACATGATGCAGAGTGTATAAATGATCAAAAGCGTTTGCGGGTATGGAAACCACGGGGATCTCGGTTTGTTCCCGCAAATAAAGCGCGTTGCCCGCTGTGGTAACAAAGACCTCCACCCCCTGATTTTCCAATTCCACAGCCATTTGCATGGCTTTGTCAAGAGCGCCCTCAATAAATTGGATACTTTTTTTTTGCTCCGCCATTATTTCCTTGACCAGGCTGGTGAGGTGCTTATTGGTTGTGATCACGCAAATTTTATTTTCGACCATCACTATACCCTTCCCTTAGGTTATGATTTAAGGTTCATTTTTGAAACACAGCTGGCGGGATATATTGTCTGAAAATTCAAAAACAAGTTTTTAAAATCCAAACCTTTAAACCGGAGATTTTTGTTTCGATATAGAAACAAGCCTGTTTCAAAAATTCATCCAGGCGGGCGCGGCAACGGATTATTTCAGGTGCATTATTAAGAAAACCGTTTTTTTAAGCAGTTTTTTTAATTAAAACCTCCATTTGAATGGCATACCTCTTGCAAAGTTTTCTTTTTAAATTTTAAAAGTTTTCAGTGAAGGAGGTGACAAGATGAAAAGGTTTATCGTAGCTATTTCCGGCGCCACCGGCGCCATATACGGCATCAGGCTGCTGGAGGCGCTGGCGCTGCAGCAAGATATAGAAACGCACCTGGTGATGAGCAATTGGGCCAGAGAAACTATAGCCGTTGAGACCAATTATTCAGTTGAGCAAGTAATAAAGCTCGCTGATTACTGTCATGATTTAAGAAACGTGGGGGCTCCCATTGCCAGCGGTTCCTTTCGGGCAGTCGGGATGGCCGTGGCGCCGTGCAGTATGAAAACTTTGAGCGCTATTGCCCACGGCCTGGCCGACAACCTGATTGTGCGCGCGGCGGATGTGATGTTGAAGGAAAGAAGAAAACTGCTCCTGGTGCCCCGCGAAACGCCGTTGAGCATGATTCATCTGGAAAATATGATGCAAGCGGCCAGAGCAGGCGCGGTTCTTCTCCCGCCCATGCCGGCCTATTACAATAATCCCCAAACCATAGGTGATTTAGTTAATCACCTGGTGGGGAGAATACTGGATCATTTTGATCTGCCGCACAATATGTTCAAAAGGTGGGGGGAACATTGCGGAACCGGTTCAGATTGTGATTTAAAGGTTGTCAACAAGTAATATATCACAAAAACCAGTTAATGTTAAGTTAATGTAAATTGATTAATCTAAAAATTATAAATATTAAATTATTTTTATCACCCACAGGAGGTAACGAAATGGAAAATAATCATATCCGTGATTTGCGGAGCGCTTTGGAATGGTTGCGGTCCGAGGGGCTGCTTATGGAAACTGATACGGAGGTCAACCCGGACCTGGAGATTTGCGCCATTGAAAAACACTTTGACGGCAGCCTGCCGATTTTATTCAACAACGTTATAGGTTACCCGCACCTGCGGGCCGTCACCAACCTGTTTGCCAACACCGGTGTCATAAACAAAATGTTTGGTTGGGCCGATGACCGGGAGCGCACCCAAAAAATCTCCGCGGCGTTCAGCAACCCGCTGGCGCCCGTGGAAGTGAGCCGGGAAGAGGCGCCCTGCCAGGAGCACGTCATTACCGACGATTTGGATGTAAACAAGTGGGTGCTGGCCATCACCCACACGCCGCTGGAGACGGAGTTCACCATCGGCAGCGGCCAGAGTGTGGTGGTGGGCGAATACTTCAAGGGCGGTACGCACGTTGGCTACAACCGCATGAGCTTCCGCTGGGGCAACGTGGGCACGTTCCAGGCGGCGCCGGGTTCGCACATGTGGCAGGTGCAGGTGGAGCACTACCAAAAACCGGAGGGCATCCCCATCACCATGAACTTCGGCATCCCGCCGGCGGCCAACCTGGTGGCGGGCTCCGGCTTCGATTACGTGATTCTGCCCAAGGGCTGCGATGAACTGGGCATTGCCGGCGCGCTGGAGGGACGGCCGTTGCGCATCGTCAAGTGCCGCACCATAGACGCCTATGCCCTGGCCGACGCCGAACTGGTGCTGGAGGGCTATCTTAAACCGAGGGACCGGCGCTGGGAAACCGCCGAGGCCGAGGGGATGGGCAAACAGGGCAAGGCCTGGTTCCACCCGGAGTGGCCCGGGTACCAGGGCAAAGCCTATAAAACCTCGACCTTCCACGTGACGGCCATTACCATGCGCAAACCGGAATCGAAGCCCATTATCTTTCCGCTGGGCGTACACACCCTGGACGATAACAACATCGACACCACGGTGCGCGAGGGGGCGATTTACGAGCTGTGCGAGCGGCTGCAGCCGGGGATCATCCAGGACGTGCACATCCCGTATTGCATGACCGACTGGGGCGGGTGCGTCATCCAGGTCAAAAAGCGCAGCAAGGTCGAGGAAGGCTGGCAGCGCCAGTTCCTGGGGGCCGTTCTAAGCTGCAACCAGGGGATGCGGATGGCCGTCGCGGTGGACACCGATGTGGATATTTACAGCATGGACGATATTATGTGGGCGCTGGTGACCCGGGTCAACCCGCAGACCGATATCTTTCATCCGGTGCCGGGCGGGGTGGGCCAGACCTTTATGCCGCAGGAACGGATGACCGCGGGCGACCGGGAATGGACTGCTTCGAATACCAAGTTTGAGGGCGGTCTGGCCATCGATGCCACGGTACCCTTCGGGTATGAAGAAGACTTCCACCGGCCCGTTTACGCCGTGGACCGGGTCGACCCGGCCAAATTCTTCAACGCCGAGCAAATCGCCAAATCCAAGTCCTATATGAAGGGCTGGGTCGAGATCCTGGCCCGGACGGGCCGGTAGCGTCGGCTGTGGTTGGCCAGGCCGGGAATGTAAGGAGCTGAAACTGTTGGTTTATTCGGGGGTGGGTTAATTAACTCCCCCCGGATTAGCTGGGTGAAAAAGAGGGGTATTTATAATGATGGAACACGAGCAAAAAGAAGGGATGCTGGCGCCGTATCGCGTGCTTGACCTGACCGATGAAAAAGGCTTTCTCTGCGGAAAAATTCTGGGTGATTTGGGCGCCGAGGTGATCAAGATTGAACCTCCCGGCGGCGACGAGTCCAGAAACATCGGACCTTTTTACAAAGATATCCCCGATCCGGAGAAAAGTTTATACTGGTTCGCTTACAACAATAACAAAAAAGGGATCACCTTAAACATTGAAACGGCCACCGGGCGGGAGATATTTAAAAAATTAGCCGCCGGTGCGGATTTTATTATTGAATCATTCGCGCCGGGCTATCTGGAAAAACTGGCCCTTGATTATGCCGCTTTAAAAGTGATTAATCCGGGACTGGTTATGACCTCGATAACGTCCTTCGGGCAGTCCGGCCCGTATAAGGATTTTAAAGCTTCCGACATTGAACTGATGGCTTTGAGCGGATTCATGTCATTGCTGGGACACCCCGGTGAACCGCCGGTGCGGGTTTCATGCCCCCAGTCTTATGTCTGGACCGGTATGCATGCGGCCATGGGGACGCTGATTGCCCACTATTACAGGATTACATCAGGCAAGGGTCAGCACGTGGACGTTTCGGCCCAGGACAGTGTATTATGGGCACTGGCTCACGCGCCTACTTTTTGGGATGTCAACCGGACCAATGTAGTCCGTGAAGGAGCTTTTGTAACCGGGCGCAGTGTAACAGGCGCTAAAATGCGCTGTCTGTATCCTTGCCGTGACGGCTATATCAATTTTATCGTTTATGGCGGCGCGGCCGGTCAAAAAACCAACCGGGCTTTAACCGAATGGATGGACAGCAAGGGCATGGCCACGGACTACTTGAAGGAAAAAGACTGGAGCAAGTTTGATATTGCCTCGGTGACCCAGTCAGAGATTGACTTGATTGAGGGTCCGACGGCGGAGTTTTTTAAAACCTTAACCAAGGAAGAGTTTTTAAGGGAAGCGATTGAACGCCGCATGCTTGGTTATCCTGTTTCATCGGCGGAGGATATTATCGAAGATCCCCAGCTTAAACACAGGGATTTTTGGGCACGGGTTGAACATCCCGAACTGGGTGCCAGTATTGTTTATCCCGGGGGTTTTGGTAAATTCTCTATCACTTTCTGTGGTATTAAAATGCGGGCGCCCTTAATTGGTGAACATAACCGGGAAATTTACGAAGGAAAACTGGGTCTAACCAGGGCGGAATTAGTCCGCCTGAAGGAAGCTAACGTAATTTAAGAGGCAGGGATGATCATGGAACAGGCATTTAAAGGGTTAAAGGTGGTGGAGTTTGGAGCCTACGCCGCCGGACCCGTGGTGGGTAAACACTTTGCCGATTTCGGAGCGGATGTCGTACACGTGGAATCGGTCTCCCGCCCGGACGGGTTCAGAATGCAGTATCCTCCATATACGGATAACAAACCGGGAGTGAACCGTTCGGGGTGTTTTGCCATCTGCAACAACAACAAGTACGGCATTACTCTTAATTTAAAGGCCTCCGGGGCGTTGGACGCAGCCAAGGAAATGATCGCCTGGGCAGATGTGGTGATTGAAAATTTTACCCCCGGCACCATGAAAAGATTGGGCCTGGGTTATGAAACCCTGGCCGGAATTAAGCCGGATATTGTAATGCTGAGCACATGCAATCAGGGCCAAACCGGCCCGCATGCCCATCATCCCGGCTTCGGATCCCAACTCACCTCGTTATCGGGTTTTACGAATTTGACGGGTTTTCCGGATGGCATGCCGTCCATTCTTTACGGACCGTATATTGATTTTATTGGTGTAGGGTATGGGGTAATAGCCGTTGTGGCCGCCCTGGATTATCGGAGGCGCACCGGAAAAGGCCAGTATATAGATTTGGCTCAATATGAGAACGGGCTGCAATTTCTTGCTCCAATATTGTTGGATTATACGGTCAACGAACGGGTTGCGGAGAGGATGGGCAACCGTTGCCAGTACGCTGCGCCTCACGGGGTTTATCCCTGTAAAGGTGATGACCGGTGGTGCGCGTTAAGTGTTTTTTCAGACCGGGAATGGGCTCGATTGTGTAAATGCATGAGCCGTCCGGAATGGGCGGCCGATCCCCGGTTTGCCACCCTGGGAGCGCGAAAAGACAACGAAGAAGAATTAGATCGATTGATAACGGAATGGACATCCATGTTTACCGCGGAGCAAGTCATGGAGCGTTTGCAGTCGGCCGGATTGCGGGCAGGAGTGGTAAACACCGCCGGAGATCTTTATACTGATCCCCAACTGACACACCGGGGCATCTGGTGGAAACAGGTGCACCCGGAAATGGGTGCATTTCATTATGAAGGGCCGCCGTTTTTATTGAGTACAACCCCGGCCCGGCCCAGAATACCCAGCCCGTGTCTGGGAGAACACAATCACTACTTCTTTGTTGAAATGCTCGGCATGAATGAAGAAAAATATAATCAATTTGTTGAAGCAGGTGTTATAGGCTAAAAGTGGATATAGTATCGGGGGGAACGTGATGCCGGTGGAAAAAATTTTTCACCGGTACTATGGCCTGAGATTAAGAGGTGATGAACAAGTGAAACTCTTTGAATACATGGGTAAGGAATTGCTGGCTGGTTACGGAGTCCCCGTGCCCCGGGGGCGCGCCGCAGGTGAACTGCGGGAAGTGGCTGAAATAGCTGGAAAGATAGGTCCGGTGGTAATTAAGTCGCAGGTTTTGTCCGGCAAGAGGGGCAAGGCCGGGGGTATTAAGTTTGCAAGTACGCCGGGGGATGCTGTCAGGGCGGCGGATGAACTGCTGGGAAGCAGAATTAATGGCCTGCCGGTGGAAAAGGTGCTGGTGGAGCAAAAGCTGAACATCGAGCGGGAGTATTACCTGGCTGTGGCTGTTGATGGTGCGGCAAAAAAACCTGTAGTCATCGCTTCATCCAGAGGCGGGATGGATATCGAAGAAGTGCCGGACCAGTATATTGTAAAGGTGCATCCGGACATTGAGCAAGGGCTGCCGTTTGATCTGGCGCTGGATATATGCAAGAAGCTGGAAATAGAGGAGCGTTATCAAAATGAAATGGCCGGAATTATGGGCAATGTATATCAAGTATTCCGGGCCAAAGATGCTGAACTGGTAGAGATAAATCCCCTTGTTTTTAGTGAAGGGATTATCATTGCGGCTGACGCCAAAGTAGTAATTGATGATGAAGCGTTATTCCGGCAGCAAGAAATCCCTTATGTGGATGAACGGACGCCAGTGGAAAAACAGGCCTACGAATTGGGGCTCTCATACGTGGAACTGGACGGCAACATCGCCATCATGGCCAACGGAGCCGGTATTACTATGGCCACCCTGGACACCATTCAACACTACGGCGGTTCCCCGGCCAATTTCCTGGACGCCGGCGGGGGAACCGGTATGGAGGCAACGGCCAGAGCCCTGGAAATTTTGCTGGCTGCCAATCCCAGAGCCATATTTATCAATATTTTTGGCGGCATTACCCGCTGCGACGATGTGGCCAACGCTTTTGTGAAGGTAAAAGAATCCAAACCGATTCCGGTACCGGTTGTTATCCGCCTGGTGGGCACCAACCAGGCGGAGGGGCAGAAAATATTGAGGGATAACGGCATCGGGGTATATGAATCAATGGAAGAGGCCGTGGTTAAAGTGGTTGAGCTGGCTTCCGGCAATTAAGGGGGTAAATAAATGGCCATTATTGTTAATGAGCATACCAATGTGCTGGTGCAGGGGATTACCGGAAACCAGGGAACGTTTCATACCCGGCAAATGGTGGCCTACGGCACCAATATTGTAGCCGGGGTATCTCCGGGCAAGGGCGGGAAGGAAGTTGACGGTATCCCGGTTTACGACAGCGTGCGCTCCGCCGTGGATCATCACCGGATCGACGCATCGGTGCTGTTTGTTCCGGCCCGTTTGGCAAAGGGCGCTGCTGTTGAAGCTATGGAAGCCGGTATTAAGGTAGTAGTGGTAATTACAGAGCATATCCCGGTGCATGATGAAATGGAAATCGTGTCTTTTGCCCGGAACAGGGGAGTAACCATCATCGGGCCCAACACCTTCGGTATCGTATCCGCCGGGAAATGCAAAATCGGGGTGCCGTCAAACAGTTTCTTCATGCCCGGGCCGGTTGGAATAGTATCACGCAGCGGCACCCTGACCTATGAAGTGACAGCCAGTCTTACGGCGCTGGGGATCGGGCAGTCCACGGTGGTTGGATTGGGCGGAGACCGGGTAGTAGGCTTATCGTTTGTTGATGTCTTAAAGATGCTTGAAAAGGATGCACAAACCAGGGCTGTGGTCCTGATTGGAGAAATCGGCGGGAATGCGGAAGAAGAGGCGGCGAAGTTTATTCGGGCCATGACTAAGCCGGTGGTTGCTTATATTGCCGGCAAAAGCGCTCCCCCCGGCAAAAGAATGGGCCATGCCGGCGCCATCATTGAGCGCGGCAAGGGCACTTTTCAAGGGAAAGTTGCCACTTTGCAGGCGGCGGGGGTTGCGGTGGCCGAACTGCCCATGGATGTGTCCCGTCTTGTTAGTGAAAGTCTTAGAGAAGCAATGTGACAGGTGTTTTTCAAAGGGAAACAGTCTTGTTGGCATTTGTTTTACTTCTTAAAATTTAAAAAGCAATAACAGTTGCGTTAAAGATTATTTTCAGTTTGTTTTTACAGAAAATTCTGCATAAAGTTAGCCGCTATCTGAGGCCCGGTTCAACCAAATTATATATTTTTTGAAGAGGAGTGGGTTAAGCATGGTTGAGGCAGATCATACCCTGGCTGAAAAACTGGTTTTAAGCTGCCATATCCTTTCCCGGGAAGGACACTCCGATATAACTTTGGGTCACGTCACTGCCCGCCTGCCCGGACAGCGTTGTATCCACATGAAACCGGCCGGGTTGGGGTTGGAGGAGGTACAGGTGGAGGATATTATCCTCATCGACCTGGAGGGCAATAAACTGGCCGGTAACCGCCCAAGGCACTCCGAGTATCCTATCCACACGGAAATATATAAGGCCAGGCCGGAGATAAATTGTGTAATTCATACTCACCCGCTTTACGCCACGGCACTGGGTGCGGTGGGGGGGGAACTGCATCCTGTAAGTCACGAAGGAGTGCTTTTCCCGGATCTGCCCCTGTTTACACAAACCTCCGAGTTAATTCGCACGCCGGATCAGGGACGAGCTTTAGCCGGGTGCTTAGGCGAAGCGTGGGCGGCGCTGATGCAAAACCACGGTGTGGTGGTGGTGGGAGAAAGTATTGAAGAAGCCACGGTTTATGCTGTTTTACTGGAAAAAGCGGCCCGGGTGCAATGTCTGGCCCGGGATATGGGAGGCCCGGTATGGAGTTCTAAAGAGGAGAGCAAGCGTAAGGTGCAGCAGATATATCACCCCGATAATATCAAGGCTTTTTGGAATTACTACGTACGGAATTTGTAAGCAACTAACTAACAGTATAGAAAGGAGAATTGACATGGCTAAAGTGGGGATCACTTTGGCGTGTGGCAATTATGATCGAACATGGCCGCTTCGTGACGGGACAGTGGTACCGGAAGGGATTGATTTGAATTATCTGTGCCTCGGCGCCGAGGAAGTTTTTTGGCGCATGCTGCGTCACGGGGAGTTTGACGCCTCCGAAATTTCTTTGTCGTCCTATCTAATGGCCCGGTCCCGGGGCGACAAAAGCCTGATCGCCATTCCGGTGTTCCCGTCGCGCATGTTCAGGCATTCATGCGTTTTTGTCCATGCGGATGCCGGTATTAATGAGCCGGGGGACTTGCGGGGCAAACGGGTGGGCGTGCCTGAGTATCAAATGACGGCGGCGGTATGGATCCGCGGAATTTTGCAGGATGAATACGGTGTGGCGCCAGGCGATTGTTTTTGGCTTACCGGGGGGCTGGAGCATTCCGGCCGGGTGGAAAAGCTGTCACTGCAGTTGCCCGACGATATACGCATTGCGCCCATACCGGAAAGCAAAACCCTTGCCCAAATGCTGGAAACAGGGGAGATAGACGCCCTTTTTACCGCCAGGACGCCCTCCTGTTATGCCGCGGGTTCGCCCCGGGTGCGGCGTTTGTTCCCTGACTACCGGGAGGTGGAAACGGACTATTACCGGCGGACGGGGATTTTCCCGATCATGCACACCGTGGTTCTCAAACGGGAGCTGTACGAGCGTTACCCCTGGGTTGCCCAAAGTCTTTACAAAGCGTTTAACCAGGCCAAGGAATTAGCTTGCCGGAGTTATTTCGACACCACTGCCCCGCGCTATTCCCTGCCGTTTTTAATCAGTACGGCCGAGGAAATGCATCGGATTTTCGGTGCGGATTTTTGGCCGTATGGGGTCAAAACCAATGAAAAAACCCTTGAAGCATTGCTCAGGTATTCCCATGCGCAGGACTTGTCCCGGCGCAAGTTAACAATCGAAGAATTGTTTGCGCCGGAAACCTATGAAGAATTTAAAATCTGACCCCAAGAGCATCGAAATAATTATTTTAGACGGGAGGTTGAATGACTTGTTTAGGCCAGGCAAGCTGATTGTAACGGTGTTGTTTGTTAGCATGCTGCTTGTGGCGGTCGCGGCCTGCGGGGGGAAGGGGGACCGGAATGAACCGGCCCCGGGCGGACAGGCGGGGGGCAATAATGGTGCGTCCCAGGCCGGCGGGGAAAACAGCGGGCCATGGCAGGTGACTATTCTGGGCGGCTCTGTTGGCGGTGTCTGGTCCGCCATTACCGAAGGGGTGGCCGAGAGTCTGCGGCGCAATGCGCCGGCTGGTTCAAACATCACGGCTGAGCCGGGCAAGGACGGCCCCAATAGCGTAATGGTAGTCAATAAAGAGGCTGAGCTGGCAATTTCTTACACGCCTACGGCCTATACCGCCATCAAGGGAACAGAACCCTTCAAGGAGGCTTATCCCGAGGTACGGGCGATAGCTACCTTGAATCCAAGCTCCACTTTTCATTTTTTGGTTTTGAAAAATACCGGTTTAACCTCCATCGAGGAGCTTAAGGACAAAAAGTACCCTTTGCGTATCTCGGTGAATAAGCAGGGTTCAACTATGGAATTAGCCTCCAGGGCGGTGCTTGAAGCATACGGCATAACCTACCGGGACATTGAAAGCTGGGGTGGCAAGGTTTACTTTCTGTCTACCAAGGAAAGCATGGAATCCATTGACGATGGGCAGGCCCAGGCCCATTCAATTACCGGTGAGCATCCCATCTCCCATTTTATAGAAGCTTCGACCAGGCGTGACTTTACTCTTTTGCCGATTGACTCAGAGGCTGTGAACAAAGTTAACCGGGAGCTGGGGACGCGTGCCGCGGTTATCCCGGGGGGAACGTATTCTTTTAATGCCGGGGAAGTCCCGACGTTTGCCGCGTCGCTGTTGTTGATTACCGGGGCCGGCCAGCCGGATGACCTGATTTATAACGTGACCAAGGCATTGAATGAGAACCTGGATTATCTGCATACGGTTCATGCCACATTGAAGGATATGAACCCGGAAACCATGGCGGATACCGCGCCAATTCCCCTGCATCCCGGGGCGGAAAAGTATTACCGGGAAATCGGAGTATTAAAATAGCACTCTTTTAGAATTACTGTTTTCATCACTGGCTGCCTGCTTTGATTCCTTCGATGGCTGGAGCGGGCAACTCTCTGGGAGGGTAGCGTGATGGCCAATATCTTGCATAGCGGCAGTCGGCGCGAGTTAACCGGGCGTTGGAAAACCCTGGTCACCATTATTGGAGTGGCCTTAACCCTCTACGAAATTTGGGCGGCCCTGTTTGTAAAACTGGATCCCTGGCTGCACCGCAGTGTTTTTCTCACTTTCACCTTGGTCTTGACATTTATAGTTTATACCTTTAACCGGGAGTCGCGGGACAATAAGAGCCCGTCCCATGCAGACATGTTTCTGGCTGTTTTAAGCACTGCTGCCGGCGTTTACTTTGTCCTTAACGCCGGGCGGTTTGTCGGCCGCTGGCCCCAGGTGGATCCCTTGCATTTTGCCGACCTCTTTTTCGGGCTGGTGATATTTATCCTGGTGCTGGAAATTACCCGGCGCACGGTGGGCTTGCCGCTTTTGGTTATTGTTATGTTTTTTCTGGTTTACAGCTTTCTCGGCCAGTATCTGCCGGCCGGCTTTTCCCACCGGGGCATGACCCTGACGCGCTTTGTGGATCAGACCATCTACACTCTGGACGGAGTTTACGGTACGCCCATCGGGGTTACGGCAACCATGGTCTATATGTTTGTCCTATTTGGCTCCATTCTTGAAAAATCGGGCGGAGCAGATTTCTTCTATAAACTGGCTGCTGCTCTAACCGGACGCTCAATAGGGGGACCGGCTAAGATTGCCGTGGTCTCAAGCGGTTTATACGGCAGTATCTCCGGCAGCCCCACATCCAACGTGGTGACCACCGGAGCCTTTACTATTCCCTTGATGAAAAGGATCGGCTATGCCCCGGTTTTTGCCGGCGCCGTGGAAGCGGCAGCCTCCACCGGAGGGGGGATCCTGCCGCCTGTCATGGGCTCGGCGGCTTTTCTGATGGTTGAGTTTACCGGGCTCCCTTATATAACTATAATGGCTGCCGCGATCATTCCCGGGGTTCTCTATTATTTGGGCGTACTGCTGCAGGTTCATTTCCGGGCCCTGTCGTGCGGGATGCAGCCCATGGGAAGTGAGGACATCGAACCTTTGAGCGAAGTACTCAAGAAAAATTGGTATTTCCTTGTCCCCTTTATTGTTTTGCTTTGGCTGCTGATAAATGGTTATACGCCTACCTTTGCCGGAGCGATAGTTTGTTTTTTAACCATTGCCATAAGCTGGCTGCGGAAGGAAACCAGAATGGGGCCGCGTAAAATTATTGAATCCTTTGAGGACGCGGCGCTGAACATTCTTATTGTGGCCAACGCCTGCGCCGCTGCGGGACTGGTCATTGGCGGCATCATGCTTACAGGCCTGGGCGACAAGTTCACCAGCTTAATCTTCAGTGCCGCCGGAGGGTTAAAAGTGGTGGTGATGTTCTTTACCGCCGTCGTGTGTATCCTCCTGGGCATGGGTATGCCGGTGCCTTCGGCATACGTATTGACCGCGGCGCTGGCCGGGCCGGCACTGGTGCAACTGGGGCTGCCTTTATTGCAATCGCACCTGTTTATCGTGTACTACGCCACTCTGTCGGCCATTACTCCGCCGGTAGCTGTTGCGGCTTTTGCCGCGGCCGGCCTGGCCAAGGCCAATCCCAATCATATTGGTTTTCAGGCTATGCGCCTGGCTCTTGTGGGGTTTGTTTTACCCTTTATTTTTGCTTATGAACCGGCTTTGCTTTTGGAAGGAAATATTGGTCAAATCGCGCTGGCGGCGGTTACGGCTGTTGTTGGAGTTCTGGCCCTGGCCGCAGCTATTGAAGGGTGGTTTTTAAAGGGTATATCGAAGTGGCTGCGGGCAGTCTTATTTGCCGCAAGTCTGACCTTAATTTATCCGGGCCTGTTATCCGACCTGGTAGGTTTGTCCTTAGTAATACTGATTCTGGGACCACAGATATTAAGCAAGGGCCAGCGGGAATTGGCAATGTCAAAGGCCGGCAATGGTGATTCTCCATTGTCCGGTGGTGACAGGCAATAAACTGATTAACCTGTATTTAAAATAATTTTTTATGACGAGGAAGGTGAATTAGATGTCTGCACAAATTGCCTACCGGGGTTTAAGAGAATGGTTGACGCTTGTCGAGCAGGCAGGTCAATTGCAAAGGGTGGACGGTGCTTCCTGGGTGGAAGACATCGGCATGGCCACGGAGGTTCTGCATCACACCCCGGGCTCGCCGGCTGTGCTGTTTGACCGGATTCCCGGTTATCCGGCGGGCTACCGGGTGTTGGCCAACGGGCTGAATAGCAGGGAAAGGCTGGCCATTACCTTTGGATTGCCCTTGGAGCTGGCACCGATTGAATTAAGCTCCCGCATAGCAGCCAGGGCCCGGAATTTTGCCCCGCTTCCATTTGAATACGTGCAGGACGGGCCGGTGCTTGAAAACATCCATACCGGTGACGATATCAACATCTGGGAATTCCCGGTGCCCCGGTGGCATGACCAGGACCGGGGACGTTATATCGGCACCGGCGGATTCAACATCACGCGTGATCCGGACGAGGGCTGGATTAACCTGGGCACTTACCGGGTCATGGGTGATAGCGGCGGGCGCCATGCTTTTTTCTACGCCTCCCCCGGAAAACACGGGCGCATTCACCGGGATAAATATTTTGCCCGCCAGGAACCCTGTCCCGTGGCGGTGGTGGCAGGAGGCGATCCGCTGTTATTCCTGGCCGGCTGCACCGAGCACCCTTACGGTCTGTGCGAGTATGAATGGGCCGGTGGCGTGCGTGGTGAGCCTTACCGGGTGATCAAGGGGCAATATACCGGTTTGCCCATTCCGGCGGACGCGGAAATTGTCCTGGAAGGGTTTGCTCATTACGATGACCTGAAGGAAGAAGGCCCCTTTGGCGAATGGACGGGGTACTACGCCAGCAGTTCCCGGCCTGAACCGCGGATTGAAATTAAAGCTGTTTACCACCGGAACAATCCCATTTTAGTTGGCTCGCCGCCCAACCGGCCGCCTGACGAGCAGAGCTTTTACCGTTCTTACATGCGTTCGCCGCTGCTCAAGGAGGAATTGGAAAAAGCCGGGGTGCCGGACGTGCAGGCGGTATGGTGCCATGAAGCCGGGGGCGCCCGCCTGTTCGTGGTTGTGGCGATCAGGCAGAGGTACCCGGGACACGCCGCCCAAGCGGGGCACATTGCCGCGTCATGTCATGTGGGGGCTTATTGCGGACGCTATGTGGTGGTTGTGGATGAAGATATTGACGTAACCAATTTGGAGGAAGTGATTTGGGCCATGTGCACCCGGTCCGATCCGGCTGCGTCCATCGATATCATTAACCGTGCCTGGAGCACTCACCTTGATCCGCGGATCAGCCCGGAGGATAAGGAAAAGGGCCGGTTATGGAATTCCCGGGCTATTATTGACGCCACCCGGCCTTACGAATGGCGCGACCGGTACCCGGCGGTAAATATGCCCGCGCCGGAATTGCGCCGCCGGGCTGTTGAAAAATGGGGTTACCTGGCCAAGAGGTAAGCACAATAAAAGCATGGAGGTGTGAAAATGGCCTATAGGGATTTGCGCGAGTACTTACAAGCGTTGGAAAGCGACGGTAAACTGCACCGGATCAAAAAGGAGGTTGATAAGGACTGGGAAATAGCGGCGGTGGCCAGAACCGTGTTGCAGAATATTAAAGCGGAACAGCGCAAAGCGTTAATGTTTGAACAGGTCAAAGGGTTTTCCATACCGGTGGTGGGGGGGATACTGGGCGGTTCCAGGGAAATTTACGCCCTGGCTCTGCAGGCCGATTTGAGCGATATAGCGTCTAAATGGGTGGAAGCGCAAAAGGAGCCGCTGCCTCCAGTGATGGTGAATTATGGCCCCTGCAAGGAAAATATCCGACGCGGCGCGGAAGTGGACATGGAAAAATTTCCTGTACCAATTTGGACGGTAGGGGAAGATCCCGGCCCTTACCTGACGGCTCCCTTTATTGTTTCCAAAGACCCGCAGACCGGCATTCATAATGTCGGAACCTACCGGGTGCAGGTAAAAAGCAAAAACCGCCTGGGGTGCATGGTTAATTTCATCCAGCACCTGCGCAAGCATGTTGAGATGCATAACCGGGCAAACCGGCCCACGCCGGTAGCGATCGTGCTCGGTACAGAGCCGACCATCGGTTTGACCTCGGTGGCCAAGATTCCCTACGGCCTCAGCGAGTTTGCCGTGGCCGGCAGGCTCAGGGGTGAACCGGTGGAATTGGTCAAGTGCGAAACCATAGATCTGGAGGTTCCGGCCACCGCGGAAATTGTTATTGAAGGCGAGATCAGGGCCAACGAACTGGAACATGAAGGTCCCTTTGGTGAGTATACCGGCTATATGGGCCCGGACGGTGATGCTTATGTGGTGGATATTAAATGTATCACCCATCGTCATAACCCGATCCTGCAGGTTTTTTTCAGCCAGATGCCCCCCAGTGAAAGCAGCTGCATTCGCAGTATCGGCAGGGAGGCGGCCATACTTAAAAGTCTGGTGGAGGACCTGCGTCTCCCGGTGCGGGATGTCCGGCTGAAGGAGAGCGGGGGAGCGGCTTCCTACATGGCTATTTCAATCAGCAAGGAGCATCCCGGTCAGGTCCAGCAGGTGGCCTGGGGAGCCTGGGCGGTGGACCCCGCTTTGGGGAAAATTGTGGTGGTAGTGGATGACGATATAGATATCCGGGACGATTTTGCCCTGGACTGGGCTATTTCTTTCCGGGTGCAACCGGCTGAGGATTGTTATATTATACCCAACACTTCTTCCATCCGGCTGGACCCCTCGACAGCCCCGGCCGACGTGCCCCAGCTGACCAGGCACCGTGAACTGTCATCCAAGCTGCTGATTGACGCTACCAGGAACCACGCTTTTCCGCCCTTGGCATTGCCGCCGCGGGAACATCTCGAAAAAGTACTGGCCAGCTGGGAAGAATATGGTTTATTTAAATAGGTGCGCAGGTAAATTATTCAAAACATTAAGAAATATTTGATTAATTTGCTGGCGAGCGAAATAAAAGGAGGTTCATTAATGTCAGAGCAAAACAAAATCGCTTATCGGGATCTGCGTGAATGGCTGAAGCTGGTGCAGGATGCCGGGCAGCTAAAAGTTGTCACCGGCGCCACCTGGCAGGAAGATATCGGTATGGCCACTGAATTGCTGCACCGCACTGCCGGCAGCCCGGCCGTGGTTTTTGATCATGTTCCCGGTTATTCCGCCGGTTATAGAGTCCTGGTTAATGCGTTAAGAACCGAGGAAAGGTTGGCGATAACGGCCGGCTTGCCCTTAGGGCTTAACAAATTTGCATTAAGCTTAGCCCTGGCCGAAAAAATGAAAAATTCCGGGCCGGTTGCCCCGGTATACCTGGACGACGGCCCGGTGCTGGAAAATGTGCATACCGGCGACGAAGTGAACGTGCTGAAATTTCCGGTTCCCCTCTGGCATGAACATGACGGTGGACGTTATATCGGAACCGGCAGTTACGATATCACCCGCGATCCGGATGAAAACTGGGTCAATCTGGGTACCTACCGGGTTATGGTGCAGGACGAGAAACATGTAGGCTTTTATATTTCCCCCGGCAAACATGGACGCATCCACCGGGATAAATATTTCGCCCGCCAAGAGCCCTGCCCGGTAGCGGTGGTTGTGGGCGGGGATCCGCTGCTGTTCCTGGCCGGCTGTAACGAACTGCCCTACGGGTTAAGCGAATATGAATGGGTGGGAGGAATGCGAGGCGAACCTTACCGGGTGATCAAGGGGCGGTTTACCGGACTCCCTATTCCGGCCGATGCGGAGATAGTTCTGGAAGGTTTTGCCCACTACGACGACTTGCAGGAAGAGGGACCCTTTGGGGAGTGGACCGGGTATTACGCCAGCGGGTTCCGCAAAGAACCCCGGATCGAGGTAAAGGCTATTTACCATCGTAACGACCCAATTATTTTAGGTTGTCCTCCCAACCGTCCCCCTGATGAACTGGCTTTTTACCGGGCTTTTATACGTTCACCGCTCCTTAAGGAAGAAATGGAAAAAGCGGGTGTGCCGGATATTCAGGTGGTCTGGTGTCATGAAGTGGGCAGCTCCCGCCTGCTGGTGGCTGTGGCTATCAAGCAGCGGTATCCCGGGCATGCCATCCAGGCGGGCCATGTGGCTTCCCAGTGCCATGTGGGGGCTTACTGCGGCCGCTATGTGATTGTGGTGGATGAAGATGTGGACGTTACCGATCTGGAAGAGTTAATGTGGGCAGTATGCACACGCTCCGACCCGGCTACCTCCATTGATATTATCAACCGGGCCTGGAGTACCCACCTGGACCCGCGGATCAGTCCGGAAGACAAGGAAAAGGGCCGGTTATGGAACTCCAGGGCGATTATTGACGCCACCAGGCCCTACGATTGGAAGCATGAGTTTCCCCTGGTCAATATGCCCGGCCCCGAGCGCAAGAAAAAAGCCTTGGAGAAGTGGGGTTATTTATTGAAGTAAAAAAATTAAAAGATCCGGGGTGGATGAATGATGATGATTACCAAATCAGGCAGGTTAATACTTTTAGCATGCATAATGCTGTCCCTGGCGCTGTTGTCCGGATGCAGCGGCGCGGGGGACAACCAGGGTGCTGAAGACACGGGTAAAAAAACGGCCGGTGCAGGAAGCGTGGACTTCCCGGCCAGGGATATTACTTTCATCGTGCCCGTTTCCCCCGGCGGCGGCTTTGATACTTATGCCCGTTTGCTGGCGGGATATTGGCCCAAATACCTGCCCAAACAGGTGCACGTGATTGTTAAAAACGTGCCCGGCGGTGAATGGAACGTCGGTATCGGCGAAACTAACCGGGCCAAGCCCGACGGTTACACAGTCTGTATTTTTAATATCCCCGCCAATGTCTTAAACCAGTTGTTGGGCGCCGATTACGACCTGGCCAAGATGACCTGGATCGGGAGGATTACCGATACTGTTTATGTGGGCGCTCTGTCCCCCAAATCCAAATTTAAAACTTTTGAGGACATGAAAAAAGGCGGCGAAGTGATAGTGGGGACAGTGGGACTCTCTTCAGGGGCGGGTCTCGGCGCGTTAATCGCGTTTCAGGAAATGGGCATCAAAGCCAAATTTATTCCCCATGAAGGAAGCTCGGAGGCCATCATGGCGGCTGTTCGCGGCGATGTGGATTACGTGCAATATCCATATCCGTCATTGAGGGAGTTCATCACGGATTCAAAACAGCTGAACCCCGTTGTTGTTTACTATTCCGAACGTTATGGAGAATTGACTGATGTGCCAACAATCAAAGAGCTGGGGTACGGGCAATTATTGGATACGGTAAATCTGGAATACCTTGTCGCCGGTCCTCCGGGCATACCTGACGACGTGGCCGAAATTCTGCGCGATTCCTTCCAGAAGGCCGTAAATGACCCGGAGTTTATTGACAAGATGGAAAAGGCCGGTCAGCCGCCTCACCCGGCCACGGCGGAAGAAGCGGCCCAAACAATTCAAAGCTCCCTAAAAGCGTATGAAAAATATAAGGAACTGGTATTGGAACAACGCAAGTAATGATTATGTAAACATTATGGAGCCGGAAGTTTTGGCTTTCGGCTCCGCGGCTACTTATAAACAGCATACGAACGGGAGGTTTTAGCATGTTGGATGTAATTCAGGGCCTGGAGTCTTTTCTGGCCTGGCCGACTCCTCTTTTTATGGCGCTGGGCGTGCTTCTGGGCATGCTCTTCGGGTTCTTGCCCGGCCTGGGCGGCGTGCAGGCCCTCGCCCTGGCGACGCCGCTGACCTTTGGCATGCTGCCCAATCAGGCCATGGCCATGTTAATTGGCATCATGGGCGCGGTGCCCTTTGGCGGTTCCATCAGTGCCATCCTGATTAATACCCCAGGCACGCCGCAAAACGCGGCCACCACCTTTGACGGTTACCCCCTGGCCAGGCAGGGTAAAGCCGGCCTGGCGCTGGGCGCCAGCGCTTCCGCCTCGGTGCTGGGCGCCATAGTGGGAGCGCTGGTGCTGGTTGCCCTGATGCCCTTGGGACGCCAGATTGTGCTGGCATTTTCCTACCCGGAATATTTTATGCTGGCCGTTATGGGACTTTCCGTTATTGCCGTGGTCTCCCAGGGTTCCATGTGGAAGGGGTTGGCCGCGGGCCTTTTCGGCCTGTTAATTTGCATGATCGGTTATGACCCGGTCACCGGCGCGGTAAGATACACTTTTGGTCTGGATTATTTGTATGACGGCATCAAATTGGTGCCTGCTTTGATTGGTTTGTTTGCCATTTCCGAAGCGCTGGAATTAATGCTTAAGAACAAGAGCTTCGGCGGCGACGAAAAGATCAGCAGCACCGGCGGCCTTGGGGAGGGCATTATGTCTGTTTTCCATAATTTCTGGTTGTTTTTGCGCTGTTCGGTTCTGGGTTTTATCGTTGGGGTCATCCCAGGCGTGGGCGGTTCCGTTTCCAATTTTGTGGCTTACGGGCACGCTGTGCAAACCACGACTAAAAATCCCCATTTCGGCCAGGGTGATATCCGCGGCGTCATTGCCCCGCAATCTTCGGATACGGCCAAAGACGGAGGCGCTATGGTGCCGACTATAGTTTTCGGCATCCCGGGCAGCGTTGAAACCGCGGTCCTTTTGGGCGCTTTGATCCTGCACGGGCTGCAGCCCGGCCCCAAGCTGATGCTGGAGGAGCCCGCCATTGTCTATGTCATGGTTTACGCCCTGGTAGCCAGCAATATCCTGGCCGGCTTACTCGGATTATTCGGCGCAAAATACCTGGCCCGGCTCACCGATATGCCGTCTGCACTCCTGGCGCCGGTCATTTTTTCTTTGGCCATTATGGGCGCTTACGCCACGGAAGGTATCCTGGGAGACGTATTTGTGGCGCTGGTTTTTGGAGTACTTGGGTATTGTATGCGGGAATTCGGGTTTAACCGCGTGCCCATGGTAATAGCGCTGGTGCTTGGAGCGATGCTGCAGCAAACTTACCACCAGACGATCATGAGCATGGGCGCCCAGGGTTTCTTTGTCAGACCGATCTCCCTTGGCCTTTTTGCGATTACGGTGCTAATGCTGATTATACCGGTTATTAAGAACCGGCGAGCCAGGGAAGGGGGTATCCCGGCATGAAGCTTAAAGGGAGCGGTTGGTTTGAGCTGGTTATTATTGCATTCAGCGCTGTGCTGCTGGTTATGTCCACCTCTTATAACGAAAAAGCCCGGTTATTCCCGATGATTTTATCAATGGTCATGATCGCGGTGATGGGCCTTATATTCCTGCAGGAGAGCGTGCCGGCCGCGGGCAGGTATTTGGGATTTGTTAAAGAAAGCGGTCTCTTTGCTTCCCGGAAGCCGGCGAACGGCAAGGTGGACGGTGAGGGTGAAGATGAAGGTGAACAAACGCAAAACGCTGCCGTACGCCATAGCGAAGTCTTCAGGCTGCTGCGTTTTATACTTTGGTTGCTGGGCTGCATTATCCTGCTCAAGTTCGTTACTTATTTAATGATCATGCCTGTTTTTCTTTTGCTGTTTACCAAAGTGGAGGCGCGGCAAAGCTGGCGCAATGCCGCTGGCGTGGCGGCAGGCATGGGAGTGTTCAACTACCTGTTGTTCAGCGTATTGTTAGGTTCCAGGCTTTAATAGTGATAATAAAGGCTTGCAGTGATGAGATTATTGCCGCTTGTTTATTATAAATGACAGGGGGCGTTTGAGTGAACGGGAGTTTAGTAGCAAAAAAAAATTTGCATTGGTCGTATCCATTAAAGTTAGAAATGGATTTAAGATGGAATTTATTAGTAGGTGAAAAGGAAGATCTAGTTATAATCGTGGATAAATATTTTAATCAACTTATTGATCTAAAAAATCATATAGATGTGATTAAATCAAATATTTTACAGGTCAGCATAATTATTACCAGAAAGTTTATGCAGCTTAGCGGACAGGAAAATCTGTTTCTGGTTGACTATCTTGCTCTGGCGGATGCATTGGACAATGTAAATAATATACAGGATCTAAAATCATTTTTTAGTCAGTATATTTTGTCTATTTGGGTTTACCACAAGCATTTGCTTGAGAAAAAGAAAGCTATTATTACAGCAAAGAATTACATTAAAAGCAATTACCACCGGGAAATATTTTTGCCCGATATAGCCAGGGTGGTACAGATGAGTCCAACTTATTTCAGCAGATTATTTTCAAAAAAAGTGAATTTTAGCTTTCAAAATTATTTAACCAATGTAAGGATAGATATTGCTAAAAAAATATTAAGCAATACAAATTTGGCGGTGGAAAATGTCGGAGTGCTGGTTGGTTATGTGGATGTTAATTACTTTATCAGGGTTTTTAAAAAAAGTACCGGCGTCACCCCCGGCAATTTTATAAATGGCCCGGACGATAAGGATTTTTTGCTAAAGGATACCAATCAAAAATTTAAAGAACCATATTCCCCGGAAACGGAATCAATGTTCTTATGGAGTCTTTTTTGCAGAGATCAATCAGCTGCTGAAAAAATCGGCAAGGATTTAATCGTTAATATTTACAGGCAAGGTATCGATATATATAACTTGAAATCAATAATATTGCATTTAACAATCGTATTATTGCGTAAATGTATGCAGGCCGGATTTTTTGTTGAAAACATGCTATTTCAAAGTATTAATTTTTACCGGGAGATAAAAAATAAAAATTCTTATTTTGAAATGAATTCTTTTCTAAGCCATGTGATATCCGAGATATTAAAAAGCAGTAGCGGTGACAGCAGCAATAAAGAACAAGTAATATTAAAAATTAAATCTTATGTTAAAGAAAACTACAGTAATAGTATTGCCCTCAATGATATATCCGCCCTTGTTCATTTGAGTCCCAATTATATCAGTCGCATCTTTTCGCAAAATACCGGGATGACTTTACGTCAATACTTGATGAACGTACGTTTGCAGGCGGCAAAAAATTTATTGACCAACACTGCGTTACCGGTGGAGGAAATAAGCTGCCTGGTTGGTTACCTGGATGTTTCCTACTTCCGTAAAATTTTCAAACAAAAAGTTGGCCGCACCCCGGGCTCTTTAAGAGGGTGTCCGACAGAAATAAATTTTCGATAATAATGATAATCACTTTTTGAACAGGCTTTTAAAGGAGGTTTTAGGGTTGAAGAGCGATCGGGAAAATAAATTTGACAGTATAAATTGCCCCTGCCCGAAAAAGTCGGCCTGCCCAAGATCACAAAATTGCGATGAATGTAAGCGGTATCACTATGATAAGAATACCATGCCTTATTGTGAAAGAGACATCAATGATATAAAAGCAAAATAATCCAATCAAAAAGAGTAAGATCCTCCATGGTTAAGGATTAACCAAAGGATATAATTAATTTAATGCAAGGGTGAATTTCAAAAAAAAAAGGAGGTATTTCCCGTTGGCTGATGATAAGCACGAGCACGGATATCTGCATAATGAATTGTTTCAGGAGCGCTGGTTAAAAAAGCGGACTTTTGTGCGGGAAGTGGCGGGCGTTTATAGCGAAATTTACAAAGATCTTTTGGCACAGCCCAGGGTTTATAAGAACGAGGATATTAAGTGGAAAGGCGGCCCCCGGCTTTTTGGCAAAAAAAGTATCAACCCGCAGAGTTCCCAAATAACGCAGATGATTGAGGCGCATATTGATGTCTATGCCCCGGGGACCTTCGGGCAAAAGCACGGCCATATGAACAGTGCGGTATTCTATATCCTGGATGGAAAAGGATATGACGTGCATGACGGTATCCGTTATGATTGGGAAGCCGGGGACGTTTGTGTAGTGGAAAATTGCTGCGTGCACAGGCATTACAACGCCGACCCGGCCAGACCGGGCCGGGTGCTGGTGATGAAAGCTAAGCCGCTGTTTCTTTTTGCCCATATGATTTATCAAAAAATCGTGGAATACCCTTCCACGGAACCGGTACCCGGTTTTGAAGATTTTAAACCTGAAGATTAGTCATTAAAAAATAAGTAGGAGGTTATTATAAATGCCGTTTGAAGAGGCAAAGAAATCATTAGTGGGTGTATTCGGCGATAACTTCTATAAAGAGTCAATAAAAAAGTCGGCTGATTTTAGAAAACTTTATAATTCGCAGAAGGTTATTGTTAAAGCCGAAGAAATGCCCTGGGAAAACAGTGCGCAGGGAATGCTTAAACACCTGGTTAACGAATCTATGAACACCCGTGAGTATTGCCTTGACATATATCAGCAATATCTGCCCGACGGGGGGCGTTCCGGAAAACACCGGCACTTGACCGAAGAAATCCTTTATATTCTTGAGGGGCAGGGCTACGATTTGCACTGGGACGTGTTGTTTGACTGTAAGGACGCCTATGAGTGGGATTGGGAGAAAGAGCCGAAAAAATTTGCCTGGCAGGAAGGAGATTTTGTTTATATTCCGCCCTATGCCATACATCAGCACTTTAATGCCGATGCTGGTAAACCGGCCAGATTTATATCGGTAACCAGCCGGATTATCAAAGCTATGGGGTTTGACTGGCTGGATCAGTTGGAAGATGCTCCTAATTACATGGAAAAAAAATAAAAAATGACCGAATTAGTCAGAAAAGTCAGAATGCAGTATTGGTTCTGGAATAGTTCATGTATGGGGGGACGATAGCATGGGATATAAGGATTTACGGGAATGGCTGAGTAAAGTTGATGCGATGGGCCAGGTTAAGAAGATCGAAAGAGCCGGTTGGGATTTGGAAATGGGAGCGATAACCGAATTGATTTACCGGGAGGGAGCCGGTATCCCGCCGGCAGTATTGTTTGATCAAGTGCCGGGTTATCCCGGGGGATTCAGAGCGCTGTTCGGCGCAACCTGTTCCGTTGACCGCATGGCTTTAACGTTGGGTTTGCCCAAGGTGCAAAGCGGCACTGAGCTGGTACGGGCGTACCGGGATAAACTAAAGGATTTTCAGCCCATACCCCCCAAAGTGGTGGAAACCGGACCGGTATTTGAAAACATAGACCGCGGGGATGCGGTAAACGTACTGAAATTTCCCGTGCCGATGATGCATGAACAGGATGGCGGGAGGTATATAGGCACCGCCTGCCTGGTTATTACCCGTGATCCGGACGAGGGGTGGGTAAACTTTGGCGCCTACCGGGTTATGGTACACGATGAGAAAACGGTGGCCTTTTATATTTCTCCCGGCAAACATGGCAATTTGCACCGGCAAAAATATTTTGACCGGGGGGAGCCCTGTCCGGTGGTGGTTTGTGTGGGGCAGGATCCGCTTTTATTCCTGGCTTCCGGAAACGAAGTGAATTACGGCCTGTCCGAATATGATTATGCCGGCGGCTTTAAAGGCGAACCCATTGAGGTGGTTATGGGAGAGCATACCGGGCTGCCCATACCGGCCCATGCTGAAATAGCCATTGAAGGGGAAGCGGTATTGGGTGATGTGCGTGACGAGGGGCCCTTTGGCGAATGGACGGGGTATTACGCCAGCGCCGAGCGGCCCGAACCGGTGATCAGAGTTAAGAATGTATATTATCGCCATCACCCGATCCTTTGCTGCGCACGTCCGGGGCGCCCGCCCTCAGATTATTTATTTAGCAAATGTGTGGTCAAGTCCGCCATGATCTGGGATGAACTGGAGAAGGCGGGTATTCCCAATGTGCGCGGCGTCTGGTGCCATGAGGCCGGAGGGGGGCGGATGTTTAATATTGTGTCCATAAAACAGTCTTACCCGGGGCATTCCAGGCAGGCAGGCATGGTGACCTCCCAGTGCCACGCCGGAGCGTACCTGGGCAGGTTCGTGGTGGTGGTGGATGAAGATATTGACCCGTCCAATACATTCGACGTCCTTTGGGCCATCGCCTCCCGGGTGGAACCTGAACAGTCCATCGAAATAATTCGCCGCTGCTGGAGCGGACCGCTTGATCCGCGGATTCCGGCGGGGAGCAAGGGGTTTAATTCACGGGCCATTCTGGACGCTTGCCGGCCCTACGAATGGAAGGAGCAATTCCCGGCTGTGGTGGAGTCCAGCCCTTCCCTGCGTGAAAAAACAATCCAAAAGTGGTTCGATGTCATATTTAAGTAAGGCGGAAACGGGTTTGACGGTCAATCGCGCGTTATGGGCCATAAGCCTGGGGCATGCCGTTACCCATTGGTATCCGGTGATCTTTTATTTGGTTTTGCCCTTGATTGGCAAGGAACTGGGGCTTTCATATACGCAGGTCGGCTTAATTATTACCGCCCGCTATGTTGTCAGCACCATTGCAAATATTCAGGCCGGGATGCTGGTTGATATGGCGGGCCGGCGGATAAAGCTGTTAATCGCCGCTTTGTTCTGGGTCGGCCTGCCTTATCTGTTCATAGCCCTTTGTAATAATTACTGGACTATTCTGCTGGCCGCGGGGGCCATCGGAATCGGTAACAACCTTTGGCATCCGGCCGCCATTGCCATGCTGGGTGATCTGTACCCGGAGCGAAGAGGCTGGGCCATTGGCATTCATTCCACGGCCGCCAACTGTGGTGATGCCCTGGGTCCGGTTGCAGCGGGCGCTTTACTGGTAACGATTACCTGGCGGGAAATGCTGACCGTCAACATTATTCCCGGCATTGTGGCAGCCTTTTTCATATATTTCATTTTTAAGGACCGCGAAACAAATAATAACACCGGCAACAGCGGCGGCAGCGCCGCAGAAAAAAACCGCGGTTTAAATAAAGAAAGCCTTTCTTTCAGTGAATACAGCCAGGGGTTTAAGCTGCTTTGTAAAAATATTGGTTTTTTAATCTTAATCATAGTCTCCACTGTGCGGTCCATGGTACAAAATTCATTGCTGATATTTCTTCCTGTTTATTTAATTGGCACACTGGGCTTTTCTACCGTCACCACCGGGTTTTATCTTGGGGCAATGCAACTGGCCGGAGGGCTTGCGTCACCTCTGTCAGGTTATTTTTCCGACCGCAAGGGCCGTAAAACGATTGTCTTAAGCGGCCTGCTGGTATCCGGTGCTTCAATTTTGATTATGGTTCTGGTCAAAGACAAGTTAATGTTTGCAGTATCAATTGCTTTACTGGGATTTTTCCTGTATTCGCTGAGACCGGTAATCCTGGCCTGGATTACGGAAATAACTCCCCGGGAAATGGGGGGTACCGCTATCGGAATGGCTTTCGGGATTCAGTCGTTTGGCAACATATTTACTCCTCTGTGCTGCGGTATTATTGCCGACCTGTGGGGGGTAACAACAATTTTTTATTTTATATCGGCGTTAATTGTTATCGCCAATGTACCACTGATTTTTATACGGGATCAATATAAAGAAAATACGAAAGATATATCAACGTAAATATTTGGAGCAGAGTAAAAAAGTGCAGGCGTTATGTGTTTGAATTTTCTGAAATGTTTAAAAATTGTCTCTTATAAAAAACGTGATGCCTTTTTCTGCTAATTGGATTCATCATTATAAAAAGGCTCAACAGAAGGTGGTTTGATGGTAGAAGCGATTATTCAGGGTTTTGCAAGTGTTTTGTCTTTTTCAGTGCTTCCTTTGATGTTAATAGGGGTTATTCTGGGCTTGCTCATTGGAGCTATACCGGGGTTGGGCGGGGCGTTCGCCCTGGCGGTATTAGTACCCTTCGTTTACAATATGGAACCGGCCCAGGCGTTTGCCTTTTTGCTTGGAGCGCACGCGGTTATTTATACCGGAGGTTCAATTACCGCGATTTTGTTAAACACTCCGGGCTCCGGCCCCAATGCGGCCACTCTTTTTGACGGTTTTCCCATGGCCCAGCAGGGCCAGGCGGGCCGGGCGCTGGGAAACGCCCTGGCGGCTTCGGCCGTAGGCGGTGTTTTCGGCGCCATTGCCCTGGCCCTTTTGATCCCTGTGATCAGGCCGGTGGTGCTGGCGTTCGGCCCTCCGGAATTCTTTATGATGGCTATTCTGGGTATTTCGTTTATTGCCCTGATGGGAGAGGGTTCCCTGGCTAAAGGCCTAATCGCCGGGGGATTGGGGATAATTATTTCCCTGGTGGGTTATGACCCGATGACCGGAATTATTCGTTATAACTTTGGTTCCTTGTATTTGTATGACGGAATAAAACTTGTACCGCTTACTTTGGGACTCTTTGCCGTGGCGGAAATGATTCATCTGGCTATGAAAGGAGGTACCATTGCCCAGAGTACAATAAACAGCTCGACCAGTGGCGTGCTGGAAGGGATCAAAGATGTTTTCAGACACTGGTGGCTGGTAATGCGCTGCGGTAGCCTGGGAACTTTGATTGGCGCTATTCCGGGACTGGGGGGTGATGTTGCCTGTTTCCTGGCCTACGGGCATGCCAGACAAACTTCAAGACAGCCTGAAAAGTTTGGTAAAGGGCATTTTGAAGGAGTGATTGCTCCCGAAAGTGCCAACAACGCCAAAGAAGGGGGAGGTTTATTACCAACCCTGGGATTCGGAATCCCGGGTAGTTCTTCCATGGCCATTCTCCTTGGCGCCTTCCTGATTATCGGGGTTAAACCGGGTCCGGAAATGCTGGGCACAAACCTGAATCTGGTGTTTGTGATGGTGGCTACCCTGGTGTTTGCCAATATTATTGGTGCGATAATCGGCCTGCTTTCGGCGGGCACATTGGCGCGAATTACCAATGTCAGGGCTTCATTATTGGTACCCTCGGTTTTAGTACTCACTTGTATCGGCGCTTTTGCGGTGGAAAGTTCCATGGGCGACGTGGTGGCTACTTTTATCTTGGGCATTGTTGGCTACGTTATGAAGATCAAGCATTATCCGCGGGCGGTGTTATTGATTGGCTTCGTTTTGGGCAAAATTGCCGAACTAAACCTTCACCTTTCCATCCAGATATTCGGCCCCGACTTTTTCCTGCGGCCCATTGCCCTGGTGCTTTTAATTATCACAATCATTACATTGTTTTCCAATCAAATTGCCGGCTTTGTCAGAGCAAGGAGGGAAGTTAAGCTATGAGGATGGACGAGGGCAAAATTTTCGCCTTAATAATCGCTATGTTATTGGTGATTGTAATAATCCTTTCCCTGGGTTATGTTCCCAAGGCCAGGGTCGTCCCACTGGCGGTAGCTTTACCGACCCTGGCTCTGGCGCTTTATCAGATTTTACTTGAGTTTGACGTGCTGGGACAGAAAAAGAAAGACTTCAATGATTCCGCAAAGGCGGCGGAAAAAATGGAGACTAATCTGAAGAGCTACAGGATGATATTTACCTGGATTTTATTGTTTATCGTAATGCTTTTTTTAATTGGCTTTTTCCCTGCTATAGCCGTGTTCATGTTCCTATACCTGAAATTGCAAGGTAAAGAAAGTTGGTTGGTATCCATTTGTATGCCCGGGGCTGCGTTAGTTGTTGTTTATCTGGCGTTTGTGTTTGGCCTGCATATTGATTTTTACGGCGGGTTGCTTGGGGAACTGGTTTTAAACTCATAACGGCAGGAGTTAGAGGTAGGTGTGGGGTGAGAGATTCGGTATTAGCGCAAAAAAATATAATAAGCGGGGTGTATTTGAAATGACTCGCAAGTTAATTTTGATGGGATTAGTTTTATTTTTGGCGGTATCTCTGGCCGCCTGCGGCGGCGGGGATCAGTCAAGCGGCACAAACGCGCCGGAAACGCCTGAGGATGACGCAGCAAGTTTTTATAAAGGCAAGAATATCACCTGGATCATTCCTTATAATCCCGGCGGGGGGTATGACGCTTATACCCGTGTCATAGCGCCGTATTTTGAAAAATATACCGGCGCCACAGTGGTTTGTAAAAACGAGCCGGGGGCTGGAAGCCTTATCGGCACCAATAAATTATACCAGTCAAAGCCGGATGGCCTTACTGTGGGCATCCTTAACGGTCCCGGCGTTACCCAGGCCCAATTGAGCAACGACCCCGGAGTGCAATTTGATTTGCAAAAATTCAATTGGTTGGGACGTATTTGTTTTGAGCCCCGGCTGGTGGTTGTGGGTTCTCATACGCCGTACCAATCTTTAGAGGAAATGCTTAATGGTAATAAAAAGGTTCGTTTTGGGGCTCCGGGGACGGGCAGTCAAACCTTTATGGAATCGATAATGGCGGCGGAGGCGTTGGGGCTTGATATGGAAATGATTACGGGATACGAGACCCAGGCGGACGCGCAAATGGCCATTATTCGCAAAGAACTTGACGCAACCAGCGGAAGTTATTCCAGTTTATACGATCAAATTAAAAATGGGGATTTGAGGCCCCTGGCAGTAATTGCCAATGAAAGGGCGGCGGAAGTGCCCGATCTGCCGATAGTCAAAGAAGTCCCCGGGGTCAGCGATGAAGGTAAGCAGCTTTTAGACATCGCCATCGCAATAAACGAAGTAGGCCGGGCGGTGGCCGCCCCCGAGGGGGTACCGGAAGAAAGGCTGCAATTTTTGCGGGATGCGTTCAGCAAAGCCCTGGCGGAACCGGAATTGCTTGATATCGCCAAACAACAGGAACTGATCATCAGCCCGTTAACCGGGACTGAATTAAAAGAAATAATAGATTCCGGACTGAATATGTCCGAAGAGGCCAGGCAGAAAATGACCACCGCCCTTGGTAAGTATAAGTAAAAGGAATTTGCCCTTTAAAGAGGTGAGGCTGGGATTATGCTGGTTTTAAGCAATGAAGATGTAGAAAAATTGTTAACCATGGATGAATGTATAGCTGTTTTGGAAGAACTTTATTTGGATTTGGCCGAGGGCAGGGCGCTATGTTCTCCCCGCGTGGATAACCTGGCCCCCTGCGGCGTAGACGGGGCTTACTATGGCTTCAAACACATGGGCGGCGCCTGGCCGCGCCGTAAAATACAAGCGCTGAGGATTAATTCCGACATTATTACCCATCCCGCGCATGAAAAAAAACTACGCCGGGTTAAACTTCCCCTGGCCGGAGGACGTTGGGTAGGCCTGGTGGAGCTTTTCAGCACTGAGACGGGAGAGCTGCTGGCTATTTTCCCGGATGGAGCGGCGCAAAGACTACGGGTGGGCGCCACCAATGGCCTGGCGGTGAAATATATGGCCCGTAGCGATGCCGCCAGGGTTGGTTTAATTGGGAGCGGTTGGCAGGCCGGCGCTCAACTAATGGCTGTACTGGCGGTGCGACCGGTACGGGAGGTGAAGGTTTTCAGCCCCCGCCGGGAAAGCCGGGATGCTTTTGCAAGAGAGGCCCGCGAGAAACACGGGATTGACATCCGGGCTGTGGATACTGCTGAAGAGTGTGTCCGGGATGTGGATATGATTATGTCCGCCACTTCTTCGATGGTCCCGGTGCTCCAACCGGAATGGCTGAGTCCGGGTATTCATGTCAGTTGTATTAAGACCCAGGAAGTGGATGGAAAATTTTTGGGCAGTTGCCACCGTGTAATTATGCACACAAAACTTCAGGGCAAACAAAGGGATAATATCCTCCCGGGCACTCCCAATATAATACCCCAGCATTTAAAGGGTTGGTGGAATGAGGACGGATTCCGCTGGGCAGAATTTACCGACTTGTCCGATCTGATTGCCGGCAAGGCGCCGGGGCGCAGTGACAACCGGGAAATAACTTGTTTTGTCAATAATGTGGGGTTGGGATTGCAATTTGCCGCAGTGGGGGCGTTAATCCTGGAAAATGCCGGTAAGTTGAAGGTGGGGCATCAGTTGCCCGCGGAATGGTTTACTGAATCCGTTCATCCATAAGATTAGGAGGAATGTTCCATGGACGAAACACAACTGCGGTTCAAGGTCGCCCAATGCTGCCGGATGCTTGAATATGTCGGGTTGATTGATTTTAGCGGACACGTCAGCGCCCGCATTCCGGGTACGGACCAGCTTTTTATCAACAGCTGGGGGGCGTCGCGCTGCACTATTACCCCGGACGATATAGTAAGGGTGGATCTGGATGGAAATGTTTTAGAGGGCCGGGGAGCTGTTCCTTCCGAGACTCCCATCCATCTGTCCATTTACCGCAAACGGCCTGATGTTTTTTCCGTGGCCCACCTGCACCCTCCGGTTACCACGGCCCTTTTTATAGCCCGGAAAGAATTTATACCAGTAATCTACCACGGTTCAATTTTCGCCCGGGGCGTGCCGGTTTATGATGACAGCCGTCACGTAAACAGCAATGAGCGAGCTGAGCGGCTTGCTGAACTGCTGGGTGACGCGCGGGTGGTAATCATTCGCGGGCACGGATGCGCCATAGCCACCGAGAGTGTGGAAAGCTGTTTCTTTGCTTCCATTTACCTGGAAGACAACGCTGAAAAACTTTCCCTGGCCTACCAATTGGGTACGCCCAAGGGATTGACAGCCGAGGAAATAGAAGCAGGTTACTCGGGAATTTGGAAAGACAGGCAGTTTCAAAAGGTATGGGACTATTTTCAGATTAAAGCCGGGGTGAATTTTAATAAATAGAATATGGATCCAAGGCCCCTTTCGTATTGTTGGAGGTGGTTGTTATGATTGAGGCTATGATTAGCGGGTTTGTGCAGCTTTGGGCGTGGAAACCGATTCTGCTGATGGTGCTGGCGATACCGATTGGCTGTTTTTTTGGCGCCGTCCCAGGATTGGGAGGTAATCTCGGGCTGGCACTGTGCATACCGTTTGCTTTTGGGATGGACCCCATATGCGGTTTCGCCTTTTTGCTTGGCATGCATGCCGTCGTGCATACCGGCGGGGCAATTCCCGGTATTATGTTCGGCACCCCCGGTACCGGACCAAACGCTGCCACTGTGATAGACGGTTTCCCCATGGCGCAGAAAGGAGAAGCGGGCCGGGCCATAGGGGCGGCATTGATGGCTTCCGGTATGGGGGGAATTCTGGGCGCCTTTCTGTTGGCCCTGATGATACCGGTGGTCAGACCGGTGGTTTTGGCATTCAGTCCAGCTGAGTTCTTTATGATGTGTATTTTTGGTATTACCTTAATCTCCCTGATTAGCGGCAATTCGTTGGTTAAAGGTTTAATTGTAGGTCTTTTCGGCCTGGCCCTGGCTCTGGTTGGCATGGACCCCAAAACCGGTATTCTGCGTTTTGGGTTTGGGCAGACGTTTTTATGGGATGGCGTGGACCTGGTTGCTGTGGTGGTGGGGATATTTGCGCTGAGTGAAATGATCGATCTGGCTGTCAAGGGTGGCGCTATTGCCAAAACCGGCACTGACGCGGATACGTCAGGATACGGTTTTGAAAATGTTATGCAAGGTATCAAGGATACATTCCGGCATTGGTGGTTACTAATTCGTTGCAGTTTTATCGGCATTTTTATCGGTATGGTACCCGGTTTGGGGGGAGACGCAGCGTCTTGGATAGCGTACGGCCACGCGGCCCAGACCTCGAAAAACCCGGGTCAGTTTGGTAAAGGAGCCGTGGAGGGGGTTATTGCGCCGGAAAGTGCCAATAACTCCAAGGAAGGGGGTTCTCTTCTGCCTACTGTAGCCTTTGGTGTGCCGGGAAGCTCCGGTATGGCTATTCTGCTGGGTGCTTTTATGATTCTGGGATTGGCGCCGGGACCCAAGATGCTTGTTGATGAACTGGATATAGTTTGGGCCATGGTATGGATACTTGTGATCACAAATATTTTTGCGGTAGCCATGATGATTGCGGTCACGGGACCCATGTCGAAATTGTCTTTTGTACGGGGCAGCGTGATTATACCTTTTGTCCTTATACTTGTTTTTCTGGGTTCATACCTGAGTATCGGCCATTGGGGAAACTTGCTGGTAACAATAATTTTAGGTTTTCTTGGTTATGGGATGAAAAAATACGGCTATCCCCGGCCGCCCCTGATTATCGGTATCGTTCTTGGTCACCTGGCGGAAGTGGAACTGCATAAGGCATATACCCTCTGGGGGATGGGGCTTTTTATGCGTCCGTTAACAATGGTGCTCCTTGTATTGACAATACTTTCTATTACGATTCCGATTATCAAATGGTATCGGAAGGACAAGGGGGTGCATGCGGCGTGACAAAAGGGAAGGGAAAATTAGTTTTCAGCCTGGTTATGTTGATCATCTTTGCCGGGATGTTGGTTATGTCTATGGGTTATTCGCAAAAAGCGCGCTTTGTACCCCTTGTGGTGAGTATTCCCGGTGTTATTGTTTCCACGGTTCAGCTTCTTATTGAACTGCGTTCGTTTTTCAATCAGCGGTTAAAAGCCGTGCCTGATTCAGAAAAGCGCAGGGTAAAGGATGAGCAGGTTGCCAGAAGTGAAAAGATGATTGTTGGCTGGATACTTTTCCTGCTGGCATTAATTTTTATAGTTGGATTCTGGGTCGCTGTTCCCGTATTTTTGCTCCTGTTTTTCCGTATCTACGGTAAAGAAAGCTGGACATTTACAATAGTGGGTACTGCCTGCAGTTGGGGGGTGATATTCGTTATTTTTCAGGTTCTGCTGAAAGTGCCAATTTACGAAGGGCTGCTTGAAATAGGGTTTATGTAAAAGTATGTTTTCAAATGAACCGGCTGAAAAGGGGGAATTAAAATGTTAAGCGGTGTTCGTTTTACCTCTTATTGGAAAACCATGGCGCTTATCATCATGGTTTTTATGATCATAATGATGGTAACCGCCTGTGGGCAGGAAACCAATTCAGGACAAGGAATCCCTTCCGAACAGGAAAGCAACGCAAGTGAAGCGCCGTTTTATAAAGATAAAACGATTACCTTGATTGTGGCCACTAAAGCCGGTGGCGGTTATGACACATACGCTCGCCTGTTGGCCCGGTATATGGAAAAATATTTGCCCGGCAGTACGATTATTGTAAAGAATGTTGATGGAGCAGGACATATTATCGGCTGCAATGAGACATATAATGCCGACCCGGATGGTCTGACGTTCGGTACATTCAACAAGGGGCTGATTACCAGTCAGCTTGCCGGATTTGAGGGTATTAGATTTGACCTGGCCGATATGAGCTGGATAGGGAGTATGACCACCGAGTCCCGTACTTTTGTTGTTTCGCCCAATTCGCCGTTCAAAACCATTGATGATGTAATTAACAGTGGTCAGGAAGTATTGATGTCTTCAGCCGGGGTTGGGAGTACGTCCCATACGGATACTTTGATGGTAGCGGAAATATTGGGCATTGATAATTTTAAACTGGTTTCCGGATACCAGGGAAATGAGGCTGATATGGCTATGATGAGAGGGGAAATCCATGGCCAGATCGGCAGTTATACCACTATGAAGCCGTTAATTGAAAACGGAGACGCAATACCGATTTTAATGATTAACAATAAACGCATGGACGAATATCCCGATGTGCCCAATATACTTGAGCTGAGTCCGGAAAAAACAAGACCGCTGGCTGACTTTATGGTTTCGCAGGGGTTAATCACCAGGCCTTTTGCGGGACCGCCGGGTATTCACCAGGAACGGCTGGATATCTTAAGGGAAGCTTTTGAAAAAGCGTGCCAGGACCCCGGTCTTCTGGCAGATGCGGAAAAGATGGATATTACTATTGAATTAATCACGGGCGGGGAAGTGGAGCAGCTTGTTAAAGACGCCCTAAACCAGCCGCCTGAGTTAGTCGAGTTGATTATTGAATTAACCAAGGAAGAGTAAACCGGAGTTTGACGTTAAAGGATACTTGCCGACAGCCGGCGTTTGCTCGGACACGAACTTGGTGTTCAGTAGCCGGTTGTTCTACTTCTTTCCTGATAACCAAAACGGGGGATCAACACGAGTGTGATAACAGTGACCTCACTGTTGACAATTATGTGACAGACCTATAAAACGGAATAATTACGAGGGGCGGTTATATGCTAATTATTACTAACCAGGACGTTATGCAGCTCCTTACCATGCAGGACTGCATTACTGTTTTGGAGGAAGCCTTTCTCGATCTGCACTCGGGGGAAGCGGTGGAGCGGTCCCGCTCGCATACATACACCCCTCTGGATACCAACCGTTATTATATGTTTAAGTCCATGGACGGTGGCCTTAAGCGGCGCCGGGTGCACGCAATCAGGATTACCTCGGACATGATTCAAGAGATAGAGCGGGAAGGTACCATGCGGCGTGAAAAGATTCCCGCTGCCACCGGAAAAAATTGGGTGGGGATGATTATCCTTTTCAGCATGGATAACCTTGAACCGCTGGCCCTGGTCCAGGACGGTTTTCTACAGCGCACCAGGGTGGGGGCGACCAGCGGCCTGGCGGCTAAGTATCTTGTTCCCCAAGGAGTGACTGAAGCCGGCATGATCGGCGCCGGGTGGCAGGCTGGAGCTCAAATTCTGGCTTTGAAGGAGACATTACCCGGACTGAAATCGATTTCAATATATGGCCGCAACAGGGAACGCAGGGAGAAGTTTTGCCGGGACTTTGCCGGGCATGTTCCTTTTGTTCTCGAACCGGTTAGCAGCGCGGCGGAGGCAGTTCAAAACAAGCACTTGTGGATTCTGGCCACCAATGCCCTTGAGCCGGTGGTGAGCGGCGATTGGCTCTTGCCGGATACCCATGTTAATTCCATACAAGGGCGGGAAATTGATCGCCAGACATTGGATCGGGCGGACCGCATAGTGGTCAGGGCGACCTTTAAACCGTCCCACTGGGCGCCGCCGGGTTTTGAACCGCTGGAAACACGTAATATCCGGGAAAAAGACACCGACATCAGTTCGAAAATGGTTAGCCTGGGAGCGGTAATTGTCGGTGCATGCAAAAGAGAACCGGGCTGGATCACGCTTTTTGGCGGCGGCGGTACCGGCGGCAGCGGCGGTTTGGGTATTCAGTTTGCGGCGGTGGCCAATCTAATTTACCGGCGCGCCTTGGATGCCGGTTTGGGATATGAGGTGGACGGCAAGTGGTTCAGACAGCCTTTTACACCGTAAAAACAGCGGTGGTCTCCCCCGTAACCGATGGACATGATTTGCCTCTGAGAGTCACGCCATACCGGGTCTTTGGTTCCAACGGAGGCGCGGGGGGTTGTGGACCCTGTCGCATTACTGGCTGCCGGCCTTGGTAGTCATGTTCAATAACCGTTCTTTCTATAACTCGGAAGAACACCAGATGAATGTGGCCCGCTATCGTAACCGTGATGTTTCCCGGGCGGGTATCGGAACGCGTATAGATGATCCGTTCATTGATTTTGTCAACCTGGCTAAGAGTATGGGGGTGGCTGGGATCGGTCCGGTTAACAGCGTCCTCGCGCTGAAAGGAGCCCTTAAGCAGGCGTTGGCTGTTGTCGAGGAGCAACGCCTGCCGGTGCTGGTTGATGTGCAGACCCAGGCACGCTGATAGGCATATAATTTCTTATTATCGATCACTGCTTAAAGAAGCACAGGCTAACAAGGAGACGACTGTGAAACTTAGCTGGTCTACAGGATTAAAGGTAAATGCGGTCATATTTCTTGTGACCAGTCTTGAGGGTTATATAAGACTTCTCTTTCCCCCGTTTTTTAGCAGTCTGGGTGTTTCAACCGGCAATATCGGATATTTTTTCTCCTTACTTGCCACCGCTGCGCTTATTTCCAGATTACCCGGCGGTTTGTGGTATGCCTTGAAGCAGCGCCGGGTGTTATTAAGTATAACAGTGCTGCTTATGAGTGTGACAGCATGTTCTTTTGCCTTTCCCCTTTCTTTAGTATTTATAATGATTGCGTTAGTCGGGCATGGTATTTCATTTGGCATAGTCACAACGCTGCTGTTGGCCTTATGTATCGATAGTATTGAAAGTGAACAAAAAACGGTGGGAGCCATGGCCTTGTATACGGCTTTTATAGCGGGGGGATATGCTTTCGGCAATATGTCCGCGGGTTTACTGGCCGGTTGTTTTGGTGTTGCTGCTGCTTTTGGGTTTACCATTATATTTTCCGGCGCCGCTTTTCTTTTACTGTTAACTATTCCCTGGCCCAAGTTAAAGCCCGGCGAGGCGGTGAGCGCTGTTCATGAAAAAGTTAACAAAGAGTTTTCGTTTTTTAGAGTATGGTATTTAGCCAAATTGATTTTTAAACTGCCGGCGGGGGTATACGTAGCCTTTATACTGGTGTTTTATATTAACTTTGTCAACCAGCTGGTTGATACATATTTCCCACTTCTGGCGCTGCAAGGCGGCATAACCATTGCGGTAATCGGCATGTTGTTGGGACTTAAATCCTGGTGCGCTACTTTTACCCGTTTGGGTTCGGGTTATATTTTTAAAAAAGTTAATTACCGCTCGGCTAATAATTTTTGTTTATTGGCATCGGCATTATCCACAAGTTTATTGGCGACTGTATTATCTGTGCCGCTTTTAATTTTTATTTTTTTTATCATCGGATTGGGCCGGGGGGTTATCAGGGTTACCAGCGCGGTTTATATGGCGGAATGTCATTATGAAAGTGTCAGGCAAAAAGGGTTGGCGTCAGGTGTTTATAATGCCGGGCTTGATTTAGGTGATATCCTGGGGCCGGTGGTGGCCGGTTTAACAGTTGGTTTTTGGGGTTTAAGCGGCATATTTTGGGTGTTCCCGGTTCTTTTATTTATACCCAGTTATTTACTGGTGCTGCGGGCTACTTTAATTAGCGAAAAACGGAATGAAATTAAAGAAGGGCATTAATGAGTATTTAATTAGGGCCGGGGATTGATACCCTGGTTATGACTGGCTGCGCTGGAGGTGGCGATAATTATGGAAAATAACGTTATCGGTGTTTCATGGCCGCGACAAGAAGCTTTGAGCAAGATAACCGGGGAAGCGGTGTATATTCACGACATCAGAATACCGGGTTGTCTGGAAGGCAAAGTTCTGCGCAGTCCATATCCCCACGCTCGAATACTCAACCTTGATCCCTCCCGGGCGAAAAGCCTTCCGGGGGTGGCCGCCGTCATCACGGGTGCGGATATTCCTTACAGGCTTTTTGGCAACGGTCTGGCCGACCAACCGGTCCTGGCCGGGGAACGGGTGCGTTTTATTGGCGAAAGGGTTGCCGCTGTGGCGGCGGCGGATGCGGACACAGCCGTGGAGGCATTGGAACTGATCAAGGTGGAGTATGAGGAATTGCCTGCTGTTACCGAACCGATCGCAGCCATGGCGCCCGGAGCGCCCATCTTGCATCCGGAGCAGTACACCGGGGCAAGGCGGAACTTAGAACCTGATCTTCCGAACGTAATCGCCTGCGAGACTTATGGCCTGGGGAATGTGGAAAGCGGTTTCGCCCGGGCTGATTTGTTGTTCGAGCATACTTTTACAACGCAGGTGGTTCATCAGGGTTATCTTGAGCCTCATTGCAGCATGGCGGCAATCGGCAATGATGGGTCGGTACGGGTTTGGAGCAATATCAAATCCCCTTTTCCGTTGCGGGACAAACTTGCCCAATTGCTCGGTTTGCCGGCCTCTAAAATTGAGGTGATTTTTGGCAGTATCGGAGGTGATTTCGGCGGCAAGGGCGCCATCATGGATGAACCGGTATGTTATTACCTTGCCCTGGCTGCCGGCAGGCCTGTACGCATATCCATGACGGCTCAAGAAGAGCTTATCGCGGCAAATCCCAGACACGCCGCTATAATAACCATCAAGAGCGGTGTTCAGCGGGACGGTGCAATTATAGCCCGTCATGCAAGGGTTATCTTTGATGAGGGGGCTTACGCGCAGGCTAATTCTCATCCACTGGTGGCCGGTGTACGGCGGGCTTTGGGCGTTTACCGGATTCCGAACACATTGCTTGAAGGGTATGCGGTGTATACCAATTCGGTACCCGGCGGACACTGTCGCGCACCGGGAGATCCGCAGGTATTTTTTGCTGTGGAATCCCATACCGACATGATCGCCGAAGCGCTCGGGATGGATCCACTGGTATTTCGCAAGCGCAATGTTTTACGCGAAGGTGACGTGTCTCCGACCGGTCTTCGCTGGAGCGGGATTAACGCCATTCAGGTACTGGAAATGGCGGCGGCCCAAGCAGGATGGGGTAAGCAAAAGAAAGCCCCACATGTTGGCGCCGGTATCGCTTTGACCGAAAGAAAGACCGGTTTGGGGGGCTCGGCGGCTGTGATTAATATGCATTCCGACGGCACCGCAACGGTTGTAACGGGCGCTGTCGATCCCGGAACGGGCAGCAACACAGTCTTAAGACAAATTGCCGCCACAGAACTGGGTTTGATGCCGGACGATGTCGGTATTATGGGAGGGAGCACGGCCGTTGCTCCTTATGATAACGGCAGCGGCTCTAGCAGGGTAACCCACATCACCGGTCAGGCTGTCCGGCTGGCTGCCCGGGATGTTTTGCATCAGGCTAAAAGACTGGCGGCAGCTCAATTCCAGATCGATGAGCACATGGTCGGGTATCAAGACGGGTGCTTTGGAGCGCCGGGGAAAGAAAGCCTGTCGCTGGCCGGGGTGCTGGCCAAAGCCGGCAGGGCAAAAAATGTAATTGTCGGGCGCGGCAGTTATGTGGCGGAAAAAAGCGCCGACACTTGCTTTTCGGCCCAGGCCGCCGAGGTTGAGGTTGATCCGGAAACTGGGCACGTTACGGTATTGAGACTGGTAGCGGTGAATGACATCGGGCGGGCGTTAAATCCCCTTGCCGTGATGAGCCAGGCGGAGGGCGCCGCTGTCCAGGGGATGGGTTTTGCCTTAAACGAGGAACTGCCTCACCCGGGCGGGAAGCCGTTGGTGAACAGGCTGGCGGACTACAAGATGGCCACAAGTCTGGATGTGCCCCTGGTGGAGAGCTACCTGCTGGAAGGAGCGCCCGGCCCGGGGCCTTACGGAGCCAAATCCATCGGGGAGCACGGCATAGCGGCGACGGCGCCCGCAATTGCCAATGCCGTATACGATGCGGTCGGCGTACGGATCATGGACTTGCCCATCACGCCGGAAAAGGTGCTTAAAGCTCTTGCCGAAAAGAAAGAGCAAGGGCGGGTGAGTTAAAAATGAGATTCCAAGTATGGGCGCCGTCAACTTTATCGGAGGCGGTAAACATATTAAGCAATCAAGAAAACACAAGTTTGTATGCCGGAAGTACCGACCTGTTGGTTAAAATTAAAAACGGTGTGTTGAAGCCGGCCGGGATAGTTTGTTTGAACAAGGTGGCCGGTTTGAATACGGTGGAGTTTATGCCCGGCCGGGGGCTAACGATAGGTCCGCTGGTTACACATGCTCAAATAGCTTCGCATGCGGTTGTTAATAAGTATTTTACTGCTTTATCCCAGGCTTGTAATACCGTAGGCTCGCCTCAAATCCGTAATTTGGGTACAGTAGCCGGTAATTTGGCCAATGCGTCTCCAGCCGCCGATACCGCTCCCGCCCTGCTGGCTTTAGGCGCCCGGGTGGTAATGCTGGGCGTTCGCGGCAGGCGTGAAATTGGTCTGGCAGAACTGTTTAAAGGACCGGGGCTCACTGTTTTGGAGCGGGGAGAGTTAATCGAGCAAATTTTTGTACCGGAGTACGGGCGGAGAGTCAGAAGCGTTTACCTTAAACTGGGCAGGCGTAAAGCTTTGGAAATAGCTGTTTGCAGCGTAGCCCTGGCGGGGACTCCGGCAGGAGAGCACTGGAAAAACGTATCGCTGGCGCTTGGGGCTGTGGCGCCGACACCTATACTGGCCAAGGGCGCCGGCGTATTATTGGAGCAAAATAAATGGTCCGGTTCCACAATTGATCAAGCCGTGCAAGAGGCCAAAAGCTGTTGCTGCCCGGTTGACGATGTGCGAGCATCTGCCGGGTACCGCCGGGAAATGATTGGCGTATTGGTTAAGCGGGCGGTTAAAATTTTGTCCGGACAAGGGGCTGAGCTTGATGCCTAAAGATATTAATTTAAAAATTAACGGCAGGGCATATCTGGTTGAATGCAACGACTCGCGTACTCTTCTGGATATGCTGCGGGAGGATCTTGGCTTAACCGGCACTAAAAAAGGGTGTGATGAAGGGGATTGCGGGGTATGTACTGTGTTAATTGACGGGAACCCGATCAACTCTTGTCTGTATTTGGCGGTAAACGCCGAGGGCCACGAAATTACAACTATTGAAGGGTTGGCTGCCGGGGGCGGGTTGCATCCTATTCAACAGGCATTTGTTGACGAAGGGGCGGTGCAATGCGGTTTTTGCACTCCCGGGATGGTACTGGCGGCCAAGGCTTTACTTGATCACAATCCGGTTCCCGGCGAGGATGAAATCCGCACGGCGATTTCCGGCAACTTGTGCCGGTGCACCGGGTATACAAGAATTATTAAGGCTGTGCAAACCGCATCTGGTGCAGCGAGGCAAAATTCCGGACATCAAAACCGGTTACCGCAAAAAAAGAAGTGATTTAAGTTTAGAGGTGTACTTCTTGAGGCAGGAATATCTGATTTACATTATTATTTTTTTTCAGACGATTACTGAGGGAGGGGTTAATGCCATATTATCACCCTTCCTGCAATCACTGATGTTTTCCTTAGTTGTCATCGGATACCTCAGTTCTACAATGTCATTTTCCCGGCTGTTATCCCGCCTCCCGGCCGGTGTGCTTTATGGATTTGCTCAAAGACGGCTGGTTTTATTTACTTTCGTGCTATTATTCGGGGCTTCCACGACAATTATGGGAACCGTCTCCAGTACACCTGCCCTGGCGCTGGCGATCATTACCCATGGCTTCAGCTTTGGATTGATTACTACCATCCTGCTTGCCCTTTGTATGGAAATACAGGTTGAGAAGCGTCGCGTCGGGGAAATTATGGGCTGGTACATGGCTTTTAATTCAGCCGGTCATGCCGTGGGAAATTTTTTGGGTGGAGTAGTGGCGGATCATTTGGGCTATCAACAATGCTTCTTAATTATGAGCCTGTTTACCGGAGCAACCTTATTGCTGCAAACCAAACTTTCCTGGCCGGTAATGGAAGCGGAGCGGGAGCCGCAATTAAAGGGGAAGAATAATAACGGTTTTATGAACGGAAAACTGCCCGGGTTCAGTGAATTGAAGCAACTGCCCAAAAGTGTCGTCTTGGCTGCTTTACTATGTTTTTTTATTAATGCCCTGAATGACATGATGAATACTTTTTTCCCCCTGTTGGCATTAAAGAAGGGGATTAGCTTGAGTGTCATCGGTTTTCTCAAGGGCATTAAGTCCACATCGGCCACATTAATTAGGATGTCACTGGGATTGCTGGTGCGGTGGGTGAATTACCGCACGTTAAATAATACGGCATTGTTGGTTCTCTGTGCGGGAGTATTTTTACTTCCTTTCAGCGCTTCGGTTTTTATATTGATGATCCTATTTATGGCCACTGGGTTAGGTCGCGGAATTGTGCGTACCACCAGCGCAATTTTTATGGCCGAACATGATTTCAAAGATTTGCGCGCCAAGGGTATTGCTTCGGCTGTATATAACGCCGGTCTTGATTTGGGCAGTGTTACAGGGCCTGTTTTAGGCGGCCTGATCAGCCACATTTGGGGGTTGGCATCGATTTTTTATATTTTTCCGGTCATATTTTTAACTCTTTACGTTATCCTGATTGTTTTTGGGGGAAGGAAGAAAGTTGAACCCTCTTCCGAATGAGGATTTTTTATACTGTGAAAGGAGAGCGTTATGGCCAAAGAGGTAATTAGGACCTACTGTGCCCAGTGCCATTCTTTGTGCGCTATGCGCTGCATTGTTGAGAACGGCGTTTTTGTAAGGGCTGCAACCGATCACGACCATCCTGCCGGCGGCTCCCTTTGCCCCAAATAAGTTGCCGGTGGGGGACCGGCGGCGCCGGATGATCTGATAGCATGGGATACGACTTCCTCAAACCTGGCTGTTTACAATCCGGAACGCCGGGCATTTATAGTCCGGTTTACTCAAGAGCTTACCGTTGCCGGCTGACAAAGCCGGTGCAATATGGTTAATAAAAAAATATTCATTAAATAAGAGGTGATAAACATGGAATTGCGGGAACTGGCTAAAGATGTTTACGCCATTCTTACGGAGGTGGGTGACCCGCGGGGAGACAGTAATTTTGGCTTGATTACCGGGAATAACGGCGCAGTACTGATTGACGCGGATATCAGGCGTTGGGAGGAAACCAGACAATTTATTGAAAGCGTAACAAATCAACCGGTACGCTACCTGATCAATACTCACGATAATTATGATCATACCTCGGCAAACACGTTGTTGGCCCGGCAAGGGGCGGTAATTATAAGCAGCAAAGCTTGCCGGTCTATCTTGTCCATGACAGGATGTAAGGAGTTTAAAGAAAAAATGTCTCAAGACATTAATCTTAAGGAGAAATATGAAATTGTTGAATTATCGATGCCGGATATAACAACAGATGGACAAATGTATGCGCATCTGGGGGAGCGTATTTTAGAACTAAGTTTTGTGGGTCATGCCCATACCCCGGGGGATATGGTGGTTTATTTACCGGATGAAGAAATCTTGTTTGCCGGAGATGTACTCTTTAACGGGTGTCATCCGGTAACCCGCAGTGCTGATACTTCCAACTGGGTTAAAGTTCTAGATACTCTAATGGGAAAAAGCATAAAACTAACCGTACCCGGGCACGGAGAGCCGGCCGTCGGTAAAAGTAACCTGGATAACCTGAAAAACTATTTTCAAATCTTCCGCTCACGGGTAGGAGTGCTAAAAGCTAGTGGTTTATCTATTGAGGAAGTGGAAAAAAGTTTTGCCCTGCCGGAATTTGAAAATTGGGGCAAGAAAAACTGGCTGCCGGTAAGTATAAAAAAAATATATGGTGAGTTATATTAAGTGAGTTTTTATTGATGGAGGTTGAAATGAACAATCAAAAACTGAAGCTTCCGCAACCAAACCCGGTTTCCTTGAGGTGGACACATGCGCTGTTTTGGTGTTGGACGGTAGTGTTCGATGGGGAAATCCCGAACTGCCTTGCTACAAGATTCCTTGTAGTCATGCCGGCATAGTCTGCCAAACAAGTCTTTTTTACCTTGCTCGAAATGATTGAATTTTCAGATTAAAAGCAAAAAAATCCTATAACAATAATAAAATACTTTATTGTTAATAATTAGTCAGGGACTTATAATTCTATAATATGATTTAAAAAAGTTTCCAAATCCCAATTACGAAGCTGTAATTCAATAAAACCAAATCAAGTTTAATATTTAATTAATTTAAAAATTTCAGAAAATTAAATATTAGCGAGGAGGGATTTTATATATGCTTGTTTTAAGTAACGAAGAGATTAGTGATCTTTTAGACATGGACAATTGTATAAGTGCACTGGAAGAGGCATACAGGGATTTAGCCGAAGGCCAGGCGGGCAATATTCCCAGAGCAGATATACTGGTGGAGGTAAAGCCGGGAACCAATTATGGATTAAAAACCATGAGCGGGGTAGTACCGGCCTTTGGGGTGGGAGCGGTGCGCATAAACTCGGACCTGGTTCATTGGCCCCAAATCGCCGGGAGTACAAGGCGGGTCAAGATTCCTGCGGCTCCCGGGCAATGCTGGGTGGGCCTTGTCTTAATGTTCAGCATTCAAACAGGGGAGCCCCTGGCTATTTTCCCGGATGGAGTAATACAGCGTATGCGGGTAGGTGGAACCAGCGGGCTGGCAGCCAAATACCTGTCTCGTTCAGACTCCAGGGTGCTTGGCCTTTTCGGCTCTGGTTGGCAGGCCGGAACTCAGGCCATGGCCATGTTATCCGTGCGTCCATTGGAATTAATAAAGGTATACAGCCCTACAGAGGAAAACCGGCGTCGTTTTGCGGCTGAAATGAGCCGGCAACTGGGGATAGAAGTTAGAGCGGTGGATAAGCCGGAAGAGGCGGCCGAGGCAGACATTATTGCTTGTGCCACCAATGCATTGGATATTGTATTTCAGGATCCTTGGTTAAAACCGGGCATACATTTAACATGTGTGCGAACCCACGAATTGGCTCCGGGTGCTTATCAGCGCAGCGATGTAATTATTATCAACTATCATGAAGGTCAGCCCGAACATTACCTTATTGGGGAACGACGCGAACTTCCCGAACTTAATGAAGGATGGGAAAACCCGCGATTCGTCGACCTGGATTTAGATAGCCGGCCGGAACTGGCAGAACTGGTTGCCGGAAAGGTGGTGGGCCGACAAAATGACGAGCAAATTACCTGTTTTTGTAATAATATTGGCCTTGGCTTTCAATTTGCGGCCGTCGGAGCAAAGGTTTTAGAAATGGCTGAGGTCAAGAGTGCCGGTCGCCAGTTGCCTGTGGAGTGGTTTGTCCAAAATGTACATCCTTAACAAGTTGATTCATGTTTGGGGAAGAACGCTTAATAGTTCCGGCGGAAGGGGGTTTTAGGGTTGTTTGATATGTTTTTTCAGGGTTTGTCCATGGCCGCTACGCCTTCGGTACTAAGTTTTATGATTATTGGTACCCTGGTTGGTGTGGTGGTTGGATTTATTCCCGGGCTGGGAGGCACTTTTGCAATTTCCATTCTATTGCCGATGACCTTTGGCATGGAACCGCTGGCAGCGATTGCTCTTTTGATTGGCGCGCATGGAATAGTAAATACTGGAGGCGCCATTTCAAGTATTCTTTTCAATACTCCCGGGGCGCCCGGGGATGCGGCGACAGTGCTGGACGGGTACCCCATGGCCCAACAGGGTCAGGCTGGTCGCGCCCTGGGGGCCGCCCTGACCGCTTCCGCATTTGGGGGTATAATTGGCGCTATAGCGCTGGCGGTTTTTATTCCTATTATTAAACCCATAGTTCTTTCTTTTGGGGCGCCGGAATTCTTTATTTTGGCCTTATGGGGTGTTTCGCTGGTTGTAAGCGTAAGCAGCCAGAACATCATAAAGGGTCTCATAGTGGGCGGGGTGGGAATTCTAATTTCCACCATCGGTCTGGATCCGTCCACCGGGATCGTGCGCTTTGGCTTCGGACAGCTTTACCTGTGGTCGGGCATTGCTTTGGTCCCTGTTGTTTTAGGCTTGTTTGCCGTGGCGGAAATGATTGACCTGGCTATTTCCCGGGGCAAGATTGCCAAGGAAGGTTATGTGGTAAAAGGAGGGGTTTTGGAAGGGATAAAAGATGCTTTTCGTTACTGGTTCTTGATGATTCGGTGCAGCGTGCTGGGGGTTCTGGTTGGATTTATTCCCGGTTTGGGTGGGGAAGTATCGTGCTGGATGGCCTATGGACACGCCGCGCAGACATCCAAAGAAAGGGAAAAATTTGGCAAAGGGGCTGTCGAAGGAGTAATTGCACCTTCTTGCGCCGCCGTTTCCAAGGAAGGGGGGGCGCTTTTACCCACCCTGAGCTTTGTTGTTCCGGGCAGTGCCGGGATGGCTATTTTGCTGGGAGCTTTCATGATTTATGGTTTTTCCCCCGGACCGGAAATGTTGAAAACAAGTGTAAATGTAATATTTATGATGGCCTGGATTATGGTCTTTTCAAACCTGGCGGGAACGGGTATTACTCTCGTATTTGCCAACCAGATAGCCAAATTAACAAAACTGAAGGGTAGTTACCTGGTTCCTATAATCATTATATTATGTTCTATGGGAGCCTTTACCATTCACAACACCCTGGGTGATTTGGTTGTGATGTTGGTGTTCGGAGTTGTGGGTTATCTGATGAAGGTTCTCGATTATCCGCGTGCGGTTCTGCTGCTGGGTTTTGTTCTGGGACATATTGTGGAAAACAACCTCAACCTTTCCTTGCGCCTGTACGGAATTGATTTTCTTATGCGCCCCGTTACTTTAACAGTTCTTATTTTAATTATTATTACGCTTTTACTGCCAGTACTATTGAAATTACGAGCTGTCAACAGGCAAACACCATATCCGCCGGACGGTAAGGGGGTTTAAAGCAGATGAAATGGAATGCGGAAAACACCTTTGATGTGCTGATTATTTTATTTGCGGGAGCCTTTATGATTATCGCGCTGGGCTATGATCCGGCACCGGCACGCTTGCCTCTGGCGGTAGGGGGGGCTACCGTTATTTTTGCCGTTTTCCATCTGCTTATGGATATAAGAAAACAAAATGTTAGTCATAAGGCATCGGATGATACGCCAAAATTCCCGCAAGGACTGGAAAGATTGCGGTTATTGCTGATTTTAACCTGGTTGCTCGGTTTTTTTATCGTTACCGCTATTTTGGGATTGACATGGAGTATTCTTATATTTCTGTTTACTCTTTTGCGGTTCTATTTCCAGGAAAGCTGGTTGACGACGGTAACTTTAAGTATTGGCGCCTGGGCAGCGGTTTATGTTTTATTTGTGATAATCTTTGAGATTGACCTGTACCGCGGCTATCTTTTTAATTAGACAAAAAATTAAATAACGGGGGGATAACAAATGAAAAGAAAAGGTCTGATACTTATTGTAGGGTTAATTTGCCTGCTGTTGGTGTTGGCTGGTTGTGGTGGCGGTACCAATCAAAGCGATTCAAATGCCGGTACACAGCCAGGTCAGGAAAGTGAAAAGGAAATGGTGGATTTTAGTGGCAAAAAAGTCACTTTAATAGTTCCTTATTCCACCGGCGGCGGGTACGATACCTACGCCAGAATGATTGTGCCATATTTGGAAAAACACACCGGAGCCACCATTATTGTGCGGAATATAGACGGCGGCGGCGGCCTGGTGGGGACCAACCAGCTATATGTGGCCAAGCCGGACGGGCTTACCATCGGGATAGTCAACGGGTTCAGCGCTTTGGTGAGCCAGGTATTGGAACAAAAGGGAGTGCAGTTTGATGTTAATAAATTTACCTGGATTTGCCGGGTTACGTTTGATCCGAAGGTGATTGTAGTGGGTGCAAACAGTAAATATAAAACCATTGATGACATGATTAACGCCACCGAACCCATTACCATCGGTGTTAGCGGCGCAGGCAGCGACGAAGCGTATTTGGCCGTGGCCTTGAAGGAAGCACTTGGTTTCCCGGCGGACATCATTACCGGCTATGCCGGCCAGGCCAATACCCAGATGGCTATGCTACAGGGCGAGGTTGAATGTAACGTGGCCTCTGTTTCCAGCCGACTAAGCGTAATTCAGTCGGGAGATGCCCGCGCTCTGGTACAGCTAAGTAAAGATCCCTCTCCATATATCCCCGATGTGCCCATGGCTACTTCCATTGATTCCAAAATTCCGGATGCGGACAAGATTTTAGCCGCAACGGTGGGTATAACAGAAGTGGGCAGACCGATAGTCGCTCCGCCCGGTGTGTCCCCGGAAGTTGCTGCTTACTGGCGGGACGCGTTTAATAAAACTTTAAACGACCCGGAGTTGGTTAAATTTGCTACAGATTCGCAGCGTGATATCTATTACATGCCTGGCGAAGAAATAGACGGGCTGGTGAAGAATGCCATGGATATGCCGGGGATCTTAAAAGAGGCGCTTCTTTCTGTGAGCATACAACAGTAATATAACGGGCCGTTAAGGAGATATGAAAACGTGCGATATAATTGCGATGTTTTGGTTATCGGTGGCGGGGGCGCCGCGGTGAGGGCCGCGGTGGAAGCTGCCGGTTACGGAGTTAAGGTTTTATTAATTGATAAGGGACGTTTTGAACGTAGTGGTTCAAGCCCTTTAGCTTTGCATGGTTTGGCCTCGGTTTTACATAGGGATGATTCGGAAGAAACATTAATTTCGGATCTAATGTGTACCGGATGCGGTATCAATGATCTTGATCTGGTGCATGCGGCTGTCAGGGAAAGCCGGGTTGAACCTGCTTTACTGGAAGAGCTGGGTGTTCGTTTTATCCGCCATACTGATGGCAGTTATCACATCTATAAAGGCGCCGGTCATTCGGCGCCCCATGGGTTGACATTTGATGAAGCAGGTTGTGGCATAACTTTTGTTGCTGTATTAGGTAAAGAAGCTTGGAGAAGAGGAGTTCAACTGGTAGACGGAGTTATGATTACTGAACTGTTGGTTGATGACGGGAAGGTAACCGGAGCGTTAGGCGTTGGAGAAAATGGGGAAATATATACCTTTTCGGCCGGGGCGGTTGTTTTAGCCGCCGGCGGGGCAAACAATATCTATTCCAATGTGACGCCCCGCATTGCCCAATATATGTACCGGACCACTGGTGACGGGTATGCCATTGCTTTCCGGGCCGGTCTGCCTCTTGTGGATATGGAATTCGCCAATTTTCGCGATTCGCCCCCCGCGGCCCGTATGGGCGGGAGGTATATAAACGCCAGGGGTGAGTCGTTCATGGCCAGATACGACCCTTTGATGAAAGAAAAAGCCCCTCGAGGCAAGGTGGTTGAGGCAATATATCAGGAAATGCAAGCCGGCAATGGTCCTGTTTATATTGAGATTGACGATGAATGCGAGCATGTGGTCGAATTTTTGCCTGATGAATATAGAGCTTACGTTAGAGCCTGTAAAGAGGGTAAACGACCCCCGGTTACTATTTCATTCCAGCGTCTGTTGGGCGGGGCGAGGATTAATCCGGATGCGTCATGCGCAATAAGAGGTCTTTACATTGCCGGTGAAACTGCCGGTGGTTTTAACGGAGCCGATCGCTTGATGGGAGCGGCGTTTTTGGAAACTCAGGTTTTTGGACGTTTCGCCGGCACAGGTGCGGCGGAATTCGCTTTGGCCGGCAATCGCAAGGAACCTTCCGAAGGTTTGGTGAAAAAATCTCGTGACCGGGTTCTTAAAATTCTGGAAAGAAAAGAAGGCCCCCGGGCGGACGAAATACTGCAAAAAATTCACCGGTTGACCTGGGACTATGCCGGCATTGTACGGGAAGCAGCCGGACTTAAAAAAGCACTTGGCGAAATAATCATACTGCGGGAAAAATTAAACGGAGCGGTGGGTCGTAACAGGTTTGAAGTAATGGAGGTTCAAAATCTGGCTTTGGTTGCCGAAATCGTGGTGCGGGCGGCCCTGGCGCGTGAAGAAACCCGCGGTACACACCGGCGGAGTGACTTTCCACAGCTAAGTGAAGAAATGGCCCAAAAGCATATTAGCTTGTCGCGCAGTAATGAAGGAGAGATAAAAAGTGCTGCCGTGCCCAGCCGGGGATAGGACCATAAGAAGTCAAAATAATCCTATTTTGTTCAACAAGCCAGACTATTGTTATATTTTGTTTAAGATATAAGATTTACTTGTAAATAGAATTTGCCGGAAAGGAGCATTTTTAATGACAAGAGGATACAAAGACCTTCAGGAACATTTGGTCGTCCTGGAAGAGAAAGGACTGCTGGTCCGGGTAAAAAGAGAAATGAACAAGGATACCGAAATACATCCCTTGGTAAGGTGGCAATACCGGGGAGGGATACCTGATCAGGAGAGAAAAGCGTTTCTATTTGAAAATGTGATTGACGCAAAAGGCAAAAAATATTCCATCCCTGTGGCTGTGGGTGCACTGGCAGGGTCAAGCGCTATTTACTGCACGGGAATGAACTGCAATCCCGAGGATGTGCCGGGGGTCTGGGAAAAGGCCACTGCTAATCTAATTGAGCCGGTAATGGTGGAGCATGGTGCGTCACAGGAAGAAATACATATGGGGGATGAATTACTTAAGGAAGGGGGCGGTTTTGATGAACTCCCCATACCAATATCCACCCCCGGTTGGGACAACGCGCCCTATACCACTTGCAGCCACTGGTTCACCAAGGATCCGGAAACGGGGATTTTAAATGTTGGCAACTACAGGGGACAGATAAAAGGAAGGGCCAAAGTGGGGATATTCCCCTGCGGTCTGGGGCAAGACGTTTTTGTCCACTGGGAAAAATGCAAAAAATTAGGCAAGCCTCTGGAGGCGGCCCTGGTTATCGGTGCGCCCCCGGCCGTATCTTACGCGGCTGTACAAAAGCTCCCTTATGGTGTTAACGAAGTGGCGGTGGCCGGGGGGCTGGTGGGGGAACCGATACGGATGGTAAAGTGCAAAACGGTAGACCTGGAAGTGCCCGCGGAAGCCGAGGTTGTCATTGAAGGTCTTATTTCCACGGAATATCTGGAACCGGAAGGTCCCTTCGGGGAATCCCATGGATATATGCACCCGCGCCAGCTAAACCCGTTTATGGAAGTGACCGCGATAACTCACAAAAAAAACCCGGTGTTGGTATCCTTCATCAGCCAGGTTACGCCCAGCGAGAGCAGCGTCATTAAAAAATTGGGATACGAGCCGCTGTTTTTTGATTATCTTAAAAATCAGTTAAGAATAAAAAGCGTAACCAGGGTGGTAATGCATGAGCCGCTGACCAATCTAAGAAAATTAATCGTTATCCAAATGAACAATCCCAGCGAAGTCGATATCTGGAGGGCATTGCACGGGACGGCTACTTTCCACCAGGGTGTCGGCAAAATTGTAGTTGCCGTTGATCAAGATATTGATCCGGAAAATATGGACGCCGTTTTTTGGGCTATGTGCTATCGCATGAAACCGCACCAGGATATCGAAGTTATCCGCGGCATGGTGAAGGGCCACGCTCCGCCTTTCTCCGGCGCCAGTGACAGTATAGACAAGGCTGGCTACAGCGACCCGGCCAATGAATCTTCCCTGTTGATCAATGCTGTACTGAAACAGCCTTTCCCACCCATATCGCTGCCTAAAAAGGAATACATGGAAAACGCCAAGAAGATATGGGAAGAGTTGGGACTCCCCGAATTAAAGCCGGCCAGCCCGTGGTATGGATATTCATTGGGGCAATGGGATGAGGAATTGGAAGCGGAAGCCGATTTAGCTGTTAGAGGAGAGCATTATAAAACCGGCGATAAACTTAACGCTATGCAAGTAAAAGCGGAATAAACCATCCGCAGGTAAGATAAATAATTTTTTCAGGGGTGCCCCTGGCAATTAAAAAACCTCATGGTAATTAGCCGTGAGGTTTTTGGTTTACGTTTTGCGAAGGCACAAGAACCGTTTGTTTTTTTACATCAATGATTCCGGATGGTGTTATCCTGATCCGGGGTAAAGAGTCGGCAACCAGGAACCTAATCGTATAGAGAAAGTCATGATATGGATAACCCAGACCTCTGACTTTTTCCTCAAGCTCGACAATTTGATCGCCGATGATTTGGAAAGAATTTATACTACTCATCATGCCTCCCAAATCGAGGGGCATCCTGAAGATGTTTTCCCGACCGGCATATAAAACAATTCCACCGTTCATTTTAGCTACTTCCACGGCAGCTTTAGACATCAAGGCATGTTCTTTGCCCATTACCAACAGGCAAAAGGGGTTGTTAAAGGTAGTGGCAAAGGCGTCAAATTGCCCGATACCGCTAATAAATCCGTTGATGATCCGGTTTCCGCGGCGGTCAATAACTGTGCAGTATAATATGTCGTCATGGCGGGCCAAGAATCCTGCACGGGGATGAATAAGCTGGTCTTGTTTTCTGGTTATAGCGGCGGAAACCAGTTTTATTACCGGAAATACCATTGGTTCTTGGGCTGGAATTTTAAACAGGTTCGGATCATCAACCAGATACGACCAGGGTAAATCTGTCTTCGGCCATATTTTACCCCAGTCAGGGGCAGTTAACGGGGTAATTACTTTTCCATCCTTTACAGCCAGTTTGCCTTTGGCGATTACCATTTGTGGGGCGAAATTTTTCAAATCCGGCAGCAGCAGGATATCCGCCTGCCGCCCGGGAGCAATTGAGCCCAATTCCTTATCCAACCCCAGATAAGTGGCAGCATTTAGAGTAGTGATTTGTAAAGCCGTGACCGGTTTTACCCCGCCCGCTACGGCGATCCGCAACATCCCGTCCAAAAGGCCTTCTCGCACAATTAGACCCGGACTGGGCCCATCATTTGTAAATAACATCTTTTTAGTGTCTAAATGCATATCTGTAATAACATCCAATAAATTTGGCAGGTCTGGGCGCAGCGAACTATGACGCAGCATTGTCCAAAAACCCAATCTTAACCTTTGTTGGGCCTCTTCCGCATTAATTGCCTCGTGGCAAGACTCTACTCCGATTGCGGCGATGGGGTTTAATTTATCATAAGAACAGCCTGCGGTATGCCCTTCAATACCTAAGCGATGCTCTAGAGCGAGAGAAATCTTTTCAAGCACTTCCCGGTTTCCCTCAATTATTAACGGCCAGTGTGTAATTTCAGCAGTTTTTATGATATGTTCATCTTGAAAAAGTTCTTTTAAATTTTCAATTGAAAACAAAGCCTGGTAATCAGGGTCACGTGTAGGGAACACCGGGCGGGCCGTCCATAGGAGTCTGACCGGTAAATCGTCCAAAGTATTGATCATTTTTAAGAAACCTGTTATGCCTAATCGCAAAACCAAAAAGAGGTTGTCGCAAGTCAGCGTGGTAATTCCCCTTCGTAACGCATCTTCCGCTATACATACGGGATTATAAGCTATGCAAGGGTGAAAATGGGGTTCAATCAAAGCAGGGCAGAGATAATATCCGTCAGCATTAATTACTGTTGTATCATTTCCCACCATATCTCTGCTTTGACCGACATAGGCAATTCGATCCCGGCATATGGCAATGTTGGCCGGATAGATTTCTCCCGTAAAAACATTAATTAAATTACCGTTTTCCAGGTACATGGAAGCTTCTTGCCGGCCCGTGGCCACTGCCAGTAAATTGCTGATATCGTGAGGACCAAACATTAAAATCACCCATTTTTCTTATTCACGCAAGATTAACAACATTTTCAACAGGTTGAAGTGTTTCTTCTATAGCCCTTAGAGGCTGTTTTTAATCGTTGATTTATCGTGATCTAAATTCCCGCAATCTGGTATGTTCCACAAGAAAGTCAAGAGTCTTTATTGTAAACACCTTTCCCCGTGTGGCAAATAAGAGCTTTTTCATGTCCTCGCGGCGGACGCCAAAACCCCGTCCGCCAATGCACGCGATAACTTCAAATTTGGGTAAATCGCTGATAGTGTTTGTTGAGCTAATTGAGGCAAGGTGCTGAACGCGAGTGACCTTGTCCCTTGCCGTACCGTCATCTTCGGTAATTTTTGCTTCAATGACAACCTGGGGATTAAATTCGCTGGGGATGATAAAATCCGGCGCCTGGTCAAATCCTGGAATTCGTTCTGCCCGTTTTGTTTTTCTGTAGCTTACACCCGCCTTGGCAAGCACATCCTCAATGGCTGATTCCAGGCTATCACCTACCAGTTCTGAAACTGAATCTCTGTGTCCGGCAAAGGGCCGGCCCAGAAAACGTTCATATAAAAGCATGGCATAAGGCACCCCCATGCTTGATAGCGCTCTAATGGCAGTTGGACCGGAGCTTGTATCTGCCTTATCCAAACGATGAATTTTATTCGGCTCAACCTCGGGAACCGGCGAATTAAGCAACTGGCAGGCTGTTTCCACCAGCTCTTTCACTCTGTCCTTTGAAGCTTCACCGCTTAAGGGAGCTGAAGGATTCATGCGTATATTGCGGTCTAAAGTGCGAACAAACCCTTGAGTCACGCTGACGCCTGTCCGTTGTGTTGTAACATATGCCCATTCAGGCGGAGTGAACCCAAGCATTGTCCGCAGGACAATAATAATCATGGGACTTTGGAACGCTGCCTCTGTTATCGGACCGGGATCGATGTTTTGGAATCCGCTTGTAACATATTTTAGATATTCATATCCTTTTTCAAATACAGGATAATCAATAAACCCTTCACCTTTGGGCAAAACAAGGAACTCCGACTCCAGACAGGAGAAGACGGCGGAGATGTATACGTCGGGATTGGCCTCCAGTTCGGAAAAAGCAACTTCAAAAGGATACTTCATCATTTTCTCCTCCACCGTAATATTCTTGTTGTTCGCGGATCTGGGAAGTTCGGCGGGTGGGAGCGCTTAATAAATCGTCCGTTAGGTGCTTTTCAATACCTGACCATCCGCCAAGTTTATCTATGGCCCGGACAACAGATTCCATCTTATTTTTAACTGATGAATCAACAAACCAGTTTTTTCGTAAGCTCCAGATGGCCAAACGCACCAGGTGACCGTAAGCAATACAGCGCATGTCGCCTTTTGTTAGTTTGATATTAGCGGAACGTAGAAGTACAATTTCATCTTCAATTAACTTAGCAATCTCTTGCGGTGTGAACACCAGTATGCGTTTGGGGACGGAACCGGTGGAGCGACAGACAAAAACTGTGTCAATGATAGACGAGCCTGTACCGTTGATATGAATGGAAGCACCCATTTCCGCCGGGCAGGGGAGCGAGGCTGAACATGTCAATCCCGCGTCAAGAATTGCCACTGCCACAGGTAAATAGGCTTCGATTGTATTGTGATGATAGGTAAAGGTCAGAGGTGCTCCCCGCTTTAATGCGTGGGCCATTTTAACGAAGACCGCGGATATTCCTTCAGTAAAATGCGGCAATCCGCGCTCCAAGGTTATGTTGCCGGTTAATTCATTTTTATCTCTTGTTGAATGTTTATGAAAAACGCCGTCGGCGCCGGTGGCCAGTCGACGCAGCCAAACATAGCAAAAGTCCATCAGCTCAGCATATTGAACGTTGGCATAATACGGAGGATCAGTCAGCACAGCGTCTAAAGATTCAGGAGACAAATCAGCAAAGGTTGAACTGCAGCAATGAAGTTCAATGTTTCTTTTATCTCCAATCCATTCGCCTTTGATTGCAACCTGCACTTTGCGACCGTTTTGGTGCCGGATCTCAAATGGATTTTCACAGTAGGCCTTGGCACGTTCATACTTGGAAACAATGTTTGACCAGCCACCGCTGCCTATATTTGAGCCTTTATATCCGTTTGGAATACCGAGCAGGTTTGATTCACACTGTATAAGGCCGACCGGAAAACCGTGTACTGAAAAAATGTCTAATGACTTCAATGCCATTACATCGTAACGGCAAAGCATATTTTGATAACGAAGCAGGTCGGATAGATTTGTCGCCAGCGCGTTGCGTATTTTTTCGTCCGCATACCCGGCTATAAACCGGCAGCTCAGCTCCAACCCCAATAGTTGCCGCTCATTAAACATTTCGTTGTAACGACGGTATCCCCACCGATGAAGGCGGCCAGTTTCATCACCGGACGGTATTTCGTCGTCTGGTATATAACTTGGTGACAACTGTGTCCATAATTTTGATGCTTCTTTGTATTTAAATAAATCTTCTTGGTCGGGCTTTTTAAAAAATCGGCCCCGATGATTGGGTTTGCAAGCAGGACAATGGTATTCTATTGCCACCATGCGATGTTCAGGCGCCCCATGTGAAGCGTTGGGATAAACATTTACTTTGCCGCAGCTGGGACACTGGCAGCGATTATGACTTGCCCGGCCCTTGAATTGCAAAATTGTGGCACAGGCATGACAAATCCCCGGCTTATTCCGCTCTTCCACCTCATTTAACTCGCCGCATACCGGGCAAATGAGGACGTTTTTGGGATGGCGCCGGTTTGCGGCCAGCAAATACCCGGGAAATAAATCAATTGTTTCTCCACATTCTCTGCAGCCGAGAGTTTTAACCCAAATGAAATACTTGACGCGGGCATCGGGAGAACCGCACTTAGTGCACGTGGTTTTATAAAAAGAACCGACTTCCTTTTCCAGGCACTTTTGCAAGGATGCCGCCGCTTCGCGGTAGGCTTGCAGATCCAAGTGTCCAATCTCCTGGCGCACAATCCAATAAGACATTGGATTAATATCAAAGCCAACGATATCACACCCAAGCCGGTTGGCTTCAATGAGAGGGGTGCCGCCGCCCATGAAGGGGTCAGCTATTTTAAGGCCTCTAAAATTGTGGGCTTTATAAAAATTGTCCTTTAAACTGCCTTCAGCAAATTCAGACAACAAAAGCCCGCGGAACAAAGTACCGGGGCGCCTGGCAAACCATTTATGTACCGCAATGATTGGACGGTAGTTTTGCTGAATTTGCTTTTCATGCAGGGCCAAGTCAGCAATAAACGGAATGTCAAATTTTTTCTCAATCATTTTTTCACCATTTCACCCGAACAATGCCATTAAAATAAAAATAGTATTCGCTTAACTGCATCGGCTTTCCTGCAACAGTTAAGCGGAATAACACAGCCTGACCCTGATTTAAAGGAAACATGGGTAAGGTGTTGAAATATATATGCATCATGGGAGAAGGGGGAATAAACCTTGCCTCTGTTGAGGGCCGGCGGTAATGACTTTAACTGCAAGGCGGTGCTGTTCGACAAGGACGGCACTTTAATTGATTTCAAATATATGTGGCTGGAATGGTCCCGGTATGTGATTGATGAAATATCTGCGGCTGCCGTGTTGAACGCCGTCCAGCGCGGTATGCTGGAACGGGCCATGGGTATCGACCTGGCCGCCTGGCATGTGGACCCCAAAGGCCCGCTGGCCGGGGGCAGCATGACCGGAATGCGGGAATCCATGCTCCGGATGCTGCAGGCCATCGGCATGGGTGAGCATGAGTCCGACAGTTTGCTGCATAACGTGATCCAAAAATCCGAAGACGCTATGGATTGGGAAAAATTGGCGACACCCGTTCCCGGCCTGCATGAATTGATGGATAAGCTGCACGGCAGGGGTTTTAAACTGGCCGTGGTCACCGCCGATTCATCCGGCCGGGCCAGGATTTCCCTGACCGCGCTTAAGCTGATTGATTGTTTTGACGTGGTGGTGGGGGCCGACAATGTAAAAAAAAGCAAGCCCGCCCCGGACATGGCCCTTTTGGCCTGCCGGGAACTGGGCGTGGAGCCGGGCCGGGCGGTGGTGGTGGGGGATACGCCCCGGGATATTGTGATGGCCAGAGACGCCGGTGCCTGCGGCATCGGCGTTCTTTCCGGGGTCAGTACCCGGGAGCAGTTTACCGAGGTGCAGGCCGACGCGATCATCGGCTCGGTGGCGGACCTGGGGGTTTAACCGTTTTTCATGGCCAGCTCGCCCTGGAGCTGATCGATGAACTGGCGGGCGGCCCTGGGGGAGCGCCCGTTATGCCAGGATGACCAGTGCAGCGCCCGCCGCCTGAGTTCCTCCGGGGCGATGGTCAGCCCGCGCTGCCGGGCCAATCCGGCAACAATTTCAAGAAACAGCTCCTGGTTGGGGGTGGGGAAAATAACGGTAATCCCAAACCGGTCCGCCAGGGAAAGTTTCTCCTGCACCGAATCCATGGCCCGCACTTCGTCGCCTGCCGTGCCCGGGGTCCGGTCGGCAAAGGTTTCCCGCACCAGGTGCCGCCGGTTGGAAGTGGCGTAAACCAGCACGTTTTGCGGCCGTGCTTCCAGCCCGCCCTCCAGCAGTGCTTTAAAGTCTTTGTATTGGGTTTCGTTTTCTTCAAATGAGAGGTCGTCGATGAAAATGATATACCAATGATTACGATCCCGCAGCCTGGCCATTAGTTGCGGAAAATCCGCCAGCGCGTGCTTGGACAATTCCACCAGACGCAAACCTTCGGCACTGTATTCATGCAAAAGCGCTTTAACGGTGGATGACTTGCCGGTGCCGCGGTCACCGTATAAAAGGATGTTGTTGGCGGGATGTCCGTGCAGGAACTGCACCGTATTGCTGATGATTTCCTCCCTCACTTTGTCGTAACTCACCAGATCGGACAATGTTACCGGGTCGGGCCGGTTGATGCCCGTCAGCATTCCGTCCTGCCATTTGTAAGCCTCATAGCGCGCTAAAATGCCGCATCCGTATTCGGAGTAATGCCGGGCCAGCGGCAGGGCAAACTCGTCCCAGCTTTCAGCGGCGGCCAACTGTTTTTTAAACTCCAGGCGCCGGGCCGTAATCCCGAAGGGCTTGTCCTGCGCCGGGGCCGATGCCGCCCACAGGGGCAGCGCTTCCGGAAGCAGTGAAAGCGGGTGCCCGGGCAGCCGGTGCGCGGTGGCATCCAGGACCGCCGCCGCACTTGTGTCGAAGGCCAGGCGGAGAATGGCCAGGTCTCTTTTAACTGCGTCCAAAAGGCCGGTAAAACGGCGGCCCGGCGCAAAGGCCGCCCGGCTGAAGGCGTTTTCGTCGTCAAGGATCAGGTCCAGCAAATGGTTTTGCCAGGGGTCCGTCCCGGCCATGGGGTTTTCGGTGTTCGCCAGCAGGTTGTAAAGCATACCGTAAGTATGGGCGGGATGAACCGTGCCCGGGGGAGCTGTCAGAGCCGCCAGGTGATCCATGTAACACCGGACTATGGGATCGTCAAGCAGGTTCCGGAAAACGGCCAGGCTGCGCAGGGCATCGTTGATATGACGGATGTTGTTCAATATGGCACCTCTTATACTGTGTTATACAGATATTATACTGCTCAATACCAAAAGAACAACACCGCCATCAAGGTTATTATTCCCGCCAGGGACAACAGGGACATGTAATTGCCCAACCGGAACATTTTTTTCAGTATGGACATTTCGTTATTGATATGATTTACATACTCATCCAACCGCTGCTCCTTTTTCAAAGACTCGGTGTCGATGTGTTCCTTTAAAGAGGTGATCTCTTTTTCCAGCCGGCTGAATTTGCGCTCGGCCGGCAGAATCAGCCCGTCTTTAAAGGAACGGGCCAGGGAACCGGTCAGCTCGGGGTTGACGTCTTCCATGGTCATCTCGCAAAGCTTGCCCACCGGTCACGCACCTCCCGAGGCCTGGTTGATGGCGTCTCTGATGGAGGTAAGGACCAGCAGGGGAATTTCATCAACTTTTTGCTCCAGCCGGATGACCCGTTCTTTTAAATCCTCTATTCCGGCCCGGTCCGTTTTTTTCATCTCCTCCAGCACCGTTAACAGCCTGCTGTTTTCATTCAATACCGGCCGGACGAATTTATTCTGCAGGCCCTTTAAAATGTCGCCGAGGATGTCCTGCAGTTCATCGTTTTGGTCCCTGGCCGGCGCGTTTGCAGACGGCATAAATACTACCTCCATTCATTGTTTTTTAAGAAATACGAAATTCAGTAATCAGAATTCTGTGCATGTATTTTAACTCCTGACTCCTGAATTCTGACTCCTGACTCCTTGCCTAAATCTTCTTCAGCGCCCGGTTAAAAGACTCCAGAAACCTGCGCATGTCCCTGTTCTGTTTGTCGTCCATCGCCGCGGCAAGCTCCTGCAGCAGGTCGCGCTTGATTTCCGTGCCGGTGCTGTTGCTCACTTCTTTAATAATTTTTTTTAACCTGTCATCCAGTGCCCTGGCGTTTTCCATTGGCTTTCCCTCCCGGGGTGATGATTTCCCTTTCCAGGTTCTCCAGCTCGCGGGCGTATTTGGCCGCGGCTCTAACCAGCGGCAGCCCGGCATTGTCCTTTTGCCGCCTCAACGTAACTGTGCCCGCATTTCGCATGACCACTTCCATATCCCGCTGCAAATACTCGTTTGGCCCGGACAAAGAGGGGAGAGAGGATTTTTTTTCTTCCGCCAGGCCCGCCAGCGCCGACCTGGCCCGCCGGATTACGTCACTGTAATGATCGGCGCAGCGTGACGCCCAGATGCGTTCCTTCAAATCTGCGGTCAGGTGGTTTAAAGCCCGCCCGTCCCTGCCTGTAAGGGCGTCCAGGGCGGAAATCAGATAAATCCCGGCCGGGTCCGGCGTCCCCCGGGAGCGGGTCAGGTTGGCACGCAGGTAATTGAGCACCCGTTCTTTTTCCCGCTCATTCAGGGCGTCGGCAAAGTTAACAATGATATAAAGCTTACCGGTATTGCCTGCGGAATCGCTGAGCGCCCCGGAGATAATGTTGTAGGCGCCCAGGTCCGGTTTGGTCAGAATGTGTTTGCCGTTCAGGAAAAACAAGAAGCAGTCTGAATCGGGCAGGTGGCGGGTGGTGATTTCCCGGTGCCGGTGATAAACCGAGTCCAGACCGGGTGTATCCAGGAAATCGGCGGTGCGCAGTATCTCGGCGGGGTGGCTGATTTCAATTTCCTCCACCCGCAGGGCCCGGTGCGAACCTACTGTCTGTTCCAGCATTTGCAGGCCGGTTTCGCTGGTCAGGTCGAGCTCGATGCTGTCCCGGCGCGGGAAATGCACGATATAGCCGTCGGCCTGCCCGCCGCGGTGAAAACTGGCCAGGGGGATGCGCTTGAACAATGATTTCCACGGTTTGCCGCCCTTTTTGGAGCGTTGTTTGACCCGGGCGAAGGTTTCCTTGAGCATTTCCAGCTCCAAAAGCAGTTCATCCGGGGAGACGCTTGAGCTGCGGCCTTTTTTCAGCTTTTCCAGCGCGCTGATTCCGCCGCGCAGTTCAGGATCGGTCAGCCACGATTCAAGCACTTCCAATTCATGACGGCAGATAACGGCATGTTTGTTTTCCACGCAATGAGTGGCCATGGCGACCCGGCCGGCAAATTTGACTACCGCTCTCTTCCTGTCGCCGTGACGAAGCCGGGTGATAGTGAATGTGGTGGGACGGTTTTTCGCCGGCAGCAGGTTTTCACCCAGCAGGGCGTTGAAAAATGTTGTTTTGCCGGTGGAAAAACCCCCGGCGGCGGTAACCAGGTACCGTTCCCCGTTCAATTCCCGGGCCAGCGTATGCAGCAGCGCCGTGGCTGCACCGGCGGACTGTAATGCCGGGTCTCCGGCGGCCCTGTTAAGCAGGGATTTAATCCTGTTTCTGATCACAGCGGGATCAGGCGCTTTTCCCGGGGCCGGGCTGACGGCGGACCGATCCGGCAGTTCCTCTTCCGGCCTGATGAGGTCGGCTGCGGAATCATTTATTTGCCTGGCCACCAGGGGTAGAGTGTTGATTATGGTACCCCCCTGAATAACTTTTGCGGCGGCCTGGCCGGCCTCCCAGAAGCGGAGCAGAAAAGAGGTTTCGTCTTTTTCCCGCAGGGAAGCGGCGGTCAACTCAGGTATCCGGCGGTCCAGTTCATTAAGCTTTGCGCCGACCCGGTCGATCACCGCCTCGGCGGCCCGGGCCTGGATGAACAAGCGGAACCGCCGTACTGCTTCCCGGTCCAGGGTGTCGGTGACATACACCCGGATTTCCCGGGCGCAAATTTCCCGCAAAACCCGGCGGGATTCGGTAAGGGAGGTGCCGTCGAAGCGGCCCAGGTTGCGGTTAATCCAGAAAGAGAGCTTATCCGCCCCTTTTAATTCAATCAACCGGCCGATAAATTTCCGGTCCGCCTCACCCGGCCCACGCTGGTGCAGCAGATAAACAATGTGGTCTGCTGCGGCAAGCTGAGCGGGCGGGACGTCCGCGCCCGCGGCGTCGAACCCCGGGGTGTCCACCAGGCGCATTCCGCGCAGCAGTTCGTGGTTTGAAACTATTTCCACTTCCAGCACCCGCCGGGCCAGGGCATCTTTGCTTTGGGACAGCGATTGAAGCTCCACCATGTTTAAATCTTTAATCCGGCCGTCTGCCAGCCGGGCGGTAATAGAAAACAGTTCCCCGTAATTGAAAATGACCGGCACGCTGGTGGCCGGCAGTATGTCCACAGGGGATACGTCCTGCTCCAGGAGACTGTTGACCATGGTTGACTTACCGCTGTTATACGGTCCCGCCAGAGCCACCGCCGGCAGCTCTCCGGCGGACAGGTACATGTTTGCCAGGGAGTCAACGCGGTTAAAATAGTCTTTTAATTTACTCATAGCGCCCCCTCCGGGGTCAAGGTCGTCTTGTAGGGATTATATTAAGAGCCTGTTTCCATTATGACAGCTATCGCATATGGAGGTTGAAGTTGGAGGTTGGAAAAGAAGAATTATTTGGGGGATTGGAGGATATTTATTTCCTTTTGTACGTGTTGTTCGGCCAGGCGGAAGAAATCGGCCAGGTCGTTTTCCACGTGGCCGGCGGCGGCTTCGATCAGGTGCGCCACCTTGGCGGTATTGATGTTGATCTGGTGCTTGGCGTACATTTGGATACGGTACATCCCGGCCAGTGATTCGGGGGTGGCCCGGTATACTTCTATGTAACCGGGAAAAGAGGCGATGCGGTTTTTCAAACGTTCGCCGTTGCCGGTGACGGCGGACAGCACGGTGCTCAGGTGGTCAATCAGGGCATGGTTGTTAAACGCCCGGCGCAGGATCTGGCCGTATTGATCCCGGCGGCTTATTTTCATTTCGATGCCCATTTCCACAATGTTATGCGCCTTCCACAAACCCATGCGCTCGGGCAGGTTGCAGGCTTCAATGGTCTGTTTCACCAAGTTCCGGCCTTTTTCAAAGCAATAACCCCGCTCAAATCCGGGGTACTTTTCATCGCCGAAATAATCCAGTCCCCGGGGGGAAATGCCGTGAGTAACGGCGCCCAGGGCAAAGTCGGTGAGTTCTTCGCTGTCCCGGAACATCCTGAGCAATTCAAGCCCCAGGCTGTGCGCCCTGGCATGTTCAACGCCGGCGCCGACCATCATGTCGGGGAATATACTGCCCAGGGTGATGGCGTCGGAGCGGCGGCCCAATACCGTTTCGGCAAAGTAAACGTGGGTTTGCGGAAACAATACATCTCCCCCTTATAATGTGGTATTATAATATGCGGGTATACAAAATTTGCCGGGAGCGCTTATGAAACAATCTTTTTTTAAAGCTTCTTCAATTTTACTGGTCCTTTTCGTGGCCAGCCGGGTGCTGGGTTTTGTGCGGGAGCAAATTATCGCCGCGCTTTTAGGCACTTCGGCCCAATCCGACGCCTTTATTGTGGCGGCCACCATACCCTTTACCTTCTCTTTTATCATCGGCACCTCCGCGGGTAACGCGCTGCTGCCGGTCTACACGGGACGCTTGAAAAGTGAAGACGGTGCCCGGCTGGCCTCCACGGTTTTTTATCTCACGTCCGCCTTCGTGGCGGTGCTGACTCTTTTGGGGCTGGCATTCACCCCGGCGGTGGTCGATCTGCTGGCGCCTGGTTTCACCGGCGACGCCCGGCAGTTGGCGGTGCTTTGTACCAGAATAATGCTCCCGTCAATGCTTTTTTTAACCATGGGCTTTACGGCCAAGGCCGTGCTCAACGCGCACCGTGAATTCGCGGTCCCGGCCTGGGCGCCGGTTTGGCAGAACGTGGTATTTATCCTTTTAATCCTGCCGCTGGGCGCATTTATGGGCCCGGGGCTGGCCTGGTGTACCCTGGCCGGGGCGCTGGTGTTTTATATTTATAACCTGCCCGCCATGGGCCGGGCCGGGGTGCCGCCGCGTCCGCTGATCAACTGGCGGGACCCCGATGTACGCCTGGTGTTGATGATGACTGTGCCCGTGGTTATGACTACCCTGGTGACCCGGGGATTTGTGTTTTTGGATCGCTGGTTCGGCTCGCACTTAAACGAGGGCAGCATTGCGGCCTTAAGCTTTGCCAACCGGGTGCGTGAACTGCCTTACGGGCTGTTTGTCGCCGTGATCTCCACCGTTTTGTTTCCCGCCCTGGCCGCCGCCGTGAGCCGCAACGACATGGCCACGCTGCGTGAAAGGACGGCTACGGGGCTGCGCCTGGCGGGACTGGTTACGTACCCTTGCACGGCGCTGCTGCTTGTGCTGGCCGCGCCGGTGGTGCGTCTGTTGTTTGAACGGGGCGCTTTTACCCCGGATGCCACCGTTGCCACCGCCACGGCGCTGTTCTTTTATGCTGTTTCCGTGGCCGCCATGTCCGCCAACTCGGTGCTGACTTACACATTTTTAAGCCTCCGGAACGTTTGGCTGCCCCTGTGGGTCGGGCTGGCCGGCCTGGGGCTCAATATTATCCTGGATTACCGGTTGGTTGAGCAGATGGGGCATAACGGGCTGGCCCTGGGCAATACCGCGGGGTTTGCCCTTACCACCCTGCTGTTTTTATTGCTGCTGCACCGGCGGGTGCCCGGATTTCCCTGGCGCAAACAGGCGCTGGAACAGCTTAAAATTCTGGCCGGCGCCCTGGCCTTTGCCGCGGTGCTGCGGTTGACCGCGGTTGCAGCCGGACTTTTTAACCCGGACCTTGCGCTGCCGGGACAATTGCTTGGCCTGACCCTGGCGGTGGGTTTGGCCGGCGCCGTTTATTTGGCGGTCCTGTTGTTATTGAACGTGGAGGAGGTCTCCGCCTTCACAAAAAGATTTAGAAAATAATTATAAAATGGTATTGTCCAAACCATAATATTATAATATAGTATTTTTCAAAAGGAAATTGGGGGTGTTACCTGTTGAGCGAGATGAATAAATATGAAGACCCCGCCAAATTGCTTAAAGCCCTGGCTCATCCCACCCGTTTGTGCATTGTGGCGGGTTTGCTGAGCGGTCCCTGCAACGTAAATAAAATAAAGGACTGTTTAAACCTGCCCCAATCCACGGTATCTCAGCAGTTGGCCATATTGCGCGCCCAGGGCATTGTGGGCGGGGTACGCAACGGAACCGAAGTGTTTTACCGGGTTACCGACGACAGAGCCGAACAGCTCGTTAAGGTGCTGCTGGGCGAAAATCCCGCGGTATTTGGATAGACGCGGGATTCCATTTAACGGCCAAAATGCTTTAGCGCTTTTTTTCCGCCCAGATAGTCGAATTTTTTCCCCTGCCGGGTATCATCTTCTTCCATCAGGCGTTCCAGCTCGGTTTTCACCTTCCACCAGCTGGCGCCCCAGTTGCAAAAAAGAACTTCCCGCGGTCCCTTGCCCACCAAACGCTGAATTACTACCTCCGGGTCCAGGTGCTCAAGAAAGGTAATGATTCTGCGCACATATTCCTCCAGCGAAATAATCCGCAGTTCGCCCCTTTGGTACATGTCGCCCAGTACCGTACCCCGCACCACGTACAGAGAGTGCAGTTTAACATAGCGTATACCCAGGGCTGAAATAACCTTGGCGTTTTCAATGACGTCGTCACCGTCGTCCCAGGGCAGGTTCAGGATCAGGTGCGCGCAAATTTCAAACCGCCGGCGGTGCACCCGCTGCACGGTATCCAGAAATTCGGCCAGGGTATGGCCCCGGTTTATTTTTTTTAAGGTATGATAATTTACCGTCTGCAGCCCCAGCTCGATGTTGATGTCGAGACCGCGCCGCCGGGCCGCCCCGGCAAGGATATCCAGGTGCTGCTCGCTTACGCAGTCGGGTCTGGTGGACACGGAAATGCCCACGATGTCCTCTTCTTCCGCCGCCATATCAATATTGGCGGCAAATTGGTCCGGGGGCAAGTAAGTGTTGGTAAAGGCCTGGAAGTAGGCGATAAACCTGTCGGCGCCAAACCGGCGGTGAAAGTATTCCTTGTTCCGGCTTAATTGTTCGCGCACCGAAAGGGAATTGGGCAGAGCGTCAAAACCGGACCCAGCCTCATCGCAAAATATGCAGCCGCCGTACCCGAGGGTGCCGTCCCGGTTGGGACATGTCCCCGGGAGATTAACCGGCAGCTTATAAACTTTGTGGCCGAACTTTTTAACCAGATGTTCGGAGTAGGAATTATACCTGTTTATGCCCATATCTCCACCAAATAAATTTTACGTCAATAGTATCACAAACCTTGAAAAAATCACAAGGGCAAAGTCAACTCCTAGATTTAAGGATATTTTAGTAATTTTTTTGTTACCGGAACTGATATATGAAACTTTTTGTCGAACATTTTCGTCAAAGTGATATATACATCAAAAGGCCAGGAGATGGGTCGAAAATGTCCGGCGAAAGAGTGCAAAAAGACAAAACAACAACCCGGTTCAAGGCGGCGGTATGGTCAACAGCCGCGGCGGTGGTGCTGGCCGTTGGCATCCTGGCTTGTTATTATTTGGCGCCCGTGGTAACCGCGGAGGCCATTGAAGTTGTACCCGGGATCAGCGTGCGGGGGGTGGACCTTTCCCGCCTGGAACGGCTTGAAGGTATCGAACGGCTGGCCGAATTGGAATCCAAAGTGCATGAAACCACCGTTAATCTTATGCTGGCCGGCTCCGGATACGAAGTTGCCCTGGGTGAGCTTGGCATTACCGTGGACCGGGACAAAACCATGGACCGGGCGCTGGCTGTGGGAAACGAACTGGGCGTTTTTAAACGCTGGTACGCCGGGATGCGGCACGTGGACCGTCCGCTGGATCCGGTGCTCAGCCTCGATGAATCGGTGCTGCGGCAGTATTGGCAGAAGCGGTTCGGCCCCCCGGAGCTGCAGGCCCGGGATGCTTACCTGAGAATAAACGCCGATGAACGGGTGGAAGTGGTTCCGTCAATTGACGGTTATGTTGTGGATTTTGATTTATTGACTGAAAGACTGGTCAATCCGTCTGTTCTTTTCGGTGACGCCGCCGTTGACGTGCCGGTGCGGCTCATCCAACCGGAGGTAACCACTGAACAGGTGCGCCGGTGGGGCGTAACCGGACTGATGGCTGAATTTACCACCCGCTTCAATCCGGATCAGGTCGACCGCAATCACAATATCGCCACTGCCGCCGTTAAACTGGACGGATGGATGGTCGGACCCGGCGAGGTGTTCTCATTCAACGAGGTGGTGGGCTCCCGGGGGCTCGAGCAGGGATACCGGATGGCCAATGTCATTGTGGGCAATAAGCTGGAGGAGGATCTGGGCGGCGGCGTGTGCCAGGTGTCCACCACGCTTTATAACGCCGTGCTGCTGGCCGATCTGGCGGTGGAACAGCGCAGCAATCACAGCATACCGGTGAGCTATGTGCCCGTGGGCCGGGATGCCGCGGTGGCTTATGATTACCTGGATTTTAAATTTAAAAACGTCCTGGACAGTCATGTGCTGATTAAAACCTTTATCGGGAGCGATAGCCTGACGGTAAAAATATATGGCGCCCCAGACCCGCACAAGCAGGTGCAGATAGAAAGCCGGGTCACCAAGACCATTGAACCGGAAACGGTTTATGAGATAGATCCCGCTGTGGAACCGGGCGCCCAAAAAGTTGTGCAAAAGGGGACCAGCGGATACATTGCCGCGGCGGAGCGGCTGGTGCTGGTTGACGGCCGGGAAGCAAGAAGGGAGCCGCTTTTCGACAGTAAGTACAAACCGGTGGAACAAATAATTGCGGTGCACAGCAAAGCGGACATTCCCGGGGCCGGTTTAGCGGAAGAACCGCCGTCCGCTGACGACAGCGCCGCCGATGAGCCTGCCGGCGATAACCCGGATCATGACGGGGCGACGATTTGAGCTATTTCCTTCTGAAAGAAAAACGTCCGGTCTTCATATCGAAGCCGGATGTTTTCTTTTTTACCATTATTTAATTTAAATGACTGTTAATTTTATGGGTAAATGGTAGAATAATGTTATTATCTCATAAGGGAGGAATAAGCGGCATGGAAAGTAAGGTAGTTTATTTTGAAAGCATTAGCCCGGATAACACCGAGGTAACCTTAAAATTAGCACAAGAAAGATTGAATTCCCTGGGGATTAAAAAGCTGGTGCTGGCTTCCACCTTTGGCGCGACAGCGACGAAAGCAATGGAATTCTTTAAAGGCGCCGGGGTTAAATTGGTTGTTATACCTCATCAGTTTGGTTTTTTAAGAAAAGAAAACCCATTCCCGCAAGACTTAATCAACACATTAAAAGACGCCGGCCATGAAGTCCATTTTGGAACCATGCTGTTCCATACCGACAACTTTTATGGCTCCAACACTGCCGCAGCTATGGCCAACCTGTTGCGCTGCTTTAGTCAGGGGGTCAAGGTATGCTTTGAAATAACCCTCATGGCGGCAGACGCTGGTTTGCTGAAAACCGGAGAACAGGTAATCGCAGTGGCGGGGACGGGACGGGGTTCAGATACGGCACTGGTTATGCAGGCCGCTACTTCGCAAAATCTTAAAAAGCTCAGAGTAAATGAAATAATATGTAAGCCTTTGAACCCGTTAAATATAGAAGAGTTAAAAGAATGGGAAAAGGAAAAGTCGCTCGAAAAGTCGGCGCAGAAATAGGGAAGCCCCCCATGGTCTAGCGCATGGGGGGCGAGTAAGCGGCGGAAATGCTCTGGTACATGGAATCGTCGCGCTGGATGCCGGTCCAGGTAATGCCGGTGACGGCGCCTCTTTCACGTTTGGCCATGTATAGCAGCAGGTCCAGCACCCGGCAGGAATACCCCCACTCGTTGTCGTACCAGGCCAGCACCTTAATCAGGCTGCCGTCCATCACCATGGTGGACGGGCCGTCCACGATGACCGAATGCGGATCACCGTAATAGTCTTTGGATACCAACGGAGCGTCACTGTAGGCCATAATGCCCTTCAATTCGCTGTCGGCGGCCCTGCGGAGCGCCTCGTTGATTTCTTCCGGCGAGGTTGATTTTTCCACCACGCAGACCAAATCAACCACCGACACGTTCGGCGTGGGTACCCGCAGGGCCAGGCCGTTAAGCTTGCCCGCCAGTTCGGGAAGCACCAGCCCCACCGCCTTGGCGGCGCCGGTGGTGGTGGGGATGATGGAAACTCCGGCGGCCCTGGCCCGGCGCAGATCCTTGTGCGGCAGATCCAAAATTTGCTGGTCGTTGGTATAGGAGTGCGCCGTGGTCATCATCCCGTGTTTGATGACAAATTGCCGGTGCAGCACCTTGGCCACCGGGGCCAGGCAGTTGGTGGTGCAGGAAGCGTTGGATACAATATTGTGTTTGCCCGGGTCATAGGTTTCATGATTGACGCCCATAACTATGGTGGCGTCCACGTTTTTGCCCGGGGCGCTGATCACAACCTTGCGGACCCCGGCCCGCAGGTGGGCGGAGGCTTCCTCACCCTTGGTGAACCGCCCGGTGGATTCAATCACCATGTCCGTACCCAACTCGCCCCACGGCAGAGCCGCCGGGTCGCGCTCGGCAAACACCCGCACTTTTTTGCCGTTGACGGTAAAACCGCCTTCTTCAGCCCTGATATCGGCACTGAACACGCCGTGTACCGAGTCGTATTTTAACAGGTGGGCCAGCGTCCTGGCGTCGGTCAGGTCATTGACCGCCACCACTTCCACTTCCGGATTGTCGTGCGCGGCCCGGAAAACATTGCGCCCGATACGCCCAAAACCGTTAATGCCGATCTTGACAGTCATTTTTCAGCGGCAACTCCTTTCATAGCAAACAGCAGTTAAATAAAAGCCTTTAATGTAGTGTTGGCTGTTACCGTTTCCGGTATGACTGTCAATATATGCTTGCCAAACTTGTGGTCAAGGGTTGACTTGGCTGATAATAATAATATAATAATTGAGTGGTTTCCATTAACAAGGCCAAGGGAGAATCAGATATGGACAATGGTGAAGTAAACAGGGATCCCATTTATATGCTGGCGGCGTTGATTGAGATTTATCGCGGTATGAATGTCTATCTGCCCGAATTCGACCCGCAGATGGAAAGAGAAATTTTGCGCGACGTATTCTCCGCGGCTATAAGCTTCGCCCAATATGACGAGTCACGTCATGTGCTCAGCGAAGAGATTCACCGGAATATCAACGGGGAATCATCCGTCAGGAACCAGATAGAATTAACCAGGGACCAGTCGCCGGATGTCCTGAACGCCAAAATGGTGGCGGCTGCGCACTTGATCAAAACCCTGGAAGGAAATAAATTGGGTTTTTCTTGAAAATTCCTTTTGTTAAAGTAAAAAGTATGTTATAATTAAATCAATGAAACAGCCTATTATATAATTTAACAAAAATATAACATAATTTTTATCACATTTTAATTTTAGGGCAGTATAATGATTGTAATAACAAGGGAGGTGCAACAAATGGCCGCCGCAAAAAGAAATCAGATCTGCGACCAGTGCAGCAAGTGCATTTACCACTGGACCAACGGGTGCCCGGGATTATCCAGGTTCACCACCGAAAAATGCAAAAACATGAGCAGTTGATTCAGCCCCTACCGAAAATAGTAGGGGTTAATTATTTCTTCTTTTTTTGCATCTCTTCGGCCAGCATTTTGGCTATGCCGGAATCCTGCTTCTTGATCATGGCCAGGTACATGAACACATTGCCCGGGTACTCGATGTTTTTCTCCAGGATAGTGTTTTCCAGGCAGGTACGGGTCAGTGAAATAACGCAATCCGGGTTGTGGTTGTCCCGGCATTCCCGGCATTGCAGGCAGGTTTCCGCCAGGGCGGGCACAATATTATCCACGAAATAGGGTTTCATGTCCGATTGGGGTATATGCCCTCCGGAACCGGGAATATCAAGAATTCCCTTTTGCAACGCGAACTTCAGGGACCGGGAGGCAAACCCGATTATACATGTCGCCGGCTTACAATCGCCGGATTCAAAATGATCACATTCCAGGCATATTCTTTGCAGCGGTTTAATCATGGCCTCCAGGTCAACCAGCGCCGAAGATCTTATTTTACCGGTCATTTTTTATTCCTCCTTTCCAGATAAAAATGCCAGAAACTCAAGATCCGCCTGAACTTCCTGGGGAGCGAACATTCCCGCCGGCGGAACAAAACCCTCTATGCCCGCCCGGGCCACGGTGGCGGTCAATCGTTCCTTGGATTGAGCCAGTTTGGTGTATGCGGTCAAAACGTGATCAAGCAACTTGGAAACATCATTGCCGGTCAATTTTTCCGCCAAAAGCTGCCCGTGCAGCGGTTTTTTGGTGCTGCCCCGGCCGCCGATATAAACGTCGAAACAGTCCTTACCCCGGGCGATAACTCCGAAATCGGCGCACAGCGGGTCGGTACAGCCCCGCGAGCAGCCGGCCACCGCGATTTTGACGTCCTTTGGCATTTCCCGGCCCAGGTATTTTTGCTGCAAAGCGATGCCGAGGTCCAGCGCGTCACCCAAAGCCCGCTGGCAAAGCGCCGCGTTCCCGGCACAGGCCTTTACGGCCCGCACAACTCCCCCGTAGGGAGAGACAGCCAGATCGAGGGCGGGAAGACGGGACTCGAACCGGGCCAGATCTTCCTCATTTAACACGGCCACCACGGTTTGCCTGGTGGTCAGTTTCAGCCTGAACACCCCGTATTCCAGGGCGGCTTGTCCCAAACCGGCAAACTGCTCCGGGGTGAATACACCGCAGGCCGAGACTATGTTGACAGCGTACATGCCGTTGCTCTGCCTGAAAACAGCTTTGTTCAATTAAGTCATCCTCCTTTAATGTGCTTTATCGTCATCTGAAACAACCTTCTGCTTTAAATTAGCAGGGAATCTTTGCAAATACATAATAAATTTATTAATTAATTCTTAAAAACGAGGCACTTTTTTAACTTTTTGTCGAAACTTCCCAGAATAACACGAACGAAAGTTGTCCTGCGGAAAAAAAATTGTAGTATAATGGCACAGTAACCAAACAAGTAAAAACAGTATTTGGAAAAGGCAAACCTGTCGAAAGACGGGGACGCAAAGCCACGGGTCTAAAGCAGGAGCACTGCAACGACAGCCGGGTTACCGAAGGATACAGGCATAAAACATTAGACAGCTTACCCAGTTATAGACGCGTGGGTAAGCTTTTTTGTTTTTGAGCTATAAATACACATCACCAGAAAAAAAGGAGGCCCCACAATGCGCAATTTCTTTCCAACAATCATACTGGCAATAACCATGCTTTTCATTTTTCCCGCCGGCCCGGCGAGTGCCGCCTACCCTGCTCCAACAGGTAATAACATTGCCGGTGACAGGCAGGTTTACATGGCCTGGTACGAGGGCAGCTGGGAAATATTCATGCACGACATCGCCGGCGGCGAAATTACCAGAATCACGGATGAACCCCATACCCAGGGTTACCCCGACGTATGGGGCGACTATATAGTTTGGCAGGACAACCGCGACAACCCCGATCCCGACCTTGGCGGATTCAGCATTTACCTGTATGATATCAACACCCAAAACACCCAAAAAATATCCCCCGCCACCGGCTATAGCCACCAGGAGCCGCAAATAACGAACGGTAAAGTGGTCTGGACCGGCTATGATATTGGCAAAAGAGAAATTCATCTTTACGATATCGCCGGCGACAGCACCGAAGTAATCACCTCTACGTTAACCAACCCCACCGGACTGAAATTCGACGGCCAAACCGCCGCCTGGATTGACTTCCGCAACGGCGGCAACGACCTTTACGTCTACAACTCCGGCCGGGAAAAACAGGTTAGCTCCGGTCAGGATATCAACTTCCTGCTGGCGGTGGACAATGGCCGGGTGGCCTACGCCCAAAAGGACAACGGCTATTACCAGGTTAAACTGTATAACCCCGCTACAGGTGCAACCGAAACCCTCACTTCGGGCGCGGGCGACCACCTGCCCGTGGCCATGTCAGGCAATAATCTGCTCGTCTCATCAGACAGCGGCTTGGCGCTGTGGGATACCGCCACCGGCAACCATACTTCCCTCGACCTGGGTAACGTTAACCTGGACCAGTTACTGCTGCAAGGGAATCAAATAATCACAATCAAAGGAGTCAATATCACCAAACAACCGCTGCCGTCCATGCCAACCGGCTCTACAAATAAAAATGCCACGTTAGCGGAACTGCAGACCCTCGCTCCGGCAGAAGTGCTGATTAAACCGTCTGCATTCACAGACCTTAACGGCCATTGGTGCGCCGGTGAAGTACAAGTGCTGGTAGCCCACGGTATAGTAAACGGCTTTAGCGACAACACATTCAGGCCTGAACAAAAAATCACCCGGGCCGAGTTCGTATCTCTTCTGGCCAACTGTGACCGCGCGTCTATACAAGCCCAGGATAGCCAGGGATTTGCAGACGTACCGGCGGGCCACTGGGCCGCCGCGGCCATAGAGACTGCCCGGCGGAACGGCTGGGTGGGCGGCTACCCCGGCAACAAATTCATGCCCGGCAAGACCATTACCCGGGAAGAAATGACCGCCATGCTGATACGCTACAGCGGTGCTGAAACCGAACCGGGCGCCGGTCACCTGGCCGGCTTTACCGACCGGAATGATATCAGCCCGTGGGCTGAAGACGCCCTGAACACCGCCGTAAGTATGGGCTTGATAAGCGGCTATAACAACCGGCTAAACCCCGGCGCCGAAACCACCCGGGCCGAAGCATGCGTAATATTGTACCGGCTGCTGGAACAGCAAAAAAGAATCTAGTTATTAGGTAAAAATAAGTCCTTTCCAAGGAGGAAAAAAATGCAATCCATCAAACAACGTCTACCTTTAATAATACTAGGTTTTTTTCTGGCGGCTGCTTTAACAATACCGCTGCTGGCCAACGGCTTGGCCGGAGCCCGGGATGCCGACTCAACTCCCGTTAAATACATCAAATTCGAGCCCACGGTTTACGACCCCACCTCCGGGGATGATGTAAAAATACTGTGGAACTTTCAATTGCAGCATACCGCTTCGATTAAAATATTCAACCAGCAAAAAGAACTGGTGCGCACCCTGGTGGAAGCCAAAATATACCCCGGCGGCTACGTGCAAAGCTCGGAGACCTGGGACGGCGCCGACGACAGCGGGAACATAAGTGCCGGACGGCATCTATGAAGTGGTGGTTAGGCCGCTGCCGGGCGAGCCCGACTATTCCATGTACCCGTCCATCGGCAGCATTATAGTCAGCAGCAACCCCGCCGGCGGCATCAACATCGCACCCAACCTGGAAGGCGAGGGACCCAACGGAAATGAAGCCCGGGATACCTTTGTCGTTTACGGCCCCCTGGATGAAGATAATATCGTCGAAGTTAAAGTTAACGTAGATGGTGATATCAGGGAAGCCAACCTGTCCGGCAGCACCTGGACCCTGGATATTCAGCTGCGGGAATTTGAGCATGTTAAAATTACCGCCAAGAAATACGTGGAAGAAGAAAGAACCCGGACCAACCCTGACGGAACCGAAGAAGTTTATTATGTAATAGTTGAAAAGAATATCAGCGGTAAACTTGATTTATTGAAATACATCGTCAGACCCCAACAGCACCTGGACGAGATTGCCCGCCACTTTTACGGCGACTCCGGCAGATCTGAAAAAATTGCTGACGATAACGGCATCAGTGATATCTATGCCCTGGAAGAATACTGGCGCCTGTTAATCCATAACCCGTTGAACCACCTGCCCCCGGAGGAGCGGGAGCTTACTTTAAGTTTATTGGAACAATTCTCTTTTGGCCTGGTAACCATAGCTTGCAATGGTTCAGACGGCGACCCCGTCAATCTGGCCACCGGCAACTACATCCACCAGCATACCGACATCACCGTGTCCGGCGCTTTCCCCATCCGGTTCACCCGGTTTTACAACAGCCGGGACAGCTATGAAGGCCGCCTGGGCATCAACTGGCACCACAGTTTTGAACATCGGCTGTTGATCCGCCGCAGCGGCGACGTGGACGCAGTGTTCGCCGACGGCCACCGGGAGCATTACGAACTGGAGCAGAACACCTTCAAATCACCCGAAGGCGTGTTCAACACGCTCCGGCGCAACCATGACGACACCTACACCTTAGCAGAACCTAACGGCACAACCTACACCTTCAACCGCGGCGGGTTTCTTATAAAGATAACCGACCACAACGGTAATAACACCAACCTTACCTACAATGACCTGAAGCTGGCGGAAATCAGCACCGCCTCGGGCAGTCTGCGCCTGGACTACAACCGGGACGGCTTCATTGAAGAGATTACCGACCAGAGCGGCCGCAGTGTGGAGTACGACTACGACAACCTGGACCTAACCGCTTTCACCGGCCCTGACGGTGAAACCATCACCTATGATTACGACAGCGAACATCATTTAACCGAGGTTAAAAGCCCCCGGGGCGACGGCAGCTATGTTAACCAATACGACGACCTGGGCCGGGTAATTAAACAAACCGACCCCCGGCGCGGCATCTACACCTTTGATTATAATGACGCCGCCAAAACCACCACCATCACCGACCAACTGCAACGGGTCACCGTCAACCGGTACGACGACCGGCTGCGCATGATTGAAAAAACCGACCCCCTGGGCCAAACCGAATATTTCACTTATGACGATGACAACAACGTCACCTCGTATACCGATAAAAAGGGCTACACCTATGATTACCAATATGACCACCGGGGCAACGTGCTGCAAATCACCGACCCGCTGCAGCGGGTCACAAGGTTCAGTTACAACAGCCTGAACAAGCCCGTCCTGATGGTGCTGCCCGACAGCCGGGAGTACCACTATGACTACGACGACGCCGGCAACCTGTTAACCGCCACCGACCCCCTGGGCCGGGTCACGGAAATCATATACGATGACCGGGGTCTGGTTAAAACCATCAACCTGCCCGACGGGGCCGCCCTGTCCTTCGACCACGACGCCGCCGGCAACGTCCGGGAAATGGTGGACGCCCTGAACAACGCCACCCGGTTCGGCTACGACCAGGCCAACCGCGTCAAAAGCGTCACCGACCCCGAGGGCGCCACCACCGGGTTCGCCTACGACGGCAACAACAACACCACCCGGGTCACCGACTCCCAGGGCCGCAGTGTGTCTTACAACTACGACGACAACGGCGTGCTTAAAACCGTTACCGACCAGGAGAACCATACCACCACCTATTATTACAACGGCGCCGACCAGTTGGAAAGGATCGTCGACCCGCTGGGCCACGTCACCCGTTACCAGTACGACGTGCGGGGCAACGTTACGTCCATGACCGACGCCAACGGCCACCGCACGGAATACGCATACGACGAACTGGACCGGCTGGTTTCCGTCACCGACCCAGAGGGCAACACCACCGGATACGAATACGACGCCAACGACAACCTGATCAAGCAGACCGACCCCCGGGGCGCCGTAACAGAGTTTGATTACGACGAACTGAACCGGCTGGTTTCCGTCACCGACCCCCTGGACAACCTCACCGGGTACGAATACGACCTGGCCGGACGGCTGGTAACCATCACCGGCCCCCTGGGCCATGTTACCGCCTATGAGTACGACGACGCCGACCGGGTGGTCTCGGTAACAGACCCGCTGGGTAATACAGAGCAGTACAGCTACGACGAAATGGATCGCGTTCTCACCCACACCCTGCCCGGCGGCGCGGTGTGGCAAATGGAATACGACCACCTGGGCAACCTCACCGGCCTGACGGACCCTGAGGGGCATATGCGGAGCTGGGAGTACGACAAGAACAGCCTGGTTACCCGGGCCACCGACCCGCTGGGCCGGAGCACCGTATACGACTACGATCCCCTGGGCCGGCTGGAGACCATTACCGACGCCCTGGGACACAGCACACACTATGACTACACACCCCGGGGGCAGGTGGCCTCGGTCACCGACCCCAACGGCCATACCACCAGATATGCCTACGACAAGCTGATGCGCCTGGTGCGGGTCACCGATGCCGCAGGCCATGACACCAAGTACGACTACGACCCGGTGGGCAACCTGACGGCAGTGCACCAATACCGCACCATCCTGCCGGCCACCTTGGCCGCCCTGGAAGAAGACGCCGCCACCGTCACCATGTCGGTATACGGGACATCGGTAACCGAAGACGTATATGGCGAAGAAGACACTTCCGTCACCGGGGCAGTTTACGGCGCAGAAGCGGCATTGAATATCACAAGTGAAAACCCCGGCGACCAGGCCACCGTCAGCCAAGCGGTATACACGCCGGCCGACTGCCTGGACAGCGATATTTATCACCAGCCCACCTACTACACCTATGACGGGCGCAACCTGCCGCTAACAGCGGAAGACGCCCTGGGCAACACCGTGCGTTACGAATACGACGCATCCGGCAACCTGGTGCGGGTCACCGACCAGGACAACTATACCACCGCCTTTGCCTACGATCTGAACAACCAACTGACCGGCATCCGTTACGCCGACAACCGGCAGGTAGCGTTCAGCTACGACCCCCGGGGCTACATGACCGGCTTCACCGACTGGCTGGGCGAACACAGCTTCGAACTGGACCCCCTGGGCCGCATAACCCGGGTCACCGACTTTGCCGGCCGGGTACAGGAATACACCTGGACCGCCACCGGGCAAAAACAAAGCCAAACCTACCCCGACGGCAGCCGTGTAACCTATGAGTACGATCAATTGGACCGGCTCACCAGCGTCACTGACGCCTTCGGCCGCGCCACCATCTACGAGTACAACCCGGCGGGTGAACTGGTGGAACAACTGCTGCCCGGCGGCACCAAAACCAAATACCAATACGACGCTATATCGCAAATCACCGGGCTCAGGCACATCGACCCCACCGGCAGGGTAACCGGCTCCTACGCCTACACCTACGACCCGGCGGGCAACAAAATAGCGATCACCAAAAACGCCTTCGACGAAGACGAACTCGAAGAAACCGCAGCACAAACCTTCGCCTACGACGCATTGGATCAACTTACCAGCGTACATGAAGCAAGCGGCGCATACAAAAACTACTACTACGACACCCTGGGCAACCGCATTGCCCTGATCGAGCAGGAAAAAGAGCAAAAAGGGGCTAAATATTACCAGTACAACAACCTGAACCAACTAACCAAACAATACGACCACGACGGCGACATCAAATACTACAGCTACGACAACCGCGGCAACCTGACCGAAAAGCGCAGCGCAGGCAACATATTCAACACCTACGCCTTCGACGCCGCCAACCGGTTAATCGAAACAACCAACAAATTCGGCGACACCACAAACTACACCTACGACGGCCTGGGCAACCGCATCCAGACCATCATCGACCTAAACCACGGCGCCGAACACAACAACCGGCCGGTATACCCGCCGGGACCGGGCGGCCCGCCCGCCTTCGTCGAGGCACTCAAAGACAAAAACCCCGGGACGCCCTCCCACGGCGGCAACCCCAAACCCGGCTGGGACCACCAGTACAACCGTCACTACATGGCCCAGCATTACGTAATAGACTACACCAAACAATACGACAACCTGCTGCTCACCTACGGCGAGCACAGCCAGATACAGCGTTACACCTACGGGCTGAACATAGTAAGCATGGACTTTATAGCCCTTGACGACCACGACAACGGCTGGATCCCGCCGGGTATGGAGACCAACTACAAAGGGCAGTGGGACAGCCTGTTCTACCTGCACGACGACCTGGGCACCACCACCAAAGTAGTGGGCATCAACGGCAAAACATCGGCCCACTACAACTACGACGAATTCGGTCGTCCCCTGGGCGCGGTAAAACTGGACCCCAACTGGTCCGGTCCGGACAACGCCATCGCCTACACCGGCTACACCTACGACCACTTTGCGGAACTGTACTATGCCCAGGCCAGGTACTACCTGCCGGACACCGGCCGGTTCATCTCCCAGGACCCCTGGGCG
>Ga0068714_10000192_pt1 | contig 138505 bp, 111 predicted proteins | sample MTBNYHSulfiMetaG_FD_62988 | JGI IMG/M metagenome (GOLD analysis project Ga0068714, IMG submission 62988) | Enrichment culture microbial communities from rom New York Harbor, USA that are MTBE-degrading - MTBE-NYH (New York Harbor Sulfidogenic)... | ecosystem: Environmental > Aquatic > Marine...
CGTCTTGTCACCCTTCAATGCCGCCAACGCTACAGTCGCCTTGAACTGCGCCGTCAACTTCCTGCGAGATCGCTTCATCGTTCGCTCCTCTTTCCGAGGGTAATCTACCCCCTTAAAAAAGAACGAATCCATCAACTAAGACACTGTCCGAATTTTGGGGTCCCCTTCTCCGCAACAACCAGAGGTGTTCATTTCACTGTCGGGCGTTGCAACAGGAGAGAGCGACCTGCAGGAACGTATCGAGGTACCGTCACGATTCGGCATTGTCGACCTCTACCCCAATCCATTCAACGATACCGCTTCGGTCATGACCGTCTTACCCTATGACGGCTACCTCTCGCTTCAACTGCTGGACGTGCTGGGTCGATCGATCGGCTTTCTGCACAGGGGGGAGATGCCAGCGGGCCTTTACTCACTGGATCTCACTGCCACCGGCCTCTCCAGCGGCATCTACATCATTCGAGCAGAATTCGGGGACGGGAAGCAGGACTGGGCGCGTACGGTGCATCTCAAACGAGTCACCATTCCACCTGAAAAACGAACCATTGTGAAGAAATGGGACAACTCGGCCGCCTGTCGCCCCATATTGTGAAACTTTTCCATTGGTTAGACTCTCCTCTCTTCAACCCTGGAAGATCAGGGAGATCATCCGTTTCGACGCCGAACCACCGACTATATCAGGCAGTTTACCTCCCCTTGTGAATGTTCGGTCAAGTTAACATTTAAGTGTTAGGAAATCCAAAGGTTTGCATTCCCGGCAGTGGTTGCTTCCACGGGGCTTGTTTTGTACTTTCCTCATGAAAAGAAGCCTGACAGGCGATTCTTCGGGGGGAGATGGCAGGCTTGAGTTGTTTGATCGTGGATCCAGCTTCGCACGTGGACGCCTGATTACCAGGTAGTGACGCCTGAGGATGATGTGAAGCCGCTTTTCCCGGAAGATCGTGAACTTTTTCTCTTTGTCGGCAATTACGGTTCCGGCAAGACAGAAGTGTCGGTCAATGTCGCTACGGCGCTTGCCCGTGCCGGGGTATTGCCGATTACCATCGCGGACCTCGACCTGATCAACCCGTACTTCCGTTGCCGTGAGGCACGTGAACCGATGGAAGCGCTTGGGATTCAGGTTGTCGCGCCGGGTGGGGATATGCACAACGCCGATCTCCCGATTCTGCTTCCCGAGGTAATGGGCGCGATCCGTCGCACGGATGGCCGGACAATCCTGGATGTGGGTGGGGACAATGTCGGGGCGACCGTGCTGGCCTCCCTGACACCGTTACTGCGTAATCGTCCGCATGAGATGTATTTCGTGCTGAACCAGAACCGTCCCTTCACAGATACTGTCGATGGTGCGATGCGTTTGATGGACGAAATCGAAGCGGCTTCGCGTCAACGTGTGACCGGGATTGTGGGCAATACCCATCTGATGGAGCAGACCGACCTGGAGATGGTGAATCGGGGTGCCGCATTCTGCGAGCAGGTTGGTAATAAACGCGGGATTTCCCTCGCGTTCGTCACCTGCCCGGAAGGGATCCTGCGGGAGGCGGGGTTGCTGCCGGATGGCTACAGCGATCCCGTGGGCGCTTTGCAGGTGAAAGGCCTGGAGACACCCGTGCTTCCCTTGCGCAGGATCATGCTCCCGCCCTGGTTGGGTGGTCCGGTCCCGGGGTCGATGGCGACGCACAGCCGGGATGGTTTTGCACGGTTGACCAGATAGCGGAGGGGTTGGCCTGTCGCTCGCGTGTGCGCGATCTGATGCTCGGGGCCGCTTCTGCGGTGCTGTGGGTGATAAACACGTTCTACCACGGTAGCAGGCAGTTTGATTCAGATGGGGGTGCTTCATTTGCGGGAAGCGCTTCCTTGTAATGGCTTGTCAACAGGTTTTTCATAGTGCTGAGGGTACGATGCCGCTGGTGACCATCAATCCGGAAGTCTGCAAGGGGTGTGAGCTCTGCGTGCTGGCCTGTCCGCAGGAAATCATCACCATGGCCGACACGATCAACACAAAGGGGTATTTCTACGCCAAGGTGTTTGATCAGCCGCGCTGTATCGGTTGTCGGCTGTGTGCCATCACTTGCCCCGATGTCGCGATCGAGGTCCAGGTGAACGCGGTGCAATACCAGTACTTCCCTTATTGATATGCCACAGACCCGGAAGCATTCACCGGGACAGAGTGGAGTGTGGAGATGGTAAGAAAGTTGATGAAGGGTAACGAGGCGATCGGAGAGGCCGCCATTCGTGCCGGATCAAAGTACTACTTCGCATACCCGATCACTCCGCAGACCGAAGTCGCCGAGTACCTGGCGAGACGTCTGCCCGAAGTCGATGGTGTATTCCTCCAGGCGGAGAGCGAACTGGGCGCGAGTAACATGATTTTTGGTGCGGCCAGTAGCGGGAAACGGGTTTTCACCTCGTCATCCTCCCCGGGTATCAGCCTCATGAGCGAGGCGCTCTCTTACATCACCTGCGCCGAGCTGCCCTGTGTTTTTATCAATGTCTGCCGAGCGGGGCCGGGACTTGGCGGCATTCTGCCCAGCCAGGGTGACTACATGCAGGCGACTCACGCTTCCGGGCATGGGGATTTCCACTTGCTCGTGCTGGCGCCCGCCACAGTCCAGGAAGCGGTCGAGCACATGATGCAGGCCTTTGACCTGGCGGACAAATATCGCAACCCGGTGATGATCTTCGCGGATGGTTTGATCGGCCAGATGATGGAGCCTGTCGATTTTGACGCGGTCCAAGTGGGCCAACCGGCCGATCACGGCACCTGGGCTGCTACCGGGGCGAAGGGGCGTAAACCTCATATCATCAAGACCCTCTACCTCAATCCGCTCGACAACGAGAAACACAATCACCATCTGGCGGAAAAGTACCGTGCCATGGACAAAGCGGAACAACGCAGCGAGTTCTATGGCGGCCTCGGAAAGCCCGAGTTGATCATCACCGCGTTCGGCACCTCGGCGCGGGTCTGTAAAACAGCGGTGGACGTGCTCAATGGTGAGGGGATCGACATCGCGCTTTTCCGTCCGATCAGCCTCTACCCCTTCCCGAAGGTCGCCCTGGCGAAACTGGCAGCGAAGGCACATGTGAAGCAGTTCCTCTCTGTCGAGATGAACAACGGCCAGATGATCGAGGATGTGCGTCTTTACACGAAGGACGCCAAGCCAATCCACTTTTTCGGCAGGCAGGGTGGAATTGTTCCCAGCCCGGAAGAGGTGATCGGAGTCGTGAGAAAGCTGTTGAAGAAGAAGTGAGATGATTCTCTCTTGAGTAGTAAACCCGACTTGCGAACAAGTCGGGCCATACAGCCTGGTCGGCGCACACGAACCACACGCGACCGATCGAGTGATTCAAACCGTGAGACAAGCATGGCGCTGAACACGATTTTCTGCCGTCCCGAAGCGATGACCGATGCGACAACCCATTACTGTCCGGGTTGCACGCACGGCATCATTCACCGGATGGTTGCCGAAACTCTTGATGAACTCGGGCTGCGTGAACGTGCCTGCGGTGTCGCGCCGGTGGGGTGTTCGGTTCTTGCATACAACTACTTCAACTGCGACTTCCTCGAGGCTGCCCACGGACGCGCACCCGCCTTCGCGACGGGAATAAAACGTGTCAGTCCGGAGCTGATTGTCTTCACCTACCAGGGTGACGGCGACCTCGCGTCGATCGGGACCAATGAAATCCTGCACGCAGCGAATCGTGGGGAAAAGATCACGGTCATCTTTGTCAACAACGCCATTTACGGCATGACCGGCGGCCAGATGGCGCCGACCACCCTGCCGGGCCAGGTGACAAGCACCAGCCCCTTCGGCAGGGATGTTGAGCTGGCGGGCTGGCCGATTCGTATCCGTGAGTTGCTCAGCACCTTACGCACTCCGGCCTACATCGCACGTGGCAGCAGCCATAGTCCGCAGTGGGTGATTCGGACCAGGCAGTACATACGCAAGGCTTTTCAGTACCAGGTGGAGAACCGTTGCTTCAGCCTTGTCGAGGTGCTTTCCACCTGCCCGACCAACTGGGGGATGACCCCGGTTGAATCGACAAAGTGGCTGGCAGAGAAGATGATCCCTTACTACCCGTTGGGCGAGTTGAAATCGCCGGATGCGGAAGATGCATTGGTTGGGAAGATGCTGGTGTAGCTCTGTGGTAGATAGCTTGACTGTCAGGTCTTTCCTTCGTCCAGGGCCGGGCAGATGACAAACCGTCAGGTCCTCAGAGCAATCCCGGCCTGACGGAACAGTGGGGATGAACAATGCAGCGTGAAGTGAAATTCGCCGGGTTCGGAGGGCAGGGAATCCTTTCCGCGGGTCATTTCCTCGCCGATGCAGCACTCGCCGAGGGCAAAGAAGTCGCCTGGGTTCCCTCCTACGGTCCGGAAATGCGTGGCGGCACCGCCTATTGCACGGTGGTTGTCTCCGACACGCCGATCGGGAGCCCGGTGGTGAACAATCCGACCGACCTGGTGGCGATGAATCGTCCCAGCCTCGAAAAGTTCGAGGATACGATCGTTGCGGGCGGATTCATCCTGATCAATTCCAGCCTGATTCCGGACCGTGTCCACAGGAGTGACGTGCTGGAAATCCTTGTCCCCGCGAATGACTCAGCCATCGCGCTGAAGAATAATCGCGGAGCGAACATGGTCGCCCTCGGCGCGTATGTCGCATGCAGCGGGATTGTGAATCTGGAGACGGTCATCCACATGGTGCCCGAGGCGTTTGCGAGAAAACCGCAATTCATCGAATCCAATATCGCCTGCATCCGTGAGGGGGCACGTATCGCACGTAAAGCGCTGGAGGCGGTGCTATGAGCCCGAAGCGGACAACAGAGAAGCCAGTTGACAACGGCCTGAACAGCCTCGCTGACCTCGAACCGGTGGCTGGGGAAACCGGCGCCAGGGAGCCGGCTTCGCCCTCCCTTGCAAAAGGGAAAGTGTGCGATCCGAACGATCCGGTCTGTCTGTGCGAAACCATGGACGACATCTTCTCCCACTACCCGAAGGACGAAGCCAGCCTGATCATGGTGTTGCAGGAAGTGCAGGACCGTTTCAACTGGCTGCCGGAAGCGGCGCTCGACCGTATCGCCGAAGAGCTGGACTTGCCGCGTGCCAGGATCCTCGCCGTGGCGACCTTCTACAAATCCTTCAGTCTCGATCCGCGTGGACGAAAAGTGATCAAGGTCTGTACCGGAACCGCCTGCCATGTACGTGGTGCTGGGATGTTGCTGCAGGAGTTTGAACGTGTGCTGGACCTGTCTGTGGGCGAAGGGGTGACCGAGGATGGCACCTTCAGCCTTGTATCGGTCAATTGTGTCGGCGCCTGCGCCATGGCCCCCGCGGTGCTGGTCAATGACCGTTATTACGCCAAGGTCGGCCCGGGCAACCTGGGCAAGTTGCTGACGAAGGAGCGGGAATCATGATCAAGCGGCCGAAAGCGTTCAAGAATCCCGAGCTCCTGCTTGACTATGTCCAGCGGGTGCAAAAGGATCGTGAATCCCGGAAAGTGGAAGTGCGTGTCTGCACAGGGCCTTCGTGTGTCGCCGGGGGTGCTCTGGAATTCCGTGATGAATTGGAGGTTGAGCTCACCGCCCACTCCGCCGAGCTGAAAAAAGCGGGCCTGACCGTTGGCACCAGCCTGATCGAGAAGTGTACGGGTTGCCATGGGATGTGCGAGGCGGGACCCCTGGTCACCATCGAACCGATGGAAATCTTCTACACCCATGTCAAACCGAAGCACGCGAAACAGATTGTCGAAACCACGCTGCTCGGTGGTGAACCGGTCAACGATCTGCTCTATAGCCTCGACTTCACCAAGGGTGGCGAGAAGGCGCGTCACCACAGCGATATCCCCTTCTATGCCTTGCAGAACCGGATCGCGCTGAAGAATGTCGGCACGATTGACCCGACCAATTTCGAAGATTTCCTGCTCAATGACGGATTCCGCGGGTTCATCAAGGCGATCACCACAATGACCCCGGAGCAGGTGGTTGAAGAGGTGGACCTCTCGGGTCTGCGTGGCCGTGGCGGTGCGGGCTTCCCCACTGGACGCAAGTGGAAGAGCGCCCTGAAGGTGAAAAAGGACCGTGTCTGGCTTGTCTGCAATGGGGACGAGGGCGATCCAGGCGCTTTCATGGACCGTGTCATCATGGACTCGGACCCTTACACCGTCATCGAAGGCATGCTGATCGCCGCCTATGGTCTCGGTGCGACCGATGGCTACATCTACGTGCGCCACGAGTATCCGCTCGCGGTCAAACACCTGACGATGGCCATTGAAAATCTGAAGCAGATCGGCATCCTGGGTGAGAACATCCTCGGCAGCGGTATGACCTTCAACCTGCAGTTGTCGCGCGGCGGCGGCGCATTTGTCTGCGGTGAATCGTCCGCATTGATGCGTTCGCTCGAGGGCAAGGTCGGCGAACCACGCGCGAAGTATGTGCGTTCGGTCGAGAAGGGGTTCAAGGACGAGCCCACAGTCCTGAACAATGTCGAGACCTATGCCTGTATCCCCTCAATCATCAACCGTGGCTCGGCATGGTTCTCCTCGATGGGGACGGCGAAATCGAAGGGGACCAAAGTTTTCAGTCTCGTCGGCAAGGTGAAGCAAACCGGCTTGGTTGAAGTGCCGATGGGCCGTACCCTGCGCGAGATCATCTACGACATTGGCGGCGGGATCATTGATGACCGTCCGTTCAAGGCGGTACAAACCGGCGGCCCCTCGGGCGGTTGCCTGCCCGCGGACATGCTGAGCCTGCCAGTCGACTTCGACACCCTGACCCGCGAAGGGGCGATGATGGGCTCCGGCGGGATGATTGTGATGGACGATCAAACCTGCATGGTCGATGTGGCGAAGTACTTCATCAAGTTTCTCAGTGATGAGAGCTGCGGAAAATGCGTGCCGTGCCGTGAGGGGCTTAAACAGGTCTACATGATCCTCGACCGGATCACACGAGGCGAGGGGAGGGAAGGCGACATCGAGCTGATCGAGAAGCTCTGTCACACGATGGAAGTCGCCAGCCTCTGCGCCCTCGGAAAAGGAGCGCCCTTCCCGGTGCTTTCGACCCTGCGCTTCTTCCGTAACGAGTACGAAGAGCACATCCACGAGAAATACTGCCGTGGCGGGGTCTGCACGGAATTGATCACCTATCACATCAATGAATCCTGCACCGGTTGCATGGTCTGCCTCAGGCATTGCCCGACCGAAGCGATCACCGGCGAACGGAAACAGTTGCATGTGATTGATGAAGACAAGTGCATCTCCTGCGGCATTTGCCGGAGTGTCTGCAAATTCGACAGCGTGGACATTCTGAGCGCGGGACGCAAGGTTGGTGTGCTGGAAGAGGTGAAGGCATAGAACGCCGTTCTGTCAGACCTGAAGCGTTGTGTCAGATCAGAAGATCTGACACACCATTCGCGCCAACAGCGCGATCAACCGTCAAGTCTTCGCTTCTCTACGGACTTGACGGAACGGACTAAAGAGGCGATGATGAGTGAGAAGAAAACTGTTCGGATCACGATAGACGGACGTTCGATTGAGGCGCCGGTCGGGCAGACCGTCCTCGAGGCGGCACGCACCCAGGGTATCGACATCCCGAGCCTCTGCTACCATCCCGGCCTCGAAGCATTCGGCGCCTGCCGTCTTTGTGTCGTCGAAATCCGCAAGCATGGCTGGACGCCTGATTGGAAGCAGCTTGTGACAAGCTGCCTGTATCCGGTCGAAGAGGGGCTGGTTGTCGAGACCCGTTCCCCGGAGGTGATGGAGAACCGGAAGGTGGTGCTTGACCTGCAGTTGGCCCGTGTCCCGAACAGCGAAGTAATCCGTCAGCTCGCGGCTGAGTACGGGGTTTTCGACACCTCCTACGAGAAACGTGAAAACGCGGACAACTGCATCATGTGTGGCATTTGTGTGCGTGTCTGCGATGCGATCGGCGCGCATGCGATTTCGACATTGAGTCGTGGCCCGGAGAAGTATGTCGATGTGCCGAACAAAGATGCCTGCATTGGCTGCCTCGCGTGCGCCCTGACCTGCCCGACCGACGCCATCGACTTTGTCGAGGAAGGTAACATGCGTGAAATCTGGGGCAGGAAATTCGACGTGGTGATGGACCCGGTGAACGGTGCGCCCATCGCCACACCGGAACAGATTGCCCATTTCTCGAAAAAGTCGGGCTTGTCGGAAGAGTATTTCACGAAGTCGGACACGACTCGCAAGAAAGAGACCGCAGCCAGTTTTGCGCGGGTGATGTTTGATTAATGCTGTTCTGTCGGGCCTCCGGCGCCAGATGGGTGTCTGCGCCCGCAGAGTGAAAAAAATGCCAGTGTGGGCGATTGACACAACAATAGCAGAGCGTCTACCGCTACTAAGATGATGTGGAACCCGGACAGACCCAGCCAACAGTGCCGGGTCAGATCGAAGGTTTGAGGGATACGATGGCGAAACGACTGTTTGTGACACCTTACCGCTGCACTGACTGCAAGAACTGTGAAGTGGCGTGCAGCTTTGTGCATACGCGCGATCCGCGTCACCCGGCCCTGACACGGGTACGCGCCTACACACTCAAGAATGATGTCAAATCAGTCATCCTCTGTTTGCAGTGCGAACAGGCTGCCTGCCAGATGGTCTGCCCGACTGGGGCGCTTGAGAGGAATCCGCTCACCGGTGCGATCGAGCGGAATGACAAGTGCATCCTCTGCAAGATGTGTACGGTTGCCTGTCCCTTCGGCAACATTCATTTTGATCCTCAGTACGAGGAAATTGTGAAGTGCGACGTCTGTGGCGGCGATCCCGCATGTGCGAAGGTCTGTCCGAGTGGAGCGCTGGTCTGGGGCAATGAGCCGATCCCCGACCATCTGGTTGAGGAACAGGTGGAGGTCAGGCCCCTGCCTTGGGCGATGACCATGCCAATCAAGTAGGCTCGAATACAATTGTACCCTTTTACGGATTCCCCGACTTGTCTTGCAAGTCGGGTTTTCTATCCGGAAAAATCAGCTCACCCTATATCATTGATGATGAATGGATGACAAACACAAATGCGGCAGAGACCTCCTCTAACTGGATGAAAAATTCCCGGCTTGAAGACAAGCCGGGAAACCCAACAGACGAAACAGGATCGTTCCACTGACTTACACCCATACTCCAAAAATGATTGCAGCCACAAGGAACCAGACCAGTTGGGCGCCGGTGTTGATGAACACCAACTTCATGGAGCGGTTCTCGAAGGCTACCTTGTTCAACTCCCAGGTGACAATAAAACCGAGCCAGATCCAGAAGGCGATGCTGATCGCTGATCCGATAGAAGTCGCTCCGAATTCGCCAATGATCCGTGCGAGGAAATAGGCCGTCAAGAGCGAACTGATGACAGCCAGGGACATTGCCGTCCCCATGCTGCGCCCACTGCCAGGAGAGACTCCCGTGAGCTCCATCCATTTTTTCCCGAAGAGCGGGCCATACCAAAGCCAAGCAATAACCATGTTCGCCACCGTGGCAACAATCACGGCCCAGACATTAAACGGTGCTTCAAACATATTTACCTCCTCCAGATGTCGAGTCCCCCATCACGGGTGATAAAATAGCGTGGTAGAGCGGAAATACGAGAACAAAATGAAACGGAAAGAAAAATCCCGGTATCCGGCGGAGCACATGCATTGGGAGTGATCATGGGACGAGTAGTCCTCACATTGACAATGGAATAACGTCTGAAACGCCCTATCCTGCTACACTGTCATTGAGGAACGAACCGATGCCATCCACCCGACATGAGAACACGTCGGGTGACACGGACCGGGATGTATCCGGAGGGAACGGCAGGTTACTGCCCTTGTCGTTTGACCATCAGCAGCGTGCAGTCGTCCTGGAGTTCCTGGTCGCCGTGAAACGCTATCACCTCAGCTTCGATCCGATCGACCACGTCCCGCGGGGGTGCTCCATCCTGGCTCAGCACGATCGAGTGGAGTCGTTCCTCGCCGAACTCGTCTCCCTGCCTGTTGAAGGCTTCTGTCACACCGTCCGTGTAGAGAAGGATGGAGTCGCCCTCGGCGAGTGTCTCTTCGCCGGTCAGGTACTCACGGTCAGGAAGCGCACCGAGCACAAGCCCGCCGCGCTCAAGCTGTGTGAGCGAGCCACTTTGCCTGAAAAGGATGGGGGGATTATGGCCGGCATTCACGTAACTCAGCTTCCCCGCCGCAGGATCGAACACCGCGACAAAGAAGGTGATGTACTGCTCCGCCGGTGTATTCTGGAAGATCAGATCGTTGATGCGGCTTACCAGTTCGGCAAGGTCTGTACCGGATTTGATGGCCGTTCTCAGGCTCGCCTGCAGATTGGCCATGATCAGGGCTGCACCTGCACCCTTTCCCGAAACATCGCCTACCGCGACCACGGTTCTGCCATCACGAAGCACGATCACATCGTAGTAATCGCCCGCAACTTCCAGACTGAAACGGCATCTCGCTGCGACATCCAGTCCCGGTGTTGGTGGAATCTCGCGCGGCAGCAGCCCGATCTGGATATCGCGAGCCAATTGTAGCTGTTCTTCGAGCCTTCGCTTCTCGAGATTTTCTTCCAGCAGGTTCAGGTTCTCAGTTGAAAGGGCCACCTGACCGACAAGGCCGGCGAGGAGATCCACCACTTCCGGAGTGAAATCCGAATCGCGGTGGGCGCTGCCAAGCGCGAGAAAGCCGGTCAGCCTCAGCCGTGCGAACATGGGCAGGACAAGGATGATCCGGTGTGTCTGAATCCACTGCAGTTGCAGGTCGGAGAAGGGAATCCGCAAACTGGCCATCGCCTCGTCCATCAGCAGGGGCCGTCCGGTGCGGATCATCTCCTGGATGATTTCACTCTCTTGATGAAATGGTGTCATCTTGCCGTCGAGAGTGAGATAGCCTCCGTCGGACTCCGCAAAAATGGCGAGGATTTTCTCCACCCCGACCGATTGATGCAACTGCTGCTCAAGTTGCTGAAACAGCGTGTCACGGTCAGGAAAGCTGCCGAGGCGCTGGATAAAATCATCGATCATCACACGCAACCGATATCGTTCCGGGAAGAATTGTCTTTCGAGCAGACCGATAAAACGACGCTGCACAGGACTGATCCCCAGCCCGAGCAGCATGGCGAAAAGCAGGATCGGAGTACGGCTGGTGATCCCAAGGTTGCGGATGAGCAGCTCACCAAGCAGATAGGCGACCAGGAAAAAAATGGCGAGCAGGGCGGAGGTGGTCAGCAGGTAACGCGTGCCGCGTCGCAGTTTCCCCTCGACTTCGAGTAGACGATACTTCCCGAAGGCGTAAGCGAGGGATACGGGCGTCAGTAACAGGGCGAGGAAAGTACCGTTGATCATCGCCAGTTGAGTCGCAACCGTCCTTGCAGTGAACCAGCCTGTGAAAAATGCGCCGATGAAAAACAGCATGGTCAGCGAGATCAGTCCAATGGCCGAACCATAGAGCACCAGCCTGGTTTGCCGTCTTTCCAGTACACTTTCGGCTCGCAGATAATGCCGTGCAAGCAAGCCGAACCCCACCGCAAATTGGGCAGTCGTCAGGATGGCGATGGAACTGGAAAAAGCGTTCGTCAACCCCGTTCGGTCTGTGATCCCGAGGATCAGCAAGGCCAACTGGGGGAGGAAAACAATCAGGTAACCCCAGTTTCGAGTCCTGATCAGGAAGGTCGACCGGCGTGGGAAGAGCAGCTGCAGGGTCAGCCAGAGCCCTCCGACAAACGGCCAGAATACTCTCAGCACCTGCTCGATTTCATTTCGGAATGGAATCTGGAAAGCGGCAAACTGTGCATTCAACACGCTGATCATCGTCAGCATGAATGCCGCTACAGTAAAAGAGAACAGCGCGAGAGTGCGCACCCCGGCGGAGTCGGAACGTCTGTGAAAGGCGAACAATCCAATCCCGATGAAGGAGAGGATGATGAGCAACCGCAAGACCTGCAGGATGAAGAAGGGTAGCGCCCGAGAGAAGGCGACGGGTTTGTAGAGAAGCTCAGCGACTCGTTCGCTTCCGGCACGCTGGAACCGAAGCAGGTGTCGTTCGCCTGGTGTGTGGATGCCGAAGAGGAGGGTGCGGATCTCTTCCACACCTGTCAGGGTGTCACCGATCGCGATGAGGGTATCCCCCCGAGCGGGGACAAAGGGCCCGGCGAAATCGCTGGAATCCACCTCTGTTGTCACCCAGGCTCGCTCATCGACAAGCTCGAAATCGGTGTCGATACGGCCACTGCCACTCCAACGAACCAGCTTGCTTCCCTCCCAGGAGAAGAAAACAAGCACATAGGTCAGAAGCAGCAGCCCGAACGTGTTGATTACCGCTTTAATCGCCTGCGTCTGCAAGCACCCCTCCGGATTTCCAGTCACCCGGAAAATACGCTCCCGACTCCTTTCACTCCACCTTCACGTAATGGTTTCCCCACGTCAACGGGGCCGGAGCCACAGACCTGCAGTATCGCAGCAAACGGGTGACATCGTGCGATCTTGCCGCTGCCTCACCTCCCGAGCCCGGTGAGGGAAGCCCTCTGGATTGTGCTGCTTGTGGAACCCACGTTTCCCTGCAGTGGAAGTGAAGTTAAAGAGTCTCAACCTGGACCCTGAAGTATGATGGATAGCAGCGATCCCATTGCCCGTTTTGATCGGGTGAGCAAAGTATACCACGGCGGCGGTGGGGATGTTACCGCGGTGGATCAGCTGACCCTCTCGATCCCACGGGGTGTCACCGTTTTTTCCGGCCCCTCCGGGTGCGGCAAATCGACCCTGATCAACCTGCTGGGCGCGTTGGATGAGCCCACCTCAGGCACGATCGAACTGGGAGGGCATCGGCTGGATCAACTCGACGAAGCCGGGATCGACCGTTACAGACGCGAGACCATCGGTATCGTTTTCCAGTTTTTCCATCTCATGCCCACGCTCACCGTGCAGGAGAATGTCGCCTTGCCCGCCGAGCTCGCGGGTACGCCTGTGCGTCAGGCGATGGAACGTGCCGGTGATCTGCTGGCGAAAGTCCAGATGAGCCACCGCACTACTCATCGACCCCATGAGCTTTCCGGGGGTGAGATTCAGCGAACAGCGATCGCGCGAGCCCTGATCAATCACCCCCTGGTTGTGCTCGCGGATGAACCGACTGGCAACCTGGACAGCTTGGCTTCCCAGCGTGTGATGGAGCTATTCACAAAAGTCACTGCCGAGGAAGGGGCATCGGCGATTGTGGCGACACATGATCCGGATGTGGTTCGTCTCGCGGACCGAGTGCTGAAGTTTCGGGACGGCAGGTTGGAGCCCTGATGATGCGGCCGTTGTTGCGTTTTATCGTGCGTGGTTGGCTGGCGCGTCTCGGCCGGACCCTGCTTGCGATTGGCGGGGTCGCGCTGGGGGTTGCAGTGCTGCTGGCGGTCCGCACGGCCAACCATTCAGCGATTGAAGCTTTTGGCCGAACTCTGGAGATGGTCGCAGGCAAGGCGGATATTGAAATCTTCGCGGAGGGCGACGGTCGGTTCGATGGTGGGCTGCTGCCGAGGTTCCGCCGTATGCAGGGCGTGCAAAGCGCTGCACCGGTATACTCGCTTCCGGGTCTGGCGGGTGAGCAGGAACGCGGGGTGAGGCTTCTCGGTGTCGACATGGCACGTGACAGCGAAATGCGTCCCTGGTATAGCGCGGACCTGATGGACCCGACCGATGATCTGGCACCCTTCACCCATCCCCGCGCGGCCATGATGACCGAGGCCCTCGCCGCGGAGCTTGGCCTGGCACGAGGCGACCGTTTTCCCTTCCGTCACACAAATCGTATCGACACACTCACCCTGATCGGGCTACTCAAGGGTGAAGAGATATCCCTGGCACAGACACGGGATCTGCTGGTGATGGACCTCCCACGGGCCTGGGAGCTTGAGGACGATCAGCTTCTGCTGAACCGTATCGACATCCTCCTGCGGCCCGGGTACGAGGCGGAGGATGCCATCGACGCTGTCCGCACATTGCTGCCGGAGGGATTACGTGCCGAGGTGGCGGGGTGGCGCAGGCCGCAAGCGAAAAAGATGCTCGCCTCATTCCATCTCAACCTGACCGCGCTGGCCTTTGTCGCGCTCATGGTTTCCGGGTTCCTCGTCTTCCAGACAGTCAGCACAACCGCCCTTGAACGCCGGAGAAATGCCGGAGTATTACGTTCGATCGGAGCGGGGAAAAGATTCATCCGTCAGATGTTCCTGCTCGAGGGGATTGGGCTGGGTTTTCTGGGCTCCCTGGTGGGCATCCCGCTGGGATTGCTGCTTGCCCGTTCGGCGGTGAAGGCGGTAAGCCGGACGGTTCAATCTGTCTACCTGCTCGAGACAACCAGTGAACTTTTTGTCACCTGGGACACCCTGATCACCAGCGCACTGCTTGGTTTCGCGGTTTCCATGCTCTCGGTGTGGCCACTGGCGCTCGAAGCCTCACGTGTCCCGCCGAGAGAAAGCCTTTCACGGCAGGTGCTTGAGGATCGTTTGCGTCCCCGGTTGCTTGCCGCTGCGGGAGGTGGCTTTCTCCTGCTGGCGACTGTGATCACGCAGTGGCCGCTCGCTGCCTACCCGGTGCAGTCAGGCTATTTCGCTTCAGCATGTTACATCCTCGGGACCGCTCTTGCGACACCCTGGCTGCTCGGGGTGATCCATTCCCTGTTTCTCTGGTTGGGCGGGTCAAAACGAAGTGCGGCGGTGAGGTTGGGGATGGGCGTTCTCATCCGATCGAGGCACCGTGTCACCCCGGCGATTGCGGCACTCGCGACTGCGGTGGCAATGTGGCTGTCAGTCGATATGATGGTGCGCTCTTTCCGTGGGACGGTCGACACCTGGGTACGCGGGACGATCACGGCGGATCTTGTTGTCACCAGCGAGGGTGGGATGGCGCTGAGAAAAGAGGAACTGCTGCCCCTCGCTCTTTTCTCACGCTTGCAGACTGCGCCCGGAATTGCGGATGTCGACCACTTTCGCTCGGAACGTGTCCCGATCGATGGCTTGCCGACTGCGGTGGCGATGGTGGACATGGCCAGTGTCGATCGGCAGGACCGTCTCCACTACAAAGCAAAGCTGCGGGGTGAACCGCCAACACGGCCCATCGTCCGAGGGGAGCAGGCCTGCCTGATAACCGAGCCGCTCGCATTCCGTGCAAACCTGCAACCGGGCGACACGATCCGTTTCCCCACCCCCTCTGGGGAAGCCGCCTTGCAGATCACCGGCGTTTTTTACGACTACACCAGCGATGCCGGGATGGTGCTGGTGGACCGACGATGGTTTGTGGAACGGTGGAAAGATGATCGGATCGAGTCGATCGCGGTTTATCTGCCGGAAGGGGCGACACTTGCCGAGGGCCGGGCGGCAGTCGTGGCGGCGTTGCCGGAGGATGCCGAGGTCGAAATCTTCACCAACAATGAGCTGCGTGAGACTGTCCTCAAGGTGTTCGACAACACCTTCGCCATTACCTATGCACTGGAGATGGTCGCGATCATGGTCGCATTGCTGGCCGTGGGCGGAGGAATGGCGTCGCTTGTCGCAGAGCGGCAGCGTGAGCTGGCGATCTTGCGTGCGGTCGGCGCCAGCAGGCGGCAACTGATGAAACGTATCCTGTTTGAATCCGGGTTGATTGGTGGCGTCGGCTGGGGATTCGGCGCGGCGCTGGGCGTGGTGCTCAGTTATGTGCTGACTTTCGTGGTGAACCGTTACAGCTTCGGCTGGACCCTTGCGCTTGAGTACCCCTTCGGGCAGATCGCATTCTCCGGAGTGCTGATGATTACGGCGGCACTTGCAGCAGGCGCGATTCCCGCGCTGCACGCTGCCCGCATTCAGGTCGCGCAGGGCGTGAGGGTGGACAGTGAATAGGGAGATTGGATGAAGCGGCATCGACAACGACTTCCTTCTTCGGGTCGTCTGACAGGAGTCTCCTTCACTGCACTCCTCCTTGTCGGATCGCTCGTGGCACGTGAATTCAAACTGCCCGAACCGGGGTATCCCTGGGCTTTTCCCCGTGATCACGCCAACCATGCCGAGTATGGTGTGGAGTGGTGGTATTTCACCGGACACCTTCTGCCCACCGGTGCGGACCCGGATGATGACGCCTGGATTCACCTTGAGCTGACCTTCTTCCGCACCTCCCTCAAGGGAACCAATTCAGGCGAATTGTACTTCAGTCATTTTGCGATCTCCGGACCATCACAACCTTTCCGCTACAGTGAAGCGATTGCTCGTGGTACGCTCGGTGAGGCGGGTGCCGAGGAGGATGTCCTCCATGTCTGGATCGACACCTGGCAGGTGTCGCTGATCGACAGCGTGTTTGTCCTGCTGGCGAATGATCCCGAGGTCGGTGGGATACGGCTAATCGCAACCGCTCAATGTGAACCGGTGTTGCATGGGGAGCGGGGGTTCAGTCCGAAGGGCGAGGGCAACAGCGAAGCATCCAACTATTATTCTATCCCGAGGATGAGTGTGACAGGCCTTTACCTGCCTCCCGAGGGAGCGGAAAACCGATCGGCGGTCCCGGTCCAGGGAAGGCTCTGGATGGATCATGAATTCGGCAACCAGCAACTCGGCACCGGTCTGGTCGGCTGGGACTGGTGGGGCCTTGAATTGCCCGGAGGAGATGCATTGATGTTCTACCTGATCCGTGACAGGGAGGGCAACCCCATACCGCAAAGCGAGGGGACCTGGATGCCGAAAGATGGACCAGCGTCGCGTGTTTCACTGGACGATGTGACCATCACTCCCCTCGAAACCTGGACCAGCCCCCACAGCGGGGCAACTTATCCGCATGGTTGGCATATGGTGATCCCTACACTCAATCTCGATCTGACGATTGAACCGGTGATGCAAGACCAGGAATTGCGCACGGATCGTTCGACACGAGTCACCTATTACGAGGGCGCTGTCAGGGTGACAAGGGTTGGCTACACGGGGAGCAGCCATGGGTTTGTTGAACTGGTCGGCTATGACCAGTGAGGCTTGCGACTTGACCGCCACGAAGCAGACGTTCTGAATCGAGCCTTGTTGTATTGAAAACAAATGTGCTCGATCGGTTCATCGAGGAGCTGCCGACAACTCCCCCGGAACACTTTTTTCATTGTCTCGGCACAATTGCTTTCAATAAAACAAGGGCTTACCACAAGGTGTTTTCTGTTTGATTGTCAGTACACCCCTGGAGACCTGCGGCCTCCAGGCGATCTTGACAACCTGATTCGCGAGAGATAGCCGCACTAATTCTTGTGCGGAGCCAGTATTCCCAAGAGAGGCCTGTATCGGAATTCCTTTTGCTGCGGGGGTGGAGTTTGGAACCCCAAAAATATCGTGGATCGAAGAGGTGTTGCGGGCAAACGCGAAAATATGATTGTACTTTGCTGCGGGGATGTCGCATTCCACCGGGATCGAAGATGTTGGTGTGAAGAGGGATCATTCGCTATGAGAAGACCGGTACTCCAGGGCTGGGGGGTGCGATGGTGTATGATTCTGGCTTTTCTGGTCGGCTTGCCGGGGGCGGTTGTCTCAGGCGAGATCGTTGGGAAAGTAGATCTGATGCGTACCTCCTCCCCGCAAACCCAGTCAATCAGCCCGTATGCCCGCCCTCGAAGCATGGAACAAGCCGAGCCGGTCCCCCTTCCGGCGGAAGAGGCCATCCTCGCGGTAGTCTATCTCGAAAGCCACCCGAACTTGAAACCCGGCCCGCCGCCCGCTGTGAATCCGAAGATGAACCAGATCGAAATGACCATTGTCCCGCATATCCTTCCCGTACAGGTTGGAACCACGGTGGATTTCCCCAATTCAGACGATATCTATCACAATCTGTTCAGCCTCTCGCCCGCGCGTAAATTCGACCTGGGACGTTATGGCAAGGGTGATTCAAAAAGTGAGAAATTCACTCGGGTAGGTGAAGTACGGGTCTACTGTGACATCCACCCCCACATGAACGCCGTCATTCTTGTACTGCCAAATGCCTATTATGCCGAGGTTTATCGGGATGGTTCGTTCAGGATTGAAGGGATACCCGCGGGAATTTACCGTCTCCACGCCTGGCATGAGACCTTCAACGAACAGATCAAAACGGTAACAGTCCCTGGAGAAGGTACGGTGTCTGTCAATTTTATCCTGGGTGGACCATGAAGCATGAGGGTGGGTGATGAGCTTCCGAGGAAAGCTGTTTCTCCTCTTTGCGGTTGTCGCAGTTGCGATGGTCGTCGGCTCGATTGTGGCAGTCAACAACAGATTCACCGCCTACACCCGGGCGCAATTGCGTGATGAACTTACGGTCACGCCCTCCCTTTTTGATAGTTTCCAGCGTTCCCAGATGGACAATCTGATCAGCCGTGCAGTAAACATCTCCACCGATCCCAGCCTGCGCGGCGCCCTCTCCACCGGTGATCGTGCAACCATCATCGCCGCAGCCGAACAGACTTATCACCTTTTTAACACGGACCTCTTCTGGGTACTCGACCTTGCAGGAAAGGTGCAGTATCGTGTCGACTCACCTCAGCAGTGGGGCGAGGATCTCTCTTCGATTCCAATCATCCAGGATGTGCAGAATGGGTACGACACCGGTGACATCTGGTTCATAAATGGATCCCTCTACCAGATCAGCGGAGTGCCAATCCGCAGCGGCAGGCAGATACTGGGCATCCTGCTCATCGGTTCAAATTTCGAGCAGGGGCTTGACAGCGATTTTACACGGCTGACCGGCTACAACCTGGCCTTTGTCCGGGATGACTCGCTGGTCACCGCCTCGGGTGCGGTCGATCTCGACCGATGGACTCTTGCCTCGGCTGCCAGTAAAGAGGTGTTCGATGAATCAGGTCAGCGAGTCTATCCGCCGTCGATTCCCAGGATCACCCGTGATTCAACCCTCGAACCCCTTGTCGCGCCATTTGTCGAGTTCAGCTTGCGTGGGCAGCAGTTTGCCGGGGCATTGTTCGAGTTACAGGATGCAAGCCAGCAGGTGCTCGCCACGGGTATGGTCTATCAGTCCCTTGCGCCCCTGACATCCCTGCTGGCACGCATCCAGAACGTTCTACTCGCGGTCGGCGGGGTTGCCACCCTGCTCGCCTTGCTCCTCACCTATTTTGTGGCGCGTGGGCTTACTTCGCCGATCAACCGGCTTGTCGACTCCTCACGCCGTCTCGGTGCGGGCGACCTGGAGACGGCGATAACGGTGGATTCTCAGGACGAAATCGGCACCCTTGCCTCAGCACTGGATGCGATGCGGATATCATTGAAGAAGGCCCGCGAGGAGCTGATCCGAAGCGAGCGGCTCTCCACCATCGGACGGATGGCATCCACCATTACGCACGATTTTCGTCAGCCGATCACAACGATTTACGGCTTCATGCAGCTCGCATCACTCCCCACAACCAGCCAGGAAAAACGGGAAGAGTTCTCCCAACGTGTGCTCCGTCAGATTGAGCGTATGCAGAGTATGATCACCGAACTGCTCGACTTCGCCAAGGGTGAAGTCGTGCTCAACCGCAGCCAGGTCGACCTGTCGGTGTTCCTCAGGGAGATTGTGAGCAACTTCGAACAGGATTACCGCGCCAGAGAAATCCGGATACGCTGTACCTGCAACTGGGATGGAGAGTTGTTGATTGATCGTGGACGCATTGAACGGGTGATCGAAAATATCGTTCGCAACGCTTACCAGGCGATTGAGACAACCACAGGCTCCGGGCTTGTTCAGATTGCGGTCGATCCCATCGGAGACGGCCAGGCTGTGAGACTGCGGATCATTGACAATGGTCCCGGCATTCCAGCAGAACTGCGTGAACACCTCTTCGTCCCGTTTTTCACTCATGGCAAGCATGGGGGGACAGGGCTTGGACTCTCTGTTGCGGCCCGAGTGGTGGAGGAGCATGGGGGGGAAATCCGTGTTGAAAGCCGGCTGGGAGAGGGGACGACCTTCGAGATACGTCTTCCGGCGATGATTCCAAGCGAGGTGGAAGCATGAGAATCCTGATACTTGGCGTCCTCATCCTCCTGAATGGCCTGATCCACGGTGTCCAGGCGAAATCCTACTCCCTCGGCAGTACGGGTTTCGATTTCAGCGGTGACTTTGCCTTTACACTGAAAGCGCTGGACCGTCGCACAACCATCAACATCAACAACCGTGGTGACGATCCCTTCAACACGTACCGTATCCGTTCGTTCATCAACAAGCAATGGAGCGAGGATATTGGGGCTGCGATTGAGTTTCTCTGGGATAGCGGCGCGGATCCGCGCATCCAGGGCGCCTATTTCACCTTCGACAACATTCTGCTGCCGAACCTGAGCGCAAAACTTGGCCTGATTCCCTCACCTTTCGGCAACTTCGGTTGGCGATCCACCTATTTCAACCAGAATCCCCTCATCGGTGTCCCGATGCTCTGGCACTATCACACCCCCCTGCCGAAGGATGGATCGGCGACCAATGAATCACTTGCGCCGGAGAACCGACCCACTCACCTGCGGTCGGGAATCACCCCTGCCTATGACGCCTGCTGGGATACGGGCCTGTGGTTGCAGTACAGTGCCGGGATTTTCGAAGCTTCCCTCGCGGCGACCGAAGCGACTCTCGCGAGCGCGAGGGCAGCAGAGAACGATGGTATCCAGCAGATTGTCACCCTCGGGCTGCATCCTCGTCCCGGCTTGCGTTTCGGCGCCTCATTCGCTTACGGTCCCTGGCTTTTCGGCACTCCACAGCCGAGCGACGCAAGCTCAGAATCCTCGACCGCAGCGCCGCCAGACAGGCAGGTTGACAACATCGAAGAGTACGCTCAAACAGCATTCGGCGGCTATTTCGAGTATTCCCTGGGGCATGTCCAGCTATTCGCCGAAGGGTTGTCGATGACACTTGATACCCCCTACATCTACGAAGGGGAGATCGGCCTGATGACAGGGTATGGCGAACTTCGCTGGAACTTTACGCCCGGATGGTACGCAGCCGGGAGGTATGGGGTGCTCGTCTACTCGGAAATCGCCCAATTTAATGATGGCACCGGCCCGTCATCGCCCTGGGGGTTCGACCTGCACCGGATCGAGGCTGCGATCGGCTATCGTGTCCTGCGAGAAGGGTACATTCGGCTGGATTACCAACGCTCCATGTTCTTCGATGACACAGTGACACCTGTGCAGATTCTCGCGCTCCAGTGGTTCTTCGCATTCTGATGGATGCTGCGCTCGAAGGTGACGCAGGCTGGTGACGGTCCGCAGGATCAGAGAAATCGCCAGGCGAGGAAGAGGCGTGTACGCAACCGAGTTTCACGCGGGCTGCGGCTTCGCAGGTCGACACTCGTATCAAATCGGTCCCGAGCGTTGTTCAGCGTCCGCCACTCCCCCTCGAAATCGAATCCGCCGTACAGGTCGGACCAGACTCGCTGCTCCAGTCTGAAAAAGAGTGAGATACCGAAAATGCCCCCAACCTGCACACGCAACCGACTCTGTAAAGGCCAGACACCCTCGATCGGTTCGGTATGGATGATTCCGTAAAAACCCTCGGTTATCAGATCTTCCTGGATCAAATAGAGTCCCCCCACATCGGAGAAGCGTTCTTCACGGTTCCAGTCGATCAATGGCCATTGCAGGCGGACACGGTAATACCCGATTTCCAGTTCGGTTGTCTCGATGGCGTCGGCGGGGGTACCGATGATGCCGATGTCGAAACGCCTTGTCCAGGTCTCCCAGACACGAATGTACCGTCCCGGATCCTCCAGCAGATCCTCGAATGCGGCACGTTCATCGAGGAATTTCGCCTGGTAGCGGTCAACATCGTAACGCAGGCTGAGAAACCCACCCAGCACTCCCCAAAGAGAGTAGCCACTGTTGCTGTACTCACCCGATTCCTGCGGGAAAACGCCCTGCTCCGGCTGGAATCTCGCCTCCGAGCCGTTATCATGCCAGGCGATCTCCGGAATGTCGATCACATCCCATGTTTCACCGAACCGTTGAAAAGGGTGACGCAGGCTGAATGAACCATACAGCGCACCACGGGAATAGCCGTCCAGGCTGTAGGGCTCAAACCCTTTGGGCGACCAGATTCTGCCAGTCACCCCTGCACGAACCACCATCTGACCTGTGGTGTATGGCTGGTGATCCGGCGGCGAATCCTGCCCCTCCACAAGCAGTGGCTGACAAACCAGGATGGATGGGAGCAGCAGGGAGGCAAGTCGTGGCAGAAATCGGGACATGCGAATCAGTAGATTCCTGTTCATGGCGTTCAACGATCACGCAATGTACAGGATGCCTTCTGGGGATGCCCGCTATCCATGCGACTCCCGGGGGGCAAGGGGAGACAGGCAGCTTGAAAAGAACTTATGGCAGCTTGGAGCTGTGGTGAATTGCTTTTCTGATGCCGCGTCGGGTCTTGGGGAAAGTAAGTGGATTCCCCGTTCCACCCTGATCCCACCAGCCTCTCGGCGAACTTGACCGCCTACTTCGCGCATAAATCCTCAGGTGGAGCCTTTCGTATACTGTTCCTGAAATCGTAGCACGAGTTGTGGTTTAGCATAGGATTCCATGAACTTCATTCCCCCATGAACTACTCCAAACCGATCCTGGAGGGCACGCTTCTCCGCCGTTACAAACGCTTTCTCGCTGACGTCGTGATCGACGGCGAGCAGATGACCGTTCACTGTCCGAACTCCGGCTCGATGGCGGGGCTGCTGACTGAAGGAAACCATGTCCGTATCTCGGGACCACACTCACCGAGCCGTAAGTACCTTTTCACTCTCGAGCAGATCGAAGCGAGTCGGCCGGATGGTCATGCCGTCTGGGCTGGTGTCAACACCGCCCTGCCGAACCTGATCACTTCTGAAGCGATCGAGAATGGCATGATTCCGGAACTTGCGGGATATTCCACTCTTCGCAGCGAAGTAAAACTGGGGGAAAACTCGAGGATCGACCTTCTGCTTGAGCACAAGGATCGTCCGCGCTGCTGGGTGGAGGTGAAGAACGTGACACTGGTTCAGGCCGACCCCGCGGACCGTGAATCCCTCAATGTGGGCGACATCGCCACTTTCCCCGATGCGGTCACCAGCCGTGGCGCCAGACATCTGGCTGAGTTAATGGAGTGTGTCCGGCGTGGCGAACGCGCGGTCATGCTCTACACTGTCCAGAGGGGTGATGCCAGCCGTTTCGCGATTGCCTCCGGATTTGATCCGCACTACGCATCCCAGTTTGCGTCCGCACTTGATGTTGGGGTCGAGGCAGTCGCCCTGCTTGCAGAGGTTCGCCCTGAAGGGGTGACCTTGACCGCGCGGAAACTACCGCTTATCTGAATGCCGAATGGGCTGCCCATGGGTCAGTCTCTTGCCTGACCAACTACACATTCAGATGTTTCAATGATTGCACTTCATAGTCGAGTATTGATGTAGATCAGGACTCATTCTCTCCTCAGATATCAGAAATCGGGAATAACCACCTGGCGTTACATCGTGAAAAATGGGTACAAGATAAGAAGAAGGAGGAACTCGGCAGTGCGGTCAGCTCGGCTGTCCGCCAGACCGGGCAAGGCGAGAACCAATTCAGATTTTTGATATTTCATGATTATATATTCCAACATGTTAAGTAATGACTTTCCGAAAGAGCCTGAGAGGTGACAGGTCGGGTGGAGCTTGCAGTATGTGAAAAAGTGTGCGTATCTTCTTCTTGGTTCTACAGGATTCAGGAAAGCAGCTTGCCTTGAGGTGACGATTCACAGCGCTGGGGATCGCTGTTTTGTCGGTGCGGGCAAATGTGGCGAGTTTTTGCCGAAGCTGTCGACTCCAACCCCGAACCGGGTCCAATCCGCGAGAGAAACCCGGAAGAGTGCCCGAGCGGCAAACTTCTACTGGATACCCGGGATGAACCTCTGTATCTTCGCCGGTTGTTTAAAACCGGAAACAGCATCTACGGAGTAACAACCATACCATGAGCCTGCAGTTTACAGGGGAACGCATCCGGGAAGTCTCGCTCGAACAGGAGATGCGGAACTCCTACCTCGATTATTCCATGTCGGTCATTGTATCGCGTGCCCTGCCGGATGTGCGGGACGGCTTGAAGCCGGTCCACCGCCGCATCCTGTACGGTATGCGTGAACTGGGTGTCGGCGCACGGCAATCGTACAAGAAATCAGCACGTATCGTCGGTGATGTCATGGGTAAGTATCACCCGCACGGCGACTCGGCGATTTACGATACCCTTGTCCGAATGGCGCAGGATTTCTCTTTGCGTTATCGCCTGGTGGATGGCCAGGGGAACTTCGGCTCGGTGGACGGCGACGGTGCCGCGGCCATGCGTTACACCGAAGCACGGTTGACCAAGATCGCCGAAGAGATGCTCGAGGATATCGACAAAGAAACCGTCGATTACGTTCCGAATTACGATGATTCGTTGAAGGAGCCGGTGGTTCTGCCAGCCAAGCTGCCGAACCTGCTGGTGAACGGTGTCGGGGGTATCGCCGTCGGTATGGCGACCAATATCCCGCCGCACAATCTGACCGAAGTGGTCAACGCGCTCTCCTATGTGATCGACAATCCCGACTGCGAAGTCGATGACCTGATCCGTTTCATCTCCGCGCCGGACTTCCCGACCGGTGGCATCATCTACGGCATTTCCGGCGTCCATGAAGGGTACCGTACAGGCCGTGGAAGAGTTGTGATTCGTGCTCGCGCTCATGTGGAAGAGGGCAAGGGTGACCAGCAGTCGATAGTTGTTACCGAGATCCCTTACCAGGTCAACAAGACAGCGTTGATTCTGCGTATTGCGGAACTGGTCAACGATAAAAAGATCGAGGGGATTCGCGACATCCGGGATGAGTCGGACCGTGACGGCACCCGAGTGGTGATCGAGCTGAAACGGGACGCCATCGCGGATATCATCCTCAACCAGCTCTTTAAGCACACGCAAATGCAAACCACCTTCGGCATCAACATGATCGCCCTCGACAGGGGCGTGCCGAAGCTGATGAACCTGCGTGACCTCCTGGTCAAATTCCTCGAACACCGCGAAGAAGTGGTCCTGCGCCGTACTCAGTATGACCTGCGGAAGGCGAAGGAGCGCGAACACATCCTCGAGGGCCTGAAAATCGCGGTGGACAACATCGACCGTGTGATCGAGATCATTCGTGGGTCCAGCGGGGTAGAGACTGCGCGTGATGCGTTGCAGGCTGAGTTCAAGTTGTCCGAGATACAGGCCCAGGCGATCCTCGACATGCGTCTGGCCAAACTCACCGGGCTCGAGGTTCAGAAACTGGTTGAGGAACTCAAGGCAGTCCGTGAATTGATCTCGGAACTTGAGTTTTTGCTGGCGAACCGTGACGCACGGCTTTCATTGATCAAGGAAGAGTTGATCGAGCTGCGCGAAGAATTTGGCGATGAACGCAGGACCGAGGTGGTGAAGCATTATGAAGAGTTCACCATCGAGGATATGATCGCCGAAGAGGATATGGTGGTCACCATCAGCCACACCGGCTACATCAAACGTCAGCCGGTTTCCTCCTATCGCCGCCAGGCGCGAGGCGGACGTGGGCGAACAGGCGCGAAGACGAAGGAAGAGGATTTTATCGAGCACCTCTTTGTTGCCTCGACACACGACTACCTGCTGATCTTCACCGACAAAGGGCGGTTGCACTGGCTGAAGGTATATGATATTCCGCAACTTGGCCGTGCATCCCGAGGCAAAGCGCTGATCAACATCCTCGAACTGGGGAGTGATCAGATACGCGCCTTTGTCAGCGTGAAGGAGTTTGCCGAGGACAAGTACCTGATCCTCGCGACACGTTCCGGTACGGTGAAGAAGACATCCCTGGATGCTTACAAGAACGTGCGAAAGGGCGGGATCAACGCGATCAACATCAATGAAGGTGACGAGCTGATCGCGGCGTCCATCACGGATGGCGATTGCGAGGTGATCCTCGGAACCAGTGGCGGGAAAGCCGTCCGGTTCCGTGAAACCGATGTCCGTCCGATGGGCCGTACCGCTGCCGGTGTCCGGGGGGTGAGCCTGCCGAAGGGACAGCATGTGGTCGGCATGGTGGTGGTCCGTGTCAGCGGCAGCCTGCTGGTCGTTTCGGACAAGGGCTACGGCAAGCGCAGTGACATCGCCGATTACCGTCTCACCAAGCGTGGTGCGGGCGGGGTGATTACCATTCGCACTTCCGAAAAAGTCGGCAACATGATCGCTATCATGGAAGTGGTGGATGATGACGACCTGATGATCATCACCCAGAAGGGTGTGATGATCCGTCTCCCGCTTAAGGATGTGCGTGTAATCGGGCGGGCGACCCAGGGTGTCCGGCTGATTCGCCTCGATAATGGCGACACGATCGGGTCTGTGGCGCGAGTTGCACGCCAGGAAGAGGTGGAAGGCGAAGGTGAGGTTGAGGATCCGGATGCGCCCTTCATGGAAGAGGACGATGACGAGGGCGCTACGGCTGAGGATAGCGGCACGGATGGTGAAGAATAGTCCCTGCGGACCGATTCAGCAGGAAAGGGGAAGAAAATGGTCGTTTCACCGAACGGGAACAAGATTTCGGACGCCACCGTACGGCGATTGAGCAAGTACTACCGCTCGCTTAAATACGCCTACGATCGGGGGATGCGTACGATCTCGAGCCAGGAGCTGGCGGACATGAACAGCTTGACCGCCGCCCAGGTGCGCAAGGACCTCTCCTTTTTCGGAGCGTTCGGAAGACGTGGGCTCGGGTACTATGTGGCCGACCTGCAGAGAAATATCGCACGTATCCTCGGCATCAACAAAACCTGGAATGTGGCCCTCGTTGGCGCGGGTAACATCGGTCGAGCCCTCATCGACTACGACCAGTTCCGTCAGCAGGGCTTCCTGATGAAGGTCGTGCTGGACAATGACCCGGAAAAGATCGGCAAGGTTTACCACGGGATCGAAGTCTGCGACTTTGCGAAGGTTGAAGACGAGATCAAGAAGCATAAGATCAAGATCGCGATCATCGCAGTCCCGGCTCAATTCGCACAGGGAGTGGTGGATCGCCTGGTCGAATGCAAGGTCAGGGCGTTCCTGAACTTCGCGCCGATCACTGTACAGGTGCCTGAAGGCATTTTCGTCCGGAACGAAAACATGGCGATCGAACTGGAAGCGCTTAGTTTCGCCCTGACCAATCGCCGTGAACCGAGACGGACACTCGGCGAGTAGCTGTCCTCGAAATTCCTTCCTGTCACCGGGGCGCGAAAGCGTGCGGGGCAACCTGTGGTTGTATGGTTGCGGCAGGTCATCGACCTGCCGCAACATGGGATGCGCCACGAGCCGCCCCGCGTGCGAAGGTGACGTAACTCTGAGCGTTCGACCCTCCCGCATCTGGCCAACCCTTTGCCACGCTGAGTAACTGCCACCAAATCTGCCCTGAAATCCCTTCGCTCCAAAAATGAGCACCACGAAGCTGATTTTCGCGATGGGGAGCGGGGGCAGGCTGCGGTCGTTGCCCGGGAAGGGTTCCGCTCCGTACTATTCCCTGTCTTGCAAACCATTAAACGCGAAGCTGGTCACCTGGCAACCGTGCCCAGCAAAGGGTGTGAAGAGGGGAGTGTATCATGATTCCGATGAGTTTGATCGTGATGATGGCGTCCGGCGGGGATTCCGCACAACAGGGTGGTGGCGGCGGGTTCCTTGGTTTTCTGCCCTTCCTGCTGATTTTCGCCGTGCTCTATTTCCTGATGATTCGCCCCCAGGCGAAACGTCAGCGTGAGCAGCAGAACATGCTCAAGGAGCTGAAGCAGGGTGATGAGATCGTCACCATTGGCGGGATTCATGGGAGCATCGCCGGCATCCGTGAACAGGACAATTCCCTGATTGTGAAGATAGCGGACAACACGAAGGTCATCATCGACCGAACTGCGGTTGGTCGCAGGGTCTCGAACTGACCTGAGCAGTGAGGTATTCGGGGTGAGTGATTTGTCGATACGCATCTATGGTGACCCGGTTCTGCGTGAACCTGCAGAGGATGTAACCGAATTCGACAGCGCGCTGGAGTCGCTTGCGGCGAGGATGGTCCAGACGATGATCGAAGCGGACGGGATCGGCCTGGCGGCCCCACAAGTGGGCATCTCAAAGCGTTTCCTGGTCATCGGCCTGCCCACCGGTGAGGATAGCCGCACGAGAAAAGTGATCGCCATGGCCAATCCGGAGATCATCTCGGAAGGGGATGAGCTGGAGATCATGGAGGAGGGGTGTCTCTCGATTCCGGGCATCACGGAAGAGGTGGAGCGACCGGCGGAGATCACCGTGCGCTTCCAGAACCTGAAGGGCGAATGGGTCGAAGTAGTTGCTCGAGATCTGCTGGCACGTGTCACTCAGCATGAGATGGATCACCTTGACGGCGTGCTCTTCACGGACCGGATCAGTCCGTTGAAGAAGTCCCTGCTTCGCGGAAAACTGAAGAAACTGATGCAGGAAGGCGCCCCTGCCCGCACGAAACGAGACTGACAATGCGCATCGTTTTTTTTGGCACGGCGGGCTTTGCGGTTCCTGTCCTTGAACATATCCTTCGCTCGGATCATGAGGTGGTGGGAGTTGTTTCCGGGCAGGACCAGCCGACAGGACGTGGACGTCGTTTACTGCCAACCCTTGTCAAACAGCGAGCCCTCGACGAGGGCTTGCCTGTTCTCACGCCTGAAGGATTGCGAGACAAGGAATTTCTCGGCGATCTGGCGGAGTGGGAAGCGGAGGCGGCGGTTGTGGTCGCCTATCGGATTCTCCCCAAAGAGGTTTTCTCGCTACCCCGGAAGGGTACACTGAACGTTCACCCCAGCCTGCTGCCGAAATATCGCGGTCCGGCTCCGTTGAACTGGGCCGTGATCAACGGTGAACGTGAGACGGGTGTCAGTGTGATCAGCATTTCTGAAAAGGTGGATGCGGGCGGCCTGCTTCTGCAACGGGAGTGCGCCATCCACCCCGATGAGACCGTTGTCGAACTCGCGGAACGCGCTGCTCGTATCGGTGGCGAGTTGATCGTTGAGGCACTCGACGGTGTTGAGGCGGGCGAGTTGCGTCCCGTCGCCCAGGATGACTCACGGGCGACGACTGCACCCAAACTGACCCGTGAGCACGGCCGCATCGACTGGAGTCAGTCTGCTCGTGCGATCCACAACCGTATTCGTGGTGTGCAACCCTGGCCTGGAGCTTTCACCCTGCACAAGGGCAATCTGCTGAAATTCTTCGATTCGCATGTTGTCAATGACTGGGCAGAAGGTTCGCCTGGGGATGTGCTCCAGGTGGATGAGGAAGGGCTGGTGGTTGCGACTGGGGACGGCAGGCTTGTCATCCGTGAGATTCAGCTCGAGGGAAAGCGCCGTCTGCCCGCTGAAAGCTTTGTCCGGGGATATGATCTCGCGCCCGGCGACCGTATGGGGGGGTGATGGAGGCGGGGAAACGGGATCCGCGCAAGACGGCTGGGGAGATTCTGGCTCAATGGGCGGAAAAGGGCGGCAAGATTGATGAAATCCGTGATTCTCACCTCGGTACAATGGAGGGGTGGGACGAGCGGGACCGTGCCCTTGTCACCGAGATTGTGTACGGTGTTGTGCGGAATGTCCAGACCCTCGATGCAGAACTTGAAGAACTTGTGACAACCGGGATTGCCCGGATGCAGCACCGTCTGCTCGCGATCCTCCGTGTCGGATTGTACCAGGTTCGTTTCCTCGATCGTATTCCCGCCCACGCTGCGGTGTCCCAGGCAGTTGACCATGCACGTGAAGCATTCGACAGCAGGACAGCAGGCCTGGTCAATGCGGTGCTCCGTCGAGCCGCGACCCAGGATGGTCGCCGCCCGGTGGATGCGTTCTTTGTCGACAACTCCCCCCTGGGATTGTGGCGGCGAAAATGGGTTGAGCAGTGGGGGGAAGAGAAGACCAACGAGTTGATCCGCCATTTTGAGACGATCCCACGTGTCGGATTGCGTCGCAACCTGCTGCGGAGCGAAACGGAGGATGCCTGGTTGGCGCGTCTCCGGGGCGAGGGAGTGGAGGCCAAACCTGTAGACGGCTGCCCAGGGTATGCGTATGCCAGCGGTGTCAAACCCGCGACTCTCCCCTCATTTCAGGAAGGTGTGACGACCGTCCAGGACCCGGCAGCAGGGCTGGCGGTCCGTCTGCTTGACCCCCAACCGAGTGAGACAATCCTCGACCTCTGCGGCGCACCGGGTGGCAAAGCGGCTTTGATCTTCGAGAAGATGGGCGGGGACGGCAAGCTGGTGACAGCTGACAAAAACATGAAACGCAGCAAGCTGACTCGTGAGGGATTGGCACGACTGGGGCACGGCGGAGTGGAGGTGGTCACCGAGGATGTGCTCCACTGCCAGGGTGGGCCTTACGATCGTGTGCTGATCGATGTTCCCTGCTCGGGGACAGGGGTCGCCCATCGCCGCGCGGACCTTCTGCTCAACCATCACCCCCTCCAGGTTGAAAAGCTCGCGAGGATGCAGCGTATGCTGCTCGCCCACGCAGCGACCCTTGTCAAGCAGGGAGGCGTGCTGGTCTATTCGACATGCAGTCTCGAACCGGAGGAAAACGAGAACCAGGCTCGCACGTTTGACAGGAAATTCGGGAAGGAGTTTGTCCGGGACGATCTGCCGTCCGATCTTCCACAGGGATGGATAAGGGAGACGGGTGTGGCCGGAACATGGCCGCCGCGTGACAAAGTTGATGGCGCCTTCGCGGTGCGATGGAGACGAGTGGGATGAACCAGGGCGATACAACCATGGGCTGGGTGGGCCGTGTGCTTGTGATGCTGGGCATCTGGACGGCTGCCGGGTTGTTGGTCAATTTTGTCATACTGCCGCTCTACACCCGTCAGGGAAACGAGATCCGTGTGCCGGACGTCCGCGGGCTGAGTATCAGCGAAGCGCGTCAGCAGTATGGCAGACGTGGGTTCCGCCTGGTGGTCGATGACGAACGATTCGAGGTGGTCACACCGCCCGGAACGATTCTCGACCAGTTCCCCGCGCCGGGCGGATGGACCAAACGGGGACGCAGGATTCACCTCGCTGTCTCTGCCGGGCCGCCGACCGCTGCCGTACCGGATGTGATTGGCATCCCACGCGAGGATGCTGTCTTTAAGGTACAGGCGGCGGGTTTGCAGGTGGAATCCATCGCACATGCTTTCAGTGACAGCCTTTTTGAAGGGCTTGTGCTGCAGCAGTACCCTCATGCAGGTGGGATTGTTGACAAGCACTCGGGGGTTCGGCTCACAGTCAGCCTCGGCCGCACTCCCGCTCGCATTGTGGTGCCTCGTATTGTCGATCTTCCCGAGCAACAGGCCCGCTACCTGGTGCTGAAGGCGGGGCTGCGGATCGGGCAGGTGACTTACGACAGCTATGTCCGTAAACGGAATGGCACGGTTGTTATCCAGGAGCCTTCACCTGGAACGACCGCTGCTTTGATGGACAGTGTCAACCTTGTTGTCAATCGCCGCTAACTTATCCCATACAACAGAGTTTGCCCATGTCGGAACAACAGTCAGCGGTCCCCCTGATCGGTGGAAAGGTGCGGCTCCTTCCATCACTGCTTGCAGCGGATTTCAGTCAGCTTGGCCAGCAGGCAAATCTCGCACTTGACGCCGGGGCACACGGACTTCACGCCGATGTGATGGATGGACGGTTTGTCCCTCCGATCACCTTCGGTTCGGATGTCGTGGCCTCTGTCGTTCGCGCCACAAACGGTGCACGGATCGACGCACATCTGATGATTGTCGAACCCGAGAAGCAGATTCCACTCTTCGCTGAGGCTGGAGTGAAGGGGATAACGGTTCACGCCGAAACCTGTCCCCATCTGCATCGTGTGCTGGGGCAGATTCGCGATGCCGGCCTCGAAGCAGGAGTGGCGATCAATCCGGGAACGCCTGTGACAGAAGTCCTCCGCTACCTCCTGCCCCTGATCGATCGTGTGTTGATCATGACTGTCAACCCTGGCTATGGCGGACAGAAATTCATCCGAGAGGGGCTCGACAAGGTTCACAAGGTGTCGAGAATCCTGCAAGCCTATGGCTCGAATGCCTGGATCCAGGTGGATGGCGGCGTGAGCCCGGAGAATGCAGCCGCCCTGGCTCGTCACGGGGCAACCGAGCTGGTCGCTGGTTCTGCTGTCTTCAAAGGTGATGTTGCCGGGAATGTGGCGGCGATCCGAGTGGCTGTCGAGAAGGCACTGAAAGAGTGAGTCGGACAGCCTGTCTGGCGGGCAGGTCTCCGCTTCGCTGAAAACCTGCCGCAACCCTGAAATCCCATCGTCGGAAGGATTATCCCACCGTACGGGTTGTCAGCCTGAAAATCGTAACAGGAACGAGCTGTTCATTTGGGTCCGGGTGTTTCTGTCACCATATTATCACTTTATCGCTCATCAGAACACGCTAACCATTCAACACCGGGTCACCGGTGGGGGAGTCCGACCATGCCACCACTTTCGCTTCTTGTCGTCATCATCGTCGTCGTCTTCATTCTCGCCTCGGCGATCAAGGTAGTCCGGGAATATGACCGTCTTGTCATCTTCCGTCTGGGCCGTCTGATCGACGCCAAAGGGCCTGGTCTTGTTTTCATCATTCCGATCATTGACCAGGTGCAGCGGATCTCAACCCGGATACAGGTGTTCGATGTCATGCCGCAGGACCTGCTGACCAAGGACAATGTGAGTGTGCAGGTCAATGCGGTTGTCTACTTCCGAGTGCTGGACCCGAAACGATCCGTTGTGCAGGTCGAGAATTACTACCAGGCAACCGTGCAGATTGCTCAGACCACCCTGCGTGCAGTCGTGGGTGAGATCTCGCTCCAGACTCTGCTCGATGATCTCTCCGCTGTCAACAGCCGCTTGCAGGAGATCATTGACGAGCACACGGACGCCTGGGGGGTCAAGGTCTCCAATGTGGAGATCAAGCATGTCGATCTTCCGCAGGAGCTGAAAAGGGTTATGGCGTACGAGGCCGAAGCGGACCGTGTCCGCCGTGGAAAGATTGTCGCCGCAGAGGGCGAGTTCCAGGCCGCGCAGAAACTGACCGAAGCGGCAGCGCTGATGTCCACACAGCCAAGCGCGCTGACACTTCGTTATCTGCAGACCCTGGTGGAAGTGGCTGCAGAGAACAACTCCACGACACTTTTCCCGGTGCCGATCGATCTGTTCCAGCACTTCCTCGACTCAAAGAACAAGAAGGCTTGATCGAGCCATCTGTTGATTGAAGTATCCGTACGGTCACCGGCAGCTCTTCACCGATGTGAGGACCTGCCGGTTTTTTTCTGTGCCAGCCGCTTATCACCGACCTGTTGAATGTGCTGACTCTTGAAAGAATTGTCCCATGAATAAATGGCTCCTCCCGAGAGTTGGTGCATGAACTCAGCGGTCAAGTTCGCCAGGAGGCAAGTGTAGCGTGGTCGATCGGCGCAACTTGACAACTCCCTTCAGACGGGATTGTCAGTCGCTTCCCTGGCAATGGGTGAGCGGAAACAATGTGGCCATCCCTGAAGAGACATTTCTTTCAATAACTGCTATAACCGGAATGCGCGAGACGCCGAGAGCCCAATCGCTTCTTGCGTGTGACCCTCACCCTGCGTAGGTTCCCGCCATCCCCTTCGCGATCGGAAGGGCGAAAGAAGTTCGATCTGGCATCGAGTAACACGGTGCCATTGGTTACGTTTTTCTCTGCCACCCTCCTCGGGCCATACTTGGGAAATCAAGATGAATACGGTCATCCCGGTCAGACGTGCGTTGATGTCGGTTACGGATAAGAGCGGACTTGTCGAATTCGCCCGTCCCCTCGCTGAGATGGGTGTGGAGATTCTTTCCACCGGCGGAACAGGAAAAGCGTTGTCCGATGCCGGAGTCCCCTTTGTGGAAGTCTCGAAGGAGACTGGATTTCCGGAGATTTTCGGTGGACGTGTGAAGACCCTCCACCCACGTATCCATGGTGGCATCCTCATGCGGCGCGGGAACCCCGATGATGCTACCCAGGCGAAAGAGCAGGGAATCAAGCCAATTGACCTGGTGGTGGTCAACCTTTACCAGTTCGAGAAGACTGTGGCGAGGGAGGGAGTGACCTTCGAGCAGGCGGTGGAGGCGATAGACATTGGCGGTCCGGGCATGATCCGTGCCGCGGCAAAGAACCATGATGCGGTCGCCGTATTGACCAGCCCGGATCAGTACGAAGCGGTGCTCGCTGAGATTCGTGACCAGGGCGGATTGAGCAAATCGACCCTTCGTACCCTCGCCGCCCGGGCTTTTGAGCATACGGCGAACTATGATCGCGCCATCGCGGACTGGTTTACACACCAGACAGCCTCAGCGGAGGAGGAGGCGGAAGCATTCCCATCGACAGTACGGCTCAATCTGCTCCGCCAGCAGGCGTTGCGCTATGGCGAAAATCCGCACCAGGGTGCAGCCTTTTATCGTCTGCAAGGCGAGGAGGCGGTTGGGATCGCCGCCTGCAAACAGCTTCACGGCAAGGAGCTTTCCTTTAACAACCTGATCGACGCTGACATCGCTTTGTCCCTGCCCTGGGAATTTGAGGAACCTGCTGTCGCGATTTTAAAGCACACGACACCATCGGGCGTTGCCATAGGGTCAACCCTCGCCGAGGCGGAAGCGCGGGCACGTTTTTGCGATCCCCTGAGTGCGTTCGGCGGGATTGTCGGGATGAACCGCATCTGTGACCTTGAAACCGCTGAGCAGATCAACAAAGCGTTCACTGAAGTGATCGTCGCCCCGGGCTATACCGAGGAAGCGCTGGCCTTGCTGACGAAGAAGAAGAACTTGCGTCTGCTGCAGGCGCCGAGGGAGGCGGCTCGCTCACAGGGTTGGGATATCCGGCGGGTCGCGGGCGGCCTGCTGGTGCAGGACCGTGACAGCGGATTCCCTGAATTGGACGAGTTAAAAGTGGTCACAAAACGTCAACCCACCGAGGAGGAATGGCGTTCGCTTCGTTTCGGGTGGGTGGTCTGCAAGTATGTGAAGTCGAACGCGGTCCTCTTCGCGCACAATGGTGCGACTCTGGGGCTCGGTGCGGGGCAGATGAGCCGTGTGGATGCGGTTCATGTGGCGGCATGGAAAGCGGGCGAGGCGGGGATTGATCTGGCGGGCTCAGTGCTCGCCAGTGATGCTTTCTTCCCCTTCCCGGATGGATTGCTCGCGGCGGTGGATGCCGGGGCGTCGGCTGTCATCCAGCCCGGTGGCTCAGTGAAGGATGCTGAGGTGATCACCGCCGCGGACGATCGCGGTGTCGCGATGGTTCTGACCGGACGCCGCCATTTCAGGCATGCGTAAGGGTTTTAAGAATCGTCTCCGAGCCGACTTGCCAGCCAATTTGAAAGCGGGTATATTGCCAGAACGGATAGTCGGAAAGGATTGAGAAGACGGTATTTTCGTTTCCCGATGCTCGCTATCCGTGTTTTTTAAGAATGTGTATGTGAAAGATAGTACAAGACGCACCACCTCGGGGGGAGGCATGGCGCGGCAGGGCAGTCGTGACAGGGCAGAGTCACAGACAAACGGGCATAGTGAACGGTATTACCGTGAGCTGTGGCGGCACACCTTTGCACGGCTGCTGCTCATCTATTTCCTCCCACTGCTGCTGCTGGCGGCTTTCTTCCTCCTGCAGTACAGCCGTTTGTACGGGGAAAGCCGCAATGTTCACCTTGTGGCGATCGCCGAACACCAGGCACTGACCCTCGATCTGTTCCTCCGTGAACGGGTTGTCAATCTCTCCAATGTGATCGATGACCCTCGCTTCCCTCTCCAACCGGATATTGGACAGATGGAGTCACGTCTCGCAGTGCTGCGGCAGGCGAGCGAAGCCTTCATCGACCTGGGTTTTTTCGATTCGGAAGGCAATCTCAAGGCGTATGCCGGTCCATACCCATTCCTCCAGGCAAATAATTACGCCAACGAATCCTGGTTTATGGCAGTCCTGCAAGACCCCGCCGGTTACCTGATTTCGGATATCCACCTCGGTTTTCGCGGGAATCCACATTTCACGATTGCCATCCGACGTATGCTGGGCGGTCGGATGATTGTGCTCCGTGCGACCCTCTCCCCGGAGGAGATTCATGATTTCCTGACCACCCTTGAAGGCGCGGGAGAGGTGCACGCGAGTGTTGTGAACAGGGATGGTGAGTACCAGGTGGTGAATCGTGCCCTCGGGTTGCCGAAGGATACTTCACCCTGCCACGCCTTCGCGGACGTTCGTACCGGCAGTGCGAAGGTCGAGATCGATGGCAACAAGATCCGGTACGCCTTCGCCTGGTTGAAAACCACGCCCTGGGCACTCGTGGTGAGGGACGCAAGCGGTGTTTGGACCTCCAGCACGTTTCGCCAGTTGATGCGTCATGTCTTCATCGTGACTGTCCTCTTCCTGCTTCTCGGCTTCGGGATGATCGGGTGGCGTGCTCAGCGTACGGTCACCCATCAGCGCGAAACGGACCGTGCGCAGGCGATGCTTTCGGGGCAATTGATCCATGCTTCCAAGTTGGCTTCTGTGGGTGAACTCGCAGCGGGAATTGCACATGAAATCAATAACCCACTCGCCATCATCGCGGAGGAGGTCGGGCTCCTGAGGGACATCCTCAATCCGGAGTTCCAGCAGGATGCCTCCCCCGCCGAGATTCATCCGCACCTGGAAATCATCTACGGTGCAGTGTTTCGCTGCCGGGACATCACACGGAAGCTGCTCGGGTTTGTCCGTCAGGCACCGGTGAGACTGGAACACCACACCATCAACTCCATCATGGATGATGTCGCTGACGGCATCCTGGGGCGCGAACTCTCCCTTTCGAACATCAAGGTTGTCAAGGAGTATGACCCCAATCTGCCGAACCTGCTCACAGACCGCAATCAGCTCGAGCAGGTTGTGCTGAACCTGGTGAAGAATGCTGTGGATGCAATGGGTGACGAAGGAACCCTTTCGCTCACCTCACAGAGAAAAGGCGAGGCGATCAGCTTCTCGGTTGGGGATACAGGGTGTGGAATCCCGAAAGATGCGATCGAGAAAATATTCACTCCGTTTTACACGACCAAAGAGATCGGCAAGGGTACCGGACTTGGACTTTCAGTCAGTTATGGGATCATCCGCAGTTTCGGCGGGCAGCTCTTTGTGGACAGTACGCCCGGCAGAGGAAGTCTGTTCACTGTTGAGCTGCCCTTGACACCGCCTGCGTGACGGGGCGGGGGAGGGGAAGATGAAATCACTGGCATTGGTCAGGGATCTCATGGTGCCTCTGTGCGACTATCCGGTAGTGAACCGGGATGCGACCCTGCTGGAAGCTGTGCAGGCATTGGAGAAGAGCCGTCAGCAGCTATCAGCCGGCAAACAGCCGCACCGTGCGGTGCTGGTCCGAAATGAGCAGGGAGCGATTGTCGGAAAGCTTGGCTATTTCGCGATGCTGCGAGCGCTTCGGCCACGGCAGGCGGATCTGTTTGGCGGAAGGATGGTCGAACGGGCCGGAATAAGCGATGACATCATGCAACAGGCGATGGACAACCTGAGCCGTTTCAGTCCGGCACTGGAATCGATCTGCGAACGAGCGAAGTTTGTCCATCTGCGCGATGTCATGCTGCCCACGACTGTGCAGGTCCAGGAGGATGTGCGGCTGGCGGAAACCCTCAGCACCTTCGCCGAGCACCAGACCCTGTCCCTGCTCGTCTACCGGGGCAAACAGCCGGTGGGTGTATTGAGGCTATCCGATGTGATCGATGAAATGACTGCGCGTATCCTGAATTGCCGGAACGGGGAGCAGACGTAAGCAGCGGGGGGATGGATGCCGAAGGTGTTGCTGGTTGACGACGAAGAACAGTTTCGAACCGCCCTCGCGGATCGTCTGAACCTGCGTGGATATACAGTCCTGCAGGTGGACAACGGCGATGACGCGATCAAGGTGATTCGTACCGATCGGGATGTTGATGTCGTGCTGCTCGACCGAAAGATGCCGGGCAAGAGCGGCGAACAGACGCTTGTGGAGATCAAGGGATTTCGACCTGAAATCCAGGTGGTGATGCTCACAGCGTTCGGCAGTATCGCATCCGCAACCGAAGTGGGCAAGCTGGATGCCTTTGGCTACCTGGAAAAACCGGTTGAGAACCTCGAAGAGCTGACACAGACCATCGACGATGCACGCGCCGAAGTGGTTCACGCTCAGGCGCGTTTCGAGATTGCGCCGCGTGAGAAGGCATCCCTCTGGCGTTGGTTGCTTGGCACACACAACTCCCGCCCCCTATTCATCCTGATCGGGCTGATCCTGTTCACCCTGTTGACATTCATGCCCTCCCCGAACCGTCTCTTGGAACTCGTCAACACTCCGAAAAACACCCCCGCCGAGTCGGAGCTGACCATCGACCCGATCATGGGGTATTCCGCTTACCGTAAGATGAAACCCGGCGAGACGATCTCGGATCATTACAGTCAGAAGTATGACATTCGTGTCCCGGACAGTGCTAACCAGGGCAAGAGGAGGTTGATTCAGCCGGGTGAGACCGCCCAACGTGCCCAGGTGATGCTTGCGATCATCGTGGTTGCGGCGCTTTTCTGGGCGACCGGGGCGGTGCCAGTGGGGGTGACGGCGCTGATTGTCGGCGCGGCAATGTACTTTTTCGGCGTACTCAAACCGGACGACATCGCACAGGCTTACGCCAAGGACGCAGTGATTTTCATCTTCGGTGTTCTCGCGCTTTCCAAGGCCATCACGAACACCGGTCTCGATCGGCGGATCGGGTTGCTGCTGCTCGCACCGGCACGGAACCTGCCCTTGCTCCTGCTTCTCTTCCTGCCGCTTTTTTCGATGACATGCTCGTTTGTCAGTGAACATGCGCTGATCGCCTTTACCATGCCACTCTTTGTCATGGTCTATGTCAGTGCGTTGCGTCAAACCGGCATCAGGCAGGACAGATCGCTCATGGTTATGTTCGCCCTCTCCCTCTGTTTTGCGGCGAATGCCGGCGGTCCGGGAAGCCCCGCGGCGGGGGGGAGGAATGCGATCATGATCGGCATCCTCGCGGATTACGGTGCTGCGCCCTCCTTCATGGAATGGGTGACTTATGGCCTGCCCTTCGTACCGGTGCTCTCATTCTGTATCGGGCTCTACTTCTTCCTCACCTTCCGCAAGCGAATCCAGGTGAAGAAGCTGGATGTATCGCGTCAGATCCGAGTGGCATCCGAGAAAATCGGACCGATGAACCGTGATGAGTACGTGACGGCTGCCGTGCTCATCGGGGTGATTCTACTCTGGGTGCTCGCAAGCGACACGCTTGGAATGGGCGGGCCGGTCATTCTCGGGCTGATCGTTCTCAATATCTTACGTGTCTTGAAGTGGAAGGATATGGCAACGATCCATTGGGAAGTGGTCTTTCTCTATGCAGGTGCCAGCGCGATCGGAAAAGGACTTGCTGCCACTGGTGGGGCGCTCTTCCTCGCCGATGGCTTTATCAGCCTACTCCCGCCCTTCATGCTGCAGGGCGAAGGGCTTGCGGTGGCAGCCAGCCTGTTCACAGGTCTTTGCACGAACTTCATGAGTGACGGTGCAACTGTTTCTGCGATCGGACCGATCACCGTCCCAATGGCGTTTCTTGCCAATGTTCACCCCTGGATGGTTGGATATGCGACAGCGTTTGCTTCATCCTTCGCGCATATGCTGATCATTGGTACGCCCAGCAACGCTCTCGCATTTGCCATGGCGAAAGACCCGGTCACGGGCGAACAGCTTGTCACACTCGCCGACTTTGCCCGGCATGGCTTCGCAGTGCTCCTGATCAGCTTCGCCGTGCTTTGGGTCTGGGTAATTTTTGGCTACTGGAAATGGTTTGGGTTCCCCGGTTTCTAAGGGAGGTGAAGCATGGACAGCCCGATCAAGTTGTTGATCGTTGATGATGAGGTTCAGTTCCTCGATGCTATCTCGAAGCGCCTCGAGCTGCGCGATTTCGAAGTGGCCAAAGCAAGGGACGGTTTCGAAGCGCTTGAAAAGGCAGAGGAGGAGAAATTTGACCTTGCCCTGCTCGATCTCAAAATGCCGGGGATGGATGGCAAAGAAGTGCTCGCGAAGCTGAAAGCGGCCCACAAGTTCCTCGAAGTCATAATCCTGACCGGGCATGGATCGCTCGACAGCGCGGTCGATTGCACCAAGCTGGGTGCCTTCGGCTATCTGCCGAAACCCTACGAACTTGAGAAGCTGATCGAACTGCTTCGTAATGCCTACGAAGAGCGTATGAAGAAAAAGTTCGAGGCGGATACTGCGCGGATGCACGAGATCACCCAGATCGCCCTCGGGGACAGCCCCCTCGCGGTGTTGCGCCGTTTGCGGGAGCTTGATGATGAGGAGAAATGAAGAAAACCGGGGGCCTGCTTGAAGAGTGATGGCGTGAATTCTCCCTGATTTCTCCCAAAGAAAAGCTGGGTCACGTCCGTAGTCACATTCGCTGAGAGGCTTCCAGCGTTGCATGATGTCTCCGCTTCTCTCTGTTGCCAGGGCTCAGATCGGTAGAGCTTCCCCCATCTGGAATTCGAGCAGGGCATCATCCTCTGAAATCAGGCTGAAACGCTTGATTGACAGGCGTTTCGTGCCTACCTTCGCCTCCGAATGGTACCTGTTTCGCAGCGCCAACCTTAACACCTTGCTTACACAGGGCTTAGGCGGAGACCCCCTGGATGTCCTTCTTCAGCTTCGGTTCGTACTTCACCAGCGATATCGCCATGGATCTTGGCACAGCCAATACGCTTGTCTATGTCAAGGGCAAAGGGATCGTGGTGCGAGAGCCTTCCGTTGTCGCCATTCGCAAGGATGACGGCAAGGTGGTGGCGATCGGGCGGGAAGCCCGTGAAATGATGGGAAAGACACACGGTCAGATCGAAGTGATCCGTCCCATGCGGCATGGCGTGATCGACGATGACGAGGTGGCGGAGATCATGATCCGCAGCCTGCTTCGACGTGTGGTGAAGAACCGTCTGATTCGTCCTCGCGCGATTGTTTGCGTGCCCTCAGGGGTGACCAAGTCGGAGAAACGAATCATCCGGGACGCCGCCGAGCACGCCGGGTGCCGTGAAGTCCACCTGATCGCCGAACCGATGGCTGCCGCACTTGGTGTCGGCCTGCCAGTGAATGAAGCGGTGGGTTCGATGGTGATTGACATTGGGGGCGGGACGACTGAGATCGCGATTATCTCCCTCTCCGGGATTGTCAATGATACCTCCATCCGTGTCGGCGGCGATGAGATGGATGATGTGATCGTCCAGTTCATGCGCCGGAACTACAACCTTCTGATCGGCGAACGAATGGCCGAAGAGATCAAGCAGAAGGTCGGCTCCGCCGTTCCGCTCGAGCAGGAACTTTCGATGATCGCGAAGGGGCGTGACCTGGTTGCGGGCATTCCCAAAGCGATAGAAATAAACTCAGTTGAGATCCGTGAGGCGATCGCCGAGCCTGTCAGTCAGATTGTCGATGCGGTCAAACTGGCGCTGGAGCGGACTCCTCCGATGCTTGCCGCAGATATCCGTGACCGGGGCATTATCCTCACTGGCGGCGGCGCGCTGCTGAGGGGACTGGACCAAAGACTGCGCGACGAGACCAGCCTCCCGATCAACCTCGCCGAGGATCCGTTGACCTGCGTGGTTCGTGGAACCGGAGTGGTTCTCGACAATTTTGAGAGGTACGAACCGGTCCTGTTGAAGAACTGACCATCGGTCAGTACATGTTGAACTTTCCTGCCACGGGGTTCGATGAACCTGCTTGCCATGCTTGCCGCCTTGCGGGATTGGGTAGCCCTCACTCTTGCGCTGCTGATCTCGCTTGTGCTGATGAATTCATCGAGCCATCCCGCGGCTGACACCTTCCGCAGCGGGATGGGTGCTGCGATCTCCTTTATCTCTTCCCCGCTGACCATCATCCCCCGAAGCATTGAACTCTGGAGCGAGAACGCTCGCCTGCGTTCCGAAGTGGTCCATCTCAGCAGCCAGCAGAGCGAGTGGCGGGATGCGGTCCTTGAAAATGTACGTCTGCGAAAACTGCTCGGTTTCCGTGACCGCCCCGGATTCACCTATCTCGCCAGTGAGGTGATTGCACGTGACCCGGCGATTACGCTCTCCAGCCTGCTGCTGGACAAGGGGCAGCGGGACAGCGTGCGCCTCGGCCAGGCCGTGGTGACTGCGGAGGGGTTGGCGGGGGTGATTCACCGTGTCGACCGTGCGAGGAGTGTCGCGCTGCTCGCCACGGACCGGAATTTTGCTGCGAGCGCTCGTGTTGAGCGTAGCCGTGTCGACGGCATTGTGCGATGGGCCGGCGGCGAGTCGCTCACCCTCACCGAGGTACCGCGAAATCTTGATGTCAAGCAGGGCGACAGGATTGTGACCAGCGGGCTGGGCGGAGTGATTCCCGGCGGGATTCCGGTTGGAGTGGTGACACATGTTGAACGGGCAGAGGGGCTGTTCCTGAAGGTCCGGATCGAGCCCTATGTCCGCTTTGCGAGCCTCGAAGAGGTGTTCATTCTGCTGCCCGAGCGGGGTAGCCCATGAACAAGACACGTAATCTGATCATCGCAGTCATTGGCGCAGTCGTGCTCCAGGCGGCGATTGTGCCCTACCTGGCAATGGGCACCTTCCGTCCGAACCTGCCACTGCTTGTGCTTGTCTTTGCGGCAGCAAGGCGCGGTCCCTACTTCGGGGTGATCATCTCCTTCATCTCCGGTGTCGGCATTGACCTTCTCAGCACCGGTTTTCTTGGACTCTCCTCGTTCAGCCTCAGCATCACAGCATTTCTCATTGGTAAATCCTTCTACTCAGATGTTCCCATGTCCGTGGGACGATGGGCCTTGGCCAGCGCAATCGCTGCTGCGGTGCACGCCATCCTGTTCTACTACATCTACACCCTCGGCACGGAAGCATCTTTCACCGCGGTGGTCATCCTTCAGGCACTCCCCAACGCTTTCTACACCTGGGTGCTCGGCATGTTCTGGGCGATCAGCCCCCTCTATGAGCGGCGGGGCGGGGTGCGGCTGGATTGAACGGGTTACGGCGATTCGATTCCTCGCGTCTGCTGGCGATGGGTGTGCTGATCAGCTCGATGTTTGTCGTGCTGAGTCTGAGGCTGATCCGTCTGCAGGTTGTGCATTATGACATGTATTTGCGTCAGTCGGAAACCAACCGTGTACGGGTCCTCGAGCAGCCGCCGCTGCGTGGGCTGATGTACGACCGGAATGGCCGCCTCCTTGTGGACAATTACCCCTCCTACACCCTGTTGGGTGTTCCGATGATGCTTGAGCGGGACACGGCGACACGTGACTCCCTGCTCGAACTGACGGGTCTTGAAGAAAGCGAATTCAACCGGCGTCTACGACGAATCCCGGGTAACCGTTACACCCCGGTTCGCCTGGTTCGTGACCTGCCATTTCCGACACTTGCAGCGTTGGAAGAACGCCGGGCGCGGATGCCGGGGATCATGTTCCGTGTCGAAACGAAACGAGCGTATCCCACGCCTGTCGCGCCTCACACCCTGGGGCATATCGGCGAGCTGAAGGAAGATGCCGCGGAAAAATACCCGAACCAGCAGGTGGGGGACATCGTCGGGCTTGCTGGACTTGAGGTACACTGGAATGATGTGCTGACCGGGCAGAAGGGGTTCGAATACCTCGAGGTGGATGCCCTGGGTCGCGTGGTGGGTCCGTTGCCGGGCGCGAAGGCTGTTCAGCCTCAGCAGGGGAGCGACCTGATCCTCACACTCGATCTCGATTTGCAGCTTCGTGCCGAAGAACTGCTTGGGGATTTTGCCGGGGCGGTGGTCGCCATGCAGCCCGCAACAGGCGAAGTGCTGGCCATCGCCTCCAAGCCGGACTACCCGCCTGAAACCTTCGCCGGTCTGCTCACACCTGAAGAGTGGCGTCGCCTGCAGGAGGACGAGAAGACCCCGCTCATGCACCGTGCCATCCAGGGACTATACCCCCCAGGCTCGATCTTCAAGATGTCCATGCTCGCTTCGGGCCTGCAATCCGAGACGATCAACACCACGTGGAAGGTGCAGTGCAACGGTGTTTATCAGCTTGGCAGGCGTCCGTTCCGTTGCTGGAACCGGCGTGGGCATGGGGAGGTAGATCACCAGTTGGCGATCGAAGGTTCCTGCGACATCTTCTTTTATCTCCTGGGCAATAAACTCGGGATCGACAAGTTTCATACAGAGAACAGCCGTTTTGGATTCGGAAAGGTGACAGGGATCGATTTGCCGCATGAGAGCGCAGGTTTGTTGCCGGGGCGGGAATTCATGGACCGTCGGTATGGTGAGAACCGTTGGACGAGCGGCCACCTCTTCAACATATCCATCGGGCAGGGCGATGTGCTGGTCACCCCGATTCAGTCTGCGGTCTATGCTTCCGCACTGGCGAATGGCGGCTGGTGGGTGACACCGCACCTGGTGCGTGAAATCCGCGATCCGGAGGGAGAGGTTACCCAGGTAGCTGCGCCCGAAAGGCATGAGATCGGGATCGATCCTGAGATCATCGAGCTGGTCCGGAACGACATGATGCTGGTGACCGAAGGGGCGCATGGAACCGCCCGCTGGCTTTATGATCCGCGGATACGGATCGCCGGGAAGACTGGCACTTCCCAGAACCCGCAAGGTGAGGACCACGCCCTTTTTGTCGCATTCGCCCCCTTCGAAGATCCCCAGATTGCCGTTGCCGTGGTAGTCGAACACGGGGAGCATGGATCGACCGCCGCTGCGCCAATCGCCATGAAGCTGATCCGGCAGTACATGGGGCTCGATGACGAAACCTGGTTACGTTACCGTTGGAAGGTGATCGCTGACCAGAGGCGGTCTCAGGCGCAGATTGAGCCGCTGGAGGCGACCGAATGAGACTGGGTCGACGTGAAATAGAGTGGGTGCTCCCACTCCTGGTACTGTTGCTCCTTGGCATGGGGGCGACTGTTCTCTTCAGTGCCACGCACAACCTGGACATCTCCATCTTCAACCGTCAGATTATCTATATCGGAATCAGTGTTCTGCTCTTCACGGGTGCTGCCCTGCTGCCGGATCGAGTCGTTTTCGCTTTCGCCTATGTGGCTTATATCGTTTCCCTTCTGCTCCTGCTTCTTGTCTTGTTCGTGGGGACAGGGCCGACTGGACGCTGGCTTGGGCTGGGCGCATTTCACATCCAGCCCTCAGAACTGGCAAAGCTCACGACTGTGCTGGCGCTTGCGAGGTTCATGTCGGACCGACGCAATGACCTTCGTCTGCTGAAGAATATCCTCTATCTCGCAGTCATCGCAGCGATTCCATTTGTCCTGATCGCGATCGAACCGGACCTCGGAACCTCACTGGTGATTCTTCTGTTGACCGGGGCAATTGCCTTCTGGGGCGGGATACCCCTGATTGCGATGGTGCTGATTCTTTCGCCTGTCGCGGTGATGGTCGCAAGCATCAATCCCTACTCGCTGGTTGCCGTGATTGGAATCCTGATTCTCTTCGCCTATGTCTCAGGGATTCGACTCCCCCTCGGTCTGATCTGGGGGTCTGCTGTTGGGTTGATTGGTGCGTTGACACCCACGTTGTTGGGCTATTTGAAGCCTTATCAGCGGGCACGACTCACAGTCTTCCTGAACCCGGAGGCGGACCCGCTTGGTTCAGGATACCAGCTGATCCAATCAAAAGTCGCCATCGGCTCTGGGAGATTCTGGGGAAAGGGTTACCTTCAGGGCAGCCAGACCCAGGGCGGCTTTCTGCCTGAACAGCAGACCGACTTCATTTTTTCGGTGATCGGTGAGGAGTTGGGATTTGTTGGTGCAGTGGTCGTACTCTTCATCTTCTGGCTGCTGATCGTCCGTCTGCTGATGCTGGCGCGCAAGGTGGCAAACCCCTTCGCCAGCCTGACAATCGTTGGCGTGGCATCGATCATCGCATTCCAGGTGATTGTGAATGTGGGCATGACCACAGGCATTATGCCTGTCACCGGATTACCGTTGCCGCTCTTCAGCTATGGCGGATCGAGTATGATGACAATCATGATCGGCCTGGGGCTGGCCACAGGGATGGGCTCGCGCTGGCGGTTGCATGGGTAGCGACTCCCGGGCTCCGGGACTACGCTAACACAATTCTAACGATTCTGTCATAGACTCGCCGTCCATGATGGAGGCATTGCATGAACATCCTGAGCAAACTGCTCGGTACACCCTCTCCTTTTGAAGCACTGCTGTTGCATCTGGAGAAGGTGATGGAAACCGTCGACTTGATTCCGCCGATCATTGAAGCGGCATTAAATGACGACGGCGACAAGGTGGAAGAGATCTCCCACACGATCTTCCGACTCGAACACGAAGCGGATCAGATCAAGACATCCATCCGGGATAACCTCCCCCGCGACCTGCTGCTGCCGGTCTCACGGATCGATTTCCTCGCTTTCCTGCGTGAACAGGATTCTCTCGCCGACAAGGCTGAGGATCTTGCGATGATGCTCTCGATCCGCAAGTTGTCGCTCCCGGATTCCTGTGGTGAACGTAACTGCAAGGATGAGCTGCGCCACCTCGCGAGCCACGCGGTCGAAGCTGCGAAGACTGTGGCCTCCATGACTCGACGCATCACCGATCTGCGTCAGCACGGGTTTAAGGGGAACATTGCCGATGAGATGCGTGAAGTTGCCGCAGAGGTGGGCAACCTTGAGTGGAAGGCGGACAAACACCAGTACCGCCTGCTGAAAACCCTGCTTCGCCAAGACGACCAGGAGTGGCCGTTCGTGAACAGTTATACCCTGATGCAGGTCATCACCGCACTCGGTAAACTGGCGAATCATGCCGAAAGTATGGCGGACTATCTGCGGTTGATGATCGCGGAGTAGCGGACGGACGGACGGTACGGATGGATTTTCTCACCACATTTTTGAACACTACCGACCCCAGGATGATCGGCCTGGCCATGATGGCGATCGGGTTCGGGATTTACATGGCTTGGAGCATCGGTGCGAATGATGTCGCCAACGCCATGGCGACAAGTGTCGGTTCTGGAACCATCACACACAAACAGGCGGTTATTCTCGCCGGTGTGTTCAACTTCTCAGGTTCCGTGTTCGCAGGCGGCAAGGTAGCCGAAACGGTGCGAAACGGGATTGTCAACACAGACCTCTTTGCCAACGATCCCAACCTCCTCATCCTCGGTATGGTCTCGGCGCTACTTGCTGCGGCCATCTGGCTGCACGGCGCATCCTATGTCGGCATGCCTGTTTCGACAACACATTCGATCGTTGGTGCGATCATTGGATTCGGACTGCTGGTCTACGGTGTACAGGCAGTGCGCTGGGACAAGGTAATCCAGATCGTCCTCTCCTGGATCGTGTCACCACTTTTCGGCGGATTGATCTCCTTCCTTGTTTTTGTGCTCATACGTCGGACGATCCTGAATGCGAAAAACCCGTTCAGATCGGTCAGAATCTGGGCACCTTTTTACGGGGCACTGACCATCGGGATTATCGCGATCGCCGCGTTGGTCAAGGGTTTGAAAAATCTGAATATCAATGTATCCACGGGCCAGACCTGGCTCATTGCTCTCGCGGCGGCCATCATTGGTTTCGTCGCGATCTCATTCATCGTGCGACGGCAACAGATGGATGGGAAGGATATGCGCAAGGTTGAGCGCATCTTCATGCTTCTCCAATTGCTGACTGCCAGCTATGTCGCCTTCGCGCACGGGGCGAACGATGTGGCGAACGCTGTCGGACCAATGGCGGCTGTGATCTCGACCATTCAGGCCGGGGTTGTCGCGCTGAAAGTTCCGGTTCCCTTCTGGATATTGATCCTCGGCGGCGCAGGTATTCTCGCTGGTCTGCTGAGCTATGGGTACCGTGTCATGCGAACCGTCGGAAAAAACATCACCGAGATCACTCCTTCGCGTGGGTTCGCGGCTGAGTTCGCTGCGGCATCGGTGGTGCTGATCGCATCCAAACTGGGGCTGCCGGTTTCAACAACTCATACTCTTGTCGGAGCTGTGCTGGGGGTTGGTTTCGCCCAGGGATTCGATGCCCTCAACTTCCGTGTCATCCGGACGATTCTCTACTCCTGGCTGCTCACTCTCCCGATCGCCGCGCTGCTGACGAGTGGCATCTTCCTCGCTTTGCGTGCCCTGTTCGGGTTTTGAGAGTGGTTACATGGCTGCTTCTTTGCATACACAACAGAGTCACCCTCATCGCTACTGACGACAGGCCCGCAGTCAGCATTCCGCCCAATGCAAGAGGCTGGAAACGCAGCGCCACGAGACAGAGCAAGGTGGCGAATCATCTGGCCGAACGCGCTGAGAGGGCTTGACTCCAGACCAACCGATCTCATAGCTTTCAGCTGCTTCCAGGAAGGGTGCCCGAGGCGAGTGGGGTCGAGATATTCCCCAGTGGCCTCGGGCTGACTCTTTCTGCCCGCCATCCCGGCGATCACACCGCATTTCCTGGGGAATCGAGTTGTAGATTCAAGCCTTGGCATGGAGACTGACCGATCGAGTGACCCTTTCAGGATGGTCCGCCTCACCCTTGCCATTCTTCGTACAGCTTTCATGGAGCTTCGTGTGAAACAGAACAATGGTTATCCGATTGTACGCCGCAGCACGACTGTGCTTGCGGTGCGGCATAAAAACCAGTGTGCGATCGGAGCGGATGGCCAGGTGAGCTTTGATGACACGATCATGAAGGCGACCGCGGACAAGTTGCGCACACTGGCGGATGGCAAAGTTGCGGTCGGTTTTGCGGGCGGAGTGGCGGACGCTTTGACTCTCTTTGACCGTTTCGAGGAGAAATTGCGTGTCTATCCGCGTGATATCCGGCGCGCTGCGGTCGAGCTGGCGAAAGAGTGGCGGATGGATCGTGCCCTCCGTCGTCTCGAAGCCCTGCTTGTTGTCGCGACTCGCAAGGAGCTGTTCCTGATCAGCGGGCAGGGGGATGTCATCGAACCCGATGACGGCATCCTTGCCATCGGCAGTGGGGCGAGTTATGCAACCGCTGCGGCGCGTGCGATGGTCCGACACGGCAAGACCATGGATGCGGAGTCGATCGTGATCGAAGGCCTGAAAATCGCTTCTGAAATCTGTGTCTACACCAACGATAACCTGCAGGTGATCAAGCTGTGAAACCGACCCTCTTTGATCTCACCCCCCGTCAGATCGTGCGAGAACTCGATCAGTACATTATCGGCCAGGAGGAGGCGAAACGTGCGGTGGCGATCGCCTTGCGGAACCGATGGAGACGTCGGCGTGTGCAGGGTGAAATAGGCGAAGAAATCCTGCCGAACAATATCCTGATGATCGGTCCGACCGGTGTGGGGAAGACTGAAATTGCAAGAAGGTTGGCACGACTTGCAGGTGCGCCTTTCATCAAGGTTGAGGCGAGCAAGTATACGGAAGTTGGCTATGTCGGCCGCGATGTCGAGGGCATGATCCGCGATCTCGTCGAAGCTGCCGTTGCCCAGGTGCGTGCCGAATTTACGGCGAACGTGGAGGAGGAAGCGGAAAGCAGGGTCGAGGAGCGTCTGCTCGATCTGCTGCTGCCACCGCCCACGGCGAAACAAAAGCGTAAGCCCCGTAACGGAATGTTCGAAAGTCTGCTCGACACCATCCAGAAGCAGAGCGGGATGCAGGATGAGGATGATCCGGATCAGGAGGAGTACTCTTCCGGGCCGAGTCAGTCCCAGCCGGACGCATCCAATCCGACACCCGCCGCAATGGAACGTTACCAGCGTACCCGTGAGAAACTTCGCACACAGCTGCGTGAAGGCAAACTCACGGATAGACAGGTCGAAATTCAAATCCCGGAACGAAGTGGGGGCATGCTCCAGGTGTTCGGACCTATGGGCATCGAGGAGATGGGGGTCAACCTGCAGGAAATGCTTGGCCCGATGATGCCCAATCGGAAGAAGCGCAGACGGGTCAGCCTGGCCGAGGCGGAGAGCATCATGCTTTCCGAAGAGATCGACCGTTTAGTGGATATGGATTCGGTTATCACAGAGGCGCTGCATCGTGCATCGGAGATGGGGATTGTCTTCATAGACGAGATCGACAAGATCGTCAGCGGCGATGAGAGTGGCGGTAGCGGCCCCGATGTCAGCCGTGAGGGGGTGCAGCGGGACATCCTGCCGATTGTGGAAGGCACCCGGGTCACAACCAAGTACGGCCCGATCAACACAGATCACATCCTCTTCATCGCGGCAGGAGCGTTTCATGTCGCACGCCCGGCTGATCTCATCCCCGAACTCCAAGGGAGATTCCCGATCAGGGTGGAGATGAAGAACCTTGGGAAGAAGGAATTCCTGCGTATCCTGACCGAACCGAGGAATGCGCTGATCAAGCAGTACGCCGCCCTCATCGAGACAGAAGGCGCCGAGCTCGAATTCCAGACAGATGCATTGCGGACGGTTGCGGAATATGCCGAGATCCTGAACGAGCGGATGGAAAATATCGGGGCGAGAAGGCTTCACACGGTGATGACATCCCTGCTTGATGATATCCTGTTCAAGCTGCCTTCGGCACGAATGAAGAAGGTCGTGATCACACGGAAACAGGTCCGCGAAACCCTCGAGAACCTGATCGAGGATGAGGATCTCACCCGTTACATTTTGTAGGGCTTTCGGCCCGGGAACGTGCCCCGGCTCGGATTGCCGACAGGTTTTTGCACTCAGTCAACCTATTGCGGCGGGTCTCCGGACCTGCCGCACTCTCATTCAGGTCAGGAGGGCTGATGGAATGCGAAGCACGCCTCAGGTCCGCTCGACCGGCACAGGTCCGCACCTGACAGATCAGTGATTTTGAAGCCCGTTCCCGGAATTATGCATTGAGAGGCTCATGGTTGACCACAGGCCTCGTGTGACGCGAAATTGATGTGCGTGCGAGACATACGTGCAGACGGTTCCGAGATGCCTGGACAAAGATGACGGACTGCTGACGGTGAATTGTATGCACGCAAAATGATGAAACATGATGCATCGGCAAGGCTGCATTCATTTCTGCTCCAGCAATACCTGCACTGCGACCACGGGGGGTACTATCAAAACGCTACTTCAAATTCTCCTCGTTCTGACTCTCCTCACGCCTGCCCGGGCGATCGACTGGTTACCTACCGATACTGGTGCGCGTTCCCTGTCGATGGGGGGAACCTGGCTTGCCGCGGGGAGAGGGAGTGTCCTATCCGCAGGCAACCCGGCCTTGCTCGCCTTCCAGTCTCATTGGATGGCAGAATTCAACACTTTCTACACAAAAGATCGCTTAGAAGTGTATGATTCTATCTCGGATGAAACAGAAGAAAGTTCCAAAAGCACGGTTCTTGACTTTCAATCAGCCGGATTCGTCGGTATAGGCCGTGCGATGGCATCCAACGCTACCCTCGCAGCACTCGGGGTCCACTACCAGCGATTGATCAGCACGGGATTTGCTGCGAGCAACGAGAATGCTTTGGGTGGGCCAGAAGCGATCTCCGTTGGGGCGGGGTTCCGGATTGCTGATCGTGCAGGCATTGGGATCGGATTGCGGGTGATCGGTGGCACTCGAAAGAGTACTACGAACGAACAGTCCACTGAGTATTCAGGTGGCTATGTCTCGATGGGGGTTGCGATACCTTTTGAACGAATCGGGTTGCCGGTTCCTGTCATCGTGGGGCTGACCTTTCAACCAGCGAGCCGTTTTACAGTAAAAAGCAAACAGTATGTATACGCTTATGAGATAGAACTTCCTGCGGAATTCGGTGTTGGCGTCTCCTACACACCCACACGCTACCTTCTCCTCGCTTCGGATGTCCGGTACCTGATGAGCGAGGGTAAAACCTTCCAACCTGGCGGATTGAGCGGATCAGCACGGTATCCATTGACATCAAAGGATGTGAACAGGTGGGATGTTCGATGCGGTACCGAGATGTGCTTTCCCTTACCTAATGCAGTAGTCAAGCTGCGTGGCGGAGTGAGCTTCATGCCCGTACTGACGGATCGGTTGGTGTCTGACAATTTTCTGTACCAGATGGGAGCATCGCGGGATGAGACGGAAACCTGTTTCAGCTGGGGAGTGGGGATCGAAAAACAAGCACTGGCCTTGGACATCGCGGTTTCTCAGCGAGTGTCTGACAGAGAAGCTTGGTTAACCCCCAACCCGATCTGGATCCCGGGGAGTCCCAACCAGCATGTATCAGCCAAATTGACCAGCACACTGTTGTTTCTCGGCCTGACTCTCAGCTTCTGAGAAGCCCGGCATCATTCTACTGACCAGCAAACTGCTGCCCACAGCCGTTTCATACCGGTGCGGATACCTTCCGTCCGAGGGCGGCGATTTCTTCCATTGCGGCGATCGCAGCATCAATATGCTCCTCGGTGTTGAAGGCGCCGAGGGAGAATCGTACCGTGCCGTGGAGATCGAGAGTGCCGATCCCCTCGTGAACTTTGGGTGCACACTGCAGACCAGTCCTTGTAGCGATGCTGTGGTCCACATCCAGCATGATCCCCACATTCAGTGCCTCGACACCCGGGACATTCACAGAGACTGTGGCGATGTGGTTCTCAAGGCTGTCGCAACAATAAAGGACAACATTGTCCACATTTTTCAATCCCGCAACGAGTTTCTCTGCGAGCGCCATTTCGCGGCTGTGAATCGCAGCAGGTCCGCCTTCACTTTCCAGCCAGTTCTGCCCCGCGTACAGCCCCGCGATGCCCATCAGGTTCAGTGTGCCATACTCAAGCCGGAACGGATATTCCGGCAGGTGGTAGGGGTAGGCTGACCGTACCCCGGTCCCCCCGGCACGGGTCTGAGCCACATCTACATGATCACGCACCACAACCACACCGGTCCCGGTCGGTCCCATCAGGGCCTTGTGTCCGGTCGCGACCAGCACATCGATGTTCATCTCCTTCATATCGATGGGAATCACACCCGCCGTCTGGGACGTATCCACGACAAAGATTGCCTTCGACCCCTTGACGACTTTTCCGATTCCGGCGATGTCCTGCACCGTGCCGATCACATTGGAGCCGTGGTTGACCATCACCAGCGTGGTCTCTGGACGCATTGCCTCCGCAACCTGTTCTGGAGAGATGAAGCCCTGCTCATCGAAACGCAACCAGGTCACCTTGACGATCCCGTCACGTTCCAGCTCATTTAACGGCCGTAGTGCCGAGTTATGCTCCAGCCAGGTGCTGATCACATGATCGCCCGGCTTTACGAGTCCGCGGATCGCCAGGTTCAGCCCATCGGTCGCGTTATGGCAGAAAACCGTCCGCTCCGGGCTGTCACCATTAAAAAAGCTCGTCAGCTTCGCCCGTGTTTTCTCGACAAGGTCCCCGGCCCCGATCGCAGCATCGAATCCCGAACGGCCGGGATTGACACCGTTGTGACGGTAAAAATCGATCATAAAATCGTAGACCGAATCTGGTTTTGGCCAGGTTGTGGCGGCGTTGTCGAGGTAAATCAGCGACCCGTTGTCCATCGGACATTCCCCCTGTCGTCCGTTCCAATAAGCAGGCTGAGATGAGCTTGTGCAAGATAGTGCAAGGGAAGGCGGCTTGCACACTGCTGAGAGTCGTGGAAAGAAGGTGTCGCCTACCCGAAGTCCACAATCAGGGTATCCCCTTCAAGGGTCACAGGAAAGGCCTTCAACTTTCGCTGGGCGGGGCCGTTTGTCACGTTCCCGGTCAGCGAGAAACGCGAACCGTGGCAGGGGCACGCGAGCGAAGCACCCGCCTGGACTGTGCAGCCCTGGTGAGTGCAATGGCTGTCGAGTGCGTGGTAGCCGCTCTCGGTGTGGGTCACGAGCAGGGGGCGACCCAGCTGGGAGCCGCCAATCGACACGGAATTGTTGACCTGGAGCAGGGCGGGGTAGTCCGCAAGGTCGATGGTGAACGTGCCGGAAAGGTCGGAATAGTCCGGTGAGCTGACCGGGTCCTCGCTGCATCCGATCCCGGCCAGCGAGAAGAGGCCAACCACGCCAAGATTCGTGGTGAGACGCAAAAATTCACGCCGATTCTGCTGCTGCATCAATCCTCCCCGTGATCTGCTGCGGAGCTGAGCTGCTGTTTGCGGCGGGGATGCTCGTACCTAATGTGAGGCTTGCCTAACTCCAAGTCAACCCGGCTGGCCAGCCGGGATCAGATTTCCTCGTCGCCAGGTTTCCCTGCACGTCATCTTCTCCCACAATTCTGAGGTGCATCCCGCCATTCTGCTCCCTACCTTTGGACAACCACCAATCACACGGAGCAGCATGCATGAGCAGCCCGGAAAGCCAACCCACATTTGAACAGGATATGGAACGTCTCGAAGCGATCGTGGCACGTCTCGAAGAGGGCGGCTTGCCACTGGATGAGAGCCTCAAGCTTTTCGAGGAGGGGCAACAGGTCCTTGCGCGATGCCGCAGCAAGCTGGAGAAGGCGAAGGTCCATGTCGAGAAGCTGCTCGCAAGCGGTGAACGTGTGGAAATCGATCCGGACAGCCTGGGACGATAGGGGTCGACGATGATTCTCGGTTTGATCGGCAACCGAACGAAAGAGCAGGTGGGGGTTGTTCTCCCGGCGTATGTCGCCTGGCTGGAGGAGCGTGGCTGCGAATTCCTGCTGTCGGAGGATTTCGGCGGGGTGCCTGGCTTGCGGGGCAGGAGTTTCCTGCCGCCGGAGACCGTGGTTCAGCGTGCGGGTGTCGTGCTCAGCTTCGGCGGGGATGGCACCCTGCTGAACAGCGTCCGGCTGCTCGCGGGACGTGAAACGCCGGTTCTCGGGGTCAACCTGGGCGGCCTGGGGTACCTGACCGAAGTGGGTTCCGGTGAGCTGTATATGCGCACCGAACAACTGCTGGACGGCAAATGGGAAATCGAGAAACGGATGATCCTCGAGGTCACCGCCGCCAATGGCCCTCGCCGCGGACCCTGGCACGCGTTGAATGATGTCGTCATCGACAAGGCGGGCTACGCACGCCTGATCCAGCTTCGCACAACCATCGACGGTGTCTTTCTCAACACCTTCCGTTCGGACGGCCTGATCATCTCCACACCGACCGGATCGACCGGCTACAGCCTCTCCGCAGGCGGCCCCATCCTCGAGCCGAAAATGGCGGGCATCCTGCTCAGCCCCCTCAACCCCCATTCACTGGCCAATCGGCCCCTGCTCATCAGCGACGACAAGGAAATCCTTGTCGAAGCCCACACCCCGGCGGAACATACGAGCGTCGCGGTGGACGGCGAGACCGTCTGCCACCTGAAGAGCGGCGAAACACTCACCATACGCCGTGCCCCCTTCCACGCCTGCCTGGTCAACTTCGCTGGACGATTTTTCTACGATGTCCTGCGCCAGAAACTCGGCTGGGGTGACGAACGGCTGAAGGTCTGACCGACCGCAGTCTGACCGGTTTTGGATCCCGTCCGAAGTCCCGACCCAACCCTATAAAAAAGAAGACCCGGACGTCTCCGGGCCTTCACACTTGAAACCCCTGCAAGAGAGGTTTGGCGGTTTACCCCGCTCGGGGGAATATCCTACGAAGCTATGCTTCTTATTATGGCAAGCAACGCAGGCACCGGTCAGTTACATTACATTTGTAAAATATAACACCAATGTCACTTTGTCAAGTGGAGGGTCAGCGACATGTCACGAACGCTTGGGATGGACCTCGGCACAAATTCACTCGGATGGGCGTTGATCGAGGAAGTGGAAGGCAACCCGGTGTCAATCCTTGATGCCGGGGTTCGCATTTTTCAGGAAGCTGTTGATCTGAAAACACGTGTCCCGAAAAATCAGGACCGCAGGATGGCTCGCGCCATGCGTCGCCGCTTCCAGCGAAGACGTATGCGCCGGGAACTGCTTGTAAAGCAGCTTGTCGGGGCGAAGTTGCTCCCGGATTCCGCAGACGAACGCGAGCGAATTCTGCTCGACTCCAGCGAGTATCACCCCTACCGCCTACGCGCACTTGCCCTCGAAGTGGAACTCACCCCCTACCAGTTTGGCCGCATTCTTTTCCACCTCAACCAGCGACGCGGCTTCAAGAGTGGAAGGAAGAGCGGGAAAAAAGATGAGGAGGGTGTGGTCAAGGAGAGCATCGCTGCGATCCGGGCTGCGATGAAGGGGAGGTACCTGACTCTCGGAGCCTACCTCAACTCCCTCGACACCCAGCGGGGCAAGCCCGATGCACCACGCTACACCGACCGTGAGATGTATATCGAGGAGTTCAACGCCGTTTGGGAGTCCCAACAGCGTTTCCACCCGCAGCTACTCACGGATGAGCTGAGAGCACGGCTTTTCAAGACGATCTTTTTTCAGCGACCGCTCCGCATCCAGAAATACCTGATCGGCAAGTGCACCTTCGAGCCATCACGCCCCCGCGCGGCAAGGGCATTGCTCGAAGCGCAGCGCTTCCGCATCCTCCAGGACCTCGGCAATCTCCAGGTCAAGAACCCCATCACACTCAAATACCGTCCCCTGCTGCCAGAAGAACGCAACAAGCTCTTCAAAGCCCTCGACATCCGAAAGTCGATGACCTGGCAGCAGATGCGTTCGACCATCGGTCTGCACGAAGGCGAAATCTTCAACCTCGAGATGGGCAAACGAACCGAACTGCTCGGCAACCAGTCAGCCCATGCCCTTCGCAGTGTCCTCAAGAAGCAATGGGACACGATGACCCCGGAGGCGCAAACCCAGCTTGTCGAGGACTGGCTCACCATCGAGAACGAAGGCGGTTTCCTCCGCCGTATGCAGGAGCATTGGGGTTTCGACGAACCAACAGCTCTCGCCCTCGCCGCGAAAGAACCGCCCAAGGGCTACATGAAGCTCTCCCGCAAGGCAATCAACCGCATCCTTCCCTACATGCGCGAGGATGGCCTGCCCTACGACAAAGCTGCGGAGGAGGCGGGATACAACCATTCACGCCCCTTCGAGCACATCGGCGAAGCGATCCGTCTCGGCGCGCCCGACAACCTGCGTAACCCGGTCGTACAGAAAGCCCTCTGGGAGGTGCGGAAGGTGGTGAACGCTCTGATCCGTGAGTACGGAAGGCCCGAAGTGATCAGGATCGAGATGGCGCGTGACATGAAGGAGTCTAAAAAACAGAGGAGTGAAACCCAGAGAAAACAGTTGGAAAACAAGAAGAAACGCGACCGGGTCAAAGAAATCCTCGAACGCGAGTTCGGCATGCAACGCCCAAGCCGTGAGGACGTCATACGCTACCAGCTCTGGGAAGAGTGCAACATGACCTGCCCCTACACCGGCAAAACGATCTCCAAGGCCATGCTCTTCTCCCCGGAAGTGGACATCGAGCACATCATCCCCTATTCGATCAGCCTTGATGATTCCTTCCTCAATAAAACCCTCTGCATCGCCTCCGAGAACAGACTGGTCAAAAAGAACCAGACCCCCTACCAGGCCTATGGGCATTTGGAGAAACGCTGGGAGGAGATGCTGCTGCGTGTGCGGAACTCCAGCCTCCACAAACGGAAGAAGGAACTGTTCGAGAAAAAAGAAGTCGACCTCGATGAGTTTGTCGAGCGCCAGTTGAACGACACACGCTACATCTGTGTCGAAGTCAAGGAGTTCCTCGCGCCGCTCGGCTCGGATATCCAGGTCAGCAAAGGAATGGCCACCGCCGCGCTGCGCAAGTTCTGGGAGTTGAACCGGATTCTCGCACCCGATGGCGACGGCGAGAAGAACCGGGCGGACCATCGCCACCATGCCCTCGATGCGGTTGTCATCGCCCTCACCTCCCGCAGCCTCTTCCTGAAGCTCGCAAAGCTGTCGAAGGCGAGCCCGAGCAAGGGCGGACTGATGGATGGCGCCTTCCCGGTTCCGCCACCCTGGCCGACACTCCGTGAAGATATCGTCCGCGCACTTGACAAAATTATCGTCTCCCATTCGCCCAACCGCAAGATCAGCGGCCCCCTGCACGAGGATACCATCTACGGCTACGCCGGACAAACGGAGGACGGTAAAAGCGAGCTGCTGGTGAAGCGGGTTCCCCTCGCCACCATCACCCTGCCTCAACTCACTAAAATTCGCGATCCCTACATCCGGCAACTGGCGGAGCAGCGGATCGGTGAGACTCGTGGCGACCTGAAAAAAGCCTTCGCCGATCCCGAAAACCCGCTCATGCACCATGACGGCGAGACTCCCATTCGATCCGTCCGCATCCTGCTCAACAAGCACCCCCTCTCGATGCACAAGAAAGGCCGCAATCGCAAGGGTAAGCCGGAACAGGTCCTCCTCTACGGAAGCAACCATCATGTGGAAATCTTCGAGCACGAGGAGACGGGTAAACGGATCGGGCGATTTGTTACAACGATGGAAGCCGCCAGACGTGTCCGGATCGAGAAACGACCCATCGTAGACAAGACGTACGAACCGGGCTGGAGATTTGTCATGTCGCTGGGGATTAACGATATGGTGGTGGTGGATGGGAAGGTATATAGAGTGCAAAATCTTGATGGTACAGCAGATAGAGTGGTGCTACGCACACATAATTCAGCTTCCTCCGAAAAAGACATCACAAGGCTCCAGAAATCGATCAACTTGTTAAGATGCAGGAAATTGACAATTGATCCGGTAGGCAGGATGAGTGAGTGCCATGATTAAACGTGTCGTCGAGATCGGTTCGCCGGCGCGTATCCATTTCAGACGGAAACAACTTGTCGTTGAACCGGAAGAGGGTGACACTGCGACCATTCCGCTGGAGGATCTCGGTGTCCTGGTGCTCGACCACCCGCAGATCACGCACAGCCAGGCGATTCTCGCGGAGTGTGCAAAACAGAATGTCGCTATCCTGCTCAGCGACGAGAAGCACCTCCCTGTCGCCATGGTCCTCCCCCTCAGCGGACACACCCTCCACTCGAAGACGGTGGATTTGCAGGCGAAGGCAGGTGAACCGGCGAAAAAACGGCTCTGGCAGGCGATCATCCGCGCCAAAATTCAGGGGCAGGCGCGGGTGCTCGCCCTCAGCCGGGGCGACCCGGGACCCCTGCCCCACCTCGCCGAAAAAGTCCGTTCCGGCGATCCCGACAACCTCGAAGGGCAGGCGGCACGCTACTACTGGTCCGCCCTCTTTGGCGAAAGTTTCCGGCGGGAGCGCGATGCGGCGGGAATCAACTCCCTGCTGAACTACGGCTATGCCGTTATCCGCGCCGCCGTCGCACGGGCGATTGTCGGCACAGGTCTCCATCCCTCCCTCGGCATCCACCACCGGAACAAGTACAACAGCCTCTGCCTCGCGGATGACCTGATGGAACCGCTGCGTCCCCTCGTCGATTGGGTCGTCTACGGTCTGGCTAGCTCGGGCGAGGCGGTAGAGGAACTCACACGGGAATTGAAGACTCCTTTCCTCGAGTTGCTGAACCACTCGGTAACCGTTCGTGGTCAGCCCCTGCCGTTGCTTGTGGCGCTTCAGCACTACGCAGCAGCGGCACGAAAAACGATTCTCGGCGAGGAAAAGGAGCCCTATGTACCGGATTTCACCGGAACCCTCACCCATTTCGGCGGGGGCACGGTTTCAAGGCGGGTGAGTGAACGGCCAGCGAAGGAAGCAGGGGCGCCATGAGCTTCGGGGGGTTCCGCAGCATGTGGGTGATTGTGATGTTTGACCTGCCGATGATGACCAAAGAGTCGCGGAAGAATTATCGCATCTTTCGCGAGTTCCTCCTTGCCGACGGTTTCACCAGGATGCAGTACTCCGTCTATGTCCGGCACACCCCCAGCGAGGAAAACGCCCGGGTCCACGAGAGCCGGGTCCATTCCGCCCTGCCGCCAGATGGCGAGGTGAGGATTCTGCGCATGACCGACAAACAGTTTGAGAAAATCCGCGTTTTTTACGGGAGATTGCGAGGACCGAGTAAAAAAGCGCCGGAACAGATCAGTTTCTTTTGATCCGATCCGGCGTAACCCGGGGCCAAACCCTCACTTACGGTGGCAATAATGTAACTGACCGGTGCCTGCCCGCAAGTCACAACGGTCAGCTCGTGCGAGCGCCAGTACCCTCAAATGTAACTGACCGGTGCCTGCCCGCAAGTCACAACAGGGGCCGTCGTATGCCCGATTGCTCTTTCAATGTAACTGACCGGTGCCTGCCCGCAAGTCACAACTATCGTCGTCGTCAAACTCGACTCGGATTGAATGTAACTGACCGGTGCCTGCCCGCAAGTCACAACTACCTTTGTTCACTGCATCGGAGGCCCTGTAATGTAACTGACCGGTGCCTGCCCGCAAGTCACAACTGTACGTGCGGAGGTCGTGATGGAGTGGGTAATGTAACTGACCGGTGCCTGCCCGCAAGTCACAACTGGTACCACGCTTCACCAACAGGTACAAGTAATGTAACTGACCGGTGCCTGCCCGCAAGTCACAACAAACCGGACCAGTCGATGGAGCCATGGATGAATGTAACTGACCGGTGCCTGCCCGCAAGTCACAACCTTCACCCACGGCATAGTTCATCCGCAGGTAATGTAACTGACCGGTGCCTGCCCGCAAGTCACAACGGTGCAACGGTTGTCCAGGCGGATCGTTTCAAATGTAACTGACCGGTGCCTGCCCGCAAGTCACAACGGTCAGGACGTTGGTCCACTCGCCTTCGAAATGTAACTGACCGGTGCCTGCCCGCAAGTCACAACCACCCCGCTCGGGGTGATCACCTTGAACACAATGTAACTGACCGGTGCCTGCCCGCAAGTCACAACTACTCGAAAAAAGGGTGCTCCTCCATGTTCAATGTAACTGACCGGTGCCTGCCCGCAAGTCACAACAATCGTGCAGTAAGGGCGAGGAATGATCTCAATGTAACTGACCGGTGCCTGCCCGCAAGTCACAACCCGTTTGTCGTTTTGTCCCACACCGACAGCAATGTAACTGACCGGTGCCTGCCCGCAAGTCACAACGGATTGATTGTGGACAACTTCGCGGGGGGTAATGTAACTGACCGGTGCCTGCCCGCAAGTCACAACGATGAAAGCATTCAAACGGCGGGGCTATTGAATGTAACTGACCGGTGCCTGCCCGCAAGTCACAACCAACAGCTACCCGGTTCGCAGCGTAGAGCGAATGTAACTGACCGGTGCCTGCCCGCAAGTCACAACTGTGAGGCGAGAATGCTAATCCGCAAGCCAAATGTAACTGACCGGTGCCTGCCCGCAAGTCACAACGCGTCGAGCTTCCCATCAAACCCACTCCCGAATGTAACTGACCGGTGCCTGCCCGCAAGTCACAACGACGATGGAAAACTACCCAACACTAACAGGAATGTAACTGACCGGTGCCTGCCCGCAAGTCACAACGCCTGATCTTCGGGCCGCTCGGGCACGCAAATGTAACTGACCGGTGCCTGCCCGCAAGTCACAACAGTACGGGCCGCAGAATGGTTTCTCGTGGGAATGTAACTGACCGGTGCCTGCCCGCAAGTCACAACCTGCTGCCTGTGATCTTCCCGCCTGAGAAGAATGTAACTGACCGGTGCCTGCCCGCAAGTCACAACACGACCGCCAAACGTTCGCCGTTTGGACCGAATGTAACTGACCGGTGCCTGCCCGCAAGTCACAACAAGGACCAGGAACACGAGGAGAGGGTGCCAATGTAACTGACCGGTGCCTGCCCGCAAGTCACAACAGCATTCGCTTGAATCCCGTCTGGATCATCAATGTAACTGACCGGTGCCTGCCCGCAAGTCACATCCGAAGCGGTAAAGCCGCGCAGGGTGGGACGTGTGGGCAGGCTCGCCGCAAAATATGCCAAGGGGGAGGAGGGTTGCGCAGGGTCAGCCCTGGATTTCCGCTACTCGCCCTGCATGGGGGTCATTTTGCCATTCACGGCCTACCGGAGCCAATGGCGCGGGGTGCCACTTCAACCTTCCGTGTCGTATCTTCAGCCGAACAGGCGGACAAAACCAGCAGGATCAATCCATAGATGAACTTCTTCCGTAAGATCGCCGAAGGGCTGTCGAAGACCCGTGACGCCGTGGTTGGCGGGATCCGTGATGCGGTAGGCGCGTCGGTAAAACTGGATGACGCCACGCTTGAACGTCTTGAGGAGATCCTGATCTCCGCGGACCTGGGGGTCCAGACCTCCCTCGAGCTGATCGACAGCCTTCGCCGTCGTTTACGACTTGAGACGGTCACCGCCGAGGATGTGATCCGTCTGTTGCGTGAGGAGTTGGCGGCGATGATCGGCGCGAGTGTGGTGGAGAGCGAGACATCGCCGGAAGTGGCGGCCCAGCGGCCCCATGTCACCTTTGTCGTGGGGGTGAACGGCACCGGCAAGACGACCACCCTCGGCAAGCTGGCGAACCATTATGCCCGTCAGGGGGAGTCGGTGCTGATTGTGGCGGCGGACACCTTTCGCACGGCGGCAGTGGAACAGGTGGCGGTCTGGGCGGATCGTGCCGATGTGGACGTGGTACGTGGCGCGACCGGTGCGGATCCCGCATCGGTGGTCTATGACGGCCTTTCCGCAGCGCTCAGCCGTAAAGTGGATCGAGTTTTTGTGGACACGGCCGGACGGTTGCACACCAAGACCAACCTGATGAACGAACTGGGCAAACTGGACCGCGTCGCGAAAAAACTGATCCCGGATGCCCCGCACGATGTGCTGCTGGTGGTGGATGGCACAACTGGCCAGAATGGGCTGGCGCAGGCTCGGTCGTTTGCGGAAGTGTCCGGTGTGACCGCGCTCGTCGTGACCAAGCTGGACGGGACCGCGAAGGGGGGCGTGCTGGTGCCGATCGGACGGGAGTTGAGTCTGCCGGTTCGTTGGATCGGGCTGGGGGAAGGGATTGACGATCTTGTCCCCTTCGATCCCTCCCTCGTTGTCGAGGCGGTTTTCGGTGGAGAGGAGAAGGCGTTTGTGTCGAATGGCGGGGACGATAGACCGTGACCTCGGGCAATCCTCGTGTCTACCTGCATCGTCTCGGCTGCGCCAAGCTGGATGTCGACAATGACCTGATCGAAGGTGGGCTTGGCAGGCTTGGAGTCGAGCTGGTGGAGAGCAGCGATTCGGCCGATACGGTGATCGTATCCACCTGCGCATTTATCGGCGACGCCCAGGCTGAGGCGGTTGAGGCGATGCTGGAGGCGGTGGAGTGGAAGCAGCAGGCGCCGGGACGCCGTCTCTATGTCACCGGCTGCATGCCGGCGCGTTTTAAGGGCGAGCTGGCGCGTGAAATACCGGAAGTGGATGGCTGGTTCGGCTCGGGCGAAACACCCGGGCTGTTTCGTTCTCTCCGGCCTGAGGGGGCGGAAGCGCTGCTGACGGGGGCGGGGCTGGATGCGGCGGATCATCCGGGCAGATTCAGCCGAGGGCTTGAGGAGCGGTTGGCGGGGTTACGTTCCGCGACAGGCCGTGTGACCGCCAACCTGAAAATCGCCGAGGGGTGTGATCGCCGTTGCGCCTACTGCGCGATCCCCACTATCCGTGGCGGATACCAGAGCCGCCGTCCTGGCTCGATCCTTTCCGAAGCCAGTCGCCTCCTGGTCCAGGGGGTCCGTGAAATCGTGGTGACGGCTGAGGAGGTCAACTCCTTCGGCAGGGATCTGGGTGATGGCACCCGGATTGAGACGCTCTTGCCACGTCTCGGTGAGCTGGTCGCGAAACATGATGGCTGGCTGCGGGTTCTCTACACCCATCCACCGCTTTTCACGGATAGCTTTGTCGAGGCGCTACGCCAGACACCGGCACTCACTCCGTACCTGGATTTTCCCATTGAACACGCCGATGACAGGGTGCTGAAGGCGATGGGGCGTGCGACCACCTGGGCGAGGATGCGTCACTGGATCGAGCGTCTGCGGGAAAGCATCGACGGTATCGCTCTGCGAACAAGTGTGATTGTCGGCCATGCCGGCGAGGGAGACCTGGAATTCGCTACATTGCTGGAAAGGCTGGAGGAGGCGCGTTTCGATCGGCTGGGTGTCTTCCAGTATTCGGCGGAGGAGGGGACCCGGGCGGCGATAAAGCAGGCTGTCGATCGTGAGATCGCCACTGATCGTGCCGAAGAGGTGATGTCGCTGGCCTTCAGTCATGCGGAGGAGTGGTACCGCGCGAAGGTGGGCTGCCGGGCAGAGATGCTTGTTGAATTGAGCGAGGCTGGCATCATGACGGGGCGAAGTGTCTGGGACGCCCCGGAGGTCGATGGGGATGCTGTCTGGCATGGCGAAGCGGAACCGGGCCAGATCGTGACGGGTATCGTATCCGATGCGGAGCCCTTTGTCCTGCATCTCAAGCCTTTGGCGGTGTCGTAAAGGAGCGTGAATGAAGAAACTCCTGGTCATTCTGCTGGTTCTCGTTAGCACGTTTGCCCTGCAGCCGGGTGGGCTGTTTGCCCAGCCGGAGATGCCGGGGTATGCTAAAATCGGCCTGCCCGAATTCAACTTGAACAGTGTATCCCTGCTTTCAACCCAGCCCGGGATGACGCGACTTCTGATTTACGTGGAAATCTCCCATGCGAACCTGCAGTTCGTTCGCTCGGTACGTGGGTATGAGGCGAATTACGAAGTCGATCTCTCGCTGCTGATCGGCGAATCCGAGAGCGCGCCGCGCCACGCCAACCGTGTCTGGCGTTCAACGGTGATCACGAATAACTATGAAGACACCAATGCAAGGGATCGGTATGACATCAGCGAAGCCGACCTGGACCTGCCCGCCAGCACCTACCTGATTGTCGCTACACTGACCGACCTGGAAACACGGGAGAAGGTGACACTCAAGCAGACCGTTCGAGTGCCATCTTACAGCCGTGGTGGGCTGCAGCTCGGTGACCTGGTTCTGGCGAAACAGGTGCGGGTGACTGAAAATGGTGTTTACGAGATCGTTCCGAATGTGGAACGTGCCGTCTCGGATACCCGTGAACCGGTCTTTGTCTACTACGAGGTCTATCCGGATAAGACCGACAGTCTCGCGGTGTACACACGCCTGCTCAACAGCAAAGGTGCGATCGTTCGCGAATCGACACAGAACCGGATCGCATCCAGGCCGATCACCCGGCACTTCCAGCAGATCGACATCAGCACGCTGCCGGTCGGAAGATATGTGATCGAAACCCAGGTCACCGGCGGTGGACAAACCGCGCTGAAGGCACTCAACTTCCGTATTCACCTTTCGGGGGTTCCCGGGTCGGTCCGTGACCTGGATACCGCCATCCGTCAGCTTCGTTACATCGCCAGCACACGCACGGTGAAACGTATCCTGCGTGCCGAGGAGGGGGATCGTGAGGTGCTTTTCCTGGACTACTGGAAGAAGCGCGACCCCTCACCGGAGACGACGGTCAACGAGCTGATGATGGAATACTATGCGCGGATCGAACGTGCCAACACTCTCTTTGGTGGATTCCGCGAGGGGTGGGAAACGGATCGAGGCGAGGTGTATGTCCGTTTCGGGCCGCCGGATGAGGTGGAACGTCACCCATACGAGATCAACACGAAGCCTTACGAAATCTGGTACTATTACGATCAACAGCGCCGTTTTCTCTTCGTGGATGAGATGGGGTACGGCGAATATCGCCTGGTGAGCAACCTGTGGCGCTGACACCCGCCCCCCTCAGGAAAGGCGATGTGCTCGCCGCGGTTTCGCCTGCCGGTCCAGTCGGTGCTGATGAGGTGAGTCGCGGTGCGGACGCCCTCGGAATGGCTGGGTACAAGTTGCTGAGGCTGCCCCATGCCCTGCGTCAGGGGCAGTACCTGGCCGGTAGCGATGACCAACGCGCCTCCGACCTGATGGACGCCTTCCTCGACGATCGTTACCAGGGGATCATTTGCACACGCGGCGGTTACGGCAGTATGCGTCTGCTGGAATTGCTCGATTTTCAGGCGATCTCACATCATCCGAAGCCTTTCGTCGGATTCTCCGACATCTCCGCCTTGCAGGCTGCCCTGTGGCAGCAGTGCGAACTTGTCACCTTCTCCGGGCCTCAGCTCGCCCGTGGATTCGGGAAAGCCGAGCGGACAGAAGACGGGGAGGGGTACTCTGGCCTCGATCCATTTTCCTCCGAACACTGGTTTACCATGCTCGAGGGACGGGGGTGGGGGGAGAAACTGCCTATGCCGGAAGGGAGCGAAGGACTCATGCCAGTAGCGCCGGGCAGGGCGGAGGGAACCCTGCTTGGAGGAAATCTCGCAGTCCTCGCCGGACTGTGCGGCACTCCCTGGTCGCCACGGTTCAACGAGGCGGTCGCCCTCCTGGAGGAGATCGACGAACCGCCGTACCGGATTGACAGAATGCTGACACAGCTCCGTCTCGCCGGGGCGTTCGAGGGAGTAAAAGGAATTGTACTCGGTGAGTTTGTCCAGCATGCAGGGGACGAGGTGAAGAACTGGTCGCAGCTTGCGGGGGAGATGCTGACAGCGATGCTGCCCGAGGTTCCGATTGTGCGAGGCGCGCCCTACGGCCATGTCGGTCCTTGCTGGACTCTCCCCGTTGGGGGATGGGCACTGCTCGATGCGAACCAGGGCTCGTTGCGTGTTGAGAGGGGGAGATGAGACGGATCGGGCTGGGGATTATGGCATCCGGGAGTGGGACCAATGCTGCGGCGCTGCTGCAGGCGTGCGCCGATGGGCGGTTGCAGGCACGAGGGGTGCTGGTGGTCTCGAATCGGGCAGACGCGGGTGTCCACAAGGTCGCGGAGCGGTTTGGTGTGCCTTCGCAGACTTTGTCACGCGACATGTTCACCGATGGCGCAGAGTTCGCCGATGCGCTGATCGATGTGTTTCGGGCTGCAGATGCCGACCTGATCTGCCTGGCGGGGTACATGAAGAAGGTGCCGCCCGCATTGATCCGTACTTATCCGAACGCAATCCTGAACATTCATCCGGCCCTGCTTCCCGCGCACGGTGGGAAGGGGATGTACGGCCATTTTGTGCATGAGGATGTGATCCGTTGCGGCGAGAAGGAGAGCGGGGCAACGATCCACTTTGTTGACCCGGAGTACGACAGGGGGCCGATCCTGTTGCAGCGGGGTGGGGTACCGGTTCTTCCGGAGGATACTGCGGAAACCCTCGGCGCACGTGTTCTGCAGCTTGAGCATCAGCTTTATACGGAAGCAGTCGCGAAGTGGATTCAGGAGTACAGCGGCAGCAGTGCCCGGACGCTTCACTGACAGCTTCGTGAACTCCTCACGTTCGACCGTGATTCATTGCGCCCGCATGAGGGAAAGCAGCCGAATAAAATCCGGATCCCCACAAGAATTTGTACGGCAATCTCTGCCCAATCAGGTTGTCAAGTCGCGCCGAGAGACCAAGCTACGCTTGCCTCGCAGCGAACTTGACCGCTGAGTTCATGCACTAATTCTCAGGAAAAACCAACAATCCCGGCACAGGCGAAGAGCTGTGCCGGGATTGTAGTTGACAGGTCTGACCGGGATTACTTCTTCGGCAGGGCGCCAGTCTTGATCAGCTCTTTCTCGAGCTGTGTCACCAGCTTGTCCATCCTTGCGACCATCGCCTCGATCGGAGCAGTCGTCGTGAAATCGACACCAGCCTTCTGCATCAGGGCAACAGGATTATCGCTACCACCGCTCTTCAGCAACTCAAGGTAGCTGTCGACTGCGGCCTGACGTTCCTTCTTGCTACCTTTTTTCATGCGTTCGAAAATCAGGCTTGAAGCGGCCTTCGAGGTCGCGTACTGGTAGACATAGTAGGGGCTGTTGTAGAAGTGAGGGATACGCGCCCACTTGTTCTTGTACCACTCCTGATTGTCGAGGCTTTCACCGAAGAAATCGTTCAGAGTCTCAAGGTAGAGCCCCTGGAGCACCTGGGCGGTGATCGGGTGTCCCGCTTCCACAGCACGGTGCGCCTTCAACTCGAAATCGGCGAACATCGCCTGACGGTAGAAGGTTCCGGAGATGGCGTCGATCTCCTGCTGGAGCAGCATGATCCGCCGCTTGGGGTCCTTTTCCCGTTCCAGCAGATAGTCGAGGAAGAAGGCTTCATTTACGGTGCTGGCCACTTCCGCGACGAAGATCTCGTAGGAAGCCGTGTTGAATGGCTGGTTCTCATGCGAGAGCACGGTGTGCATCGTGTGACCCATTTCGTGTGCCACAACAAAGGCATCATAGACCGTGTCGGTGTAGTTCAACAGCATGTAGGGGTGTACGCCGTAGACCCCCATCGAGAAGGCGCCACTGCGCTTGCCCTCGTTCTCGTAGACATCCAACCAGCGTTCGTCAAAAGCGCGGGCGACAGTTGCCTGATACTCCTTCCCGAAAGCGGCGACCGAATTCACGATCGGGTCACGGACCTCGTCGAAGGAAATCTGCCAATCGACGTCGATCAACGGCAGGTAGGAGTCAAAGTACTGGTAATGCTCAAGGCCAAGCACCTTCTTGCGAATGGTGAGGTAACGCTGGAGCGGGCCTGAACCCTGTTTGGCGACCTGTACGAGGTTATCGTAAACCGAGGTCGGGATGTTGTTCCGCTCAAGCGCTGCATGGAGGGTCGATTCGTAGTTGCGAGCCTGGGCACGGAACCAGTCACGTTGCAGAATGCCGTTGTAGATCGAAGCGTAGGTGTTTTCAAAATCGTTGAAGGTGCTCATGTGAGCCTTGAACACCGCCTCACGGTCCGCCTGGTTCAAGTAGCTTGAGCGGCTATGTTCGTAATTGGCGTGTGTCGCACGGACGGTCGAGCTGTCGGAAAGGGTCACTTCCGGGAACTTGACATCTGCGGTAGACAGCATGCTGTAAATGTTCTGGGGAGTGCTGGTGAACTGGGACACATAGGCAAGAATCTGCTCACCCTTCTCGTCCAGGGTATGCGCCTCGAGACGATAGGTCTCGAGGATGTTAAAACGGTAGGGCTCCAGCTCGGGGGTGCTGTCGATCCAGGCACGCATGGTCTCTTCCGGGATCTCGAGTCGCTCGGGCGTGAACCAGGCGGTGGCTGCGCCGAACTGCGAAAAGAGGATGCTCACCTGCTGGAGACGACCCTGGACCTCTGTTTGACGAGTATCCTGGGTGTACTGGAGCGAGGGATAGGTGTAGAGCTTGTAGGCGAGCATACCCAGATCGTCTGCCAGTTTGGAAGTGGCCAGAATGACTTCAGGGCCTTCGGCAAGCCTGCCACGATACTGCTGGTAGCTCTCCATCATCTCGCGCAGGGTCACCATGTCGGCTTCCCAGGCTTCCCAGTTGGGATAGATGTGGGTCAGGTCCCACTTGTACTGATCCGGGATCTCGTCACGAACCAGGGTTTCCGGTTTTGCCAGCGCGCTGACTGCCAAAACCGAAGCGAGCGCCGCGACAAGCAGCGCACGAGAGAAAGCAGAAAAAGACATGGTCTCCTCCATCATTGCGGCGTTATTCGCCGCCGATCGTACCGACTCTCACAAAGTTGTGGTAGAATACTCCCGCGAACGGCGACAATACAAGAGCTGCCTCCGATGAAATGACTGGCACAGACAGACGTGTGGAGGGTGAGAGGGGGTGTGCAATTCACAAAGCGATCCACTATCTTGGCCTTGAATGTGTAGCCCATGGCGGGGAGCAGCCGCGCCCATTGTGAGGACTTAGAAATACAAACCGAAGTTATATGATGAATTAGCTCAGGGCAGGCAGTCTCTGTGCATGTAGTGACATCATTCGGACAGCTTCCAGGGTGAGTGAAATGCGGTCGAGATACGTTACAGTATGCTTACTGCTCGGTTGGATAATCCTCCTGCTTTTGGCCGGTAGAAGCATGGCGCAGGAGGGGAAGATGAGCGTGAGCGACCTCGTGTTGCATGGTGAGATCGATCGTCTCGCTGATGGAGTGGCTACTGGTGTCTGGGAGGGGACGACTGGTGGTGAGCTGGCACGTATCCTGATTGCGCAGGATGGGTTGGAGACCGCGAACGAATTGGAGGGATTTGTTCGCAAGCGCGCTTCCGATCCCGCAGAACTTGCGATCGCCTGGTTCCATCTATACGGATTTGCCCGACTGGTTGACGATCGCGAGCAGGCCAACTCCGCCCTCCAGCAGCTGAATGCCTTCCCTGAGGTGGCCAGCCGCCTGTTCCACAAGGGTGTCCCTGCGCCGCTTCCGCTTCTTGACGCAACCACCTCACCGCAGTCGAGTCAATCCTCCGGCAGCGCCCGGGGTGCATTTTCCGTGCAGATCGGCGCCTTTGGTGCTCGAGACAATGCCGAGCGGTTGGCGGGCGCACAACGGAAACGGGGTTTTACGGTCGAAGTGGTTCCCGTTGCGTCGGGCGGAAAAACTCTCCACACGGTGCGTGTTGGGAACTTTGGCAGCCAGAACGAGGCGACAGCCTTCGGTGCCCGTTATTACGGCAAGGAAGGGAAGGACTTTCGGGTTGTCAGAAGGTGAGAGAAAAGAGGGTCCTCACGTGAAATTGAGCGGCGGTCACTCAGGAGTAAGGTTGTCAAAATCGCCTGGAGGCCGAAGGTCGCCAGGGGTGTCTTGACAACCACTCAGCAATCACCTTGCGGTAAGCCCTTGTTTTATTGAAAACAAATGTTCTGAGTCGACAATGATAAGCACTTCCGGGGAATTGTCGGCAAGTCCTCCTAAAATCCATCCAGCACATTTGGTTTCAATAAACCAGGGTCGCTTCAAGATGTTTGCTTCCTGGCGGTCAAGTCGTGCCAGGAAACGTCACTTCTTTCCGCCGCCTGACGAACTTGACCGCTGATTTCACGCACTAATTCTCAGGGGCCGCCGAAAAACAGTGACAGCTACTCATCCGGTTAAGGTCAGTGCGCGAGAACGAAGCACCTGATGCCGCATGAATAGCTGTCACATTCAGTGTGTCACAGCCGCTTTCAGGCAAGCTCGCCGAGTACTTCACGTAACTTGCCGAGGCCGAACTGCAGGTCGTCACGTGTGACATTGAGACTTGGGCGCACACGAATGCCAGTGAATCCACAGCCCAGGATCATCACATCCCTCTTGTAGAGTTCCGAAATGATCTGGTCCCGTGTCTCACCGTCGCGCACAGTCATGGCGCACATCAGCCCCCTGCCTCGCGGGTTGCTCAGCAGTTTCGGGAAGTCCGCAGTCAGCTTCTGCAATTCACCGAGCAGGAATCCGCCCTGTTCGCGAGTGTTCGCGAGCAGATTCTCTTCCTCGATGAACCGGATGTAGTGCTTGGCACGGACCATGTCGATCAGGTTGCCACCCCAGGTGGAGTTGATACGTGAGGAGACTTTAAACACGTTCTTTGGCACCTCGTCCACCCGAGGTCCTGCGACAATGCCGCACACCTGCATCTTCTTGCCGAAACAGAAGATGTCCGGCAGCACACCCATCTGCTCAAAAGCCCACCAGCTTCCTGTCAGTCCGAGTCCGGTCTGAACTTCATCGAAGATCAGCAGCGCTTCGTTTTCATCCGCGAGATAGCGGAGCTGCTGGAGAAACTCGGGACGGAAATGGTTGTCCCCGCCCTCGCCCTGGATCGGTTCGATGATGATTCCGGCGATGTCATCCGGATGGTCCACAAACGCCTGCTTGATCTCCTCGATCGCCTTGCGTTCGAGGGCGATGATGTCGCCGATGTGGGTCTCGAGCGGGAAGGTGACCTTCGGATTGCTGACACGTGGCCAGTCAAATTTGGGGAAGTGACGGATCTTGTCGGGCAGTGTATTGGTGAGTGAAAGTGTGTAGCCACTACGACCGTGGAAGGCTTCGCGGAAGTGGAGGATCATGGTCCCCTTCTCACCGCGGATCCCCTTCGCTGCGTTTTTACGGACTTTCCAGTCAAAGGCGGTTTTCAAAGCGTTCTCCACTGCCAATGAACCGCCAGCCACGAAGAAGGTGTAGTTGAAACCTTTCGGGATGGTCGTTTCCCAGAAGGTCTTGACAAAATCCGCCATTTCGCGTGTGTAAATGTCGGAATTAGAGGGGTTGTGCACGGCGACTCTTGCCATCTCCTCAGCAGCCGGACCTTCAACGATCTTAGGATGGTTGTGTCCAAGGGGGTTGGTGGCAAAGAAGCTGAAGAGGTCAAGGACCTCACGTCCGGTGACTCCGTCGGCGATCCAGCTGCCGTGACTTTTGTCGATATCCCACACCATGTGCATGCCGTCCGTCAGCATGTAATTGCCAAGCTGCGCACGGACCTGGTTGAAGGGAATCTGGCTACTCATGACACACTCCTCCGTAACCGGGTCTTTCTGCCCGGATTGTATCGTGAAACCGTCAGATGGTATGGACGAAATGGCGTACTTGGGGAGCGAGCAGACACCTGCCCGCAGGTGGGGTTATGTCTGGCCCACTTGCCAGGGGTGGAGCAGGATCTTTCGCAGGGATTTCGTCATCTTTCATCACCGAAAATGGGTTGATGGAAGGTAATTGCGGGGCAGGGTCGGGGCAAGGGGGAGAGAGATCAGTCGGCTTTACGAGACCTTACCTTCCTGGTGGGAGCGGGAGGGGTCTCCTCTTTCAAATCCGCAGGTGCATTCAGGTCGAAAAAGATCTGACCACCGGCATACTCGGCTTCTTTCAGGGTGGTCAGTTTCATCAGCTTCTGGACGAGATTATGCATTCGGTCGACTGACCGGGGCACCCGTTCCACATGTTCGAGCAGTTTGTCGTCGAGGCTGGCCTGCAAGACCGGTTTCAGGAGTTGGTAGACGCCTGAGATGATCATCAGTGGGTTGTTAAACTCGTGCGCGACCGAGATCGCCAGCTTTTGCGCCGTGCGCAACCGGTCCGCCTCCAATTCCGCCTGCTCGGCACGCTTCTGGTCGGTCTGGTCGATAATCATTCCCACCGTGCCTGCTGGTTCCCCTTCCAGGTTAAAGTAGACCACGTGACGCACCTCGACATGTCGAGAGGTACCATCCGCGAAGGTAACCTGATGCTCACAACTGAGTGGATCAAGGCCGATGTCGGGGGTGATCTTCGGTCCGGCAAGGGCGTGAGCAAGCTCTGTGTCGGTAACGATTTCAACGATAGTACTTCCGAGGACATCCTCACGGATCGACTGGATCACAGTCTCGAATGCCATGTTGCACAAGCTGATCCGTTGGTCAAGGTCAACAAAATAGATGGGTGTCGGGATGGAATCGAGGAGAATCTGGAAAAATTCAAGCTGGTTGGCAAGTTGTTCCAGGCGGGTTTGCAGGGATTCAATGTCACTATGCAACTGGCGAATCCGCTTATCCTGACCTTCATCGCGCTGAATCTCGATCTCAGCTCTCCCGTTACCCACCATCCCCTCCCCAAGGTGCGGAACAAATCAGGGTTCCAAAAAGATTTGTGCGGCTCCTGTGGCCAGCCAGGCTGTCAAGTCGCGCTTAGAGACCGCGCTGCGCCTGCCTCTCAGCGAAATTTACCGCTTATTCCACACGCAGATTCTCAAGCAGAGCCGCAAATCACAAGGGTCAACCGAGTCTAAAGTACCCATTTCACAGTGGATACGCAAGAATCAGCGTCTCAACTGACCACCCCGCTTGATAAGCACCCGTTTGATGCGACGGTTGTCGGCGGCGACTATCCTCAATTGGTAGCCCTCAGCGTCAATCGTCTCGCCCAGCTCGGGGATCCTCCCGATCTGATGAAGGATCAACCCTGCGACGGTATCGTATTCGCCCGATGGCAAGCTGATTCCCCAGGTTCGCTCGACCGCATCGAGAAGTGCACGTCCCGGCACAAGCCATGATGACGAGGTGACGGGTTTGCCAAGACTCTCGTGGAAGTCGTGCTCATCCTCGATCTCACCCACGAGCTGTTCGACCACATCCTCGATGGAGACAACCCCCGCAGTACCGCCGTACTCGTCCACTACAACCGCCAGCCCGACTTCACGCCTTCGAAGCGGACGCAGGAATTTTGCCACGGAAGCCTGTTCCGGCACGAAGAGCGGGGGACGCATCACATCAACGATCGAGGTCGGATTTTCGAGCAGGTCTTTGGCGAGCAGGATGCCTTCTATCCTGTCCAGTGACTCACGGTAGACCGGCAGGCGGCTCACCCCCCGACTCTGAACGACACGCCCCGCCTCTTCGACTGTCGCTGTCACTGAGAGGGCAACCATCTCAGCCCGGGGAGTCATCACATCACGAATCTTCCGGTCGCGAAGGGAGACCACCTGGTTCAGCAGGCGTACTTCCTCCTCATCCAGCTTTCCCACCTGGTACAGTTCGCCCCAGAGGCCACGCAGTTCGCCGAGAGTCACCGCCGACACCCGACTCGAAGACTTTCGTTCACCGAAGAGTGCAAGGAGCAGATTGCTGGAACCTTTTGCCACAGCGATCAGGGGGGCGAGGAGAAAACGTGTCGCCATGAGTGGGAAACTCACGAGCATCGACCACTTTTCGGGATGCTCCCGCGCGATGGTTTTGGGCAGTACCTCGCCCAGGATGAGGATCAGGATCGGACTCAGGACAAAAATCGCTTCAATGGAGAAGCCCCAGCGGGTCAGGAGCAGAGCTGCCAGCGAACTGTAGAGTACGCCAACGAGGTTGTTTCCCACGAGGGTGGTCGAGAAGAGTAGGGTGGGTTGGTTGTGCAGCCGTTTGGCCGTTCGGGCTCCGAAACGGTTATGACGGGCGTAGACCTCCAGCGCAAGCCTTCCAGCTGCCGTGTAGGCGGTTTCACTGCCGGAGAAAAATGCACTGAGCAGCAGGGCAATGATCAGGAGGATCTCTTCGCTGCTCACGGGAGGATCCTGCAGTCAGCACTGCCGGCTGTCACCTCAAGGATATCCCGGATAAGGGGTTCCAGTCGGCTGCGGGAGATGGTCATCGGCAAGATCAAGCCGTTCTCAGTGAAATGTGGCGTGTCCAGACGCGCCGAGTGCTTTTCCGCCATGGCGTAGACTGCGCTTGCCCGCTCGTGCGAAACACTCACCTCCAAACGTCTCGTGATCAGGACACGTTTGACTGGCGCAGCCTCGAGGGCCGCCGCCGCCGCGCCGCCATACGCACGTATCAATCCTCCGACCCCGAGCTTCGTGCCGCCGAAATAACGGACCACGCCGACAAGCACACCCCACAATTCTGCGCCACGGATTGCATTCAGGATGGGCGGGCCGGTGGATCCGTGCGGCTCGCCGTCATCATCCCAACGTTCTTCCCCATCGGGCGGAGGTGCCAGTCGCCGTGCCCAACCGACGTGGGTGGCGTCATGGTACTCTTTACGCCATGCACGGAGCTGACTGTCCGCTTCCTCACTGTTTGCGATGGGCAGAGAGAACGCCAGGAAAAGGCTGCCCCGTTCCTTCAGCTTCGCCTCGCCCGGCGCGGCAAGCGTACGGTAGTGTTCGATCTTTTCTGGATCATCCATATCAGATAATGTGCAAGGGCAAGAACGAAGTAAACCACCAACCGCCGTGTGAAAGCTACGATCGGGGTGGTGGCGGATCTCGTCCGGCCGGTTTTTCTCTTTCGATTCATCTCAAGCTGTTGTGTCGGGGGTGCCCGCTCATGGCCCGATGCTCAGCGGCGTACGGAGGAAATATAGCCACCCGATTCACGCAATCGCGTATTACGATCGTTCAGCAGGTTTTCCACTTCAGCAAGATCGTCCTCGTCAATCTGCCATCCCGCACCCAGTACCGTTTCCTCGATTTGCTCCGGACGGCGCGCTCCCACGATTGCGCTTGTAATTTCCGGGAGACGCAGGGTCCAGGCGATGGCAAATTGTGCTACACTTCTCACGTACCTCTCTGCGATGGGGCGCAGCGATTCGACAAAGTCCAGGTTGATGCTCAGGTTGGGCTCCTGGAACTCCGGCGCACGTTGACGGAAATCGGTCGGCTGGAGTTGATTGCGGTCGAACCTGCCGGTAAGGAGCCCGGACATCATCGGACTGTAAGCGACTATCCCGGTCTGGTGCTCACGGCACCATTGTATTTCGCCCTCTTCGATGTGACGGCGAAACATGCTGTAGGGCGGCTGGAGGCTGCTCACATGGTGAAGCCGTTCTGCACGGTCGAGGTGCCCGGTTAAAAAGTTCGACACCCCGCCGTGACGGACCTTCCCTTCCTCGATCAGCCTGCCGATCTCTTCCCAGCCCTCCTCGATTCGAGGATCATCACTCGGCCAGTGTATCTGGTAGAGGTCAATCCAGTCCGTGTTCAGCCGTTTGAGGCTCTCCTCGCACTCATGTCGGACACTGGATCGTTCGAGAACCGACGAAATATTCCCCTGATCATCCCATACCTGCGAACACTTGGTGGCAAGGATTACCTCTTCACGTTTCCCCTCCAACGCTTTGGCAACCAGCATTTCACTGCGTCCGAGGCCATAGACGGCGGCTGTGTCGATCCAGTTGATTCCCAGGTCGAGGGCACGGTGAATCGCGGCAATGGCATCCGTTTCGGAGGTGTGGCCCCAGCCGAATTTCCAGTCGCCGCCGATTGCCCATGCTCCCAGGCCGATCTCTGAAAGGAAGAGATCAGTGTTGCCCAGTTGGCGTTTGTTCATGTGGGACTCCTGTATGATGGTGATGCTCGTAAGTGACTGATGCGTGATGAGTGTGCGATGGTGATTGTGCAATAGTGACTGTTACTTAACGCATGTTAAACCATTTGATTGGCTCTTCCTAAGAATTTGTGCGTGAACTAAGCCGTCAAGTTTGCCGGGAGGCCAGCGCAGCGCAGTCTCTCGGCGCGACTTGACGGCGATGAGACAGACATCTTGAATCGACCCTCGTTCTATTGAAAACAAATGTGCTGATCGGTTCATCGAGGAACTGCCGAGATTATTCAGGATGCGCTTCTCGTTATCGACTCGGTACATTTGTTTTCAATAAAACAAGGGTTTATGACAAGGTGTTTGCTGTTTGGTTGTCAAGACACCGCTGGAGACCTGGGGCCTCCAGGCGATCTTGACAACCTGATTAGCCTGAGACACCTGCACCAATGCTTGTGAGGACCCAAAGTTCTGTTTAAGCGTTAAGTAACAGTCTCTTGCTTACCTGCACTTCGCACAGAGGCCCACCAGCAGAATCTCATGGGATTCCACTTTGAAGCCGGGAGGTGCGAGGCGTTCAAGATTGCCGGAACAGCCCGCAACCTCGAACACCCGTCCACAGAGCCTGCAACGAAAATGATGGTGATGCCCCTTTCCGGCGATTTCATAGCGTGCCGGGTCGCCGGGGATGTGAACCGGTATAATCAAGCCCTGCTCCTCGAACCTTTGCAGTGCACGATAAACTGTCGCGATACCGATGGAGTCGGCCTCGCCCTGCGCCCTCTCGAGCACTTCCCGGGGAGTCAACGGTCGCTCAGCTCGCTCAAGCGCACTCCGGATCGCGACACGTTGGCGTGTGTTGCGCTCCATGTTCGGAAACCCTCACATTTATGGTTCGTTTGATCAGAATGGCGATTGCCCCGTCTGGGACAAAGGGACGATTACAGCCTTCGGCAGGACCAGGTACAAAGCAAGGTACGCTTCCACATGACCCAACAAAAACTCCCGGTCACCATCCTCTCCGGATTTCTCGGCGCAGGGAAAACCAGCCTGCTCACCCACCTGCTGCAGGAAGCCACGCAGAAACGGATCGCTGTGCTTGTGAACGACATGAGTGAGATCAGCATCGACGCCGAATGGATACGTGAGGGAAGTGCCAGCAAGTTGATCGCGGGTGAAACGCTTGTTGAGCTTGCCAATGGATGTATCTGCTGTACGTTACGTGAGGATTTTGTCGACCAGGTGACCGGTTTAGCGCAATCGAACCGTTTCGACCACCTGCTGGTCGAGTCCACGGGGATTTCTGAGCCCCTGCCCGTGGCGGCCGCATTCGAGCTGGACCACCCTGGCCGCACCCCACTCTCCGAGATTGCACGTATCCAGGCATTGATCACCGTTGTGGATACCAGCGTTTTTCTGCGGGAGCTGCACGACTCTGACTCCCTTGCAAGGCGTGGGATGGAGGCTTACGAAGGAGATGATCGTACGATCGCCGATCTGCTGATTGACCAGGTGGAAACAGCAGATCTGTTGGTGCTGAACAAACGCGACCTGGTGACACCGGACCAAATCCAGCAGGTCGAGGCGCTGCTCCGCCGTCTCAATCCAAACGTGCAGCAGGTGGTGACAAAACAGGGACGCATTTCGGCCGACCTGGCGCTGGGCGCCATGCAGTTCGACATGAAGCGGGCGATGGCATCGCCCGGATGGGTCGCCGCGCTGCGTGGTGATGGTATGCCCGAGACTGAAGAGTATGGGATTGGCTCCCTCCTCTGGGAGGGAGATGGTTACCTGGACCCGGTTCGATTTCACGGGTTGCTGCATACGGAGATGTGGGCGCGTGTGGTGCGCAGCAAGGGATTTCTCGTGTTGGTGAGTCGTCCCGATTCCCTCGCCCACTGGAGCCAGGCGGGGCAGAGCGGGGTGCTTGAGCGATGGAAAGGGCGAAGTGTGAACGGTGTTTCACCTCGCCAACAGTTGGTTGTGATCGGTCAGGAGTTGGATAGGGCGGGTCTGAAGCGTGAACTTGACCTCTGTCTGGTGCGAGAAATAGCATCGATTGACCCCACGCGATCGGAAGACCCCTTCCCCGTTTGGTGATTCCCGAACGACAGGAGTGTTCTCCACGCCCCGAGAGACCACCGAAAGAGGCTTTGCCTTCGGGCTACTTCTCAGGTTATTATTGGGTCTTCAAACGAAAACCCCGGCTTGGTGGCCGGGAAGGCACAGGAGGCTGCGATGGCTGCATCCGCACGGGAAAAGATTCGGCTGGTTTCATCAGCCGGCACCGGCCACTTTTACACGACTTACAAAAACAAGCGCAAGACCACCGGCAAAATCGAGATCAAGAAGTATGATCCCGTGGTCCGCAAGCATGTCGTGTACAAGGAGTCGAAGATCTGACCACTGGATAGCATTGCTGAAACTGGACACGCCCGCTCTTTGGATCGGGCGTGTTTATTTGTGGGTGAATTCGCCCGCCCCGATCTGCAACCTTCTCATCCATTGTGCATCTGAAGAGAAGCGTCCAACTTGAGGAGATGATGGAACACATTGACGGTTATGCCATCCGGGTCAACACCCGGCTTGGCTTCGACGAAACGATTGAGCGGGCTACCGCACTTCTGAAAGAAGAAGGCTTTGGCATCCTGACAGAGATCGATGTCTCAGCTACGATGAAGGCGAAACTGAATGCGGATTTTAAGCCATACCGTATCCTCGGCGCCTGCAATCCGCCTTTTGCGCATGAGATTCTGGGTGTCGAACACCTGATCGGTGTGCTGATGCCCTGCAATGTGGTTGTCTGGGATGAGGGCGACCACCGTGTGGTGGCGGCAATGGATACGGGGATCATGGCGAAGCTACTCGATAATCCGACCATCAATCGTATCGCCGCTGAGGTTGCACAGAGGCTGGAACGAGTGCTGGGTGGGATCGAGTCCTGACGGTTGTCGCCCGTATCTCCTTCCATACTGCCCGGTAGATACAAACCTCCCGATGGAACATAAGTGCCTCTTCCAGAGTTGATCAGGCAGGTGTGCGTACTTACATTTCAAAGTGTAAGTTTTGAGGAGAGTTGCGTGTTACGTTCGCTCGTATCCATGAGTCTTGCCTTGCTGCTTGCCACCGTGGGCGTTCTGCCGGTGGGGGCGGCGGTGTACAGCTCTGTGGACGATGCTGAATGGTCCCTCTCCGCCTCCGGTTGCTGCACAGATGAGTGCAACTGCTGCGGCGATAATAGTTGTGACATGCCCGACAACACAGATCAGCATCACGCCTGTGTCTGCGGGCATGTGTCAGGGCTGAGTGCCTGCTTCACTTCCGGGTTTGCGATCTCGATTTCGGATTCCGAGAGCAGGCTGGACGGTGAAAAGTCACCCTTTGTCCCGGAAGCCCTGATCCGTTCCCTCGACCACCCTCCCCAGGTTTCCATCCACGCTTAAGCAGGTTTCTGATTACGGCAGTTTGCCGTTAACCATGCATCAAGTGGATGGAGTGTCTCATGTTTACTCATTCTTTTTTCAGCGCGAAGGCGCATGTGGCAGCTTTGCTGCTGCTGACTCTGCTCATTTCGTCCGCGGCGCACGCCAGCCGGATTGAGGGGCAAATACTCGATGATTCCGGCCAACCCCTCGCGGGCGGAAATGTCCTGCTCGAGGGCACACGATTTGGCGGGGCTACCGATCTGAACGGCCGCTTTGTCATTCTTGGCGTTCCCGCGGGTGAATATCGTCTGCAAGCCAGCCTGATGGGTTACAAAACCACCAACCTTGAGCTTGTCCTCGGCGAAGAACCCCGCACCGATCTGACCTTGACATTATTGGTCGATCCGATCGCGCTCGAGGAGCTGATCTTCAAGGCTCAGCGTGAAACGGCGATCATCTCTGTCGATGAACCGGTGCGGACCGAGGTGATCGGACAGGCACGGCTGATGGAGAACAGCGATGATGGCGGTCTGCTCAGCGCCCTGTCGAAACAGACGGGATTGAATACCCGTCCCTGCGCGTTGTGCGGTTCGGCGGGGATTGGGATGCAGGGGCTTGATCCTTCCTACACGGAAGTGACTGTTGATGGTCTCCCGCTCATGTCGGGTTTGGGTGCGCTGTACGGTTTTGACGGTTTGTCCGTCTCCGACCTGGACCGAGTTGAGATGGTGAAGGGGTCCGGTTCCAATGGCGGGGGTGCGTCTGCGATGGCTGGGAGTGTCAACCTGGTCACCTCCAGCACCGCGAATCAGCAGAAACTGCATCTCAACCTGACAGGTGGCAGCACAACCCATCACACCTTTGCAACCTCGATCAACGCACCACTTTTCGGCGCTTCAACCGGGCGTATCTCCCTCAATTACGGTGCAGAACCACGTCTGCTTGACCTGAACAATGACGGTGTTACCGATGCACCCCAGTATCGCCGTGGCAGCGGCTCATTCTCCCTCGGCACTCCCGTTGCAGGAGTGGGGAAATTTCGAGCCGGGGGGCGTTATTTCGCAGAACGCCGATTCGCAGGTGTGACCAACTGGACCGAAGCGGACCGAGGATCGGCGTCCATCTACGGACGTGAAATCTACACAACCCGCGCTGAGGCGACAACCGCCTTCGATCATCCGGTCGGTTATCGTGACGAGTTCAAAGTGACCGCAGGAATGGTCCGTCACAACCAGGACTCCTGGTATGGCGTCACCGAATACGACGCAGAGCAACTCCTTGTCGTGAGTCGTGCAGCTTTCGATCGGAACTGGTCAACCCTGCATCAATCCGAAGCTGCGGTGGAATACCGATACGACCAGTACCAGGACAATCTCCAGCTTGGGTCAGAGACAGACCGCCTTTATCGTGTCCCCGGGCTTCACCTCCGCCATACCTGGACTCCCGGCCTGTTCTGGCTGGTGCAGGGCAGCCTGCTCAGCGAACGTTACGAGGAGGAGGGATTTGTTTTCACACCCCGGGCGTCCTTGCGTTACCAGCCCTCATTCGACTGGACGTTTATCCTCGCCGGTGGAACAGGGTTCCGTCCTGTGACCATCTTCAGCCTTGACAAAGCAGTGCACGCGGGCTTCGACAATGTTCACGTGCCAGAAGATTTGAAACCGGAGCGAAATTACGGTGGCTCCTTCACCGCGAATCACCGTATCCCAGGCATCGACAGGAACCAGAGCATCGACTTTACAGCGTTTTATACACGGTTCCGGAACAAGGTGGAGCTGTCCTACGGTAGCCATCAGGACGGCACGACGATGTACACCAACGCGGATGATGCCTACACCCGAGGTGTGGAAGTTCGGTATGATCTAAGTTTCAGCAATGGCTGGAGCTGGGCGTTGAGCGGCACCGTTTCGGATGTGCGATATCGTGATGATGCCGGTTGGCATCTTGCACAAATGCAGAACCGTTTCACGGTCAATTCGACCGTGATGAAGAGCTGGCATGAGCCGGGGATTGTCGCGGAAGTGACCGGCCATCTGTTCGGACCACAGGCGCTGCCGGAAGGCCGAAGCCGTTCCGATTCGCCCACCTACCTGCTGCTCGATCTCGGTTTGAGCAAGCAGTGGGGTGCGATTACGCTGGCGGGTACGGTGAAAAACGCATTGGATTATGTCCAGCCGGACAACCCGCTGGTGATCGATCCACTCAGTGGCGATCAGCAGTTTGACTCGGCGATGATTTACGGGCCATTACTGGGACGTGTCTTTCTCGTGAGTTTGAGCACGACACTTGGCGGCTGAAAAGTATTCGCAGATAAAGGAGTTTACGATGAAACGCATCATTTTAACTGCCGGACTGGCCTTGCTGATGAGCCTGCCGGGGTTGCATGCCTACGCGAGCGACTCGAACGAGTTGAACGAAGAAGTGAAGATGGGCAATGTCTGGTCAACCGGGGATGGTACCCTCTACTTTACCTGCCCGGTAATGAAGGGGGAAGGGGTTGTCGGACAGGAGGACGGTAGAAGCGTGATCGACGGTGTCACTTACTACCACTGCTGCCCGCCCTGCCAGGCGCCTTTCCGCAAAGATCCCCAGAAGTGGCTGGCAGAGTTGTTTCTCCCGGCGAATGTCCTGGAGGTGGATGCCGCAGGTCAGAAGCACTTCGTCGATCCGGTCAATGGTGAACATGGTCACCTGACAAAAGCGACGCCTGTGCTCGACCTGGATGGCCAACGCTGGTACTTTGTCAACGCGAAGACCCAGAAAACCTTCCGGAAGGCTCCGGACAAGTATCGAGCTGGCGCCTGATTGATTCCTCTGGGGCCTGTTCCCGGACAGTATGGTGCAACAATGGATGGATTCTGCAGCAGCATGAGTCCATCGGAGCCGGGATAGCATTGCTATCGGTCGCTCCATACTGTCTGGGAGCTCAGTCCTCGAGCAACTCCTGCTTGCGCAGTGCATCCAAACGGTGTAGTATACTCCATTCTTCGATCCCACGGATGAGGCGAAATGGGTTTGTACCGTAAAACGGTTGCACTGGCGCTGCTGGCATTCTACACCGCCCTGGTGATTACGATTGACCTGCACCACAACCATTCGGTTCATCTTCCGGGGTCCGTCACACCATCCATCGCTGCTGCGTCCGGTGAACTTCAGCCCATCTCGCATCACCATGATCCCTGCCCGGTTCTACTGTTTTCCCTCGCGCATGCTCTCAGCTCAGCGATTACCGTGTCGAGTGAGAGGGGGCAGGTTTCGACATTTCTCGCAGTGACGGACTCCTGTGCGACTCGTTTTTTCCTCACACCGAGCGAACGCGCTCCTCCCCTGGCCTGAGTTACTCCTGTTGTGTCAGCGTTCCTACGGGATGAGGCATACCCCTCATCTCTTCGGATGCACTGTCACGTCTCCTGATTTATCCAGGTAAAACAGTTGTCATTCAAAGCCATGGAGTAGTGATTATGCGCTCGACTATTCTCTCCATTCAGATATTTTTGTTGTCCGCACTCCTTTCCCTCACCCTTACGGGTTGCAGTGGTGATGACAACCCTGCCCGGGGAAACGACAATCCGCATCACATCGAGGCGATTGGTGTGCGGATTCTCGACGTATCGCAGACTCTGCTTGTCGAAGCTGACGGGACGGAGGTTACAGGCAGCATCACCCTCGATCGTGACGGGGATACCGGATTCCTGACAGTCCATTTCCTCCATCCTGACACTGGGGAGTGGTACGATCCGGAGGAACTTGAGGAGGAGCACGAGGCAGGCGGCGAGGAGTCGCATGAACTTGTCGTGACAGTCGGCTCGACCGAGATCGCAACCGCCACCCACGGGGAAGAGATCGAAGGTGCGCCCACTCATTGGGGATTCCGGCTGAACGGGGTTGCGGCTGGGGCGACAACAATCCGTATCGAGATTTACCATGAGGATCATCCCGACTACACCTCACCGTTGATCCCGGTCACCGTCCGATAGGGCAATCGCACGATGAAACGGCGAACGAAACTTCAGCTCGTATTACTCGCCTTCTTCGCGTTACTCACCGTCACCCCGGGGGTGGCGGTGAGCGCGGAGGTGGCGAGCATGACCGGTACGGCTGCGCTGGTGGGCGAAATCCATGAGGAGGTGAGTCGCCAGCCACTCGGATTTGTTCATCTGATGCTTATCGAGCTGGGGTATACCATCTCCTCACATCCGGATGGCAGTTACCATTTTTTCCGTGTCCCCCCGGGTGAGTACACCCTGCGTGCAACACGCATCGGGTACCGTGACCAGTTCCAACGCGTTGTCCTCGCTGCAGGCGATACGCTTCAGGTCGACCTGATCCTGCATCACAAAGCGATGAGTTTGCCGGATGTGGAGGTGAAAGGTGAGCGTGAACGGATCGAAACGGTCCGACATGCGCCGGTCTCAGATCTCGTGGGCGGCCGGCTGCAACGTAACCTCGGAACGACCATTGCCGAGACTGTGGGGCGTGAGCCCGGCATTGCGCAGAGAAGTATGGGGCCTGCACCGGCGCGACCGGTACTGCGCGGGCTAAGCGGCGATCGACTGCTGATTCTCGAGGATGGCCAGCGGACGGGGGATCTTTCGGGAGGTTCATCGGATCACGCGGTGGCCATCGAACCGGTGACGGCGAGCCAGATCGAAGTGTTGCGTGGCCCGGAAACCCTGCTCTATGGACCGGGGGTGCTTGGCGGTGTTGTTGATGTGAAGCGGGGCGAGATCGTACGGAACGAGCCTCATCGCATCTTCGGCAGCGCACTGCTTGAGGGAGGTACGGTGCATCAAGGCGGCGCAGGAGGCGCATCGCTGACTTTGCCCCTGTCGCCTCTCCTGGGTGGCGCGCCATTCGCAGTTCGTATGGATGCCAGCTTGCGGAAAACGGGTGATATCCGAACGCCATCGGGCCAACTCGGCAACACCGCCCTGCAAACCAGAAATGGCTCAGGCTCACTCAGCTTCCTGCCGAAATGGGGGGTAATCGGCGTGGCAGGCGCTGCTTACGACAGCGAGTACGGCATCCCGGGCGGGTTTGTCGGCGGCCACCCGAACGGTGTGGATATCGAGATGCAGCGTAATCGTCTCGATGTGAACAGCGCACTGTATATCGATTGGGTTCGGCTCAAACGACTCGAACTGGACTACTCTTTCTCCAGCTACCAGCATACCGAATATGAGTCGAGCGGGAGTGTGGGGATGCGTTTCGGTGTGCTGACCGATCATCTCGACCTGAAACTCCACCTCGGCAGGCACGCATTTTTCGAGAGCGGTGTCTTCGGGATTTCAGGCGACTGGCGTAATTACGCCACCAGCGGACTCAGTTTTACTCCGGATGCCAGGGAGAGCTCGCTCGGGGCATTTCTCTACCAGCAGCGTGAGTTCAACGCCTTTCATTTCGACATGGCGGTGCGCTACGATCTCCGCACAATCCAGCCGGAAAGCGAAAGGAGCAGTGTTTTTGTCGGCAGGATACGTGAACGTTCCTTCTCCGGATTCAGCGGTGCGTTACGTGGTGAAACCCACGTTTCGCGCACGTTGACCGCCGGTGTCAGCCTGATGAAGAGTTACCGAAGCCCCACGATCGAGGAGCTGTTCAGCGAGGGGCCGCACCTGGCAGCCTACAGCTACGAGGTGGGTGATGCCGATCTCGGCAGCGAAGACGGCTACGGTACGGAGATCTATTTGAAAAAGGAGTATGGGCGATTCCGTGGACACACCGCCCTCTTCCTGAACCAGTTCGACAGCTACCTCTACCCACGCAACACCGGCCGTTTCAGCCCGCGCCGAGCCGATCTGTACGAGTATCGTTATGTGGGAGTCGGAGTGCAGATGACCGGCGCGGAGGGGAGTGTGGAGGTCGATGTCGCCGACCATTTTACACTGAAAGGATCCGCCAGTTTTGTGAAGGGTCAGCTCACCGGGAAAGATGAATATCTGCCGATGATCCCGCCATTGCATGGTGGAGTCGGCCTTTCCTGGCACTGCTGTGTCTGGTCACTCGACCTGGATATGATGGGGGCATGGCCACAGAGGAGTGTAGGCGAATTTGAGGAGCCGACAGCGGGCTGGGCTCGTGTGGATGTCACTGCGCACTACCAGAAGGTCCACGGCGGAATGCTTCATTCGATTGTGATCGGGATCGAGAATCTGTTGGACTCGGAGTACCGTCAGCACCTTTCGCGCATCAAATCGGTTATGCCTGAACCGGGACGTAATCTGAAGGTTGTGTACAAGGTCTATTTCTAAGCCCCACCCTGGAGTTCGTGCATCGTTCAGCGGGCGTGTCGCGCCGTATGTGGCTGTTTCCAAGACCTTGAGTTTTGGAGTAACTGTTACCCAAAAAGGCGCGACTTGACAGGTCGAATCGATCCAGCTCGCTACCCACACAAAACAGCGAAGCACCCAAATTCTTGTGAGGATGCACTTACCTTTTATACTTCGCTATTTCAGCACCGTGAATCTGGTAGACAAAACATGTTTGTTGTCTTTTACGGTCAGGAAATATCTCCCGGTTGGGAGTGCGTCTATTTTGTGTGGTGGGATCGCAACGGAGGACCTTGAAGCACCTGGGTTTCTCAGTTCTACACTATTCAAACTCATGACTTCCTTTCCAAGAATGTTGAAGATGGAAATTGATAGAGAGCTTCTCCATCCTCCATTCAAGGAAATGACAAGTGAAGAATTTGTGGGTTCAGGGTATGTATGAATACTGATAATATCTTTATCAACTACTCGTTGAAAACCATCTTCGATGTCATTTTCGATGGATGTTACCCATATCCCATCGCTCTCGGTCCCAACAGCAAGCGTATTCCCTGATTCGGATATTGAAACGGTTCTATAGGGAGGAGAACCAGGAAATTCGATGATCTGCCAGGGCGCTCCGCCCCTCTTCATGAAAAGTTGATCATCACTGACAGCAAATAAAAGGTAACCGCCTGACTGTCGAGACAAGTCAAGAGGGATTGCTCCTGCAAATTCATTCGATCTACTTATCAGTTGGAAAGGGAAAAATCGAAATTCATAAAAAGATGAGTCTGCTGAGTTGGTCGTGAGGATGTAGGCCACTCCTTCGTTTTCACTCGGCACTACTTTGTGTACTTGCATGGTCTCTGACAAGCAAGTCCAATGTTCCCCCCAATCGAGCGTCAGAAAAAGTCCATCTCCTCCGACAATTGCAGATTGGGGAACACCTGAAAGAGGGGCCACAGTACGAAGATTACCTTCAAGGCTGGTCGCCCAGCGTTGCCCCCCATCATAGGACACCAGCACATTAAGACCAGTGCCAGGAAACTCCGGTATGTCACAGAGGACAATGAGTCTCTGTTGAGAGGTGGGATCATAGCAAACATCGATGTATGTTACATAAGGTGATGGATTAGCGAGGGTTTCAACGGTTTGAAGGGTTCGATGATAGTCGTCAATCGATAATCCCACTGAAATAAGGTCACTGATATTATCAGGATGATACGTCAATCCATATGCAACTCTGTTGTGAAGGTTGGCTATTGCATCATTCTCATAATTGTATGACCATACACCTTCATTAATTGCTGAAATAAGAAAACCGTTTTCGATTTGCGGGTCAGGAAGAATCTCGAAGGGAGTAGCGAAACCAATCCCCGTTCCAGTTCGTTGAACTGTTGAAGTAGGAATGTCGCCGATAAAGATACCATTGGAATTCGCAAGCAGGATTGTTTCAGGATCATCAGGCTTGGGGGCGAACCGACAAGCCGAAGAAAAAGGAAACATTGTAAAGGCAGTTATTCTCGGAAAATCTCTAAATACTGAATGCCACGAGACTCCTCCGTCTTCCGACCGATATATTTGATTGTACAACAAGCCATAGAGCACCCCTGAGAAGTCCCCATACCAACCGTTAAAGTTACCGATCCCTGTCCATTCTACCACGATTCCGTTTTCACTGATCCTCACCCATTCACTATAACCAGTCATTCCAGTAACGAATACACAAACAACATCTTGCTCGGATTCAAGTATTGCTATTCCATGAACATAAGATCCGTACACTTCATCACAGTACTGATTCCAACTCATCCCAGCATCACTACTTTCCCAAAGCCCAACATTTCCTGAAAGCACCCTCGATTCATCGACTGGATCCCAACAAAACGACGCAAATCCGTTTCTTGCTTCTGCTTGGCGTACTTCATCCCAGGAAGTTCCGCCATCTACTGACCTGTACAGTCTGTGCAGGCTCGATGAATGTTCCCATGTATCAACGAGTACAATTTCAGGATGGTGTGGCGAAAAAATCAATTCAACAGGCTTGTAATCCAAATCAGATTCAGTCCATGACCCGCCCCCATCCGCGGAACGGAACAACTGATCACCCAGAAGAAAGAGCGTGTCGGCTGAATTGGGGTGGAATACCACTTTGGATACAGGACCAACATCTTCGGGGAGTGTCGGTTGGATGCTCTCCCAGCTGTAACTGTTGTCCGCAGAAATCCATAATGTGCCATCGGATAGAACACCGAAGACTTCGTCAGGCACATGCGGATTATAGGCAATCCATCGGAAATCGCTGGCCCAGGGCCCCACCTGCGCCCATGTCTGTGCGGCACTCGTCCGGGAGAAAAGAAGCACGAAGGACAAAACAACAATTAAACGAGCCATTTCAAACTCAGCGTTGGGAATATCATTCTTATTTAATATAGCAGGCTTCTCCTGAGAGTATGTGCGTGAATCCAGAGGTCTATTTCGCTGAGAGGCAAGCGCAGCGTGGTCTCTCGGCGCGACTTGACCGTTACGAAACAGACATCTTGAAACGAGCCTTGTCGTATTGAAAACAAATGTGCTGGATGGAAAATCGGGCAGGTCTTCTGACCAGCCCGAACACTGTCGCACCTCGAGCAGCCCCGCTCTGAGTGACAGTCACTCGCGGGGCAGAACTCCGTTTCTGTAGTGACCTGCCGGGAAGCTGGAACCGTCAGGGCAGTTGGCCGATCAAGGTTGTCGCAACCAACGGGAAATTCTGTCCGTCGATCCGTCCCCCGCCGATCACATAGAGCCTGCCATTGGCAGCCACCACAGCATGACTGTCGCGTGCTTCGGGAAGCGCCGTCACAGTAGACCAGTTATTGGTCTCGAGGTTCAGGGCTTCCACGGTTGCGGTGCTCGAAGTAGAAGATGTTTCGCCACCGACCACAACGATATTGCCGAGGAACAGGGTCGCGCCGGTGAAACGGCGTGCTGTCGGCATGGCTGTGGTCGTTGACCAGGTGTTCTGCTCGATGTTGAAATACTGGGAGGTGGCCAGGTAGGATTGAGTATCATCCCCGCCAATGGCGTACACCCGTGAGCCAACAGAAACAGCCCCGAAGAAGCGTCTCGCAATCGGCATCGACGCAAGAGTCGTCCAGGAATTGGCACTCAGATCAAAGGATTCAGTGGCCGGTGTCAAAGCGTTCGCACTGTATCCACCCACGACATACACCTTCGCGCCACTGGCACCGGCGCCTGCACCGTACCTCGCAGTCGGGGTTGCCTGCAGGTTGGTCCATGTGTTGGTTGCCGGGTCGAGCACATCAAAACTGTTGAGCACATTCTGCCCGGATGCGCCACCCATCGTGTAAATCAAGCCGTTCAACGCCACAGCACAATGGTAGTAACGTGGGGTCGGCATCGCCGGGCCGGTGGTCCAGGTATTGGTCGCCGGGTCGAGAATGTCAACAGTGGCAACTGATCCCTGACCGCTGTTTCCGCCAAAGACGTAAACCTTGCCATCGACCTCGACCGCTGCAATCCCGTACCGTGCTGCGGGAAGGTCCGGGCCATTCGTCCAGGTCAGATTCGCCAGACTGGCGGCCTTACGTGTGAAGCTGAAACCTGCGCTTCCCTTGCTGTTGGTCACAATCACCGAGTCGGCACCCGGCAATGCATCGTAACGGACCGAGATACTCAGCACAGCAAGGCTATCCTCCTGCGATGTAACGGTGACTGTCAGGAAGCTGTTGGGTGAGCTGCCTGCCAGTTCTTTGAGACCTTCACCACGCAGGGTGACACTTGTTGCGCTCCCGATCGCCCCCTGCGCAGGTGTGACCGTGTCGATCTCTGGCGCGCTTAACGTCGGGCCAGAGGGGTCTTTTGAGTCATCATCGCTGCAACCGATGAAGAATACGAGTGTGAGCATCAACAGCGAAGCGACCATCGATCTCGAACGTACCATGGCTTACCCTTTCGTAACCTGAGCACTCCATACCCCTCTATGACCCCGACCGGATTCACACGCATGTGGGATGGTATTGCAGAGGGAAATTCAGGTGCTGGGGCAAGGTATGTGAGGGCGGTGGCTCGGATCAAGAAGGAGTTCGTAATCCACAAATTCAAATTGCTATTTCGACTTATATACTAAAAATACGAAGTACAATCCTGTTTCTATTCAGAAAATGGGACTTGACTAAGGGGGCAGGCTGGTTGTGTGGAATAGGCTTTTCGCGTGCTACATGGGTGTCGTGGACAGCGGCGCTGTCAGGATAAAGAATGCGGTACTTCTCGGACAGTGTGGGATTTATCTGGATTCACCTGAGAATTCGTTGGTGAACTCTGCGGCCTCCAGGTAAGCCTGACCACCAGATTTGCCTTAGACTCCTGCACAAATCCGGTACCCGTCACCGATCTACCACGGAAGTGGAGTAAAGGAACAACGTGCCGGACTCGTTTTTGAAAGGATCGATGACAGTGAAACCATTGGCAGCAGCCCATCCCTTCACACTCTTTTTCCAACGGGGACGGCAACAGTCATCCACAACAATCACAGCGTCCGGGGAGAGGAGCGGTTTGAGGCGTGTGAGACCCGGCAGACGGACATTTTTATCCGAATAGTCGGGCGGACCATCCACCAGCAGCAGGTCGATCTGCTCGATCCCGGCAAGAGCTTGTGGATCATACCATCTGTGCGAAGATTCAGGAATCAGGGTGAGGGGAGCGTGACGCAATTCGACCCGTTCCTCGACCCCATGCCGTGACAGCAGGTTGCGTGTCTGCTCAAGCCAGTTTTGATCGTGATCCAGCGCGAACACTTTTCCCTCGCCCTGGTCACGCAGCAGAAGCGCTGCAATCAGGGTCGAAACTCCGCTGCCAAGCTCCACGATCGTCCTGGGGTGGCGGGTGCGGATCAGGTTGAGATATTCGACTCCGGTGTCCGGTGACAGCGCCGCAAGTCGCATGACCGGGAAAGGTGATGCGGGTTTGAGCACGGTGTGCAGGTTGAGAACATCCTGGATTTGACGGTCAAAATTCTCCTGCTCGCGACGGATATCCCGCACCCGTGAAAATACTTCGAGCTGAAGGAAAAGAATCGCGAGGACCGCGGCTCCTGCGGAAAGAATGACACCGGTTGTAGCGAAATGGCTGTGAAGAAGGAGGGTAAGCAGGGTCCAGATCAGAACAAGCAGGGTCAGCAGACCGATCTGTGCGATCCCGGTTTTCAGTTGACGCATGATCCTCTCCGTTTGGACCGTGGAATATAGCGGATTCCTCCGCTTGTTTCCTGTCCATGCCCTCGCGCTCCATAATTGGGGAGACCCACTGCGTTAGGTGGGAGAGGTGTATTCAGCGATCGTGCCGAGTGGTACTCGGATGAGCAGATTCGGAGCAGAGGGTGACACACTGTCTCCGCTTGCGGAAGGATCGACAGAAAAGTTAGAAAAACCGCGAGGCTTCGGGTTGGACAGGGTCCGGAGCTTTTGTATCTTCCTCAACTTCGGTCGGGAAAAAGACCATGAAGAGCCTTTGAGCAGGTCCAACAACGATGAGGGAACGATGGCGGAGAAGACCGGTGGCAAGCAGAAAATGACCCCGTTTCCGCGGACCTTTTATGTCGCGAACGTCATGGAGATTTTCGAGCGCATGGCCTGGTACGGCTTCTTTGCGCTCTCATCGCTCTACATGACCAGCCCGGTTGCGCAGGGCGGGTTGGGGTTTGACAGTATTCAGCGAGGCATCCTGCAGGGTATCATTCCCTTCCTGCTCTACCTCTTCCCCGTGATAACGGGTGCCCTCGCGGACCGCTACGGCTACCGGAACACCTTCCTGGTTGCCTTTGCGATCCTGACACCGGCATACTTCCTGCTCGGCCAGTTCCACAGCTTCTGGAGCTTCTTCGGCGCTTTCCTGCTGGTGGCGATCGGTGCGGCGACTTTCAAGCCGGTGGTTGTCGGTACGGTTGGCAAAACCACCGATGATACGAACCGAGGCATGGGTTTCGGCATCTTCTACACGATTGTCAACGTGGGCGGGTTTGTCGGACCTATTTTCGCCGGCATGTTGCGTGTGCTGGACTGGAACTACGTCTTTATCCTGCTCTCGATCACCATCGCAATCAACTTCATCCCGACCATCTTCTTCTACAAGGAGCCGACCACCGAGGCTGCATCCGAGACGAAGCGCAGTCTGAAACGTGTTTTGCTGGATGCCCAGGAAGTGCTCGGAAACGGTCGTTTCGCACTGACAGTTGTGCCCATCATCTTCCTCTTGATGCTCTCGGGTGGTGGATGGGTTGGCTGGAACTGGACCCTCGGGCTTTCCGCCGCATGGGTGGCAGTGAACCTGCTCTGGAACCTTGCTGCAAAGAAGGGTGACGAGCAGGCGCCCTGGTTCGCACAGAAGGCGAAGGTCGGCAACTGGCCATTTGTGCTCTACCTGTTGATCCTCTCAGGTTTCTGGGCCAGCTTCAACCAGATTTTCATCACCCTGCCGGAGTACATCCGTGACTTTGTCGACACGAAGGACGTGGTCCACGCGGCAGGGATTTTCGGACAGGGATTCGTCAATTTCCTCGCAAGTGTGAACATCGAGCATCTGGCGGATGAAATCATCCGCATCTCGCATGAGCATGGCGCGGTGGGGGCGGCTCAGGCACAGCAGGTCTTTTTCGAGATTGTCCACTACAAGGTGCGTGTCCCCCTTGACGAGATCACCGCGACCTTCGGTCAGCTTGCGGCGATGCCGGCGGTGGACCGTGAGACCGCGATGGAAATCGCCCGCCAATGGGCGCACAACTACCGCCAGGTCAACCCGGAATACATTGTCAACATCGATGCCGGATCGATCGTCCTCTTCCAGATCCTGGTCAGCTTTGTTGTGCAGCGCTGGAAGCCCTTCCCGGTTCTTGTGGTCGGGACGATTGTAGCAGGCACAGGTATCGCGTTGAACAGCATCGCGGTGACGGGTGCGCTGACAGTGATGGCCATCGTCATCTTCGCATTCGGCGAGATGATCGCTTCACCAAAGAGCCAGGAGTATGTGGCGAAGATCGCGCCGAAGAACAAAACCGCCCTGTTTATGGGGTACTACTTCGTATCCATCGCGCTTGGCAACCTCTTCGGTGGCATCCTTTCCGGGTGGGGATACCAGGTGCTGGCGAAGGGCCAGAACAACCCGGACCTGATGTGGTTGATCTTCGGCATTATCGGGTTCGCGACAGCAGTGGCGTTGCTGGTATTCAACAAGTTTGTCGTGCCGACGCTGGAGCGTAACCACGCTACTCAGCGCGCTTCAGAAGGGTAGTCGCCTACGATTTCAGGACATCCTGCCGCTCCGCATCCTTCGGTATGTGGAGCGGCAGTACTCTCCCCGGGAGACACTATTTGGTGCTTTTGGTGTTTTTCGCGAAAGAGAGGCTTGGATCGATCTTCCTTGAAGTCGTAAAATGTGCCTTACACTGTCTCACCGGGCAGATTGGCTGCGAAAGCGATCGTAGTGAGCCTGTGCAGATGAGACTGCCGGGGCGTGGATGACCACCCTGCTGTCTGTGAGCACTGAATTGCCTCTGTACGGGCCAGGTGGCTGGTGACGAGACTCACATCTGAGTGTGAAAACCTGATATAGGTTGCATGGCAGGAAATGGGGAGAATTCAATGCGAGTGCAGTTCTGGGGAGTACGTGGTAGCATCCCAACACCCTTAAGTCCTGCCGACATCGAGGCCAAGGTGATCGCCATGGCTGAGGATGTGGTTCGTGCCGGTATCCGGGACCCAGAACTTGTGTCGGGTTATCTGCGCGAGCATCACAGCATGCTGGTCCGTGGCACGGTTGGCGGCAACACGACCTGCATCAGCGCCGACTGGGAGGGGGGATCGGTTATCTTCGACGCTGGCAGCGGGATACGCAACCTTGGCCGGCAGCTGATGGATGGCCCCGCCGGACGTGGGGAATCCGACCTGCACATTCTCGTCTCCCACACCCATTGGGATCACATCCAGGGGTTCCCGTTTTTCGGCCCACTTTTCCAGCGGAATCAGATCACTATCCACGGTTGCCATGACCGCCTCGAAGAGCGTTATCGCGGTCAGCAGATGTTCGATTACTTTCCCATCTCACTTGACATTTTCCCTGCAACAGTTGAGTTCCACCAGGCAGAGCCGGGGAAATCCTACCCGCTCCCGGGTGGTGCTACCTTCACACCCAAGGAGCTGCAACACCCCGGCAAGTCCTACGGTTACCGTGTCGAGAAGGATGGCAAATCGATGGTGTTCGCCAGTGACAGCGAATACAAACGAGATGATGATGAGTCGATCCGTTCCATGATCGACTTCGTACGGGATAGCGACCTGTTCATTTTCGACAGCCAGTATACCCTCGAAGAAAGCCTGGTCAAGGAAGATTGGGGGCACTCAACGGCGGTGATCGGTGTGGATATCGCGGTACGTGCCAATGTGAAACGGTTGGCATTATTCCATCATGAACCGAACTATCCGGACTCTTTTATTCGGGAACTGCTGCTGAAAGCGAGACGTTACCTGCAGCTCAACTACCCGGATTCCGAACTGGATATTTTTGTTTCGATCGAGGGGATCGATTTGCAATTGTAGTACGTGGGAACAGCCTCAGGGAACGGGACGAGCCGTGCATCGAGCACGGCTCGTTCTGTGTGAATGGGTAGTCTGGCCCCGACAGCTAGATGTCGGAGTCTATTTTCACCTTGCACGTCGCTGCGTCATAGCCCAATCTGCTGATATGCCTGAAGTGGCCCGACACTTCTGTGTCTGGCCAGACCGTTACCGCACCAGCGTCACCCGGCGGACTTCCTGCTCGCCGCCCGCATCGAGGCGCAAGATGTAGACCCCCGACGACACTCCGCTCCCATCCGCATCCCATACCGTCCTGTGCCAGCCAGGCTGCATCGCCCCCAACCGCCTGCCCCACACCTCCTGCCCGAGCAGGTTGTACACCCTCACCCCGACCACCCCCGGTTGTGGCAGGAAAAAGGGGATGGTGACCGAGGCGTTGAAGGGGTTGGGATAGGCTTCTTCAAGTGTAAAGTGTTTTGGTGCGTTCCGGTCACCATCGATCGGGACTGCAAGAAATGGCGTCAGATCAAAGAGTCGAATATGAGATAAGTCAGCCGTGACCAAATACTGGTCGTTTACCCCAATAGGGGTGATTCGTTGCTCAGTTTCAATATTTGCCACATGCTGAGGATTCAAAAGGTTAGTGATATTCCACAGTTGTATTTCAGCGTTCCTAGAGGGGGTTCCATCCCCATGAGCGCCCTCTTCCACCTCCAAGACGAGTAAACAGTCTTGAATGATACTGAATCGCTTGATATTTGTGTAGTAGTCTAAACCCAAATCAACTCTAGCAATTAGTTCACACATTCCTTCCTCACCTAGAATCATGACTGCAAAACCTTTCTCCTGAGCAGATGTGTATTGTCCAACAAGGATTTCCTCGTTGGGGGATATATTGAAACTGGTAAGCCTTATAGGAAATTCCCAGCTTCCGGTTGTATCAGGCGAAGAAAGATTGCTGACATCCATCCTATGGAGTTGGTCAAATCCGACTTTGAAATAAACGTGATCTCCCCTTACGATCTGCTGCCCACCATTCACCCCAATTCGAATCGACGATACTTCTTCACCAGTTTCGAGCGAATTGGCGTATAACCACCCAGTGGATATTGTCCTCCCCCAAACGACTCCATTTCCAAACTGTTGTGCGACTGTTCTGTTATCAATGACGTGAACCAACCGAAGTGTATCATCCTCGATCCGCCAGAGTTGCGACCCCGCACAGACGATCCATTCCGCATTCGAATCTTCGACCCTCCGTATATTCGCATATACGGTCTGCCAGAGGGAACGTTCAAACTCTAAGTTTTCGATCCGGATCCTGCCGATCAAAGCATTGTTATTACAGTAGAATACGTTGCTGCCTTCCAATAGTATACTGTAGGCCCTACCAGCACTCCTAATATCTGCAATAACCTCTGTTGGTAATCCAGAATTATCATCGATTTGCATGATGCCTACGCTTGATCCAACTGCGATGAATCGATCTTCGTGTAACCCGATCTGACCATCAAAGGATGCTGGTATTTCCACGGAATCAACCAAGACAGGCGATAGATTTGCTGGTAAATCATAAAGATAGACAATCTGAAAGTCTCTACCGTTGCCTGTCGAGCAATAGAGTTGATTATTTGCTATCATATATGTAACCGATTGATATTGTTGCCCCCACACTGTGGTAAATACGCCCAGCGAATCTATATTCACTATCGATATACCAGAATCATAATCTATATATATACGATCTCCAATTAGTGACACCCCATCATTTGCACTATTTATTGAATCTGCAAGTATAAGACCACCGGCTTCATCACGACGGTAACTTAATAATTGATTGACATGATCTATCCACCCATAACCTGGTTCATACGACTGTATTGATCTCCCAAAAACAATAAAATCATCATTCATAACTACCGAATGATAACTATAGTGTTCCGCAGAATTGGGTATTAAATGATCGATATGTTCAATTAAATAAATGTTCTCTGGATCGGCTATCGAATAAAAATAGTATCCATCATATCGATAGGTTTGCACCATTATTGTGTCTTGGATGAATACATTCATCCTTTGGGATGCCGGAGATGGGATGGATTCGACGAATTCAGGAGGCCAAGTAGTGTCCATATCGTACACTTCAGTGCTCCCATCATCCATAAACATCAACATATAATGATTATAAAAATCAACCCATCCAGCTCCAATAATCACCTCCGGATCTTGTTGGCCGTCGAGTGTACATCTCAACAAATGATTGGTTGCTGTTATGATATATAAATTATTTTGATAATACGAAAAACCCTGATAGTTATCATACAACTGAATATCGTCAACTGGTTGAAGTTGTGCATTTGCAAAATGCGTATAATTAATCAAGATTACCAGAATAACGGAAAAAAAGATTCTATTATAGTGCATCATCGCCAACCTCAGGTATGCAACAAGTTACACGTCTGTCCTATAAGACACCAGCCGTTGCCAAGAAAATAGCCTGCGACCGGCGGGATAGTCATTCCTTGCTACCGCATCAGCGTCACCCGGCGCACCTCCCGCTCGCCGTCCGCCTCGAGGTGGAGGATGTAGACCCCCGACGACACTCCGCTGCCATCCGCATCCCAAACCGTCCGATGCCAGCCTGGCGCTAATGCCCCCAATTGCCTCCCCCACACCTCCTGCCCAAGCAGATTGTACACCCTCACCCTCACCTCGCCCGATTTCGGGATGTAGAAGGGGATGGTCACCAAGGCGTTGAAGGGGTTCGGGTAGGGGGCAAGAATCTTGAACGCTCTGGGGATTTCAGTTTCTGTCTCGGGTAAGTCGAGAGCAGCTGACAGGTCGAACAGACGGATCTGTCCACCTTCTGCAGTCATCAGGAACTGGCCAAAACTTGATAGACTGGAGGCATCATGGGTAAGTGGGAAGTGGTCGATAAGGGTTGGGTCGGTGATCGTCTGGAAGTCATACAAATAGACCCGACCGCCGACTGTTTCGGAGCCGCCACTCGCAAAGAATGCCAGCAAACGGTTCTGCAATACCTCCATGTCAGTCAAATAGGAGCCCGGGAAATAGCACAGCCACATCTCCCATGCTGTTCCATCTGGACCAATCCGGTTGATGCTGACTGACCGTTCCGAACGGACAATGAAGTGCACGCCTCCCTCCAGTACCTTGACCTCGCCCACAGTACCTGAGTAGGATAATCCCGGAAGCTCAACTGGCTGATTGGGATTTTCAACATTCCACCGCAGGATACCATTTCCATTGAACCCTGAGTAGAGACAATAGAGGAAATCACCAATCAGGTCGAAGCTAATAAAAGTGACATCGTCCGATTCGATCGATGTGACAAGCGACCCGTCTACTCGGGAAAAGGCATGAATCGCACCCTCGAAGTCAAGTGTCCAGACCATCTGATCGGAAAGTTTCACATCCAACGCTGTTGTACCAAATCGTCGAATAAACTCGATCGAGTATTCAGTGACAGTCCACCACCCAAGGCCAGGTCCTGGCAAATCGGTGATCAACAGTGAATCCCTCAGCTGTACCGGCTCCCTAATTGAATCTGCTTGATGATAATGCAATTCAGTGAATCCGTCATCGTCGAACAAACCTGTACTGAGACTTCCATCATCCGATACAGAAGCGAAACGATTCCCGGAGACAGAAATATTCACTGACGTTTGACCGCCCTGAAGCGATCCAAGTGGTGTCTCGATCTGACCTGAGTCCGGATCCCGTCCAATAGTCAGCGCCGAAAGTAAGCCTCCACAAAAAATCGAACTGTCATTTACAGAGAGGGCGATCTTCAGGTCCGATTGAAGATCGACTTCTTGTTGTAATACGATGGGCTCGCCAGCTTCGAACGAATAACACTGCAGGACTCGTTGATCAGAGGCAGAAATCGCGGTTGTTACGTACAGATGCGAGTCAGTGAATGCCATTTGATTGTAGTGCCAATCGATTGACATGATCTCAGTTATACTCTCTTGAGTCTCAATTTCATAAACAGTTTGATCCCAGACAATGAGACGGTTCTCAGACAATTGTGCCCTCTCATTGCCCGTGTGAAGGCTATCAAGAAAGGTTAGCTCTCCATTCTCGCCGATCTGGAAGCAGAGGATTTGATCTTGCAGATCCATCCAACCTTCAAATTGGTTGTAGTATCTGGTGGTCCTCCCTGCAACCATGTATTCGCCATTCCAAACCATAGACCTGTATGCATACGTCTCTCCTTCATCCGGATCGAGCCAGGGTATTGAACCGGCTGGATCAATGTCATAGGGATCAGAAAGGCAATAGAATCGATATCCTTCTGTTTCGAGGGTCACTGCAAGCAGTGTGTCATAGGCGGAAATGTAGCGAACTTCATCCTGGAAATGGAGTTGGGACAAGAGTGGTGGTGGCCACGGTTCTGACAGATCATAGATTTGAACATTATGCTTCTCAATTCGAACAATTGCCAGATTTCCATGAATGAGAAGTTGACGGGACCATCGAGGAAGGTTGACTACAGCAGAATCCAACTCCCCTTCGCTGGAAGATTTCAGCAGGTGTGAACCGCTCTGATCAAGAATATACCACTCCCCCTGATACGGTTTTGCATCGTGAAAACCGCCTATAAGAGAAATCTGGTCAACCGGAACGACTTGAGCGGAACACGCTGCAGGTACCATCAGCACTACAACGATTGCCATTAAAAACCAATTCGCGCGATCCGTTTGTGAGATCGATTGACGTTGATACATTGGGTATCCTCACCCAAATCAGATTGTAGCGCGGGTACCTTGAATATAGTCCGGTTGACGATTGAGAAACAATACCGCCCGGCAAAAATTCCGCCAGGCGGTTGAAGAGCCATCGTGCCGGGTGGGCTACCTGCGACAACGGTGGCGCAGGGTTGAAAGGATGGGCTCCGGCCACCCCGTCTGACCCCGATGCTGTCCCCTACTCTGGCACGGACCGTTGCCCGCGCCGCAGCCATCCCCAGCCCCACAGAGCGCTGATGGCCGACGCCAGTAAAATACCCATCTTCGAGATGTCGAGCCAAGACTCCTGCGACCCGAAGGCGAGCCCCGCGATGAAGAGGCTCATTGTAAAGCCCACTCCGCCGAGAGTCGCGGCGCCGTAAAGCATCGACCAGCCCACCCCTTTCGGCAGCTCGGCCCAGCCGGCTCTCACCGCAAGCCAGGAGAACCCGACAATCCCCACCTGTTTGCCGGCCACCAGTCCGAGGACAATCCCCAGCGCAATGGGGTCGGCCAGGGCGGAGGCACCCATGCCCTCAAAACGGACCCCGGCATTGGCGAGTGCAAAAACAGGCATGATGACATACATGACAAAGGGATGGAGGCTGTTCTCGAGGAAGACGAGGGTGGACTGACCTCCTCGTCCCAACTGGCGAAGGTGTGTCAGCACTTCGTGACGTGCGCCCTCATCGCCGGAATCCATCGCCTCGTGGTGACGTTTCGCGAGATCGAGACCCGCCTGGCCGATTTCACCGATGCGGAAGGTGGGACGGTGGGGGATTGTGAAGGCCAGCAGCACGCCGGCGACTGTCGCATGGACACCGCTCTGCAGGAAGGCAACCCAGATCGGCAGGGCGAGCAGCATGTAGGGGACAAGTGAGCGCACGCCAAGTCGCGCAATGAGGAAGAGGAGTGCAATCCCCGCCAGTCCGAGTCCAAGGGCGAGGATGGAGATCTGGTCAGTGTAAAAGAGCGCGATAACAGCCACCGCGCCGAGATCATCGACAATTGCGAATGCCACAAGGAATACCTTGAGAGCGACCGGAACACCCCGTCCCACAAGGGTCAGGATACCGAGTGCGAAGGCGATGTCGGTCGCCATGGGAATACCCCACCCGGCCGCGCCAGGTCCGGATGGATTCAAACCAAAATAGATCAACGCCGGCAGAATCATTCCGCCGAGAGCAGCGGCGATGGGAAGCGCAGCCTGACGGATGCTTGAGAGTTCACCCGTGAGCAGTTCACGTTTGATCTCGAGCCCGACCAGGAGGAAAAACACGGCCATCAGGGCATCGTTGATCCAGTGGAGCACGGACATGGATATCGTGGCGGATCCAACACCCACTGTCAGGTAGGTTTTCTTGAATAGCTGAACATAGAGGTCATTGAGCGGCGTGTTCGCCCAGATGAGCGCGACCGCGGTTGCCGCAAGCAACAGCAGTCCACCTGCCGCCTCCAGTTGCAGAAAGTCACGGATTGGTTTCAGCATCGCCTGCACTGCAGATTTTTCGCGCTGCACGTTGAACGGAGTGCCTGTTGCCGCCATGTCTACTCCTGTGATGTCGAGTTTACCTGCCGACCAGCGACCTGCCGAACGACTCTGGGTTGAACTGGTGCGTGAATGGTAGCAGTCCGGTTAACGGCGAGGCAAGCAGAACAACCCAGCTGTGGAAGAGTTTTCGGCTCTTCCTGAGTATTTGTGCGGGGATTCGGCAGTCAAGTTCGCCGAGAGGAAAGCGCAGCGCGGCCTCTCAGCGCGACTTGACTGCCACGAGACAGACATCTTCGAGCGACCCTCGTTTTATTGAAAACAAATGTGCTGGATGGGATCGTACAGGAACTGCCGACAATTCCCCGATCGCCTATATCTTCACCGACTCAGCAGATTTGTTTTCAATAAAACAAGGACTTACTACAAGGTGTACACTGTTTGGTTGTCAAGACACCCCTGGAGACCTGCGGCCTCCAGGCGATCTTGACAACCAGAATTGCCGGAGACAGCAGAACAAATTCTTGTGAGGATCCGAGTTTTTTCCGGAAAGTGGGTGCTGAAGCGCATTCATGTCTACCTGGAGACAGTTGCAGGAAGAGATACCATGATGTATCATTGACAACACATCCACAGCGTGAGACTCCAGGATGCCTTCCAGCCGCGATTCCGAATTTCTGCACCGACCTACACTGAGCATCGTCCGAACGGATGTCGCCAGAATTCACGATTATCTTACTGTTGAACAGGCACTTGAGGAGATTCGATCCACAGCATATCAAGATCGAATCGTCTATTTCTACGTGGTCAATGAGAATGAGCAGCTTGTGGGTGTTATCCCGACCCGTAAACTTCTCACAGCCCCCCTTGATGAAACAATTAACCGTCTGATGATCAAATCGCTGGTCACACTCAGTGAGAAAGCAACCCTGCTCGAAGCCTACGAAATCATGTCGAGACGCAAATTACTCGCCCTGCCGGTAACCGACATCAAGAAGCGGATTCTCGGGGTTGTGGATATCGGAATGTTCACCGAAGAAGAGTTCGAGATCCTGGAACGGGAACGGATGGATGAACTTTTCGAGACAATCGGCTTTCGAGTATCACAGGTTCGGGATGCTTCATCCTTCAGAGCGTTTCGTTTCCGTTTCCCCTGGCTGCTGGCGACGATCGTGAGCGGAACCATCTGCGCACTTCTGGCCAGTCTGTTCGAGGTTACACTGGCCCAGAGCATCTTCCTCGCATTCTTCCTGACTCTGGTACTCGGCCTGGGGGAGAGTGTCAGCATCCAGTCCATGTCCCTCACCATTCAGGCCTTGCGAGCGATGAATCCAACGGTGAAATGGTACACAAAGGCGTTCCGCAAAGAGCTTTTTTCTGCCATCCTGCTGGGGATTGCCTGCGGATTGGTTGTCGGTGCCACACTGGTTTTCTGGAGTGGCTCGATGATTACAGCCCTCTCGGTCGGCGGGGCGGTGCTGATGGTGATTGTCACCTCCTGTCTGATCGGGCTGACCATCCCGACCGTGCTCCACTCTTTGAATTTTGACCTGCGAATCTCAGCAGGACCGATCACCCTCGCCCTCGCCGATATCAGCACGATCCTGATCTATTTTGGGCTGGCCTCGATTCTGATATGAGAGATTTCGCCCGCATCGGTCCTCCCGGATTGCAGTGGAAATCGCGAAACCGTTGTCTTTTCCATGTTGGATTGAGTCCAGGCAGGCGTATTTTTGCAACTGGCAGCCACGGTCCCGAAAGGGGAGGGTCAACTTGGAAAATCACCTGCCGGGAATGTTGAGCGAGTTGGCCTTTCTATTTGTCGCTGCGCTTACAGCCGCCCTTCTCATTCGCGCAATTCGTCTTCCCACCATCCTGGGTTATCTGTTCGCAGGTGTCATCGTTGGACCGCACGCTCTCGGCATGTTGCATGAAACGTCCCAACTTCACAACCTGAGTGAGCTTGGCGTAGTCCTGCTTCTCTTTTCAATCGGTCTCGAAATATCGCCATCGCGTCTATGGCAGCTCAGACGTGAGGCATTGATTGGCGGCACCATCCAGGTGATCGGAACAGCCGCAATCGCAGCGGAGATTGCCCGGCTTTTCGGGCTTCCCTTCGGCGTGGCGGTGGTAATCGGTTTCTTCATTTCCCTCTCCTCAACTGCCGTCGCATTACGTCTGCTCTCCGAAAAAGGTCAGCTTGATTCAACTCATGGCCGATTCTCGCTGGCGATCCTTCTGCTGCAGGACCTTGCGGTTGTCCCGATCACGCTCGCGATTCCCTTACTCGCGGGTGAGCAATCGGGGATTGGCGCGATTGGATTGCTGGTCGCCAAAACTGTAGGCTTGATCCTGTTGGTATTGCTGCTCGCGAGACGGCTTGTGCCGGCTCTGCTGGACCGTGTCGCAGCGAAACGAAGCCGAGAGATGTTTCTGCTGGCAATCGCGGCGATCGTGCTCGCGACTGCCTGGTTGACAACCATTGCGGGACTTTCTCCTGCTCTTGGCGCCTTTCTCGCCGGGCTGGTGATCAGTGAAACGGACCACCGTCACCTGGCCCTCGCCGAGGCTGCCCCCTTCCGTGAACTCTTCCTCGCGGTTTTTTTCCTTTCGATCGGGATGATGCTCGACCTTGGTCAGCTTTTCGCCTCGCCCTTGCTGCCCCTGGGACTGGCAGTCTCGGTCTACCTCGGCAAAGGTCTGATTGTCGGTGGGCTGGCAATGATGTTTGGACGTGACCGTTCCACTGCAATCCGCGCAGGTGCGCACATGGGGCAGGTGGGGGAGTTTTCCTTTGTGGTACTTCTCATTGCGACCTCCAGCGGCCTGATTGATGATGCCATTCTGCAACCGATGGTTGCGACCGCAGCACTGACCCTGATGGCAACGCCCTTTGTCACGAAGGGAGGGGATGTTTTTGCAGCAGGACTTGCGAAACGTAATCCAGCGCCTGTGGAAGGGTTTGACATCCATGAAACTGGTGGCCACGTGATGATCATCGGTTTCGGGCTGGGTGGGAGATCGATCGCAAAGGTTTTGAAAGCCCTGGGTGTGCCCTACCGGATCAGTGAAATGAATCCCGAAACCGTCCAAAACGAGAAACGAAAAGGGGAGTCCATCCTGCTGGGCGACGCATCCCGTCCAGAAGTGCTTGAAGCGCTGGGAATCCACGAAGCGAAAGCGGCAGTGATCGCGATAAATGATCCTCACAGTTTGCGTCCGATTATCCAGGTAGTCAGACGGGAACGTCCCGACCTGCAGATCCTTGTTCGTACACGTTTCGCCTCGGACATCGCCGAATTGCACAAGCTCGGTGCTGATGTCGCTATCCCTGAAGAGCTGGAAACCTCATTACAGGTTGTGGGCACATTGTTGCGAAGGCTTGGCTTTCCCGGCGAAATCATCAGGCGACACCTCGATGAACTGCGGCACGAGGGGTACAGCCTGGCTCCTTCGATCATCCCCTGGGCAGGTGCGCTTCACGAGTTGGAAGCGATCGAACTGCGCAGTGTGATTCTTGAAGCGAAGGACCATGCGGTGGGCCAGACACTTGTCGATCTTAACCTCCGCGCTGAAACCGGGGCGACAGTTGTCACCGTGATTCGAGAACGCAACCCTTTGCTGGACCCTGCCCATGCCCTGCTGGAACCCGGCGACCGGCTTGTGCTTACTGGTCCTGAGGATGCACTCCAGGCGGCAACACTCGCGCTGCGTAAAGGCGTAAGCATGGAGCGGAATGCATAGTCCGTTTCTCCTTGGTCCCAGCACAGTTCAAGTGCTACATTCCTCCTGATCGCCCATCCCCTGTACGGAGTTGACTATGAAGCGATTTGTTCTCCCGATTCTGGTTTGCATTCTGCTCGTCCTCTGTGTCGGATGTGAAGAGGACAACCCTGAAATCATTGTTCCACCCGCGAACAATCCTCCGCAGATCGAATCCCTGACCGCCAGTGCGACCAGTGTCCAGGCTGGACACACCGTCACCCTGCTCTGCCGTGCGAGTGACACGGATGGCGATTCCCTTTCCTATTTCTGGCTTACAACCAATGGCGCGACGTTTATCGGGCGTCACACGGACACTCTTGCCATCTGGATGCCCCCCTACACGGCTACCCAGTCACTCGTTTACGTAAATGTCTCGGATGGCAAAGAGACCGTACGCGACTCGCTGACCATCACGGTCTCCGGGTGGGATGACCGTATTCCTGTCAATCCGACACCCGCAGACCTTGAGACGGGTGTCGCCCCGAGGACTACTCTGCGCTGGGAGGTGGGGGAGGATGTCGAGGAACCTCTGACCTATGACCTCTATTTGAGCTCGGGGCAGAACCTGCTGCGTGTCGCGGAGGGGTTAAACCAACCGCAATGGGAACCGGAATTTGCCTTCCAGCCTTCAGTTCAGTACCGGTGGCGGGTCGCTGCCCGTCCTCAGAACGGTGAGGAGATCTTCGGCGCGATCTGGGTGTTCACCGTTGAAGATCTGCAATTCGGCCCACCGTTGGGTGAAATCCTCTATCGGAATCATGGCAATCTGATTGCGACCTGGTCGCCGGAGGGGGAACGTTACCTGAGACGCGTCGGAACTGAGAGCTTCATCCGTCAACCCAGCCGTCTGATGGCTTGGGCGCCAGGCTACACGACTTCCACAACCCCTGCGATGGCGCTCTATGATCTCGCCACATCGACCCTGTTTCTCGTGGACGAGAACGGCCAAAGCCGCAAGCAAATGGATGATGCCCTCCCTGCTTACTACGCCTTTTCCGGGCACGGGTCACGGTTTGCATACGCTCGAAATGCTGGCGGGGGACGTCAGGAGCTGATCAGCCAGGGGGTGCCACCTCTTACCACAGAGGAACTTTTTGCATCCATCGAACAGCCGTGGCGGATCGCAAGCCGCCCCTCCTATTCGACCACCGGGAACACCATAGCGGTCGCACTGGTGGACCAGCAGAACTCCTCCATCGGCAGACTCGCGGTTTTCGCACGCGAGAACGAGCTGATGTTTAATCGTGCGAAACGGGTCTGGGAACCACAATACAGCCCCGCGGGAGGGCGGACCGCCTGGCTGGAAGCCAACGGCGAAGGTCAGACCCAGGCTTCCCATCTCTTCCTCGCGAGCGGATCCTGGGTGCTCCAGGACAGTCTCGAACTTGCCCCCTTCGGGGCGCCGGTGACCAGCTTTTCATGGTCGCCCGACGGAACGACCCTCGCCATGTTCGTCCGGAGCACCTCCGCGAACACCGGATTGATATTCTGCAATGTCGCCTCGGGTGAGATCACAGAGGTCACCCTGCACCAGCCGATTGTCATGCCCAGTGGGGAGCGTGCACAAATGCGGCCTGAATGGAGCCCGAACAGCGAGGAGGTCACGGTGCCCGTCCGGATCGATGATGGCTATCTCCTGCTGGCGGTCACTCCGAGCGGTGGCACACGTGTGCTGGCGGAGAATCTTCACGCTCCCACTCACGCTGCCTGGAGATAGGGCGGAGCCGCTTGCAGGATACCTCACGCAGGGAACAAGACTCAGCGCGTCGGGAGTGCGGGAAGCAGTCTCCAGCAGGGCTCGCTCTTTGCATTTGCAAAGCAAAGCTAATTAGCTTATCTTATATAGGTGGGGGCGAAAGGGAGGTGTCAAATGCTTCAGTTTCCGAGATTCACGCTGCTTGCAGCACTTATCCTGCTGGCTTCCACGACCACCATCGCTTCCGATGACCTGACCCACCCCGATCGCGAGGGAGTCCGATTCCTTGATCGTCCGGATGGCCGAGTCGCCTACGAAATGTCAGGCCCCGGTGACGGCCCGCTTGCCATTCTGATTCCCGGAGTCGGCGACAGTCGTCATGTTTACCGTTTCCTTGCGCCAGAATTGAACGACGCAGGTTGGCGAACGATCAGCCTCAGTTTGCGGGGACATGACGAGTCCTCCACAACATTCGGCGACTTCTCCTCCAAAGCGGTCGGTGAAGATGTTGTCGATCTGATCAATCTTTTCGCCGCGGATTCGGTTCTCCTGGTGGGTAATTCCTTCGGCGGCCCGGCAGCCGTATGGGCAGCCGTTGAGTGTGCGGAGCAGGTCAAGGGAGTCGTGATGATCGCGCCATTTGTCCGTGGCACAAAGATCAACCCCTTCATGCTGGCGCTTTACAAAGTGGCTTTGTTGCCGCCCTGGGGAAAATCCGCCTGGCTTTCTGTCTACAAGGGAAACTACCGCTCCGGCAGGCCCGGTGATTTCAATGACTATCTGAGCGATCTGGACGACATGCTCAGCGCGAAGGGGCACTATCGAGCGGTGCGTAAAACTTTCTGGAGTTCGCATCTGCCCGCACTGGAAAGGGTCGACGAGGTCAACGTGCCTGTCCTGCTGGTTTTCGGAAGCCACGACAAGGATTTTCCTGATCCGGCGGCGGAGATGCGTTTGGTTGCGTCAATGTTCTCCGCCGATACGCTGCTCATCGATGGCGCAGGTCATTACCCCCAGGCGGAGACTCCGATGCAGACCGCGAGAGCCGTGCTCGAGTTCATCGAGTGGTTGCCGTGAGTCGCCCCGGAAAGTTCACACGTGAAGAGCTGCTTGAGACAGCCCGTACTATCGGGAATCGTGAGGGTTGGCAGAACCTGACTCTCGCGCGTCTCGCCGAGGAGCTGGACATTCAATCGCCATCCCTTTACAAGCACGTGAAAGGGATCGAAGGGTTACGTGCCGCTCTTGCAGCACACCTGCTTGCACTTCTGGTTGAGGCTCTGGAGGCTGCGGTTCGGGGGACGAGCGGACATGATTCCCTCCTTGCCCTTGCGCAGGGGTATCGTCAGTTTGTATTGGGTAACCCCGGAATGGTGTCAGCGATCGCCGCTGCACCGGACCGTCACGCACCGGGCGTGGCATCCCTCGATGATCGCATTCTGGCATTGGGTCTCAAGGTGTTTCATGACCTGGGGTTTGAAGGTCAGGATGCGGTGCACGGATTACGATCACTTCGCAGCCTTGCGCATGGCTTCGCGGTACTCGAACTTGAAGCGGGGTTCGGACGACCGGAGCAGGTGAACCGCAGCTTCGAGTGGGCGCTTGAGCATTTTATCCGGGGACTGTGACAGAATGTGAATCCTGCTGATCGAGCTATTTGCCACAGATTCTGGCGTGAGGCGATGTTCTTGAATCGTTCGGGCAGGTCCGAGACCGGCCTGATTTTCCGCCAGATCTGCGGATCTGGTGGAACGTCACTGGCGGCAGGTCTCCGCTTTGCTGAAACCTGCCGCTACTCTGAAAAAGACGGCAGGCCACTGCTTCGCTGAAGACCCGCAGCAACCAAGTGACCTTAGCCGACGGAGAAAACGGCAGAGATAGCTGTAAAGACTCATTGAAGGGGAGCAGTGATGAAATCCCATCGCAAGGAACTCTGGTTCAACATTCCGAATCGTCGCGGATTTGTCAACATCACGGGTGAAGTACAGACGGTGATCGACGAGAGCGGGATCCGTGAAGGCCTGGTCTTGGTAAATGCGATGCACATCACGGCCTCTGTGTTTATCAATGACGATGAACGCGGACTGCATCGTGATTACGACACGTGGCTCGAACAGCTTGCACCCCATGCTCCCATTGAGTAGTATCGTCATAACGATACAGGCGAAGATAACGCCGATGCCCACATGAAACGTCAGATCATGGGACGTGAAGTCATATGCGCAGTGACAGAGGGTCAGCTTGATTTTGGTCCCTGGGAGCAGATTTTTTACGGCGAATTTGATGGCCGCCGCAGGAAACGTGTGCTGGTGAAGATCATCGGGGAGTGAGGGTTCAAATGACCGACGAGTCGCTTATCCCCCAGGTTGACAGAAGCTCGATGAGCCGGTCGGTGTGGGTGCCGGGCCAGTAGAGCCGTCCACAAGCGGAACAGCTCTGGTACTGCGCGGGATTCAAGCCGAACCTCTGACGTACGAGTGGCGGTGCGCCATCATCGATCTCGTCGACTGACGAGACACGCAGGGTGTGGTTGCATTTCATGCAACGTGTGAACGGCTTGCAAAGGCGTCGCAGCTCGAAACGATCGAGTAACTCTGCCAGTTGTTCCTTTGGCTGACGGCTGCGTATCAGGTAGCCCCACGACAGGACACGGTGCATCAGCAGCTGTCGGTCACAGGTCAGCAGGATTCGTCCTTCCTTAGTCGTCTCCTCGATCAGGGCTGCATCCCCCGGGTCCACGGTGTGATACAAGGTGTCAAAGCCAACCAACCTCAGGTAGCCTGCCAGACGTCCGAGATGGACATCAAGTAGAAAAATGGGAGGATTGGGCCAGGGAGGGGCCGAGAGTGGTGGGTTCAGCAGTCCAGGGGGAATTGGCGATACCGTCAGTGTATCTCCCTCATCCACATGATCATTCCATCCGGCGCGCTCGCCGTTCAGGGTCAGAGAACCGACCTCGCAGTGGGGGAATCCCTGCGCCTGAACAACGTCGAACAGCGAACTTGCTTTGGTGACTTCTGCGGTGTAGCGCCCCGAAAAATTGTGCTTCCGCAAGAGCGAACGCAGCTCGCCATGGATGTCAAGATGGATGGATACCATCACTGAATGTAATCGGGTCCACAGACGAATTTGTGCGGTTGTCTCTGGCGAATCGGGTTTCAGCTTTTGCGGCAGGTCGCCGCTTCAGTAGAGACCTGCAAAACTCTGGACGGTTGTCAAGATCGCCCCGAGGCCGCGCTGCATTTGCCTTCCAGCAATCCTGACCGCTTTTACAATGCCAACCCTGAGATTGTGTCCGTGTACTCGTGAAGCAGCCGTTCCATCAGTTCATTGACGGCTGGGATATCGCGCACCAATCCCGCCGATTGCCCCGCCTCCACCTGTCCCTCATCGAGGTCCCCATCGAAGATGCCGAGCCGTTCACGTTTGGTACCGAGAATTTCCTTCAGTTCCTCTGCGGAGGCTCCTCGCTCTTCGGCGAGACGGACCCGCTCGGTAAAAGTGTTGCGTATCATTCGCGCGGGACCAAGCTGGCGCAGGTAAAAGACAGTCGCCCGATCATCTGCATCGAGCACCGCTTTTTTGTAGTTTTCATGCGCGCTGGACTCGCGGGTTGCCGCGAACCTTGTCCCGATCTGGACACCTGCGGCGCCGAGGGCAAAGGCTGCGGCAATACCTCGGCCGTCGGCAATCCCACCGGCAGCAATCACTGGGATTGAAACCGCATCGACGACCTGTGGAATCAAGGTAAACGTGGTGACCATGTCGAGACCATTATGACCGCCCGCCTCGAAACCTTCGGCAACCACGGCGTCACAACCCGCCTCCTCGACCTTTCTGGCGAAAGCTACTCCGGGGACCACATGGACCACTCTGCAATCTGCCTGTTTCAGACGGGGAGTGAATCGTTTCGCGCTGCCCGCTGAAGTGAATACGATTTTGACCTCCTCCTGCAACACAACGTCGATCAGCTCCTCGGCATCGCCACGAAGCAGAGGGATGTTGACTCCGAATGGGCGGTTTGTGAGGGAGCGGGCTTTTTGGATTTGAGCGCGCAACAGATCGGGTTTCATTGAACCCGCGCCGATCAGGCCAAGCCCGCCCGCATTGGAGACCGCAGCCGCCAGTTTCGCACCCGACGCCCAGACCATACCCGCCTGAATGATCGGGAATTGGATTCCAAATAGTTGCTGTATACGTGTATCAGGAAATCGGATCTCCGTCATGGACAACTCCTGTAGGATCTCGGGGTCAGCTGGTCAGGGAGAGTGTACGAAATTTGCGGTTGCGCATGAGTGCGGATGGTCTCCGTTCCACGCGATCGATCACTCCGGCTTAGCGCGTGCCTGTTGCTGCGAAGCCCAAAATCCCAGGCAGTAAAAAATGACACAGGCATTTCATTGCCGAATTTCGATCGTATCATTGAGAGGCTCTTCCTGAGAATTTGCAGTGAAATCAGCAGTCAAGTTCGCCGAGAGGCAAGCGTAGCGTAGTCTCTCGGCGCGACTTGACGGCTACAAAGCCCACATCTTGAATCAACCCTCGTTTTATTGAAAACAAATGTGCTGCGCGGGTCTATGGTGGAAACGCCGACATCTCCCCGTACGCACTTATCATCATCGCCTGAGAACATTTCTTTTCAATAAAACAAGGGCTTACCGCAGGGTGTTTGCTGTTTGGTTGTCAAGACACCTCTGGAGACCTGCGGCCTCCAGGGAATCCTGCCAACCTGTTTAGCTGGAAATAGCGGCACTCATTCCCATGAGGAGCCAATTGAGATCGTCCGGGATTCCGCATCCGTGCCAACCGGTCATTTCATACTGTCTGCGATCACACATCCATCAGCGGAACATACCAAAACCGGGCGTCAGCTCACTGGGTCGTTGGGACTGGTATTCGATGGTCACCCAACCGAGGAAAATCTTGAATTTGGCGAGGATCGGCCAGGCGCGTTCGTCGGCGGTGTACAGACCCTGAAAATCGCCTGTCATTCCGGCGATGCCAGCATATCGCATTATACCGTCAAGTGCAATCGTTTCCACTCGTTCACCATCGACACGTGTCAGCGGACCAGCACCCCGGTAGTTGATCACCGTCTTCTCGAACCCACCACTCAGCTCCACGATCGCGTTGCCGCCACGTCTCATGAGCACAAATTGCTGCGCGACCCAAAGCTGGCTGGAAGCGTCGAAGACATGCGGTGGCAGGGGGTGGGACGTGTGTTCCCAGTAACCGTTCCCAAGACGGCTGTACTCATGGAACCACCCTGTCTCATAATCGCTGCGGTAGGTCTTGATCGCCTCGTAGCCCATCTCGTTGTAGCGCATCTCCAGTAGGGGGACATGACGCAGATCGCGGTCGATCCAGGCGTAGAAGGTGTCGGCAATGGTGATGAACGGCAAACCCGGCAGCGAGGAAGCGATATAGCGTGCTTCCCAGGCTGGCTCGCCCTGAAACTCTCCTTCGATCACATCGATCTGGAGTCGACCTATGGGGAGGATTCCCCAACGGACATTGTAATTGAGTTGCAAACCCGCCGGGAGCACCCTCTCCGGCGGAAACCATGGTTTGCCATAGTCCAAATGTGTGGAAACATACTGGTCCGGGAAGGATGCCAGGGCATCCGGTTGCCACTGCTGAACCAGGCTGAGCATTCGATCGCGTTCCTCGTGTTTCGGGTATTGGGTGAGGAACTCACGGGCGTACTTCAGCGCTTCATCCACATGCCCGAGGTCAATCTCCAGCTCTGTTAATTCCAGGAGGATGATGGCATAAGGGAACTTCCTGTACCCGGCCAGGAGGACTTCACGCGCTTCCTCATTGCGCCGCATGGCGATCAACGTCCGAGCCTGCTCGATATAGGCAGGGACATAGGTCCGGTCACGTCCGAACGCCTTCCGTATCGCGCGCAACGCCTCCTCATACCGTTGCTGGAGGCGCAGGTTACGTCCCAGCTCGACCGAGGATTCGTAATACTCATGATCGAGCTTGACCGCAATGTTCAGGTAGCGTTCCCCCTCGATCAGCAGGCCCTCATCGGTCAGCGCGGTGCCAAGCGCGTAAGGGACATGGTAGCCGGAAGGGTTTAGGTCATACGCCTTACGGAACCAGACCAGCCCCGATCCGCGACCGGTCAGACGTTCCAACAGGCCACGGTTGTGCATAGCTGACGGTGAAAGCAGGCTGTCGGGAAGTTTTAGGCGAGCATATTCCTGGAACGCTTCCTCGATACGTCCCTGTAAGAAAAGGCTGTCGGCACGGTCAGGCAGGTAGTGTCCATCACCAGTCGAACGGACTCGTGAGAGCTGACTGTAACCGGGCGTGGTCCAGAGAAAACCACTCAGAAGAGCGCCGAAACAGACCGTACAGAACCATCGCACGCGACTGAACCCGATCACGGCTGAGCCCCGTAAATCAGACGCACCAATCCCAGTGACAACCCTTCCCAGTAGGTGATAATCATCAGCGCGACCAGTAAAATGGCGATGAAGGGGAGGGCCGAACGGTAAAGAGTGAGGACCGGCTTTCGGAAACGGAAACTCGAGATGAACAGATTTAACCCGACCGGCGGGGTCATATACCCGATTTCCAGGTTGGCGAGAAAAATGATTCCGAGGTGCACCGGGTCGATCCCGAATTCGAGGGCGATGGGCAGAATGAGGGGGACAACCACAATGATCGCAGAGAAGATGTCCATCAGCGCACCCACGATGAGCAGGAAGATGTTGAGTGCGATCAGGAAGGTCCACTTGGAAGAGATGGTCCCGCGGATCGAGTCGAAGATGGCACTCGGTACTTCGGCATCAATCAGGAAGTTGGTCAGCCCGAGAGCGCTGCCGAGGATCACCAGGATCCCCCCGACCAGGACCATCGACTCCCGCGCAATGGCGGGCAGGTCACGAAGGGGGTGGATGTCGCGATGGATGAATACTTCTACGATGATCAGGTAGACGGCAGTGATTGTTGCGGCTTCCGTCGCTGTGAAAAATCCGGAGTAAATGCCAGCGAGGATGACCACTGGCAGTGGCAGCTCCCATGCCGCCGCTCGAAGGGCGGACAACGCTTCGCGCCACCGGAAGGGCTGTGTGGGGAGACGGTGTTTGACCGCGATTCGTCCTGCATAGGCGGAGAGTGCCAGGATCATAAGGACGCCAGGCAGAATGCCGGCGGCGAAGAGATGATCGACTGAGATCGAGGCGATCATCGCGTAGAGGATAATCGGCAGGCTCGGTGGGAAGAGAAGTCCCAGGCTGCCTGAACTCGTCAGCAGTCCGAGGGAGAATCGTTCCGGGTATCCGTCCCGGGCGAGGACGGGGAAAAGCAGACCGCCGAGCGCAACGATTGTTACCCCGGATGCGCCTGTGAAGGCGGTGAAAAAGCTGCAGACAAGCAGCGCGACAATTGCCAGGCCGCCGGGCATCCAGCCGAAGAGAGCGTGGCTGAGACGTACCAGCCTTTTTGGTGCACCGGAGTCCGCAAGCAGATAGCCTGCGAAGGTGAAGAGTGGGATTGCAAGCAGTGTCGGCTGCGATGCCATCCTGTTCAATTCGACAATAACCGCGACCGGCTCGATCCCCGCACCGATGAATGCGGCCATTGCGATCCCGGCGAGTACGGCAAAGAGTGGCGCGCCAGCCAGAGCGAGCAGCAAACAACCGAGGATGAGCAGGGTTGTGATCATACTGCATCCCCGCTTGCCTCTGACTCCACTTCATCGTTTTTGGTCAGACGTGGCGTTGCTGCTTCCACTACTCGTTTGCCCTGCAGCAGGTTGAGCAGCACCTGCAGAGCGATCAGGAGAAAACCGACAGGGATGAGCAGCTGGAACCACCAGGCGTCGACACCCGGATAGATTTCAGTGCCGAACTGCCGTTCACCATGAACGAAAACCATCGCCGCACGTGCCATGGCGATGCTGACGGTGATCGTAAACAGCCCGATGATCCAGCTCAGTGCAGGTTTAAATCGCTCGGGGACCGTTCTTGAGAGGACGTCGATCGCAATTTGACGCCCCTGGCGTGCGGCGAGAACCGCACCGAACATGCCCACGCCAATCACCAGGTAGCGAAGCACCATGTCGGCCCATCCGATACCGGAGGAGAAAAAGTTTCTCAGGATGACTTGTGTGAAGGAGAGCAGGATCATTGTGCCCAACATCAGCACGACCAGCGCAGAGACAGACTTGGTAAGCACGGAGTCCAGGCTGTGCAGGAAGTGTTTCACCACTTACTCCTCATCCGCCTGCTCGGAGGTGCGGAAACGATCCAATTCATCATGGACCTGCTTGAGCAGCTCTGCACTGTAGAGCTTGCCGGTCAGCCGTTGCCGAAGGATTTCGCCGATACTCTTCTCGTAGGAGGCCAGCTCCTCGCTGGTGGGCGGTTCCACCATCACAATCCCGGCGCGGCGCATTTCCTCGATGCCGCGGTCATTGTCTATACGTGACTGAAGGGTCAGCGCACGCATCTTGTTGCGGCTCAGGGTCAGGACCGATTCCTGGTACTCAGGAGGGAGTTTGTCGAACTCACGCGCGGACATGAGCACCGCGCCCAGCGAAACGGTCAGCGGACTGGTATTCATGTATTTGACACGCGTGAACCATTGCAGGCTGATGGTTGCCACCGGCGAGGAGTAGATCGCCTCGATCATGCCTGTCTGCAGGCCGGTCAGCACCTCCGGCACCGAGAGGGGAATGGGCGAGATGCCCAGTGCGTCGAAGAGTGCCGTGGGAAGCGGGTCGCCCTGCCAGACCCACACCTTGACCTGTTTCAGGTCACGCAGATTGCTGACCGGCTTGGTCGAGTAGAAGTAGATGTTTCCCACCTCTGCCCAGCCGAGCAGCACGAAACCACGATCACGAAATGCCTTTTCGTAATAGGGTGTGAAAGTTTCGACAATGTGATCCAGCTCCTCGATGCTGTCGTACATGAAGGGGAGCTCGAGCAGACGGATCTCCGGCAGGATGTCCCCCAGCCCGTTGCCGGTGAAACCTGCCGCGTGAAGCTGGTTGAAGCGAATTTTGCGAAGGACATCGACCTCGTCCCCCTGCACCCCACCGGGATAGAGTTTGAACCCGACTTCGCCGCCAGTCGCGTCGCGCACTTCTCGGTCCAACTCACGCATCGTGTTCATCCAGGTGGACCCTTCAGGGGCCAGACTGGCGAACTTCACTTCATATTTCGGTTTGCAGAAAGCCTCACCCCATGCACCGAAGGTGAACAGGCAAGCGAGCAGGAGCAGGAGTGTCAGACGTTTTATCATCACAGTCAACCCACTTTCCGCAAAAGAGGTGTCCCGGTCTGGCTATCAGTCCCTCGGGATGCGAATCCTTCCAATGTAAAAGGAATTTCGCAACGCTCCGCAGGATTTCCGTAAACGCGAGGGCGCGACAGAGTCGAATGATGATTCATTGGTTTTCACAAGTAGTCGTCAAGGTGTTCCAACAGGTAATTCGCCCGCGCCTGGGTGACACGGTTTATCAGGCGAGTATCATCGGGCAAAGGCGAAATGTTGGTGTCGATGATCTGCCGGAGATGCTCACGTGCCGCCCCCTCGTCCAATGCGGGCAGGTCGAGGTAACGCACCTGGAAATACATGCCCAGCAGCAGAGTGCCGCCCGTCAGCTCCCACTGACGATCGAGATGATGTCTCGCCTTTTCCGGACTTCCGCCAAGAAAAACTGAGCGGGCACCGTAATACGCCCCGAAAAAGAGGTGAGCACCACCGAAATAGAAACCTTCGTCATGCTCGAGAACAAACCGCATCAACCTTTCCACACGCGGGAGATTACTGATTGCACTGATGTCGTCCAGGGAGAGCAGCAGCGAGGAAGCCCAGGAGTTCGCAAGCCAGAAAACCCCGGGGACGGCTGACGAAGGCAACTGGTCCACCATCTCTTCAAATTCATCCAGACGGTCGATCGCGAGCAGGTCGATGTCGTACTTGTCGGCCAGGTAGCGATTGCCGTAATCGCGTCCCCTTTTGTACAGCCGGACCGCACGGGCAGGGTCCTCGTCCTCGACGAACGCGAGGGCATAAGCCGTGAATCCCTGCGAAGCGAGTAGCTTGAGGCGGTGATTGTCCGGATCGCTTCGCAGCAATCCTTCCACCAGCTTCAGGTTCGATTCGATGCTTGTCCGTGCGAGGACCAGGTCCTCCTCGGCCATCATCGAGGCGAACCCGCCGTCGATGATCGGTGCGGTTGCCGAGCGGACCACCATCTGGCGTATGGAGCAGCCTCCCGCCAGCAGGGATGCGATGAATATCGCGACGACAAGACGCGGATCAGGAACCAGCTTCTTCACCATACACCTCTTCACGTTTGGTTGCAAACTCATGTTTGCCTACCGCAAGTGCCAGGAGGGTGGGGGCGGCGTCACGTGCCAGAGTGAGCATCCGACCTGCGATCTGGCGAATATCCCACTGTGCATGAAGGTCTTCGCGAAGACGGCTGACATGATAGAGTTCACGTCCATTTGCCTGGAAGATGACCCTGCGTCGGTGAGCGTTGGTCAAAGCATAGGGTGCTGCTGCAGGATTCACCTGCGCAATGCGTTCGGCAAGGTCGATCGATCCCTGCATGATTTCGTCGAAAAGGGCGCGCCCGCCCGCCGCCTCTACCGATTCGGGAATCGTCCAGCCGAGCGAGGGATCATAGGGACCAACGATCTGGGTTGCCATCCGATGCCGTTTGAGCTGGCCGTATGCCGCGGCGGAGAGGATGATCTCATAGGTGAAATGCGTCAATTCAAACTCACGTGGCGGCGGATCCCAGGGCAGCGCCTGACGCAGAAGATCATGCACCAGCGTTTCTCGATCCAGCTGAGTCAGCTCGTCAACCCGCGCTCGGGCGCTCGTCCAATCGGCGCCTTCTCGATTCACAAGCAACGCTGCGAGCACACGAGCATCGCCCTGCCTGTCCCAATCGAGCAGCCGGACAGTATTCTCGCAACCCTTTCTCTCTTTCGGCCAGTAACACTGCAGACGGAACTGCTCTCTCTCGTACTCGGTGGCATTGGTGTATTTGATCAGGCTCGGCGCGATTCCGTGGAGAACATCCCGGAGCTGGCGGGCGAATTCATTCACCTCCTGCAGGGGGTGGGCGAAACCGTCACGCAGGACCATTTCGATTGTCCGGGCATTGGCGGTCATCCCGAACTGCGCCTGTGTCGCCAGGCTGACCAGGTAGCGGGCATCCTCGGCGGCACGGCTCTTCGCCTCCTTGTCCACTCGGCTGACACCCTCCTCACTCAGTTTCTGAGTGAACCACTCCAGCAGTTGTGGATAGAGGGTGAAGTATGCACCATTTTGCCGCTGGATCAGGTCGAGGAACTCCTGCTCAAACCCCGCCTGCTTCACTTCCGGTGGGAGCACGATGTCACCATCAAGCCGGATGTAGCGCTGGCTTTTTTCGGTGAATGAGGCAAGTCGGTGACGTTCGACCGCTTCCACAGCGAGACGGCTGATCCCGACCACGTCGATGTTAAAACAGGCGTGTTCGGCTACAGAGCTGTGCCCAAGATTGAAGACGATGTTTTCGTTTGACTTACGAGCCTTTTCGACCTCGAAACGAGCGATGTCACGAAGCTCCCCGACCTCAGCTGGATTACGGCTGATGCGTGCATAGGCGGCGGAAAGGGTCTCGGGTGTGATCGATTCTCGTGGTGGCGGTGTCCCCCCGTCATAGACTGCGGACTCCAGCGAACGCAGGGTGTCACGATCTACATTAAAGCCCGCAAGGGCGACTTTCAGTGGCAGGGGGGACTCCATCTATTGCTCTCCACTCAAACGGTTGTGCAATCTTCTGGCGGTCTGACGAAGGGATGGATCCAGCAGAACGATGTCATCGGCGCCATGTTTCAGCCACGTGCGGATCTTCCCCTCGGACGCGCCTCTTGACAGGACAAAGACATCGCCTCCATTTGAGGCGGTCCAGGCCGTGGCACGCGCGAGCAGCGCATCCATCTCCACCTCGAAGGTGACAGAGTCCAAGAGTACCCATCGAGGGTGCTGTTTATCCAGCATCGGGACAAGCCCTTCGAGACGGCTGAACCAGAAGAATCGAACTGATTGGCTCGCCAGAGCAAGGCCGAGTCGATATTTCAACCGGTTGTCCTGGCTGATGAGACAGAGAGTCTGGCCCTGCCCCAACTCAGTTCCCCCCAGCGCCCAACTGACATGCCTGTCGATCTCGCTGTCCTTCATGGAGCGTGGGATCAGGTCAAATGCTCCGTAATCCACGAGGTCGAGGTCAGCTGCCGCAGCCTCGCCAGAGCTGGTCTCATCTGATTCTGTCTCCCCATCCACGCTGAAAAGATCATGCTTCGGGGGAGTGGAGGTGATCCAGATGCGCGGGATGTCACGAAACTTGGAAACCGAACGGAGCAGTCTTTCTACACGGATTGCCCGATCGCCCCATCGCTCTTTGTCCCCAACCAGGAGATCGCAGCGACCCTCCGCGACCGCTTCCGACACCGCCTCGAGGGAATCCTCGGCAACACTTCGGATTTCCCCCTTCGCAGCGAGAAGGGTGCTCCAGCGTTCATCCTCGGTCAGAAAGAGGATGTGGGGTTCGAAGACAGAGGCGAGGGGATCATGCTGGTTGGTGCGATACCCCACTTCGGAGCGGCCACCCCTGACACGACGCTGGCTCAATCCACAATCAATCCGCCAGATTTCCTCAACCAGTGCGGTCAGTTTCTGTCTTGCAAGGCTGTCCATCTTTTCGATAATCGCTTCGAACCCGCCGCCACGGAGCCGTTTGATTGTCAACTGGATGGGGATCTCTGGCGAGTCCGAACCGAGCCGCAGGCTTGCACGCGGTACTGCGTACCCATCAGGACCAATTTCCCCTTCTAATTCGAGCTCGAAGAAGAGTCGGCTGACTGTCAACTGCCGGGGCGCTATCTCTTTCCATTCACCGAACCAGATCATTCCGAGTTCAACCTGGAATGCATCACCCGGTGCGGCGATGTATTCCTGTGCAGTTTTTTTCAGATCGAGCAAGTCACCTAATTTGAGTGCGGGTTTTCCATCCAAGTCGACCGTTTCACCGACTGAAGCAGTGAAAGTTGTTATTTCCTCAATGCCAGAATCGAATACACGGGCCTCGCAAAACAGAGTCACCGGTTCATGGTAGAAGTCAGGTTCAGGAGTGGGTAGAAGCGTATCGACAAGCAGGACAGGGGATTCACCCTCAAGCTGGGCAGCGAGAATCGATGATACAAAGCTCTCCCGACCACCGCGCTGCAATCCAAGGAATCCTTTTTTTACACGCGGTTCCGAAAACCATGAAACCCAGTTCGTGGCGGAAGGATCGGCTTCCTCTTGAGACCGTTTGAGCAGACGTTGCAACGATGTGGAAAGGTTCGGTTTGGCGGTCACGGCTCAGGATTCCGTTAGGACTGCACCTCTCCAAGACACAGGAGACGGAGTGGTTCAGGCGGTCAGGTCGATCGTTGAGGAACCATCGGGCGGGGGAGGGCCTTTCCGGGGCTCCTCTTCGTTTTGCTCCTGCGCCCCCTCTTCCTTCTCGTCCTGCTTTTTCTTGCCCTGGTTCTGCTTCGGCAGGTTCTGGAAGTTGCGCCGAAAATGAACCGGTGGGACACTGGTGGATTCGTCCAAGGATCCCTCCCTGATTACGGTGCGGATTCAGTGACGTCCCCGATAGCGGAAGCTACTGCCGGAGAACGGCCTCTGACAAGCAGTCCGACAGGAGTAAAGGAAAATCCCGGTGAGCCGATTGCAGGAAGGAGAAAGGCTCTACTGTCCTGGAGGATTGTGCCCAAGAAAGTCCGAACCCTGTCTGATTGTTGGGTCCTCTCAATAATTTGCACTGCCGTCCCTGCCCGCGTCGCACTCGCGTGACATGGCCCCATCATGCCCGCAAGAATGCGGCTCGGTAGAAACAACGGTAGGCGGCTCAGAACGCATCAGAGTAAATGAAACGACCCACGAGGGATCGGTACGAGATGTCTGCGGTATGGCGGTCAAGTCACCCAGGAATCGTCAATTCACTCCGTCCCCTCGTGATCTTGACCGCTGGAATCACGCACGAATTCTCGGGAGGAGCCGATTTGCCATCAGTCAGGTTCGCCGTAGGTTGCTTGAAAAAGTACCGGTGACCACCTGTCTGTTTGCTGTGATACAAGAAAAACCGAGGCGTAAACCTCGGTTTTTCAGTGTCGGAGCGACTGGATTTGAACCAGCGACCCCCTGACCCCCAGCGGAGCACTCCATTTCGTAACCTCTTGGAATACTAATTGTTGCAACGGTCTTGACTGAACTTGTCTGATTTCATAGCTTGTTTTAGTGAACATTTGAGCAGTAAGTGGAGGCAAGATGAAGCCGTCTCGAGGTGAGTTGACTGCGATCAATGAGCGTGAAAAAGTAGGGCAACCTCGGAAGTACCCATTTGTGAAACTCGAGGTGCGGGACCGGAAGCGAGAGGGGTGGACCTTCGTTCTCAAGTTTACGGCGGAGAATGGAAAAACCACCCTCGAAACGTGCCAGACGCAAAGCCTCCGAGACGCTCTTCAACTTCGCCGGGTGAAGCAACGTAAGGTGAACGACAGGAAGAGGGATCAGGAGGCGCTTGATCGGTACTACCCTCCGCTCAAGCGGCACACCCGCCCGTTGAAACTTGTCATTGCGGACTACCTCGCACACCGAGAAGCCACCCGCTCCGACTCAACCGTCTATGCGGACAAGACGGCGGTTGAATTGCTCGAGGAAGTGTTGGACGTATCTACACGGACGGCAACCTCCGAGGCGGATAGTATTGCTGCCGAGACGTGGATGGCGAAAGCGGTAAGGAGGTGGAGCAATCCACGAACCGTGAATATGTACCTCCGCCACCTTAAAACCTTCGGCACGTACCTCGAGCGGCACGAGTACGCTCGTTCCAACCCGTTCAAAGGAGTATCAACCCTCCGCGAACCAGACCTCCCGCCGAAGATTCTCTCCAAAACTCAGGTTGAGGGGCTTTACAAGGAGTGCGAGAAAGACCCGTATGACTGGAACCTCCTCGCGGTGGTGGACGGCCCCGGGTGCCGTATTTCCGAAGCGTTGAGGCTTGAGTGGAACGTGGATATTGTCCTCGAGGGGGAGATGCCTACCCTCCGCCTCTTCGGGAAGTTTAGCAAGGCGCGTGAGATTGCCCTTGTTGGGACGGTTAAGGAAGCGATCCTCGAGCAAAAAAGCTCGTTGAAGAGCTTGGGGTTGAGAGTCCGTATGTATTCCCTCACCGGAGGGAGAATTTCGCAACCTTTTGGATGGGCAAGCCCGAGCAGCTTGATCCAACCCGGCCCGCTACTCGGAGTGGAATCCGGCGGAGATGGAGGAAGCGGTTTGAAAAGGTGGGATGCGATCACCTTGCATTGCACCACCTCCGGCACACCTTCGCAACCGACAACGCACCTCGCAATATCAAGGAGGTCTCCGAGATTCTTGGGCACTCCTCGCTCGAGATCACCGCTGCCTACCTCCACTCGGACTATCAGAAACAAGCTGAGTTGTTGAACAACAATCGGCGCAACGTCACCCGGAGTGCATAATGTGGATTTTCACCGCTGAGGGGCTGTATTCGATTGAGGCGGCACGAGCAGGGCTCACGAGTGGTATGACTACCCTCTTTGTGCGTTCGCGGTTCAGGGAGCACCTCAACACGCTCAAGGATCGTTTCCCCGAGGAGTTGGGCGAGGCAGAGGTTCGGGAAGTAAGCCTCCCGGGCTGGCCGTGGTTCCTCATGGTTGAAAAAGACGTGTGGGCGCGGTGCATGACTGAACTTGTCCTCGAGGTGGATTACTGGAACCTGCCCGGTACCCTCGAAGGGGGAAAGTACGCTCACCTCGTGAGCAACCTCGAAGAGGTGATGAATCTCCCACAAGAGGACGTGTGGAGTTGGGCGTCCAAGCGAGCACACAAGGCGGAGCGGTTCCTTTCACCCTCGGACTATGCTCGAGAGCGGGGCGTGAGCCGTGATACCGTGTACCGCTGGATCAGGAACGGAAAGCTCCCGGCGGAGCGGACCCCGGGAGGGGAGTGGAGAATTCAAATATAAGCGTCACTTCTGATCTGTTTTCTTTGCTTCTTCTAATAACCTATTTTTAATACGCTTGAATGTGCTATTACTCATATAATGCCTATTTCCGCTTGTATCGGTCACATAAAAGTGCGTTATTTCCTTTCCGAACATTTGAGGGTTTGCATTAAAAGTAGCGTATTCATAGGGTTTTAGCACGTTTCCCTCTGGTTTTTGATAGAACTCGGGGTTGAGAGTGACTGCTTCAAAACCCTTCTTAATCTTGAGTAAATCGAAAAACTTATCGGCCATTTTTACTTTTTCTCGCAACCAGTTGAGGAACCGATTAACGATGTTCGGCTTACCGTTAATATGACCTGCAATATGCTCAAAAATGATCGTTTTTGAACCCACATTCGTTATAGTGATCGGTACTACAGTGTTCCCTTTTGGCCCCGGAACCATCGTTCCCACAAATCCGGTAATCTTCATTCGTCCCCGGTCTCGTAGGTCACGTGTGATCGTCCAGACAAGAAGCCCAGTTGAGAGCAAGGCACCGTAAAATGCCATGATGAATTGTTGGTCCTCGTGGCTCATTTTTCTCTCCTTTAGCTTGGTACCATGCACGCCAATATAATCGTGTTTTTCCCCTTTCATATCGCTGCATACCCCCTTTAGCGCATTCTGCCGGAAATCCGTTTGAGCTTTGAGGAAAACACGGGTACCCCCTCGAGTGTCCTGTTTTATGAAAACGGGACACACGCTTCGTTGAGCCGTCTTTCTCCTGACGTTCGCCTGATATAAGGCGAAAAACCTCAAGATGTGCCACCGAGTTCACTTGCTTCAATGCCTCCCGGTTACATAGAGATGAATCCTCATGGCAAAGCGACAAGGAACGTATGTTCAGTTGCTGTGATATAAGAAAAACCGAGGCGTAAACCTCGGTTTTTCAGTGTCGGAGCGACTGGATTTGAACCAGCGACCCCCTGACCCCCAGTCAGGTGCGCTACCGGGCTGCGCCACGCTCCGAGCCCTATCTATGATCATCAGCAATGGCACCCCTCCGGGGGAGGGGCGGAGGCGAGCTGTTACCAGACGCCCTCGCACAGCGACTCAGCCCTGTAGCTTCCGGATGAAATCAACCAACGGTGCAAGACGCCGCGCCATTCCTGTTGGGGCCGGTCCAGAGGCGACCGGCGGGCACAAATATAGAGGTAAACGAGGAGGGGTTCAACTCAGCAGGTCAAGGATTTCCCGGAGAGTCCCTTTCACATCCTCGATCAGCTTTTCACGCGCGCCTTCCTGGCGAGCCGTTCCCTCGCCACGCCGCTTTTTCAGCTCCTGCCGGGCACCCTCGATGGTGAAACGGTTATCATGCAGCAACTGCTTGATCTCGAGGATCAGTTCGAGGTCGCTTTCACGGTAAATCCGGTTGCCTGCACGGTTTTTTCGGGGACGAAGGTCGCTGAACTCCGTCTCCCAGTATCGCAGCACATGGGGCTGCAATCCGGCAAGGTCAGCCGCTTCACGGATGCTGTAGTACATCTTCTTCATCGATCAAACTCCCATTCAGGGCGCTGGGATGAAACATACATCCGTAAGAGCGACTTCGGCAACCTGGCTTTCACACGCCCGTATGTCCGAACCCGCCTTCTCCACGGTGAGTGGCATCAAGATCATCTGTCTCAACCCACGTCACCTGCATTACAGGACAGACGACCATCTGGGCGATACGGTCGCCGCGTTCAATCGTGAAGGGCTCGTTGCTGAAATTGGTGAGGATTACCTTCACCTCGCCACGATAGTCGCTGTCAATGGTTCCGGGGCTGTTGAGCAGTCCGATCCGTTTCTTGAGTGCCAACCCACTCCGAGGCCGGATCTGCGCTTCAAAACCTTCAGGCACCGCGATGGCGAAGCCGGTTGGCACCGCCACAGTCTCGCCGGGCGCGATGGTCAACGGTTCCTCCACAGCGGCGTGAATGTCCATCCCGGCTGCGCCCTCACTCATACGGACGGGAAGCGGAATATCCGCAGTCCGTGCGGGGTCGAAGCGTGTGATGGCGACTGAGAGGCTGGGGGGCATGGCGCAATCCTGATCGTTATCCCGTGGAAACGCGCCACCCTGAATCTGCAAAGGTGGCGCGTGAAGGTAAGGATGATACGTTTGTGGCGAAACCCTATCCTCGATATCGGCGCATGAACTCACCGATCTGGTTGTAGGCACGCTCAAGGGTCTCCTCGGGCGGCAGGAAGACAATCCGGAAGTGACGGGTTCCAGGCACCTGTCCGAAACCGCTGCCCGGCACAACCACCACACCGGTCTCACGGATCAACGACTTGATGAAGGTGTCATCTTCCTCTTCAATCTCCAACTTTGGATAAGCGTAAAAAGCACCACCCGGCTTGACACAGGAGATTCCGTCGATCTGGTTCATCATCGTATACGTCAGGTCGCGGCGTCGGTGCAGCTTCTCCAGCATGCCGGGCAGGTGGGAGTCATCACCGTCGAGCGCGGCCGGGATGGCATACTGCAGTGGATGATTCGCGCAGAGACGGGCACGAAGCAGTTTGTTCACTGCGTCGATCAGGTCAGCCAGTTGTTCACGAGGGCCGCTGACAATCCCCCAACCGATACGCCAGCCCGGGCCGACATAGTTTTTCGCGAGACCGTTGAAAGTGACAACCGGGCACTCCGGGTCCAGCGATGCGATGGAGATGTGCTGCTGGCCGTCGAAGAGGAGCTTGTCGTAAATCTCATCGGCGATGAGGACCAGGTTGTGCTGCTTCGCGAGACGGATCACGCCTTCAAGCAGCTCACGGCTCGAGTTGCTGCCGGTGGGGTTGTTGGGGTTGATCAACACGATCGCACGGGTTTTGTCGTTGATCTTCGCGGCGATATCCCCCAGGTCCGGCTGCCAGCCGTTTTCTTCATCCAGGAAGTAGGGGTTTTCGATCGCCCCGAGCTTCGCAATCACAGCCGTATAGAGGGGATAACCCGGTGCGGGGGTGAGCACATTTTCGCCCGGTTCGACAAGCGCTGTCAGCAGCAGCTCGATCCCCTCGCTCCCGCCGGTGGTGATGAAGATGTCCTGGATGTTCCGGATGCCCTTGCGCTCGGCGTACCGTTCGACCGCATTGATTGCCTGCGGGATGCCCGAAGAAGGCGAGTAACCGCAATGATTGTCCATCATCGCCTTGTGTGCAGCGTCGATCAATGGCTGCGGTGTGCTGAAATCGTAAACGTTTGGATCACCGATGTTGAGATAGAGCATCTCCCTGCCGGTTTTCGCGACCTGCTGAGCGAAGACGACGATGTCACGGACCGCGTAACGCACATGCTCGGTACGGCTCGCGGCTTTGATCACACCTGCGGAACTCATCCTGTTCTCCTGGATCTGCTTGTGAATGGCTGCACGATGGCAAGATACGCCTCCCGGCAGCGAAGGGCCAAAACAGGGAGAGGACGTTGGTGCCCTCTGCTCAGTCTGCCGTCAGCCGCGCTGAGTGACAGTCACTCGTGGTGCACATCGATCGGGCAGGTCCGAAGACCTGCCGTAATGCTAAAAGACAACTACAGATTGCCACGCCGTCCCTCTCCGGGTGACAGTTTCTCCAAAACTCAAGGTCTTGGAAACTGTCACTTTAGGGGCGGCTCGCAATGACGCACCTCGTCGAGGTGCGGTGAAAAGAAAAGCGGCAGGTCTCCGCTTCAGTTGAGCCCCGCCGCAACGCTTATTCGGTCCCCTCACAGAATCCGCTTTTGCAGTCGTCCTCCGGGTAGGCATCTGCCCCTCCATTGCACGAAATAAAAAACCATCTCAGCTCGCATGGTGCGGAATGCACCCCCCCCGGGGAAAAAGAGTGGACTCCGAGAGTCAGGGGCTCCTAACAGACAGATAGAACTATTTCGGACTGACCGCGTATTCTTAGTCTATTTCGTGATTTTTGGATTTTTTGGATTAAATCCTGTATTATCCTGGGTTAAGTGGTTTTGCGCGAAAATCAACATAATGGATAATAAGAAGTTAACAACATAGGCTTTGCGAGTAATTTGCTGCAACGGTGCACGGCTCAGACAATTTGGATAATTGTTAGTTGCCCCTATCTATTTTGATTCCCACAGAAGCAGATTTACCCCCATGACACGACACGGTGGGGCGAGCGATCACCCGAGACCGTGGGATTGATAGAATGGGATAGCACCAGTCGAGATTGTCAATTCACCACTATTCCTGTGGACAATCAAGGTTGGTGCTTTTCTCTCTCCAGAACCTGGTAGTGGATCGTCACTCTGTGCCGGGGGTGGGATCTCAAAAGAGACGGCAGGATCATTTAAGAGGGTACAACAGAGGTCATCATGAGGAAATTGCAGATCGGAGTTTTGGCTGCGGCTTTGTTGGTTGGCGTGTTCCTGCTGCAGGTGCATGTCGCCGAAGCTGCTGGTGCGCTGCAGGGGGGACGGGTTTCTGCCGTTCCTGCAAATTCGAACGCGAGTGGGCAACAGGGTTTAGTGCCTCTCTCACCTGTCTCGCGGGTTGGGGGCATGACTACTGGTCCCGGGCAGTTTGTTTCCGGCCTGGATGACTTCGGTGGAGTGAACATCGATTCGGTCAGTTCAGTCTCTCTTTTGGGGGATGGGTTCAATCTTGATTTGGACGGCAACCTCGCCTATGTCGCCGCATCCAACAGTGGTGGTCTTCGGGTGATTGATGTCACGAATCCCGCACTTCCAACTGAAATCGGCTACAACGACTCATTGTACGCATTTGATGTTGATGTCGTGGGGAACTATGCCTTCGTGGCGGATGGCAACGGTTTCCTTTACGTTGTTGACGTGTCGAATCCAACGAATCCGGTCCGTGTCGCCATGGTTTCGACCTCGGCTGATCCTGTGCTGACTGTCGATGTCTTCGGAGACTACGCGTATTGTGGAAGCAGCAGTGGCACCCTCCGCATCTTCGACGTATCAACCCCGACTTCGCCATCGCTGACCGGGTCGTTACTCTTCGATTCGGAGTACTGTTACAACGCAGTGGTTCAGGGTGACACCGCCTATGTCGCCAATGGCCGCTACGCCTTCGGCCAAACCTTTTCAGCCTTGCGTATTGTGAATGTCTCCAATCCCGCTTCGCCGTCACTCATTGCGAGTGTCGATTTTAACGCAGACTTCATGTTGAACTGGGTCGCCATGGATGGCAAGGTTGCCTACTGCGGCTACGGCCACTCATCGGGCCCGTATTATGGGTTTGTCGTCCTTGACGTGACCGACCCCATCAACTGGTCCGCGCCTGCAGAATACTTAATGTCTGATGAGGTACGAAGTATTGCAATTCAGGATACCTTTGCGGTTGTCAGCTTGGGGTATTCAGGTATCGAAGTCCTGAATATTACAGGGGGTCAATATGGTGTTATCACCCCAGCGGGCAGCTATCCGCTTTCCGGTTACACCAACGGGATGGCCATCTCTGGCTCTTACATCTTCCAGACAAACGGTGCCGAACTGACGATCCTCGATGCTGCTGCGACAGGATTAGGCGGAGGGGACGTTGTTGATCCTGAAAGACACATCGAAGTCATGGAGGTCAACGATTCCGAGTTCCCGGACATCCTTGTTGCGGTGTCTGTTGCGGACGAGGATCTGATGCCCGTTACCGGCCTTACCGCCTCGGACTTTTCACTTGCAGAAGATGAAGTGAGCCAGGAGTTTACATCCGTAGACGAGTCCTTCCCCGGTGTATATATCCTCGCTTACACCACCAGCAACTCGGCGGAGGATGGCAGCAGCCGGGCGATTGAGGTGACGGTGGACGACGGGATTGCAACGGATTCAGCCGAGTCTGCCTACAACGCACCACTCGCTGCAGATCCACCCTCCCTCGACATTGGTGAAGAATCGGTGATCATCGGCCATACCGTTGAAGTGCCGGTCCGTGTCTATGACTTTACCGGTGTCAACGTCATCGAACTTTACATCGACTTCGACCTTGAAAAGCTGGCCTTTGACACTCTCACCAGCGAGATCCTTGAGTCCCCGGTTTTTAATGCTGTCGATGGGACGGTCATTGTCTCCTGGTTCTCGATTACTTCGCTTGAGTTAGCGGACGGTGATACGCTATTCACGCTGCGTTTCATCGCCAGCGGGATTGGCCATGCAGAAGAATCGCCGCTGACCTGGAACCTGGACTCGTACATCGCCGATGTGGATGCACAGGTTATTTCGGATGCCGAGTATCTGGAAGGATCGGTGACCGGTATCGGCATCTTTAATGTCAACGGCAACGTCCACTACTACTCGAGCGAAATCCCGATGGAGGGCGCGCTGGTCAGCCTGGATGGGGATACATCCCTGACCTGGTTGGTGGATGTGGCGGGCTTCTTCGATTTCTATGGCATTCTCCCCGGTTCCTACTCCCTTACTGTCAGCATGGAAGATGAGGGACACCCCGGAGTGAACACGCTGGACGCCTACCGGATTCAGCAGAGTGTCGAAACGATTAATCCCTTCACAAGCGGTTACGAGCTGTTCGCCTCCGATGTCAACATGAGCGAATCGGTCAACACCCTCGATGCTTACAAAATCCAGCGTGTTGTGGTCGGACTGGATCAGGATTTCCCTGCGGGTGACTGGGCCTTCATTGGCACCGACTACGCGATGACCACTGAGAACTGGGCGTCGGCGACGACTTCCCGCAGCGTTGATGTGGTCAACAGCGCTGTGGAAGACCAGGACTTTTTCGGCATGCGTATCGGCGATGCCAACGGCACCTGGCCTTCGAGCTTCCTGAATCCTCCCGTGCTGAAGTTGGAGGATCTTACTGGTCGTCTCGCCCTCGCCGAGGCGGTTGTCGGTCCGGGTGAAATGGCCCAGATCGAGTTGCACGCCTCTGGTTTGGCACAGCTTGGAGTGATCGAATGGCACATCGAGTTCGATCCTTCAGTAATCACGCTCCAGCAGTACCAGTTGCCAGATATGCCCGGGTCGGTTGTGTCGACCACGGACAGCACCATCAGCGTAAGCTGGTTTAACACCCATGCCTCCCTCGATTGCGACGATCGTACCCTGGCTTTGTTCCAGTTCCAGGCAGTGAACGAGGTTAACGTCTCCAGTGACCTCCACCTGAACCGTGTTGTACTCGGAGACGAAATGGGCGAGGAGCTTTGGACGGAACTGGTCGATGGCGCAGTGACCGTCAGCAATCTCTCTGGTGTTGGGTATCAGAGTGGGTTGGTGACTGACTGGGCGCTTCGTCCCGCTTACCCCAATCCGTTCAACGCCTACACCACGCTCTCCTTCGATGTGAAAGAAGCGAGCATGGTGGAAATCCGTGTCTTCAATATCCTCGGCGACCTGGTCACGACACTGGTACAGGGGAATCTGCCGAAGGGCCGGTACACCTCGAGTGTGAACGCAAACACCTGGTCATCCGGTACCTATTTCGTCGTCATGAAAACCAACTCCTTCAGCAAAGTGCAGAAGATCGTACTCCTGAAGTAGGGTTGACGGCGAAGTATCTGATTGATCGTGTTTTGAGGCTTGTCGTTCCAGCCTGTTCGGGGGAGTTGATCCCCCGAACAGGTTGGGCGATCAAGTATCTCTTGCAGCGGCAGGCGAACCCGAGGGGGTGATGGTACACGTAAGAAACTTACTGGCGACAATCCTGTTGCTTGCTGTTCTGCCCTTCGTGGCGGCGGGACAGACAGTGGTTCAATTGCCCGAAGTTCAGGGTGAAGTGGGCGAGACCGTCCCGATCCACATCGTGGTCGAAGGGTTCACTGGTGTGGCCGTTTTCGAGATGTACATCGATTACTCCAGTGAAATCATCGATTACATCTCCGCGAGTGGTTTGTCCCCGGCACCGGTTGTCAACGACATCAACGGTCGGACCAACATCTCATGGTTCAGCACAACTCCCAGGAGCCTGGAGGACGGGGATACACTGCTGACATTGAACTACCTGGTGGTCGGCTCAATCGGGCAGGTATCCGCGCTGGATTTCAGCAGCGACTGCTATCTTGCCAATCAATCCAGCTATGTGATTCCAACTTCTTTCGAGGATGGCTCGATCCTCGTCTTTGGTCCCCTTCCCCCAAATCCTTTTGCCTTGTTGTCGCCAGAAGCGGGGTCAGTGCTGCCAGGCCTGTTTGCAGAACTGCTGTGGCAATCGACTACTGACCCCAATCCGAATGACACACCACTGTTTGACGTGTACCTTGACACCCTTGCAGACTTGTCGACAGCCTGGCTGGCGGGTGAGGCGCTGGCAGACACGTCGCTGACAATCGAGAATCTCTCGGACGATCATACTTACTTCTGGACTGTTCACGCTTCGGACTCGAACACACCGGGGACCTGGGCAGCGGACACTCTCGCTTTCTCGATCGATGTGCCGGAATCCCCAGGCTCGTTCGAATTGCTGAGCCCGGCGGATGAGGATACGATCTGGACACCGCAGGTCACCCTGACATGGTTCCAATCACTCGATCCTGATCCCTATGATCTGCCTCATTACGATGTCTTCCTGGATACCCTCGCTGATCTTTCAACCGCGACACTGGTTGCGGAAGGGATTCCGGATACCACCTTTGGCCTTGAAGGTCTCCTGGACGACCACTTCTATTTCTGGACGGTTCGTGCCACGGACAGCAACACAGAAGGGACCTACGCGAGCGACACTCTTTCATTTCAAACCTTTTTCCCCGAAGCGCCATCCGACTTTTCGTATCTCACACCTGAAGATGGGTCGGAACAGTTTGCAGACGAGGTAACGGTTACCTGGGAGGTGTCCAGCGATCCGGATCCCGGCGAGATGGTTCATTACCGTGTTGAATGGTCCGAGTCCTCTGACTTCTCGACACTTTTCAGCGGTGTCACAGATGAGACTTCCTTTACCATTTCCGAACTTGCTGACCAGGTGCAGGGTATTGGGCACTCCAGCAAGCTCCGCCGCACGAATCTCAGAGGAAGGGCAAACCAGTCCGGACTCGATGAGCTGCCGGATGACATCACCCTTTTCTGGCGTGTTACAGCAGTTGATGATCGTGGCCTGGAAACTCCCGGAAATGAAGGCGAATCCTGGTCCTTTACGGTGCGTCTTCCTGATCTGCCGACACCCTTCACACTGCTCTCTCCCCAGGATGGAGATACAGTCTGGATCCCCGAAGCAACATTGATCTGGCACGCATCTTTCGATCCCGATCCGGATGAGGTGCCGTTCTACGATGTCTATCTGGATACCCTCGCTGATCTCTCAACTGCGACACTGGTTGCGGAAGGGATTGCGGATACCACCTTTGGCATTGAAGGACTCCAGGACGACCGCCTTTACTTCTGGACGGTTCGCGCGACAGACAGCAACACGGACGGTCGTTGGGCGGAGGATACGCTCTCCTTCCACACGTACTTCCCGGAGCCGCCCTCGACTTTCCACCTGCTGACGCCACCCGACAGTGCGGTGATTGGCTACGAACCGCCCTTCGAAATTGAGTTTTCATGGAGCCAATCGATTGATCCGGATCCGGATCATGACGTACTCTATGCTTTCTGGTTCACCCTGAGTGGGACCGGTTTCCCCGATACGACCCGATCCTTCGGGAACCTGGCTGACACAAGCTACACGATAAACATCCCCGATTCGCTGAACATCGAGATCTGGCCGGATACCCTGAATGTGCTGTGGGGTGTCCAAGCCATTGCGGGGGGGGATACGGTCCATAGCGAAGAAACCTGGCTGCTCGTCTTTGCGCCGCCGCTCGGCGTGGATGAGTGGGACGGGACCCTTCCGAAGCAGTTCAGGATGGAGCAGGCCTATCCGAATCCATTCAATCCCACAACGATGCTGGTGATCGCCCTGCCGCAAAGGGCTGACGTGCGAGTCGAGGCCTTCAACATCATGGGACGGCGTGTCGCACTGCTGCACCAGGGAGGGATGGAGGCGGGGTATCGACAGGTTCTGTTTGATGGGTCCCAACTGGCAAGCGGAGTCTATTTCGTGCGAGCGACCATCCCCGGCAGGCTGAACCAGACCCAGAAGGTCCTGCTGACGAAATAACTCTCTGGCATGGTATGTTTTTCATCCCGGTCTCCACCTTGGAGGCCGGGATATTCTTTGTCCCAGTCTGTGAAGTGTTCCGGTGAAGGATATGTCGACACACTTCACAGCGCTGTCAGATGCCGCTCAGGCAATCGCTGAAGCAAAGAGCTGAGGGCCCGTCATGTTGACAAACAGCCGCCTTTGCTGTATCGTAGACTCATCTTCGCCGATGCTGAGTCAGGCGCTGGTTCCGATGGAGGGGACTGACGATCGGGCTGGATTACGATGTACCGTGAACAGGGAAAGGGAAGACGTTCATGAAGGAGCGTTTGCTGGAATTGATTCCGGAGTTTGCGGAAATCCGTGACCAATCTCTGCGAAATCAGGTGGTCGCGACCTGGTTGGATGCGATGGAACGTGGTGGCTGGGCGCCTGATCAACTCGCCAGGTTCCCTTTCAGTTTACTCATCGAAGGACTCGAGGTCAGCTTTCTTGAGCATATCCGCGCTTGTGCAAAGATGAGTGCAGCCATTCATGATCTGTTGATCGAGCACTACGGTTCAAAGTTAAGCCTGAACCGTGACCATCTGATGGCTGGCGCACTGATCGCCGATGTCGGCAAACTGCTGGAGTATCGCCCCGACGAGGTGAGTGGAGCAGCCAAAGCTCAGCACGGAAACCTGTTACGTCACCCCTTCAGCAGTGTAGGTCTCGGCTGGAAACAGGGACTGCCGGACGAGGTGCTTCACATCGCCGCCGTCCACAGCAAGGAGGGGGCGGGCTTCAAACGCACGCCCGAGGCGATCATTTTCCATCATGCGGATTTTATTGATTTTCAAGTGTTTGGTGGCGGTTACTGACAGATTCCACGCATCATAGGACCGCATCTGCCCAATGACATTTCGTTGGGCAGTTCGTTTAGTGTGCGCTGCGATCAGGATACCATGATTCGGGATTGCGAAGCGACAGGTCAGCATGGGCGTCAGCAGGCTGATGGTGAGTTCGAGTGGTCTGCCTGTTTTCTCACACTTACTCGAACGCTTCCAATGCACACGAAGATCGGCCACACGTTAAACTTCTGCACTCCAGCGCTGCTCGTGGAACCCCTCGTTGCAGCCCTCTTGTGACGAATAGTCTCGGCTGCTCCTGGTGATCGGGAATTGGGCGCAGGTTGTCTCCGTCTCCAGGGGGTCATCCGAAACGCAAACCTCTTGACCTGAAGCACTTCCCGCCCTAAGTTTACGCGCCGTTACCGTGGCATTCAGGCTTGCATTTCCATCGGCAGCAGACACCTGTCCGCGCCGGAATCCTGATCGCTGCCACCCGACAAGCGACTTCGAGCGCCATTAGCTCAATTGGTAGAGCAGCGGACTCTTAATCCGTTGGTTCGGGGTTCGAGTCCCTGATGGCGCACTGGAAATAGTTAGGGGTTACGGGTTTTCCCGTAGCCCTTTTTTCTATGGCTTGGCGCAAAATAGCCGCTCAGTCTTAACAATGGCACCCTTCCAGAATCAACAAAGGAACATGCTGAACGAAACTTGGTCGGGGGGTTTACTTGGCATGCAAAAGTGTCGTACAATGGCGGTTGGGGTTAGCACTACAACCAAGCTGACCATGCTGTTTGAGACTTTACTATAGCAAACGTGTCCGATTTCTGACAGTGTTTCTTTGATCTATAACGTTGTGGAGTCAACAATGAAAAAGGCCTTTGCTGTCCCTGCTTCCTTCGCCTCCGTCCTTGCTTTGCTATGTGTTTCGATTGGTCATGCTGATGTGCTCCATATCCCAGCGGATTTTAGCACAATCCAGAGCGGATTAAATGCTGCCTCCTTTGGGGATACGGTGTTGGCGGCTCCTGGAACGTATCATGAAATCTTGTTCTGGCCATCAGTGAATGGGATCACGCTGACCAGCTCCGGGGATTCGACGAACACATTTGTTAATGCCCAACATTCAGGTTCCGTCATCACGTTTCCGAGTGATGGATCAATCGATACAACAACTATCGTAAGTAGTTTTACATTGCTAAACGGATATGCTTCGCTTGGAGGTGGAATTCTTTGCACCAACGCCAGCCCAACACTTCAACATTTGCTGATAACAGGAAATACTGCTACAGGGTCTGGTGATGCTCAGAAAGGTGGTGGAATTTATTGCCAATCTTCATCACCGATCATTCGCAACGTTACCGTATCTAACAACTTAGCCGTAATTTCGGGCGGTGGGATCTATTGCGAATCTGCGTCACCTATTATCCTGAATGCAAGATTAATCAACAATTCTACTCAAACGCACAGCTATGGTGCTGGGGGTGGAGGTTTGCACTGTGTAAATCTTTCAAGTCCAGTCTTGGAGAATGTGTTCATTATCAGCAATGACAGCTACTGTGGAGGCGGGATCTACAGTGTTTCAAATTCCGTACCGGTACTTTCTAACGTTACTATATCTGATAACCAGGCTCGATATGGTGGGGGAATTTGTTTTACTTCGTCTTCTGCCCAGATAACTTCTACCGCGATTTCAAATAATTATGCTGAGGCAAATGGGGGTGGGGTCTGCATAGAACACAATTCATCGCCATCATTCGAGGATGTTGTAATCTATAGGAACAGTGCCAATGAAAATGGTGGCGGGATGCAGGTTTACTATGATTCTGCACCATCCTTCGTGTCGGTTCGTGTCATTGAAAACGATGCTACGCAATACGGAGGCGGTATTTATTGCGTTAATGGTGCAACGCCGGGCTTCAGAAGTTTACTTATTACTCAAAACTCCTCTGGAATCGATGGATCAGGCATATATAGCACCGAAAACAGTTCCCCGACTGTTATATATAGTACAATAATTGATAATCATTCAGCTGTTTCAAAATATTCAATTCACGTTAATAATAGCTCATCCATTACAATTGCTAACTCAAACATTACCGCTCCCAACGGCCGAGCGATGCAAAACGGAGGTTCGGTATATCTGGATGCAGATAGTTGCTGGTGGGGTAGCGGGAGTGGCCCATATCACCTCTCGCAAAATCCTACTGGATTAGGTGATTCAACGGGCTATTTCGTAGATATAACACCTTGGCTAACTGCACCAAATATATTTGCACCACCGATTTCTCCGACCGGTTTATCCGGTTCGGAAATTACGGAAACCTCCTTCAAGCTCTCTTGGGATGTGAATGTACTTCCTGATCTCGCATTCTATCGGCTCTACTTCGATTCCGATACGGTTGGTGAACCCTATTCCACGATGATAGATGTTGTGATGGATACAAGTTATTCATTCGGTGGCCTCAGCGCCGGAACAGAATACTATACGGCAGTCACTTGTGTTGATACGGCGGGAAATGAGAGCTGGTACAGCGAGTTGACCGTAACTACTGCAACATTCAATCCTCCATCGATTTTTAGCTTGCTGAGTCCTGCCAATGGGGACACATGCTATTCGCTCGATACGACTTTCGTTTGGCAGATTACGACTGATCCTGATCAGGGCAATATTCCCTTCTATGACGTGTGGATGGATACGCTGGCAGATCTATCGACTGCCTGGTTGGTTGCGGACAGCATTGCTGACACGTCCCGCGCCGTTGGCGGATTACGTCAGAACCACACCTATTATTGGACCGTCCGAGCCACTGATGTAAATACCGAAGGCACCTGGGCGTCTGACACTCTCTTCTTCCATACTCGTCGTGCAATCCGTGTTGTTCCTCAGCAGTATGCAACCATCCAAGCAGGCCTCAATGCAGCCAGTTTCGGTGATACTGTCCTTGTAGCACCGGGAACTTACAATGAGATCCTGTTTTGGCCTTCTGTGGATGGGATCATACTTTCTAGTATAGGAGATTCTAGCAATACGATTATTGATGCGCAGATGGTTGGTTCTGTGATAACTTTCCCCACAGATGGATCAATTACAGATGCAACGGTTATAAGCGGTTTTACAGTCACTCGAGGCAATTCAGATGCCGGTGGTGGTGTCGTTTGCAGTAATGCTAGCCCAAGTCTATTAAACCTATTAGTGCGCAATAATTCTACTTCAAGTAGCAATTCTTATTTCGGTGGTGGCGGCATTTACCTGAACAACTCAAGTGCATTCCTTTTCAACCTTACTATAGTAGATAATCAAGTTTCAGTAGAATCTTTTGGTGGGGGTGGAGGGGTATTCATGATCAATTCTAGTCCCTCAATACAGAATGTTATCATAGAACGCAACCAAGCTGAGGGAACATCTTTTGTGGGGGGTGGAGGTATCTACATGTATGACTCGAATCCTGTCCTAGAAGCGGTAAGAATTTGTGACAACACCGCTCAAGGCTTCGACCGAAGCGGTGGTGGCGGGATTTATATGAATTACACGCATGCTTCGTTGTCAAATGTGCAAATTATTGGAAATTCGGGCTACGGATCCTCAAACCGATCCGGTGGTGGTGGGATTTATATATACCTTTCTGATCCATCATTGGATGATGTGATTATATCCAGCAACGTCGGAGGTGGCACGGAAAATAGCGGCGGTGGAGGTATCTATATATGGAAAGACTATGGTGCTATTTTTGAGAACCTTACCGTTGCAGATAATTATTCACCTAATGGAGCTGCAATTTATAGATATGGCGCAGGGAATAATGAGTTGCAAATATCTCATACATCGATTTACGGAAATAGAACCGTTTCAAATGGCTACTCGATTTACTGTAATAGCACAGATATGCTCTCCATGGAGCATTCCAATATTAACAGTTACTCGGATTTGGCACTCAATAATATCGTGAACACAGTCATAATCGACGCAGAAACTTGTTGGTGGGGTGATGCGACGGGTCCATATCATCCCGTGCAAAATACAACAGGTCTGGGAGATTCGGTCAACCAATTTGTTGACGTTACCCCTTGGCTGACAACACCAGACATTCTTGCGCCACCCATGCCACCAATCAACCTAACAATCGTCGAAGCGCAGAACACTTCCATCCAAATATCATGGGATGCAAGTCCGCTTTCTGACGCTGAGGAGTACATCCTCTATTTCGATACTGACACTCTTGGTTACCCATACGAACAGCAGGTCAACGCTGGACTAGAAACAGCCTACACCCTTGATGCTTTAACACCGGGGACGAACTACTATCTGGCAGTAACGGTAGTGGACACTGCTGGCAACGAAAGCTGGTACTCGCGCGGAATTGAGGCGACAACTCGCGGTACTGAAGCACAGTCGCTCACCCTTTTGGAAGAAGCCGATTCTCAGCACGTAATTGGCCAAGTCCCAACTATCTCCTGGCATTACTTCGACAGCATGGGACAAGATCAAGATGCGTATCAGGTCCAGGTAGCTTCTGATCCCTCTTTCAGCGAGACTGACCTTTGGGATTCCGGTTGGGTGGAATCCGCTGACACGGTCGCAGTGTATGCTGGTGAACCATTGCTTGATGGCAGCACTAACTATCTGCGCGTGCGGGTTCGTACAACGGATGCCTTTGTCGGTGGGTGGACCAACCTATCCTTCCGGATGAACTCTGTTCCTACCACACCACTGAACCAGACCCCGGAACAGGATGCGATTCTGACAGTCCCGGCCCTGTTGACTGCATCGACAAGCACGGACTCGGAAAGCGACCCAGTTTCGTATGGTTTCCTAGTTTATCTCGCATCCGATCCATCAACCCCAATTCGTACGGTTACAGGACTTGCGGAACCAACCTGGGCTGTCGATCCACCGCTACCAGACGATCAGCTCTATTCATGGCGTACCTTCGCTTCCGATGGTTTCGAATCAAGTGATACTTCGGAAGTGTGGTCTTTCCTGATCAACACGACAGATGATACGCCAGCATCGTTCAGCCTGGTAGCTCCGTACAGCATGGAAGTGGTTCCGGCAGACACAACCATCCTGCGCTGGCAAGCATCTACAGATCCAGACTATGGTGATCATCTCTACTATGTTGTAAACATTAGCCGGGATAGTTTGTTTGCGGGGGCAGTCGATACATTGATTACCCCCGATACAACCCTTGCTCGCTACGATCTCAGCGATGATGTGACGTACTGGTGGAAAGTCCGTGCGCAGGACACCAACACCTCCGGGACCTGGTCTAACCAGACTTGGGCGTTTCATGTAGGTGTTCCTGGTGCACCACTGCCGTTTACACTTCGATCCCCAGCAAACGAAAGTGTCCTTGCGCAGGATACGGTAACCGTCCACTGGTCACGCAGCAGTGATCCCGATCCGGGTGACAGCTTGTGGTACCGTGTCGAGTGGTCATCAACGCCCGACTTCAGCGAGCTGTACAGCGTCGAGACGGCTGACACATCTTAC
>Ga0068714_10000193_pt1 | contig 138051 bp, 122 predicted proteins | sample MTBNYHSulfiMetaG_FD_62988 | JGI IMG/M metagenome (GOLD analysis project Ga0068714, IMG submission 62988) | Enrichment culture microbial communities from rom New York Harbor, USA that are MTBE-degrading - MTBE-NYH (New York Harbor Sulfidogenic)... | ecosystem: Environmental > Aquatic > Marine...
AACCTTGAGCCGAAGCAATCTCAGGATTATACCCCGGGATCGCTTCGCCCATAACCGGCTCGCGATGACAATGCCTGTCATTGCGAGGCAACTCCTGACCGAAGCAATCTCAAAGTAAATCCGGATACAAATCGAGCCATTTGGGGTTTTTCCTTTCGATCAATTGAACCTTTTTCTTTCTGGAACCGCTCTTTATCTGTTTTTCCCTTTGGATGGCACTTAAAGGATCAACGTGATTTTCAAAGTAAACAAGTTTGGTGACATTATACCGGGATGTAAACCCGTCGATGAGCTTTTCCCGATGTTCGTGGATTCTACTCACCAGATCGTTCGTTACACCGGTGTAGAGAACCTTGTTGTACTTGTTTGTCATTATGTAAACGAAAAATGTCTTCACTTAAAAAAACATGCGCAAATAAAATGCCGTTCCCGGGGTCGCTTCGCCCAGGGCCTGCTCGCGATGACACCTGACATCACCCGTCATTGCGAGGCCGAACCTTGAGCCGAAGCAATCTCAGGATTATACCCCGGGGTCGCTTCGCCCAGGGCCTGCTCGCGATGACAACGGCTGTGATGTTCAGGATCGCTTCGCTCATGGGCTGCCCTTATGACCACAAACACCGCTTCCTTCGCTCCGCGTCCCCATGTGTCCGCGTCAGATTTCATCCTCGTCCCCGCGTGTCTCTGTCTCCGCGTCTCCGCGTCCCTTCGTCTCAGCGTCTGCATCCTCCAGCAGTTCCGTCACTTCCTCCAGTGTCGGCAGGGAATCTAAATCCCTCAATCCGAAATATTCCAGGAACTCCCTGGTGGTGCCGTAAAGGATGGGGCGGCCGGGAGCTTCCTTCCTGCCAAGGACGCGGACCATGGCCTGCGTGAGGAGGGTCTTTAGGACAGCCCCGCAATCCACCCCCCTGATGTGCTCGATCCCGGCCCTCGTCACCGGCTGGCGGTAGGCGATGATGGAGAGGGTCTCCAGGCTCGACCGTGAGAACCGCCGTCGGCTTTTTACCTGGAAGAGCTTCGCGACCTCCTCCGAAAACTCCGGAAGGGTCCGTAACTGAAACCCCCCGGCCACTTCAGTCAGGCCAAAACCGCCCCCCCTGCCTTCATATTCTGATCTCAATTCCTCCAGAAGCTCCCGGACGCCGGGCTTGACCAGGCCTGTGATCTCGGCGAGGTTTTCCAGGGTCAGGGGACGCGACGAGGCGAAGAGGAGCGCCTCAATGACAGACCTATTCCTTGTCCGTGGCATTTTGGAGTTCCTCCTTTCCGGGACCATCGCCCTCCGGCCCCTTCTTCACCTTGTCCGAAAGCACCAGGGTTATCGGCTCCCCGAAATCGCGCTGAACCGCTATGAGACTGCCCCTTTTGATCATCTCGAGGATTCCGAGAAATATGGTGATCACTTTCCTTCGGCTGTCCAGGGAGGTGAAAAGTTCCCGGAAGCCCAGGCTCCGGGCATCTGCCAGACGCTCCCGCAGATATGTCAACGCCTGATCCAGGGTGAACGGGTCGCGGTCCATCTCGACCGGGTCCTTTTTCGCCGCATCGGCGAGGACCTTCTGAAAGGCGTCCATCAGGTTAAAGAGGGTCGCCTCGATGGGTTCCTCCTGGACGGTATCGGGAAGTTCCGGCTCCGGGCGGGGGAAAATATCGAGGAAAAGGGCCGGCCTGGAAGACAGGGTCCGGGCCGCCTCCATGTATTTTCTGTATTCGATGAGACGCCGGACGAGTTCCTCCCGGGGGTCCTCCCCTTCCCCTTCCTCCTCTTCAGCCTCGACGGGCAAAAGACTCCGGGACTTGATGTAGACCAGGTGGGAGGCCATGACGAGGAATTCACTGGCAATCTCGAGGTCCAGATCCCTCATGATCTCGATGTAGCCGAGGTACTGGGCCGTGATCTCGGCGATGGGGATGTCGCGGATGTCCACCTCGTTTTTCTGAATGAGGTGGAGGAGGAGGTCCAGGGGTCCTTCGAAGCTTTCCAGCGCGATCGGGTAGGCCGCGAGGAGGCTGTCCCCGGATCCATCGGGAGGGTGTGTGCGGGTCATCTCATCCGTCTAGGGCTTGTAGAGGGTAATGGCATCCCTCACATCCGACATCGTGGCGGAGGCGACCTCGCGGGCCCTTTTGTTTCCATCGCGGAGGATGTCCCGTACCAGGTCCGGATGCCGCTCGTATTCGGCCCGCTTCTCCTGAAGGGGCACCAGGACATCCCTGAGATGCTTGAAGAGGGCTTTCTTGCAGTCCACGCAACCGATGCCCGCAGTGCGGCACCCCCTCGCCAGTTCATCCCTTTCCCCCGCAGGAGTGAAAAAGCGGTGCAGATCGAAAACCGGGCACTTATCCGGGTCCCCCGGGTCGGTCCGCTTTACCCTGGCCGGGTCGGTGATCATGGGCCGCAGCTTCTCCCACGTGGCCTCGGGGGTGTCCTTGAGAAACATGGCGTTGCCGTAGCTCTTGCTCATCTTCCGTCCATCCGTGCCGGGGACCCTCGGCGTCTCCGTAAGGAGCTCCTGGGGCTCGGGGAAGACCTCTTTTCCCTTTCCGTACATCCCGTTGAACCTCCGGACGATCTCCCTCGCCAGCTCCAGGTGGGGAAGCTGATCGATCCCCACCGGGACGAAAGCGGCGCGGTAGATGATGATATCGGCTGTCTGGAGAAGGGGATATCCGAGGAAGCCGTAGGTTGCGAGGTCCTTGTGCGCCATCTGCTGGCGCACTTCCTTGTACGAGGGCACCCTCTCGAGCCAGGAGAGGGGGGTGATCATGGAGAGGAGAACGAGAAGCTCCGCGTGCTCGAGGATGGCAGATTGGAGAAACAATGTGGAGCGGTCGGGATCGAGTCCCACGCTGAGCCAGTCCTTGACGATCTCTTCGGTGTACTCGGACAAAGTGGCCGGTTCGTCGTACATGGTCGACAGGGCGTGCCAGTCCGCCACGAAATAAAAACATTCATATTCCGACTGGAGTCTGTGCCAGTTTCCCAGCGCGCCGAGGTAATGACCGATGTGAAGGGGCCCCGTGGGCCTCATTCCCGAAAGGACACGCTTCATTCCTTTCCTCCCATGCGCGGCGCCCCCGGATGGGCGAGTGGACGGCGATAATTCCTGAAAACTCCGGAAGGCATCCTAAAAACCGAAGATCCCGCGGATAATACCGAAAATAAAGGCGTAGACAGGGTACGTTATGGCTTGCAGCACGCCGGTGAAGAGCAGGACGATGAGGAAAATGGGGCCGTACTGGGAGAGCCTGGAATAGGCCTTTGACGGCTCGGTAGGCAGGAGCCCTTCCAGAATGTGGCTGCCGTCTAATGGGTGAACCGGGAAGAGGTTGAAAACCCCCAGATATATGCTGACCCTCACCCCCATGAGGAGCATGGCCGCGAGGGGCTGGCCGACCGGCGAGCCCATGAGCAGTTCGGGGCCCGGGAACCATAGAAGGACGCGCAGGACGAGGGCCAAGGCGGCGGCCAGCAGGAAGTTGCTCAGGGGCCCAGCGAAGGAAACCAGGACCATGTCCTTTTTAGGGTCCTTGAAGTTGAAGGCATTAATCGGAACAGGCTTGGCCCACCCGAAGATAACCCCGGCGCCGGACATCGCGAGAAGAATGGGGACCAGGACCGACCCGAGAGGGTCGAGGTGACGCAAGGGGTTCAGGGTGAGCCTTCCGAGCATCTTGGCCGTGTAATCCCCTTTTTTGTAGGCCGCGTAGCCGTGGGCCAACTCATGGACAGAAATGGCCAGCAAAAAAGGGATGATGCTTATTATCAGGGTTCGGAATGAGGCTGCGGTCATAAAAATTCCCGTTTCGTAGGTCAAAAAACACGCTTAACGTGTTCTTCCATTGATTGTCAGGCTTTGGGTTTGCGGCTGTTTCCGCAATCCTGCTTGTCTACCATGGGGTTCGGGGGGTGTCAATTAAAGGTAGTCCAGAGTTCAGAGTTCAGGGTCCAGAGTCCTGGGTTCAGAGAGGAGGCCTGATGGGGTCCGGTGTCATTGCGAGGCATCTCCCGACCGAAGCAATCCCGTGGGCTAAAAGATAGATCGCTTCGCGCAGGGCCGGCTCGCGATGACGTAGAGTGTCATTGCGATACGTCCCCGCGTCCCCATGCTTGCCGCGCCGTCTTGTCGGGCCGTGATGACGTGATGACGGTTTTTTCCAGTCACCCGCCGCCGCTTTTCCCCCTTTTCTCCCTTCCCCTTTCCTCTCCGCTGTTTTCTAAAGGAAAATGGCGGAGCACCCAGGCCTTCTCCTCATCCAGGGAGTTCACCAGTCCGTCAACCCTGGCATCCTGCACGGCCTGCATGATCTCGCGAAAAAGGGGACCCGTCGAATATCCCATGGAAAGGAGAACCTTCCCGTCGATCTCCCTGTGAATGAACCGGAGCCTCGTAAGATAAAGGGAGATCGCTTTGGCGGTGCCTTCCCTTTTGGTCAGGGACATGACCAGAAGAAGGTCCTCGATGTTCAGCTGTCCCAGGAGGCGCGCGATCCAGCTTTGGGATTCCTTTTCGTTTTTGCCGAGATCTACCATGACCGAGGACAGCCGGGACCACCTCTCCCGGTAGAGATTTTTGATCTGGGGGCTCTGGTGGAAAAGTCCCAGGATCTCGTCCCTGTCCTCGCGGCTCCGTATGAGCATGATGGCGTGGAAATAGATCATTCCAACATCGGGCTTCTCCTCGAGGAAAAGGAGCTGGAACCAGGAATGGATCCTCTCGACCTGCCGGAACACGTCCTTCATCTTCTCGTCGAAGCGCATGGCCTCGTGGAGGGATTCCAGGATCCCCAGATTCTGCATCCTCTCGAAGGCCCCGAAGGGATCTTCCCCCCGAAGGATGGCCAGGAACTCGGCAAGGAGCCTCGGCCCCTGCGCCGTCTGGATATATTTTTTCCTGACCGCGCCCTTGAGGAGATATTCGGTGTGCTTTCCGATGCGGAAGCCGAATTTCTGCTCGAAGCGGACGGCACGGATGATCCTGGTGGGGTCGTCCACAAAACTCATATTATGGAGGATTCGGATGGTCTTGTCCTTTAAGTCGCGCAGGCCCCCGAAGTAGTCCACCACCTGGCCGAAGGTATCGGGATTCAGGCGCACCGCGAGGGCGTTGATGGCGAAATCCCTGCGATAAAGGTCCAGCTTTATGGATCCCCTCTCGACCATCGGATCGGCCCCCGGAGAAACGTAGTATTCCATGCGGGCCGTCGCGACATCGAGTTTGAGATCGTCGGAGAGGATCACCACGGCTGTCTTGAACCTCCTGTGGGAACGGGTCCGGCCCTTGAGGCGCCGGGAAAGCTTTCTGGCAAACTGGATGGCATCCCCTTCCACCACGATGTCCACATCCAGATTCTTCTGCCTCAGGATCAGGTCCCTGACAAGGCCTCCCACAAGGAAGGCGCGGTATCCCGACTTCTCGGCCACTTTTCCGGCCGTCGTGAGAACGTTGCAGGTCTTCTGGTCGAGGATATCCTTCATGAGTTCCCGGATATTCCTCACCCTCCCCGGAGGGGGCTCACCTTCCACGCCCGTCAGGCCGAAGGACCGCGTCCTCATGAAATCGGCGTGCATGGCTTCCAGAAGATCTGTCCTCGTGATGATCCCCTTGACCCGTTTTCCTTCCACGACGGGAAGCATCCGCTGTCTTTTTTCGATGATGAGCTCTTCGATCCTTTCAAGGGGCGAATCCACCGTCACCGTCCCGTATTCGGTGAGCATGAAGTCGCTGGCCTGGGCCTCCCCGAGCTTGTGGAGGAGTCCGCGCTCAACAACTCCCCTTGTGATGATCCCCACCAGGGTCCCTTCGGGCCCGACGACCGGAAGGGAGTTGATGTTGAAACGGACCATGAGCTCCCCAACTTCCGAGAGGGGCATCGTTTCGGGGATGTCGATAACGGGAGAGGACATGATGGCCCCGGCGTTGACGCGGTCCCCGATCATCTTCTTCAGGGAGGTCATCAGTTTTTCTTCGACCTGGACCAGGGTCAGATCACGGATGGAAGCGGAGGCGGCGGTAGGATGTCCCCCCCCTCCAAAGGCTTCGGCGATTTGGGATACGTCCAGTTCAGGAAGCCTGCTCCTTGCCACCAGGACGATGCGGTCTTCCATGCGGACTATTGTGAAAAGGACGTCCAGACTTTCCATGTCCATCATCTTGTGGACCAGAAGGGCAAGCTCCCCCACGTACTGGTCAACGCTCGCGGACGCCACGGCTACGGGGATCCCCTTGACGTCATGAATGGTGAGGGAAGTCAAAAGGTCGTAGAGAAGCTGGACCTGCCGGGAGTCAAGTTCCCTGGTGATGAAGGTCGGGATGATCTCGAGGTGAGCCCCTCTTTTCATGAGATGGGAAACGGCCTCGAGGTCCCTCGGGGTAGTCGAGGCGAAGGTGAGGGAACCCGTATCCTCGTAGATTCCCAGGGCCATGATGGTGGCCTCTTCAGGGGTGATGCGGATCCGTTTCTTTCTCAGGATCTCCACGAGTAGGGTGGTCGTGGCGCCCACCGGCTCCACAATGTCCACGACCCCCCGGTAATCCTGGTCCGTCCTGGGATGGTGATCGTAGATGTGGAGCTCCACGTCCTCCCGCCGGGCGATCTCGTCGAAGGGTCCGATTCTTCCCTTCATCTTGATATCCACGAGGATCAGGCGGGTGACGGCCGAAAGGTCCACATCTTTGATGCGGTCGAAGCTGAAGGAGGCAATGGAGGATTTAAGGAAGAATTCCCTGAGATTGCGCTCCTGGGAGCCGGGGAACACCATCCGGGCTTCGGGATAGAGTTTTTTCGCCGCGATCATGGACGCCATCGCGTCGAAATCCGCATTGAGGTGGGAGGTGATCAGGTCCATAAAGCAGTCCAGAGTCCAAAGTCCAAGGCCCGGCGTCCAACATCAAACCCGGAAGTCGGCCCGCCCAAGTGTCGTCACTTTTTTCTTCGCGGCCACCTTCATGGGCCGTCCTGGTCCGGATTTGGACCCGGAAATTTTCCCTTAATCTCATACTAGATGAGTTCGGCCGGAAATCCCATAGGAAAGCGGTGATTAGTGACTGGGGACTGGTGATTAGTGCCTGGTGATTGATAAACCGTTTGACGCGGGGACGCGATGACACGAATACGCGGGGAAAAGTGATCGGTGATCGGTAATTGGTGAACTTCGTTCGATGTTTTACGTTCAACGTTCGGGGTCACTTTCCCCGTGGGACCTTGGACATGGGACGCCGCATCCAGCTGACGCGATGATGGGGGGGAAGGCCATGAAGCAATTGATTTATGAAAGATCCCGAGATCGCATCGCACCGGGAAACGGTTCGCGATGACCTCTGTCCTCATTGCGAGGAGCTGCGAGGGGGGGCGAAAGCGACCCGGCAGTCCCGCTGGCCAAGCATTTGAGCCGCGGCCGCAGATTACCGGAGGTATTTTTAATTCTCAATTTTGACAGGGTCGCAAAAAGTCCGATCCGGGACTTAACGCTTCCCGGAAAGGGAAAAGCGTCCTTTACCCTTTCCTCGCGGATCAAGGACTTACAACCCGGGTCCTTGACTTGATCCGGGCGCCACGCGCGGGGCGCGTTGATGACTTTTTGCGAGGTCATCAATTTTTAATCCTCAATCCGAAACAATCCTTTCTCCCCGCGTCTCCAGGTCCCATTTTCCGGGCGTCTGATGGTTTTCCCTCTGGACTCTGAACCCTGGACTCTGGACTGTCTTTTCTACCCTCTCGGATGAAACTTCCTGTGGACTTCTTTCAGATGCTGGCGGCTCACGTGGGTGTAGATCTGGGTCGTCACGATATTGACGTGCCCGAGAAGGATCTGGACGCTCCGAAGGTCCGCGCCTCCTTCCAGAAGATGGGTGGCGAAGCTGTGGCGGAAGGTGTGAGGATGGATTCTCGGCAGACCGGCCGCAAGGGCATACCGGCAGACCTTCTGCCAGAAGGCCTGCCTGGTGATGTGGCCCTTCCCCCCCCTGCCGGGGAACAGATAGGAGTTAAGAACCTGCTTCATCAGCCTCGGCCTGACCTCCCTGAGATAACGTTCCGCCCAGAGGAGAGCCTCCTGCCCCATGGGGGCGAGACGCTGCCGGGATCCTTTGCCGGTCACCCGGAGAAGACCGGCTTCCTTGTTCAGGTCCTCCATGCGGAGGCCGACGAGTTCGGACACCCTCAAACCGGCCGCGTAGCTCATTTCCATCATCGCCCGGTCCCGGATCCCGATATCCGTGGTTGTGTCGGGCTGGTCCAGCACCCTAACCATCTCGGCCACAGTGAGCACCTCCGGGAGGTTCAAAGGGACTTTCATGCTTTCGATGTTGGAGGCCGGGTTGATCCTGGCCCCCCCGGTCAGGAAGAGGTGCTTGTGGAACCCCCGTATGGAAACGAGTTTTCTCCTCGCGGTCCTCGCCCCGGAACCCTTTTCACGAATGGCGGTTATGAAGGCGAGAATATGGTGAGGACGGACGTCATCGGGTTGGGCGATCCCCAAGCGGGCCAGAAAATCGGCGTAGGCGGTAAGGTCCGCCCTGTAGGCCTCCAGGGTGTTGTCGGAAAGGCCCTTTTCGATCAGCAGGTGGTCGAGGTAGGCGTCTATATACGGCTGCATTGGAAGGATGAAGGATGAAGGATGAAGGAAATAATGGGTCCATTCCTCCTCCCTCCTTCCCTATTCCTCCTTCTGTCTTATTTTAAGTACTTCCCGATTATCGGCTCCAGGTCTTTCTTCGTTTGCTCCGGCACGGCCGCAGGATCGGTGACGATGGCGTATTTCAGGGCATCGGCGCATCCGCAGGGCCCTTTCCGGTCGATGTCCAGGGCCGTTTGGCGGATAGCCTCCCTGGCGTTTGCAACGTTCCGGTTCATGATCTTCAGGATCGCCTCCACGGAAACGCTCTCCTCGGTTTCGTGCCAGCAGTCGTAATCCGTCGCGAGGGCCAGGGTGGCATAACAGATCTCGGCTTCCCTGGCGAGCTTGGCTTCCGGGATATTCGTCATCCCGATGATATCCACGCCCCAGGACCGGTAAAGGAAAGATTCCGCCCTGGTGGAAAACTGGGGGCCCTCCATGCACAGATAGGTCCCTCCCCGGTGGACCGTTGCCCCCGTCGCCTGAGCGCTGCTGGCCAGAAGATCCGCAAGGGGAAGGCACACGGGGTCAGCGAAGGCCACGTGAGCCACGATCCCCTTCCCGAAGAAGGTGGAAGGCCTTCCCTTCGTGCGGTCGATGAACTGGTGAGGCACCACCAGGTCTCCCGGCCGGATGTCCTCTTTCATGCTTCCCACCGCGGAGACGGAAATGATGGAATCCACCCCCAGGGATTTAAAAGCAAAGATGTTCGCCCGGTAATTGACCTCTCCGGGAGGGATCCGATGCCCCCTGCCATGCCGCGGTAAAAATGCCATCTTCAACCCGTTGATGGTCCCGGAAACGATCCTGTCGGAAGGATCCCCGAAGGGCGTGGAGACGTCGAAAACCACCTTTTCCTCGAGTCCCTCCATCTCGTACAGCCCGCTGCCTCCGATAATGCCGAGAAAATCCGTCATAAAGTCCCCCTGGGTTATTCAGAATTCAGGGTTCAGCGTAAAAAGTGAGGATCTCTTCTCGCCGTGAACCGATTTTTCTGAGTTTTTGCGCAAGGGCCTCCTATTTTCAGGGATGGAGGGGATGAAAGGGATGGGGAAAACCAAACCAGGATTCCCTGTCCCGTAAAACCTTAACACAGAAAACCCCGGAGGCGGCTCCCTGGGAGGCCGCTTATCCCACGGAGGACCACGAAGGGAAAATCAGTTTTCTCTGTGGCCCCCTGTGATGATGCCAAAGAGGCATCCTCTGTGCCTCTGTGTTATTGAAAAAAATCGTGCATCGCGGTCCTTATCGGCTCCGGACTCTGCTCCCCTGGCCATTCACCAGGATATTCCCTCAAGGCCAAACCGGGATTGTTATGCCGGACAATATTAATTTAAGCTGGTATGAGTTGCAAATAATTCGGAAGGCCCATATCCTTTGAACCGAACCAGTGTCGGCGGGCTCCCGGTGTTTCCCGGAATCTGAGATTTCTACTCTGGAATCGGGAATTTTTAATCTGGAATCTGATTTCTTAATCAGGAGGCTCTCTTGGAACAGATCCTTTTCCCCGGGTGTTTCGTCTGCGGCCCCGACAACGATTGGGGCCTGAAAGGCACCTTCGAGACCCTTCCGTCTGGCGAGGTGAGAGGGGTTTTTACCCCGGATCAAAGGCATTGCGGCTACGAGGGGATCGTCCACGGAGGGATCATCATGGGGTTTCTGGATGAGGTCCTGGGGCGGCTCGCCCTGGCCCGGGATCGCCTTTTTCTGACCCGCACCCTGGAGGTGACCTTTCGAAAGGCCGCGGCGCCGGACAGGCCGTTGACTGCCGTGGCGCGGGAAGTGGAATGGTCCCGGAAAAAATTTCTCGCCGAGGGGACCCTGACCGACGAATCCGGGGGCATCGTGGCCACCGCGAAGGGGACGTTCCTTCTCATGAGCGAAGGGATGGAGAAGAAGCTGCTGAAAGAAGGAGGAAGAAGAAATCCTTGATTTTCTTCTCCCCGCCCTCTTGTTCTCTAAATCGCCTTCGGCACGGGATTGCCGCGCCGCATCGTCGGCCTCGCAATGATCGCTTGGATCTGGAAGCCTTAACACAGAGGGTTACGGAGGGCGCGGATTTCCCGTTCAACGTTTAACGTTAAACGTTCAACGGCTTTTTTCTCCCTTCTCCCTTCCCTGTTCCCTCTTCCGTTTTTTTCTTTCCCTTCCCTCTTCCTCACAGATCATTATAATATACTGAAACTAACACCAGGAAGGATCCCTAATCCATGCCGGCGCATCGCCTGACCAGACTTGCCCTCGTCGCCTCCCTTTATGTCGTCCTGACCTATCTTGCCAACATTCTGGGGCCGGGATTGAACCTGGGCTATGGTCCCATCCAGGTGCGCATTTCCGAGGGCCTTGCCATGCTGGCCCTGTACGATCCCTATATGCCCCTCGCCCTTTATGCGGGCTGTCTCCTTGCCAACGTTCTTGGAGGGCTGGGCCTTCCGGATATCCTTTTCGGGCCTTTGATAACCCTGGCCGCCGCCTACGCCACCTACGCACTCAGGCGCTTTCCGGTCCTCCCTTTTCTTCCTCCCATAGTTTTTAACGCATTGGGGGTCTCGGCCTATCTTTACCTTATCCTCGGAATCAGTTTCCCCATGGCGGCCCCGGAGGGAAGCGGACAACTGGCTGGGTTCCTAGGCTGGATGGCCGCTCACCCTTACTGGACAATGGTTTTTTCCATAGGGATCGGCCAGATCGTTTCAGTGGTGATTTTCGGCCTTGTCTTCATGACCATGTGGAAAAGATCCACGGGACCGCACGGGTAAGGGATCCCGTCTTTTGCCTTGGGAGCAAAAAAGCCGCCCCCTGCTAGGGGGCGGCTTATGGTCCATCAGGGAGAGATAACGCTAGATGGCATCCTTGAAGGCTTTGCCGGGTTTGAATTTGGGGGTTCTGGATGAAGCGATCTTAATGGTGGCGCCGGTCCTGGGGTTGCGGCCGGTCCGCGAGGCCCTCTCGCTGACGCTAAAGGTGCCAAACCCTACAAGGGAAACCTTGTTGCCTTTCTTGAGAGCCATGGTTACACCCTCGATAAAACTTGCGAGAGCCCTTTCGGCAGCAGCCTTGGTGATTCCCGCGTCATCGGCGATCTTGGCGATGAGTTCCGCTTTATTCATCTCTCCCTCCTTAAAAAAATGTCCATAAAAGGAAACTTCTTCGCATTTGGTGTTTGTGGAAACGATAATAGATGACCCATGGGGTGTCAAGGGATTACCTTGAGCAGCCTTCATCCCGGAAGGATTTTTTTCCATTTCCCCATTAAAAATGGCTGTATTGTTGGGTTTTTAAAATCCAGGTCCTGACGAACATGAAAAAGGGGAGCCTGGACTCCCCTTCTTCCCTTACAGGACCGGATTCGCGTCGAGGGCCTTGAGACGCTCCCAGCGGCGGTCTACCTCCTTCTGGATCTTGCCCAGCAGATCCGCGTTCTCCGGTTTGGTCAGGTGCCGGGTTTTCCCCATGGTCTTTAGCCAGTCAAGGACAGGCACTTTCTGGTCCTTCTCCTCCGGATTGTAAGTGATCCTTGTTATCCCTCTGGTCACATCGTAGAGAGGGAAGAAGCAGGAATCCACAGCCTTCTGGATGATGGAAACGGCGTTTTTCTCGTCGGTTTTCCAGCCGAGAGGACAGATGGACAGGATTTTCCCGAAAACGAAGCCCTCTTCATTGGCCATTTTCTGGGCGATGGCCCCTTTCATGACCATGTCTTTCGGATTGCATTCCGCCGCGGTGAAGACATAGGGGACATGGCAGGCGGCCATGATCTGGGCGTTGTCCTTGTGATGGAAAGCCTTTCCCTGCTCCCCCGGTCCGACCCCCGACGTGGAAGTCCGGTGCCCCATCGGAGTGGTGAAGGAGAGCTGGGACCCCGTGTTCATGTATCCCTCGTTGTCATACTCGATGAGGATCATCTTGTGGTTTCGAACGGCCGCCCCGATGGCAGGCCCCTGGCCGATATCGAGGCCCCCGTCGCCGGTGACCATGACAAAGGTGATGTCCTCGTCTTTGGGCAGGCGGCCTCTTTTCATCAGGGTTTGCCAGGCCTCCACCAGGCCGCTCATGGTGGCGGCGCCGTTCTGGAAGAGGTTGTGCATGTAGGTGACCCTGTGGGAACTGAAGGGGTAGCCCGTGGTGACCACCATAGCGCACCCTGTGTGGATCAGGAGAACGACATTGCCCTCGATCCCCTTTAACAGGACATTCAGGTTGGTGAAGATGCCGCATCCCGGACAGGCCCCGTGACCGGGGACAATCCGCTTCGGCTTGGCGGCCAGAAGCCTCTTGTTAAACCCTTTAAGGATCAGCTCGCCGTCCTTTTCCTCGATCCGGTGGACCCCCGGAGACTGTTCCTCAGCGGTCAGGGGCTCAACAAGCCTTTCCATCGTATAATCCGGGTTCCCCGGGTTGGCGCCGTGATATTCGAATGGGACCTGGACCTTTCCGGTCCGGCCGGCCTCAAGGGCTTCTTCCAGCATTTCCAGGGCGTCATCGACATAAAAGTCGCGGCCACCCAAGCCATAGATGCGGGAAAGAACCTTTGTCCTGTTTTTCTCGTCATCTTTCAGGGCCGCCTTGATTTCCATGGCCATATTGCCGTTCCAGGCCCCGTAGCTGTCGGCGCGGTCGCCGACGATGAGGGATTTAACCCCCGAGAAAACCTCCTGGATCTCCTTTTTCGGAAAAGGCCTGATCACGGTATTGGTCACAAGGCCGACCTTTTCCCCTTTTTCCCGAAGACGGTCCACGGCGATCCTGGCCGTATCGTAGGCCGAATTGAGGACGAAAAGGGCCGTCTGGGCGTCTTCCATTTTGTAGGTATCGATGAGGGAATAGTGCCGTCCGGACATTTTTCCGTATTCTTCAAAGATGCCAGGCAGGACCCTGTAGGCCGCCTCCATCCCAAGGGAGAGCTGCTTCTTGTTGTTGATGAGGTCGGGCTCATTCATATAGGGACCGATGGTGACGGGGTTTCCTGGATCCAGGGCGTGGTTCTTCTGGACCTTGATCCCGAGCCACTCCCGCATCTTGGAGGGGTCCTCGAAATAGTAGACCCTCCTCTTCTGATGGCTGGTAAAGAACCCGTCATAGGCCACGAGGACAGGGAGCCTGACATCAGGATGCTCCCCGATTTTCACGGCGATGATGTTCATGTCGTAGACCATCTGGGGATCTTTCGCCATGAGCATGACCCATCCCGCGTTCAGGGCCATCATGATATCGCTGTGGTCCCCCTTGATGTCCAGAGGGGCCGATACGGAACGGCAGGCGATATCAAGAACCATGGGGAAGCGGCTTCCGGACTGGGCGGGAAGCTGCTCCATGGCAAAAAGCAGGCCGTTGGCTGCGGTGACGTTGAAAACCCTCGCCCCCCCGGCGGTTGCCCCGAAACATATCCCTGCGGCCCCATGCTCGCCGTCGCCGGGGATCATGGTGATATCGTGCATCCCGCTGGCCTTGAAGGAATCCAGCGTTTCCGCGACCTCGGTCGAGGGAGTGATGGGGTAGTACCCCATGACATCAAAGTCGATGTGCATGGCTGAAATGGCGGCCATGGTGTTGCCGCTCTGCAGGTCGGCCTTCTGGGGGTAGGGTGCCGTTAATTCTCTCGCTGTTTTGCTCTTGCTCATAGGACTCTCCTCAGGTCAGCCCGGATCTCGTCAACGTTGTAATCCGATTCCTTTTCAGCGGTCAGCGCTTCGACGGGACATATCTGGACGCAGCGCAGACAGCCTTTGCAGTAAGTGTAGTCAACCCCCCTCATGAATACATTTTTTTTGCCTTTTTCATCCGTTGCGGACTCAAAGACCATGCAGTAGTCCGGGCAGGCCAGATCACAGTCCCCGCAGTGGATGCACTTGTCCTCGTGCCATAAGGGAATGTACCCGACGCGGGAAGCGCTGTGATTTTTAAGGATTGTATTCCCCGGATTGGTGATCACCCCGCCCATGGGTTCCGTCAGATAACCCAGGTCCGGTTCCACCCTGTGGAAGGGAACCTCTGGGTGCTCATCAAGGGAACAGTAGTCAACCTCGTTGACTTCCTTGAAGCCCCTGTCGAAGGCCCTCATGTTGCCCTCGATGAGGTGCGGATATTTTTTGCCGATCTTTCCCTCGATGACCTTTTTTACGGCCGCCGGGTCAATGAAATCCGAGGCCTTTGTCACGGCGCCGAGCATGGCCGTATTGAGGGGGATTTTTTCCTCCATGGCGATCTTCAGGGCATCCACGCATACGACGCGGCAACCGGGCAGTTTCATGAGATCGATGATTTCCTTGGGGGATTTTGTGGTGTTGACGATGACCACCCCGCCTTTCCTGAACCCCTGGGTCATGGGGACGGACCCTAGAAGCTGTTCCGCGAAGATGGCCAGCATATGGGGGCGCTCCACGGGGGAATTGTCCCTGATTTCCATGTCGCCGGGACCGAGCCTTATAAAGGCCTTGACAGGGGTCCCCTTCTTTTCAGAGCCGTAGCTGGAAAAATTCAGGCCGTTAAACCCCATTTCAAGGACGCAGGCCTGAGTGAGGATCAGACCCGCGAGATTGGCCCCCATGCCCCCGATGCTTTCCATTCGAATCTCGTAATACCCGAGTTCGTTGGTCTGGGGTAGTTTAGGTTGCGTCATCCTCTGTTTTCTCCTTTCCCCCGGGATTATGGAACACGGAAAAAAGACGCGGAAAAACCGCGCATCTGAAATTAACTCAAAAATTGCTTTACCGCTGACCGTGGCGAAGGGTTTTTCGAACCGCAATCAAAGATGAAAACTACAACGCTTACAGATGCTTGTCAAGATAAAATGCCGTTTTATTTTTCGATTAAAGCCGGCCAGACTTTTTCACCTGCTGGATTGGAGGAATGGGATTTTGCAGGATTTCGTACTTTTCTTTTTCCCTGAAGAAGCGAACGGCTTCCCCAGGTAAAGTCCGGGAAAAAACATCCTGGTCGGCCAGGCCATGCCCGGCTTCGCAATGCCCCTTAGCCGCGGCGGTCTGCCTCCGAAACTGGTGGGGGAGACGGGGATCGAACCCGTACGACCGAAAGGTCACGGGATTTTAAGTCCCGTGCGTCTGCCAGTTCCGCCACTCCCCCGAAAAAGTCACTAATTCGACATGTATTTTGCGGCCATAAGGGTACTGTGTCAATATTCCGTGATGCTTCGGGGGGATCTTGCTTTACGGGCGGTAACGGGTTAAAGCCTTTGGGAAAAGCCCTTCTGACTTTGGAAAAAGACAGTGTTATCATAAAAAGTATGAACCTAAACCCGATTCGGGAGTTTATTTTGAACCCTTTTAAAACCCTTGTTTTTGCCCTTCTTTCGGGGTCAATCCTGTTTTCGTCCCACGGTTTTCCCGCCGGGAGGGACGCTGTTCCTGCCAGAAAGGACATCTTTCGCCTGACGGTTCTTTTCAATAATGTATCTTTCAGGCCGGATCTTGAAACCGGGTGGGGTTTTTCCTGCCTTATCGAGGGTCCTGAAAAAACCATTCTTTTCGATACCGGCGCCAACGGGGACACCCTCTTGTCGAACATGCATCGATTGGGGCTGGACCCCGGAATCGTCGACGCGGTCATTCTTTCCCACATCCACGGGGACCATACGGGAGGCCTGAAGGCCTTTTTGACCCGGAAATCGGACATCACCGTTTACATACCCGCCTCCTTTCCTCAAGCTTTCCTCAGGGAAGTGCAAAACCTCGGGGCAGCCGTGGAAACGGTGTCCGGTCCCCGAAAACTTATGGATGACGTCTATTCAACAGGAGAAATGGGTTCTGCCATCAGGGAACAGGCTCTGATACTGGATACCCGTGAAGGACTGGTCGTGGTGACCGGCTGTGCCCACCCCAACGTGGCCGATATGGCCCGGCAGGCCGCAACCTTTGTTAAAAAACCGATCTATCTGCTTACGGGCGGATTTCATCTCGGAGGCGGCAGCGAGGCCCAGATCCGGAAAATCATCGCCCGTCTCAAGGCCCTCGGGGTGAAAAAGGTCGCGCCAAGCCATTGCACGGGAGACAATGCCATCCGGATGTTTCGGGAGGCATGGGGAAAGGATTTTATCGATGGCGGTCTCGGCGCTGTCATTGAACTGCCGCAATAACCCGTAAAAAATTCGCGCATCAACCTTCTTTTTTCCCCTTTCCGGCAAAAAAATAGCCGGAATCAATCCGGCTAATTCTTGTTTCTGGAGGCGCCACCCGGATTTGAACCGGGGATGAGGGCTTTGCAGGCCCCTGCCTTACCACTTGGCCATGGCGCCTAATTTATGGATATTAATGGTTTGGACCGATCTATGTCAAGAAAAGCCGGAGGTATGGTGACTGGTGATTGTTGATTCGTGACCGGCGACCGGTACTTCCTGTTGGACGTTCGAGGTATCCTTCCCGCAGGGCGTGGGACCTGGGACGAGGGATGGGGTCTTCCTTTTTCTCCCTACCTTTTCAGCAGCGACCTCGGACCGGAATATTTCATTACCCTTTCCATAGCCGCGCGGTGTTCGGGGCGATAGCAGTGCTGGGGACAATTCCGGCATTTCGGCTTGGGATCAAGGGGACAAAGAGCGCGCATGACGATGGCATGCCGCAGAAGTCGGGAGCATTCTTCACAAAGTTCAGGTCCATTATGAATAACAGGCGGCAGTCTCTTGTAATCAAACGAGAAAACCTGGCGGGGTCTGTCCTTGTGTTGAGCCTCGCAATAGATTTGGATAAACCAGGTCAGCTTCAGCGAGTCGGCCTGGACAGCCTCGGGAAAGGCTGTGCTTTCCTCTTTGGATGGTTTCGTCATGGAGTTTCCGGTCTTATCCCCTGTGATCCCTTTCAAGGGCTTTTTGCGAAATACTGCCCAGGCGATTCCACAAATATCCCCGCTTTTCAGGCAGATCCCCCCCGGGTTTCTTTGGACTTCGGTCCTTATCCCTCCCTTGTCCCCTGTTCCGTTTTTCCCCTCGAAAACTTCTTCAGGGCTTCTCGGTCCATCACCTGAAGGATGCCGGGGGAAGCCTCCCGGATGATCTGTTCCTCCTTCATCCGCGCGAGGCTCCTGGAAAAAGTTTCAACCGCCATTCCCAGGCTGGCGGCAATCTGCCCCTTGCCGGCGGGAAAACGCATGACCCCGGTCACGGGATCCATTCCCGCCCAAAGATAAAGGGCAACCCTGGAGGTGGAATCCATGAGTGAGAGTTCCTCAACCTTTCTGGTCAGGACCTGAAGGAAACCCGCAAGATGCGCGATCAGATTCATGGAGAGTCTCTCATTGTCCTTGATGACCCGGAAGAGATCATCCTTCGGAATAAAAAGAAGGCTGGCATTCTCAATGGCCTCGGCGGTTGCCGGGTAGGCCTTTTCCATGTACAGGGAGGCCTCGGCGAAGGATTGTCCCGGACCGACGAAATGAAGAATCTGTTCTTTCCCTGAGGGGCTTACTTTGGTGAGCTTGACCTTTCCCTTCACAAGCAGATAAAAACCCGTCGCTTCATCCCCTTCCCTGAAAAGAATTGATTTTTTAAGGATTTTTTTGGGGACGGCAATGGATGTGAGGATTTCCAGGTGCTCATGTTCCAGCCCGGAAAATATGGGAAAATGGGCCAGGATGTCCTTTTTTCTGGAAAGATCCAATTGACCTCCGTTAGGCATTTAGAGGGTCGCGAAAAGTTCAATGCGGAACTTTTCGCTTCCCGGAAAGGAAAAAGCGGGGTTTTCCCTTTCCTCACGGATCCATGACTTGTCCTTCCGGTCCTGGATACTGGCAGGTGGACGGCCAAAAAGCGGAGGCTCCGCAAGCTACTTTCTTAACCCGGTTTTTCCTCTGGACTCTGGACACCGGACTCTCAACCCTAAATAAAAAAGGCCCCGTCAGGAGCCCTTTTTTATGTCTGGAGCGGGAAACGGGATTTGAACCCGCGACATCCACGTTGGCAACGTGGCGCTCTACCACTGAGCTATTCCCGCGAAAGGTGCCATTTTATATCAAAATTTCTCCGTGGTTTCAAGGGGATTGAAGCGGGAAAGGCCAATCCGGGCCCAGGAGGCTCCCCGACGGTGATTTTTCAAGGGCCTTCCTCTTCCACAAGGGAAGAGGCTCCGGAAAAGTAATCGGCAAAATACCGGTAGCCGGACCACATGGTAGCGATGAAAGCGGCGATGAGGAGAATCCAGCCCAAGGGCTTGAAGGGAAATCCCCAAAGAGGCTCGTTGACCAGGAGGGCGATCACAGCCAGAATCTGCAGGGTTGTCTTCACCTTTCCCGAAAAGCCCGCCGCAATGACAATTTTTTGCGTTCCCGCGTAGGCACGAAGGCCTGAGACCGCGAATTCCCTCGCGATGATGAGGGCCACGATCCAGGCGGGGACGCGCTGCAGGTGAATCAGCATGATAAAAGCGGTGGAAACCAGGATCTTGTCGGCAATGGGGTCTACAAGCTTCCCGAAGGAACTCACCTGCCCGGTTCTTCTGGCGAAATAGCCGTCCAGTAGATCCGTGATGGCCGCCGCTGAAAAAAGGAGCGCCGCGGCAACGCCAAGCCCCCTTCCCGGGGACAGGGTCAGGAGGATCAGGGCCGGCAGGGCCAGGATCCTCAGCAATGTGAGCCAGTTCGGGAGGGTGTTTAAATTCAATTTTCCTTACCTGGCCAGACCGGAATACTTCTGGTAGCGATGGATGACTTTTTGAACGTAATCCCTGGTCTGGGGATACGGCGGGACGCTCCCATAGCGCTCCACGGCTCCAGGTCCCGCATTATATGCCGCGAGGGCCAGTTTCATATCCCCGGAAAACCGGGAAAGAAGGTTTTTAAGATACATTGTTCCGCCCTGGACGTTCTGATCCGGATCATACGGATTCCGTACTCCGAGGTTAAACATGGTCTCCGGCATGAGCTGCATGAGCCCCCTGGCGCCTGCTGTCGAGATGGCATACCGGTTAAAGTCCGATTCAACCTCGATGACGGCCCGGACGAGGGCCTCATCCATTCCATGCATCATACAGGCCCGGTTGACCACCTCCCTGTAGGGATAATTCCCCGCACTGGCGGGTATGGTACTGTAGGATCTCTTTTCCCGCAAAAAGAGTTCGTAGCCGGGATGCGTCGGCCTGTCGGTGAAATGGACGGTGCCGCCCTTGTCAACATAGCGATAGACATCCGCCGCAGCCGGAACGGCAAGAAGGAGGACCAGAATAGCGAAGAGGACGGTTCTTTTCATAAGAACAATTCCTTTGCTTGCCCTGGTTCTATTCTCTTCTCCTCAAAAAAAAACCACCCATCCCAGACTTCGGGTGTCATTTTGGTCAGTTTTACCGGTCCTGTCAAGAGGGAAGAAAAAAATCGTGATCGGGTGGGGGCGAAAGGGCGTAAAGGCGAGAGGTAGAAAGTAGAAAGGGGGGCAGTCCAGACGCCAGAGGCCAGAGAGTAGACATCGAAGTCGAACGTCCAACGGGTTAACGACTGAACGGGAGAACGACGGGACGATAAAGCGGGAATCCCGAAAAGAAGTGACTGAGTCTTTCCTTCCCTGATTTCCACTTCCCTCCCAGGTTTTTCCCTCTGCGGCCCCCTGCGGGAGAGCCAGGGCGGGCGAACTTCGCGGCCCTTCGCGTTAAGGCTTTGGTCCCGGAACATTTAACGCAAAGGGGCACCAAGGCGGCGTTCGGGAAGCCCCTCATTCCGCCAGGAGACGCAAAGGAAAACAGGAGATAATTTGAGTATAGACATTGGATGGGTTTCCCTCCGAGGCCCCCTGTGACGGCGCCAAATGGGGAAACGGCAGGAAGGAAGAAGGGGGAAAAAGGGCAGGACCGAAAGGTTTTTATCGTTCATCGTTCATTGTTTATCGTATCGTCGTCTCCTCTGGACTCTGGCCTCTGGACTCTGGACTGTCTCCCCCTTCTCCCTTCCTTCTCTTTTCAGGAACCGCCTTTCAATGAAGTCGCAGACGGCCTCCGGGTCGTCAAGAGGGAGGACCGGCACGCCGAGGTTCAGGGGGACGTCGCTCGCCACTGCGGCAACGCCCATCGCCCGGTCCCCACCATCCTTCGCAAGAGGTTGGTCCGAAAACCCGGAACGAAAGACCTCGATCTTTGGGTGGGGAAGGTCCTTGAAACCCTCTATCAGGACAATATCAACACCCCTCGAAGCCTCCCCGCAGATCTCGTCCATGGATGGGGCGCCGATTCTTCTGATCGTGGCCATGATCCCGGGGCCGCTGACGACCGTCACCTCGGCACCCGCGTCGAAATGACGGAAAGAATCCTTCCCCTCATGGTCCACCTGGATGGGATGGAAGGAATGCTTCACCGTTCCGATCCGATACCCCCGCTCCTTGAGGCATTTAAGGACACCTGTTAAAAGGGTGGTTTTCCCAGTTCCCGATTTTCGGGAGACAAAGACTACGACGGGCACGGGGTTCACGAAAGGACCTCCTTGACCTTTTTGGCCACGGCCCGGTTGAAACCTTTCACCGAGGCGATCTCCTCCAGGCCGGCAGCCCGGATTTCCTGGAGAGACCGGAATCGTTCAAGGAGGGCTTTTCTCCTCAAAGGTCCGATCCCCGGGATGCCGTCAAGGGAGCTCATCAGGTCTTCTTGCCCCCTCCGGTTCCTGTGGGAGGAGAGGGCAAATCTGTGGGCCTCGTCACGGATCATCTGGAGCAGATGGAAAGGACCCGAGTGCCGCGCCATGGCAACGGGGTTGGACCTGCCGGGCAAATAAACCTCGTCAAAATTGCCTCCCCCTTCCTTTTTCCTTGTCCCGCGGCCCTTGGCGATGCCGGCCATGGCCGGCAGGGGTATCTGGCGGCGCCGGGCCATTTCAACGACGCGTCCTAACTGCCCCTTCCCTCCGTCAACAAGCAGAAGATCAGGAAGGGGCATCTGACCGGCGGTGGAGCCGGCAAACCGCCTTTCCACAACCTCCGCAAGGGCAGCGTAATCATCCCCCTCTCTCCCCTCCCTGATGCAGAAAAGCCGGTATTCCTCTTTCCTGAGCCGGCCCCTTTCCCACACAACAAGGCTCCCGTAGGTTTCCCTTCCCGAGGTGTGGCTGATATCGACGCATTCGATCCTGTGGACGGGAATTTCCAGCCCCAGTATTTTCCCGAGTTCCCCTGAAACGGCCCACGCCTCGCGATCCCTCCCCATGGTTTCCCTTAGGGCCTGGTCCGCGTTTTCCCTGGCCAGGTTGAGGAGCCTCAATCCCCGTCCGCGGACGGGTTTCTGAATCCGAACCGAACGCCCTGAAAGGCCGGAAAGAACCTCCTCGTGGGCCCTTTCAAAATCGATCCCCATGGGAACCAGGATTCGGGGTGGAACGTTGACCCCCTCTTTATAATGGGTAAGAAGAAACGCATCGAGGGCCTGATAAGTATCAGGATCGTCCCGCAGGATCATGTCCGACCGGCCCACCAGCATCCCCGAGCGCACGAAAAGGCAGACAAGGATCCCTGTCCCCTCCGACATGGAAAAACCTATAACGTCCAGGTCGTCCTCCCGGTTCCCCACCACGTCCTGTTTTTCAAGGACAGCCTTCATGGCCCTGATCCGGTCACGCAGGACACCCGCTTCCTCGAACCGGAGCTCCCGGGAAGCGGACTCCATCCTCCCCGTCAGTTCCCGGAGGACCTTCCGTCCCCCACCGCGCAGAAAGGCGACAAGTTCGTTGACCGTTTTCCGATAGGATTCAGGGCTCACCTCACCCGAACAGGGTCCGGGGCAGCGGCCGATCTGGAAATCCATGCACGGCCGGCCGGGTTTTCCCCGCCCTCCGGGTTTTGGTTTCCGGCAGTGCCTGAGGGGGAAAGCCCTTTCAAGCCAGGCCAGGGTCCGCCGGGCCGCGCCGGCGTCGGAAAAAGGACCGAAATAAAGGCTTTTTCCATGGTCCATTTTCCTGGTTATCTCAAGCCGGGGAAATTCTTCCTCCACGGTCACCCTGAAAAGGGGGTATCCCTTGTCATCCTTGAGGTTGACGTTATAGGGCGGACGGTGCCTTTTGATGAGAGTGTTCTCGAGGAGCAAGGCCTCTTTTTCCGTTTTGGCGACGATGGTTTCCAACGAATCGATGAGGGACACAAAAAGCTGTGCCCTTCCCTGCCGCCTGCCGGTGAAGTACTGCCGGACTCTTTTTTTTAGGTCCCTGGCCTTGCCTACGTAAAGGACGCCGCCTTCGCTGTCCCTGAAAATATAAACCCCGGGGGAAGAGGAGATATGCTTTAACTGGTCAAGGATCCAGGGCTTCATTTTCTTCCCGGCCCCCTCCCCCGATGTCCTTTACCCCGCCCTCCCCCTTTTTCCCGGTCCTTCCCTGCACGGGGGGCCGGTTTGGAATATTTCCCGTCAAGGGTTCCCACCATCATGCGGCGCTCGTTGAGTTCCCGTATCCGGTCCCTCAGATCCGCCGCACGCTCAAATTCCAGGTCGGCCGCCGCCGCCATCATCTCCTTTTCAAGCTGCTTCACCATGGCCTCGAGGTCCCCGACGGGCGTCTGAATCTCCTCCACGAGGTCCACGTAATCACCCTCCTCAAGGGAGCTGAGGACATCATGGATGTTGCTCTTGACGCTCTCCGGGGTCAAACCGTGCTCAAGGTTGTAGGCCGACTGGATCTTCCGCCGCCTGGTCGTTTCCGCAACGGCCCTGGAAATGGAATCCGTCATGACGTCGGCAAAAAGGAGAGCTTTTCCATCGATATTTCTCGCCGCCCTTCCCATGGTCTGGATCAGGGAGGTCTCCGAGCGGAGAAACCCCTCCCGGTCGGCGTCCATGACGGCCACCAGGGCGACCTCGGGGATGTCGAGGCCTTCCCGGAGGAGGTTGATCCCCACCAGGACATCGAAGACGCCCAGCCTGAGATCGCGGACGATCTGGACCCTCTCGAGGGTTTCGATATCGGAGTGGAGATAGCGGACCCTGATGCCCAGTTCCTCCAGGTACGAGGTCAGATCTTCCGCCATCCTTTTGGTGAGGGTGGTCACCATGACGCGGTTTCCGGAGGCCACTGTGCTCCTGATCTCAGCGAGGAGGTCATCCACCTGATTTTTCGCGGGCCGAATGATTACCTCCGGATCAATGAGGCCCGTGGGGCGGATTACCTGCTCCACCACCTCCCCCCCTGTCCGCGAAAGTTCGTAGGGCCCGGGCGTCGCGGAAACATAAATCCTCTGGCGGGGAATCTTTTCGAATTCCGGGAAAGTCAGGGGCCGGTTGTCGAAGGCTGACGGAAGCCGGAAGCCGTACTCCACGAGGCTCATTTTCCGGCTTCGGTCCCCGTTGTGCATCGCCCGGATTTGGGGGATGGTCTGATGGCTCTCATCCAGAACGAGGAGCGCGTCGTCGGGCAGGTAGTCCAGAAGGGTCGGGGGCGCCTCGCCGGGTTCTCTGCCCGTGAGATGTCGGGAATAGTTCTCGATCCCCTTGCAGTACCCGATGGTCCTCATCATCTCGATGTCGAAAGCCGTCCTCTCGGCGATCCTCTGGGCTTCGATGAGCCTCCCGGATTTCCGGAAGAGGTCGACCCTTTCCACCATTTCCTCCTCGATGCTCATAATCGCCCGGTCCATCAGATCCGAGGGTATGACGTAATGGCTGGCCGGAAAAACCGAGACCTCATCGAGGTTCCCGGCGGATTTCATGGTCAGGGGGTCCAGGACCGAGATCCTCTCAATTTCTTCATCGAACAACTCGAAGCGAAGGGCTTTTTCATCGTAGGCCGGAAAGAGATCCACCACCTCCCCCCTTACCCGGAAAGTCCCCCTCGAAAAGTCGATGTCATTGCGCTCGTAGCGCATATCCACCAGCCTGGAAAGGATATCTTTCCTCCCGATCCGCTGCCCCCGGTAAAAACGGACCAGCATATCTTTGTAGATTTCGGGGGACCCAAGTCCAAAGATGCAGGAAACCGATGAGACAACCACGGTGTCCCGTCTGGTCAAAAGGGACCGCGTGGCGGAATGCCGGAGCCTGTCGATCACCTCATTTATGGAGCTGTCCTTTTCAATATAGGTATCGGTCTGGGGGATGTAGGCTTCGGGCTGGTAATAGTCGTAATAGGAAACGAAATATTCAACTGCGTTCTCCTGGAAGAATGCCTTGAATTCATGGAACAGCTGGGCGGCAAGGGTTTTGTTATGGGCGATGATGAGGGTGGGCCTTTGGAGCTTTTCGATGACATTGGCCAGGGTGAAGGTCTTTCCCGACCCCGTCACCCCCAGGAGGACCTGCTCGTGGCGGCCATCCAGGATGTTGGCCGCGAGGGATTCGATGGCCTCCGGCTGGTCGCCGCGTGGTTTAAAGTCGGAAAAAATCCTGAAGGGCATAAGCAGACGATAGGGGTAAACAAGGTTCAAGAAAAGGGGAAAAATGCGCCGCCGGAGACATGGGCAGGGGGAACGCGGGAAAAACGGGGGACCTGGCCTTACCCGACCTCCACGCTTTCCTAGGCGGCTCCCTCATCCGCGCCGAGATAGGCGTTGATAACCGTTTCGTTTTTCCGGATCTCTTCCGGGACGCCCTCGGCGATCTTGACCCCATGGTCGAGGACCACGATGCGATCGGAGATTCGCATGATCAGTCTCATATCGTGCTCGATGATGAGGATCGACACGCCGCTTTTGCGGATGGTCTGGATGAGATCCATAAGCCTCTCCGTCTCCTGGGGGTTCATCCCTGCGGCGGGTTCGTCCAGGAGCAGGAGGAACGGGTCGGTGGCGAGGGCCCGGGCAATCTCCAGGCGTCTCTGGGCGCCATAGGGGAGATTTTTGGCCTGCTCATTTACAAACTGGCCGAGGCCGACATTATGAAGGAGGGTGTAGCTGATCGAGACGATCTCTTTTTCCTCGGCTCTGGTGTGCGGCCCCTTGAGGATAGCCCCGAGGACGCCGGCGTGCGTGCGGCAATGCCGTCCGACCATGATGTTTTCCAGGGCCGTCATATTCTGGAAAAGCCGGATGTTCTGAAAGGTCCGCGCCATTCCCTTTTCGGTGATCCTGTTGGGTTTTAACCCATTTAAACGTATGGCCTTTCTATCCGGAGGGACCAGGAGGATATCACCGGAATCGGGGGGATAAACCCCGGTCAGGCAGTTAAAAAAGGTCGTTTTACCCGCGCCATTGGGGCCGATGAGCCCGACAATCTCGCCCTGCCGCACGGAAAGATCCACCTTCTGGAGGGCTTTAAGGCCCCCGAAGGTCATGGTCATGGACCTGATATCCAGGACCTTTTCCGCCATGGATGGTTCCACTGCCATCAGTCGCCCTCGGCCGCGGCCGGCTCGTGGTATTCGTAGCTACGCCGCACATTGGAAATGATGCCCTGGGGCCTGAAGACCATCATAAGCACCATGGAAAGCCCGAAAATAAGCATCCGGTACTGGGAAAAGGCGCGTAGTTCCTCGGGGAGAAGGATAAGCACCAGGGCTCCGAGGATAACCCCCAGGATGGATCCCATTCCCCCGAGAACGACGATGGACAGGATCATCGCGGATTCCATGAAGGTAAAGCTGGCCGGGTTGATGAAGGCGGTCTTGGCGGCAAAAACGACGCCCATCATCCCCGCCCACGTAGCCCCCAGGGCGAAGGCGGCAAGTTTGGTCCTCATCCGGTCGATCCCCATGACCTGGCAGGCAATCTCGTCCTCCCTCATGGCAACCCAGGAGCGTCCCAGTCTGGAATTCTGGAGCCTTTCCACGACGAAGATGGTGAAGATTACCAGGGCAATCATCAGGTAATAGATAAACAGGATGCTCTGGCTGCGGTTCATCTCAAGCCCGATGATCCCCGGTTTCGGGATGTTGGCGATCCCGCTGGGCCCTTTGGAAAACTTCCCCCAGTTCTCGAGGATGAGCCTGATGATCTCCCCGAATCCGAGGGTCACGATGGCGAGATAGTCGCCCCTTAAACGGAGGACCGGGATGCCGAGGAGGATACCGAAAAGGGCCCCCAGCATGGCGCCGATGGGAAGGGCAAGCCAGAAGTTTATTCCGTAGTGGAGGTTCAGAAGGGCGTAGCTGTAGGCGCCCACCGCGTAAAAGGCCACATACCCGAGGTCCAGAAGGCCGGCCAGGCCGACCACGATATTCAATCCAAGACCCAGAACGACGTAAATCATGGCCGTGATCAGGACGTTGACCCTGTATTCGGAAACGAAAAAGGGAAGGAGTATCGAAAAGGCGAAAACGAAGGATATAAAGGGATAAAAATATTTTTTTTCGGAAAGAAGCCTCTGATTCCAGGGGATCTTGTCCTCATCCTTGGGCCGGTTCTCCTTACGGTACATCAGGTAGCGCCAGAGATAGGAGAGGAAAAACACCCCGACGCCCAGCATGAACATGCGCTCCCATTTCCACTGAACCGTCTTCTGGACAGTGTTCACCCTGATGACCATGATGGGAAAGGTCAGAAGCATGAACCACACTGACACCAGGACGGACTGCCTGAAATCAGAAAGAATTTTTTCACGATTGAGACGAGCCACGCGGAAACCTTCCCTTGACCTTGCCTAGATCTTGCTGACTTTGGATTTTCCGAGGATCCCCTCCGGCCTGAAAATGAGGATCAGGACAAGGAGAAGGAACGCGAAAACATCCTCATAGTCACTCGAAACATAGCCTGTGGCGAAACTCTCCGTCCACCCGAGGACCAGCGAACCCAGAACGGCCCCTGGTACGGAGCCGATCCCGCCCAGGACCGCGGCGGTGAACGCCTTGATCCCGGCAATAAACCCGATGTAAAAATTGATCTGCCCGATGTGGGAAGCGATCAGGACCCCTCCCACCGCGGCGAAAAAAGACCCGATAACAAAAGTCGTGGAGATCACCCGATTGATGTTGATCCCGGTGAGCATGGCCATCGTCCTGTCCTGGGCGGTAGCGCGCATCGCTTTGCCCATTCTCGTGAACTTTATCAGACAGGACAGGGCAACCATGGAAACGGCTGTGACCGTGACGATGACGAGTTCCGATGAGCTGAAGATGTGCTCGTAGGGTTTCATGAAACCAAATTGTGGAACCAGGGACGGGAATGGGAGGAAGTCCGAAGTCTGAGCCAGAAGGACGTAATTCTGGAGAAAAATGGACATTCCGATGGCGCTGATGAGGGGGCTCAGACGCTGCGCCCCCCTGAGAGGTTTATAGGCGATCTTCTCCAGGGTGAACCCGTAGGCCCCGGCGTAAATGACCGCCACCACCATGGCTAGAGCCAACACCGCAAGCCCCTGGAAACCGGCCATAGTCAAGAGGCTGGCCACAATCAGGGCGGTAAAAGCCCCGATCATGTAGATCTCCCCGTGGGCAAAATTGATGAGCTCGATGATCCCGTAAACCATCGTGTAGCCCAGGGCGATCAGCGCGTAGATCGAGCCTCGGGTCAGGCCGCCAAGTAATAAATCGAAAAAATAATCCATCAGCTACGCATAACGGAACCTGCCCGTTCTCCCGTTTGGGGAAAAGTTGTGAAAAACGGGGGAGAGGAGTTTCCCCTCTCCCCCGCCGGTTTTTCTAACTGGATTTAGCCTTATTTCTGTTCGACGTAAACGCCGTCGACGACTCTGTACATGGAGAACCCTACCCCGATGGCATCTCCCTTGGCGTCAAAGGAAATGGAACCCACAGGCGTATCCACGTACTCAGTGCGAAGAACCTTCTCGATGGCTTCGTATTCCGTCGAACCGGCTTTTTCAATGGCGTTTAAAAGGGCGACAGCGGCCGCGTAGCCTTCCTTGTAAAAGGCTCCAGGGTCCTCGTTGTATTTGTCCTTGTAGGCCTGAACCGCTTCCTGGTACATGGGCAATTGGGAGACATCCATGGGGCCGGAAGCGTAAACGCCCTCGGCGAATTCACCCGCGACCTTGATGAACGTGTCATCTTTTACACCGTCGTCGGACACGAAATAGGCATCCATCTTCTTTTTCTTCATCTGCGTGACGATTTTGGAGGCCTCGGGATGGTAACCGCCGTACATAACAGCCTCGGCGCCCATCCTCTCGATTTTCTGGACGATGGCGCTATAGTCCACCGCGCCGGGGGTGATCCCCTCGAAGAGGACAACCTCGACACCGGGCATCTCTTCAAGGTACTTCTTGGCGAATTCCGCGTATCCCTTGCCGTAGTCTCCCTTGTCGTGGATGACGGCCACTTTTTTGGCGCCCAGCTGGTTGACAGTGAAGTCAACCCCGAGTTTTGCCTGCATGTCATCGGACGCGATGGTTCTGAAGAAATTCGGATAGTCCCCGCTCTGGGTCAGGTCGGGGTTGGTGGCCGAGGGAGACATCACGACGATCTTCGCATCGTTGTAGATGCCCAGGGCCGCCTTGGTGGCGCCGGAACAGATGTGCCCGAGGACAACATTGGCGCCGTCGGAAACCAGTTTGGTGGCAGTATTGGTGGCAACCTCGGGTTTGCAGACGTCGTCTTCAACCAGAAGTTTTACGGGCCTCCCGAGAACGCCTCCGGCATTGTTGTATTTTTCGGCAACGAGCTCGGCGGCGCGCATGGACGGAATGCCATAGGAGGCAAGGTCACCGCTGTACGGGCCTGCCACTCCCAGCATTATGGGCTCCGCCGGAGCCGCTTCCTCGGCAACCTCGGCAGGGGCCTGGGCCTCCTCCTTCTTGGCACACCCACCGATGATCAGGGCCAATGCCAGAACGGCCACCAGAGTGAAAACGAACAACTTCCTCATCATCCCACCTCCTTGGTGTTCTACTCGAAAACGAGTCTGTCAATAAAATCCCTTAACGGGAAAAGTATTGAATATTAAGCACAAAGAAATCTTTTTTCAAGGGTTTTGGGCACAGGATGCTATCCCGATGCCCGCACCCGCAAAACAAAACCTTTGCCCGATTTCCTAAATCCCGAGATAGGCCTTTTTAACGTCCTCGTTCGCAGCCAGATCTGCCGACGCGTCCTCAAGGGTGATAGCCCCGTTTTCCATGACGTAGCCCCGGCTTGCCACCTGAAGGGCCAGGTTGGCGTTCTGCTCGACGAGAAATATCGTAGTTTGATTCTCCGTGTTGATTTTACGGATGATCTCGAAGATCTTCCGGACGACAATGGGAGCCAGACCCAGCGAGGGCTCATCGAGAAGAAGAAGCCTTGGACGGGCCATGAGGGCGCGGGAGATGGCGAGCATCTGCTGTTCCCCCCCGCTTAAGGTGCCGCCCATCTGCCATCGCCGCTCGGCGAGGATGGGGAACAATTCGAAGACGTAGGCCAGATCGTCTTTTATCCCCCTTTTATCCTTCCGGAGGAAGGCACCGATGTCCAGGTTTTCCATGACCGTAAGGCCCGGGAAAATATGCCTGCCCTCGGGAACCTGGGAAATGCCAAGGGCCACGATCTCGTCTGGTTCCTTCCTGTGGATCGGCTGGTCCATGAAGAGGATTTCCCCATCGCTTACCGGAACCACCCCGCAGATGGACATCAGGGTTGTCGTCTTCCCGGCCCCGTTGGCTCCGATGAGGGTAATGATCTCCCCTTGCCCGACCTCAAGGGTCACCCCTTTAAGGGCGTGGATGTTTCCATAATAGGTGTGAATGTTGTTTATTTTCAGCATATCGCTTCCGGCGGAAACCTTTCTTCAGATCGGGTTAATCTATTCGACTTGATCATTCCGGTCAAGCTTTGCGACAGCCGGCATTAATATCCGCGTAAAACACCTCCATCAGGGTCAGCCCCTGGGGCGGCGCCTTCCGGGGCGCCCCTTCGCGCGAACGCCTTTCCAGAAGACCCTCCAGTTCCCCGTGGGTCATTTTCCCCAGGCCGACTTCGACCAGGGCGCCTGTAATATTCCTTACCATGTGCTTCAGAAAACCATTGGCCTCAAAATGCAGGATGATCCGTTCCCCTTCCCGTTCGATGTCGAGGGTCCGAAGGTTCCGGATGGTCGTCGTTTCGTCCCCCGAGGATTTAAAGGCCGCGAAATCCCTCTCTCCTAAAAGGAGCGAGGCCCCGGATGCCATAATAGCCGGATCCAGAGGCTGCCGGATATGCCAGACGCGATGCCGGTCAAGGGCTGTTGGAGGCGTCCTGTTGAGGATGGCATACCTGTAATATTTCCCGCGGGCGCTTCTCTGGGCGTGGAAATCCCCCGGCGCTGGATCGCATCGCAGCACCCTCAAATCCCCGGGCAGGCTGCTGTTTAAACCCATCATGATGTTTGCGGGCGGGATGTCCTTTTCCACGTCGCAATGGGCGACCTGTCCCAACGCATGGACGCCTGCGTCCGTCCGGCCCGACCCGACGGCCACGGTCTTTTTTCCCATCATCCGGGCGAGGGCTTCCTCGAGGGTCCCCTGAACCGTCCGCAGGCCCGGCTGGACCTGCCAGCCGTGGAAGCAGGTGCCGTCATATTCCAGCAGGAGCCTGATGCGGCCCATGGATCAAAACACCCTGCCGGCGAGGAAAACGCCCCCGACCCAGAAAAGGATGACCAGCAGGGCGATCCCGTCATGTCTGCCCCACCGCAGGGGGCACATGGATGTCCTTGGTTTTCCCGGCACATATCCCCTGGCCTCCAGGGCGACGGCCAGTTCGTCCGCGCGCCGGAACAGTCCGCTGAACACCGGATATAACACGGACAGCAGGGTCCTTGCCCGTGCCTTCAAGCCTCCCTTGTGCAGATCCGCCCCCCTTGACCTCTGGGCTTTCCACACCCTGTCCGTCTCCGTGGCCAGCACGGGGATAAAACGGATGGCGATCATCATCATCAGGGAGAAATCCTGGACGGGGAACCGGAACTTTCCCAGGGGAGCAAGAAGGGCTTCGATCCCCCTCGTAACGCGCAGGGGCGTCGTCGTAAAGGTGAGGAGAAAGGAGAGGGCGATGACCCCGAGGAGCCGCCACGAAATTAGGGCCCCCCTGACGAGGCCCTCGTGGGTTATCTTCAGGGGGACGGGCCCGGGGAGGCGCAGGATCGCGGTGCCCGGGGTGAAAAAAAGGTGCAGGACCGCTGTGAAAAGAAATAGAAAGAAAAAGATCTTCAGTCCCCGGGCGAAAACCCTCAAGGGTATGGAGGAGGCGTTCACGCACCATAGAAGGGCCCCTGTGTGAAGGATCACGGCGGCAGGGGCGCTGATGCTGAAGGTCAGCAGCATCAGGGCCGCGAGGGCCAAGATCTTGAATCGGGGGTCGAGATTGTGGATTACGGACTCTGCCGGGAAATACTGGCCGAGGGGAATAGAAAAAAAGCTCATGGAATTAATAAGTTCAGAGTTCAGGGTTCAGAGAAATTGATTTTTTAAAAACACAGTCTGAAAAAATACCTTCTCTGAACTCTGGACTCTGAACTGCCCCTTTATCTCTCCTCACAGGTAGTCGCGGGCCAGGATCTCGGCGATCTGAACGGCGTTGGTTGCCGCGCCCTTGCGGAGCTGGTCGCCCACAACCCAGAAATTAAGGCTGTTGGGAGCGGAAAAGTCCTTCCTGATCCTTCCCACGTAGCAGGTATCCTGTCCGGCCGCGAAAAGGGGCATCGGGTAAACCCCCTTTTCCGGGTCATCCATTACCTCGACCCCGGGGGCGGCCTCCAGAAGCTCGACGGCCTTCCCGGGGGTGATCTCCCTTTCCGTCTCAATTGTGACCGATTCTGAGTGGGCGGTCAGGACTGCGACCCGGACGCATGTGGCGTTGACCATGATCCGGTCGTCGTGGAGCATTTTCCTGGTCTCGTTGTGCATCTTCATCTCCTCCTTCGTGAAGCCGTTTTCCATGAAGGAATCGATGTGGGGAATGAGGTTGAAAAAGAGCTGATGCCGGAAAGCCGAAACCTCCAGCGCCTTCCCCGCCGACCAGTCCCTGGCCTGCTGTTCCAGTTCGGCGATGCCTTTGGCCCCCGCGCCGCTCGCGGACTGGTAGCTGGAAACCACGACCCTGCGGATGCGGGCGAAATCATGAAGGGGTTTTAATGCAACGAGCATGATGATGGTGGTGCAATTCGGGTTGGCAATGATCCCGCGGTTGCGATACAGGGCGACATCCCCGGGGTTGACTTCGGGGACGACAAGGGGGATCTCAGGGTCCATCCGGAAAGCAGAGGAGTTGTCGATGACCACAGCTCCGGCCCTGGCCGCGACGGGGGCAAGATCAAGGCTGGGCTTCCCTCCCGCAGAAAACAGCGCAATCTCGACCCCTTTAAAGGAGTCGGGGGTCGCCGTCTGGACCACGACGTCCTGCCCTTTCCATTTCATGACCTTGCCGGCATCCCCGGGAGCGGCCATGTACCTCATCTCCCCGACAGGAAAGTTCCTCTCCTCAAGGACCCTGATCATCAGTTCGCCCACCGCGCCCGTGGCTCCGACGACCGCAACCGAGAATTCCTTCCGGCCCATGCTTTGTCCCCTTGTCTTAAGTATTAATAGGGTCGAGAAAAGGGAAAAACGTGGTTTTCCCTTTCCTCACGGATCAAGGACTTGCGACCCGAATCCTTGATCCGGGCGCCCCGCACCCGGGCCGCTTCGATGGCTTTTGAAAAAGCCATCAGTTTGCCAGGGTCGCGAAAAGTCCAATTCGGGACTTTTCGCGAATTTTGGTTCATCAGGTTAATGCCTTCCCTAAACAAAAAATATTTAAAGCCAAATTACCAGGGTGTAACCATTCCCGGTCACACCAAAATGTTTTTGGATCACTCGAGCAGGTTTTTCAAACCCCGAATGGCCTGCCTCGTGCGGTGTTCGTTCTCCACCAGGGCAAACCTGACGTGCCCGTCCCCTCTTTCCCCGAAGCCGATCCCCGGGCTCACGGCTACAAGGGCTTTTTTAAGGGCCAGCAGGGAAAATTCCAGGCTTCCCATATTCCGGTACTGTTCCGGAATCGGTGCCCAGACGAACATGGTCCCAAGCGGCTTTTGGACCTCCCATCCGATCCTGTTGAGGCCCTTTACCAGGACATCGCGGCGTTTCCGGTAAATTTCGACGATTTCCCTTACGCAATCATCCGGTCCGTTCAGGGCGATGATGGAAGCGATCTGGATGGGCTGGAACGTCCCGTAGTCCATGTAGCTTTTGATCCTGATCAGGGCGCCCACAAGGCGGGGGTTCCCGACCACAAAACCCACCCGCCAGCCAGGCATATTGTAGCTCTTGGATAGGGTGAAGACCTCCACCCCGACATCTTTGCCTCCGGGGACCTGCAGGAGGCTCGGGGCCTTGTAGCCGTCGAAAACAAGGTCGGCGTAGGCGAGATCGTGGACAACATAGAACTCGTACTCCCTGGCCAGTTTGACGACCTTCTCGAAGAAGGAAAGATCCACAACCCTGGTTGTTGGATTGTTGGGGTAGTTCAGGATGAGGAGCTTCGGACGCGGCCAGTGGCTTTTCACCGCCCTTTCAATCCGATCCAGGAATTGGTCCTCATCCTCATCCATCGGGATGCTCCGGACATCGGCATTGGCGATCACAGAACTGTAAAAATGGATGGGATAGCACGGATCAGGCACCATCACCACATCCCCGGGCGCCGTGACCGCGAGGATCAGATGGGCGATCCCCTCTTTTGATCCGATGGTAGAAACCACTTCCGTATCCGGATCGAGCTCCACCTGGTAATTGCGTTTGTACCAGTCCGACATGGCCAGACGAAGTTTGTAGATGCCCTTCGATACGGAATATCTATGGTTCCTGGGGTCCTTGACGGCCGCGACAAGCTTGTCCACGATGTGCTTCGGTGTCGGCATGTCCGGGTTGCCCATCCCAAAGTCTATAATATCTTCCCCCCTGACGCGGGCCTTGTATTTTTCCTCATTGACGATGTTGAAAACGTAGGGAGGAAGGCGCTTGATCCTGTAGAATTCTTCCATTTTGGATCCGATCCCCGGTCATCATCCCGGATTGTCTTGAAACGAAAGTTGATGACTTCTAAAACGGCTTTCAACTCGGCCCGGGTGCGGGACGCCCGGATCCAGGACTGGTCGTCACGTCATGGATCCGTGAGGAAAGGGAAAACCCCGCTTTTCCCTTTCCGTGGAGCGAAAAGTCCCGAATCGGACTTTTCGCGACCCTCTAAAGAAAGGACAGCAGAACCTGGTGCGGCTCCCCTGCCCTGGTTGCCCCTGAAAATACAAGTCCTGAAAGGAGATTTCTAGCACCGGCCCTTTTCGGTGTCAACCGGCGTCCCCCGGTCCCCGAAGGATCCCTGAGACCAGGGCGGTGTACTTTTCCCCCTGCGGCAGGAGTCTCACCAGTCTGCCGGCTTTGCTGTATTCAATGAGGATGATCAGATGTTCGGGGGGCAAGGCGGAGGGGATTTTCTCCACCCACTCGATCAGAAGGACCCTCCCCTTTTCCATCCCCTCACGGTATCCGGTGGAATCCAGGTCCTCGGGCCCTTCGATGCGATAGAGATCCAGATGATAAAGTTCCTTTTTGCCGCAGGGATATACCTGTAAAACGGTGTAGGTGGGACTGGAAACGAGGTAGCCTTCATCGATCCCCATCCCAGCCGCGATCCCCCGGACAAGGGTTGTTTTTCCCGCCCCGAGGGGTCCGGAAAGACCGACGACCGATCCTTCGAAAAGACGGCGGCCGATCCTCTCCCCCAGCCCGATCATCCCCTGAGGGGAAGGGATGGCCAGGGGTGGGAGGGAGGCCATCAGCGCGCCTCGGAAAGGGCACTGAGGATTTCCCTCCGTCCCACCACTCCCTGAATCTGGTCCTTTTCCACGACGGGAAGGAAATGAATCCTTTTCGTGGTCATGATGGTGGCGATATCGCCAAGGGTGGTTTCAGGGGTGATGGTTACCGGGTCTCTCCGATAGATATCCTCAACCTGGCTTGCGACCATCCTGTTTAATTCCTCCTTGAAATGGTCGGAGGTTTCCAGATAGATGACCGCGTCGAAAAGGGTGACAATGGTAGGAAGGTGAAGGTTTTTTTCCTTGGCGATGAGATCGCTCTCGGTCACCACGCCCAGTAGCTTCCCCCTTTTGTCCACCACGACGGCGCCGTTCACGTCCTTTCGAAGCAGGAGTCTCGCCAGTTCCTCGACCCCCATGTCCGGCGAGATGGTCAGAAAATCCTTCGTCATTATCCCCGAGGCCTTAAGCATTTTTCACTCCGTCCTGAGTTCCCTGAGGGCAGGCCCCAGGGAATCGATGATGTCAGATGCGATCAGGGCGGTTTCCGGGATTTTTTCCAACGCATGATCTCCGGCAGCCCCATGGAGAAACACCGAGGCCATGGCACTCATCAGCGGATCATGCCCCATGGCAAGAACGGCCCCGATCATTCCCGTGAGCACATCCCCAGTTCCGCCGGTGGCCATCCCCGGGTTGCCGGTCCTGTTCAGGAAATACCTTCCGTCCGGATGGGCTACGATAGTCCCCGCCCCTTTCAGGACTACGACGCATCCCGATTTCCGGGCGCACGCCAGGGCGCTGCCCACACGATCTTCCTGAATATCGGAAACACTGGCTGCAAGAAGTCGCGCCATCTCCCCGGGGTGGGGGGTCAGTACGGTGAAGCTCCCCCTCTCCCTGAGGAATTCCAGGTCGGTCCCAAGGACGTTCAGGGCATCCGCGTCCACGACCGCGGGGGTACGGATGCTCTCTAACAGGCGGCGCACGAGTATGGCGACGTCGGGGTGGGTGGAAAGGCCGGGGCCTATTGCCAAAGCGTCCCTTTCCAATGCCATCTCCTTAAGGGCGATGAGCCCCTTGTCAGAGAGGGTCCCCTCGGCGTTTTCCGGCAGGGCAGCCGCCATCACCTCCGGTGTGGAGGCATTGACGTGGTGGAGAGCGGAAAGGGGAACGGCCAGAGTGACCAGGCCCGCCCCTGTCCGCGTTGCGGCCCTCGCCGCCAGGATCCCCGCCCCCAGCTTTCCGGCGCTTCCCGCGCAGACCAGGAGATGACCGTAGCTTCCCTTATGGGTGTCGGGCCAGCGCCTGCCGAAAACGGTTTCCAGGGTGTCGGCCCCTATGAGGTTGCCCTCTATCTCCATCTCCTCGACGACGGACCGCGGGATTCCGATATCGGCCACTACCACGTCTCCCGCATACTGGGCCCCCGGGTAAAGGACGAGCCCTGTCTTGGGCAGTCCGAAAGTGACGGTGACGTCGGCGGTCACGCACTCACCGAGGGGCAGCCCCCTGACCGAATCGAGCCCGGAAGGGACGTCCGCTGAAACGACCAGACCAGGGCAGGAATTGACGATCCGGACACATTGGGCCCAGTGCCCCTCGAGGGGCTTGTCCAGCCCTGTCCCGAAAAGGGCATCGATGACCACGTCCGAACCGGCAACGCGCGACAGGGCCCTTTCCATGGAGGATGGGGAGGAAAGAACGGATATTTCCACACCGAGGCGGGAAAGGATCCTCAACTGGACCTTCGCGTCCCCGTGAAAGGAGGCGCGCGGAACCCCCAGGAACACCGCCACCTCATGCCCGCGGTCAAAGAGATGCCGGGCGGCCACCATCCCGTCGCCTCCATTGTTTCCCGGTCCGCACAGCACCGAGACCTTTATCCTTTCTCTCTCCACCCTTTCAAGGATCTCGTCCACAACGGAAGAGCCCGCGTTTTCCATGAGGACCAGGGAAGGGATGGCTAATCCCTCGATGGCCCTTCGATCGATCTCTCGCATCTGTGACGGGGTGACAATTTTCAATTCAATCCTCCATGACAACGATAGCAAGACCGCTTTCATCCGTGTGGGAAAGGCTGAGATGAACCCTGCGGACCCCTTTTTCCGCCGCGAGGTCCCGGGCCTTGCCTTTGAGGAGAAGCTCCGGCTTCCCGTCCGGCCTGTTTCTCACGACAACGTCGGTCCAGTTGAGCCCCCGGCCGAACCCCGTCCCCAGGGCTTTGAAGAAAGCCTCCTTGGCCGCGAACCTTGCGGCAAAATGGAGCTGGGGCTGTTTTTTGGCGCGGGAGTAGGAGATCTCCGTTTCGTCGAAGACCCGCTTCTCAAACCGCCCGCCCCACCGGGAAAGGACATCTCCCATCCTGTCGCAGCGGACATGGTCGATCCCTGTCCCGATAATCAAGGAAGCCCTTTCATGGCCATCCTCATCTCCCTGACGGCCCGTTCCATTCCCACGAGGACGGCCCGGCCAATGATGGAATGGCCGATATTCACCTCCCGGACCTCCGGGATATCCGATACCGGCTTGACGTTGCGGTAGTCGAGACCGTGGCCCGCCGCCACTTCCATCCCCAGTTTGTGGGCCACCTTGGCGGCATTCACGATCCTGTCGAATTCCCTCGCGGCCTCTTCCTGGGTCTTCGCGTCAGCGAATTTCCCCGTGTGGATTTCAACGATGTCGGCCCCAACGCGATGGGAGGCCTTGACCTGCTCAATATCCGGGTCAATGAAAAGGCTCGTTCCGATCTCCGCGTCCTTCAGCAGACGGACCACCTTCTTGAGATATTCCATATTCATGGCGACCTCGAGGCCCCCTTCCGTGGTCAGTTCCTCCCGCCTTTCGGGGACAAGGGTCGCGACATCCGGCTTTACGTCCAGGGCTGTTTTCACCATTTCCTGGGTCGCCGCCATCTCGAGGTTCAGCCGGGTCTTGACCGTCCTGCGCAAAATGGCGAGATCCCTTTCCTGGATGTGCCTGCGGTCCTCCCTAAGGTGGATGGTGATCCCGTCACAGCCTCCCGCCTCGGCCAGAAACGCCGCCTCCACAGGGTCCGGTGAGCGCGTGCCCCTCGCCTGCCTGACAGTCGCGACGTGGTCGACGTTGACTCCAAGCCTGGTGTGACTCCCGCCCGATTGGAACATGCCGCTCTCCTTTGATGAAAAATTTTCCGGGCTTTTCGGGGTGATTCCCTAGCCCTTTTCTGGCATCTGCCAGCCGAACCTCTCAAGCAGAGCCTCGCAGATGGAGTCGCAAACCCTGCTCGTGGATTCCTCCGAGGCCGCGGAAACCGTTACCCTCAGAAAAGATTCCGTTCCGGAATACCGTAGGCTCAACAGATGGTCCTCCCCGAGCTGCGCCCGGGCTTCCCGCGTCAGGGCTTCTAACCATTCCCCCTCGAGGGGAATCTTCTCTGTGACCGCCAGGTTTCGCATGATCTGGGGGTAGCGGCGCCAACCGTTCACGAGGCCGGACAAGGCTGTACCTGACTCCCTCATGACCTTCAGGACCCGCAGGGCCGTTACGAGGCCATCCCCGGTCAGGCTGTGGTCCCTGAAAATAATGTGCCCCGAGGGCTCGCCGCCGATGACGCTGCCGTTTTCCAGCATCCTTTCCACCACAAATCGATCGCCCACCTGGGTTCGAAGAAGCCGGATGCCCCTTTCCTTAAAGGCGCTTTCGAGCCCCACATTGCTCATGATGGTACCGACGACGCTGTTTCCCTCAAGGACGTTCTTTCCCTTCAGGTAGACAGCGCATAAAAAAAGGATGTCATCCCCATCGACGATCCGCCCTTCCTCGTCGGCCATGATGACCCTGTCCCCGTCGCCGTCCAGGGCGATCCCGGCATGGGCCGAAAAGGCGCGGACCTCCCGGCTCATGGCTTCCGGGTGGGTGGATCCGCAGCCCGCGTTGATGTTCACGCCATCCGGGCGACATCCGATCTGTTGAACCTCGGCACCGAGCTCCCGGAAAACGGCCGGTGCCGCTTCGTACCCCGCCCCGTTGGCACAATCAAGAACAAGGCGGACGCCGTCGAGACGAAATCCCTCCCCGGCAGAGGCCAGCACAAAATCAGCGTACCTTCGGGCCGCGTCGGACACGCGATAGGCCTTGCCGATCCCGGCGCCGGTGGGACCATCCTTTTCATCCCCATGGATAATGGCCTCGAGGTCGCTCTCATCCTCATCCGGCAGCTTGGCCCCGCCGGGGCCGAAGAACTTTATCCCGTTGTCCGGAAAAGGGTTGTGGGAAGCGGAGATGACGATCCCCGCATCCGCGCCCAGGGACCTGGTCAGAAAGGCGATGGCAGGGGTCGGCATGGGCCCGACCAGCAGGACGTCGCACCCCATGGAACAGATCCCCGACATGAGGGCCGATTCGAGCATATAGCCGGAAAGCCGGGTATCCTTACCGATGACGATGCTGGATCGGCCTTTTTGCCGGGAGAAATGCTTTCCCGCGGCCTGCCCCATCCGGAGGGCAAATTCGGGGGTCATCGGATGCCGGTTCGCAAGGCCCCTTATTCCATCTGTTCCGAAATAATGTTTTTTTACAATAGGTTCCATTAATTCCCTGATGTAAGATAAGAAATTCAGGTTGTTAAAGCAGCTCCCATGCGCCTTTCTAGGGGTTCGGGCCGGTTTCCTCTTTTCTGAATACGGGGATCTCGTACCTCACCTTTGACCGATCCACGAGGCGAACGGGACCCTCGGGGCTGACGAGGTCGATCTCCCCTTCCAGGGTCTGGGCTGCCCCCTGAACATTGACGGGTAAAGTCTCGATGGGGCCGATGCCTGAAAGGGAGGATTGGGGCCCCTGAATCCTGACGCGGGAGGGGATCGCCATTGGTTCCCCGAGGATGTACCCATCCTCCGGATTTCCCTCCAGCCGGAGGTCCACGGGGGCTTCCCTCAGACCCACCTTTTCCAGCACAACGTTGATGGAAGAAGGACTGACCCGGGTCACGGTAACATTCGGGGGAGCCTTGATGTCGGAAGGAAAAATCTCAAAGGTCGTCTCCCCTTCCGCCGCCCCGGACAGATCCATGGGGAGGTTCAATCCTTCCCTGGAAAGCTTCGAAACAGCCTTTCCCGGCCCGGAGAAATGGACATCAACCCTTTCCGCGTTGCACCGGACGATTTCCATCCCCTTGGGAAAGTTATGAAATTCCAATGGGATACCGAGGCTTATCTCGGTCATTTCCCCGCCTCTCCCTTTCGATATGACCGCCCAGAGAAGGACAGCCAGCACGATGGAGAGGATTTTAAGGGGCAGGTTTTTCCCCAGGGCTGACAGCAACTTTTATCCTTTCCCACCACTTTCCGGGTTTGGTGGCACCCCCCAGGTTAAGCAGCTTCTCCAGGAGCCTCGTCAATTCATCTTTCTCCAGGCGTGAATACAGCTTTCCCTCGCAGGCCAGCGAAACCCTGCCCGTTTCCTCGGAAACCACGATGACCACAGCATCAGTCTCCTCCGTAAGGCCAAGGGCCGCGCGGTGCCGGGTCCCAAGAACCTTCTCCAGGCTGGGGTTTAAGGTGAGAGGAAGAAAACACTGCGCCGCGGCCACCCTGCCTCCGCTGACGATCACCGCCCCGTCATGGATGGGGGAAAAGGGCATGAACACCGAGAGAATGAGGTCATGGCTGAGGACCCCGTCAACAGCGGTTCCCTTCTCGATGAAATTTTTCAGTCCTGTCGACCGCTCAAGGACAATGAGGGCGCCGATGCGCTTCCCCGAAAGGGAGAAGGCGGATTTTACGAGCTCATCAATGACGTGTTTCTGTTCCCGGATATTCATGCCGGTCAGGGGATTTGACCCCACAAGGGCAAGGGCCCGGCGGATCTCGTCCTGGAAAAGGACGACGACCACAATGACAATGGAGCCCAGGAAATTATCGAGAATCCATTTCAGGGTGCTCAGGTTGGCTTCCTGAGCCACGATGTATCCTCCCCCGAGGACGAAGAGACCGAAGAGCATCTGGATGGCCCTCGTTCCCTTTATGAGGAGAAGGATCCAGTAAAGGACCATGGACACCGCGGCGATGTCGATAAGGTCGGAAATGCCCATTCCCGACAGGCTTTCCAGGATCGAATCTAGCACCTGGCCGGCCCCCTGATCTCCCGGATAACGGACATGGCCTGCGCTGTCCCGGCCACATCGTGGACCCTGACTATATCGGCTCCCTTCAGGACCGCCGCCGAGGCCGCCGCAATGCTCCCGTAAAGCCTTTCCCCCACATCCGCTCCGGAGATCTTTCCGATGAAGGATTTTCGGGAGACCCCGACCATGACGGCCCGCCCCAGAGAGCGCAACTCCCCGATACGAGCGATTATTTCGACGTTCTGCCGGGCGGTCTTCCCGAATCCGATGCCCGGATCCAGGCAGATCCTGTCCGGGGAGATCCCATCCCCGACAGCCCGGTCCAGGGAATCCTCCAGGAAGGAACAGACTTCCCCCATCAGATCCTGGTAGTCGGTCCTCTCCTGCATGGTCTCAGGTCGCCCCCTTGTGTGCATCAAAACAGCGCTGGCCCCCATTTCAGCACAGACACCACGGATCGAGGGATCGAAATTCATGCCGCTGATATCGTTGACGATATTGGCCCCTTCGCTGACGGCTTTCCCTGCTACAAAAGCCCTGGTCGTGTCTATGGAGATATTTCTGACGCCCTCGGCCTTCAGACCCCGGATCACGGGAAGAACCCTCCGGACCTCCTCTTCTTCCGGTACAGGACGGGACCCGGGCCTGGTGGATTCTCCTCCAACATCTATGATGTCCGCGCCTTCCTCCATCATGCGGAGGCCCCTTGCGACGGCCGAATCCGGATCCTGAAAACGTCCCCCATCGAAAAAGGAATCGGGGGTAACGTTGAGAACCCCCATGACAAGCACCCTACCGCCTTCGAGGAGATCCCTGCCGTTGACGAGAAAGGATGGAGGTGATTCCAGACCGGACAAAAGATCCGCCAGCCCCCCCCCGAGCTCCCTTAACGATGCGAATCCCTGCTGCCGGATCTTCTCCGAAAGCTTTCGAACGTGTCCAACGGTCCCGACAAGCAGGGCCGGCGTTTTTTTGACCTCCAGGCTGGCGGCTTTCCTGCAAAGGGCTACATCCCCTCCGATGGAAAGCATGTCCTGTTTCAGGATCAGGCCGGTCTTAAGGTCTACATCGTCCAGCCTGACGAGAAGGATGCGCCCCTTTTCCTCCATGATCCCGATCCCGCAGGGATCCACTCCCATGCGGGACATCTCGGCCCTGATGCCGCCTGGGCCGGGATCAAGGAGCCTCGGACGCCGCATCCGGTTCCTCTTTCCCCTCCTCTTTCTTCGGAGCTTCCCCTTCATGCCCCCCGGAGGGAGGCGCCTTGTCAACGTGCTTTTTCTCCGGGAGTTCCTCGCCTTTTATGATGGAATTAATCTCTTCGCCGTCTAAAACCTCGCGCTCGAGAAGCGCGGCGGCAAGGCGATTGAGGATTTCCATGTTGTCGGAAAGGATTTTCCTCGTCCTCTCCTGGGCCTTAACGACGAGTTTTTTGACTTCATCGTCAATCCGGACAGCCGTGCTTTCACTGTAATCCCGATGCTGGGCAATTTCCCTCCCGAGGAAGATCTGCTCCTCCTTTTTCCCGAAGGTCAGGGGGCCCATTTCCTCACTCATGCCGTAATCGCACACCATTTTCCTGGCCAGGTCCGTAGCCCGGTTGATGTCGTCGCTGGCCCCGGTGGTCATCTCGTTGAAAATGAGTTCTTCGGCGGCGCGCCCTCCCAGCAGGATGGAAAGGCGGTCGTTGAGGTATTCCTTGGAATAGCTGTGCCTTTCGTCGATGGGCAGCTGCTGGGTCAGACCCAGGGCCCTGCCCCTTGGTATGATGGTCACCTTGTGGATCGGGTCGGCCTTGGGGATCATCTTCGCGACAAGGGTGTGTCCGGCTTCATGATAGGCCGTGCTTCGCTTTTCCTCGTCGCTGATGATCATGCTCCGGCGTTCCGTGCCCATGAGGACCTTGTCCTTGGCTTCCTCGAGGTCCACCATGGTGACCACGGTCTGGTCCCTCCTCGCCGCCAGAAGGGCGGCCTCGTTGACGAGGTTGGCAAGATCCGCCCCCGAAAACCCGGGTGTTCCCCGGGCCACGATCGAAAGGTCCACATCGTCGGAAACCGGAATCTCCTTGGCATGGACCCTGAGGATCCCCTCTCTCCCCTTGATATCGGGAAGGGGAACCACAACCTGCCGGTCGAACCGCCCCGGCCTCGTCAGGGCCGGATCCAGGACATCGGGCCTGTTCGTGGCCGCGATGAGGATCACCCCCTCATTGGACTCGAAGCCGTCCATTTCCACCAGAAGGGCATTGAGGGTCTGCTCCCTCTCGTCGTGCCCGCCGCCGAGGCCGGCTCCCCGGTGCCTTCCCACAGCGTCGATCTCATCGATGAAGATGATGCAGGGGGCGTGCTTCTTTCCCTGTTCGAAAAGATCCCGGACCCTGGAGGCCCCGACCCCAACGAACATCTCTACGAAGTCGGATCCGCTGATGGAAAAGAAGGGAACGTTCGCCTCCCCGGCGATGGCTTTGGCAAGGAGGGTTTTCCCGGTGCCGGGAGGGCCCATCAGGAGGACGCCCTTGGGGATTCTTCCGCCCAGCTTCTGGAAACGCTGCGGGTCCTTCAGGAAATCGATGATTTCCCCAAGCTCCTCTTCCGCCTCCTCCACCCCCGCGACGTCCTTGAAGGTGACCTTCACCGAGGAGTTGGAAAGGAGCCTCGCCTTGGATTTTCCAAAGGAGAGTGCCTTGCTCCCTCCCGCCTGCATCTGTCTCATGAAAAAGACCCAGACCGCGATCAGAAGGAGCATCGGAAACCACGAAACGAAAATGGTCACGTACCATGGGTTGTCCTGGACCGGTTGAGCCGTAATCCTGACATTTTTATCCCGAAGGTAGGAAACCAGATCCGGGTCCTCCGGGCTGTAGGTGGCGAATTGGCCTCCCTCCGTAAACTTTCCGGTGATATTGCGGCCGCGAAGCATGACCTCGCCGACCTGCCCGGCCTCTACCCGGCTTAGAAATTCGCTGTAGACGAGATCAGTTACAGGCTCCGGCCGAACGGAGAACAGGTTATAAAGCAGGATGACGACAAGCCCGATGACAACCCACAAAGACAGGTGTTTGTAAAGATTATTCAATACCTTAATCCTCCGATTTTTATAGTTAAATTAGGTATTTAACACAAAATGTCAGTTTCAACAACCTGATTTTCCAGACCGCTGGATCCGGATCCGGATGGCCTTTTCCCCTGGGCATCCCCTCAGGGCCCCATTCCGGGAGATCTCGACCCCCGCTACCCAGAGAATTTCCCCGCCCCCGTCAAGGACAAGGGGAATCCGGTCACGCTCCGGGCGCGGAATTTTCCGGTCGATAAGAAAGTCCTTCAGTTTTTTGCCCCCTCCCAGGCCCAGGGGTGCAAAACGGTCTCCCGGCAGCCTCCTGCGCACCCTAAGGGGTGTCCTGAGACCCTCGGTCCTGATCAGCGCGACATCACCTCCCGGACAGGGGAACCCGTCCCCCGCGACAACCTTTTCAGCGATGAGCACCATGGGAGGACATTCGAAGCGAAGGGTCCCCGGAACCGGGAGAACGACGGGTTCCGACGGAATCCCGTTCCCGGGTTGAGAACCGCGGTCCCGGATATAAACCCTTTTCGGCCCCAGGTCCAGAACATGTCCCCCGGGAAGATTCATGGGGCCATTGGCTGAGCCCAGGATCCTTCGAAAAGCCTCTTCAAGGACGGCCCCGGAAGGCCACCGCCCCGTTTCCTGCCTCAGAAAAGCCGCCAGAACCGCCCTCCGGAAGGCCGGCGGAAGGCCGCGGAGATCCTCCGGGGAAAGACCCTCCTGGAGACGGGCCATCCTGCCCGATCCCGTGGAAAGGATCTCTTCCACGTAAGAGCCCATTTCCCCGGCGGCCTCCCCCATCCTCAGAAGCATTTCCTCCACACCGGGGTGTAAGGATTCTTTCAGGGAAGGGAGGATCCAACCCCGGATCCTGTTTCTGGCAAACCGCCCGTCGAGGTTCGTCGGATCCTCCAGTGGCGCCACGCCCCGTTCGAGACAGAAAGAGAGGGTCCGGCGCCTGGAAAACCCCAGGAGAGGCCGCAGAAAGGGCGGCCGTTTTTCCGGAATGCCTGAAAAGGACAAGGGGTCCATCCGCCGAAGGACCCGAAAGAGAATCGTCTCGACCTGATCATCCCGGGTGTGCCCGGTCAGGATCCATTCGGCCCCCCGGGAAGCAGCCGACGACCGAAGGAAATCATAGCGGAGCTCCCTCAGGGCGGCCTCCAGGGACCCTTTTTCCCGGGCAAGCCGATGGACCTTTTCGCCGTCAAGGCGGCCCTTAAGAAAATCGATCCCCAGTGACCGGCAGAGGGCCTCGACCTGCCCGGATTCTTCTCCTGATCCCTCCCTGACCCCGTGGTCCAGATGGGCCGCGGTGATCCTCCGGGAAAAATATTTTTCCGAAGCGAGGGCCAGAACAAGGGCGGAGGAATCCCGTCCGCCGGAGAGCCCCACGAGGACCCTGTGGGAAGGGAGAGCTCCCAGAACATGAAGGCGTTCACAGACCCGGGCGGAGAAGGCGGTCACGGAAGCATTCCAGCGACAGGTCGGGGAGTCGGACCTTTCCAATCCGGGATGCCCATTTCGCCCCCCTTTTTTACCATCACCCTCTTTTCCTCCAACACAATAAGCACGTGCTCTCCCCGTCAGTTCGCAGTCTAGCATGAAGGGACAAGGGAGTAAAAACAGAAGGGAGAATCGGAAAGGAAAAGAGGGAGATGTTGACGATTTTGTTTAAGGACCCCGGGGCAGGGCTCAGGGTGGGAATGGACCAGCGCGAATGTCTCAGGTCGCCCCCCCCGCAACACGCCGCAAAATTCTCCTGAAAAGCGCGGCCTGCAATCAGCGTTCACTATTGAATCGTGCTTCTTTCTCTTTGCCCCTTCGCATCTTTGTACCTCTTCATCAGCAATGCGTTGGATACGACGGAAAGGGACGAAAAAGCCATGGCAGCCCCGGCGATCATTGGGTTTAACAGGAAACCGGTGAAGGGGTAAAGGATACCCGCGGCTACGGGGATCCCGATGGAATTGTAGAGGAAGGCCCAGAAAAGGTTCTGCCGGATCTTCCTCATGGTGAAATTGGAGAGCTTCATGGCTTCGGCCACGTCCCTCACGTCATCGCGGATGAGCACGATGTCCCCCGCTTCTATGGCCACATCCGTCCCGGTGCCGAGGGCGATTCCCAGGTCCGCCTGGGTCAGGGCGGGGGCGTCGTTGATCCCGTCCCCCACCATGGCTACCTTCAACCCTGTGGCCTGGAGCTTTTTGATCTCCCCGGATTTTTCCTCCGGCAGGACCTCGGCAATGACCTTCCGGATGCCGACCCTCTCCCCAACGGCCCGCGCGGTCCTGCCATTGTCCCCGGTTATCATGAGAACCCTTTTCCCCATGGTTTTCAGCTCCCGGATCGCCTCTTCGGCATGTCCCTTCGGCTGGTCCATCACGGCGATAAGGCCCATGGGAACCCCCTCCCGGGCGGCGATAATCACCGTTTTCCCCTCCTCCTCCAGGGCCGTGAGGGCTTTTTCAAGATCCGCCGGCAAGGGCCCCGCAAGGGACCTGTTTCCCAGGATGACCCTGCGGTCCTCCACTACACCGTAAACCCCTTTCCCCGCGACGGACTGGAACGACTGAGGATCCGGGATCTCAAGGCCCCTTTCCCGCGCGGCCGCGACCACGGGATCGGCGAGGGGGTGCTCTGAATTCTTTTCAAGGGAGGCGGCCAAACGCAGCAGGGAATCCCCGTCGACCCCGGATGCGGGGATAACGTCGGTGAGAACGGGCTCCCCTCTCGTAAGGGTCCCCGTCTTGTCAAAGACGACGATGTCGGCCTGGTGGGCCAGCTGGAGTGCCCTCGCGCTCCTGATGAGGATCCCGCGACGGGCCCCGAGCCCGGTCCCCATCATGACGGCAGTCGGTGTCGCGAGGCCCAGGGCGCAGGGGCAGGCAATGATGAGGACGGTGATAAAAACGCCCAGGGAAAAAAAGAACCCCTTCCCGGCAAGGGTCCAGACCAGGAAGGCCGAAAGAGCCAGGAGGACCACCACCGGAACGAAGACAGCGGAAATCCTGTCGGCCAGATCCTGGATGGGGGCCCTTGACCCCTGGGCCTCCTCGACCAGCTGGATGATCCGGGCAAGGGCAGTGTCCTTTCCAACTTTTTCCGCCCGGAAACGAAAAGACCCGCTTTTATTGACCGTCCCCCCGGTGACGTGATCCCCCCGCGTTTTCTCGACGGGGATGCTCTCACCCGTGAGCATGGATTCATCCACCGAGGAATGCCCCTCCAGCACGAGCCCGTCCACAGGGAGGCTCTGCCCGGGCCGGACGTGGACCACGTCCCCTACGAGGACTTCCTCCAGGGGAACCGTCATTTCCAGGCCGTCCCTGATGACATCGGCGGTCCGCGCCTGCAGACCCATGAGGGCGCGGATGGATTCCGAGGTCTTGCCCCTGGCGATGGATTCCAGCCATTTCCCGAGGAGAATAAAAACGATAAGGACGCCCGCGACCTCATAGTAAAGATCCTCGGCCCCTTTACCGCCCCTGCCGGACCAGATACCCAGGGAGATGATAAAGGAATACAGCCAGGCCGATCCTGTACCGAGGGCAACGAGGGTGTCCATATTGGCCATGCCCCTTCTGATCACGGCCAGGATCCCCCTGGAAAAGAAGCTGAAATTGATTGCAAGAATCGGCGTTGCGAGCAGGAACTGGATGAGGGCCGAAACCCCGTCGGAAAACCCGGGAAGGGGCAGACCCACATGGGGACCCATGGCCATTAACAGGAGAGGAAGCCCCAGAGCGGCGGAAAGGACGAACCGGAGTTTCAGACCGCGGATTTCCCTTTCCCGGGCCATCCTCTCCCTGTCCGGAATCCCGTCAACCGGGGCATTCCCGCTGTCCATCCCAACTTCCCGGAAATGAGCCGTAAAGCCCGCTCCGGCGATGACCTTTCCGATCCTTTCGGGGTCCGTTCTCGCCGGATCGTATTCAATCCTGGCCGCTCCGGAAGCAAGGTTCACCGAAGCCTCCACAACCCCCTCTGACACCCTAAGCTTCTTTTCCAGGTTGACGGCACAGGATGCGCAGTGCATCCCCGTAACCCCGATCCTTATGGTTTCATTCCGGGGTGATGAATTAAGGCCCTGCGCGGCATTTTCCTTCATAGGATCTCCCCTTTTACGTTTAATTTTTGACTAATTTAATACACAAACCGTAAAAGTCTATCCCGGCAGGCGGACTCCGGCCATCGGACTCCGCCCGTTTCAGGCCAGGGGATGAACACAAAATTTTCAGGGGTGACGGCCAAAAGCAGGAGAGGGAAGCCTTACGCTCCCCTATCTTTGCCTTATATGGCCTCGAAGCAATGTCCGGAGGTTTTTCAAGCGTTAAAATAGATGAGGGCCAGAATCTGGGCCTTTTTGCCGTTGAGGGCCACCAGGCGGTGGGGTGTTGTGGAACTGTAATAAACGCTGTCGCCGGGCTCAAGCTTGAAGGTTTCGTCTCCGTACTGAAGCTCTATCCCCCCTGAGATGACCATGATGAATTCCTCCCCCTCGTGCTGGGACACTCTGACCCGGCCGGGGGGCTGGGGAAGGACATCAATGAAGAAGGGCTCCATGTGGCGGTCGATCTTGCCCTTGCCGAGAGGGTAGAAAGCCAGGTCCCCGTCGGCCTCCCTGATCAGGGGGATCTCCTCCTCCAGGGCTTTTTCCCGCTGGGCGGCCCTCACGAGGATGGGATCGGGGGTGACGGAATCGTCGATGAAATTGGCCATGCGGATCCCCATGGCCCTGGAGATCCTGAGAAGTCTGCCCAGGGCCGGCTGGACCCTGTGCTCCTCCACATCGGCGATGAAGGACTCTTCAAGGCCGGATCTTTTTGCAAGATCCTTCCTCGTCAGACGCTTGATCTCCCTGAATTCGCGGACGCGCTCACCGATGGTCTCGTTGCCCATTTCAAATCCCTCCGCATCTTCAATAGGGTCGCGAAAAGTCCATGCGGGACTTTTCGCTCCACGGAAAGGGAAAAGCGTGGTTTCCCCTTTCCTCGCGGATCCATGACACGACGATCAATCATGGATCCGGGCGGCCCTTACCCGGGCCGCGTTGTTGCCAGTTAACATAGCTGATTTAAACCTTTTTATCAGCTGTCTCCCTTTTTTTCACGAAAAAAACACAATCTCCCGATCTCAATTCAGACGCGGTCCATGAAGCCCGCACCCGAACCTCTCCCGGATCACCCGGTCCATCCTTGGCGCTATCACGAGGTCAAAAACGGATTCCTTGCCCGGGAACATCCTCCCGGCGATCTTTCGAAGCCCCTCCACGGCATCCCTCGCCTCCCTCAGGGTCATCCTTTCAACGCAAAGCTGCTGGAAAGTCAGATCGGTGAGGAATCGAAACCTCCGGATTTTCCGGTTCTCATCCTTCTGTTCGGGCGTGAGACGGGTTGTTACCTTGTCCACTGAAACCTTTATCATTCAAACCTCCCGATCCCTGATAACCAGAAGCTTCAGCTCGGTCATCGCCTCCATGGACCAGCGCACCCCCTCCCTCCCGAAGCCGCTGTCCTTGACGCCCCCATAGGGCATGCTGTCCACACGCCAGGACGGGACATCCCCGATGACGACACCGCCCACCTCCAGCGTCTCCCAGGCCCGCATGGCCTTGCTGATATCCCTCGTAAAAACCCCGGCCTGGAGGCCGAAATCGCTGTCATTCACCATTTCCATGGCCATCTGGAAATCCGCGAAGGGGCGAAGGACAGCCACGGGGCCGAAGACCTCTTTTCGCCAGAGGTCGGCATCCCCCGGGACGTTTTCCAGCAGGGCGGCTTCCATCAGGGGACCGCGCCGCTTCCCTCCACAGAGGATCCGGCCGCCCTTTTCGACCGCCTGGTCGATCCAGCCCTGGATCCGCCGGGCCTCCCCTTCGGATATGACAGGTCCAAGGAATGTGTCCTCTTCGCCCGGGTCCCCGCTCTTCAGTCCCCTGGCGCCCTCCACGAGAATCCCTTTGAACTTTCCGTAAACCTTCTCATGGACCAGGATCCTCTGCACGGATATGCAGCTTTGCCCGGACTGGTAAAAGGCCCCGAAGAGAACCCGCCGGGCCGCCTCCTCCAGGGGGGCATCCTCATCGATGACGCAGGCGGCGTTTCCCCCAAGTTCAAGGGTTACCCGTTTCTTTCCCGCCTTGCCTTTCAGGGCCCAGCCGACCTCGGCGGAACCGGTAAAGCTTAGGAGCCGGATCCGGTCATCGGACACAAGTAGCCCTGCCCTTTCCCCGGGACACGGGAGGATGGAGAAGGCCCCCGCCGGGAGTCCCGTTTCCGAAAGGACCTCGCCGACAAGAAGGGCCCCCAGGGGGGCGGCGCTGGAGGGTTTCAGGACAAAGGGATTCCCTACGGCCAGGGCCGGAGCGACCTTGTGGGCAACCAGGTTGAGGGGGAAATTAAAGGGGGTGATGAAGGCGCACGGTCCAACGGGAAAGCGCCTCGTCATGCCGGCATACCCCCTTGACCTGGGCGAAATCTCCAGGTTGAGCACCTCTCCCTGGATCCTGACGGATTCCTCCGCGGCTATCCTGAAGGTCTCGACGAGGCGTTCAACCTCGCCCCGGCTGTCTTTGATGGGCTTTCCTGCCTCCGCGCAGAGGATCCGCGCCAGCTCCTCCGCCCTTTCCCGGAAGCGGTCGGCGCAATGTTCCAGGATCTTTTTGCGCTCGTAGGGCCTCATGGCGCGCATTTCCCCTGCCGCCTTGACGGCGCCGTCCACCGCCTCCTCCATGGCCCCTTCATCGGCAACGGCGACCCTTGCGATGGCCTCCCCTGTGTATTTGTCCGTTACCTCAAGATCCGTGTTGGTCGTTCGCGGCGTGTTGGCAAGGTAGAGAGGACAGGTTTTTTCCCGCATCCTTTATCTCCCGAAATAAATGGATTTTTTCTATTATTTTATCATACCCCTGGTGCCGATTTTCATACGGAAACGCGGCCGTTTTTTGGGGCCCCTCTTCATGGCGAACCGCGGGAGGTTCCCGATGCCTGTTGCCGGCCTCGGTTTGCCCCGGCCTCCAGGCTGTGGTAGAATAATTATGTTTAAATTATCAGTTTTCACAGTGCCCTCCCGGTTGTTTTTATTTGGAATCCGAGGTGTTGTCCCATGGATACAGGAGACAGTATCACCTCAGGGAATAGACTCTTTCCGCAATACCCTGTAAACGGCTGATCCCCCTCGAGGGGAATTAAATCTGAAAGAGCGAGGATCCCAGCGGAGAGGTTCAGTATCAGGATTTTTCCGGCAAGGGCAAGGGCGGCCCATGGAAAACGGGATTCGAACCCCTGCCACGGGACGCATCCACTTTGTGCCGCGATCGCGGACCAGAACCGGGAGGTGCAGGAATGGGTCGAAAAACACACGACAGGGCCATAATAAAAGATCTGAAATACGAAATGGATAAGGGAAATCTGAGCCGGAGGGAATTTATTCGCCTCTCCACTCTCCTCGGCCTCAGTGCGTTTTCGGCCTGCCAGCTGGCGGGGCTGCCCTGGCCGGGGAGCGCCCTTGCGGCAGCACCGAGGAAAGGCGGGATCCTGCGGGTCGCCGCCTCGGTGCAGAAGGTCACCCATCCGGCCCAGTTCTCCTGGATCATGCCTTCGAACCAGTTCCGCCAGGTCTGCGAATACCTCACGCTAACCGACGGGAACAACATCACCCACCCATACCTTCTCGAGAGCTGGGAAGCCAGCGATGACCTCAGGACATGGGACCTGAACCTCCGGGAGGGAATCACGTTCAACAACGGGGATCCCTTCACCGCCGACGATGTCGTCTTTACCTTCAACCAGTGGCTGGACAAGGATGTGGGGTCAAGCCTTCTGGGGATGCTCGGGGATTATCTGGAACCCACCGGGATCGAAAAAATCAACGACCTGAAAATTGTCCTGCACCTTAAAAGGCCTGAATTGGCCATCCCGGAACACCTGTTCCACTATCCGGCCCTCGTTTTGAACCACAGGACCTTCGAGGGAGATCTCGTCAGGAGACCCCATGGGACGGGCCCGTTCCTTCTGGCCGAGTATCGGGAAGGCGAGCGGGTCATGCTGAAGCGGCGCGGCGACTACTGGCAGAAAGGGCCCGCAGGCGAGCCCCTTCCCTTCCTCGGGGGAATGGAATTTATCGACATGGGGACGGAAATGGCCCCTCAGATAGCGGCCCTCCAGTCTGGGGACATCCACATGATAGATCTCGGCGACGCCTCGGGCACCGATGTCTTCCAGGCCCTGAGGAACGACACCGGGGTCCAGATCCAGGCGGCCCCCACCGCCGGGGCCCGCGTCCTCAGGATGAGGGTGGACGTCAAACCATGGGACGACAACAGGGTGCGCATGGCCCTCAAGCTCTGCCAGCATCGGGAGAAGATCCTGGCCCTTTCCTACTTCGGGGAAGGCCTTGAAGGCCATGACTTTCACGTCTATCCCAGACACCCGGAATACTGTCCCAAACCGGTGCCGGCCTACGATCCCGCCAGGGCCCGTGAGCTCCTGAAAGAAGCCGGCTACCCCGATGGGATCAGGGTGAACCTTGCCGTGGGGAACGGGTGGTCGGACGTGGTGCGGTTCGCGGAGATCCTTAAACAGGATGCGGCCCCGGGAGGGTTTGAAATAAACATCCAGACCATGCCCAACGCACAATACTGGGAAAAATGGACCGAAGTCGACCTCGGGATAACTCCCTGGGCCCACCGCCCCCTTGGAACCATGGTGATGTCCCTGGCGTACACCGGCGACGCTGAAGGGAAGCCCGTCGCGTGGAATGAAACGAGGTGGATCGACACAGAGTTTTCCGGACTTCTGAGCGAGGCCAACGGGACGCTGGAGATCGAGGCCCGGCGCAGGCTGTTCTGCAGGCTGGAGGATATCCAGATGACGCGGGGCCCCGTGGGCATCCCCTACTGGAGAAACGTCTGGATGGCCAACCGCAAGATCCTCAAAAATGTGAAGCCGCATCCAAACAACTACATGCTTTTCAACGATGTGTGGCTGGAAGGGTGAAGCTGTTGATGTTTAACGTTAAACGTTAAACGTTCAACGTGAAATCTTTTGGCGATGGCCAGATTTCTCATCAGACGGCTCTTTCTGCTTTTTCTAACCATGCTCCTGGTTTCCGTGGCTGTCTTTCTCATCACGGAATCCTCGCCAGGGAACGTGGCAAGGAACGTCCTCGGAAGCTTCGTCACCCCCGAGCAGGAGGCATCCTTTCTCAACCAGACAGGCCTGGATGAGCCCGTCTGGCAAAGGTATATCCATTGGCTGGCGGGAAGCGACTGGGACGCGGAGCGCAAGACGGGCCTGAGTCTGGTACGCCTGGGAACGGGCACTGATTTCCGGGAATGGTGGGCCCGAACAGGGGACGGCCGGCTTGTGCGGTGGAAAATCCAGGGAGATGACCTGATCGCCATCCACAGGAATCCGGACGGGTCCCTGGAAGAAACCCTGGATAACGGAAGATGGCGCGGCGGCGCGGACCGGGCTTTCTTCTGGGGGATAGATGCCGGGAACAACGCGGTCCTCTGGGAAAAGGGCTCCAAGGGTGAGGTCTGGACCTTTGTGATGGGGACCGGATGGATAAAATCCACGGGAGGTCCGGCAGACTACCTGCCCCTGAAAAAAGGTTTTTTAAGGGGCGACCCGGGGATTTCCCTCATGACGGGAAGGCCGGTGCAAAAGACCCTCTTCACCCGTCTTCGCAACTCCCTCGTCCTGGCGGGCATCGCCTTCATCCTCGTCATGCCCCTGGCCCTTCTTCTCGGAATTGTGGCGGGGGTAAGGGAAGGAAGCTTCCAGGACCGGGTCCTGTCCATTGGAGGAATGGTCTTTTCCGTGATCCCCGAGTTTGCCACCGGTATCTTCCTCATCCTGATCTTTGCCATCTGGCTCAAGATTGTCCCCGGTGCCGCGGTTTTCGGGGAGGCCGCCCCCTGGGAACGTTTGGATATGCTCATCCTGCCGGTGTTGACCCTCACCCTTATCGAACTCGGATACGTCCTCCGCATAACCAGGGCCAGCATGGTGGAGGTCATGAGGTCTCCCTACATACGGACCGCCCATCTCAAAGGCCTCCCCTACTGGAGGATCGTGGTCAGGCACGCGATCAGGAACGCCCTTATGGCGCCCGTCACCGTCATCATGCTTCATGTCAACTGGCTCATGGGTGGGATCGTCATCGTCGAGGTCGTTTTCGGCTACCCGGGGCTCGGGAAATATCTGCTGGACGCCGCGTTGAACAAGGACATCAACGCTCTGGAGGCCGGCGCCATGATACTGGTGATCCTGGCGGTAGGGACGCAGCTGATTGCCGACATCATCTACATGTTCCTCAACCCGAGGATAAGGTACACGTGAAAAGATGCAGGAAGAGGGAAGATGGAATTGGCAAGATGGAATAGGGAAGAGGGAAGGAGGACGGTCCTGAGCGCGGTTTCCCGGTCTTCAAGGTTCCATTGATAATCCGCTCCTTCATCGCTGAACACGTCACCCGCGACCCCGGAACCCCGGTTCCAGTTTCGGGACGCCGGTCTCAGTTCTCTGAACTCTGAACCCTGAACTCTGAACTGTAATTAATTCGAGGATTGATGCATGAACCAGGAAAACGACCATGCTCCGGAAAGGATGGATTTGTCCGCCCCTCCCACTTTCCGTGCTCGATGGACGGCCCGGATCAGGTCCCTCAGGGGGCTGGCCTCCTTCATCTGGTCCTCCAGGACCGCGACGATCGGCCTGGCCATCGTACTGTTCTGGATCATCGCAGCGGTTTTTGCCCCGTTCCTGACCGATTATTCCCCCCTTGAACAGGACTGGAAGGCGCCTAACGAGGGACCGGGACCGGATCACATCCTGGGTACGGACGAACTGGGAAGGGACCTGTGGTCCCGCCTGATCTATGGCGCCCGCGTGGTCCTGGTCTTTTTGCCGATCACGGAGAATTTCTGGCTCCCGGGGGGGACAGCCATATGGGGGGTCTTGATCGCCCTGGTTTTGGGAACCACCCTGGGCCTCCTGGCAGGCTATCACGGCGGTTGGATGGACGAGATCATCATGCGCCTTTTAGACGCGATGATGGCCATTCCGGTCATCCTTCTTTTTCTCCTTATCATGTCAACCCTGGGGGCCTCCGCCCTGAATGTAGTCATCGCCATCACCATCGTCGGGATTCCCGGGATCGCCCGTCTCGTGCGCGGCATCACCCTGGACCTTCGCACGAAGGAATACGTGAAGTCGGCCCAGACGAGGGGTGAAAGCACCTGGTACATCATGTTCGTCGAGATCCTCCCCAACGCGCGGGGACCGGTCATCGTGGATGCCATGCTCCGGGTCGGATACGCTATTTTCGCCATGGGGACCCTGGGTTTCCTCGGCCTCGGCATGCCGCCCCCTTCCCCCGATTGGGGGAGCATGGTGGCCAAGGGAAGGGAGTTCATCCTCTCCGGAAGCCCCTGGGCGGCCCTCTGGCCGTCTCTGGCCATCGCCTCCCTCGTTGTGGGCCTCAACCTCCTGGCCGACGGGATCCGCGAGGAGAGCATGAGGTATCAATAAAAACGTTTAACGTTGAATGTTAAACGTTACACGTTGAAGTTTTAACGTTGAATGTTCCTTCGAAGAAAAATAGGTTAGATCCAGGTAGGCCATTCCGGAATCTTAATGTCTGAATCTATAATGAATTTAGGAAGTTGCCTTGGACGTTAAACGTTAAACTTTAAACGTTAAACTTTCTGATAAGGAGGTTTTTTTGGAGGGCCACGGCAGAACAGATCCTGCCCCCGATGTGGGGCCGGCGGAATCGCCCGCCGTCCTCGAAGTGGACGACCTGGCCATCTCCTATGAGACCCGCCGCGGGGATATCGAGGCCGTCAGGGGCGTGTCCTTCATCGTAAAAAAGGGCGAAACCATGGGGCTCGTCGGCGAATCGGGGTGCGGGAAAAGCACGGTGGCCTTCGGGATCGTCAATTTCCTGGGTTCAAACGGGAAGATAACGCGGGGATCCATAAGATTTCAGGGGGAGGAACTCACGGGGCGCTCGGCGGCGGAACTCAGGAAGATCCGGGGCAACCGGATCGCCATGGTGTATCAGGACCCCATGCAGGCCCTGAACCCCGCCCTTCGCATCGGGGATCAACTGATGGAAGTGCTGATCCTTCATCAGGACCTCAGCCGGGATGACGCGCATGAGAGGGCAGAGGCCATGCTCAGGAGGGTCAACATGCCCGATCCCGCGGATGTCATGAGACGCTATTCCCACCAGATCTCCGGCGGACAGCAGCAGAGGGTCGTGATCGCCATGGCCATGCTCAACAACCCGGCCCTTCTCATCATGGATGAACCCACAACGGCACTGGATGTCACGGTGGAGGCCGCGGTCCTTGATCTCGTCCAGGACCTCAAGGACGAATTTGGCACCGCCATCCTGTTCATCACCCACAACCTGGGAGTCGTCGCCAGGGTCAGCGACTGCCTCAGCGTCATGTATGCCGGAGAGATGGTGGAATCAGGAACAGTCGGCGAGGTCTTCAGGGATCCTCGCCACCCCTACACCATGGGCCTTCTCTCATGCGTTCCCAAGCTGGGACAGAGCAAAAAAGGGTCGTACCTGCATCCCATAAGGGGACGCGTCCCGTCCCCTTCCGAACGCCCCCCTGACGCCTGCATCTTTGAGCCTCGATGCCCTTTCGCCGCCCCCAGGTGCAGGGAGGAGAGGCCTTCCCTGGTCCTCGCCGGGAAAACCCGTCATTCCCGCTGTTTTTTCGCCCGGGAAATCTCCAGGGAGAAGTTCAACCGTGAGCTCGAGGGAAGGATAGCCAGGGACGCGGGAGCCGAGGCGTCCCCCGTCGGGGAAGAAATCCTTCAGGTTGACAACATGAAGCTCTACTACCCGCAGCAGTCCAATTCCGTTGCCAGTCTTTTCGGAATGGGGGAAAAGAGGTTCGTAAGGGCGGTGGACGACGTCAGCATCCACCTGTCCAGGTCCAGGACCCTGGGGATCGTTGGTGAATCCGGCTGCGGGAAAACCACCCTCGTCAAGGGCATCATCGGGCTCGAGCCCATCACGGACGGGGAGATCGAATTCATGGGGATCGATGTCGACAGGACGGTTTCGTCAAGGGAATCGCGCCTGGTCCGGGAAATGCAAATGGTGTTTCAGAATCCGGATGCCACCCTCAACCCCGCCTACCCGGTGGGAAGACAGATCGCACGCCCGACCCGCAAATTCCGGACAGTTCCCCGGAACAAGGTCAGGGAGGAGGTCCTTCGTCTCCTGAAAGCCGTGAGACTCGACCCGTCCTACTACGGCAGGCTCCCGCGGCAGCTGTCAGGGGGGGAGAAGCAGCGCGTCGGAATCGCGCGGGCCCTCGCCAGCCGTCCCGACCTGATTATCTGCGATGAGCCCGTCTCCGCCCTTGACGTGTCTGTCCAGGCCGCAGTGATCAACCTGCTCCTCGAGATCCAGCAAAGTTTTGATACCGCCATGATCTTCATCGCTCACGACCTGTCGGTAGTCCGGTACTTCTCGGATGATATAGCCGTGATGTACCTGGGGCAGATCGTCGAGATCGGACCCGCCGCGGCTATCTACGACCCCCCATACCATCCCTACACCGAAGCCCTCCTTTCCGCGGTCCCCGTTCCCGACCCCGATGTCCGGCAAAAGGACATCCGCCTTTCCGGCAACGTCCCCTCCCCCCTGACACCGCCGAAAGGGTGCCGCTTCCACCCCAGGTGTCCGCGAAGGGAGCAGATGCTTCCCGACAACGGAAAGATCTGCGAAACCGAGGTGCCTCCGTGGAGGGAAGACGGAAAAGGACACCGCATCCTGTGTCATATCCCGATGGGAAAACTGGCCGGGATGGAACCGGTGACGGGGGCCGGGGGGGAAAAATCGAAAATGGAACAGGGAAAAGGGAAGAGGGAATAAAGAAAAGAGAATGGAGCCGCCTTCCAGCCTATATTCTCCGCAGGAGGGCGGGGAGCTTGAATTGAGAATTGAGGATTGAGGATTGAGGATTTGGGGCGCTGTCCGCAGTGTCGGTAATCCTCAATTTTCAATCCTCAATCCGGAATTATCTTCTTCCCTCTTCAGTTTTTTTCGCCCGCACGTGCCACGGAGGGGCACGGAGGAAAAATATGTCTTCTATGCGGCTCCCTGTGAAGGCACCAAAAATGGCGCCCCTGTGGCCCTCTGTGTTCAGGTTTTTCAACCTGTCTTCCGGTTTCCTTTGCGGGCTTGACGGCTTGGCATGAGGCCGCTTTTTCAGCGATTCGGGCCAAAAGCTATGGAATTTTAAGGGATTTTCTTCCCAATTCCCAACTCCCTCTTCCCACTTCTGTTTGTAGAGGGAACAGGGAATGGAAAATGGAGAAGTGTCAAGAAACCAGGCACGCCGAGAGTCTTTACTCCCCCTTTAATCTTTCGGTTTTTAAGGTTATAAACTCCGGCCTATGAGCAAAAGACTCCAGACCATCCTGTTTCTGGCCGTGTGTGCCGGAGTCCTCACCTTCTTTCTCATGGCGCCTGAGGGCACCACCCCCAGGATGCCGAGGGACGGACACCACGAGGGCCGGAGGACGGATTTTACCGCGTGCTTCCAGTGCCACCCGCCGGACACCCTCCCCGAGGACCACACGGTCGACGGAAAGGTCCCCCCGGAAGGCAAATCCAAATGTTACTTCTGCCATAAAATTAAAGAAGAATAGGGAATAGTGCGAATTGAGAATTGAGAATTGAGGATTGAGGATTGGGGGCGCTGTCCGTTGTGTCAGTAATCCTCGATTTTCAATTCTCAATCAGAAATAATTTTCTTCCCACTACCCCCTTCCCTCTTCCCTCTTCCGGTTTTCAATAGGCGTACAGCTTCCCGTAGGGGCGCTGGCTTTTCGCGTGGAGCTTGCAAAACCTGGCCTCCCGGAGGGTTCGGGCTTCTTCCTTCCCGATATTGAAATGCCGGCAGTACCCATCCACGAAGTGCCTGATCAGACGGGATTCCTCCCTGTCGGGCTCTTCGACACCCACTTCCGCGCCCATCCTGTCCGGATCGACCTGCCCCCGAATAAAGATGCTCCCCCCGTGCATCCCGGTCCCGATAAAGTAGCTCTGCCGGGAATCGGGGATCTCCGGGATGAACCGGTTCAACACGATGATCCGCCCCCCGGCCATGTACTCCCCGAAAAAGTCCTGCGTCGTCCCTCCGATGACGATGGTGGGGATCAGGTCCCGGTATTCCTTCATGTGGATTCCCACCCGATAGCCGACGTTTCCCCGCACGTAGATTTCCCCCCCGCGCATCCCGTATCCCAGGACGTCCCCCGCGTTTCCGTGGACGACGATGAGCCCGGCGTTCATGGTATTTCCCGTGGCATCCTGGACATTTCCCTTCACCTCGATTGAAGGGCCGTCCATAAAAGCCCCCAGGTCGGATCCCGGGGTGCCATGGACCGTGATGCGGATATCCCGCCGGTTTTCGATGCCCCAGAGGTTGGTGCCGAAATACCTCTGCCCGAAGACATTGAGGACCTCGAAGCGATCGTGCCCCTCGAGGGCAAGGGAGCGGATTCTGCGGTTGAGGTCCTTGTGATGGACACCCCTGGCATCGATGGTTACGGTGGAAGGGACCCGTCCCGGCGGAACATGTTTTCTGGCAACGGCTCTCATTGACCTGCTCCTCTTATGCCCAGGGTCTCAAGCTCCCACCCCTCAAGGCCGATCCCCCGCAACTGAAGGCGGTTCCCCCTCAGGGATTCGATGGAGTTTATCCCCCCGCATCCCAGAAGTTCCTTGAGCTCGAGGCTCCATGCCCTGAGCAGATTTTTCAGACAGGTGGTCGCGATCTCGGGATTGACCCTTTTGGTAAGATAGGGGTCCTGAGTCGTGAGCCCCCATGCGCACTTCCCGGTGTAGCATTTCTGGCACATCGTACACCCCATCGCGATGAGGGCAGGGGTCCCGATGTAGACCGCGTCGGCCCCGAGGGCGATGGCTTTGAAAACATCCGATGAGTTTCTCAGCCCGCCGGCGATCACCAGGGAAGCCCTGTTGCGGATCCCCTCCTTCCGCAGGCGGGTATCCACCGCGGCGAGGGCCAGCTCGATGGGGATGCCCACGTTGTCCCTCAGGATCTTGGGGGCCGCCCCCGTTCCCCCGCGAAGGCCGTCGATTACGATGATGTCGGCCCCGGCGCGCACCATTCCGGAAGCGATGGCGGGGGCGTTGTGCACCGCGCTGATCTTCACAAAGATCGGCTTTTGATAATCCGTCGCCTCCTTGAGGGCGTGGATCAGCATCTGAAGGTCCTCGATGGAATAGATGTCGTGGTGCGGCGCGGGTGAGATGGCGTCCGATCCCGCGGGGATCATCCTCGTCTGCGAGATATGCTCCGAGACCTTCTCCCCGGGAAGATGCCCCCCGATCCCGGGCTTGGCCCCCTGCCCTATCTTGATCTCCACCGCCGCGGCGTCGTTGAGGTACTCCAGGTCGATCCCGAACCTTCCGGACGCGCACTGGACGATGGTGGCGCTGCCGAATTTCCTCATCTCCCGGGGCCAGCCCCCCTCTCCCGTGTTGAAGAGGGTTCCGGACTCGAAGGCGGCCCTGGCAAGGGAATAGAAGCAGTTGTAGGAGATGGCCCCGTAGGACATCGCGGCGAACATGATGGGCGTGGAGAGAACCACGTTGGGATATTCGTTGGGACTCAGGACCCCGTCCTTCACCTCGAGCCTGTCGGGCTTCCTCCCCAGAAAGGTCCGAAGTTCCATCGGCTCGCGCAGGGGGTCGATGGAGGGGTTGGTCACCTGGCTGGCGTTGATGAGGATGTGGTCCCAGTAGATCTTGTGGGGTTTGTCGTCACCCATCCCGGTGAGGAGCACGCCCCCGGTTTCAGCCTGTTTTTTGAGGTCCTGGATGTACTCCCGCGTCCAGTTCCAGTTGGGTTTGTAGGAGTACTCGTTATACATGATGGTGAGGGCATTGGTCGGGCACAGGACGGCGCAGCGCTGGCACCCGACGCAGAGATCCTCTCGGTGGACCATAACATTGTCCCCGGCATCGTAGGAGAAAACGCCGAAGGAGCATTGCCTCTCGCAGACACGGCACTGGATGCACCTGTCCTCGTCGCGGCGGATGGAGAATTCAGGGAGGAGTGAGGTCAGCATGGACGGTCCCCCTCCTTTTCCTCGATCTGGCAGATCACCTTGCCTCCCTTGACAGGGTCATGGTCGGCGTCCTTCTTGAGGCGGGCGATAACCGGGTGCCCCCCGACGGGGATCCACACCTTCTCGAGCTCGGGGGCGATTAGCCTGATGGCGGATTCCTCAGAGGACGTGTAGACGATGTCCCCGCTGATCCCGGCGACCATGGGCCGAAGGCGGATCCGGTCGGTGTGGGCCACCATTTCCCCGTGGTGGGCCACGATGATGGCAAAGGGGCCGTTCAGCAGGAGAGGCCCGTAGACGCTCCTTAAAGTCTCGAAATACTTCCTTCGGGATTCCTCCATCCGGTCGATCTGTTCCCACACGGGAGGGGAGAAGATATCCATGACCGTTTCGATGGGAAGGCCGTGTTTCCTTGTCAAAAGATCCACCGCGTAGGCGATGACCTCGGTGTCCGTCTGCATGGTGCAGACGTACCCGTACATCTCGAGGAACCGGCGGTTGGCCCCGTAGGACGAGATCTCTCCGTTGTGCACAACAGTCCAGTCCAGGAGGCCGAAGGGGTGGGCCCCTCCCCACCACCCCTGGGTGTTGGTGGGAAAACGGCCGTGGGCGGTCCACAGATATCCCGAGTAATTCTCGAGGCCGAAAAAGGCTCCGATCTCCTCGGGGAATCCGACCCCCTTGAAAACCCCCATGTTCTTCCCTGAAGAAAACACGAAAGCGCCGTCGATATCCGCGTTGATGGAAAAAACCCTTCGGGTGACCAGGTCATCGTCCGAAATGATCTCCTTCACCTCCTCGCGGCTCGGCGCAACGAAATACCGGAAGATGTCCGGGGGAATCTTTATGGCCTCCGTGGGAAAGGTGGGCATGGCCTCGGAGTGCCGGACGTAAAAATACCTTTTGAGGAAGGCTTCCGTCTCCTGTCGGCTCCCCGGCACGGTGTACATGATGTGAAGGGCGTAGTCCTCCGGATACTCGGGGTAGCAGCCGTAAACCGCCAGCCCCCCTCCGAGCCCGTTGCCCCGCTCGTGCATATTGGCGATGGCGGTGAGGATATCCCTTCCCGAGTGGAGTGTCCCGGATGTATCCATCATCCCGAAAATGGAACACTGGGAAATCACCTTTTCATCGTTGTACGGGTTATTGAGCCTTGACAGATCCTTCATCGCTTTTCCCGGCCTTAAGAAACGTTAAAGGTTAATGACCCCGCAAAGGTCATCGACGCGGCCCGGGTGCGGGCCGCCCGGATCCAGGACCGGCATCCCAGGTCATGGATCCGTGAGGAAAGGGAAAACCACGCTTTTCCCTAACCGTTGCGCGGAAAGTCCCGCATCGGACTTTCCGCGACCCTCTCATTTAGCTTTCCATTTCCATTATAGGGCGCATGATCTCTTGCCTGACTTCCGGGCCGAGGTCCACGGCGCTGAATTCATCCCTGAGAAGCTGATCCCTGAAAAGGGTGATCCTGGCCTCCGACCGCATGAGCCCGAGATAAAGGCCCGCGCGCTGGACGTTCCCGACCATGATTAGCCCCCGGATGATGTCATCCTTCAGGATAACCTTGGCGTAGGCTCCCTTGTCTTCCCGAACGATCTCCTCGAAGCCGGCTTCCTCCGGTTTGAGGACGAAACCCGCCGAAACCATCGGGAGCCCGAAAAAATCCACGGAGTTCATGTTCGTGACCCACGTGTGCCTGTGTTCGGATCCGGTCATATTCAAACCGGCGACCCGGCCCCCTATGTAGGCGTTGGGCCAAAGGGGGAGAAGCCTCATCCCGCCCGTGACGAAATCCCAGGCATGGGCGCAGTCCCCGCAGGCATAGACCCCCTTGCGGTTCGTCTCCATCCGGGTGTTGACGTCGATCCCCCCTCCCGTTTTGACGTCGGCTATCAGGACCCCGGCGCCTGCCGCCAGTTCAACCCTGGGCCGAACACCGGCCGCAAGGACAAGGAGTTCGCAGGAAAGGGAGGTCCCGTCCTTGAGGTTCACCCCGGCAATCCTCCCCCGACTGTCGCCGCTTACCCCCGTGATCGTGTTGTTCAGGATGATATCCACGTTTCCCTTCCGGAAGGCCTCCATGGCCATTGCCGAGGAAACCGGATCTGTGACCGGCGCCAGGATCCGGTCCCCCAGCTCCACCAGGGTAACCCTTTCGAGGCGGCCGGCAAGGGCTTCGGCGGTCTTTGTCCCGATCAGGCCCCCACCGAGGACCACGGCTTTCCGGACCTTGTCCAGATCCTCCCTGACCCGGAGGCTCTGATCCAGGGTGATCATGGGGGTGATCCCCTCCAGCCCAAGCCCCTCCATCAGGGGCATGAAAGGACCCGCCCCCGTGGCGATCAGAAGTTTTTTGAACCTGAGGACTTTCGCGGATCCGCCGGCGACCGGAACAGCATGGATTTCCCTGCCATCTGTATCCAGGGCGGCGGCCCTGAATCCGGGGAAGAAATCCACCCTGTTTTCCCGGTAAAAATCCCGGGACCGGAAATCCATCCCCTTTCCGGGAAGATGCCCGTCGAGCAGGTGTGTGATCATGGGACGGCTGTAAACGTGATGGGGCTCCTCCGAGACGACGGCAATCCTTCCTTTTTTATCCTGCCTCCGGATGCCCTCGATGCACCCCACCCCCCCGGCGGAATTCCCGATAATCACATAATCAAAGGTTCCGGAAACCATCTAGAACTCCTCGTCGACTTCGTAGAGAGCACCATTGGGGCAGTATTCGACGCAGGCGGGTATTTCCCTGCCGGGACAAAGATCGCACCGGACCGCCACCCTCGGCCCCCTCAGGTCAGGGCTGACGGCGCCCTTGGGGCATGCCAGGACGCATGTCCAGCACCCTATGCATTTTTCCTTGTCGTGAAGGACCTCCCCTGTGTCGGCATCCTGCCAGATAGCCCCCGTGATGCAGGAATAGGCGCAGTACGGTTCGGGGCACTGCCGGCACTGCAGGGCAAAAGAGGTCGCCCCTTTCTCCTCAACCCGGACCATGGAAGGCGGCGGGGTCTCCTTCTTGAAGGTCTTGAGGATATCCTTTGAAACGGAATGCTCCACCTGGCAGTGGATCTCGCACAGCCGGCATCCGATACACACCTCGTCCCTGCAATAAATCCTTCGCAACGCCAACCTCCGCCCTTTGGGGAATTTGCCTTTCCCATGACAGGATACAAGGAACATGCCAAAGGGTTGAACCTTTTAACCTATTGAAAAAAAACGATAAAAATAAATTTAGAAAAAAGCGGACAACGCTTTTATGTTATTTTACCACACTAAAGTTTATAATTTTTACTCATTTAATCGCCCTCACGGTTGCCGGAACCAAAATACCCGGGAATTCCGGTCCCCAAATTTTCCGCTGTTGACACCCCTTTGCATTTCCCGGATGATATTTTCAATTCCACGACCATAAACCACGACCACAAACCCACAGGAAAGAAGCGTTTCGGGACTTGATCATCACCCTCCACCAGATAAACACCACGGTCGGCGATTTCAGTGGTAACGCCGCCAGAATCCTTGCGGGCGCCCGCAAAGCCCAATCCCTCGGGTCGGACCTCGCCGTCTTTCCCGAGATGGCCTTGACAGGGTATCCGCCCCTTGACCTTCTGGAAATGGGAGATTTCCTCCTCGGCGCCGAAAAAGCCCTCGAGGAGATCAAGGCGTCTTCCCGCGGCGTGTCCCCTGCCCTCCTGTTCGGAACAGTCCTGCCAAGGGAAGAGCCCGGCGCGGGAAAGCCCCTTCAAAACTCGGCCGTTGTTATCCGGAACGGCAAGGTCCTGGGGGTTCATCGAAAAGTCCTCCTGCCCACCTACGACGTCTTTGATGAGACCCGGTATTTCCACCCCGGGGATTCCCTCTCCGGGATCGGGATCGAAGGCCACTCCCTGGCCCTTTCCATCTGCGAGGATATCTGGAACGACAAGAATTACTGGAGCAGCAGGAAATACCTCCTGGACCCCGTGGAGGAATTCTTCCGGGACGGTAGAAAGATGCCCCTGATCAATATCGCCGCCTCCCCTTACAGCCGGGGGAAAAACCGCCTCAGGGTCGGGATGATCTGCAACGCCGCGAAAAGGCACGGCGTCCCGATCCTTTACGTCAACCTCATTGGCGGAAACGACTCCCTTATTTTTGACGGACAAAGCATGGTGGTCAGCGCGCGGGGACAGGTCTGCGCCGGGGCGAAGGATTTCCAGGAGGATGTCCTGAGGGTAGATCTCAATGATATTTCGAAAGATTACCCCACTCCTGTTAAGGAACAGGATGAAATTGAGGCCCTTTACCGGGCCCTCGTCCTTGGCCTTCGGGACTACGTGGCAAAATGCGGGTTTCGCCGCGTGGTGTTCGGCCTTTCCGGGGGGATCGATTCTGCCGTGACCGCGGTCATCGCCCGGGAGGCTCTGGGCGCCCCGAACGGCCTCGGCGTGCTGATGCCCTCCCCCTACACATCCGAAATTAGCCTCCGGGATGCCCACATTCTCGCGGAAAACCTGGGCATTCCAACCAGCGTCGTGCCCATCGACCGTATTTTCGAAAGCTATCTCGCAGACCTTAAAAACCCCCTTGGAGGGCTCCCGGGGGATACGACGGAGGAAAACATCCAGGCCAGGATCCGCGGAAATATCCTTATGGCTTTTTCCAACAAGTCCGGCCATCTTGTCCTTTCCACGGGCAACAAATCCGAACTGGCTACCGGATACTGCACCCTTTACGGCGATATGTCCGGGGGGCTGGCCATCATCAGCGATCTATACAAGGGCGAGGTGTTCGAGCTCGCCGGCCACATCAACCGGCACGGGGATGTCATCCCCCATTCGATCCTGGAAAAGCCCCCCTCGGCCGAATTGAAGCCTGATCAGAAGGACGAGGACTTCCTCCCCCCTTACGGGATCCTTGATCCTGTCCTCAAAGCCTATATCGATGACGGGCGGACCTTCGGGGATATCCTGGGGATGGGGTATCCGGAAGAAACCGTCAGAAAGATCCTGAACCTGGTTGAAACGAGCGAATACAAGCGACAGCAGGCCGCCCCGGGTCTGAAAGTCAGCTGGAAGGCATTCGGCATCGGACGGCGCTGCCCCGTGGCCAAATCCTATCGCTTCTAGCCGCGGATTCAGACATCAACAGAAGGCAATCACCCGGTAAAAGTATTTTTGCCTGAAAGGAAAAGAAAATGAAAACAAAGATTTATATGATTTGCCTCATATTCGTAATGAGCTTGTTCCTGGTCGTTTCCGCATGCTCCAAGAAGGAGGAGGGTGCGGGGACCGAAATCCCGGATGCCGCATCTTCCGCTGATTTAATGGACACGGCCGATCCGGCATCCCCTGTCGCCATGGTCAATGGAAAGGTCATCCAGAAATCCGAACTGGACAGGGCTGTTCTCGGGATCGTCCTTCAGAACGGGATGGACCCTTCCAAGGTGCCTTTTTTCCTGCAGCAGTTTGGCTCTCAGATCCTGGACCAGCTCATCCAGAGAGAGATTCTCTATGAGGAGGCCCTCCGTGAGGGCTATGCCGTGCCGTCCGAGGAGTTTGAATCGGCCCTGGCCGGTTTTTCGGGAAATTTCAACTCCCCGGAGGAATTTTCGGCGGCCCTTCAGGAGCGGGGACTGACCGAGGAAACCTTCAGGGAGGATTTCCGGAAGCAGATGACGATATCGAATTACATCGAAAAGACCGTTGTGCCGAAGGCCGTCGTCCCCGATGAGGCGGTAAGGGAGGCCTACGACGAGAATCCCTCAAACTTCGAGGTGCCCGAGGAAGTGAAGGCCAGCCACATCCTGATCCAGGTTGCCGAGTCCGATCCCCAGGAGAAGAAAGATGAGGCCCTTGAAAGGGCGAAGGAGATAACCGTCCTGGCAAGGCAGGAGGGCGCCGATTTCGCCCAGCTCGCTCGGGAGCGCTCGGAGGGTCCGACCGCCCCTGCTGGAGGGGACCTCGGCTTCTTCAGCAGAGGCCGCATGGTCAAGCCCTTCGAGGACGCCGCTTTCTCCATGGAGGTAGGAAAGGTCAGCGATCCCGTCCTCACCCAGTTCGGCTACCATGTCATCAAGGTCACTGACCGGAAGGAAGGACGCACCCTTCCCTTTGAAGAGGTCAGGGAAAAACTCGGGGCCGAACTGAAAAACCGGATGGTCGGGGAAATGGTCGGAAGAAAGATCGAGGAGATAAAGGCCAAATCCGATATCCAGATCCTTTTTAAACCTGAAGCCCCCGCCGGACAGGAATCGCCGGAACCTTGAGACCGCCCGGCACAGAGTCCTCAGGCGGATTGACATATTTATCTTATCCGGTATCATGCAAACCCATGGAGGGGCGACTCCTGAAGAAGGAGTCGCCCCTGTTTTTGGAGACCCCATGGAGGATTGAGGATTGCGCATCCCGAAATAATAAGGATGATGACCTCGCAAAAAGTCATCAACGCGCCTCGCGCGGGGCGCCCGGATCAAGGACCGGGTTGCCAGTCCCTGATCCGTGAGGAAAGGGAAAACGGCGCTTTTCCCTTTCCGGGAAGCGTTAAGCCCCGGATCGGACTTTACGCGACCCTGTGAAGGATCGGGCACGGAAAATCGAAGCCGCCCACGACCTTAAACCGCCTCCGATCCCTACTGCCTTCCAACCCGCAGAGGTAAATCCCTTGACAAACGGTTCCCTGGAAAAAGGAATTTTACCCCTGAACTTCATGCCGGAAGACCTCCCCCCTTCCGTTATGCTGGCCGTCAGAAAGGGTTTGATCCTGTCTGCCGGCCTGATTTTCATCCTCATGGCTTTCTCGCCGGGCGCCGAAGGGGCATCCCCTCCGGACTCCCCAAAGGGCCCCGGGGAACAGGCGGTAGCCTTCGTCAACGGTTTTCCCATTTTCCCCTCTGACATGAACTGCGCCATAGAAGCCTCCCTCGCCAGGAACCCCCATCTTCGTACAAAGCCCTTCCATGATGGTCCACGGGTCCTGGAACATCTCATCAACATCGAGCTCCTCTATCAGGAAAGCCTGAAGCATCGTTACCCGGGACTCGTCGAGGAAACAGACAAGCTCTTTGAAAAGGAAGTGCAGGAGGCCGGGAGCCGGAAGCAACTGGAAGCGGCTCTTGAATGCAACGGGATATCCCTCGACCAGTTTCAACAGGCTATTTTTCGCAATGTGTCCATCCGAAAGCTGCTGGACGACAAGGTCTATTCGGGCATCACGGTCACCGAAGAAGAGATCCAGGACTATTACAGGGAAAACCTGGTCCATTTCCGATCCCCGGAATCCGTTCGCCTCAGGCAGATTCTCATTCCGACGCCATCTTCCTCCGACGACAATGCCCTGAAGGATGCGGAGAAACGGGCCAAAAACGTATTCCTTCAGGCGAGCAAGGGCAAGGACTTCCTTTCACTGGCCCGCAAATACTCCGATGACCCCGATGGCGCCGGAAGCGTGGTGGAAATGGGGGTCCTTTTCAAGGGAAACCTGCACAGCCCTTTCGAGAGCCTCCTGTCAGGCCTCAATGAGGGGGAGGTTATGGGACCGCTCAGGTCCCCCGCCGGTTTTCATATTTTCCAGGTTGTTTCCCTGTCTCCACCCTCCCATCCACCCCTCGAGGAGGTCCGGCAAACCATATTCAGGCGAATCCGCCTGGCCAAGGCAAAGGACCTGATCACAGACTTCATCGCGTCGCTCAGGGCGAACGCCACCATCGTCATCGTGGATCAGGAAGAAAAGTGAAAAGGATAGAATGGGGTTGGGAGACAGGGAAAGGATCAGTTAAACCTGGGGAAAAGAAAAGAAGGGCCCGGCTTTTTCCTCCCGGTTCCCTCCTCTCCGTTCCCTATTCTGAATAGCCCCTTTCGGGCCTTTATTTCTGGTGGCGGTGCAGGGACTCGAACCCCGGACACTGCGGATATGAGCCGCATGCTCTAACCACCTGAGCTACACCGCCTTAAGGGCAAGGATTAGTAACCCGATTCCTCTTAAAAGTCAACAAACACGGGAAATCCCAATGTTCTTGTCCATTCGGATTTCCCGTATAATCAATTCCTTTCCCGGACACTTTCCATCATTTCCATCGGTATCCGGATTTGGTAGGATTCCCATGCTATGAAGCAGGAAAAACGGGGGATCAGGAAGAGAAAATTTCTGGAGGGGACGGGGTGTCTCCTCTACGTGGTTTTCTTCGCCGCCGCGGCGGCGGTCTTCATAGCCAGGTGCGGGGAAGTGTTCTGAAAAATCAGTCCAGAGTCCAGAGAAAGCCAGTCCAGAGTTCAGAGTTCAGGGTTCAGAGAAAGCCAGTTCAGAGTTGAGAGTAAAGGGTTCAGAGAAAAATCAGATATTGCACACACCGGGGTTTGTGAATCCTGGGTCTTTATCGAGAAGCGTTTTGAATTCACAATTTTTTCCTTGCGGTGCCCCGGCAGCGGCAAACCTGAATCTCCCTCTCTAAACCCTGAACTCTGAACTCAGAACTCTGAGCTTACCTTTTGCCTGCCCCTACCCCACCATCCCCTTCGCGAATTCCTCCGGGCTGAAGGGAACCAGGTCGCCGAGAGCCTCCCCGAGGCCGACATAAAGAATGGGAAGGCCAAGCTCGGTGGAAAGGGGGATGAGAATCCCCCCCTTTGCGGTCCCGTCCATTTTGGTCAGGATAATCCCGGAAACGGCCGCGCTTCGGGAAAACTCCCTGGCCTGCACCAGGGCATTCTGTCCTGTGGTGGCATCCAGGACGAGGAGGACGCTGTCCGGGGGTCTTCCCGTCACCTTCCCCGCCACCCGGACGATCTTCTCCAGCTCCTTCATGAGGGGGATTTTCGTGTGGAGCCGGCCGGCCGTGTCAATGATCACTGTGTCCACCCCTTTGGCCATGGCCGCGCTCAGGGCGTCGTGGACAACGGATGCGGGATCCCCCCCCTCAACACCGCCGACAAAATCCACCCCGGCTCTCCGGGTCCATATCTCGAGCTGCCCGATGGCGGCCGCGCGGTAGGTGTCGGCGCCCGCGACGAGGACCTTCTGCCCCCCATTGACCATCCGGGAGGCCAGCTTTCCGATGGTGGTGGTTTTCCCGGAACCGTTGACCCCTACGACGAGGACGACGCGTGGCCGGGAGCCCTCCGGCGGGGACTCGAGGACCTGGTGCCCCCCCGCATCCGGAAGAAGGGCCGCAATCTCCTTTCTTAGGAGGTCGGCAAGGAAATCCTGGGTCGGAGGGGAAGGAAGGGCCGATATGGCCTTTTCCAGATCCTTGATGATCCTTTCCGAGCTGGCCACCCCGACATCGGATCCGATGAGGATCTCCTCGAGAGTCTCCATGTCCGCGGCCTGAAGGGTCCGGCCCAGGCCGAAGACCGACTTGATCCTGCCCCAGAAGGATCCGCGGGATTTCTCCAGGCCTTTCCGGTAGATATCCTCTGTTCCCACGCAACCACCTCAAAAAAGGACCGGGCGCAGCCCCGGCGCGAAGCCCGCGCCTCCCGGACAAGGATGAAAGATGCCTCAGATAAGGCCGGAAATGGCGGGAATGGCTTTTTGCAGGGCTCTCATCCCCGCGTAGGCCGGACCTTCCGCTTTCTGCATCAGAACCGCGTAAAGGCCCTTCTGAACGGGAGCCGCATGGAAGGTGAAATTTTCCGAATGGATGGAGAGACCCTTGAGCCCTCCCTGGCCTTCCCCTCCCTGGTCGATCCCCTTCAGGGAGTCCAGGATGACGGCATAGTGGGCGCCGACCAGCTTCATCTCGAAATGATCGCCCTCGGTGAAGATATCGACCATTTCCCCCTCATCGTCAACGAGGATCGCCCCGATCCCTCCCGGGCTCGTCCTGACAATGCCTCCCAGAACATCCCTGAAGGACATCAGGCCACATCCTTGAGGCGGACCGAAACCACCTGGGAGACACCCGGCTCCCTCATGGTAATTCCGTAAAGGACGTCGACCGCTTCCATCGTAAGTTTATTGTGGGTAATGATCAGGAACTGGAAGCTGGAGGACATCTCACGGATGATCTGGGCGAAATTGCCGAGGTTTTCGTCATCGAGGGGCGCGTCCACTTCGTCGAGGATGCATACCGGGCTCGGCTTCACCAGGAAAAGGGAAAGGATCATGGTCAGGCTGATAATGGCCTTTTCGCCTCCCGAAAGAAGCCCCATGTTCCTCAGGCGCTTCCCGGGCAGGCGCACCTGGATGTCCACCCCGGTGTTGAGCGGGTCGCTCTCGTCGAGGAGGACCATCTCGGCGCTTCCCCCATTGATGAGCCTCGGGAAAAGTTCGCTGAAGTTCCGGCTGACCTCCTCGAAAGTCGCGACAAACCGCTCCCTGCTGGTCCTGTTGATCTTCCGGATCGCCTGCTGGAGGGAGGCGATGGACTCCTCCAGGTCTTTTTTCTGCCCGTCCAGGAATGAGAACCGCTCCTGAAGTTCGTCGTACTCCTCCACCGCCCCCGGGTTGACCTCACCCAGATGGGCGATCTTTTCCCGAAGGGCGCTGATCCGGCGGTCCGCCTCTACCCGATCGAAGGCCTCGGGACCGAATTCCCCCGAAGCGATGGCGGCGATATCCCTCTGGTGCTCTTCGGCGACGCGGTCACCGATATGCTGGTTTTCCCCCATCAGCTCGTGGATCCGGATCTCGACCCTGGAGAGGGCGGCCCTGCGCTCATCCAGAACGGCCCTGGCCTGCCTCGCCTCCTGAGCCAGGGACTCGCCCGTTTTCCGCGCCTCGTCCTGCCGCGCGCGCAAAGCAGAAAGGGACTCCCTTTTCCCCTCGAGGCGGCGGACGGAACCCCCGATGGTCTCCCGTCCCTTCTGGATCTGGAGCCGATGTTCGTCGATGGCCGCAAGGGCCTCCTCTATCTCCTTTTCAATCCTGGCCCGGCGGTCCCCGGACTCCCGGTTCCTCTCCCTTGCCGCGTCGATGGCCCTCCGGGAATTGACCCGGCGCAGGTGGACGGTGTTGACCTCAAGCCGGTGATCCTCAAGCTTTTTCCTATGCTCTTCCAGCCTTGCGGTCAGGTCCGTCAGGACGGCTTCCACTTCGGCGATATCGCCCCGGGTTTTTTCTTCCCGGGCTTTCAGGACTTCAAGCCTGGCCCCGGCATCTGAAGCGCTTTTTTCAAGGTCGGCGGACTCCCTTTCGGAAAAAACGATCCCCGCGTCCAGGTCAACCATGGTCATCTCGATATTGCGGAGCTCCTCGGCCGATACCGCGAGACCGCTTGCGCTGCTTGCGACCTCCTTGTCGAGGGCCCGGGCCTCCTCCTCGAGGCTTTCAAGTTCACCCTGCACGTTCCCGATGAGGTCCTTGAGCACGTCCCTCTTTTCCCTCTCCCTTTCCAGATCCCGCTGGGCCTTCTCGCACGCGGACTGCAGCTCACGCAGTTTTCTCTTCCTGGCGAGAGGGCTTTCCTCAAGGTTCTGTATTCCGCCGGAGATGACCCCCGCCGGATCGATGACATCCCCGTCGAGGGTAACCAGGGTGGCCTTGATGCCGTTTCGCTTCCAGAGCTTGAGGGCGGTCTCGAGATCCTCAACCAGGAGGGCGCCTCCGAGGAGGAAATCCCCCAGGCCGTTTAACTCCCTGGAAAAGGAGACGAGGCTGGAAAGGGCCCCGAGAATCCCGTTCCCGGCCACATCCCTGAGGGAAATGTCCCCGTTGGCCCTGGGCTTTAAGGGAATGAAGCTGCCCCGGCCGGCGGTCTTTTCCTTGAGGTAGTCCACGGCCGCGCGCCCGCTCTCCGGGTCCTGGACGATCACGTGATCGAGGCGTTCCCCCAGGACGGCCATGACCGCCTTCTCGTATTCACTGGGGACCTCCATGTAGTCGGCCACCACCCCGACGACGCCCCGCTGGGAGCTCTGGCCCATCCCGGTCATGACGCTGCGCACACCTTCCGGAAGCCCCTCCATCCGCTCTTCCAGCGCCACCAGGGTCCGGTGAAGACCCCTGAGTTCCGCCAGTTTTTCCGAAAGATCCGCGAGACGGGTTTCGGTTTCGGCAAGCTGCTCCCTTTTTTCCCGGGCGGACTCCCTCAGGTTTTTCACCCTCGCGGAGAGCTCTTCGGACTTCGCGACGGCCTCTGCATTCCGGGACTCCCGGGCCTGCACCGTCTCCCGGACCGCGGCGGCCTTTTCATCCAGAATCATCTTTCGGGCGCGGGATTCGTGGATCCTCCTCGCAAGAGCCTCGGCCGACCGGCCGGAGGTCTCTATCATCATTTCCAGCCGGCTCCCCTCGTTGCCCATGGAAAAAAGCTCGTTGCGCATGGAATCCAGTCGCTGCCTTGCAGCGGCGCGATCCTTTTCCAGGACGGAAAACTCATCCTCCAGGACCTTGAGCCGGGACACCCGCTCCTCGTGCTGGCCTTCGATGCCCTCGAGGTCCAGCTCCAGCTGTTTAAGCTCCTGTTCCTCCCGTTCGGACCGGAGGGCCAGGTGCTCTTTGTCTTCCGAAAGGCGCTTAACCCGGTCTTCCAGGGAGAGAACGGCCCCTTCCCGAACGGAGATATCCCCTTCCAGGCGGGCGATTTCCCCCTCGATGGATCGGACCTCCTCGAAGCCGGCTGTTATCTCCTCCTCGCCATCCGCCAGATCGCTGCGGACGCGGGTTTCCCTGGCATCCAGGGCGGAGAGGCGGCTGCCCAATCCGGTGATCTCGTCGGAAAGGTCTGTTTTTTCCTTCTCCAGGCCGGACAGGACGGCCAGGTTGGCGGTGTAATCCTCGAACCGGGACCTGAGGACGATATTCTCGAGTTCTTTTCTCACCGCCCGGTACCGTCTGGCCTTGGCGGCGGATCTTTTCATGGAGTTGAGCTGGCGGTGGACCTCCCGGAGGACATCCCCGATCCTCAGGAGGTTTTGCCGGGTCCTGTCGAGCTTCCTCTCGGCCTCCAGTCTCCTCATCCGGTACTTCAGAACGCCGGCGGCCTCCTCGATGAGGGCCCTTTTTTCCTCGGGTTTCGAGTTTACCAGGAGGGAAACGCGTCCCTGTTCGACGATGGAATACCCCCGGCTGCTCCCCCCGGCGTCGGCGATGAGCTCCCGGACATCCTTGAGGCGGCACTCGACGCCGTTGATCAGGTAATCGCTCTCTCCGGTCCGGTACAGCCTGCGGCTTACGGAAATCTCGCCGTAGTCCCTCCACTGGTTCTCCAGGGACCCGTCATTTTCAAAAGTCAGGGTGACTTCGGCCATGCCGGCGGCCTTGCGCCTGTCGCTCCCGTTGAAGATGACGTCTTCCATGGCCTGGCCGCGCAGGAGCTTTGCGCTCTGTTCCCCGAGGGTCCATCTCACCGCGTCCACGATGTTGCTTTTGCCGCAGCCGTTGGGGCCCACCACGCCCGTCAGGCCGTCCTCCTGGAACTTGAAGACGGTCTTTTCGGGAAAAGACTTAAATCCCTGAATTTCAAGACGTTTCAGGCGCATAAAATTTCGGCTCGTGTCCTCTTACAAATAAACCGGCCCCGCGATCCGGCTCTTGAAGAACCCGGGGAAACAGGTCCGGCTTTGGTTGCCCACTTCGGGATCAGACAACGGTCCCCCTTGATCCGTAACTGTCGATCCGCACTTTACGCTTTTTTCCTGTCAAAATGTATCACGGGGCAAGGGTCTTGTAAAGAAGGGGATAATTCCGTATGGGCGTGTGGGGGTGCGTGGAAGGACAGAGGAATTTCGGATTGAGGATTGAGAATTGAGAATTGAGAATTGAGGATTAAAAATTGTGAACAGGGAGCTCCCTGGCATAAGAGCCCGGATATCTCACGCCCGTTCGTTCCGCAGGGTGCGGAACTCACTCAAGCCGCAAAGACGCCAAGGGAGTCAACAGGTTAAACAGCAATTTAACCCATTTGTTTTTTTCTTGTTTTCTTTGCGACGTTGCGGCTTTAGCGAGTGAAACGAGCGAGCCTGAGGCTGCCTTTCGGCTTTCTGGCCCAAAAGCCGGGATGTCTCACGCCAGAACAATAAAAACGTTCGGACTTTGACGTTTAACCTTGAACCCCGACATGAGGTTTTTTAATCATCCGCCTGATTTTTCGACGATTCTTTCGAGCTCTCTTTCGTAACTCTCCCGGTCCCCCTCACTGAAGAGGACAAAGCGGACGAGGCGGACGGATTCCAGACCGGCGAGGCTCTCCCGGACAGCGTCCATGGCGACCCGGGCCGCCTCCCTGACGGGATACCCGAAAGCCCCCGTGGATAGGGACGGGAAGGCGATGGAAGCGACCTTTTCCCTGTCGGCGAGCCAGAGGGCGCTGCGGTAGCAATCCCCCAGAAGCTTGTCCGACGGTTTGTCCACCCCGTAGACGGGCCCGAGGCAGTGGATGACGCAGCGGTTGGGCAGATTATGGCCGCCGGTGACCACCGCCTGGCCCGGAAGTATGGGGGCGAGGGGCCTGCACTCTTCTTCCAGTCCGGGTCCCGCCGCCCGGTGCAGGGCCCCGGCCACGCCGCCCCCCGGGCGAAGCCATGCGTTGGCGGCGTTCACCACGGCCTCGATATCCCCTTGGCTGGCGATATCCCCGCGGACGACCTCGATGTCCACACTGCCAATCCTCCTGCCCATATTTTCAGTCTAGCACGTCCCTTCGGCCGTTCTTTGGGGACCGTCCTCAAAAATCAGGAAATGTCCTGACTGCGGGGTGTTCCCCCTTTTGTGAAGATTGATCTTCCAACAGTTATTTTTTTGATAAAAAGGGTTAATAATTCCATCACAAACATTTAGAATTAAAGCATAAAAGATGGACTGCAAACAATGAATCATGCACCTTGAAAACCTCACCGGCAAACCGCCACCGGCAACCCCGTTTTCAGGAATGGATATCAACACCACCGGGACCTTGATAAAGACCTGGCACACTGGTAAAAAATCCTTTCCGATTTTCGGTTAAACTTTTGACGTTCGACCCGCCTTCGCATACAACTATGGTGGGCTAGCTTCCGACGTTCTCTTTCAAGGACCTTCCATGGAAAAGCTTGACTGCGTTGTGATTGGGGCCGGAGTCGTTGGCCTGGCGGCGGCCCGCGCCCTCGCCCTTGCGGGCCGGGAAGTGGTCATCCTCGAGGAGATGGAGGGGATCGGCACCCACGCCTCCTCGCGCAACAGCGAGGTCATCCACGCGGGGATGTACTACCCGACAGGAAGCTTGAAGGCCCGCCTCTGCGTAAAAGGGGGCCAGGACCTTTTCAGGTATTGCGATGAAAAAGGCATCGGCCACCGCAGGGTGGGCAAGCTCATCGTCGCAGTGGACGACTCCGACTTGGCCAGGCTGGGGATACTGGAACGCCAGGCGCGGATCAACGGCGTCCTCGAGTTCCGGATGCTCGACAGCCGTGAGACCCTCGCCCTCGAGCCCGGCGTCCGGGCCAGGGCAGCCCTGTATTCCCCGGGGACCGGGATCATCGACAGCCACGGCCTGATGACGGACCTCCTGAGGGATGCCGAGGGGCACGGCGCCATCCTCGTTCTGGAATCGCCTGTCGTGGGGGGACGCGTGGGCAATTCCGGGGTCGAGCTGGCAATAGGCGGCCGCGAGCCCATGACGGCCCTGTGCCGGACGGTGGTCAACTGCGCGGGGGCCGGGGCGGAAAAAGTCGCGAGGGCCCTGGAAGGATTCCCCGCCTCCTCTATCCCCAAAACCTACCTTTGCAAGGGCAATTATTTCGTCTACCCGGGCGCCCTCCCCTTTTCGAGGCTCGTGTACCGGGTCCCGGAAAAGGTCAGCCTCGGGATCCATTTCACCCTTGACCTCGCCGGCCAGGGGAAGTTCGGACCCGACGCGATGTGGGTCCGGGACCTCGATTACAGGGTCGATGAAAGCAGGGAGAAAGCCTTTGAGGATGCGGTGAGGGAATTCTGGCCGGACCTCCCCCCCGGCTCCCTCGCCCCGGGCTACGCGGGCATCCGGACGGTCCTTCGAAGCAGCCAGGAGGTTCCTGCCTGCGACTTCATGATCCAGGGCCCGGCGGACCACGGCGTGCCCGGGCTGGTCAACCTCTTCGGGATCGACTCCCCGGGACTGACGTCGTGTATGGCGATCGGGGAAGAAGTGGTAAGAAAAATTGAGAATTGAGAATTGAGGATTCCAATCTTATCTGTATTTGGCGCCTCTTACTCCGGACCTCCTGAGGTACTTGATCAGTCCGCCGATCATTCGTCCGGTTTCATCTATTGTCTTCTCCATTCTGACAAATTCTTCCAAAGAAAGATATTCCATATCTCTGGAAAGGATCAATTGTGCCAGGACTTCTCCGTTGGATCCCTTTGCGACAGAAAGGAATTGAATGAACTCCGCAGAGCCTCCCCGCTCGAATCCCTCGGCAATGTTGCTGGGAATGGAAATGGCCGCCTTGCGAATTTGATCCCTTAAAGCCCAATCCCGGGAAAAAGCCCCGCTGGAGGTTATTCTGTAAACCTCTCTGGCCAGTTTTCTGGCCTGATTCCAGAGAGGCATTTCCGTAAACCGCTGAATCCTTGCCATGATGATTCTCTTAGCAAGATCCAATCCAGAACCATTCTCAATCCTCAATCCTCAATTCTCAATTAAATATCCAGTTCCCTATTTTTCAGGACCATCGGCCACCCGGCTCACCATCCCCTTATTTTTACTATCACCTTAGGCGATGGCCCGCCCTTGTCCCGGATTGCTCTTTCTATCACCTTCTGGGCCGGATTCCCGGCATAGGTTTTACAAGGTTCGGCGTCCTGCTTGAGGACGCTCCCGGCCCTTATGTTCGCGTGGGACCCGACCGTGACCCCAGGAAGGACCGTGGCGCCTGCCCCCACACGGGCCCCATCCTCGATGACGATGGGGTACACGATCAGGCCCGATGCCGGTTCGGCCCCGTCGCGGTATCCTGCGCACAGGCAGGCGTCCTGGGATATGCAGCAGCGTTTACCGATCCTGATCTTCCCGGGAGAACTCAGGCGCGCCCCCTCCCCCACCCAGGAAAAATCGCCGATCTCGACATTCCAGGGATGCCTGATGTCTATGGAAGGCTTTAAGACCACTCCCTTTCCCACCTTCGCGCCGAAGAGCCGGAGAAGGCCGGCCTTAATTCCCGATGAGGGGTTGAGCGGGTTCTTCACGAAAACGCCGTTAAAAAAGGACCAGAGCACGCGGGCCAATCTGCCGCGTTCAACCCGGTCCGGGCTATAGTCGTCTCTGGAAAGGTCAACCATCATTCCGGGGAGTTCCCTTTCAGGTTTCAATAAAGGGCCCACGGCCTCGGCCTCAGCCCGCTCTCCCTTCAACCATTACCGTCCATAAGGTTGGCATTTTTGCGCTTTTCCCAAAAAATTTAAAAGAAAAATTAACAGGGATCCTGCCTGGTCCCTGGACTTCCACGAGCCAAGCGAAGGGGATGGGAGGGAAACCAGGAAGGTTGAAGGGAGAAAAAAACCGTTGAACGTTTAACGTTAAACGTTGAACGGGAAATCCGCGCCCTCCGTGGCCCTCTGCGTTAGGGCTCTATCAGATTCGAAAGCATTTAACGCCAAAGGACGTCAGGGCGGCATGCTATGGCCGCTCCTGCCGCGAAGGAGCGCGAAGTAAGATCGATTAATCTGGAATTTACAGGGAATGATGGATCGGAACCCCTGAAAGTTGAACGGAATGGCGGGATTTCTTGATTTTTGCGGACCGTCCCCGGGAAGCACCTTTAACGTCCAACGTTCAACTTTTTTCCTCTGCATGAGGCCTGATTTTCGCCCACACGCCCCTACGCACCCACGCCCTCACCCTATCACGGTGCTCTCCCCCCTTCCCCCCCATAACCTGTTAATTTAAAATAACTTTTTTAAAAAACTCTCCCTTGTGCCCATTCTCCGAATCCCGTAGAATGTAAATATATTCTTGACTGACGGCATTGCCCCCCTTTCCGTCGAAGGGACAACAGGACCTTGAAAACAGAAGAATCAGACAGGCCGCATCCTCTGCCGGAATCCTTTCGCCCTCTTTTCTGGGAGTACGATTTTCACTCCCTCTCCTGGGAAAACGACATGGATCTTGTCCTAGCCCGGATCCTTCAAAACGGACGATGGGAGGACATAAAAACCCTCCGTTCCCGAATCGGGGACGGGGTCTTGCGGAGCTGGATCATAGGCCGCAAAGGCCGGCCTCTGTCCCCTCCCCGCCTCCGTTTCTGGGAACTCATCCTTGAACTCCCTTCCGGCCAGGTCGACCGCTGGCTGTCCGCAAAGGCCCGGAAGGTATGGGATGGAAGGGCTGCGTCTTGACCTTTTATCCGGATGCCGTCAGCGAAAGCCTTCAGTCCGTCCTCCGGGAAACAGGCACTTTCCTTTCCGAAAGAGGATTTTATCTGGCAGGGGGAACGGCTCTTGCCATATACCTCCGCCACAGGATTTCAGAGGATCTCGACTGGTTCACGGAAAACCGGATCCCGGACCCGTTGGCCCTCGCTGGTGAATTACAGGGAAGCGGGATCCCATTCGCGGTCAGTCAAGTGGACCGCGGAACCCTGCACGGACAGCTCCACGGGGTCAGGATCAGCTTTCTGGAGTACCGGTATCCTCTTCTCTCCCCCCTGGCCGAGTGGACGGAGTTCGGCTGTCTTCTGGCATCGCTGGAAGATATCGCCTGCATGAAGCTCTCCGCTATCGCCCAGAGGGGCTCGAAAAAGGATTTTATCGATCTCTATGCCCTGATGGAAGCCGGCCTCGGGCTCGCCAAAACCCTTGAACTGTACCGGAAAAGGTTCCGAGTAGATGACATCGCTCACGTTCTCTTCGGCCTGGCCTTCTTCGACGACGCGGAAAAGGAAAAGACACCAAAGATGCTATGGGGCGTCAACTGGGAAACCGTAAGAGAAACCCTCCGAAAGCGCATAAAGGAATACGCGGAAGCATAGAATAACGGCGGCAAAGGGGATGGAAGGGAGAAAAAGTCCAGAGCCTGCCCTGAGCCTGTCGAAGAGGCCAGAGGGAAATAACAGTCCAGAGTCCAGAGAAGTGAATGAGATGTCATCGCGAGCTGATCCGTGGGCGAAGCGATCTTGTTTCAGGAGTGGAACTTTTCTAGGTTTATCGTGAAAACAGAGTTCAGGGTTCAGAGGGAAATAGTTCAGAGTTGAGACTTGAGAGTTCAGAGTTCAGAGAAATGCCGCGATTGTCATTGCGAGGCCGGCAACGGGCTGCGGCAATCCCGGGGGGGAAAAAGTTTATTGTTCATCGTTTAACGTTTGACGAAACTTTCTCCAGGGCCTCGGGCCCACCCGCCTTCGCTGAAGCTGCGCCGAGGCAGGCGTTTAACGTTGGACGTTGTTTTCCCGTTTGACGTTCGACCTGCCTTCGCTCATTGGACGTGGGACGCGGGTTGCAATTTTCCTTCCCTCTTCCCTCTTCCCTATTCCCTTTTCCGGTTTTTTGATTTTTGAGGACCATCCCCCGGAAGAACCGACGCGAAGACACGGGGACACGGGGGAAAAGATGTCATCGCGAACCGAAACCCGTGTGAAGCGATCTCGGGGTCCAAAGGAGCGTTTCGCCTTCCCGTTCGACGTTCGACGTTGGACGTCATTTTCCCTGGGACCTGGGACTTGGTTTTCCTTCCCTCTCCCCTATTCCCAATTCCCTATTCCTGGTTATTAACAGGGATGAAGGGGATGAAGGGGATGAAGGGGATGAAGGGGAAATCACGTTTAACGTTTAACGTTAAACGTTGAACGTTGAACTTCGCATTATCACATCCACGATCCTCTCCGCCGCTCTGCCGTCCCAAAGAGGGGGAATCGTTCCTTTCTTTCCACTACCCTCCGATATTTCTTTGGCAATAGCGACGATCTTTTCGGGGTCGGTTCCGGCCAATTAGTTGGTTCCCATTTCGATGTTTGAGGGGTTGAACGTTCGACTTTGGTCTTTCCGTTAAACATTAAACGTTCAACGTTAAGCAATCTTTAAAAGAATTGCCCCACCTCTCTGAGGGATGTTACCGCTTTCTGAACCGTTCTTTTGCCACCATCCACAGGAATTTCGGGGTCGAAACGATGTTCCTTTCCCACAACCGCCTTGGCTCCTGGATCCAGCGGAAGAGCCATTCAAGTCCCATCCGGCATACCCAGTCAGGGGCCCTCTTAATGTTTCCAGCATAGTAGTCGAAGACGGCGCCCACGGCGCCAATGAATTTCACATTCAGCCTGTCCTTGTTGCGGTTGACCCATTTCTCCTGCTTCGGGGCCGTCATTCCAACCCACAAAATGTCGGGTTGCACGGCGTTGACGGCTTCGATCATGGCCTTGTCGTCATCCGGGGTAAACTCCGCCTTAAAGGGGGGAGAGAAGACCCCCGCTACCCTGACAATGGGATAATCTTCAGCCATCCGTTTTTGGATAATTTTCAGGGTTCCTTCCGTTGAACCAAGGAAGAAAACACTTACCTCCTTCGCACTGTTAAGTTCCTCATGGACCCCCTTGAAAATATCGTATCCTGTCACCCTCTCCCGAATCCCTCTTCCAAGTACTCTGGAAGCGAGGACGATCCCGGTTCCGTCCGGGATGAGCCAGTCGGCACCGTTCAGAGCTTCCTTGAATGCGGCATCTTTTCCGGCCATGACAACGGAATGGGGGTTAAGGCAGGCCAGCCACCGGCAGGGATCATTCTTCAGGATTCTCTGGGCAATCTCCTCCTCGAGTTTTTCGCGATGTTGGGCATCCACCCGGAACCCGAGAAGTTTCGTCGGCTCCCGGATCAAATCCCTTTCCTCCGGGAACGGTTGCGTTCGATGGCCTGGCCGTAGATCTCCATCAGAATTTTGTAGTTCGCCTCCTCCGTGTAAAGGTCTTCGAAAGACCTCCTTGCTCCTTCCCCCAATTTTTGCAGCAACCCGGGAGACTCCCATGCCGCCCGGACCTCTTTCAGAAGGGATTCAGGATCCCCGGGCTTGAAGAGGAGACCGTTTACCCCCTGTTTTACGATGGAAGGAAGGGCCCCAATATTCGAGGCAGCGACTGGGGTACCAAAAGCAAATGCTTCCTGAACAACCATTGGAAAGCCCTCGAACCACTCGGAAGGGAGCACAAGGAGTTTTGCGTTTGCGATTTTTTCCCTGCCCTGAGAAGACTCCAGTTGACCCGTAAAATGAACATTGACATCCCCGGCATCTTTCACTATTTTTTTCATTTCCCCTCTTAGACTCCCTTCGCCAACCACAAGCAGATCCGGCGCCGCCACTCCCCATTTCAGCCATGATTGAACAAGCGCCCTGATACCTTTTTCACCCGTCAGGCGCCCGACAAAGACCACATTTCCCTTTCTCTTCTCCCAAGGGACCACTGAAGGATCACCTGGGAAAAAATTGGGCTTCACGAAGACCAACTTCTCCGGAAGGCCTGCCCGGCATATAAGGTCCTTCTGGAACTCGGTCAGGGCAACGAAGGCGTCGACATGCTTTTCCCATGTTCCCAGGAATCTGTGAAGGGCAGTGCTGAAAGCAAGAGGAAGGGTCGCAAGGCGGCTCTCCCTGTAACAGCCAAACCAAAGGGAAGGAAGGACATTTCTCTTTTCAAGGCACTCGGTGCAGGCCTGCCCGTCCCTCAAGGGAATAGCAGCCGGGCAGAACAACCGGTAATTGTGCAGGGTCAGAACCTTTGCAGCCCTTAGACCAACGGCCAGGAAAATCGAGGGGGAGATCAGGGGAAAGGTATTATGGACGTGGACTAACTCGGATTCTTCGCAGAGCACCTTCCTCCGTATTCCTTTGAATGAAAAGGGGTTCCATGGGGTTGAAAAGGCCCCCACCAAATTTCCCATTTTTCCTTTCCCCAGGATGTCGTCACTGTATCGCAGAAATTCAAGGACGCTATGGCCGTGTTTTTCAAGGAGACTCTTTTCGGCCCCGAAGACCAGATTCTCACCTGACGGGGCCGAAGATCCGTAAAAATTATGAACAAGGATCAATTTCATTTAAAAAGACCTTTAAACAAATATGGCAAAATTGTTTTTTTTGAAACCTTATGAAAAAGCCTGGTAACCACATTAACACCATCTTGAGATTTTACATCCATTAGAAAGTCACAGTTAAAGAAAATATTCTAATTTAAAAGAGGTCCAAACTTAGGCAACCAAATTTAATTGCATCTAAAAGGCCCGAAATTTCCGGCATCTACAAGGAACCATTAACTCCACCATTTTAAAGTTCTTAAGACCCGGCTATATCAGAACAAATAAAAGGCATTCCAACAACAAGTGCTTCATCCACGACCGGGCCCGAAAGTTCAAATTCGGAGGGAAGGATAAAAGCTCCTGCAACATTGAATCAGGCAAATAGATCTCTTCTTTGAAAGTGCCGGTTGAAATTTTCATTTTTCCAGTTTTGAAATCCCTAATCATTTTTCTTGATCTATTTGTTGAAAGCCTCCCCAATGAGTAAAAAATTTTATTTTTAAAAAAAGGTATTTTATTTCACAAAAAATTTTTTGGATACGACACGTTTTTTTCCAAAAAAAGACACGTCCGTCTTGATTCAAAGCGAGGGCCTTTAACTCCAAAAATTAGATAACAGAGTTGTAGTTGGAAATGGATCAATTGATTGATTGTCTCCCACAAAATTCATAAGAAAGGCCGAATTTTTTTAAATGAGATTTTGAAATTTATCTTTTAACCGTGACCATACCGAGAATTTCTCCCTAAATTGTTTTACAAGAATTTTATTGGGGATAATATCGTGATCGAAGGTGAATTTCTGCTGAGTTCCATCACCTAAACCAGTAGTGAAACGTTTGGTTTTTTTTGTATGGGTAGCGTGTTCACCAAAACCCAAACAGATAACCTTCGAATTTGAAGGGAAGACAGTGTATTGGTTTTTCAGAAATTGATCGAAACACAAACGAATAGCCCAAGAATCGATCCGGCCATTCATTTGGTTTTTTAACATGCACGGCATATCGCTACCTCCTCGCATGAATCTGATTTTCTGCGATATATTCCATTTAAAATTTTTATAACCGGTCACATTCCAGTCAATTCCACACCAACGATCATGCCAAGTCCCCCATCCCCAGGAGGAAGCTCTATAAGCCAAATATATATCTTTTGAATAATTTTGAAGAAATGGCAGGTCAAAAGAGTAACCAGAAACAGAAAATATTTTTTTGTTGCTCTGGTAAAAAGAAAGAGCCTGATTCATAAAATTGAGAAAATTCTTTGATGTAAAAAGATCATCTTCAAGAACAATAACTCTACCAAATTGACTAATAATATTAGAAACACCTGATATTATGGAATTGGCCAAACCTTTATTTACATCTGATTCAATAATTTTAATATACCTAAAGCCACTTAAAGATCTCAAATATTCCCTTATCTTTTCTATTTTGAAACAATCGTCTTTATTACGTGGACCATCTGAAAAAATGTAAATTTTGCTAGAACTCGATAAGTAGTTTTTTTGCAAAGAATTAATTGTCATCTTTAAAGGTTCAATTCTATTGTATGTAAAAAGACATATGGGAGCTAAATCGCACATAATTTTCAAACTTTTTCGATTAATTTCATATTAAAATAATTTTTAGGATACTTACAATTTAAAATAATATATTCTATATTCTATAAGAAAGGTAATGATGACTGTCTTTGGAAAATGAAACTAGTGAAATCAACAGAAGATAAATTAGGAACGGACTAAAGGTTTCGAAGCTTGGTCCAAAAAAGCTCCTTACAAAAAGAAAAAAGAAACCAATATTTAATTCATTTTTATAAAAACTGCTGCTATTTCGAATACCTCTATAGGAAGCAAATAAAAATACAATAAATATGAAGAAACCAATAACTCCAGTATCAACTAAAATATCAATCCAGGTATTATCAAAAGTACTCGCTGAAAAATAGGTATTAGGGTCAATCATGTATAAAAATCTGTGACCTGTATAAAATCCATTTCCAATTAACCAGTTATCAACAAAAGCTTCATATCCAAGTTTCCAATAATACGTTCTACCGTGTAAATTATATACTTGCGACAAGTCTCCCCTTGTAATTATTAATAAAATATCTAAACCATATGAGAACATTATAATAACGAATGATAAAGCAGAAATAAAAGTTTCCATATATCTTTTTTTTGCTATAAAATGAAATACTAAATACATAAATGTTAAAACAATGAATATTCTTGACTGAGACAAAACAAGTATAACTAAGAAGGTAAAAAACAATGATTTATAAATAAAAGTTCTATTAACTCTTGATATTGTAAGACATACCAAAAGACCACTCCAAAATCCTAAATCATTAGAATTCATTGAGTAAAGGGAACCATGAAGCCTAAAATTTATTATAGAATTATACATCCCCTCAAACGCTTCTTCTGGAAAAATAAAACCAGTTAATAGGACGCCAATAACGGCGACCATCATAAGAATGACAAATCGATTATAATAAGCTTCCTGTGATCCAAGATTAGAGAAATCAAATCTCAATGTAATAATTGATAAAATCGCAGTTAGTTCAAATATTTTCCATAACGCAAAATATGGTTCAGGAGCCCAGAAGGTTGTAATAAATGAATAACAAATAAACAAAAAATAAACATAAAATGCTTTTGGTATTTTAAATTTTTTTCTTTTTAATCTAATAATCATTGACCATAAAAATAATAATATAATCACACCAATTCTTACAAAACGTATATAATCAATCGCAGGGCTTTCATCGCCTCGTACCCCCCCAAGAAATGTTGAGAAGAATAATATATCTAAAAGTATAAAATACATTGTCATCGGTTAGAATTTACGGAGGTGTTCTGCAAGTCTATTTCTGTAATTTTTCCAGGTTAAATCATGACTACTCTTTAAAGCGTTTTCCTTCATATTTAAAAGAAGATCTCTATCTTCATTAAGTTGAAGGAGATATTCTACAATTTTCAAATGGTTTCTAATTGGGATTACGTATCCATTATAACCATCTGATATAAAATCAGCACCAGTATTCGGAGTCACAATACATGGAACACCATTAGCCAGAGATTCATATGTAACCAAAGCAGATCCTTCGAAAAGCGATGGCAACACAAAAATGTCCGTCCTTGAAAATATTTTTTTAAGCTCTGATCTTGGAACACCTGGATAGTACTCATCGATATAGTTATCATATAAATCCTTCCATTTACCTTTTCCTATAATTTGTCCAACTAGAATTAATTTAATACGGACACTATTTTTTTTAAGGTATTTAATTGCCTCAAGAAGATATTTTATCCCCTTACGCTGGGTTAGCTGCCCAACAAATAATACTGTGAATGATTTACTATCAATTTTGGATATTTTTTTAACAGGCTCCAGGAAAGAACCATATTGATTAATTATAAGTTTGCTCTCAGAAATTTTATTTTTTACAAACGTATTATAAACAAATCTAGATGGCACGAATATTTTATTTGCTAGAGATAACTCTTCATCAATACGTTCCAGATAATTTACACAATCCGAATTGAAGGTAATTGAATCTGAGAACTCTGGATGAAGTTCTTTTTCTTCTCCAAAAATACTCAATGCTTCTTTGTTATAACCAATGGGTTGTTCAATCGCCTTAAGCGCATTTCCTGGAAAATATTTAAATGCCTCTAGCACATTATTAGGGAACCCATAAACACCTCCACTTTCTGGATTTAAATACTTAATTATTGCCTGAGCAAACTTCTTATCACGCCAGTGTGGAAGCCTTGTAAAGGTAAAATCGTTTCTACCCAAAACAGATCTAGCAAAAATTTCAACAATTTCATATATAGGAACATTGATTATTTTGTCTGAGGGTATATCAACTGCCTTTCTCATTGATATAATTTTTTGAAATCTTTTGTTTCGAATTTTTTGCAAGCCGTTAAAATAATTACTTTTTATTAAATATGAAGATAAAACTTTCTCCAACATATCATTCTCTTGCAGAGCCAAAGCAGTTTGTAGCATATGCTGTACACCCGAATGTATGCAATAAAATCGACTCATTATTTTTTCTTTTTTTTAATGAGTTTTTTAAACGTTCCAGATACCATAAGATTTTTCCTCCAAAATTAAACTCACCTGTTTTGTAGTAACCATGTAAATTAAAACACAAATTATTGTTGACGACATAACGACGCCTATGATTCCTGTATATTTTCCTAAATAAAGTGCTAATGGAATATGCAGTATCATTGCTACAATGTTTAAAATTAGTTGCAACGTAATTTTTCCAATACCATTCAAAATCTGCGCATTCAAGTATGCCCATGATTGAATTACAAAATAGGTTCCAAGTATTGTGGTGACGGAAAATGGTATTATAACAGAATCTTTTATCCAAAATTTATATACAATACCTGATAAAGATATAAGAATTAATGCAACAACCGGTAAGATCCAAGAAATATATTTCAGCTTATTATATGATTCTTTCATCCACGTAAAATCATTTTGAGAATAAGCATCTGTAAAAGCTGACCAAAACGGGCTAATAAGCAATGAAAAAAACATGAACAAGATACCTAAATATTTATATGCTATATTATATGCTGCAACTTCATATGGCCCAAACAATTGTGCAATAATTATATTATTTGTTTGATAAATTACAATTGTTGAAATTTGGATTAAAAAAAACATTCCTCCTATATTCACCAGATCGCGAGCATAGCAAAAATCTATTAATTTAAAAGCCGGTTTATATTTCTTATAATCTTTACTGTAAAAATATATACTTGATACTATTAAAGCGAATACTGGAGCTACGCTATATGCTATCGATAATAAATATAAAGACCCATCTGTTGTTTTAGTTAATAAAAAAATAAAAAGATATGTAATTATTAACCCAAATAAATCAAACGATGCTGCCTTTGCTGGCTTTTGATCTGCAACTACAATCGTATGCACTGTCCTTAATACCATTTGCAGAAAAAACATGCCAAACACAACAACAGCAATCCTTGTTAATTCTCCTGACAACTCCTTAGTTGTATTTAGTATTCTGAACCATTTAATATACTTGTTAATTATCAAAAACGAAAAAAATAGAACTGAAAACATTATTGAAAGAACTGCATATGTAGTACTTATATAAATTTTTGCGAGCGTTATTTTATTTTTTGCTTTTGTTTCAGCAAATTTGTTTCTAAGTGCTTGAGTAAAACCGATATCAAAAAAGGTAAGCCAACCTACTATTGAGCTTAAAGTTAGCCATACTCCATATTTTGTCGGATTAACGTAACCAATTATCAAAGGAACTAAGGAAAGATTTATACAAATATTCATCCCTTTTATTACAAACAAACCAAAAACATTTTTTTTTGCCGCAATACTGCGTGAATGCCCCCTAAGAATAAATGTTTCAATGACTGATTTCATAATTATGAGTGTTAGCTACGTTAATTAATATTTTTATTAGTGGGTTTTTATTGGTTGTAGGCATAAACTACGACGCTCGATCCTTTAAGCCGTGAACGATATAATTTAATTTAAAAAAATTCTGCGAGATAAGCACTGTCTTGTTCGGTTAAATCCGTAATTAATGCAACTTTTGACATTTTTGAAACCCTTTAGAACAAAACTTTAGAAAATCGAACCAGACGGGGAAGGTAAAGGAGGCTTTCACAACATTTCAATAGCAAAAGATCTGTATGCAGACGACGAATTTATCCTTTGTAAACCCCCTAAAAAATCTTAACACACTAATTTTATATCTTTTACTACGCTCGATAAGGACCCTTATCCCCCCAACTTCATTCTGATAACTGTTTTGCCCCATGAACTTCACGGCTTTAACCACGACCCCAAACTGCAAGGCTGGCAAAAAAACCCAATTGAGAATTGAGAATTGAGAAACAAGGTTTTTAATAAGCATTTGCAATCCTCAATTCGAAATCAGATTCCCTCTGGTCTCTGGACTTTCCCTACCCATCCCATCCATCCCCTTCACTTGTCACGACGAAGTCCCAGGGACGAAGCCGGATCTCTGTTAATAACCGGGCTCTTGCTTCAAGGCGCTGGAGGACAGCCTCACGCGGAGAACGCAGAGCCGGAGAGGTTCCGTTTAACGTTAAACGATGAACGTTAAACGTGTTTTTATCCGGTCGGGCGTGGAATATCCGGGCTCTTGTGCCAGGGGCTGTCCTCTTCTCAATTCTCAATCCTCAATTTTTAATTCTCAATTCTTACCCTCAATCCTCATCAATTTGAAATTCCCCCATCCTCTTCCCCGCGTCTCCGTGTCGCCGGGTCCCTGCGTCAGTTCTTCCCCTCTGTACTCTCCACCCTGAACTCTTTTTTCACGATAAACGATAAACAATGAACGATGAACATTTCCATTCCTGAAACAAGATCGCTTCGCTCATGGATCAGCTCGCGATGACATCTCATTCACTTCTCTGGACTCTGGACTGTTCTTTCTCTGGCCTCTTCACTCTGGACTCTGGACTTTTTTATTCCCCATACCTCGCGTACCCGTTCCTGTACCCGTATTCCCCCCCGAACTGCCTGATCCCGTTCATGATGATCCCCAGCTGGAGGTCGGGGGAGGTCCTACGGACGGTCTCCACGGCCATGCGGATGCTGTCCCTCCGGGTGAGGTCGTGGCGGACCACGATGAGTCCCATGTCGGTGTGCTTGAGCAGGAGGGCGGGGTCGGTGAAAAGGCCCACCGGCGGGCAGTCCACGAGGATGAGCTCGTAGTCTTTCTTCAGGTGCTCAAGCAGATTCCTCATGTAGACGGACCCTAACATCTCGGAGGGGTTCGGGGGGATGCTTCCCGCAGACAGCAGGCTTGGCTGGCCCTGGGCCATGTGCTGGATGGTGTCGGCCAGCACGGCCTTCCCGGTCAGGACCTCGGAGAGGCCCGGCCTCTGCTGAGCCCCGAAAACGATGTGCTGCTGGGGCTTCCTGAGGTCGGCGTCGATGACGATGGTCCTCTTGGCGGAGAGAGAGGAGACGGCCGCGAGGTTCGCCACCACGAAGCTCTTGCCCTCCCCCGGGCCCGAGCTGGTGACGGTGATGACCTTCGGGCTCTCCCCGACGCGGGAAAACAGGATGTTGGTCCTGACGATGCGGAAGGCCTCCGTCGCGGGGGATCTCGGCTGCTCGATGACCAGATGGGGCCGCTGTTCCTGCCGCCGGTCCCTCGCCTCGCGCAGATAGGGCAGGCGCCCGTAGACGGGGACCCCGGTCATGGCCTCGGGGTCGTCGTCCTCCTTCACCGTGTCGTCGATGTATTCGGTGAAAAAGGCTCCTCCAACGCCGAGCATCAACCCGAGGACGAGGCCCAGCAGGAGGTTGCGCTTCGTCTTCGGCTTGACGGGTTCGAGGGGGATGGTGGGCGGGTCCACGACGCGGATCCCCGAAATGGAGGATGCCTTGAGGATCCGGGTTTCCTGTTCCTTTTCCACGAGGAAGGAATAGATCTTCTCCTGGATGAGAACGTCCTTCTGGAACTTGGCCAGGACCCGCTCGACCTCGGGGAGCTTGCCAAGCTGTCTCCGGTAGGTCTCCAGGACGCCGCCGACCGCCTCGGCCCGCCGGGCCACACCGCTCAGGATGGCCCCCGCTGTCCCCCTTATCTGCCCGGCCACAAGATCTATCTGCCGGTCGAGGTCCACGATGACGGGGTTTTCTTCCGTGAAGTCGGCGAGGAGCTGTGTGCGGCGTTGCAGGAGCTGCCCGTAGTCCAGGATCAGGGCCGCCAGTTCCGGGGACTGGATGTCAAGGGCCGCGGCGCCGGCCGCAACGGAGACGTCCCCCTTTTCGATACCCTTTAAAAGGGATTCGAGGCCCTTTCGCTGAATATCCAGCCGGTTGGTCTCCACCTCCAGATCGGAGACCCGCCCGACGAGGAGCTCGGCCTCCTGGGAGAGGGCCACGGCCCCCGTCCGCACCTTGAATTCGTCCAGCTCGTTCTGGGCCCTTTCAAGGTCCCTGCGGACCTGGTCGAGCTGGCCGGTGATGAAATCCAGGATGGCAATGGCCTCGCGGGACCTTTCCTCCACGTCACGGTTGATGTAGAGGCGGTTCAGCGTCTCCAGGACGGAGGCGGCGCGTTTCGGGTCGGTGCTCTGGTAGCTGGCCCGCACCACGCCAGTGTTGCGGCCCACCTGGCTCACGCGCAGGCTGTCCGCCAGGCTGCCGGTGGCCTCCCTCAGGTCCTTTTTAACCAGGATGAATTTGGCCCCAGGCAGGGGCCTTTCGGAGCGCGCCTCGATATTGAAGCCCCTTAGGGACTCCAGCTGATTGAGCCTGCCCTCGAGGTAGCCCTTGTCCTCCTGGTAGAGGGTGAATTTCATCCCCGAATCGTCAAAACCAAGGAAGACTTTTTCTCCCACGAGCTCGCGGGGGACCTCCAGCCTGGTGACAGAGGGGAGTTCGGGTTCCTCCTCCTCTTTCGGAAGGAAGCGTGCCGCCAGCCTTGAAAAGGGGTTTTTCGGGGGAGCCTGGACTGAGATGTCCATATTCAGCGCCCGGACCACCTCGGAAAGAAGGCTGCGGCTCTTTAACACCTCGATCTGGGTTTCAACGGCCGCGGCCCCCCCCGCGCCGGTGAGCTCGGCCAGGTCCCCGAGGATGGCCTGCCCCCTGGGGCCCTCCGAAACCTGGAGGAGGGTCTCGCCCTGGTAGACAGGCCGCATCCCGAAGGTGTACAGGGCCGTCAGGAAAAACACTGCGGCGAAGATGGCGAAAAGGGTCCGCCACCTCCGGCGAAGGACTTTGAAATAGTCGCGCAGATGGACTTCCTCTTCAAAATACACGGGAGCCTGCTGCAATCGGTTGTCAATTCTTTCGTTCAAAAAGCGGCTCTTTTCCGGATTTAATTAACAGGGATGAAAGGGATGGAAGGGATGGAAAAAACCAAACCACAATCCTTTCTTCCAGTCCAGCCCACGCTCTACCTCTTTCATCCCGAAAGTCCAAATGCTGGTTATTAACAGGGATGAAGGGGATGGAGGGGATGGGGAAAACCCGAACCCTGGACTCAGAATTGCTCTTGTACTCTCCCCTTTTGGTCCTGGTATTATCCCCTTACTCCCCTTTATCCCTGTAAATTCAGATTCAAACTTGATCTGCTAAAATTCCTCAAATCGATTGTTGAACCTCCGATACTCAACTTTAGGATTCCCGAAGTTGACCAACATGCCAACAGGCATTCCGGTTGCCTTGAGATAATTCAAAACCTGGGCGATATGTTCCGGGGCAATCTTTTTTACCGCTTTCAATTCCAGCAGCACGCTGTCTTCGACAACAAGGTCAGAGTAAAACTCCCCGACAATTTGTCTCCGGAATTCGACCTTTAGGGGTACCTGTGATTCAACCATTAGCCCTTTGTCCAGAAGTGCAACCAACAGGGACTTTTCATAAACCGATTCCAGGAACCCGCACCCTAACTCATTGCTGACCTCAAAACAGGCACTTAATATCTCAGCAGTCAGCATTTGATTTTCCAAGGAACCCTACCTCAATTGGCAAATTGACAGGGATATAAAAGGAGGGAAAACCCAAGCCCGGAATCCAGATTTGCTTTTGTGCTCTCCCCTTTTCTTTCCGGATTTATCCCCTTAATCCCCTTCATCCCTATTTAATCCACGCTCCGGAGTCGGATGACTGAAACACCCTGCCCCTCCTGCTTTCGGGTTTATCCCCTTAATCCCCTTCATCCCTGTTAAATCAAGGTCTTGGCGTCCTAAGACCGAAAAGACCTCCGTCATCCCCTATCCCTGTATATACAATTTCCTGTTAATCAATATTGTCCTGCCTTATCTCGCTCCCGTAGGACCCGGCCTGCAGGAAGGGCAGAAGCTGTACCATGAAGCGGTTCCAGTTCGTCAGGCCCGTGGCGGCGGCGTAAACACGGTCGCCGGGCTCGAGGAAGGTCTCGGTCCCGGAGAGGTTCATGACGTCGGAGAGGCTCAGGCGGTAGACCGTCGGGTCGACATAGCTGCCGCGGACCAGGAAGATCTCCCCCTTCTTTGCCGTCACAAGGTCCAGCCCGCCGGCCATGGAGATGGCGTCGATGAGGCGCAGGGGATCGGATCCCATGGGAAAGACGCCAGGCCTCCTCACCTCGCCCAGCACGTAGACCTTCCGGTCGGAGGCGTCGGCGATGTGCAGGAGGTCGCCCCCCGCAAGGCGGATGTTGCCGGACATGTCCCCTTTCCGGAGCAGGGCGTAAAAGTCGACGGGGAGGACCTCGCCTTTGCGGACCAGGTAGGAACCCGTGAGGTCCGCCTTCTCGTTCAGCCCCTGCGCCGCCCCGAGGGCATCCAGCACGCTCACCCTTCCATCGTAAGGGTAAGCGCCGGGGGCGCGCACCTGGCCCAGCACGTAAAATTTCTGGCTGCGGAACTCGGCCACGGTGACGGAAATGTTGGGTTTGCGCACGTACTGGAGAAAAATTGCCTGGATCTCATCCCGCAGATTGGTGAGACTTTTCCCGGCCGCCTCGATCTCCCCGATCATGGGCAGGAGCAGTTTCCCCTCATCGGAAACAGTGAAAAGGCCGGAATCCGGGGTTTGGGGCATTTCCCCGGAAAAGAGGTCGGGGTGATTGAGATCCCGGACAAGGAGGACGTCCCCGGGCCCGATCAGGTAGGGGCCGGGATCCCCGGGCAGGGGCGGGACCTCCAGTGTTTCCCTGGCAGCGCCGGCGAGGTCCGCGGCTCCCAGGGGCTCCGAAGAGGCCGGGACGATGTAGCTTCCCGCCGTGGAGCAGCCGGAGACGGACAACATAAAGCCGCCCAGGAGAAGAGGGAGAAACAGCAATGCCGCAAAGGAGAACCTGTTTTTTGTCATGGTCTTTAAGGTAAAGAAAAGCGGCCCTTTTGTCGCCGGGGGAACTTCCTCGCCCGGGCATGGGCGAACTTATACTAGTCAATCAGGGACCCTAATGCAACTGATTAATAAATAAAGGGAATAAAGAATTTAAAATGGATTTCCGAAACCTTTCCCCCTGATTTCGGGTCCCGCCCACCCGACAAATACAACATGTGGCCCTGCTGGTTTTTACGGCACAAGATGGGGGGAGGGAGGGACTTTCCAGAGTCCAGGGTCCAGGGTCCAGAGTTCAGAGGCCAGAGAAGACTACGACCAATCGAGTCAACCACCGGACGAAGGAAGGACCAGACGACGGGACGATAAAAGATTAAACGAGAACCCGGAATAGAAGCACCTCTGCTTTTCTTTTCCAATTCCCACTTCCGTGTTCCCTTTTCCCGCTTTCTTTCGCCCACACACCCCTACGCCCTTGCTCCCCCACGCTTTACCCCCTGGGCCTTTACGGTTTCCCCCCCCCTCTCCCATCCCGGGCCGCGCAGGTCCTTACATCCCGCTCGATGCGGCTCCCGTACATCCTGTGCGTCTTCTCAAGGTCGAAATCGGCCTGGAGACCCATCCAAAACCCCTCGCTGGTGCCGAAGAACCGGGCCAGCCGAATGGCGGTGTCGGCAGTTATGGCCCTCTTTTCCAGCACAATCTCGTTGATCCGCCTCGGAGGAACCCCGATCTCCCTGGCCAGCCGATTCTGGCTGATCCCCATCGGCTTCAAAAATTCCTCCCGGAGGACTTCACCCGGGTGGATGTTAGGCAATCTTTTTTCGTTCTCGTTTTCCACTCCCTGACTCCTTTTCCCCGCAAACTGAAGGGAAGAACACGCAACTAATGGTGGTAGTCCAGGATATCGATTTCCTGGGCATCGGCCCCGTCCCAAAGGAAACATATTCTCCACTTATCGTTGACCCTTATGCTGTACCAGTTTTTCAGCTCCCCTTTCAGTTCCTCCAGGCGGTTCCCGGGGGGTATCCTCAAGTCGCCGAGAATGCGGGCATTGTGGAGCATCCTGAGCTTTCTTCGGACGACAGGCTGGATGTCCGGTGGAAGCCGTTTGGAAACAGCGCCTTCCCATATGCGCCTGGCCTCCCTGGACTTGAAGCTGCGGATCATGAATAATTATAACGATACGCGTTATATAACGTCAAGGGTTATGGTCTGTACAAACCCGGACCCGGGCAAAAACACACTTCGGAAAGGGGGAAGGAAAAGAGAACAGGGAATAGGGAAGAGGAACCAACCGTTCATCGTTCATTGTTGATAGGGTCGCAAAAAGTCCTATTCGGGACTTTTTGCGCACCGGTTAGGGAAAAGCGCCGTTTTCCCTTTCCTCACGGATCAAGGACTTACAACCCGAGTCCTTGATCCGGGCGCCCCGCGCGGAACGCGTTGATGACTTTTTGCGAAGTCATCATTGTTAATTGTTTATCTTCCCGGCTGCTTATCCCTTCTTCCAGATCCATCAGGCCTGAACGCGAAGGGAAACCAAAATTGAGAATTGAGAATTGAGGATTGAGGATTGAGAATTTGGGGCGCTGCCCGCAGTGTCGGTAATCCTCAATCTTCAATCCTCAATCCGAAATCATCTTCTTCATTCCCCTTTCTCCGTCGGCATCTTCATGGCCTCCCAGGCGGCGATGCCTCCGAAGAGCTCCTTGACCTTGTACCCCGCCTCCAGGAGGGGCACGGCGGCCTTCGTCGCCAGACTGCACCACGTCTCCCAGCAGTAAAGGACCAGAAGCTTGTCTTTGGGCAGTTCCCCCATCCTCGCGGGGATTTCGGGCTCGGGAATGCACACAGCGCCGGGGATGCGGGTGGGTACGGGACCGATCCTCACGTCCACAAGGAGGAAAGTTCCGGGGGCCTGCTTCTCGAGGGCCTGGACCCCCACCGGGCTGATGGTGGCCTCCAGCTTTGCCTTGAAGTAATCGAGGGGAGAAATGTCAGGCATTGTTTCCTCCTTAAGCGGCAGTCAGCGTTGCGGCACAAAACCTCATCATTTAACAGGGATGGAGGGGATGAAAGGGATAGGGAAACCCCAAACCCGGACCCCAGAAGCCTTTTAAATTCCCCTTTTCTTCCTGGTTTTATCCCCTTAATCCCCTTTATCCCTGTAAATTCCGATCCTGGCTTGTTTATTCTCCATCCTTCGCCGTTCAAGGCTTTTACGTTCAACGTTCAACGTTAGACGTTCAACGTTCTCCTTAGATTCCCCACCAGACCCTCGCCCCCACCCGGTAATCCGTCTTCTCTTCCCCTTCCAGGTAGCCGGCGTTGTCCACAAAATCGACGCTCCCCTCGACGGCGCCCCGCCAGAGACCCCTGCCGCTGCCGATAGCCCCTTCATATCCGGCAATGAACTGAACGTGTTCTTCCGTGGCCTCCTGGTTGCGCAGTCCCCGCCACTCCAGGTCCACACCCATCCGGCCCCTGGATCCCGACCCGAGATCGAAGGAGACCTCGGCAAACAGGTCCCTGCCGTCGCCCCCCACGTGGTGCCCCAGGATCTTGCCTTTGTAGGTGTACCCGTCCGTGTAGGCTCCATGGTCGTACCATGCCCCTCCGGTCTCCTCGTCCCAGGCAAGGTCTGCAAACTCCACCCTCAGGTCCACCGAGGGGCCGAGGGAAGGGATGTAGAACCCGGCCAGGCCAGCCCATTTGGAGGGAAAAAAGCCCGCCTCGTCCTCGCCGCCGAACTCTCCATAGACCTGCCAGCCGGGAAGGGTCAGGCGTAAGTCAAAACCGGCCAACCGGTTGGAGCGGTCCTCATCCCCCTCCTCGTTCTCCCCGAAAAAGATCCCGAAGAGATCCCCCAGATCCACCTCCGGCCTCCCTTCCCCCCCGGCCATGACTATCATGGTCATGCCCGCCTCCAAGGTCCGGAGGGGCCGGAAATCCAGCCTGAAGCCCGCGAGCCACGGCTCGGGCACGGCACGATCCTCCTCCAGACGGCTCAGGAAAAAATCCACACGGCAGGGGCCGAGATGCTTGAGAACAAAAGGCAGCCGGGCAGGGCTGGGGTTGGTCAGCCTCACCATGGGAAGGGGCTCGGCGTTGCCGGTCAGGAAAAGCCCTCCGTGGCGCCCCTGGCCCCACCAGAGGCTCTCTTTCCCCGCCCCGAGCTCGAGGCCGAAAATCTGCGTCTTGACGTACCCCTTGTGGATGAAGGCACGGTCCTCCTCGCCGGTGCTCAAACGGGAATGCAGGCGAACGTTGAAATGGGGGAGCGCGGCCTCGGACCCGAGAAGGATGGTCCCCGTGCCTCCCTCATCGGGATCGATCCCTTCGTTGTTGTACACCAGGGCGTGCTGCGCGGCTTTGATTTCGGGGATGGGGGATCTTTCCCCGTTGAGATAGTCCCAGCCCATCTCAATCTCCCTCGCGGGGAAAAAACCGGTGCCCCCCCTCAGGCTTTGAAGGATGAGGAACTCGAGCCTCGTGAAAGCGCGGACGACCGCTTCCCGGCCCCGGTCACTGAGGACTTCACGGCCCCCCATAGACTCCCTGGCCTCCTCAAGGAGGCGATAACCCTCACCGAAGGTGATCGGCCTGGTCCCCGAGAGGTAGGTGTGAAGATACCCCTTGGCGGTCAGGAAATCGAGGATTTCGTACACAGGGCTTGAAAGGGGGATGTTTCCCGAAACCGCCCCCGCGGAGCCGGGGAGGACCAGCAAGGCAAGCAAAACAAGGGTGAACAGGCGCGGTTTTCCGGTGGGAATCGGCGGACCCATGGCCCATAATAGACGGAAAGGATGGCCCGGCGCAAGGGAAGGGGGAGAAACCAGTCCAGAGTCCAGAGTCCAGAGTTCAGAGTCCGGAGGGGGAAAGGTTTTCATGTCAAGGGCGGGAAGCAAGTCCAGACACCGGGGCAGTTACCGGAACCGCCCCGTCTGTGAAACACCGTGATTGCTTCAAAAGGGCTTCGGTTTGTGATGGCCCTTTGTTCACTTCTCTGGCCTCTCTGGACTCTGGACTTCTTCTCCCTTCTTCCTTCCGGCTCTTTATTCCTTCTATTTCCCCCCCATATCCTTGGCGCGCAGGATTCCCCTCCGGGTGAACCAGCAGGCGACCATCCCCGCCAGCAGCCCCCAGGCGACGACCATCGCGGGGATGACCTGGAAGAGAAGGATCACAGCAACAACGACAAAAAACGCGACTATCAGGATATCGATCATGGTTTCCGCCTCCTGTCAGGGACTAATCTCAACTTTATTTTAACCTCAGCCGCCCATCCTGGCAAATATCGCAAAGGAAATTGAGAATTGAGAATTGAGAATTGAGAATTGAGGATTGAGGCCGCACCGGCTCTGGCCAGAAAACACACCTTCAACGGGGTTTTTTCGGCTGAGCGCAGCTGCCTTTCGGCGCTTTGGGACCAAAGCAGGGGGATGTCTCCCGCCCGCTCCCTCCCCCTGTTCGTGTCAGGAGCCTGTCGCGTCAGGTCGGCCGCCCAAGCCGCAAAGCCCGCAAAGAAAAGAATAGGGAGAAGGTTTTTTACCTGGATTTCAGCCTTTCCTGGCGTTCTTTGCGGCTTGAGTGAATCCTGCCGCCAGGCAGGGCGACCGGGCGTGAGGCTGCCTTTAAACGCTTTGGAACAAAGACACGGCGTCTCGCGCCCGCTCAACAAATACACGTTCGAGGTTAAACGTTAAACCTTTCTATTCCAGGACCTTTCGCGTCTCGTCCACCAGTTTCCTGATGTTTTCCCAGAGGGCCTCGGCGCCAGGCTTGAGATCCACCCAGGAGTCATCCGTCGTCCCTGCGATGTTCATCAGAGCCTCGTTGCCCTCCGCGAGCTTTTGATCCAGCTGGGCGATGAGCCCGGAAGCCTTTTCCATTATTTCTTCCCCGGAATTGCGGGCCTTGTCATCCAGAAGATCGATGTCCTGGTTCCACTCGTCGACAGCGGTCCTCATCTTTTCAACGTACTCTTCCCTCTCGGTGATGATCTTGCTGGCCTCTTTCCACTGTTCGATGTCGACCTCACCCTTGCCCTCTTCCTGTTCTTTCAGACCATCCGAGAGGGACTCGATAAACCTCATCCTCTGATTAACCGGTTTTTTTCCGCCAAACATGGCCATTCCACCTTTCCAGGCCGCTTCTGCGGGCCCAAAGTATTTTATTCTAATTTAATGATAACATGCTCCGGCCAGTTGACCAAGCATTTTCCTTAAAATGAAAAATCCATTTTTTCGATTTTTTACACGCACCGGGTGATTTTCACGAAATCCATCTTCTCGGCGATGGCATCGAATACGTCCTTTTCGTACTTGATCCCCCTGGCCTTCGAACGCGCAAGCTCCATGGGCTCAACCGAGGAGAAAAAACACCGGATCCCTTCCACATTGGTGATGGCCCGGTAGGCGTTGGTGCTGATGAAGTGTTTCTTGTGCAGGCGATAGGTGGAGAAAAAATAGAATTTTATCCGCCTTCTCGCCTTGTCGAGCCTCTCGATATCCTCGTCGTGCCGCCGTCCGGTCAGGAGTTCAAAATAGACTTCGGCCCGGTTTTGGTATTTCTGCTCAAAATGATTCAGGTCATCGAGGGCCAGCCTCATCTCCTCCGAGGAATACTGGCCAAGAAAGTCCTTCAGGATGGGGAGTTCCGCCGCGTCTTTCGTAGCCCGGACGGTTCGATAAGCGATAAACGCCGTCATCATGGCCGCCAGGGTAGAGACCGTGGCAACAGCTACGACAGCAAGAAGAACCATCTGGTCCGTCATAATTTTCCCCTCTCGAATTTCCCCGTGCTCCTTTTTCAGACCTCAAAAAGAGACAAAAGCATGACCTGAGGCCCTCGGCGCCAATAATTGATGACCTCGGAAAAAACCATCAACGCGCCCCACACGGGGCGCCCGGATCAAGGACTCGGGTTGTGAGTCCCTGATCCGCGAGGAAAGGGAAAACGACGCTTTTCCCTTTCCGTTGCGCAAAAAGTCCCGGATCGGACTTTTTGCGACCCTGTCAATCATTGCGGAAAAAATACATGAAAGGAAAATACTAAATCCCGTCGAAGGGAGCAAGGAGGAAACCGTTGTTTCTTTCTCCGGGAAGGCTTGGGGCAGTTATTTTTCACGGCAACAGCATTATTAATTCAACACTCTGCTGCCCTTTTGCCAATAATTTCCTATTTGAATGATTAACCATTTAAATTCAGTATTATACTCTGTTTTAGGGTACTATGATGGTTAATTTGTGTTTTTATTTCAACCATGTTAATATAAGAAAGATTTTTTAATTTCTTCACGAAAGGAGGATAGAATTATGAGCCAAAGGACAAAATTTCTTGAGCAAATGAACCAGGAACTCGAGGAGTTGGAGAAAAAGAACCGCAAGTCGGATAACGAGGCAGAAAAGCAGGAAAATTCCTCCGACGACTCGAAGAAGGACAAGTAAGGTCATGATTCTTCCGGACCCTTGAGGGAAACCTCGGGACCGGAAAGCTGCTGGTCCAGGGAACACCTTAAAAGGACCAGTCCTGCACCCACTGTTCCCGTGCAGCAGAAACCCGGGGGCAGTGGGTGCTGATTTCTCTCTACCCCCCCTTCTTCCCTCGTCTCACTTCGCCCCAGCGCCGCAGAAAGGCCAGGACACTTTCCGGCGGTGTGAGGCGGACTGCGGCGCTCGTGGTCCATCCTTCCAGGGAAACGAGGATTCCCAGACCCTTTTCTCTAATGGCTTTGAAGGCATCCTCATCGGTCCTGTCATCCCCGAGATAGGCCGAGATGGCCCCCTCCTCTTCCTCTCCCAGGATGAGCCTTACGACGTCCCCCTTGTCCCGGTCCGGGGCCCTGATTTCCATCCCGCCGTTGAATTGTGTCACCATGAGCCCGCTTCCCTCGGCTACTCCCCGCCACTGTTCCTCTACAATCTTTCTGAGTTCTTGGACATCCCGGGGCTCAAGACCCCTCCAGTGCAGTGCAAGACAGCCCGGTTTGCGCTCAATCCGTTCTTCCAGACCATCCTGGATAGCCATCGCGTCGATGTCCGCAAGGCCTCGGATAACACCCTCTTCCAGGTGAAGGATCTCGTAGCTGCCGTCCGGGAAGAGCCTTTCCAGTCCGTGGGAGCCGAATATCTCCGGCCTGGGGCTTACATCGAGGAGACGGACGAGATCCCGCGTCCAACGGCCGCTGACGACAACGACCCTGGTGTCCGTGTCGCGCATGATCGTTTCCAGGACATCCCGGACGCCGTCATAGGGAAAGGCCTGGTTACGGTCCACGTGAAAGGGAGCCAGGGTGCCGTCATAATCGAGGAGGAGGACGCAGCGGGGGGCCCCGGCCAGCTCCTCCCAGAACTTTTCGGGGACTTTATCAGGGAGCATTTCCAAAATCCACACGGAGGTACTGTTCATCCTGTCTTCCGCTGACGAGGGTGATGATCAAAGCCAGGTAGTCCCTGAGGTGACGGGTCAAGAGGAAATTCTCGGCCACGAACTCCCTGCCCTTGACCCCCATGCTTTTTATCATTTCCCTGTTGTGAAGGAGGTACCGGATGCGAAGGGCCGCTCCCTCGGGAGTCGTGACGAGGAAACCCGTGTGATAATCGTGGATCTGAAGCCGGATGCCCCCCACATCCCCTCCGATAACCGGTTTTTCCTTCCACATGGCCTCGGATACCGTCAGTCCAAATCCCTCCTTGATGGATTTCTGGATTACGATATCGGAGGCCCGCTGGAGGGCATTGATCTCCCGGTGGGCGTCCGGAGGGAGATTGAGGATCCGGATATTCGGGTCGTCTCCGGCGGCAAGCCTCACCTCCTCGAGGACAGAGGCCCCTTCGGGATCATCGCTTGCCCCACCCCCGGCCAGGACGAGCTGGATGGGCATGGCCTTTTTCACCAGCCGGTAGGCCATGATGACCCCCACCGGGTCCTTGAACCGGTCGAAACGCGAGATCTGGAGCAGCATGGGGATGCCCGGGTCTATCCTGTATTTTTCCCTGACGGCGTTGATTTCCGATTCGGGGAGGGAACAGTTCTTGTCGCTCAGGGGGTCGATGCTGGGAGGCATAAGGTACTGGATGTGCGGCAGGTTCTGCGCGAACCGCTGCATGGAAAAGATGCTGGCATCGTACCCCGAAACATGCCGTCGCAGGTAGTTCCAGACCGGCCGATGGGGATGGCTGATATCGATATGGCAGCGCCACACCCATTTCCCCTTCCTTTCGGGGGAGAGACCGAGGGCCGCGGCCGGCTGGGGGTCGTGGATGAAGACCACGTCGGCCTCATCGAGAGCGGGGCCGTATTCTTTTACGAAAGCTCTGTTGGCCGCCTCATAGGCATCCAGATGCCGCCTGCTGATCTCGATCCTGTTTCCCTGAAGGGCATTGTGCATGGCCTTCGTGCACTGATAGAAGTCGGGGTCTCCCGTGATCACCTCCCACCGGACATCGATCCCGAGGGACTGCATGAGGGGAACCATCTTGTGGAGGATCTCGGCGACGCCTCCCCCTTCCCGCGTGGAATTCACATGGATGACCCGGATGCCCTGAATGTTGGACGCCAGCTGCCGGAGCTGGCGGATCACATCGGGCCCCGCGAAGTCCGCGTACAGGTCCAGAAGCTCAGCCATCCAGCTCCTCCCCTTCCCCGCCCTTCGGACGGGCACCGAAACACTCACGGAAGATTCCCGTCAGCAGGCTCCTTATCTCCCTTAAGGGGGCCAGATAGGGGTCGATGGCGATGACGCGCGAGCACACATCCTCGTGGTCGCCGGGCGCCATTCGGATCCAGGTCGTAAAATCATCCGTGCCTTCCGGCGTCCTTCGGGTCGCCTCGATGAAATGATAGAAGACGCTGCCCAGCGTCATTTCGCTGACGGCCAGCCCGAGCTCGCCGAGGCTGGTGATGGCGCGGCCCGTGTTGAAGATGACGAGCTGGGAACGCACGAAATAAAAAGGCTGGTCGGCCACGGTCATGTGGATCTTCTCGCTCTCGTCCAGCCGGGCCTCAAGTATGTCAATGATCTCCTGGCGCAGGGCTTCTATGGATGAGAAATCCCGGGGACGCAGGACGCTCAGCCTTTCGGCAATGGTCTTGTCGTGGAGTTCATTGAAGGCCCAGCCCGAAAAGTCGTTGGTAAATTCCGGCTCATCAAAGGCAGTGCTCAGCATTTTCCCCCAGAAATGGTGATGGAGGCTGCCGGGGTGGACCTTCGCGAGGCTGTCCTTTAATTCCCGGAGGGAGAAGGCCCTGTGGCCGGTGGCGATAAGGACAGGCGCACAATCCATAACGTGGAAAGAGGACTCCGGATTTCGATTGTTTTCACCCATTCCTACCTCATTTCAAAAAAAGGCACAGGGGTCCCGATCAGGGAACAGCCCCCATCGTTCTCATATACCCGGAACATATTCCCTGTCATGGGCATCAACAGGTGGAAAATCATCCAGGTTCGCGGCAAAAGCGGCCCCCAGAAAGGAATCCACCCAGGAAAAGACGTCGCGTTCCCTGATGCTGGACCGCATCCTTTTCATCCGCTCACTCTGTTCTCCCGGGCTCATGGCGACTGCCCTGCGCAGGGCCTCGGCAATGGCCTCGACATGGTGGGGATTGACGAGGATGGCGCCCTTCTGAAGCTCCGCCGCCGCCCCGGTGAATTCACTCAGGATGAGGACCCCGTCGTTTTTCACATGGCAGGCGCAATATTCCTTTGCCACGAGGTTCATGCCATCCTTGAGGGGGGTTATCAGGGCCACATCGGCAACCCGGTAAAGGGCCAGCAGTTCCTCTTTTTCGAGGCTTCGAAAGTGGTAGTGGATGGGGTCCCAGCCCAGAACCGCGAACTCCCCGTTCACTTCCGCGATGAGGCGATCGATCCGGGCTTTCAGGATCTGGTACTCCCTCAGGTCCCTCCGGCTGGGCACCAGGACCTGGATGAGGGTGATTTTGCCGATGAGATCCGGATAGCGGCGCAGGGCATTGCGCAGACCCTCCAGGCGTTCCTGAACCCCCTTCGTGTAATCCATCCTGTCCAGGCCAAGGATGATCTTCTGATCAGGGAATTTTTCCCTGAGGGCCTGGACTTCGGTCTGGATTTCCTTCGACTTTGCCGATTTATCGAACTGGGCGAAATCGATGCTGATGGGAAAGTTGCCCACGCGCACCGTGCGGCCCTGGAAACGGACCTCCACCACGGACCCCCTTCCCTGGACCCGGGTCCCCGGAAAATAGCGCCGGAGGCAATGGAGAAAGTTCTTGCGGTCCCTCATGGTCTGAAACCCTACAAGGTTGTATTCCATCAGAGCTTCGAGTATCTCGACCCTCCACGGGAGGCGTACGAAGATATCCAGGGGCGGGAACGGGATGTGGAGGAAAAAACCGGTCTTCCTGGAAGCTTTCATCTCCCTCAGCATCCCGCCCACATGGATGAGATGGTAATCATGGATCCAGATGTAATCGGTTTTAGTGGTATTTTCCGCTATGGCTTCGGAAAAACGGCGGTTGATCTTGAGGTAAGCGTACCAATAGCCGGGCTTGAAGCGGCAAAGAGACTGGAGATCATGGAAAAGAGGCCAGATGATGCTGTTTGCGTAGCCGAGGTAGTAATCCTTTTCTTCTTCCGGCGAGATAGTCACGGGGATCAGTTTGTACCCGGTCCTTATGGATGCTTTTTCCAGGAGTGGCTGCAGGCTGATCTTCCCGGTAGCGCCGGGCCAACCGATCCAGACCCCTCCCCGGTTCTTCAGGACGGGAGCCAGGGCGGTGACCAGGCCTCCGGAGCCAGATTCGATCCGCCACCGGTTATGATCCTTCTTGAGGACTATGGGCAGCCTGTTGGATACTGCGACAAGCCGTGTTTTTTCCGCGTTCATAATATATTTTAATCATAACAGAATATGGAAATTGCGCCAAATGACGGGGCATTTCAGAGCCGGGAGTTCTGAGTTCAGGGTTTAGAATTCGGAGAAAGGTCGGATCTGGCTTTTAAGCTTAGGTACCCGGATCCCCCTCACGCTCGCTCTTCACGCCATCTTCCTCTATTGGGGCTGCGGCATGACAAGCGGACCTGCATATAGAAGCTGCAGGGTTCCCGAAGGAAGCCTGAAAAAAGTATGAAGGTCATTGCTTTTGCTCTTCTTTTCGAGCCCGGCGGCAACTGCCTGCCCTGCATGCGATGAACAGTCCTGCCCTGAGCTTGTCAGAGGGTCGAAGGGTCGAATGGTTCAAAGAAGTTAGGCTGGTTTTCTCCCCGAAAGAATCGATTTATAGTGCATTGAATGTATAAACTATGACTGCGTTTTAAAAGAATCCTTTCACCGGACTTTTCTTTATCCGTCCCTCACCCCTAGATCCGATTTGAGCGTTATGTAATCGAAAAGATCCCGCCGGGAAAGGATACCCTCCAGGGATCGGTCCCTGGCGACGACAATGCGCCCCTCCAACCCGGTGAAAAACTTCAGGAGGCCACTGGCTGCATCCTCTGGGAGTACCGTGTGCAGTTCCTCCAGGGGGATCATGGCGTCCCGGACGGTCCGGGCCCGCCACTCTTCCCTGGGAATCTCCCTGACCCTTTCCATGTTGATCATGCCCAGGAGCCTGTCATGTTCGGTCACCGGATATGCGGGATGGTGGTATTTCAGGATGTAATGTTCGGCCAGGTCTTCCAGGGAGAGTCCCGGATCCACCGTAATCGGATTTTCCGTCATGAGATCCCTGACAAGGACGCGGCCAAGGATATGTTTCAGGGAAAGCTGCTTGAAGGAACTCATGGCCGCATTCCTTAGAAAGAAACCGATAAGGATGTACCAGAATCCCCCGATCCCGTTTCCGCCCAGGATCTGGAAGCCGCCGAGGATCATGAGGAAAAGACCGAAACCGGATCCAATTTCGCTGGCCACGCGGGTCGCGCGGACCTGATCCTTCCACCGGGACCACAGGATGGATCTGAGAACCCGTCCCCCGTCCAGGGGAAAACCGGGCAAAAGGTTGAAGATGCCGAGGGCGAGATTGATTACAGCCAGGTAGGAAAAAAAAGCACTCTGGAGAGTCGGCTCATCACCGGCCCAAAGGGTCTGATGGATGAGCCAGAAGACGGCGGCCAGTGCGAAACTGACTATTGGCCCGACGATAGCCATCAGAAATTCGGTTCCGGGTTTTTCGGGCTCTTCCTCTATCTGGCTGGCGCCGCCGAAGATAAACAGGACGATCGTGTTGACCTCCATCCCACGGGATTTCGCCACAAAGGAATGACCCAGTTCATGGAGGGTCACGGAAACGAAAAGGGCAAGGGACGCAAGTACGCCGAATACCCAATACATCAGCACTTCCTGCCCCGGAACGGCAGAAGGAAGATACCCCGCTGATATCCCCCATGTGAGAAAAAGGAAAATCAGGATCCATGAAGGGTCGACGACGATCGAGATCCCTCCGATTTTCACCAGCTGAAATCGTTTCCCAAGGACAGGCATGAATTCTCCTTTGCAAATTTATTCTATTTTTGGGCCGGAATTTTCCCTTTAAAAATTATACCACAGGGCAGCCGCCTCCCCAGCCCCTGCCGTAAAGCTTCAGAGTTCGACGCTTGCCGCTGAATGCCCGACGATTAACTTTTGCCATTCCGGCCAAAAACGGGATTTTACCTGCCAGCTTCATTCTTCCTTCTTCCTCGCTCCGGGTTCCCCACCCTTGTTGCGCCGTCTGTTCGTAAAAACCCCGTTTTTTGGACGCCGACCTTTTTCTTCCCTGGCAGGACTAAAATCCTGCCAGGCTGGAAACGGGATCCCGGGATCAGGCTGTAAAAAAATTTTCCGGCTGCAAAAAAACCAGGCGGCGCCAGCCGCCTATTTCCCGGAAACCTGCATAAAAGGGGATTTTCCTGCGGTCAGGGGGGAGGAAAAGTCCGACCTCCTCAAATATTACCAACAGTCCGGGAACCTGGCACCCCTCTTGCTTCTTTCCTGGCAGGGATCTCGCCCCAATTCTGAAACCCGGAAAGAGGTGAACCACCGCCAGGCAAAAACAAGCGGCGCGACACCGGAGATTGTCGCCGGTAAATCCTGTGTGTAGACAACCCCCTGTCACGGGGAAAACCGTAAAAAAAAAGGAGGTATCCAATGAACCGGAGAAGCAGTTTCCTGGAACAGATGAATGAACGGCTGGAGGAAATGAAGGAAGAGACCAGCGAACAGAAAAGCCAATCTCGAGTCAAAAGGGAGGAATACATCCTGGAAATGAAAGAAAAAATCGACAAGATGAACGCCGAGATCGCCGAACTTGAATCCAGGGCCAGGAGAGGATCCTTTTTGCGAGGAAATGAAAATTGACCCATGCGAACACCAGGACGACCAGGAATCCGAAACCGAACATGGCCGATTTGAGGACGAACGTCCGCCAGAAAACCGACTCATAGCCCAGCCGGTCCATCCAGAGCCACTGAACGAGGAAATCGGAACCCCGGAAGATCAGGATGATCGCGGCCAGCACCGCCAGCCCGATCACCCACCAGAGCCGGTGTCTGGCGACTTTCCCGCCGATTCCGCCTTCACCGTCCTGGAACGCTGGTTTATCGGTCTCCTGCATGGCCCCGGAATCATTGCCCTGGAATGTCATGGCACCACTCCTTTCCGCTGTTTCTTCAGGCCGTCCTCCTGGCGACCAACACCTCTGAAAACCTTTTTCGTACCGCCCGGGCGCGCAAAATGAGGTGCGATCAGGCTCAGCGGACCCCTTTTCCCTCGCTCAGGGCTTCGAAACCGGCTATGACGTCGAAGAGCTCTTCGCTGATCATGCTCTGCCGTTGTCGCCTGTAGGAGGCCTCGAGCTCCCCGATCCTTTCCTCCAGGTTGTCCTCCGCGGACTGCATGGAGGCAAACCGGCTGGCATTTTCCGCGGCCAGGGACTCGACGAAGGCCCTGTAAACACGGACCAGAAGGCTCTGTCGGACCAGGGCCGGGAAGAGGTCCACAAAATCCATTGTGTGAAAAGGAAGGCTGCGCCCCGGCCACGGACTTTCCCGGATCTCCCTCAGCCACCGGGGGTCAAGGGGAATGAGGGTCTGGCGCTGTGATGTGTAGGCGGCCCCTGATTCGGGATGGTTGTGGAAGATCTCCACACGGTCCGCTTTTCCGCTCCTTCGCCATTCATCGACAATGAGAAGGATCTCCTGGACTGACCAGGTGACGGAATCGGGGGCCCCCGGAAGATTGATGGGCCCCTCCACCGGGAGGCCGGCATCCTTGAGGTAGGGCACGACCCGCTCCCCGACGGCCAGGGCCGCCCCGATCCGGCCCCCGGCATCCTTCAGGAGATGCTCCTGCAAAAAGGAGACAATCCTCTCGTTGAAGGGGCCGCACATCCCCTGGTCGCTTCCGAAAACCAGAACCCCCAGGGTTTGGCTGGATGCCCCCTCCCGGACTTCGATGGGGACCGCCTTGTCGAAAAGCAGGGCCCGCAACCCCAGCTCGACCGTTTGGTTGTATTCATTGACGGAACCGACCGCTCTCTCATAATGTCGGACGTTCACGGCGGCGATGGATTTCATCGTCTTGACTACCGTTTTCAGGTCCCTCGTCCTGTCCAGGTTCCGCCGAAGGCTCTCAAGACTGGCCATTCCCTCACCCTGCAGCCTTTACGGCCCCCGAAACGATGCCCGAGAGCTCCAGACGATCCTCTCCGGATAATTTTTCTCCCGCCTCGATACGCTCGAAGATCCCGTGGGAACCCTCGCGGACAGCCTTGCGGACGGCGTCCTCCCCTTCGCGGACCTTCTCGACCGGAAAATCATCAAAAACCCCTTCCGTGGCCGCCAGGAGAACAGCCACCTGCTCGGATACATTCATCCTGTCGTACTGGTCCTGTTTGAGGATCTCCCGGATCCTGCGTCCGTGCTCCAGAGTTTTCCTGGTCTCCTCTTCCAGCCTCGTTCCGAACCGGGAAAAGGCCTCGAGTTCCTGGAACTGGGAATAGGAGAGGCGCAGGTCCCCGGCCACTTCCCGGTAGGCGGGTAGCTGGGTCTTGCCGCCCACGCGGGACACCGACCGTCCGATGTCAACGGCGGGCAGGATGCCCTTCGAAAAAAGGGTCGGGGACAGATAGACCTGCCCGTCGGTAATGGAGATGAGGTTGGTCGGAATGTAGGCCGAAAGGTTCTGCGCTTCGGTCTCCGCGATGGGGAGGGCCGTCAGCGACCCTCCTCCCTTCTCCGGCGCGAGTTGTGTCGACCTTTCAAGAAGACGCGAGTGGATATAGAAGATATCCCCGGGGTAGGCCTCCCGTCCCGGCGGGCGCCTGAGCAGGAGGGAAAGCTCACGGTAGGAGCGCGCATGGTTTGTCAGGTCATCGAAGACCACCAGGGCATCGGCCCCGTTGTCCCGGAAGAACTCGGCCATGGTCATGGCGGCATAGGGCGCCACATACTGCATCCCCGGCGGATCGTCCCCCGAGGCAGTCACGATAATGGAATGGGACAGGGCCCCGCCCGTTCGAAGGTCATCGACCACCCTGGCCACAGCCGATTTCCTTTTCCCGATGGCGCAGTAAACACAAAAGATCCCCTTGCCCTTCTGGTTGACGATCGTATCCACGGCGATGGCGGTTTTCCCCGTCTGCCGGTCTCCGATGATGAGCTCCCTCTGTCCCCTGCCGATGGGAATGAGGGCATCCACCGCCTTGATCCCGGTCTGGAGAGGCACCCTCACGGGGGCCCGGTCCATGATGGGCGGCGCATCCCTCTCCACCTGCATCCTCCGGGTCGCGGTAATCGACCCTTTGCCGTCCCTGGGCCGCCCCATGGGATCGATGACCCTCCCGAGAAGCTCATCCCCGACGGGAACATCCAGTACCCTGCCCGTGGTCCGCACCCGGCTTCCGGCGGCAAGGCCTGAGCTTTCGTCGAGCATGATCACCCCGACCCCATCCTCATCGAGGTTAAGGGCCATCCCGAGGGCGCCTTCTTCGAAAAGGAGCAGTTCCTCGGCGCGGGCCGAGGGCAGGCCGCGCAGGCGGGTGATGCCCTCCTTTATGGAGACCACCCATCCGGCTTCCTCCAGGCGGGGACGCGCCGCCCCATCCTTGACCGATTCCTGAACGGCCTGCAGGGCCCGATCCAGAACGGAGGTCAGCACCTTTTCATCCATGGATCTGCCCGCCGGTTCCATCGTCTGGTGCTGTCGGGACTGTCTCCTCATTCTCCTTCACGTCGCGGCCTATCATTCGGGAAAATTCTTCTTTTGCGTTTTCAAGATAGCTGTCCACGCTCCAGGACAGGCTCCGTCCACCAAGCCTGGCCTCGACGCCCGCGATGAGGGACCCATCTGTCTCGAACCGGACGGGCACGTCCTCTCCCAGGATTCCGGTGAGGGCCGCCTGAAGCTCATCCTGCTGAGGGCCCGTCAGGCCCTCGGCGCTAACGACCTGAACGCTCCGATCCTCCGTGAGGGAGGAACGGATCCTCTCCTTTTCTTCCTCGTCCAACGCCTCGATTTTTTTCAGGAATCGACGGAAGACCTGTTCCTCCAGGCTGCTCCCCGTGAATTCTTTCAGGACCGACCGTGACACGGAAAAAACCTGTTCCCCGACACGCCTGCCAAGGTCCCTCAGAAAATCTTCCTTCTCCCGATCCAGATTCTCGCGCCATTTTTCCCGGAGCTCTTCCACATGGGCGCGCTCGCTCTCGATCATCTCTTTCTTTTTCTCTTCCGCCTCTTTCCTGGCGTTGTCCAAAATCTCTTTCCTGCCCTTTTCCAGCACTTCCCGTTCCCTGAGGAGGGATTCCTTTTCCTCCTCGGCCAGCCTTCTCTCTTCCCGGGCCTGCTGAAGCTGCCCGTCGATGGTCTCCTGCCGCTTGTCCATGACCCTCAGGACAGGCCGGTACAGAAAGGCCCGCAAAAGGACCACCAGGATGAGGAAATTGACGATCTGGGCTATGAATGTAAACCAGTCCATCTCCATGGGTCACGCCTCACTGAGCCAGAAAGTATCTCCAGAAAGGGTTGGCGAAGATGAGGATGATGGATATGACGAAACAGTAGATCGCCGTCGACTCCACCATCGCCAGACCCACGAAAAGGGTTCGGGTGATCTGCTGGGCCTCATCGGGCTGCTGGGCAAGGGCGCTCAGGGCCTGGGCGAGGGCTCTTCCTTCGCCAAGGGCCGGCCCGATGGACCCGATGGCGATGGTAATCCCCGAAACAGCAATGGAAACGAGGCTCACAAGGGTCACGCTATCCATTTTATGGTTCTCCTTTCCTTTCCTCCTGGGCTTTTTCCCGGGTCCTCCCCGCGGCCGCGGTGGCCGAAGCAATGTAAACCATGGCGAGGACCGAGAAAATATAGGCCTGTATGACCCCGATCAGGATCGAAAAAACATGCATCACCACCGGGAAGAACAGGGGCACTACCCCGATCAGGATGGCTGCGATGAGGCTCCCGCTCATGACGTTGCCGAAAAGGCGGACCGCCAGGGCAAGGGTCCGCGAGAGTTCCCCAATGACGTTGAAAGGCAGCATGATCGGCGTCGGCTGGACGTAGTTTTTAAGATAGCCGGAAAGCCCCTTGTCCCGTATCCCGAACAGGGGGACGGCGAAAAAAACACAGACCGCGAGGGCGGCGGTGGTCGTCAGGGAACCCGTCGGAGAGTGGTATCCGGGGATCACCCCGAGGATGTTGGAAAGAACGATGAACAGGAAGAGGGTCCCGATAAAGGACAGGAAGCGCTCCGGATCCTGGCGGCTGACTTCCCGGATCTGCTCCCGCAGGGTTCCCACCACCGCCTCGAGGAGGTTCTGGCCCCGCCCCATCTCGAAGCCGGAGGTGAGCTTCCGGGTGACGACGAAGGAAACACCCACAAGGAGGGCCATCGTCACCCAGGTGAACACCAGGGTGGCGTTGATGACCACGGGCCCCCACTGCCAGTAGACAATGGAATCAGGGGTGATGTTCACGACCGGCTCCTTCATCCATGGCCGCTGTCCCAGGGGGCAACGGCCGGAATTTCAAGGTCATCCTTTCCCTCACAAGGATAAAAACCAGGAAGCCCGCCAAAAAACCGGCCAGGGATTCCCGCAGGACGAACACGAAACCGGCCGTCACGAGGATCACCCGGAAAAGGAAGCTTCCGGCAAAAAGAAGGCCCGGCCGGCGCGCCGCGGCAAGACGGTCTACCGTCATCTTCAGGCCGCCGAAATACACCAGCCCGAGAAGACCCCCCGCGGCGCCTCCCAGGATGATTTTCAGGGCCATCGCGTCCATCACCGTTTTTCGAGCTCCTTCCGGACCCAGAACCAGGCGTTGTAGCACCCCACCGCCAACCCGGCCACCATCATCATGAGGGTCCACGAGAAGCGGCTGGGCCACGTCCGGTCGATCCAGAGACCTATGGCGACCCCGGCAAGGGTCGGGAGGGCGATGGACCAGCCCACCATCCCGAACATGCCAAGACCAAACCAGACAGCCCGGTCCTTCTCCTTTTCAGCCCGTATCCGCCGCTCTTCCCGGCGTCCGACCTCTTCGGAGAGCCGCTCTTCCTCCTGGCGGCGCCGATCGGCGGGGGAATCACCAGCGCCCACCGCCAACCTCCGTCTCCACGAGTTCGCGGATAAAATCCGCCTCTAACCTGGCCATGGCCGAACGGGTCATCTTCTCCCTTTCATCGAGGGCGCGGAAGCTCTCCTGGACCATCTGCTCAAGCTTGCCGAGATCGGAGCCGCGGACGCCATGCCGGGTCGACACCCGGACGTCTTTCCCGGTCTTGACAAGGACCCCGCCATCTACCGCCACGAATATCTCCTTTCCCTTTTCATCAACGAAGGAGAGGATACCGGGCGTTAGAGCCGTGACGAAATCGATGTGGCGCGGAAAAAGCCCGAAAGATCCGTTCCGGCCCTCGGCCCTGATCGCCGCGGCCTTTTCATCCACCAGGACCTCCGACGCGAGAAATATCTTGAGAGACATCATGGCCCGGGACTCTCCTCGACCCCCTCCGGCAGGCTCTCCGGGCGGGCCTCTTCCTCTTTTCCGGATTTTCCGAAATCCTTCTTCCCTTTCGCCTCCCCGATGGACCCGATCATGTAGAGGGCCCGTTCGGGATAATCCATGAATTCATCGTTTAGCGTCCGCTCGCACCCTTCCAGGGTGTCTTCAAGGGATACGACCCGTCCCTCCTGGCCTGTAAACTGCTCGGTAACAACAAAGGGCTGCGTCAGAAAACGTTCCAGGCGCCGCGCGCGCTGGACAGTCCGACGGTCCTCCCTCGAGAGCTCTTCAAGACCCAGCATTGCAATGATGTCCTTTAAATCCTCGTATTCCGCCAGGGTCTCCTGCGTCTTCCGCGCGAGGTCATAATGCCTGCGGCCCACCACCTGCGGGGACAGCATCTTCGAGCCGGAGTTGAGAAGGTCGATGGCGGGATAAAATCCCTTGCTGGCCCGGTCCCTCGAGAGGACGATGGAAGCGGAAAGATGGCTGAAAGCATGTACGGCGGCCGGATCGGTGAAGTCATCCGCGGGGACGTACACGGCCTGAATGGAGGTCACGGAGCCGTCGCGTGTGCTGCAGATCCTCTCCTGCAGATCCGCCAGTTCAGTGGCCAGGGTCGGCTGGTAGCCGAGGCGGGAGGGGATGCGCCCGAGGAGCCCTGACACCTCGCTCCCCGCCTGGATGAACCGGAAAATATTGTCGATGAGGAGAAGGACATCCTTCCCGGCCGAATCCCTGAAATATTCCGCGACAGTGGCGGCTGCCAGTCCCACGCGGAATCTGGCTCCAGGCGGTTCGTTCATCTGGCCGAACACGAGGACGGTCTTGTCGAGGACGTTGACCTCCTGGAGCTCCCGGTAAAGCTCCTCCCCTTCCCGGCTCCGCTCCCCGATGCCGCAAAACACGCTGGTTCCCCCATGCTTGCCCGCCATGCTGTGGATCATCTCCATAACGAGCACGGTTTTCCCAACCCCGGCGCCCCCGAACAGGCCGGCCTTTCCGCCCCTTTCCAGAGGGGCAAGGAGGTCAATAGCCTTGATCCCCGTCTCCAGGATCTCGGAGTGGGTGACCCTCTCCCTGAGGGGAACCGGCTCCCTGTGGATTGGCAGGCGCGCAAGGCCGTCAAAACCGCCCTTCCGGTCGATGGGATTCCCAAAGACGTTTATAACCCGGCCCAGCAGGGCGTCACCGACGGGGATGGTCATGCTTTCACCCGTATCGAGAAATTCGTCTCCCCGCGCCAGCCCCCGGGTGGAGGTCATGGCGATCCCCCTGACGGATTGAGGACTCAAGTGCTCGGCCACCTCGATGATCACCTGGGGATCGGTCAGGCTTTCAAGGCGGCTGTGGATGGCCGGAAGGGAAAGGGGAAACAGGATATCCACGACGCTGCCCCTTATGGAAAGGACCCTGCCCTTCCCTTTTTCCGCATCCTTCACCTGCCGCCCCGCGTCCGTCATCTTCATTTTCCTGTCGGCTCCTGACGTTTTCATTTTATCGGGAGGGATCCCGTCCGAAACCCGATGTTATTCCTCCGGTCGGAAAGGCCCGGACCGCGAATCCGGCAAAAGGGATCTAAAGGCACTTTAACATAACAGATCCATTATTTTAGGGTCTATTTCCAAAAAAACCGGCCCGGACCGGGGGGGTTAATCCAATGGGCCGGAAAGTGTTATCCTTGAAAAAACACACCAGGGAAGCCCGTCACTTTTAACGGACCCGAAGGAAAGAGGAAGGATGGCCGGAGACAGAAAGGGGCAGATTTTCGTCGGGACTTCGGGGTGGCATTACGGCCACTGGAAGGGGCCTTTCTATCCGGAAAAGATCTCTCCGGGGGAGATGCTCCATTTTTACGTCCGCACGTTCCGAACGGCGGAAATCAACAATTCCTTCTATCGCCTCCCCGCACCGGAGACCTGGTCGGCGTGGAGGGAGTCCGTGCCCCCCGGATTCCTGTTTTCCTGCAAGGCGAGCCGCTACATCACCCACATGAAGAAGCTTAGGGAACCCGAGGCTACCCTCCCCCGTTTCCTGAATGCGGTCAAGGGGCTGGGGAGCAGGCTCGGCCCTGTCCTGTTCCAGCTCCCGCCACGCTGGAGAGCGGACCCCGAAAGGCTCCGGGATTTCGTCGGCCACCTGTCCCCCATCGACCGATACGTTTTCGAGTTCCGGGATCCGACCTGGTTTCAGGACACGATTTTGACGGTGCTCTCGGACGCCGGATGCGCCCTGTGCCTTTCACAGATCGAAGGCATCCAGTCACCAAAGGAGATCACGGCGGATTTCGTCTATATCCGTCTTCACGGCCCGGGAAAGGCCTACCAGGGCAAATACGGCAGGAAGGACCTGGCCGAATGGGCTGAGGCTGTGTCCTCCTGGATGGAAACCGGCCGGGACGTCTTCTGCTATTTCGACAACGACGAAAAAGGATACGCCGCCATCAACGCAAGGGAGCTCAAGGAAATACTGGATTGAACGGATCAGACAGAACCATCCGGCCCGCCCTTTCGGCAATTTTGACCCTGATAACCGCGCTATCCCCGGTCTTTAATTTCCGGGTATTGTATAATATTCTGAATATTATAGCGTCTTGAGGCGCTGCCGGCCCTCGCCAAAGGAGGAAACCATGCTTGAAGAAATCAGGAAGATCCTTTTCTCCGGTCTCGGGGTGTTCGTGATGACCAAAGAAAAAACGGAGGAAATGACCAAAAAGCTCATGGAAAAGACCAAACTATCCAAAGAGGATGCCGCCAAACTCCTTGAAGAGCTGTTCGAGACGGGCTCAAGGCAGTGGTCCGAGATGGAGGGGGCGGTCACCAGGCTGGTCCAGAGGAAGATCGAGGACCTCGATGTCGCGAGCAAACAGGAGCTTGAGGACTGCCGCGCGAAGGTGACAAACCTGGAAAAGCGCATGGAGATCCTGGAGGACCAGCTCAACAGGATGAAGGAAGGTTAAATGGACATCCATACAGTGGCCAACCTGGGCCGGTTCAAGGAGATCGTTCTGATCCTCATGAAGTACGGCTTCGACGATCTCATCGACCACCTGGACATCCCCGGCGCCAAACTTCTCCAGAAAATCCCGGCCCTTCACCACGAGGACATGGGGACTTTCGAGAGGATCAGGCACGCCTTCGAAGAACTCGGGCCGACCTTCGTCAAATTCGGCCAGATCATGAGCCTGAGACCGGATTTGCTTCCGCAGGGGCTCATCGATGAACTCAGCAGGCTCCAGGACGATGTCGCCCCGGTGGAGCTGAGCCGGATCAAGGCATCGGTTGAGAAAAGCACCGGCAAGCCCCTGGAGGAGATTTTTTCCGTCTTCGACGAAAAACCTCTCGCTGCGGCATCGGTTTCCCAGGTGCACAGGGCTGTTCTCAAGGCCGACGGCCTGGCCGTCTGCCTCAAGGTCCAGAGACCCGATATCCGGTCAAAGGTGAAAACGGACCTGGATATTCTGGGCATCGTGGCAGTGCGGCTCCATGAACGGATCGAAGATCTGAAACCCTATGACCTGCCGAACATGGTCCGCACTATCAAGAGAACCCTTCTCCGGGAACTGGATTTTAAAAGGGAAGCGCGGAATATGAAGATCGCGCGAACCTATGCCACGGAGGAAACCGGGGTCTACATCCCTGAGGTCTACGAGGACCTGTGCACCGAGCGCCTGGTCGTTATGGAATACGTGATGGGGACGCGTCTGAAGGACTTCAAAGCCGGGGAGGTCGCAGACCCCGAGGGACTGGCCCGCAAGGGGCTGAGGTTCGCCATAAAACAGGTCCTCGAGGACGGCTTCTTCCACGCCGACCCCCACCCTGGCAACATCCTCATCATGGACGAGGGACGCATATGCCTGGTGGATTGGGGCATGACCGGACGCCTGTCCGAGAGGGACCGGAGCGAGTTCATAGACCTTCTGAAGGCGGCCGTGGAAAAGGACGAGGCGACCATGGTCCGGACTCTCCTGCGCATCAGCAGGGACGAAGAACCCGTCGACCAGCGGTCCCTGGAGAGGGAGGTCCTGGATATCCTGGACTCCTATTACGCCGTCCCTCTAAAGGACATGAACATCGGAAGGCTGCTGATGTCCGTGACGGAGCTGTTGAGGACGCACCGGTTAAGGCTGCCGCCGGATCTTGTCATCATGACCAAGGCCCTCGTCACTGCCGAGGGGACGGCCCGCTTCATCTACCCCGATCTGAACGTCGTCGAGGAAGCCAGGGACCATATATCCCGCCTCATGATGCAGCGCTTCAGGCCGGCCTCCCTTTGGCGCGGCCTCCGCACCTCTGTTTCCCAGTTCCTGACCCTTCAGCAGGAATTGCCGCGGAGGATCGAGGACATCATCGCCCGGGCGGAAAAGGGAAAACTGACCATAGGATTCCGGCACGAGAACCTGGCGGACCTTGTAAACACCCTGGACGACATCACCAACCGTCTGACCTTCGCGATCATCATCGCCGCCATGATCGTGGGCTCCTCCATGATCATCACCACCGGCGTGGGACCCCTCCTCTTCGGCTTTCCCGCGCTGGGGATCATCGGATACCTCATCTCGGGGATGCTGGGCCTCTGGCTGGTTTTCAAGATCCTGAGGTGGCGGAAATTCTGAAACAACAGGAAAAGTAAGAACCGGACAATCCTCCCGGCTACCTGGATTCATTTCTCCTCCGGGAAACCGGAAAGTTTAAGGGATTTTTTTAAGGCAAGGAACAGGCCCTCCCGCGATCAAGGAACGGATCAGCCCCCGCTGCCGGTATCCGAAGGGGCGTCTCCCCCATCCTGAAGCCAGTGGCCCGGCTGGCCGTAATACTTGTAAAGGCTTTCCTCGACCTCCGGCGTTACCGCCTGGGAGGAATCGTACTCCGGGCTGCCCTGGATCTGCCGGATCGCAAGGCCTGTCCCCGCGGTCCTGTCCTCCCAGGAAAAACCCGTCAGGAATTCAACGGGAAAAAGGACTTTTCTCCCTCCCGGCAGCCAGTTGCGGGTATCCACGATCACATACCTGAGAACCCACAAGCGGTCATCGAGAAGAAATCCTTCCACATGGCCGATCTGCCCGTCGGCCGCCCCCACCCTGTACCCCGTCACCTCTTCCACATCCCGGAGGTTAGGGTCCTGATCCCCGGGAATCTCCCCGTTTTCCTCCGCCGGAGGAATGGGCGGCATGGGGGCGAAGCCCGGATCGAGGGCAGTCAGGGGAGGATGCCAATAAGGGACCCATCCGTAATGCCGGAAGAGCTCAAGCTCCTTTTGGCGCGAAACAGGCAGGCGGGTGTCCACATCGGGGCTGTCCTTGATCTTTTCTGCCGTCAGGGACACGTGGAGGAGCTCTTCCTCGAGGCTCACCTTCCGGACCGATTCGGGCGCGATGAGGACCTCCTTGCCCAGCATGAACCTGCCGGTGCGCACGACGATATAGCGGACGGTCCATGTCCCGTCGTCAAAAAAGAAGCTCAAGACCTTCCCGATCTCCCCGTCCTCGGCCTTGAGGTGGAACCCTCTAAGATCCTGAGTGCTTACCAGCATGCCGGACCCCCTTGAGAGACGACGCCCTGCCTGACGCGCAAAGAAGCTTCAGATAAATGATATACGGAATCGCGCCCGATGACAGCCGAAAAATTCTTCCAACTGTGAACGGAAAGCTAAATTTTGTTTCATATTTCCCATTTCTTTTGGTGGTTCAGGATAAATTGATTACCTCCAACATTAAATGAAAATCTTTTCTCCCTCACCCTTCCTCCTTCGTCTTTTCTCGCCCTGTGGCCCAGGCGCCCAGGGGAAAAGACCCAACCTTCCCATTTCCCTGTTCTCCACTCCCTCTTCAGGGTACCTCCCTTCCCCTTTTCCTCTTTCCCCTTTCCCCATTCGCCTTTCTCCTTTACACTTTCCTTATGGATCAATGCCCCCTTTGCGGAAGCAGGGAGAATCCGGTCGCTGTCGCCTTGGGGGCCTGCTCGGCCTGCATCAAAAACGGCGTTAAAACGGCCCTTTCCAATGCCCTGGAATGCCACGCCAGGACCAGGCGGGAATGGGGCCTGCCTGGAAACACCCCCCATTCTCCGGGCGGGATCCTTTGCGATATCTGCTCGAACGCCTGCCGCCTCGGGGAGGGGGAAACGGGTGCCTGCGGCCTGCGCTTCAACAGCGGCGGAAAACTGGTTGGCGTATCAGAGCTGGCAGGAAAAGCCAGCTTTTACCTCGATCCCCTCCCGAACAACTGCACCGCTTCCCGGGTCTGCGCGGGAGGAACCGGAGCCGGCTATCCGGACTTTGCCAACAGCCCCGCTCCGGAGGAAGGGTACAACAATCTCTCGGTTTTCCTGACAGCCTGTTCCTTTGACTGCCTTTTCTGCCAGAACTGGACCTACCGGCAAGGGATATTTGATCTTCTCTATGTGCAGCCGGCAGATATCGCCCGGACGGTTAATGAACGTACATCCTGCATCTGTTTTTTCGGAGGGGATCCCAGCCCCCAGGCCCCTTTCGCCCTTGAAACGGCCCGCGCGGCCCTGGAAAAAAATCCCGGCCGGATCCTCAGGATCTGCTGGGAAACCAACGGTTCCGCTGATCCCGCTTATTTTGACGGGATGGTGGAACTCTCCCTCGCCACAGGAGGCTGCGTCAAGGTCGACCTGAAGGCGATGGACAGCAATCTTCACAAGGCCCTTACCGGCACGGACAACAAAAGGACCCTTGAGAATTTCTCCCGGGCTGCGGGAAGGTTCCGCGAACGGCCTTCGCCTCCCCTCCTCGTCGCGAGCACACTCCTCGTGCCGGGCTATATCGACGGGGAGGAAGTGGGCCGGATCGCGTCTTTCATCGCTTCCCTGGATCCGGAAATCCCCTACACCCTTCTGGCCTTCCACCCCGATTTCAAGATGTCCGACCTTCCTCCCACGTCCCGGGAACAGGCGCAACGGTGCCTCGCAGCGGCCCGGGAGGCGGGTTTGAAAAAAGTCCATCTCGGAAATGAGCGTCTGCTGGAATAAATCAAAAAGGAGGTCCCACTTCCGCGTCCAACGAAAGACCAGTTCAGAGCCCAAAGAAGACAGTTCAGAGTTCAGAGTCCAGAGAAGACCCGGTTACGATCCGACGCCCCTACCCTATTACCCTATTACGATGTTTTCCTTCTCCCTTCCTCCTTCAGGGTTTCCCCCCGGTTCTCTTTGCGGCTCCTTGCCGACTGAGCGGCCTCCCAGCGAGCCGCCTTGGCGTTCCTTTGCGTTAACTGCTTTGGATTAAAAGCTTGAACGCTAAGTGATGCGGGGAATGCCCGCTCAGGCTCTTCCGCAAAGGGCCGCGGGAGGGACAGGAAAACCGAACAGGGCAGAGAGTAGAGGAAGGGGGAGGTTCCGTACAAAACCCAAAGACCAGGGCCCAAGGCCCGAGGAAAGACACGTTAAACGAAGAACCATGAAAAATAAGCGCTGAATGTGGAATAGTACCACTTCTCAAACAAGATCGCTTCGCTCATGGATCAGCTCGCGATGACACCTCATTCACTTCTCTGGACTCTGAACTCTGGACTCTGGACTTTTTCTCCCTTCCTCACCTTTCCCTTTCTGGCCGGCGTTGGCCGCGGCCCTTGCTGCTGTGGCGGCATTCCTCTCCTCCCGGATCGATGTTTCATCCGGCGGCCCCGGGTTATGCGAGGATCAATGAATTAGCACAACTTTACATCTCTCAGAGGACCTCTTCGGCATCAGGGTTCACCCTCAGCATTTTTTCCCTCATTTTTTCCAATGTTGAGGCGATCAAGTGCCTGGTGGTCTCCCTGCTGATGCCGAATTTCTTACCGATAAAATCCAGAGACCTTTCTTCGTCGTCCGCCAGCCCGAACCGCAGGCAAACCACTTCCCTCTCCTTTTTAGGGAGTTTTTTGAGCCATCGAAGCAAAAACTCCCGCGCACTGTCCCATTCAACCTTCTCGGAAGGCAGCGGCGCTTCCCCGTCCAGGATAAGGTCCAGCACACTCAGGCCCTGAGGATCGGCGAAAGTTGTTTCCTTTCCCCCGCCAAGGCAGAAGAGATAGACCTGTTCGACCTTCTTCTCCGGAATCCCGGAATCCTCGGCAACTTCCCCTGCCGTCGGCTTCCTCCCCAGTTTCTGGGAAAGAGTGCGTTCGGCCCGGACCACCTTCCCCATCCTCTCGGAAATGTGGACCGGGATCCGGACGGTCCTGCCATGGATGAGGATGGCCCTTTCCATTGACTGGCGGATCCACCACGTGGCATAGGTCGAGAACCGGAACCCCTTTTCCGGGTCGAACTTGTCAACGGCCCTTATGAGGCCCAGATTTCCTTCCTGGACAAGGTCCGCAAAGTTGAATCCCCGCATGGCATATTTTCTGGCTATTTTGATCACAAGGCGGAGGTTGGACTCGATCATCCGCTGGCGGGCCTCTTCCTCGCCTTTTACGGCGCGGCGTGCCAATTCCCTTTCCTCTTCCCGGCCGAGGAGACGGAACCTGTAGATCTCCTTCAGGTAGATGCTGACGGCGTCGGCCCTTTCCGGCCGACCTGCAAGGAAGGCTTTCTTTCGCCCGGAGCCGTTCCCCCCGTTCTGTCGGTCCGTGAGTGTGCTGTTCCCCTTGTCCATATCCGGTCCTTTCCTCCCGTCGCCGCACCTTATTCAGGGCCCGGATCGCCCAAAATGACAGGCCGACCAGGCAGGCGGCGGAATCGTTTGCCTACCCGCTGATCGTCTGGTCGACAGAAACGCGGGCAGAAGCCATGGGGTCCTTAAGAATTTTCAGGTAAAGACGACCCCGGACAAAATGGGCGATGGTGTAGGTGGGGTCGATAGGCGAGTTAAGGTAGAGAGACACGCTGGACTTTCTGGCTTTCCTGCCCGGGGCAGACCAGTCATTCAGGCAGGCCGAAATGGTGACAATCCTCGAATTTGCGCTGACGCAGATTTCCTCGGACTTGAACCCCGACATCTCCGCTTCGATAAGGAAATATCCCTCCGTTTCCCTGACGTCCAAGGGGACTATCCTGCCGGTGGAGGGACCGTCTCCTTTTTCCAAGGCCGTTGCGCCACTGAGGATTCCCTTGAGTTCCGGGCAAGGGAGCATTTTCGGCCCCGTTCGACCGGTTCCATTACTGATTTTCATGATTTTCACCTTTTTTTCATCCCTTCTTCCTTTCGGCTCCGGGACAGCGGATCCTTTACCCAGGCCGTCCCGGGCAGCCGATCCGAAACACCCTCTTCGCCCGGAAAACGCCGCCACACCAGGGAAGGCAACTAATGTGCCAAAGTCAGGACCCGGGATCATTTGACCCCGCCCCGCGGCGCCGGGCTTTTCAACTGCCTGATTCGGCTCAATTTTTTCGACGAGGAAAATTGGAGGAAAAAACTTTCCTTCCTTCCGGGGACCGTGATAATCCCTCGATCCCGGATCCCGGGAGGAAAGGAGACTCGGAAATATCCTACCAGATTGGACAAAATGTCCTATCCGGCTGTTCACCGGAGAGAGGGCTTTCCGATCACCTGCCAGTCCTGGCGAGACTCAAGTTTTCAGGTGGGGGGCCTTCGGATTCGGGTGAAATGTTTCAGCCTGGGCATTCAGGGCTCGACGGGACGCCTTGGGGATGGTGGAGGGAAAACCAGTGATTGGTGATTTGTGGTCAGTGATTGGCCTTTACCGGCCATGAGTCCCCTGTACCCTTTTACCAGTCACCAGTCACTACTTTATTTACCGATCAACATTCACGGCCTTTTCCCCGCGTCTCCGTGTCGCCGCGTCTCCCTTTTCATCCCCTCTGGCCCTCCCCCTCCGGCCAACAGCGGCCGCGGTCCTTGCGGCTGATGCGGCATTCCTCTCCCGTATCCTCCCTCTCGACCTGCAGGGTCGCATGGTGGATGGAAAAATCGCGGTCCAGTTCCTCCGCAACCTTGTGGAGGAACCGGTCATCCGCTCCATCCGGCATGACGAGGTGAGCGGTGAGGACGTTTTCCGTGGTGCTCGCCGCCCAGATGTGCAGGTCGTGGACCAACTTCACCCCGGGAAGGCCCGACAGATAGCCCAGGACGGCCTGTCCGTCGATGTTCGCCGGCACCCCTCCCATGGCCAGGTGGAGGGAATCCCTCAACAATCCCCACCCGGTCACGAGGATGAGGACGGCGATCCCGATGGAGACCGCGGGGTCCAGCCAGTACCAGCCCGTGAAGGCAATCACGGTCCCGGCGGCGACAACCCCTGCGGAGATGGCGGCATCGCCGGCCATGTGCAGGAAAGCCCCCTTGATGTTAAGGTCGGATTTGCGCCCCCTCATGAAAAGGAGGGCCGTGGCCGTGTTGATGACCACGCCCACAGCAGCCACGGCGATGACCGTCCCTTCAGCCACCGGGCCCGGGGAGCGCAGCCGGCCCAACGCCTCCCGGAGGATTATCCCCATGGCGCCGTAGAGGAAAAGGGCGCTGGCGAGAGAAACGAGGATGGTCCCTTTCTTCAGACCGAAGGTGTGCCTGGCCGTGGCCCGGCGGTTCGCCATGACCATGGCCGCCCAGGCCATGACAAGGGCCATGACATCGCTCAGGTTGTGCCCGGCGTCGGCCATCAAAGCCAGGGAACCGGATGCCAGACCGTAGCCGGCCTCGACCAGGACGAAGGTCATGTTTAGGGCCGTACCGAGGGCAAAAGCCAGGTTAAAATCCTTCGGTGCGTGGTCGTGGCCATGCGCCATTATCGGCCTCCCATTTTCCCGAAGATCTGCCGGTGATTTCAACGGTATCGCCCATGCCCGGGGATTTCAACCCCCGAAAGATCGTCGGGCAGCGTGTAAGATACCCTTTCCATCCAACCGGAAAAGGCCGGACAGGAAGGCCGGTCCAGGATCCGGCGTCACGCCCTTTTTTGTGGAAAGCGGACTGCCGTGATAAAATATTTTTCAAGGACCCGGATTGAAAGAGCCCAGTGGCTCCCGAGATCGGCGCAACCGGCCTCAAAGATAACGGAGAGAGGGTGTGAAGATGCAGTTGAACGCAAAAAACCTTGGCCTTGCGGGGGGGATCCTGTGGTCGGTCATGTTGTTTCTCATGACCCTCCTGTCCACCCTGACAGGGTACGCAGCGGGATTTCTCGAGATTGTCGCCTCGATCTACCCCGGCTACGGGATCAGCCTGGGCGGGGCGTTTCTCGGCCTTGTGTACGGCTTTATCGACGGCTTTGTCGGGGGGTACCTCGTCGCCTGGCTGTACAACCGGGTGGGGAAAGGAAAGTGATTAAGGATTGAGGATTGAGGATTGAGGATGGAAAATTGAAAATTGAGGTTGGTGAACGGTGATTGGCGGAAAATCAGGCGTTTAACGTTAAACGAGGTTCCCATCCCCATCGGGCCTCGGCCTCTGTTCTTCCCTCTTCCCTACTCCCTCTACCCTATTCCCTCTTCCGCATTCGCTCTTTCTTGTCGATTGACACCTTCCCCGTCTGATGATAATCAAAAGCCCTCACAATGCCCTCGTAGCTCAGTTGGATAGAGCACAGGATTCCTAATCCTGGGGTCGTGCGTTCGAGTCGCGCCGGGGGCACCAAAAATTCAAAGGGATTTCAGTTAGTTACTGAGATCCCTTTTCTTTTCAAATTTGTTCATTTTGGGAACTGTAGCAATAATGTAGCAATTGAAAGTGAAATTCGGCTGGATTGGAAACCATAGTGATCCATCACATGGTTTGTACCATACACATAAATCTTTATATATTAGTTTTTTCTAATAAAGTGCAATATTTGCACAGATTGGGTCTTTTCAAAATACAAGTAGGGAGTTGGGTTTAATAGTAGCTTCCAGCCCCTCTCTTCTCCCTTTCTTAATTCCCCCCTTTACCGAAGTATCCCTGCCCTGAGATCGTCAATTCTGGGGCTGTAAAGTGCCGATAAAGGGCATTTGGGCGGGTAATCCTGAACATCCCTTATCTTTACCCCTCCTGAAGAATATCCTTTCGTTTTTCCCATGTACTACTGTTGTGTTCCAGAGCAAAAAGGCCCTTTCTGGATGTGTACGCAGCCAGAGAAAAGGCCAGAGGATGCTCCCCCCTGGCCCAGACAATGAGGTAAGAAAAAACTCAGAATTTAGGGATTTTGTAGTTCGTAGGATACACGCACAAAATAAAACCCTAAATCTGAAACGGAGTAAGAGGCACTTTCAGGAATACCCTCTAACATCAAAAAATACATCCAATCACTAGCAGGGTCATAAGATTCGCTCAATGAAAATGATACGGAAGTTGTCGAAGGACTTGCATAGATATCTGTCGTTCCTGCCCTTCCAAGTTCTAACGAAGTTTCAGGATCGCTCACTAGATCCCTCTTCAAAAGAACAATATCAAAGTGTACATGCGAATTGTTATCCCAGAGTATTGCCTCAACTTCAGTGATTCTGCACCTGAACGGTAGTGTGAGTGGAGCGAATGTGTTTTGGGTATATCCCACGGTACCTGAACCAGACCAATAGATACGGTATATTTCCTGATTCAATGCCCATCCAGCTGCACCGGGGTCAACAGTTTGAAAAGAAGATGGTGGTACTTTGTGCGTACCTGAGAAGTAATCAAATTGTTCATGGGTGTGTGTTACCAGTGCAAAGTCACTTGAATCCAATCCATCAAGCGTATCCGCATCCGTGCTTGCTGTAGTGCTGTTATCCTCGGCACATACCCAGGCACTCCCATTCCACTTCAGAATCTGGTCGGCTGAACAGGTTTCTACCTTGTTCATGTATTCGTCATGGGTGTGATTTGAAAGGGCATAGTCCGGGTGTCCATGGGCGGGAATCAGGGATATGTCCAGGACCCCGCTGGTAATGTCCCCTGCATCATGGTCATGGTCCACAAGGGCGAAGTCCGAAGCAGGATGACCCTGCAAGCTATCGGCATCCCCCTCGGCCTCGGCAGATGATCCCCCTCCGCAGTTGTAGGTCATGGTGAATCCCGCGACAAAGGCGAAAAGCATTAATGCGATGACTCCCCAGCGTTTCATGGCAAACTCCTTTGAGGCATGGATCAGAAAAAATTAGCCTTTTTGAAGACAGAAAAGTGCAAAAATGCTTGCCCGTCCCCGTTATGGCAAAGAAAAAGAGGCAGAAGCCCCTCAATTAAGTTCTCTTTGAAGTCGAATCATACAGGAAATATCAGCGGTACCACCAAAGGTATTATGTACAGATAGAGTTAGTCCATTGCCGTAAATGGGATAGGAAGTAGCGCTGTTATTCCATGAAATTTCATTAATCAACATACCCTCAACGTACTGATTGATGGAGTTTTCAACACTTAGTGGATCATCAATGGAATTACTGCAAGAAATGTAAAACCTGTTATACCCAGTAGTATCAATAAAACCAGGAAAATCATAATAAGCGCCATTACCTACCCCTGTAATAGATAGGATTTGGCTTTTTATAGCACTTTCACCACCCATGCCTTGAATTGATGTGTTAATGTTATCTAATTTTGTTTCAATCCCACTGATGGCTGTTGCCAAACTCCCCAAAGCAGAAGTCAGCCCTGACATGTCCGTTGAATTGTTTATTTCTATCCCCTGAATTGATGCGTTGATGGCATCAAGTCTTGTTTCCAGACCACTGACATCGGTGATTTCAGCCATGGCACTACTTCCGCCACCCCCACCACAGGAATAGACATAGAACATCCCTGCAACGAATCCAACGAATAAAAGGCCGATCATCCCGAAGCGTTTCATGGCTCCCTCCTTTGAGGTATGGGGTTGGAAAAGAAATAGGGTTTGTAAGATTTGGAAGAATTTAGGTTAAACGTTCTAAGTTTACCGCTAATTTGAGGGGAATCAAGGCAAAGAAGAGGCGGCCCGGAGGCGTAAAGGGTCATTCTCCATTGCCCCCTGTGGCCTTTTTGGATGGTGAAGAAACTGGAACAGGATAAGGGGATAGCCCGATTGACTTAAGAAAGAAGGACCGTGGTTCCTTCTCTAAGCATTTGCAAATTGAATAAAGGAAGAGCAGCGGCGGGAAATTTATTTTTTATTTTCCCGCCGCCATTTTGACTTATGAAGGGATGATTTTTCCAGGTTATATGCTAACGTCCCGCAACAGGGCAAAATGGTGAGGTGTTTATCTTTTGAGGAGGTACTTTTTCACCAAGAAGCCTCAACGCCTCACTTACAATAATAGGCCAAGCTGGTCCACAAGGATCTACAACGTCAAAGTGATTGGCGCCTTCCGGATTGAACATTATGGCCTCGTCACCCAACGCTTCTGCCAACTCCACAAATTCTTCAGTAATCATTTGTCTCCAAGGATTATCAAATGTTCCCACTATATGGGAAGTCGGAACACCGGTTGGAAGCATATGTTTCGGTGAAGCCTCATCATAGAGGTCCATGGCCTCTTCCGGGGTTACTTCTCCGAGAAGTGTCAAAACATCCGTGCGACCTCCTTCTGTCAGAGCGCGTTCTAAATCCGGTATACCGGCAAGAGAAAGGACCCCAGCGATAGGTAATGGATCTTCCATATACAACGGACTGTCTTCTGGGATTACGTGGCGGCTCCCAACCCACAATGCCAAATGGCCGCCGGAAGAATGGCCAGAGACAACCACCCTGTCTAGATCTAAATTGTATATCGGGGCAATTTCCCGCAAAAAGTCAGTCGCCAGAGCGACGTCAAGGAATGTTCCAGGCCAACCACCACCGTTATTACCTATGCGGCGAAACTCAATGTTCCATGTCGCCAATCCTGCACCAGTAAGGGCTTCAACTAGGGCCGCTGGATAATCGAGGCTCCAATTTTCCGTCCACCCCCCACCATGTATAAAGACAAGAACGGGATGACCTTCTGGGTTGGCTTGTTTTGGAAGCCGTAAGTCGCCGTAGGTAAGTGAATTAATTACATACTTTATCCTATGATCAGCCGGTGCTTGTGGAAGCCACTCAATGGTATCGTAAGCGGAAGGATTGAGAAAGACGTCATCTATTTGCCCCGCAATTGCCGTTGGAGCCAAAGGAACCCCTAGTAAGATAAAGAGCGAAAGTATTAAAGTACAATAGTATTTCATTGTCTTATCTCCTTCAAAAACTAGATAAAAAAATGCAATAAACCTGAAGTAACAAAAAAATCGCCCTCCCATTTATGGAGGGCACGGTTTGGCCACAGTGAGTTCTCCACTCAGAAAAAACAAACCAAAAAATCCTCTTTTGAAAAGTCCTCATCACACCCCCCTCAAGTGGCGACTATTTTTAGTTTAGCTCATGGAGTATTACAGATAGATTACAGATTGGCGGATTTATCAGAAATTTTTTGGGAAATACCGTTTTTACTGGGAATCAACCGAAAGAGGAAATTCAAATCTGACTTTTAGGTCCAAATACCTGCGTTTCGGCAGAATAAGCGAATACTCCTACCTTCCATAAAATCCCCTTCCCCACTATAAGCGAATACTAGTACCATCCGGGGAAGGGGGTGGGGTGGACATATAGGGGGGTCTCTACATATCTACCTTGTGATCTCGATCCGTATATATCCATGTGTTGCAAAAATAAAACAGGTAGATCCAGGAGGTGAAACCTGTTTGGAGGTATGGTAATCTCAAAAAAAGGTATTCCAAAGATGAACAAACAAAACAAACCAGGCCTTTTCCCTCAGCTGAATCTAGAATCCCTCCTCGCAAGATCCGAAGCAACAGCGGAGTCATGGAAATTCATAGAGGAAATCCATTTATTCCCCATTTCAATTGAGGGCCAACCGGAGAAAGAGTATGGGTTAGTGTTTGTTATTCAACCATTTATACCGGACAAAGCCCCCTGGAAGGAATTTATAGAGCGCGAACTTTTAGAACCCGGAGAGATAAAGGGTGTTAATAGTCTTGAGGAGCGGCAGGGTTGGGGCTTCCATATCACTCTTAATTATCTTCAAGAGGTACTGGCCCCATTTATTGTACGAGAAGCATATGAGAAGCGGTACTGTACAGAGATTCCAGACGAAAATGAATGGGAGTTCTTTTACATTGAGCGGGGCGATCCATTGCCGAATGCCATACATATGAACGTAGATGAGACTATTAAGGTACATTTCCAGTCTGAATATTCTTGGCAGCTATTCCCGAATCCCGAAATGGGTTTAACCGGAGGTGAACCTACAGATGCTATGAACAATAGTACCGTTCCGTTGATTCCCATTCCTAAGGGGAAAACTTGGGAAGATATAACATTCCAATTTCTTGGTGATTACGAGACGGTCACTATTACGGTTCGTGGAACGAGGGAAAGCTTGAAATATCGTTTTGATGAAATTGGATTCGCAGATCCACAACGCAAACATCCTAACAAACAGTGGTGGTTGCTTCTACACATGGCACAAAATAATGGTTGGTTCCAATGGACTCGTCAACCGAGGTTGTCTCACTCTTCAAAGAAAGAACCTGGGGATATCAATGAACTGCCCGACGACACCAATGATAATTATGATGAGACTTCTGATGAGGAGTTTAAATTGGAAGAGTCTGCATCAGACATAATAGCAGCCCATTTGAAGAGTCAGCAGGAACTGGAAACCCAGAAACAGCTATTCAGTCGCACAAGAAAAACGCTACGTAAGCTTTTTGGTCTTGAAGGCGATCCAATCCCCAATATACCTGGGTCAGGGTGGAAAACGGCCTTCCATATTCTGTTTCAGAGTGATCCATACTAGGATGACATGTCACCCCTTCCTCACTCCCCTTTCTTCTCTTCTTTAAGTCCAAATCTCTTCAAATTTACTAACTAAATTCCATCGAACGACTCGACCCATTCCTCTTTCGTGACGGGTCATCTATTCCATTGAGAGGCATTGTTTGGCTGGATGTGTTCAATAGCCCATCAGCCCATTAAACGCAATAACCAGAACTTAATGTGCAGATGAAGGAGGACTGAGAATGAGAAATTTGAATGATGATGAGAAGATTGTTGAGCGTTACAAGTCTCGCATCGGTAATTCCCCATTACGAGCGATTCGGGCTCAGTGTGTCGAATGTTTGGGCGGTATGGTTCAGGAGATCGCCAATTGTCCGACAAAATGGTGTTCTCTGTATCGGTTCCGCATGGGAAAATTGCCCAAGGACGGACAAAAACAACAACTGGGGTACGAAGATGGGGAATAAAAGAAGAGGTAAAGAGAAAGCTCCACCCTTTGTGACTCTCGAATATCGAGTGATTAACGTCAATGCGTTCACACAAATGCGACACTCATCAAGGGGTCTCCTACCGTATTTTCTCGCGAAAGCACGTTATCGTCACAATGATGAGGATATTTACGAAAAAACCATTGAGTTTACTTATCGGGAAGCTGAGAGATACGGGTACTCTAGCTCAACATATTACGCCGCTGTAGAGCAATTGAGAAAACATGGATTCATAGACAAAGTGAGACAGGGTGGTTCACATGGTGAATATAAAGCATCGAACCTTTATCGTCTTTCACAACGTTGGCAGAAATACGGGTCAGATGAGTTCGTTGAATCTGACCAGTATGCACTAAACGAACACATACAAAAGCGGGTACAGGCTGGCTATATTTAGATTACTCTTCGAATATTGGAGAAGAAAAGATGTCAAAAATGTCCATATCACACCGAATACTGGAAAGTTTTGGTTCTCCCAAGAGTGAACTCTCCACTATCTATTGCGATTGTCTCCAATATGCAGGGTGGATGAAAATTCGAAGATGTTGCCCAGGTTAAAGAGGGTTATTGAAGATATGGTCCTTCAGATTAAAAAATCGTGCTTCAAAATGAGGACTATGAAACAGGCAAAATAAGGAGTGCTAGGATACGCAATCCTAAGATCTCGGACCCACAAGGATGAGAATGATTAGCGATATAAAGTACTTACAGGGAAAAAAACAGATGGTGAACCGTAACTGTAGCAGAAAATGTAGCGATCAGGGCTCAATAGACTGTTAGGGACTTGAATGATGGACGTTCAGAAGTCCCCTATTTACCTTGATGCAAAAGGATTGCGAGATACCATATTCCCTGGTCGATCCCTGTCGCAGATTTACAAGTTGGTTCACAGAGATCGTATGCCCCACAAACTCATTGGTCGAAAGATGTTTTTCCGCCCCGATGAGGTTGTAGAGTGGCTAGAAGCACACTCCAAGAATCCTGTTGTATGAGTTGGCTCTTTGAAAATTGAATAGAAAACAGGGACGGGAGAGTCCTTGTGGGCTTTCCTGTCCATGAAACTCGGTTACTATTTTTCTGTTGAATTATTTTGCAATTTTTTTACTCGAGGATCTGAAGAATAATAATCATTTGAAATTTCCTTTCCAGTATCTACGCAGAAATTTTGGAAGGTTTGGATCAAAAGGTAATTCAAGACGTCTCTGAGGTCTGAACTACTGCCAACACTATGTGAGTCGCCTTTCCAGGTCGTAATAATTTTTTGTTGTTTTTTCGATTCTATCCAATCAATAAGGGATACACTGAGAAAACGACCATATGTCGTTCTTGTTATTGGAATGTATATGGTTGAGGGTTGAGTGTAAGAACCGGATGCATAACCACCACTTCCGTAAACGGAAAAGTTACCGCTTTGATTAGTTTGCCAAGGAACTGAGGTCGTTGATGTTTCACCACCTGTAATTCCATATCCAAAAGATACTACCCAGTCTGCTTCGTCCAAAGATTGAACCAAATTGTAGCCCCTGGCCGAGAGAAGCTTCTCAATCTTAAATTTAACCTCTTCTTCAAGAAAAGGGTTCTCAACCTTTTCTGGTGCAGAGAATACAAGATACTTCTCATTCGGTGATGGTGTATTTGTCAAATTGGGGCTTAAATAAGCGTTTGTTTTTACGTTATATCCGGGCCCGGAAGTAGAACATCCTAGACTAAGCAGAACAAATAAAGTGAGCAATGAGGTGTACTTCATCTCAATTCCCCTTTCTCACCTTGTAAATATACAACGTGAGGGGGTAATATGTCTATGCCGACACAAGTTGAATACGCTGGTCGAGTTGCGTCTGGGCATAAGCCCCCGATGCTCTCCGGCTTGTGTCGGCAAACAGAAGCCAGCGTTGAGAGCTAGGGGGCTTTGCCATGTGAAGGAGGAAACAAATGAAGGGCTTGTATAGAAGAAAGGGTAGCCCCTACTGGTGGTATGCCTTTACGATGCATGGTGAACGTTTCCAGGGATCAACAAAGGAAACCACCAAGGAAGGGGCTCAAGCGTACCTTGAGGAATTGAAAACAGATATCAGAAAGAATGGCCCAAAAGCCAGAACCAAGGCACTCCCACTGGCGGAGTATTACAACAAAGAATACTTACCACATATCCAACGGAAGAAATCGTGGTCCCGTGACCATGAAGCCTTCCGGATTCATCTTCTCCCCATCCTCGGCAAGTACCCGTTAGACAAGATCACAACCAAAATCATTGAGCGTGAATATCTGCCAAAGAGGGAAAAAGGGACATTGGAACTTCCCAGGAACAGAGGCAAGCAAAAGTACGAGATTTCTTTCGCAACCATCAACAGAGAGTTGGCTTACTTGTCTGCCCTATATAACAACGCAATCAAATGGGGGGATGCAAAGGAGAATCCCGTCACACCCATAAAGCGGTACGAGGAAAGGCCAAGAGAACGGGTTATCACCAAAAAGGAACTGGAGGCCTTGCTGAAAACCTGCTCCGAGCAACTGGCCACCGTTATTATGTTTGCCATGTATTCGGGTTGCAGGGTAGGAGAAATCCCGACCCTGACCTGGGAACGGGTAGACCTTGAAAATGGTAGGGCGACCATTCATTGGAGTTACACCAAGACAAGAGAAACCCGTACCCTCATTCTGCACCCGGCCATTCAAGCGAGGCTAATTCAGTTGAAAGAACGAAACGGTCAGAAGGGGGCGGTTTTCCTCAATACCTTGGGTAAACCTTACACTACCGAGGGGATCAAGGCTTCGTTCAAGCGTGCTGTCAAACGGGCACGGATACCCGACTTGGTATTCCATGACCTGCGACACTCCTATTGCACGATGCTAGCCGCTGGCGGTGTTTCCAATCCAAAGGTGTTACAGGAGACCATGGGGCATAAAAGGTTTGAAACCACCATGAGATACCTTCATGCCATCGAAGATCAGTTGAAAGAGGCTGCCCATTCCATTGATCTGAACAGGCTCCCTGTGTAGCGAAAATGTAGCAGGAAAAAATGTAGCAAAATTGTAGCAAATAAATGGCAAAAAGGGGGAATTTTTGCCATTTATGGCACTAACGGCAAACGGTTAATTTGTTGAAATATAATGTTTATAAGGCTTTCTTGGGTACCAGTGGGCTCTATTCCTAATCCTGGGGTCGTGCGTTCGAGTCGCGCCGGGGGCACCACCAATAAAAAAGGCCCAAAAGGGCCTTTTTTATTGGAGTCCCACGTACCAGGTCCCAGGTCCAGAATTCCTCGTCCAGAGTCCAGAGTTCAGAGCAAGAGGGCGTATTCCGGATTGAGCATTGAGGATTGAGAAAAAAAGCACCAAGCAAGCGTCTTTGATCCTCAATTCTCAATTTTCAATCCTCAATTATCATGCACTGGTGCATGCACTTCCTCACCCGAAAATTGCCGCCTTTATCGCCTTCCATAGAGGATGGGCCAGAACGCCAAATACAATGAAAAGAAAAATTCCGATGAGAAATGCAGCTAGTTCATGCTTGTTCATTAGCTCCTCCAGACTGGCCCGATTCGGAATCTAATACAAAACTCTCCTTGAAGCTGGCGTCAGGCCACTCGGCATTCAACCCAACATCGATAGTCCATGGAGTGGGGGCTGGAAGATCGAGGCAGGATGAAATCGATTCCTGATAAAGCTTAACCGCACTGACAGAAGACCCCTGGAAAAAATCTAGGGATACAGGGCCTCCTTCAGCTTCTCCTCGAGAACATGCCCCGGGCTGATCCGGCTGATTCGATCGCAGGCTTTCAAGGCATCCTCTCTTCGGCCGTTTTTCAGATAAGTCATTCCCGCCTTGTAATACCAGTCTACCGCGGTGGATGTATCCTGCATGACTCCCAGCCCCCAGGCATACATGATCCCGAGGTTGAACTGGGCGCTGGCGTTGTCCTGCTCGGCGGCCTTCCGCCACCACAAAACAGCCTTGGCAGAGTCCTTCGGGACGCCGTCACCCTCAGCCAGCGAGAGACCAAGATTGTACTGCGCTTCAGCAAACCCCTGCTCCGCAGCCATTTGCCACCAGCGAACCGCTTCAGCCTTGTCCTGGGCAACTCCGTGGCCTTTGGCATACATGATTCCCATCGCATTCTGGGCTATGGGAATGCCTTTCTCCGCGACAGGGAGGATCAATTCCAAGGCTTCGGAGTAATCGCCTCGCCCATATGCCTCCTGGAATTGAAACAGGGTTTTCAGATCCTCATGAAAATCGACAAATTCCCGGGCCCCTGCATGCCCCTGTTTCGCCGCCTTGCGAACCCAGGTCAATCCCTCCTGAAGGTCCTCTGGGACACCCTTTCCAAAATAGTACATCTGCCCGACTTGAAACTCGGCCTTGGGATGCCCCTGCTCTGCCGCCCTCCGAACCCAGCGAAACCCCTCTTCCAGATCCTTGGGGACTCCTTCGCCGAAGATATACATCTGCCCGAGTTGAAACTGGGCCTCAGCATTACCATGCTCTGCGAGAGGCTGCAGCAAACGCAAGGCTTCCGAGTAATCACCCTGGTCATGGGCAGCCTCTTCTTCCCCAGGCGGGTTTGAATGAGCCGGTCCCGCCAGGACAATAATCAGGAATGCAAGGAGGATAAGGATCCTGTTGGTCATCGCGGATATTTCCCTTTTCTCATCCTGAAACCTTACCCATCTTGAAATCTTACCAAGTTTATCGGCATTACCCTGATTCTAGCATGGATTGAAAACCCCCGGACCTTTCCGGGCCGGACACAGGGCCATAAAAAACAGGCCTGCCAATGCCGGTTTAATGGGAGTCAAGAGTCCAAAGTCCAGTAGGCTGAAAACAAGAAATCCCGGCAGAATGCCGGGATTTCATCGTTACAGGGATAAATCGGGTTCAGTCTAGTGGAGCGTCCCCCGGTCCTCGGGCACCGCGTGGAGACCCGTGAACTTTCCGAGATGTTCCACGTGACGGATGTCCCACCATTCCTCCATGTTTTGCCACTCCACATTCATGCCCAGCATGGGGATCACGATGACCCACTCGTGGTACTGGCCCACGATCCAGCCTCCGCTCCCTTTAAAGTGAGCGGTGCGCTTCAGATCGGTGTTGTAAAGGATATCCCCGGAATTCCAGGGCGGCGGCTGGTAGTGTTTTTTCATCTGGATGACCTCCTTTCCTTGCGACAGGGCCGCAGGTTGCCGGTCCTTCTTCACATTGCCGCATGTTATTTTTCAGTTTAACGCCAAAGGCACCGGATTTAAACCCCCCAAAAAAGCACACGCTTCCTTCCCCGGTTGACCGGGCTTTTCATAACCTTTAATCTTGTGGCTATGGGAAAAAGAATTCCGAAAATTCTGTCCTTCGCTCTTTTGGCCCTTTTCCTTGCGGCCTGTTCCCAGAAAGTGGTCCGGGAGTGTCCACCCTGTCCGGTCTGCCCTCCATGCCCTCCGTGCCCTCCCCAGGCCGCCCAGGCGGACACATCGGAAAAGACGGAGGAACCCGCGCCCCCGGAGGCGCCCCCGGAGACGCTTGAAATCCCGGCCCCCGTTCCGGCGGCCTGGAGCCAGGTGGAAGGCTGGGAGGAGGACAACCCCGCCCTGGTCCTTGAAGCCTTCAGGAAAAGCTGCATCGTCCTGCACCGGCGCCAGGAGTGGCAGGGGGTTTGCGAGGACGCCGAATCCCTGATGGACGATTCCGATGAGAAGGTCCGGGACTTTTTCGAGAAACGCTTCATACCCTACCGGATGCTCAATCCCGGGAATGATCCCGTCGGCCTCGTCACCGGGTACTATGTACCCGACCTCCACGGCAGCAGGAAACCGTCTCCAGCGTATCCTTTCCCCCTGTATCAGCGCCCATCGGACCTCCTGGTCATTGACCTCGGGGAGGTGTATCCGGAACTTGCCCGCTACCGGCTTCGGGGCCGCCTGGAAAGCAACCGCATCCTTCCCTACTGGGATCGGGCCCAGATCGAGGGGAACCGGAACCCGCTGGCGGGTGAGGAACTCTTCTGGGTGAATGATCCCGTGGAGCTGTTTTTCCTCCACATCCAGGGATCGGGGCGCATCCTCTTCGAGGACGGGTCCTGGGCGATGGTCAACTACGCCGAGCAAAACGGGCACCCCTACCGCTCCATCAGCCAGTGGCTGCTCAAAGAAGAGATCATGCCAATAGAGAAGATGTCCATGCAGAACATAAAAGCGTGGGCCCGCGCTAATCCGGCCCAGGTGGATGAACTGCTCAACACCAACCCGAGCTTCGTGTTCTTCCGCGAACTTCCGCAGGACGCCGACGGGGTGCCCGGAGCCCTGGGTGTGCCCCTTACCCCGGGCCGAAGCATCGCGGTGGATCCCCGCTACGTTCCCCTGGGCGCCCCGGTCTTCGTTGCCACCACCTGGCCCAACAGCGACCGCCCCCTTCACCGCCTCATGGCGGCCCAGGACACCGGAGGCGCGATCAAGGGACCGGTCCGCGCCGATTTCTTCTGGGGATTCGGGGAGACAGCCGGGATGGAGGCGGGCCGCATGAAACAGCCTCTTAAAATGTGGGTCCTTCTGCCGGTGACGGACGGGGGGGCAGCGGGCCGGATGCCCGCAGCCGCCTCGGGACTAAAGGATCTCTTCTAACCCGATCTTGACCTTCAGGGCGATTTTTTTCAACTTTCTCAGGGCCGAGGCCTCGATCTGCCTGATCCGCTCCCTGGTCACGCCGTACCGCTGACCGATGGACTCGAGGGTCTTCGGCTCCCCGTCGTCCAGCCCGAAGCGGAGGATTATAATCTCCCGCTCGTTTTTCAGAAGCTCATCCAGCCAGGTGGAGATGAGCTGCAGCCTCTTTTCATCTTCAACCTGCTCGGAGGGCTGAATCGCCTTCTCATCCTCGATGAGGTCCAGGAGTTCCTGGTCCTCATCGTCCCCGATGGGCGCCTCAATGGAAGAGGTTCTCTTAACCAGTTGATAAATGTTCTGGATCTTGGTCAGGGGAAACTGGAGGCGCTCGGCGACATCCTGCATGCTCGGCTCGCGGCCGAGTTCCTGGAGGAGACGCCTTTCCGCCTTCAGGACCTGCGTGATGTCCTCCGAAACGTGGACCGGAAGCCGGATAATGCGCACCTGGTTGACGATAGCCCGCTCGATGGCCTGCCGGATCCACCAGGTCGCATAGGTAGAGAAACGGAACCCCCGGGTGTGGTCGAACTTCTCGACAGCCCGAATGAGCCCCAGGTTGCCTTCCTCGATGAGATCCAGCAGGGGGAGGCCACGGTTCATGTATCTTTTGGCGATGTTGACCACCAGGCGGAGGTTGGACTCGATCATGAGGCAGCGCGCGTCCTCGTCGCCTTCGCTCACCCTCCTGGCCAGATTCAGTTCTTCCTCGGCCGAAAGCAGTTTTGTCCGCCGAATCTCATCGAGATAGATCCGGATGGGGTCCCTACCCGCAACCATCTCGTCCCTTGCGGCCCGATTATTCTCCGGAGGAAGATTCTCGCCGGTTTTTTCTTCGTCTTCGAATTCCTGATCCATATCCTTAAAGAGGGGGCAAATACGTCAGCGGATCCTCCGCCACCCCTCTCCTCCTTACTTCGAAATGAAGATGCGGCCCGGTGGACCTTCCTGTTGACCCGACTTTTGCGATGATCTGACCCCGGTCAACCTTATCCCCCTTTTTTACCAGGAGAGCCGAATTATGGGCGTACACCGTGGAAAATTCACTCTCGTGTTTCAGGACTACCACCTTTCCGTAGCCTTTCATGCCCGAGCCGCAATATACCACCTTTCCCGAA